>Ga0070717_10000017_pt1 | contig 205340 bp, 203 predicted proteins | sample LARL113metaG_FD_71366 | JGI IMG/M metagenome (GOLD analysis project Ga0070717, IMG submission 71366) | Corn, switchgrass and miscanthus rhizosphere microbial communities from Kellogg Biological Station, Michigan, USA - LAR L11-3 metaG | ecosystem: Host-associated > Plants > Roots >...
CAGGAAGCGCGGCACGACGAGGTTCTTGACCGGGTCCACGCCCAGCACCTGCAGCGCGTCCAGCTCCTCGCGGATCTTGCGCGCCCCGAGATCCGCCGTGATCGCCGTGCCCGCGACGCCGGCGAGCACGATCGCCGTCACGAACGGCGCGAACTCGCGGATCGACGCGAGCACGAAGAAGCCGCCGAGACGGTCGAGCGCACCGAACAGCACGAGGAAGTTCGCCGCCTGCAGGCCCGGCGCGCCGTAGCCGAAGGCGACCGTCGAGATCAGCAGCGGGAACCAGCAGAGCTTCAGCGCAAAGAGGAACTGCGAGACGAACTCGCCCCCGTACGGGTACGGCGGACGGATCGCCGAGACGATCGTCTTGCCCGTCAGGATCATCATGTCGCCGACCTCCTCGAGGGCGTTCCTCGTCGGCAAGAACGCTCGGTCGGCGACTGCTCGGACCATCTCCTCTAGTCCTCCTGTGGGACACACACGGGCGGCGCCCCGAATGGCGCTCCCGAATGCAGAGGGTATGGCACCAATGTGACGCTTGCCAAACGTGAACCGTTGAGCTTGTGTGAAGGGAACACGTCGGTCTATATACCGATGGCATCGGCTCGCAGCGGCATTCCGGCTACCGGCGGCCCCCCGCGCGCCCCATGCTATGTTCGCGCCGCCGTGCCCGGCGCCAGCGCCATCCTCCGATGCACCACAGCAGCCGCCGCCGCTGTCGCGCTGACGCTCGCCGGGTGCGGCTCGAGCGCGCCGAAGCCGGAGCCGGCCGCGACCTACCCGGTCGCGACGCAGGCGTCGTTCCCCACGCGCCAGAGCCTTGCCCAGCACGTCGTGCTGCGGATCACGGTCGCGAACACCGGCGCCAGAACGATCCCGAACGTCGCGGCCACGCTCACGATGGCCGGCGCCACCGCAGTGCAGGCGTTCGGCGCCAACCTCTCCGGCAGCGACCTCGCGACGCACTCGCGGCCGGTGTGGATCGTCGACGCCGGCCCCGTCAACGGCGACTCCGCGTACGCGAACACGTGGTCGCTCGGCGCGATCGCGCCGCACCATGCGCGCACGTTCGCGTGGCACGTCACGCCGGTGAGAGCCGGCCGCTACACGCTCGACTACCGCCTCACCGGCTCGCTCACCGGCCGCTCGCAGCTGCGCGAAGCCAACGGCGACGCCGCCCGCGGCACGCTCGCCGTCGTCGTCAGCGGCAAGCCCCCGACGATCCGCGTCACGCCCGGCGGGCGGATCGTCAGCGTGCCGCAGTAACGCGCGTCGCGCCGTTGCCTGGCGGATGCCCGCAACCGCCCGGCGAGGACGCAGCCCGTGTGTGGCGTACTCCGTACGCGAACCGGCGAGGACGCCGCCCGGCGGGATGCGCGCGCCGCCAGGCAAACGCGCGAGGGCCCGCGGCGCGTCCAGCGCCACGAGCCCTCGCGGTGCACGGACCCGGCGCCGCCCGTCATTACAGCGCCGGACCGAGTCTGCGGGCTTCAGGCGCGCGTCTCAGACGGCGGCGGCCGCTCCCGCTTGAGCCTGCAGCGCCTCCTCGCCGCACTCGCCGGTGCGGACGCGGTAGGCCTGCTCGACGGGCAGCACGAACACCTTCCCGTCGCCGACCGCGCCGGTGCGCGCGTGGCGCAGGATCGCGTCGACGACCGTCTGCACGTCGCCGGCGGCGACGACGCACTCCAGCTTGACCTTCGGCCGCATGTCGCTCGTGACCGCCGCCGCCGCACCGCGGAACTGCTCGGCGATGCCGCGCTGGCGGCCCGAGCCCTTGACCTCCGTGACCGACAGCGACGGGAAGCCGAGCTCCAGCAGCTGCCGCCGGATCGGCTCGAACGCTTCGTGGCGGATGTAGGCGACGACGAGCTTCATGACGGTGGCGCCGAGTGTGCGGCAGCGCGCGCCCGCGTTCTTTGGCCCGGTGGCGAAAGATCGCGGGCGCCCTTTCGCCAGCACCCGCCGGCGCGCCCGTTCCGTCACGCCGGGGCACTCCGGGCCCTTATAGTCCCGCGCGAGGGAGCGTTTGCCTCGCCGTCAGGCGCACCCCGCAGGCGTTGCTTTGGACATCCGGATAGTGTCGGAGCGCCGCCGCCTTCGTACGCTCGCCCCGCACGGAAATTCACGAGAGGGAACACCCGTCCATGGCCAAGATCCGTCAGCAGAACGTCAGCGCAGCGCAGTGGTCGCCGAACGGCACCGCCCTCGGGGCGCTCGACCTCACGCACCCCGACAACCAGGTGTTCGGCGAGAACGTCTTCAGCGTCGCCGAGCAGCGCCAGCGGCTCCCGAAGCCGGTCTTCAAGCAGCTGCAGGCGACGCTCGAGCAGGGCGAGGCGCTCGACAGCTCGCTCGCCGACGCCGTCGCGCTCGCGATGAAGGAATGGGCGCTCGAGAAGGGCGCCACGCACTACGCGCACTGGTTCCAGCCGCTGACGGGCTCGACCGCCGAGAAGCACGACTCGTTCTACAACCCGGTCGGCGACGGCACCGCGATCGCCGAGTTCTCCGGCAAGGAGCTGATCCAGGGCGAGCCCGACGCGTCCTCGTTCCCGACCGGCGGCATCCGCGCGACGTTCGAGGCGCGCGGCTACACCGCCTGGGACCCGACGAGCCCGGCGTTCATCCTCGAGAACCCGAACGGCGCACTGCTCTGCATCCCGACCGCGTTCACGTCGTGGACGGGCGAGGCGCTCGACCACAAGATCCCGCTGCTGCGCTCGATGGAGGCTTTGTCGGGCGCCGCCGTGCGCGCGCTCAAGCTGCTCGGCGACGAGCAGGCCGCGCGCGTCTTCACGACGGTCGGGCCCGAGCAGGAGTACTTCCTGATCGACGAGCAGTACTACTTCGAGCGCCCCGACCTCGTGACGACGGGCCGCACGCTGTTCGGCGCCAAGCCGCCGAAGGGCCACGAGCTCGACGACCACTACTTCGGTTCGATCCCCGAGCGGATCCTCGCCTGCATGCTGGAGACCGAGCGCGAGCTGCAGAAGCTCGGCGTGCCGGTCAAGACGCGCCACAACGAGGTCGCGCCGGCGCAGTACGAGATCGCGCCGATCTTCGAGAACTCCAACGTCGGCTCCGATCACCAGCAGATCACGATGCAGGTGATGCAGACGGTCGCGCGCCGCTACGGGCTCGTGTGCCTGCTGCACGAGAAGCCGTTCGCGGGCGTCAACGGGTCGGGCAAGCACAACAACTGGTCGATGGGCACCGACACGGGCGCCAACCTGCTCGAGCCGGGCGAGACGCCGCACGAGAACCTCTCGTTCCTGTTCTTCTGCACGGCCGTGATTCAGGCGGTCGACAAGCACCAGGGCCTGCTGCGCGCGAGCGTCGCCGGGCCCGGCCAGGACCACCGCCTCGGCGCGAACGAGGCGCCGCCGGCGATCATCTCGATCTTCCTCGGCAAGGAGCTGGCCGACGTCTACGAGGCGATCGAGCAGGGCGTCCAGGGCGAGAGCAGGCCGGGCGGGATCCTCGGCCTCGGCTCGCCGGTGCTGCCGCCGCTGCCGCTGCACGGCGGCGACCGCAACCGCACCTCGCCGTTCGCCTTCACCGGCAACAAGTTCGAGTTCCGCGCGGTCGGCTCGACGCAGACCGTCGCATTCCCGAACACGGTCCTGAACACGATCGTCGCCGAGGCGATCGACGACCTCGCCGGCCAGCTGCAGGACGCCTTGAACGGCGGCGCCTCGCTGGAGGAGGCGCTGCGGCCGGTGCTGCAGAAGAGCTGGAGCGAGCACAAGCGGATCGTCTTCGACGGCGACGGCTACTCGGAGGCGTGGCACAAGGAGGCCGAGGAGCAGCGCGGCCTCCTGAACCTGCGCACGACGCCCGACGCCCTCCCCTACTTCGTCAAGCCCGACGTCGTGTCGGTCTTCGAGAGGTACGAGGTGCTCAACGAGCGCGAGCTGCATGCGCGCTACGAGGTCCTCACCGAGCAGTACGCGGTGAAGCTGAACATCGAGGCCGAGACGGCCGCCTCGATCGCGCGCACGCTGCTGCTGCCGGCCGCGCTGCGCCACCTCGCGCTGCTGCGCGAGGCGGGGGTCCCGCAGCTCGTCGAGGAGACCGAGGTGCTCGTCGGCGAGCTCGTCGGCGCGATCAGAGCGCTCGAGACGGTGAACGCCGCCGAGAACCAGGACGACGAGCCCGCCGAGGTGTGGGCCGCCTACATGCGCGACAAGGTGATCCCCGCGATGGACGAGGTCCGCGCGGTCGCCGACAGGCTCGAGAAGGTCGTCGCTGACGACCTCTGGCCGCTGCCGAAGTACAGCGAGGTGCTGTTCATCAAGTAGCACCTCGTTCGACCTGCGAAGTCCCCGGAAGCCCCGTGGTTGCGGGGCTTCCGGCGTTTTCGGTTGGCGCGTTGACGCTTTTGGCAGCGTTTTTGGCAGCGCGGGTATTCGGAATGTGCGCATCCGGCCGCGTCGTGTCTCACGCCGCGCGCAAGAGCAAACGCACGTCGACGAAACCGCCTGCACTCGCGCACGAGCCCGGCTCGGCCACGGGCTAGAGCTGACGGGAGGACCAGAGCAGCGCGGCGAGGATCACCGACACGAGCCCCACGACGAGGCCGACGATCCACCCGGCGACGTCCTGGCCTACGAGCACGGCGCCCAGGATCACGGCGACGCCGATGATCCCGCCCGTGGCGATCAGCCGCATAAAGCCGCGCTCGATTCCGGTGCGGCGACGCTCCCGACCGGGCACCATGCCCTGCGGTCGCTGCTTTCGCGCCCTGCGCGTGGAGGGAGCCGGCTCGGGGGGCTCCGAGCGCGACTCGTCCGGAGTGTGGGAGCTGGACGCTGAAGAACTCACATTCACGGCCTACCCCGATCGGGACGCAGCCGATCTGGCCTTGTCACAGCCATGTCGTTCGCACACTGGCGGAAAGCGGCCGTCGATCGGCTCGGCATCGCGGACTCGGGCAAGCGGATGCCGGACCGCAGGATGGCCACCGCGAGGAGAAGACGCGATGCGGTTCGTGATGACTGACGAGGACGGGTCGAGTACGCCACCTCGGTCGTGGCCTTCGACTCCCGACAGGACGCCCGCTGGGCTGCAGCCGACGTGCACCTGCGTGCCGAGGCGGCGATCAGCGCCGAACGCTGACCCCGCGACCTCGGCGGCCGGCTACAGCACGACGCGCGAGCCCATGATCACCGTGCGCTCGCGCGGCAGGCCGAAGTACTCGGCGGCGTCGGCGGTGATCCGCGAGGTGGCGACGAACAGGCGCTTGCGCCAGCGCGTCATGCCGGGCGTGTCGCCGGCGCGCAGCTCGATCGTCGAGAGGAAGTAAGAGGCGTCGTCGACCTCGAGCGGGCACTCGAGGCCGGCGGCGGCGGCGAGGCGCAGCACGCCCGGGACGTTCGGCTCGTCCATGTAGCCGAAGCGCGCGCCGACGTGGCTGATGCCGTCGTCGGCGTAGCCGAGGTCGTCGATCGTCAGCCGGTCCGCGGGCGGCACGTGCGGCAGCGGCAGCGTCTCGATCGTGAGGATCACGACGTGCTCGTGGAGGATGTGGTTGTGCTCGACGTTGGCGCGCATCGCCAGCGGCGCGGTCAGCTGGTTGCGGTTGAGGAAGACTGCCGTCCCGGGCACCCGCTGCAGCTGCGGGCGGCGCCGGTGCAGCTCCTCCACGAACCCGCGCAGCGAGCCCTCGGCGCGCTCGCGCTGGACGGTGACCAGCTCGCGGCCGCGCTGCCAGGTCGTCAGCACGGTGAAGACCGCCACGCCGATCAGCAGCGGCAGCCACGCCCCGTGGGCGATCTTCGTCAGGTTGGCGGCGAGGAACAGGACGTCGAACAGCAGGAAAGCTCCGCCGCCGGTCAGCACCAGCCACAGCGGCGTGCGCCACTGGTGGCGCACGATGTAGAAGAACAGCAGCGTGGTGATCGTGATCGTGCCGGTGACCGCGACGCCGTAGGCGAACGCGAGCGCCTGCGAGGACTCGAACGCCAGCACGAGCGTGACCACCGACACCATCAGCGCCCAGTTGATCCACGGCACGTAGATCTGCCCGATCGTCTGCTCGGAGGTGTGGGAGATCCGCAGGCGCGGCAGGTAGCCGAGCTGGACGGCCTGGTGGGCGACCGAGAAGGCGCCCGTGATGACCGCCTGGGAGGCGATCACCGTCGCCGCCGTCGCCAGCAGCACCATCGGCAGCCGGACCGCGTGCGGGACCAGCAGGAAGAAGGGGTTGGCGATGTTGGCGCTCGGGTTGTGAAGGATCAGCGCGCCCTGGCCCATGTAGTTGAAGACCAGCGCCGGGAACACCAGCAGCAGCCACGCGCGGGTGACCGGCGCGCGGCCGAAGTGACCCATGTCGGCGTACAGCGCCTCGGCCCCGGTGATCGCCAGCACCACGGCCGCCAGCGCGAAGAACGCAGTCGCGAAGTGGCCGGTGAGGAAGCCGAGCGCGTACGTCGGCGACAGCGCCCCGAGGATCGCCGGATGGGTCGCGACGCCGGCGATCCCGCAGGCGCCGACGACCGTGAACCAGACGATCATCACCGGGCCGAACAGACGGCCGACCGCCGCGCTTCCGAGCCGCTGCGTCGCGAACAGCACGACGATGATCGCCACCGTGACCGGCACGACGAGCTGGCCCAGCGACGGCGCGACGACCTTCAAGCCCTCGACCGCCGACAGCACCGAGATCGCCGGCGTGATCATGCTGTCGCCGAAGAACAACGAGGCGCCGAAGATCCCCAGCGCCGCGAGCACGAGCTTCGTCCGCGTGCCGCCCGGCGACCGCCGCCGCCGGATCAACGTGATCAGCGCCATGATGCCGCCCTCGCCGTCGTTGTCGGCGCGCATCACGAGCAGCACGTACAGCAGCGTCACGACGATCGTGACCGCCCAGAAGATCAGCGAGACGACGCCGTAGATCGACTCGCGGGTGGCCGCGACCGGGTGCGGGTCGCCCGGATTGAAGACCGTCTGGACCGTGTAGAGCGGGCTGGTGCCGATGTCGCCGAAGACGACCCCGAGCGCGCCGACGACGAGCGCCGCCTGGGCTGGGGCGCGCGCCCTCGTGCCGGGGGTCTTGGCGGTCCGTCGCACAGACAGCCGCACCGTACACGCTGGCGGCGGTCAGCCCGGCGTCGAGAGGACGAGCAGCTCGATCTCGCCGGCCGCTGAGGCACTCGACCTCGGCGATGAACTTCTCGAGCGACGCGCGGACGGCGTAGAGGACGTCGAAGCCGATGAAGTCGCAGAGCTGCAGTTGGCAGGGCGAAGGCCCACGAGGCACGACTGCTGAAGGCTCACGGCGCGATCGATCGCCGACGCGCTCGACGCGCTGCACGACCCGCGGCGTTCAACGCGACCAGCGGCAGCGACGGAGAGCCGCCTGCATAATGCTCCGGTGGGCTCCCCGGAGCTGAGAGGACCGTAGCGTGGCGCGGCGTGCGCTCGTGACCGGCGCCACCGGGTTCGTGGGCGGGCGACTGGCCACTGCGCTCGCCGACCGGGGGTGGGAGGTGCGCTGTCTCGTGCGCGACCGGTCTCGAGCGCAGGGGCTGGCCGACCGCGGCTACGAGCTCCACGAGGCCGACGTGCTCGATGCGGAGGCGCTGCGTGGAGCCGGAGAGGGAGTCGAGATCGGCTACTACCTGATTCACGCGATGGGGCGCGGGACCACCCGCGGCGAGTTCGAGGAACGCGAGCGACGCAGCGCGTGGAACTTCGCCGAGATGGCCAAGCGGGAGGGAGTCGCCCGCGCCATCTACCTGGGCGGGCTCGGCGACCGCCCGCAGTCGGCGCATCTGCGCAGCCGCCACCGGACCGCGGAGATCCTCTCCGCACTGGGGCCGCCGCTCACCTACTTCCGGGCCGGGATGATCGTCGGGGCCGGAAGCGAGTCCTACCGCACGCTGCGCTACCTGGTGCAGCGGCTTCCCGCCATGATCGGCCCCGCGTGGCTCAAGACGCCCACGCAGGCGATCGCGATCGACGACGCGATCGCCTACCTCGCAGCGGCGCCCGACGTCCCGGCCTCGGTCGGCCGCGAGGTCCAGATCGCAGGTCCCGAGGTCCTCTCCTACGGCGAGATGCTCGATCTGATGGCGGACGCCATCGGCGTCCGCCGGCGGCCTCGACTGCCGGTTCCGCTCATCACGCCGCGGCTGTCCTCGCTCTGGATCGGACTCGTCACCCCGGTGGACGCGGGGATCGCCCGCCCGCTCGTGGAGGGTCTCTCGACGCCCACCATCGTCACCGACAGCTCGGGCGCGGACCTCTTCGACGTGCACCCGATGCCGTTGATGGACGCGCTTCGCAAGGCACTCGCCGAGGATCAGGACGCGCCAGCCCCTGCGGGGTGAGCGTCCACCCGCTCGGGCGGCCTGCGGCAGCGACCGCTAGGTTTCAACCGGTGAGCACCACACCGACCCCGAGCGACCTCTGGCGGCGCGGGCAGCACGGCTGGCCGGCGAGCTACCCGGTCGCGCAGCTCCCGAACGCCCCGCTGCTCGTCGCGCTGGGCGGGTGGCTCGCCGCGGCGCTGACGGACGGCCCGGCGCATGCCTACGGGCGCGCCACGTTTCTTGTGGGCCTCGCGGCGTGGGCGTGGGAGGAGCTGACGGATGGCGCGAACCTGCTGCGCCGCGCATTCGGGGCGGCCGGCCTCTGCTACGTCATCGTCAGGGTCAGCCACGCATTCGGCGCATGAAGGCGCCACCTGACCACAGGCGCTCACGCCTCAACACCGCGTCTGCGGCGGCCTGACGGCGGCGCGCAGAGAGCCCGTGCGTCCACCCGAGCCGCGCGGCGCGTGCGTGCACCCGGGCGGAGGGCGCCAGCTCGCGATCAATGGTGCGGGCGCTCTGCAGGGCGGGTCGAAGCGCGCGGGGTGGACGAAGAGGTCGACGTCTCGCGAGCCTCTCAAGGGGCTGCGATCGCGAGGTAGAGAGGTCAAGAAGGACCGAGCGAGCGCACGATCGCGACGGGCGATCGACCGTCCCACCGCAGCGCCCGCGCGTCGGCCTCAGGACGGCGCGAGCAGCCGCAGGAGGTCGGCGACGCACTGCTCGCGCACAAGCGGATCGGGCAGCGGCAGGTGCGCGACGACCGTGTAGTGGCTGCGACGCCCGCGGCGCTCGCGGGTCAGGTAGCCCCCGTCGACAAGCTCGTCGACGATGCGGTGCGCCGCGCGCTCGGTGATCCCGACGCGCTCGCCGATGTCACGCAGGCGGCTGCTCGGGTCGTGCGCCACGCACAGGAGCACCTGCGCGTGGTTGCTGAGGAACGTCCACTGAGCCATCGCGCGAGATTCTATTGAAATCTGTTTCTAGAAACTGACTTCGTGCTACAGTCGAAGGACGTCAACGGGAAGAGCAGTCATGCCCTGGTTCAAGTGCTCGCACTGCAGGATCCGCCGCTCAGGCCTCGACGTCGCGGTCAGCGCCGCCCAGGACACGTGTCCGTTGTGTGGGCGCCCGCTGGACCCCGAGCGTGACTTGACAGCGTTGATGGGATTCCGCTTCCTCGCGGACGACCCCGCTGGCGGAGGTCTCGCGTCTGACGCCCACGCCGTGTCTGACGCTGTCGCCGCGGAGCGCTGGCTCGACGAGGGCGGCAGCAGCGAGCCGCAGCGGTGATCGCCGTGCCCGCCCACGCCTCTCCGCGCGTGACGGCAGCGACCTACGGCTGCGCCTGCGGACATGGTTTCAAGGTGTACGGTCGCGACCGCCACCGCCGCTACTACGAGTACGACGACGCAGCCCACGTCGACCCGGTCATGAGGCGCGTGTGCCCGATCTGCGAGCGCAGGTTGCCAGGGAAGAACCGGCCATGAGCACACAGCCACGGGGGCGACAGGTATGCCCGGCTATCGGCGCGCTGCGCCGGTCTGTTCGGGACGAGCGGGTTCGATTCCCGCCGCCTCCATCGCCGCCTCCGCGCTTGGCCGAGCGTTGAGCGCACTCGCGGGCAGCATGTAGCGCGAGGGCGCGGCGCCGGCCGCCGCGGAGCGCGCGTTCGCGCGCTCCGCATGCAGGCCGCGGCCCTGGGACACGGTGGCGTCGCTGCACGGCTCGCCGCCCTCGCGGAGAATCCACGCCTCGATCTCCGCGCAGTCGGAACCCTCCGCGAGGATCGCGGCACGCTCGACGACGTGAGCGCCAGTGCGCGAACCGCTCGGGCGAGCGAGGCGCACGACGATCGCTCGGATCGTCTCCTCCTCGATCATCGGAGCTGCTGGCTGCGACCGGACGCCGCAGGCGGGCGCCGAGGTCCCGCCGGCACTCTGCCGCCGGTCTCCTCGCCAGCCTCGCGCAAGGCCATCGCCGCACGACGATCTGCCGCCGCGGCCTTCAGTCGCCGCTGCTCGGCTCCGTAGCCCGCAATCTGCTCGGCCAGGACCTTCTGCCTGTCGGTGGACGTGAACGCCCTGTTCATGACGACGCTTCCTCAATCCGCCCCACGAAGAGGTCGGCCATGCGCTGGCTGGGAGCGGTGAGCCGGCGCGACAGAAACCTCATCACAGATGGTAGTCGCTCTTCCCCGGCTGCGAGCGCAGCGCCGCCTCGCGAGTTGCGTGGCCGAGCCAGTCAGCGCCGGTGGCCGAAGGGTCGCGAGCGTGGCAGACTGAGGCTGATGGCCCAGGGCGACGATCGTGTGGAGCAGGAGCACGAGCCGGATCGGTCGAGGTGTCCGGTATGCGGTGAACCCGAGATCGGACGTAGGCGGCCCGCCGGGGAATCGAGTTCCGGTTTCAACGATCCGGACGAGCCGGCGCTGATCGCCTTTTGCGCGCGCGGGCACGAGTGGTGGCCGCGAGGGACCGCGCACCGCGTCTGACGATGCGCGTGTCCGTCCGGCCGCAAGGCGTTCGCCTGCCAGACGGCGGCGGAAGCGGCGTCGTGGACGCCCAAGTAGCGCGACTGCGGCACGCAGCACGAGCAGCTCGCCCCCAGCCGCTCGCAGTCAGGCGATCTGATCGCCGTGAGTCAGCCGGATTTGGCAGCATTCTTGGCAGCGACAGAATGCGACAGAAGGCCACAGGATGTCATCGCAGCGGTCCACGACGAGGCCGAGAACCGCCGTGGTTGCCGCAGGTTGACACAGGATGCGACAGCCGTAGACGACTCATCGATTAGCACCCTGCTCGAGCTGCGAGATGCCCGAGCCCCCCGTGTTCGAATTGGCGCGTCGGTGCTTTCCGGCAGCGTTCCGGCAGCGTGAGTTTCGGGCGCTGCAGGAGCGGCCGCGGGCTCATGGCGGGGCAGCGCCTTGAACACAACCCGCGACCGGGCGACGCGCGTACCGGATCGTAGAAATCCGCCGTCCACATAGGAATGCGCGTTCTTGGCATCTGGCAACGCACGCTCACCGAGAGCCGACGCCGGGCTCGTATGTCATCTCGCTGACGCCTCGTGCGACTCGCGCTCGAGTTCCGCAGGGTCGAGCCCGTCGACCTTACGCCGCCACTCCGTCGGCGACCTCCTCCCAGCCCCCGCGCGTCGACGACCACCGTCCCGAGCGCGATCAAGGCGCTCGCCCGCGGCGCGGCACGGCGAGGTGGTCCACGGCGACGACGTTGACGCCGGTGCCGACGGGAACCCCGCACAGCTGCGGCCCATGGCAGCCGTCGTCGGCCGCGCCCGCCGCGCAGCGCCCCTGCCACAGCGTGGGCGGAACGCAATACGTCTCACGCCGTCCGTTCATCCAGATGCCTCCGCTTGCTCAACGATCCACGGCGCGACGGCGCGTGCTCAATTCCGCCCGAGCCTGTCAACCGTCACGAGTGAACTTTTTCGTACATCTAGCTCTCAAATATCCACTTGACACTCGCTCATCGCTCTGACTAGTCTTGGTCCGATCGTCGCCGCGTCGTACTCAATCTCAGGGGACTATTAAATGTCTGCCATCTCTCGTGCTGTGCGCACCGTATCGGCGCCCGCAGCCGACGGACCGCTGCTGACCGGCACGGCGTGGATGATGCATGGACAACTGTCCTTGCGCGATTGGCTCGGCTACGGACGCCGGCTCGGAACGATCGGCCGCAGCGTCAATTGGTGGATCGGGGACTGGCTGCGCTACGGCAACACCCGCTACGGCGAGCGCTACGCACGCGCCTCCCGTGCGACCGGCTACGACTCCCAGAGCTTGATGAACATGGTGTACGTGGCGTCGAGATTCGCTCCACAGCGGCGGCGGGACAGCCTGTCGTGGAGCCACCACTCCGAGCTCGCGGCGCTCGATGAGCCCGAGCAGGAGCGCTGGCTCGCGCTCGCCGCGACACACCGGATGTCGGTTCATTCATTGCGACTCGAGCTGCGCGCCTGGCGGCGGGCCTCGACGCTCGGCGACGGCGAAACACCGAACGCCTGCGAGCCGTCGCTTGACGATGTCATCGTGTGCCCGTATTGCAAGCAGCCCCTCGTCCTGGACACCATAATTCAGGCGTCCTGAGCGACGCGACGACGGCCGGGCTCCCGATGCCGGGAGCGCCCTCCGCACCGTTCGCGCCGACACCGGCGCCCGCGGCGGTCGGCGGCGCGGCGACGCGGCCGCGCGTGTGGCTCGTCGATCTCGACGAGCTGGCGCGGGCAGGCGACTGCGAACGCGTGCTCTCCGAGCGGGAGCTGCACCGCGCAGACCGCTTCGCGGTCGCGCGCCTGCGGCGGCACTTCGTGGCCCGGAGCGCCGCGCTGCGCCTGGTGCTCGGCGCGGCGCTCGACGTCGATCCGCGGGCCGTCCCGCTCGCGACCGGCGCCCTCGGCAAGCCGCGGCTCGCCGGTCTCAGCGAGCTGTCCTTCAACCTCTCGCACTGCGAGGGCGCGGCGGCGATCGCCCTCACCACGGCCGGCGCGATCGGCGTGGACGTCGAGTGCGCCGGGCGCGTGGACGAGCAGCACCTGATCGCGAGCCGCTTCTTCGACGCGAGCGAGGCGGAGACGATCGCCGGCCTGCCGCGCGGTCTGGCGGAGTCCGCGTTCCTGCGCTGCTGGACCGCCAAGGAGGCGGTCCTCAAGGCGTCGGGCGTAGGCTTGACGCAGCCGCTGCGCGACGTGGTCGTGGACGCCGACCCGCGCCGGCCGCTCCGGCTCCGGCGGGTGCCGGCGCCGCTGCAGCCGCGCGACTGGACGGTGCACGCACGCGGCCTGCCCGGGCGGCTCGTGCTCGCGACCGCGGTGACGGCACCACGCGTGCCGCCGCCCACGGTCCGTCGCCTCGACGCGGCCGTGGCGCTGCGGTCGTGCGCGGTCAGATCGTCGCGCCGCCGTCGACCGTCACCACCTGACCGGTGATGTTCAGCGCGCGGGCTTCGACGAGCACGTCGCACGCGCGCACGACCTGGTCGCCGTCGGTGAGCGCGCCAGTCGGGACACGACGGCGGATGCGCTCCAGCCTCGCGGGCGACAGCAGGCTGGTCATGTCCGACGCGAAGAAGCCGGGGGCGACGCAGTTCACGACGATGCCGTGCCCGGCCAGCTCCGCGGCGGCGCTGCGCGTGAACGCCTCCAGCGCGCCCTTGGACGCGGCGTAGGCGCTCACGCCGGCGTACCCGCGCGTCGCGCAGATCGAGGACACGTTGAGGATCGTCCCGCCGCGGTCGGCAACGACCATCGCACGCACGACGTGACGCGTGAGCTGCAGCGTGCGCACGACGTTGAGCGAGAGGATCCGCTCGAGCTCCTCGTCGGGCAGGTGGGCGAACAGGGAGTCCTGCCCCACGGCGACGTTGTTGACGAGGACGTCGACTCCGCCGAGCGCCTCGAGCGCCCGCGCGACGGCGCGACGCGGCGCGCCCTCATCGAGCAGGTCGAGCTCGAAGCAGACGAGCCGCCCGTCGGACCCGGCCGCGAGCGCCGCGAGCTCGGGCGTGACGGAGCGCGCGAACGTGGCGACGCGGTCCCCCCGCTCCAGGTGGTGACGACAGAACGCGAGCCCGAGTCCGCGCGAGCCGCCGCTGACCAGCAGCCGCCGCGGCGGGCCGGTCATCTCGCGACCCGCTTCAGCGAGGGCGCGAGTGCGGGCGCCGCGAGAAAGCGCACGACGCGCGGCTCGCATTGCTCGCCGAGATCCTGGCGGCACGCGCTGCGGATGTCGCGCTCGGCCTCGCCCTCGGAGCGCGCGCTGTCCGTCGCGAGCACCACCTCGAGCCCGACGAGCGCGCCGACGAGCGCCGAGCGGACCGGGTAGGCGCGCGCCCAGGCGACGTCCGGCAGCTCGTGCACGAACGCCTCGAGCTCGTCGAGCCGCACGAGCTGCCCGCCGACGTTGATCGTGCCGTGCCCAGCGCGCCCCCTGACGTGCAGCCGGCCGTCGACCAGCTCGACGAGGTCCCCCGTGTCGACCCACGCCTCGCCGCCGGCGGCGCCGTACGGCGAGCGCACGCGCAGCGTGCCGTCCCGCAGCTCGACGGCCGGCGCGCGGTCGTCAGGACACCGCGCCAGGACGGACGCTGGGAAGCCGGCGAGGCCGTCCGAGCACGCCATCACGACGCCGCACTCGGTCGACGCGTAGACGTGCGTGATCCGCGCGCCGGGGAACGCGCTGCGCAGCCGGTCGAGCAGCGGCTGGTCGGCCGCCTCGCCGCCGAGCGTGATCTGCGTCAGGCCCAGACTCCGCAGCCGCTCGGCGGGCGCGCAGGTCAGCAGCCAGCGCCAGAGGCTTGGCGTGCTCGAGACCGCCGTAACGCCGTCGTCCAGCGCGTCCAGCAGGTCGGCGGGGTCGGAGGATCGCGCGAACCGCAGGTGCTGACCGGCGACCAGCAGCCCGAGCATCGCGACCTGCGTCCAGGCGTAGCTTCCGGTGCGGTATGCCATCAGCCATCGCTGCGTGCCGAGGTCCGCGAGCCGACCGAACGTGTCGAGCGCCTCGAACCGGTGCGAGACGGGCGTCGGCGCCCGCGTAGATCCCGACGTGTGGACCACGAGCCGCGGCTCGTCGACGAGGTCGACGGCGTCGCAGCGCCTGGCCTGCGCGGGGTCGAGTCCGGTGCCGGCCCAGTGGAAGCGGTGCCGCACCGTCGCGAGCCACTCCTCGGTGAGCCAGTCCGCCGGCACGACGGCGAGCTCGAATCCCACGATGGCGGCCGCCAGCAATCCGGTGAGCTGCTCGTGCGGGTCGTCGCTGGCGAGCAGGATCCGCCGGCCGACCCAGGCCGCGAGCGTCGACGCGGCGGCGTGCAGCTCGCCCACCGTCCGCGTCCCCGCCGGGGTCGCGACGGCGTTGCCGAGGGCGAAGCGCATCAGCTGGCCTCGACGGCGCTGCGCAGGTACTGCACGAGATCGTCCACGGTGTCCAGCCGCCGCAGCACGGCCGCCCCCACGTTCAATTCGCGACCGAGGCGCTCCTCCACGCGGATCGCCAGCTCCGACACGTCGAGGCTGCGCAGCCCCGCGTCGGCGAGCCGGGTGGAGCGGTCGACGCGGAGGGTCAGTCCTCGCCGGTCGCACAGCGCCTGGACCTCCCGCTCGATCTCCTCTTCGCTCATCCGCAGCCTCCTCGATCGCCATGCGCGGTCGCGCAGCGAGCGACCGTAGTGGTGGGCTCCGGGGGATCGCAACGACGGCGGATGCGTAATTGCAAGCAACATTGCTCGCACATACGCTCGAAACATGATCAAGAACGCGTCAATCAACGCTGCGACGCCGAACGAGGAGGAGCAAACGCTCGCGCCCGTGCGCGGCGACCCGCCGCCTGACGCCGCCCAGGTCGGATCGGTGTGCTGGCGCCCCGCCCGGGAGATCGACCTGGCGCAGTGGCTCGAGTGCGGCCGCAAGCTCGGGATGGTCGGACGGAACGTCGCATGGTGGATCGGCGACTGGGTGCAGTACGGCAACGAATGCTTCGGGGAGCGCTACCCACGCGCCGCAAAGATCACCGGATACGACGTCCAGAGCCTCATGAACATGGCCTGGGTGGCCTCCCGCTTCGCGCCCGCGCGTCGCCGCGGCGGGCTGTCCTGGAGCCATCACGCGGAGGTCGCCGCGCTGGCGCCCGACGACCAAGACCGCTGGCTCGACCGAGCCGCGCAGGAGCGCATGTCCGTGCGCTGCCTGCGGACCGAGCTGCGCACGATGCGCCGCGTCGGGTCGACCCCAGACGCGCCCGCTCCGGCCGCAGAGCCGCCGGAGCCCACCGCGCTCGTCTGCCCGCACTGCGGAAGTCGGGTCGCACGCGAGCGTCAGGCATGACGAGCTTCGTCGACGCCCCCGTCGCGTTCTACCAGCGCAGGCTCTACACGGAGTTCGCGGTGGCGGGCTGGTCCAACTGGGCCGTGCCGCTCGGCTGGCGCATCGGCGGCGAGGTGGATCGCGGCACCGTGCTCGCCGCGGTCGACGCGGCGTTCCAGCGCCACGAGGCGCTGCGGACGACGATCGTCGAGGCGGACGGCGAGCTGTGCCAGCGCATCTGGGCGTTCGAGCCGCCGTCGATCGCCGAGGTGTCGATCCGCAGCGCATCGAGCATGGACGACGACGCGGCGTACGCCGCCGTCGCGGACGCGGTCAGCGCGCCGTTCGAGGTCACCGGACGACTCTCCCGCGTGAGCCTCTTCCGCGCCGGCGAGGACGACCAGTTGCTGCTGTTCGTGATGCACCACGCGATCGTGGACGGCTGGTCCTGCATGGTGCTGGACGCCGAGCTACGCGTCGCGCTCGCAGCGCGCCCAGGAGAGGCGCCGGCGCCGCTCGCGCCCGCGGCGCAGATGCGCGACTACGTGGAGCTGGAGCGAGCCGGGGATGCCACCCGACAGGCCGCGTACCTGCGTCCGCGGATCGCGCCCACCACGCTCAGGCGTCGGCTGCGGCGCCAGGAGCGGCCGGTTGACGCGAGCGCGGACTGCCTCGCGGTCGTGAACTCCTCGCCCGTCGACATGAGCGTCGTACGCCGACTCGACGAGCTCACGGCGCAGGTGCGCTCGACGCGGGCGATGACGATGCTGGCGGCTCTCGCCGGCGCGTACTCGCCGTGGGCGGTGGACGCGCTGCGGATCGGGGTGCTGCACGCGAACCGCTTTCCGCCGCAGCTTGAGGGGGCGGTCGGTCAGATTGCGATGGCCCTGCCGCTGCGCGTGCCGGTGACCGACGAGCTCACGTTCCGGGAGCTGCTCGCGTTCGTCCGGCGCGAGTGGCTCGACGTGCTCGCGCGCCGCGTGCAGGCGACCGCCTTCGAGCAGCTCGCGGGCACCACGGGGCTGGGGACTGCGACCACGTTCGACACCATGGTGAACGTGCTCCCGTCGGTCTCCTACCCGCCGGCCGCGGAGCCCGACTCCGCCGGGGTGCGCATCAGGCAGTACGACGTGCCGTGGACCCTGCGACGCATGCGCCACCACGGCGTCGAGATGTCGCCCCTCCCGGACCTGGTCGCCTACGCCGTCGAGGACGGTCGGCTCGGAGTCCTCGCGCACACGGACGGGGGCTCGATGCCGGCGGCGGCGCTGGAGGTCCTGTGCGCGCATATCGTGGGGAGCATCGACCGCCTCACGCGCGCGCCGGACCGGCCGCTCCGCGAGACGCTCGCGGAGCGGGTCGCGGTGCCCGGGCTGGACGTCGAGCTCGCGAGCGCGCCGGCGTAGACGTCCCGGCGACGGGAGATCCGTAGACGCAATTCGCCCGCCTCCACGGACGTGATTGAACCGAGCCATTACCTTCTCTCACCCTGCCGTGCCGCACGACCTCTCACCCACGGATCCCGACATCGGGAGAAGCTCGCAGCCGACCGCGAGCGAGCTCGAGGCCGAGCAGCGCCGCCTCGAGCGCGCGCTGCGCGCGTACGCCAAGGCGATCGAGATCCTCCGACGAGGCGCGAGCGCCGGCATCGACGAGTTCGCCGAGTCGGCCCTGAAGGCGCTCCGCGCCGAGCGGCTGCGTGCGTACACGGACGCCAGCGGCCCGCTCTACTTCGGGCGCCTCGACCTGGAGGACGGCGACGATCCACTCTACGTCGGGCGCCATCTCCTCACCGACGCCGACGGCGAGCCGCTCGTCATCAACTGGCGAGCCCCCGCGGCCGGAGCCTTCTACCGGGCGAGCCCGCGCGCGCCGATGGGCGTCGCGCGGCGGCGCCGCTTCGACATCGACGAGGAGCGCGTCGCCGGGTTCGTCGACGAGCAGCTCGCGGGCGCGCCGCAGGACACGCTGACTGAGGCGATCCTCAGCGACATCGACGCGCAGCGGATCGGCGAGATGCGCCAGATCATCGCGACGATCACGCCCGAGCAGTACGACGTCGTCACGGCCCCGCGCGACGGCGTGCTGGTGGTGCAGGGCGGCCCCGGCACGGGCAAGACGGCCGTGGGGCTGCACCGCGCCGCGTGGCTGCTGTTCTCGTACCCTGACCTCGTGCGCAACGGCGTGCTGGTGCTCGGCCCCAGCGCGACATTCATCCGCTACGTCGAGCAGGTGCTGCCCTCCCTCGGCGAGCACGCGGTCGAGCAGCGGCCGATCGAGCGGTTGATCGCGACCGCCGGCGCGTCCGACCCCCCCGCGGTCGCGGCGCTGAAGGGCGACGGGCGCATGGCGCTCGTGCTCGCGCGGGCCGCCTGGCGCCGCGTCGCCCCGCCCGCAAAGGCGCTCGAGATCGCGCACGGACGCAGCCGCTGCGTGCTCGCGCCGGCGGACGTCGAGGCCGACATCCGGCACGTCCGTGAGCGCGGCGGGAGCTACGCGATGCAGCGCGCGCGCTTCCGCGAGCGTCTCGCGGGGACCGTCTACTCGAAGCTGGCGGCCTCGCCGCGCGGAGCGCCGACCGAGGACCAGGCGCAGCTCGCCGCCTCGCTGCGACGCGACCCCGCCTACCGGCGGCTCGTCGACCAGGCGTGGCCGCGGCAGACGGCGGAGCAGCTGCTGACGTCGGCGCTCGGCAACGCGCGCGTGCTGCGCGAAGCGGCCGCGGGCGTCCTCACGGACGACGAGCAGGCGCTCCTGCTGAGCGCCCGCCGACGGACGCGCACGGCGCTCTCGCCGGAGGACGGCGCGCTGCTGGACGAGTGCCGCTGGCTCGTCGACCGCGGCCTCACCGTCTACGGCCACGTCGTCGTCGACGAGGCGCAGAACCTCTCGCCGATGCAGGTGCGCATGGCCCTGCGACGGACGCGCGCCAGCTCCCTGACGATCGTGGGCGACATCGCGCAGCGGACGCACGCGCTCGGCGCTGGCTCGTGGGCCGCCGTGCTCGAGGCCGCCGGGGTCCGCGAGGCGGTCGTGTCACAGCTCGGCACGAGCTACCGCGTCCCGCGCGACTTCCTCGACCTGGCGCTGCGCGTCGTGCCGGCGAGCGTCGCCGCCTCGTCGCCCGCGAGCGTGCGCACGGCGAGATGGCCGCCGACAGTCGTCCCCGTCGCGGGACCGACGGAGCTGACGGACGCGGTCGCCTCGTTCGCCGCCGCCCTGTCGCGGGTCGGCAGCGTCGCGGTGGTCGCCCCCGACGAGCGGCTGGCGGCGCTCGAGGCGAGCCTGCGCAAGCGCGGCCTCGCCCGCCCGCGCGACGACGAGCGCCTGTCGGCGGGGATCAACGTCGTCGCGCTCGCCGACGTGAAGGGCCTCGAGTTCGACGCGACCGTGGTCGTCGACCCGCAGGCGATCCTCGCGCAGCCCGACGCCGGGGCGGGCGGCCTCTACACGGCCCTCACGCGCTCCACGCAGGCGCTCGCGATCGTCCACGACGCGCCGCTGCCGGCGGCGCTGGCGGACGCCGACGAACTGCACGTCCACGCGCCTGGCGCGAGCGCGAGCGCGTGGCTCGAGCGGACCGCGCGCGAGCGGCCGCACGCCGCGACGGGCGCCGGGCGCTGACGCCCGCTCAGCCGACGACAGACGTCAGGACCGTCGTGTGGACGGGCGTCCCGACCGTCGCCGCGAGCGGCTCGAACGCGTCGCCGAGGCGCACGAGCATCGCGCCCGTGCTGCGCGTGAGCGGCCACGCCTCGCGGTCGAGGCCCGCGAAGCGCCAGAGGACCGCGACGATCAGCGGGTCGACCGGCACCCAGACGTCCTCGACGCGGACCTCGGTCCAGGCGTGCGGGAGCGAGTAGGGCAGCGCGACGAGCAGGCCGTGCGCCGCACGGGCCTCGATCCCCACCGCGCGGCAGTCCTCCAGCAGCACGCGCGTCGTCGCCTCGCACTCGCCCATGCGCAGCTCGCGAACGCGGTCGGGCTGCGCGCGCAGCCAGGTCGGCAGCCCGTAGAACTCGTAGGCGGCGACGTCGCGCAGTAGCTCCGTCACGTCCTCGCCGAGCGCCGGCCAGTCGGCGCGCAGCTGCGCCTCGAACTGCGCCGCCACCGCGTTGTGCTCGAAGCGCGCCGCGACGCGCTCGCCGCCGGGCACGCGCACCGTGCCGTCGACCGCCGCGGAGGCGTCGGACAGCTGCGTGAGATAGCTGAAGCCCACGGTCGTGGTCGGCTGCGCGGCGAAGCGCACGAGCGCACTCGCCCACGCGCGGATCGTCCAGAGGAAGACCTTGGCGACGCCGAGACGCAGGCCGACGTAGTGCAGGTCGGCGGAGTCGTAGCGGCGCTCGCCGTCGACCGTCGCGCACGGCAGACCCTCGGCGACGAGTCGCTCCAGCGCCTCCCCGTCGAGCCCAAAGAGCGTCGCGGCGGCGGCGTCCGTGAACGTGTATTCGCGGGCCTCCGCGGGGACGGCGCGCAGCGTCGCCAGCAGCTCGTCGACGCGTTCGTTGCGCAGGCTCGACATCACTCGCGATGATGCCGCCGCGATGGGCCGGACGCGACACGACGCGAGATGACGAGCCGCTTGACGGCCTCGCCACAGAGCCACGACGCGGCGCCGACGACGACGCCCGTCGGCATCCGTCCCGCGCGCCCGGCGGACCTCGCGACCGTGCTGAAGATCTGGCGCGACGTCTCGCTCGCCGCCAGCGAGCACGACCGCGTCGAGGTCGTCGCGGCGCTGCTGGAGCACCGCGCGAGCTCGCTGCTCGTCGCCGAGCTCGACGGCGCGATCGTCGGAACGCTGATCGCCGGCTTCGACGGCTGGCAGGGGCACCTCTACCGCCTCGCGGTGCTCCAGCGCTGCCGGCGCCGCGGCATCGGGCATGCGCTCGTCGCCGAGGGCGAGCGCATCCTGCGCGCGCGGGGCGCCCGCCGCGGCGCGGCCGCCGTGCTGCTGGGCAAGCCCGAGGCGGTCGCGTTCTGGGTCTCGGCCGGCTATGCGCACCGGGCGGGGTCGGGTCGCTTCACGAAAGCGCTGTGATGCGGCACGAGCCGTCACGGATCGCGATCGGCGAGCGCGTCGGGCAGCTCGCCGAGCGCCATCCCGATGCGCCGGCGATCGCGATGGTCTCGCCCGAGGGCAAGACGCGCACGCTCACCTGGTCGGCGCTCGAGGCGGGCAGCAACCGCGCGGCTCACGCGCTCGAGGCCCGCGGGGTCACCGCCGACTCGACGCTCGGCGTCGCGCTCGAGCCGGGCTTCGAGCACGCCCTCACGACGGTCGGCGCATGGAAGCTCGGCGCCTGCGTCGTGCCGCTGAACGCGAGCGCCTCGGAGCGTGAGCGCCACGAGCTGCGGGACCTGCTGGGCGAGCGCGCCGCGATCGTCGGGACCGGCTCCTGGGCGACCGTTCCGACCGGCTACGCGGACGCGGCGCGGTGGAGCGACGCGCCACAGCCGGCGCGGGGAACGCCACGCTCGGCCTCCGCGAGCGGCGGCAGCACGGGCGCGCCGCGGATCGTCGTGCGCCAGCGCGCCTGGGAGTACGCGCACGGCGACGTGCTCTCCTCCGGCGACCGCGCGACGGGCCTGCGCTGCGGGCAGGTCCAGCTCGTCGTGCTGCCGATGCACCACGCGGGCTTCACGGGCCTGCACCACGGACTGGCGCTCGGCCACACGATCGTCTGGATGGAGCGCTTCGTTCCGCAGCTCGTGCCGCGCGTGATCGAGCAGTGGCGCGTCAACCACATCCGGATCGTCCCGTCGCTCATGCGCCTGCTGCTCGACGTCCCCGAGCTGCGCTCGTGCGATCGCACGAGCGTCGAGTCGATCCACCACGGCGCCGGCCCGTGCTCCGAGCGCGTCAAGCGCGCATGGCTCGAGCTGTTCGACCCCGCGAAGGTGTTCGAGGACTACTCGAGCGTGGAGCGGCTCGGCGTCGTGACAATCCGGGGCGACGAGTGGCTTCGGCGCCCGGGGAGCGTCGGGCGGCCGACCGCGTGCGAGGTGCGGATCGTGACCGACGACGGCCGCGACGCGCGCAGCGGGGAGGTCGGAGAGATCTTCCTGCGCTCCTCCACGACGCGGCAGCCGGAGTACATCGGCGGAGGCCCCGCGCTGCGCGAGCTGGACGGCTTCCTCACCGTCGGCGATCTGGGGCGCCTCGACGACGACGGCTACCTCTACCTCGTCGGGCGCGCGTCGGACGTGATCAACGTCGGCGGCGTGAACGTCCACCCCGCCGAGGTCGAGGCCGTGCTGACCGAGCGCGCCGAGATCGACGACGCGGCGGTCGTCGGGCGCGCCAACGAGTACCTGGGCGAGGCACTCCACGCGCTGCTCGTCCCGGCGGCGGGCACGCAGGCGATCGACGTCGGCGCAGTCGACAGGCACTGCCGCCGGCGCCTGTCGCTGGAGAAGGTGCCGCTGTCCTACGAGCTCGTCGCCGAGCTCGGCCGCACCGCCGCCGGCAAGCTGCGTCGATCGCTGCTGTCCGACCCCGCCGCCGACTGATGGGACGCCCGCCGGACGACCTCCGCGCGGCCACGTTCGCACTCGTCGACCGGGTGCTCCAGCGCGACGGATGCGACCCGGAGGCGACGATCTTCGAGCTCGGCGCCACGTCGCTCGCGGCGATCCAGATCGTGGTGCTCGTAAACGAGGAGCTGGCCGCCGACGTTTCGCTGACAGACCTCTTCGACGCGCCCGACATCGCCTCGTTCGCTGAGCTGGTCCACGCGCGAGCCGGCTGAGCGGGAGGCGCGATGCGCGTGCTGGTGACGAACGACGACGGTCTCGACGCCCCGGGCCTGCACGCGTTGGCGCGTGCGGCGGCCGCAGCCGGCCACGACGTCGCGGTGGTGGCTCCGAACCGCGACCACAGCGGCCTCGGAGCCGCCTTGACGCTCGACGTGCGGCGGCCGATTGCGCTGCGACGTCGCACGCTCGCCGACCTGCCCAACGTCGCGGCCGTGGGCGTCGACGGCTCGCCCGCGCTGGCCGTGCTGCTGGCGTGCGTCGGAGCCTTCGGCCCCCGCCCCCGGGTCGTGCTGGCGGGCGTGAACGCCGGCGCCAACGTCGGGCGCGCGATCCTCCACTCGGGCACGGTCGGCGCCGTGCTCACGGCGGCGAGCATGAACCTCTCGGGACTCGCCGTGAGCCTCGACGGCGAGCGGCCGCGGCACTGGGAGGTCGCCGCGCACGTAGCCGCGCTGACGCTCGCATGGCTGCTCGGCGCCCCCCGTCGCACGCTGCTCAACGTGAACGTCCCCGACGTCCCGCTCGAGCACCTGCGCGGCGTGCGCTGGGGACGGCTCGCGGCGTACGGGCCGCACCGCCTGGTCGTCCACGACCGCGCGACGCGTCTCGAGCTCGAGCTGGAACAGCACGGCCTGCCGCTCGACCCGCACACGGACGCCGGGCTGCTGGCCGCGGGCTACGCGTCGATCACGCCGCTGCAGGCGATCCAGGCGCTGCCCGACGCCTCCGCGGCGGCCGCCGTCGAGGCGGCGCTGGGCGCCGCGCCCGGCCCCGCGGCATAGCCCGCGGCGCAGTTCGCGCGGCGCTGCATGCGTACGCGACACTGCGGCCAAGGTGCCTGCGACTCCACACATCGCGGCGGGCGGCCGGCGAGGGGACGGCCCGCATCGACGCTCGGACGCGCATCGAGCGGGCGGGTGGCTTCCCGCCGGGCGCGGCGCGCGCGACCCCGAGGTGCGCCTCGTCTGCCTGCCGTACGCGGGCGGCAGCGCGACGCTGTTCCAGGACTGGCAGGCCGACGTCGTGGAGGCGATCGAGATCGTGCCGGCGCAGCCGCCCGGCCGCCGCGAGCGAGCCGCGGAGGACCCGCACGTCGGCGCCGGGTCGATGGCGCAGGAGCTGTGCGACGCGCTCGCGCCGCTGCTCGACCGCCCGCTCGCGCTGTTCGGCGTCAGCATGGGCGCGCTCGTCGCGTTCGAGTGCGCGCACCGCCTGGCGGCGGCGGGCGTCCCGCCCCAGCACCTGTTCGTGGCGTCCTATCCGGCGCCCCATCTCCCCTCCACCCGCCCGCCCGTCCACGGCCGCGGCGACGCCGACGTGCTCGCCGTGCTCGCGCAGATCAACGGCGGCGCCGCGACCGCGCTCGCCGACGGCGAACTGCGCCAGCTGCTGCTGCCTACGATCCGCGCCGACTTCGCCGTGACCGAGACGTACGTCTACGCGCAGCGGCCCGCGCTCGACGTGCCGCTCACGATGCTGCGCGGTCGCGACGACGCGAGCCTGTCCCCGGCGGCGGCCGCGGCCTGGGCGGCAGAGACGAGCCGGTCCTTCCAGCTGGTGGAGCTGGCCGGCGGCCACCTCTTCCTGCACGACGCGCGAGCCGCGCTGCTCGGCGTCGTGAGCGCGCGCCTCGGCTACGGGGCGCAGCAGTGCTGACGGGGGGCGGGACAGAGCCGACCTCGCTGCTCGACGCGCTGCTCGACGTCGCGCGGCACGAGCCCGAGCGCGTCGCGTACCGCTTCCTCGCCGATGGCGACGGGGAGACCGACCGCCTCGCCTACGGCGAGCTGCTCGCGCGCGCCACGACGATCGCGGGCGCCCTCTCCTCGCGCTGCGCGAGGGGCGACCGCGTCGCGCTGCTGTTCGCCCCCGACCTCGCGTTCGTCCCCGCGCTGATCGGCACCTGGCTGGCCGGCTGCGTGGCCATCCCGGTGGCGCCGCCGACGCTCGCGGGCCAGCGCGACCGCATCGAGGCGATCCTCGCCGACGCCGACCCCACCGTGCTGCTGACCGACCGCACCGACGAGGAGGTGCGGCTCGCGGACATCGAAGTGCTGCGGGCCGCCGAGATCGCGCCGGTCGCGGCGGGCGGCCGATCCGCCCCGCCGCGCGCCGAGGAGCTGGCGCTGCTGCAGTACACGTCCGGCTCGACGGGATCGCCGAAGGGCGTGATGGTGACACACGGGAACCTGCTCGCGAACCAGCGGCAGATCGCGCAGGTCTTCGGCCAGGACGAGCGCGCCGTCGTCGTCAGCTGGCTGCCGCTGTACCACGACATGGGGCTGATCGGCGGCGTCCTGCACCCGCTGTACCTTGGCGCCAGCTGCGTGATGATGCCGCCGGCGGCGTTCATGCGCCGGCCGCTGCGCTGGCTGCAGGCGATCGACGCGCACCGCGGCACGATCAGCCCGGCGCCCGACTTCGCGTACGAGCTCTGCGCGGCCCGCGCTACCGCCGACGACGTCGCCGCCCTCGACCTGCGCTCGTGGGAGGTGGCCTGCGACGGCAGCGAGCCGGTGCGCCCAGACACGATCCGCCGCTTCACCAGCCGGTTCGCCGCCGCCGGCTTCGACCCGCGCGCGTTCGCCCCGGCCTACGGCCTCGCGGAGGCGACACTGCTCGTCTCCGGCGTGCAGCCGGGGCGCGAGCCGCGACTGCGCGAGGTGGACTCCGTCGAGGGCCGTGCCCAGGAGATCGTCGGCTGCGGACCGCCCACGACGGACGTCGCGATCGTGCGCAGAGGGCGTCCGCTCGCGGACGGCGAGGAGGGCGAGATCTGGCTGTGCGGGCCCAGCGTCGCGGCCGGGTACTGGGGTGACGCGCGCGAGACGAGACGAACGTTCGGCGCCCGTCTGCGCGGACACGACGGCAGCTGGCTGCGGACCGGCGACCTCGGGCTGCTGCTCGACGGCGAGCTGTTCGTGACCGGGCGCGTGAAGGATCTCGTGATCGTGCGCGGGCGCAACCACCACCCGCACGACCTCGAGGCGACCGCGCGCACCGTCGACCCGCGGCTCGCGGCGGCCGTCGGCGCCGCGTTCTCGGACGGCGAGCGACTCGTGCTCGTGCACGGGGTGCGGGGCATCGGCGAGCTCGACGAGCTGCCCGAGCGCATCCGCCAAGCGATCGCGCGCGAGCACGGCGTGCGCGTCGACGAGGTCGTGCTCGTGCGCCCGCGCGGCGTCCCCCGCACCACGAGCGGCAAGGTTCGGCGCGCGGAGTGCCGGCGCCGGCTGCGCGCCGGCGAGCTGCCGGTCGTGCTCGTGGACGGCGCGGCGAGCGTCGTGGCGGACGGCGGCGCGATCGAAGGCGACGCGCTCGCGCGCGTCGTCGCGGAGGTGCTCGAGGTTCCGCTGGAGGCGGTCGGCGAGGATGCGGTCGTCAGCCGCCTCGGCGTCGACTCGCTGCGCGCGATGCAGCTGCAGCAGGAGATCGCGGAGCGCTTCGACGTGGACGTGCCGATCGAGGCCCTGCTCGGGGAGGCGACCGTCGGCGACCTCGCCCGCACCGCGACCCGCCGCGACCCGCGGGCGACCTCGCATCCGCTGCCGCCGAGCGGGATGACGCGCGGACAGGAGGCGCTGTGGGCCTTGGCGCAGGCCGGCCACGAGGCGACGTACACGATCGCGCGCGCGGTCGAACTGCCCGCCGAGGTCGACGTGCCGGCGCTCGAGCGGGCGGTGGACGCGCTCGTCGCGCGGCACGCCCAGTTGCGCAGCCGCTTCGCCCTGCGCGACGGCACGGTGCGCCGCGGCGAGTGCACGTTCGACGAGCATGTCTGGTGCGACGTGCGGCGGCTGCCGGCGACGGCGGACCTCGACGCCGAGGTGCGCGCACTCGCCCGCGAGCCGCTCGACCTTGCGGCCGGCGGGCTGTTCCGGGTGACGCTGTTCGTGCGGGAGCGGCGCACCGTGCTGCTGCTGCGCGTGTCGCATCTGGTCGTCGACCTGCACGCGCTCGCGACGCTGGTGCGCGAGCTCGTGCTGCGCTACGAGGCGGACGTCGATGGCCGCCCGCTCGACCTGCCCGACGCGCCGTCGTTCCCGGAGCTGGTGCGGCGCGAGGCGGCCTATCTCGCCGGCGGCGCGGGCGCAGCGGCGCTCGAGCAGGCGGCGCGGGCGCTGGTCGGCGTCGCGCCGGCGGCATGGCCGGTCGTGCGACCGCGCGCAGCCGACCCCGCCACGGCCGCGACGACGATCGTGCTCGACGAGGAGGCGACGCGACGCGTCGAGCAGCTCGCCCGCGTGGAAGGGACGACCGTCGCGACCGTGCTGCTCACGCTGTACGGCCTGTTCCTCACACGCCTGCTCGGCGACCGCGAAGTGGTCGTGGGCTTGCCGACCGCCGTGCGCCCGGACGCTGCCGCCCGCGACGTCGTCGGCTACCTCGTCAACACCGTGCCCGTCCGCCTCGACCTGCGGAACGCGCCCGACCTGTCAGCCGCGGTGCGGCTCGCGAAGGCAGCGACACTGCGCGCGATGGGCGCGCAGCGCGTGCCGCTGAGCGAGATCGTCCGGCGCCGGCGCGAGCTGGAGGGGGCCGACGCCGGCTCGCTTCCGCACGCGCTGTTCGACCTGCTCGACGACCCGCGGCCGGGGACCAGCGGGCTCGGCGCGCTCGCGCTCGGGCTCGACGGGACCGCGCTCGAGGTCGGCTCGCTGCGCGCCGAGCGCTTCTCGCTCGACGCGGCACCCGCCGCCGCGGACCTCGACGTCGCCTTCGCGCACGTCGAGGGGTCGCTGGTCGGACGCTTCGCATGGGACCCGGAAGTGTTCGATGCGGACACCGGCGCGCTGCTCGCGCAGGCGCTGCGCGGCCTCGTGCACGACGCGCTGCGCGACCAGGCCGCCGCCCCCGCGAGCCGCTCGCTGGGCGGCGAGGCGGCCAGTCGGCTCGGCCGTCCGCGGATGGGCGCGATCGCGCCGGAACACCTCGACGAGCTGTTCGACCGCCAGGTGCGCGAGCGGCCCGACGCCGTCGCGCTGGTCCACGGCGCGCACCGCTGGAGCTACCGCGAGCTGGCGGCGTGGGTCGCGGCCGCGGCCGACGCCCTGCCCGCGCCCGCGAGCGGCGGGGGCACCCCGCTGGCGGGCGTGCTCGGCGACCGCGACGCGGGCTTCGTCGCCGCGCTGCTGGCCGTATGGCGACGCGGCTACGGGATCGTGCCGCTCTCCCCGGACCTGCCGGACGAGCGGCTGCGGCTGCTGCTGGACGAGTCCGGCGCCCAGGCGCTGCTCGCGCTGCCGCGCCACGGGGCGCGCGCCCGCGCGCTCGCGCGGGGCGCATTCCCGGCGGTCGAGCTCGCGGCGGCGCGCGACGAGCCGCCCGCTGCCGCGCCGTTGGCCACCGGCGCGCCGACGCTCGAGGACCCGGCGCAGCGCGTCGCCTACGTGGTCTTCACCTCGGGCACGACCGGCCGCCCGAAGGGCGTCCCGATCACGCACGCCAACGTCCATCCGCTGCTCGCGTGGCAGGTCGAGGGGCTCGGTGCGGGCCCCGGCATGCGCCTCGCGCAGACCTTGTCGTTCGCGTTCGACTTCGGGCTGCAGGAGATCCTCACGACGGTGCTCTTCGGTGGCACGCTGTGCCTGCCGCGCGACGAGGAGCGCCACTCGGCGGAGGGCCTCGCCGCGTTCCTCGCGCGCGAGCGCGTCACCGCCCTCTTCACGACGCCGACGTTCGTGCGCGAGCTGACGGCGACCGACGTGCACCTGCGCGGGCTCGAGCTGCTCGTGATCGGCGGCGAGCTGCTCGCGCCGGCCATCGTCGAGCGGGTCCGCACGCGGCTCGCCCCGCGCTGCCGGGTCGTCAACGGCTACGGCCCGACCGAGGCGAGCATCAACTGCGCGATGCGGCTGCTGCCGGCGCGCGTCGAGGGGACCGAGCCGCTGTCGGTCGGCGAGGCGACCGGCGACAGCCGCCTGTACGTGCTCGACCGGATGCTCCGGCCGCTGCCGCCGGGCCTCGTCGGCGAGGTCTGCATCGGCGGCGCAGGCGTGGCCGAGGGGTACCTGGGCCGGCCGGAGGAGACCGCCGCGCGCTTCGTCGCGGACCCATTCGCGGAGGACGGCGCGCGCATGTTCCGGTCGGGCGACCTCGGCCGCTTCCTGCCGGACGGCGGCCTGCAGATCCTCGGCCGCCTCGACGACCAGCTGAAGGTCCGCGGGCATCGCGTCGAGCCGCGCGAGGTCGAACTCGCGCTGCGATCGCTGCCCGGCGTCGTGGACACGGTGGTGCTGGCGCGCGGCGACGGCGCCGCGCTGCACCTGATCGCGTTCGTTCGCGGGGCGGGTGTCGAGCCGGAGCGGCTGCGGCGCGCGCTGACGCAGCGGCTGCCCGCCTACATGATCCCCTCGCGCATCGTGCTCGTGGACGAGCTGCCGATCACGGAGGTCGGCAAGCTCGACGCCAGACGCCTGCTGCTCCAGCTCGAGCAGACGCCCCCGCCGGCGGCGCCCGAGCGGCCGGCGAGCGCCGTGCAGCGCATCGTCGCGACGATCTGGCGCGAGACGCTCGGTATCGACTCGATCGACGAGGACGCCAACTTCTTCGAGCTGGGCGGCCACTCGCTCGCGGTCGGCACGATCGTCGCGCGCGCCTGCGCCGACCTCGGGCTCGAGACGGTGCCGTACCACGCGATCTTCGAGCACCCGACCGTCCGCGCCTTCTCATCCCACCTGGAGCGGCTGCTCCAGGGCGGCAGCGCCGTCGACGCTCCGCGGGGCGCGCTCGCCGTCAAGCGACGCCGCCGGAGGTAGCCGACGTCATGTCCCTGTCGTTCGAGCGAGGAGACCAGCCGTGACCGAGACGTCCTCAGCCGCCGCCGACATCGCCGTGGTCGGCATCAGCTGCCGCTTCCCCGGCGCCGAGGACCCGAACGAGTTCTGGCGGAACCTGCGCGAGGGCGTCGAGTCGATCCGCGCGCACTCGGACGAGGACCTGCTCGCGAGCGGTGTCCCGCCCGAGACGCTGAAGAACCCGCGCTACGTGAAGGCATCCGCGCCGCTCGACGACGCCGAGGGCTTCGACGCGGCCTTCTTCGGCTTCAGCGCCCGAGAGGCCGAGCTGATGGACCCGCAGCACCGGCACTTCCTGGAGTGCGCCTACGCCGCGCTCGAGGACGCTGGCTGGGACTCCAGCCGCTACGACGGCCTCGTCGGCGTGTACGCCGGATCGACGATGAACACGTACCTGCCGATGAACCTCATGAGCCGGCGCGAGGTGCTCGACGTGGTCGGCGACCTGCAGATCATGATCGGCAACGACAAGGAGTACCTCGCCTCGCGCGTGTCGTACAAGCTCGACCTCAAGGGACCGAGCTGCGTCGTGCAGACAGCCTGCTCCTCGTCGCTCGTCGCGGTGCACGTCGCCTGCCAGGCGCTGATCGCCGGTGAGTGCGACATGGCGCTCGCCGGCGGGTCCTCGGTCCGCATGCCTCCGGGCGGCGGCTACCTGCACCAGCCCGGCGGCACCTCCTCGCCCGACGGCCACTGCCGCGCGTTCGACGCGGACGCGGGCGGCAGCGTTGTCGGCAGCGGCGCGGGCGTCGTCGTGTTGAAGCACCTGCAGGACGCGCTCGACGACGGCGACCACGTCTACGCCGTCATCAAGGGGACCGCGATCAACAACGACGGCGCAGCGAAGGTCAGCTTCACCGCACCGAGCGTCGAGGGTCAGGCGCGGGCGGCCGCCAGCGCGCTGCTCGCCGCCGAGGTGAGCGCCGACGAGATCGCCTACGTCGAGGCGCACGGGACCGGCACCCCGCTCGGCGACCCGATCGAGGTGGCCGCGCTCACGCGCGCGTTCCGCGAGACGAGCGAGCGCGTCAACTACTGCGCGATCGGGTCGGTGAAGACGAACATCGGGCACCTCGACGCCGCCGCCGGCATCGCGGGCTTCATCAAGGTGGTGCAGGCGGTGCGCCACGGCCTCGTGCCCGCGACGCTCCACTTCAAGGCGCCGAACCCGCAGATCGACTTCGCCAGCAGCCCGTTCTTCGTCAACGACCGTCTGCTGGACTGGCCCATCGCCGGGCCGCGGCTGGCAGCGGCGAACTCGATCGGCATGGGCGGCACCAACGCCCACGTCGTCGTGCAGGAGCCGCCCGAGCTGCCGGCCGGCGACCCCGCGAAGCGCGGACAGCTGCTGCTGGTTTCCGCGCGCACGCCGACGGCGCTCGAGCGCTCCACGGCGAACCTGGCGCGCTGGCTGCGCGAGCATCCCGCGGCGAACCTCGCGGACGTCGCCGCGACGCTGCAGCGCGGTCGCCGCGCGCTGCCGCACCGGCGTGCGCTCGTGGTGCGCGACGTCGAGGACGCGGCGTACGCGCTGGAGGCACCCACCTCCGCGCGTACGCTCACGCGGCAGTGCTCCGCGCCGCCGGCGGGCGTCGGCTTCCTGTTCCCCGGCCAGGGCACGCAGCACCCCGGCATGGCGCGGCAGTTCTACGAGGAGGGCGGCCCGTTCCGCGAGCACGTCGAGGCGTGCCTCGGCTGCCTCGACGACGAGCTGGCCGAGGAGCTGCGCACGCCGCTGACGACCGCGCAGCCCACCGCCGAGCAGGCCGAGCGCCTGCGCGACACGGCGCTCGCGCAGCCGGCGCTGTTCGTCGTCGGCTACGCCACCGCCCGCTGGCTCGAGGCGCTGGGGGTGAGACCGCAGGCGCTGCTCGGCCACAGCATCGGCGAGATCGCCGCCGCCGCGGTCGCCGGCGTAATGGCGCTGCCCGACGCGCTCGCGTTCGTGGTCGCCCGCGGCCGCGCGATGTCCGAGCTGCCGCCCGCCGGGATGCTGAGCGTCGCGCTCGGCGCCGACGCGGTCGGCCGCTACCTGGAGCCCGGCGTCGAGATCGCCGCGATCAACACGCCGGAGCTCGTGACGCTCGCCGGCTCCGCCGAGGCGCTCGACGCCCTTCAGGAGCGCATCGAGCGCGACGGCGCGGTGGCGCGGCGGCTGCACGTCTCGCACGCGTTCCACTCGGCGCTCGTCGAGCCGGCGCTGCCGGCACTGCAAGCGGCGGTGGAGCGGATCGAGCTGCGTCCGCCTGCGATCCCGATCGTCTCGAACCTGACCGGCACCTGGCTCACCGACGAGCAGGCCGTCGACCCGGGCTACTGGGTGCGTCACGCGCGCGAGCCGGTGCGCTTCGCCGACGGTTGGGCGACGCTCGCGACCGTCACCCAGCTCGCGCTCGCCGAGGTCGGCCCCGGCCACACGCTGCTGGCGCTCGGCCGCGGCTGCGCCACGGGCGCCTGGGCCGAGGCCGTGCCGACGGCGCCCGGGCCCGGCGAGCGCGACGACGCGCGGCAGACGTTCCTGCACGCGCTCGGAGCGCTGTGGACGGCCGGCGTCGCGATCGACTGGGACGCGCTCTGGCGCGGCAGCGCGCGACGGCGCGTCCCACTGCCGACCTACCCGTTCGAGCACCGGCGTTTCTGGGTCGACGCGGTGCCCCCGCCGGGCGATGCGCCGGTGGCCGGCCGCGGCCCGCTCGAGCGCGTCGTCTCGCCGCACGAGTGGCTGTTCATGCCGAGCTGGAGCCAGGCGCCTCCCGCGCCTCCCGCGGAGCCGCGGGAGCGCACCGTCCTGCTGCTGGGCGACGAGGCCGCCCTGACCGCCGGGCTCGCCGCGCGGCTGCGCGCGGCGGGCGCGGGCGTCGTCCCGGTCGTCCGCTCCGACGTGGCCGCGGGCGACGACGACGCGACGGGCTGGCAGCGCCTGTTCGAGCGCCTGAGGGACGAGGGAACGACGGTCGACGACGTCGTCCTGCTGTGGCCTGCGGCGCACGACGAGCCCGACGACGAGACCGACGCGCTCGCGACGATGGAGCCGCTGCTGGCGACTTCGGCGGTCGTCCGCGCGCTGCGCCGGCACGCTCCCGCCGCCGCGTCGCGCGTGTTCGTCGTGACGCGCGGCGCGCACGACGTCCACGGCGGCGAGCGTCCGCGACCGTCGCAGGCGTCCGCGCTGGCGGCGGCCACGCTCATCCCGCAGGAGCTCTCGCCGCTGCTCGGCCGCTGCGTCGACCTCGACCCGAGCGCAGACGACGCGGGTGCCGACGCCGACGCGCTCGCGACCGAGATACTGTCCGCGCCCGCGGGCTCGCCGCTGGTGGCGCATCGCGCGGGACGGCGCTGGATCCGCCGGTTCATGCCGCTCGCCGCGCCGGAGGCGGTCGCGTCGTCCGCGCTGCGCCAGGACGCCGCCTGGGTGCTCGTCGGCGGCCTCGGCTTCATGGGACGCACGCTCGCGCGCCACCTGCGCGAGCGCTGGGGCGCTCACGTCACGCTGCTCGACAGCAGGATCGCGACGCCGGCCGAGCTCGCCGAGCTCGACCAACCCGAGGGGTCGCTCGAGCTCGTGACGTGCGACTGCGCCGACCGCGTGGCCCTGAGCGCGGCGCTGCGCGCGGCGGTCGAGCGGCACGGGCGGCTGGACGGGGTGCTGTTCGCAGCCGGGCCGGGAGGCGGCGTCGGCGCGAGCGCCTTCGAGGAGCTCTCGGCCGAGGCGCTCCTGCCGCACGTCGCCTCGCGCGTCCAGGGGCTGCGCGCGCTGGACGCGGCGCTCGATGGACTGCCCGTGGGAGCGTGCGTGGTCGCCTCCTCGCTGGCGACGGCGCTCGGCGGCATCGGCGGTGCGGCCTACGCGGCGAGCTCGCTGTGGTGCGAGGCGTTCGTCGCGGCGCGCAACCGCGATCGCGCGGTGCCGTGGACGGTCGTTCAGTGGGAGCACTGGCGCCGGCCCGGCGAGCAGTCGTTCGGCGGCCTGCGCGACCGGCTCGCGATCGAGCCGTCGCAGCTCGTCGAGACGTTCGAGCTCGCCGTGCACGCGACGACGGAGCGGATCGCGATCAGCACCGCGAGCCTCGACGCCCGCGTCGAGCTCGCGCACCAGCGGGTCGAACCGCGCGACGCAAGCGAGGAGCCGGACGCCGTCGAGACCGACGGCGTCCACCGGCGGCCCGACGTCGGGACCCCGTACGTGGCGCCGCGCACGCCGCACGAGGAGCATGTCGCCGCGACCGCCTGCCAGCTGCTGGGGATCGACCGCGTCGGCGTCGAGGACAACTTCTTCGAGCTGGGCGCCGACTCGCTGATGGCGATGCAGCTGGTCTCGAACCTGCGCGACCGCTTCCGCGTGCAGCTCCCGATGTCCGACCTGTTCCACGAGCCGACCGTCGCGGCGCTGGTCGTGCGGATCGAGGAGCAGCTCGCGGGCGACGGCGTCGCCGCGGCGGCAGCGGAGCCCGAGGCGCCGGCCGACGCGGGCGCCGACGAGCTCGACGAGCTGCTCGCGAACGTCCCCGCCGACGAGCTCGAGCAGGCGCTCGCCGAGCTGGAGTCAGCCGCCGACCACCGGGTGGCGAGTCGCGATGCCTGAGACGCAGGCAGCGCACGCGACGATCGTCGACCGCGCCGCCGTGCGCAACGCCGACGCGGCCGCCCTGCGCGCGCTCGCGGAGGAGGTGCGGACACAGCTGGTGTGGAGCGTGGCGCAGCGCGGCGGGCACCTCGGGCCGAATCTCGGCGTGGTCGAGCTCACGTTCGCGCTGCACCGCGCATTCGACAGCCCGCGCGACGCGATCCTGTGGGACACCGGCCACCAGTCCTATGTCCACAAGATGGTCACGGGACGGAGCCTGCAGCTGCCCTCGCTCCGCAGCTACGGCGGCCTCGCAGGCTACCCCTCGCGCGCCGAGAGCCCGCACGACTGGGTCGAGAACTCGCACGCCGGCACGTCGCTCTCGTACGCGGCCGGGCTGGCCGACGGCCGTGCCCGCGGCGGTCGCGAGCACGGCCGCGTCGTCGCCGTAATCGGCGACGGAGCGCTGACTGCCGGCATGGCGATGGAAGCGCTCAACGACATCGCCGATCGCGGGCTCGACGTGGTCGTCGTGCTGAACGACAACGGCCGTAGCTACGCGCCGACGACGGGCGCGGTCGCGAGACTGCTGGCGTCGCTGCGCGCAGCGCCCGACGCCGCGCCGGCAGACCTGCTTGGCTGCCGCTACCTCGGGCCGGTCGACGGGCACGACCTGGACCGGCTCGACGAGGCGCTCGGTCGCGCGCGAGCGCTGCGCGGGCCGACGATCGTCCACGTCGTCACGCGCAAGGGCAAGGGCTACGCGCCGGCGGAGGCCGACGAGGTCGAGCACCTGCACGGCGTCGGACCGTTCGACCCCGCGAGCGGCCGCCAGGCCGCCTCGCCGCCCGGACGCGTACCGGCGAGCAGCGTCGTCGGCGACGCGCTGCTGTCGTTCGCGCACGCTGATCCGCGGGTGGTCGTCGTCACGGCCGCCATGGGCAGCGCCACCGGCCTGCAGCGCTTCGCGGCCGAGCTGCCCGACCGCCTCTTCGACGTCGGCATCGCCGAGCAGCACGCCGCCACGTTCGCCGCCGGCCTGGCGATGGCCGGGCTGCGGCCGATCGTGGCGATCCACTCGACGTTCCTCAACCGCGCGTTCGACCAGATCGTCTTCGACGTCGGGCTGCACGGCCTGCCGGTCGTGTTCGTCGCCGACCGGGCGGGAATCACCGGCGGGGACGGGGCGTCGCACCACGGCCTGCTCGACGTCGCGCTGTTCCGACACGTCCCCGACGCGTTGATCGCCGCGCCCTCGAACGCGGGTGAGCTGGTGGCGCTGCTCGACTGCGCGATGCGCCAGGACGGCGTCGTGCTCGTGCGCCACCCGAAGGCGCTCGACGTCGGCCCGGCGGCCCCGCCCCGGGCGGTCGAGCCGGGCCGCTGGTCGTGGGACGGCACGGACGGTGACGTGCTCGTGATCGGCAGCGGCGACGTGATGCCGGTCGCGCGCGAGGCCGCCGAGCGGCTGCGCGGCCACGGGCTGCAGGTGAGCTGCGCGAACGCGCTGTGGCTCGCGCCGCTCGACCCGCGCATGGTCGAGCGCGCCGGCCGTCACCGCCTCGTCGTCACAGTCGAGGACCACTTCGCCTCCGGCGGGCTCGGCAGCGCCGTGCTGGAGCGACTCGCGGATGAGGGCGTGCCGATCCGGCTGGTGCGCTGCGGCGTGCCGGCTCGCTATCTGCCGCACGGCGACGTGCCGGCGCTGCGCGAGCTCGCCGCGCTCGACGCCGCGGCCGTCGAGCAGCGCGCGCTGGCGCTGCTCGAAGCGCCGGTCGCGCACGGCTGATCGCGCGCACGGCGTCAGCTGAGGCGCGCGATCACCGGCGCGAACTGCTCAAGCGCCTGGGCGGGGATCGCGACCGACGTCAGGCCCCACCGCTCGCGCCGCGCAAGCAGGGTCTCCGCGACCTGTTCGACCGAACCGATCAGCAGCGCTGGCAGCTCCTGAACACGCGTCGCAGCGACACCCATGGCGGCGGCGTAGGCGTCGAGGAGCTGTGCCGGTCGCGGGGTGACCATGCACTCCCAGACGACGTGGTTGAGCGGCGGCCGGGCCGCGCGAGCGCCGGCCGCACGCCGGATCCACCCGACTTTCTCGTCGAGCCGCTCGGGCGACAGATCGGCCTCGTCGAGGCCGTCTCCCGTCGGGCTGGCGCCCGTGATGCTGACGAGATCGGCATGCTGGGCCGCGAACGTCAGCAGGCGCGGGCCGGCGCCGCCGATCGTGATCGGGGGTCGTGGGCGCTGCACGGTGCGGAACGGCTCGCCCCCGTCCACCGGCTCGCCGCGCAGCAGGCCGTCGAGCGCGCCGAACGCGTCGACCAGCCGCTGCACGCGGCTTCCCGGCGGGGCCAGTCGACCGCCCGTCGCGAGCGCGTCGTCGCGCAGCCAGCCGGCGCCGATGCCGAGCTCGGCCCGCCCGTCGCTGAGCACGTCGAGCGCGGTCAGCTCGTGGGCGGTCAGCGTCGTGTTGCGGATCGCGAGGTTCAGCACGCGCGGGCCGAGGCGCAGGCGCTCGGTCACCGCCGCCGCCGCCGCGAGCGCCGGGAACGGCGCCAACGGCTGGTGGACGTGGTCGGTGACGTAGAGCGCGCCGTAGCCGAACCCCTCGGCCTTCCGCGCAAGGTCGAGCCATGCGCGGCGGTCGCGCTCGCCCGTGGAGACGACGCCGAACGCGAAGGGCGTCATCGCGCGGGCGCTCCGAGCTTCAACTCGTCGACCAGCAGGCCCGGGCACAACGGGCTCTCGCCGCCTGCGACCCACGCGTCGAACTGGTCGCGGACGTGCGGCGAGGTCGGGTCGCCGGACTGGCCGCCCGGCAGGTGCAGCTGCCCGGCTGCTACGTCCGACGGCGAGACGACGAGCCGCATCGCCGGCCCGAAGCCCGGGCGCGCGGCGTGCACCGACTCGGGGCAGCCCGCCAGCGGCACCTCCGCCAGGTCGCGGTGCCGGTCGAACGCTCCGCCCGTGGGCGCGAGCACGTGCGCGATGCTCGCGCGGTTGAGCGCGCCCCAGGCGAGCTGGTCGAGCGGCGTCCCCGGTGCCAGCCGCGCGAGCATGCGCGCCGACAGCGCAAGCTCGGCGCGCAGGAAGGCCGCGACGGTCGCGTGCGGCGGCGGCGCGTCGCGGGGGTCGTCGCTCGCGAGCAGCGCCCGCAGCGGCCGCTCGTGGTCGTTCCAGCAGTAGCGGAAGAGCGGGTCGGCGGCACGACAGTCGCCGAGAAGCTGCGCCATCAGCGTCTCGCGCGCATTCTCGCGGAAGGCGACGAGCAGCGGCAGCCCGCGCGCGTCGACCGCCGCCGTGCCGTCCCATGCGCGGACCGCGCGGCGCGCCGCCCGCAGCTCCGCGGCTTCGCCGGGCGCCGCGTCGCCGAGCGCCTGCAGTGCCCGCTCCCGGTAGAAGTCGTAGAAGCCCGCACCCGCGTCGAGCTGCACTTGGACCAGGTCGCGCTCGGTCAGGTCGCAGCGCGCTCCGAGCAGCTCGGCGACGCGATGGGCGCGGTGGGCGCTGTAGCCGTTGGAGGCCGTGTGGCCCGCGACGTTGTGCGCGCGGGTGAGGTTGTTCGCGCTGATCACCACCCCGGCGGCCGGATCGACGACGCGCGGCAGCTCGGCGGCGTCGAGGCAGCCCTCCCAACTGCGCTCGCCGCGCGCCGGGCGCACCAGGCCCTCGGGCGCGGCGCGTGCCGGCAGGCGGCCGGCGACGGTCCAGGCGATGCGGCCACCGGCGTCGGCGAAGACGAAGTTCAGCGGCGCGCTCGCCGCGCGGTTGACGACGTCGCACCCTTCCTCCACGTCCGCCGCCCGCGGCAGGCCGAGCAGGCCGAAGTCGAGTCCGCCCGGCTCGAGCACGCTCCAGCGCATCGCGAGCGAGGCGCCGTCCCGGCGAGTTTCGATGACCGGGCCCCACTCGCTCTCGCACACGAGGACCCCGACGTCGTCCCCGCCGCGCACGACGACCGTCTCTTCGCGCGTGCGCAGCGCCTGCGGGCCCTCGCCGCTGTCGCAGCGCTCGGTCTCGCTCTGCTCCGGCGCCAGCTCGATCAGGTCGATCGTGTCGGCGACGAGCCGCGTGGCGCCCCACGCCAGCGTGCGCGTCGCGCCAGCGACGACGAGCGGCATCCCCGGGATCGCGACGCCGTCGACGCGGCGGCCCGCGTACTCGAAGCGTGCGCGATGGAAGATCGGGGGCATGCCGAGCGGCATGTGCATGTCGTTTGCGAGCAGCGCCCGCCCGTCCGTCGTGCGCCGACCGGCGACGGCCCACGCGTTCGAGCCGAACGGGAGGTCGAGCTCGCCGACGATCGGCGTCGCCGAGCGCGGCGGCGCAGGGCGGGCGAGCAGCGCCCGCAGCTCCTCGCGCGGGACGGACGTCGCGCGTCGCTCGGCCGGCCGGCCGTCGACCTCCACCGCGTACGGTCCCCGCTCCGGCAGCAGGAACGCCCGCACCGCCGCCGGCAGCGTCTGGCGCATGCGCTCGCGCATGCGGACGCTCGCGGCGTCGCCGGTCAGCATCTGCGAGAGCAGCAGCGCCACGGCCGCGCTGTCCGCGACCCGCCACGGCGCAGGCGCGTCGCCACCGCAGGCGCGCAGCTCCAGAGGCGGCTCCCCCACCTGCGCGAGGCGGTCGTTGACACCGGCGGCATATGCCTCGAGCACCTCGCGTTGGTCGCGCGGCAGCTCGCCGGCGATCCGCTCGGCGGCCGCCCGCATGCCGAGCGTGCGCTGGCGCACGTCCTCCGCGACGCCGCCCGCGCCGAGCAGCTCGGCGACGGTGCCGACCGCACGGCGACGCAGCAGGTCCATCTGGAACAGCCGGTCGCGCGCGTGGACGTGACCGAGCGCGAACGCCGCGTCGACCTCGTCCGCCGCGACGATCGTCGGGATCCCGCGCCCATCGACGCCGATCCGCACGACCTCGCTCATGCAGGCGAGAACGCGGCGAGGGCCTCGCGGCGCAGGCGTGCGAGGTTCGCGAGGTTCGCCAGCACGACGTCGGGCGCGACGCCGAAGTCCACCAGGCACGCGATCTCGTCGACGCCGGCGGCGGCGAACGCCTGCACCCGCTCGAGGCAGCTCTCCGGCGTGCCGAACAGGCCGTGCGTGGCGAAGTAGCGCTCGAACGCGACGTTCACGAGCGTCTCCTTGTCGGCCTCGGTGACGGTTTCGAGCTTGACGTCGAGCCCGCGGGCGCGGACGAGCTTCTCGAACAGCGCGACGTGCGCGCTCAGGTAGCGCGTGAGCGCCGGCTGCACGGTCGCGCGAACGTCGTCGAGCCGCTCGCCGACGAAGGTGTGGATCATCAGCGTCACCGCACCGCCGTCGGGGTCGGCGCCAGCCGCCTGGCGCGCCGCCCGGTAGGCGGCCGCCTTCTCGGCGACGTCCTCGACGCTCTGCTCCAGCAGCGCCGTCAGCACGTTCGTGCCCAGCTCGCCCGCCGCGACCCACGTCGCGACGTTCGACGAGCTCGTCATCCAGGTCGGGAGCTGCGCCTGCCACGGGCGCGGGAAGATGCGCACCGCGGCCTGCGTGCCCGTGCCGTCGACGCGCTCGACGACGTTCCCCGCCCACAGGCTCCACAACTCGTGCAGCCGCTCGGCGAGCAGCTCGCGGCGCCCTTCGTACGCGCCCGGCGCCAGCACGAAGTCCTGGGCATGCCAACCGGAGGCGACGGAGAGACCGACACGTCCGCGCGAGAGGTTGTCGAGCATCGCCCAGCGCTCCGCCACCAGCAGCGGGTCGTGCAACGGCAGCACGACGCTCCCCGCGCGCACGTCGATGCGCTCGGTCGCGGCGACGAGCGCCGAGGCGAGCACGGCCGGATCCGGGTACGGGGCGCCGAACGCGTCGAAGTGCCGCTCCGGGATCCAGACCGCCTCGAAGCCCTCGCGGTCGGCGAAGCGCGCGCAGTCGAGCAGCAGGTCGTACTTCTCCGCTGCCGCGTCGTCGGGGTCGGACGAGAAGAAGAAGAGGCTCCAGCGCGGCCCCTCCTGCGCGCGGCCCGGCCCGGCGGCCGGCTCCGCCGGCGCGGTCGGCCGCTGGCGCGCGAGCCGCCGGCGCAGGGCCGTCCGCTGCTCCGGCGAGAGCGTCGCGAGGCGATCACGCATGCCGGACATCTAGTCGTCCTCGCGCAGGTATCTCGTGTGCGCGCCGCGGTAGCCGCACAGCAGCCCGAGCCGCGGCTTGTCGGAGCTGTTGGGCGGGCTGTCGTGGACGATCAAGCCGCTGTGGATCGCGGCCGCGCCCGCCGGCACCTCCATCGCGATCATCGCGTCGGACTCGTAGTCGACGTAGCCCGGGTCGACGCTCTTGCCCCATCGGGCTCTGACGTGGGGCAGGATGCCCTGCCGGTGGCTGCCGAGCCAGTAGCGCAGCGCGCCGTTCTCCAGCGTCGCGTCGTCGATCGCGATCCACAGGTGGACGACGTCCATCGGCTCGAGCGGCAGGAACGCACAGTCCTGATGCGCCGAGGCGGCGGTCCCGATCTGCGGGTACTTGTTGAACGTCTCGACGACGTAGAGCTCGAGCTCCCAGCCGGTCACGCGCCCCAGCAGGTCCTTGAAGTCCTCGCGATTGCCGAATGCCTCGAAGTACGGGTCGATCTGGTCCATGAAGTAGCAGCTACGCAGCGACTCGCCGTCGTCCTCGACGCGAACCGTCTTCTCGAAGACCTCCCGCGGCAACGCAGGGAGGACACGCACGCGGTAGCGCTCGAGGTTCTCGCGGACCTCCGCGAGCTCGTCGGCGGTCAGGACCGGGCCTGCGAACAGTGCGCCGTCGTCTACGAATCTGCGCGACATGTCCTCGAAGTCGAGGCCGCTCCAAGGTCGTGCCAGGTGCTCCGTCTGCGTCATGTGATCCCTTCGTGCCGGGAGTGCGCCGTGTGCCCAGCGATTGATAACGAACGCCGCGCGGACGGCCAACACCGCCGCCGAGAGCTCAGCAGGGCGGCTGCCGCATGGAGATCAGCGCGACCTCCACCAGCGAGACGTCCGGCGGCACGGCGAGCACGTGCGCGATCTGCGCGGCGACGTCCTCGGGACGCAGGCCCTGCTCGCACTGGCCGCGTCGCATGTTCTCGCGCACCACGGGGTCCTCGATGCCGGCGCCCCGGTTCGTGTGGACGAACCCGGGCGCGATGACGGTGACGGCGATGCGGTCGGAGTGCAGCTCGGCCCGCAGACCGTCGCTGACCGCGTGCACGGCATGCTTCGTGCCGGCATAGACGCCCTGCGCCGGCTGCGCGACGCGCCGGCCGCCCATCGAGCTGACGTTGACGATCGCCCGACTCGGCCGGCTGCTGCGCCGTAGGTGCGGGATCGCAGCGCGCGTCGCGGCGAGCAGGCCCAGGACGTTGACGTCGAGCATCGTGCGCCAGCTCTGCAGGGAGCCGTCGCCGACCATGCCGAGCAGGAACGTGCCGGCGTTGTTCACGAGCGCGTCGAGGCCGCCGAGCAGCTCCGCGGCCCGATCGACCGCTGGGGCGATCTGCTCCGGCTCGCTCACGTCGGCGACGATCGGCACCGCGCCGAGCCGGGCTGCAAGCCGTTCGAGCTGGGGCGCGCGGCGCGCCAGCAGCGCGACGTGCGCGCCGGCCTCCGCGAGCGTACACGCAGTCGCCGCGCCGATCCCGGACGAGGCGCCGGTGATGAGCACGCGGCGGTCCCGCAGCGGTTGTGCCCCATCGGCCGGCATCGGGCCGACGTTAGCCGTTCCGTCGAAGTCGGCCCTAGTCTCACGCCGCGAGATGGCAGGCCCCGCGCTCGATGTGCAGCAGCTCCGGAAGGCATACGCCGGCGGCGTCCGCGCGCTCGACGGCCTCACCTTCGCGGTCCGCGAGGGCGAGGTCTTCGGCCTGCTCGGCCCGAACGGTGCGGGCAAGTCGACGACGATCCGCGTTCTCGCGACGCTGGCGCGGCCCGACGGCGGCGTCGCACGCGTCTTCGGCCACGACGTCGTGCGCGACGCGCGCGCGGTGCGGCGCGCGCTCGGCTACGTGCCGCAGGTCTCCGGCATCGACCTGTCCGCGACCGGCCGCGAGAACCTCGTGCTGCAGGGGCAGCTCCAGCGGATGCGCCGCAACGACATCCGCCCGCGCGTCGCGGAGCTGCTGGCGCTGCTCGGCGTCGCCGAGGTCGCCGACCGGCGCGTGTCGACCTACTCCGGCGGCATCAAGCGGCGCTTCGACGTCGCGCTGGCGCTGATGCACCGCCCGCGGCTGATCGTGCTCGACGAGCCGACGACCGGTCTCGACCCGGAGGTGCGCGTCGCGATGTGGGCCGAGTTGGAGCGGCTCGTCGCAAACGAGCGCCTGACGATTCTGCTCACGACCCATTACCTGGAGGAGGCGGACCGCCTCGCGCACCGCCTCGCGTTCGTCGACCGCGGGCGCGTCGTGACGGAGGGAACCCCGAGCGAGCTGAAGCGCGGCCTCAAGGAGGACAGCGTGACGCTCGAGCTCGTCGACGGGCGCGCCGACGACGCTGTTCGAGCGCTTGCGGTGCTGGACGACATCGCGGCCGCGGCGCTCGACGTGACGCAGGTGCGCGCGCGCGTGGTGGACGGCGCCGCCGCGCTGCCGGCGATGCTCGGCCGCCTCGAGGCCGACGGCATCAAGGTGGCGCGGGTGGCGATCGCGGGCCCCTCGCTCGACGACGTGTACCTCGCCGTGACCGGGCGCGAGTTCGCCGTCGCGGACCGCGCGGAGGAGACGGTCGCGCGATGAGGGCCGCGCTCGCCGACTCGCTGCACCTGCTGATGCGTCACGAGCGGCGCTTCCTGCACCAGTCCGTCTGGCTCGTGATCGCGCTCGCGACGCCCGCCCTGTGGATGCTGCTCAACAGCGAGCTGTTCGAGCGCATCGTCGATCTGCCCGGATTCGGGGACACGTCCTATGCGGCCTTCGTCGCCCCCGGCGCCGCCGTGCTGCTGGGCGCGGCCGGTTCGATCTGGCTCGGAACCGTGATGATCGACGACCTCGACCGCGGCGTGATCGACCGGCTGCTGACGACGTCGGCCGCGCGCGTCTCTGTGATCCTCTCGCAGCTCATGCACGCCGGCGTGGTCGCCTCGCTGCAGGCGATCGTCACGCTCACGATGGCGGCGCTGCTGAACGCGCCCGTCGCCGGCGGCGCAGTCGGCTGGGTCGGGGTCGTGGGCGTGACCGCGCTCGTCGCCACCGGCTTCGCCGCCCTTTCGCACGCGGTCGGGCTGACGGTGCGACGCGAGGAGACGCTGTCGGCGATCCTCAACTTCGTCGCGCTTCCGATGACGCTGCTGTCCTCGGCGTTGATCGCACAGTCGCTGATGCCCGAGTGGATGCGCACGCTGGCGAACCTCAACCCGCTGGAGTGGGGCGTGCGCGCAGCGCGCCAGCTCGCGCGCGCGAGCCCCGACTGGGGCACGGCGGCGAACTACGTCGGGCTTCTCGCCGCGTTCGTGGTTGCCAGCAGTGCGCTCGCGACGTGGACCCTGGAGCGCTACCGCCGCACCCTCTGACGCCCTCCCGGCGTCGGGAGAGCGCTAGACGCCGAGCTCGTCGGCGAGGCGCCGTGCCTCGTCGAGCCACGCCGCGAGGAACTGCAGCGTGCGACCGCGCTCGATGTAGCGCCGCTCCGCCGAGATCGGCTGCTCGCCGCCGTAGTCGACCTGCTCCTCGAGCGTCGCGCGCTCGAGCATCAGCGGCGTGAGCCAGTCGTACTTGATCGCGGAGGCGCATGTCGCCAGCCGCACCACGCGCTCGTCGCCGCGCCAGCCGCCTTCGCGCAGTCCCTCGACGTAGGCGGCGAAGACGCGCGCGTCGAGCTCGGGCAGCGAGCTGGCGGGCAGGAACAGGTCGAACACGCAGTCGGGTATGAGGTTGCCGACGTCCTCCCCGAGCGCGCCGTCGCCGACGAACGACCAGTCGACCAGGACGGTGCGGTCGTCGTCGCGCGCCAGCATGTTGTGCGGCCACACGTCCAGGTGGCAGAGCGTGCGCGGCAGCGACTCCATCAGCCCCAGCCAGCGCTCGCGCTCGGCATGCATCCGCACCATCTCGCGCCGCAGGGTCGGCGGGAAGTAGTCGCGCACGAGCGGCCGGCTCCACGCGACGTCGTCGTCGAGCAGCGCCCACGACGCGGGCCGCGTGCCGCTGTAGCCGCGCAGGAAGCCGCGCGTCAGCCACCGGTGGTCGGGACGTCGCGACGGGTCGGCCAGGCGCCCCTGCGCGACGCCGAGCGAGCGGGCTGCGGTCGCGTGCCGCGCGATCGTCCACTCCGTTCCCGGCACGCCGGCGACGTGCTCGAGCCACAGCGCGACTTCGCCCGGCGAGCGTCTGAAGACGCCGAGCAGCCGGGGACCCTCGATCCCGCCCGGCGCGAACAGGCCCGGCACGTCGTGCTCGTAGACGAGCGCCTCGCGCAGCCAGTAGTTCCAGGCCGACGGCATGTCGCTCGCGGACCAGTGGACGAGCGCGTCCCCGTCCGCGCAGAGCACCTTCAGCACGGCCGTCCACCCGGGCAGGACGATCCGCGCGATCGAGCCCGTCACCGCGTTCAGCTTGTTGTGCAGCAGCGGCTCGACGGTCCACGCCTCGCCGTGTCGGCCGGTCAGCTGCGCGAGCTCCTGCTCGATCGGGTCGACCTCGCTCATGCGGCGCGTGATGGTACGCGACGGGGCGCGGGTCGGCAGACACGACCGCCTCTGGTATCACGCTCGTGTGCCGTCGGCGGGGTCACCGAGCAGCGACACGACGACACGCGTGCGCGCGGTCTGGTCGCGCCTGCTGCGGTGCGAGGTCGAGGCGGACGACGACTTCTTCGCGCTCGGCGGGGACTCGCTCGCGGCCGTGCGCCTGCTCCACCTGGTCGAGCAGGAGCTGGACGTCGCGGTGCCCGTGCAGGCGCTGTTCGAGGCGCCGACCCCGCGCGGCTTCGCCGCACGCGTGCAGGCGGCCGCGCAGACGCCCGCGGCCGGACCGAGCGCGGCCGGGCGCGCGGCGATGTCGGGGCCGCTGTCGTTCGTGCAGGAGTGGCTGCTGCAGACCGAGCTGGTCACTCCCGGCAACAGCGCGGTGCTCACGCGGCTGGAGCTGGTCGGGACACTCGACCTGGAAGCGCTGATGCAGGCGCTCTGCGGGGTCGTGCAGCGCCACGACATCCTGCGGACCGTGTACGCGACGCGACCGGGCGGTGCGGTGCAGGTCGTCGAGCCGTTCGCGGAGCTCGCCTGCGAGGAGCACGACCTCAGCGCGCTCGCGCCCGCGACGGCCGGGCGCGAGCTGGAGCGGCTCACGCGCCAGCTCGCGGCACATCCGTTCGACCTGCGCGGCGATCCGGGCATGCGCGTCCTGATCGCGCACCGCGAGCCGCGGCGGACCTCTGTCGTCCTGGCAACGCACCACATCGCGTTCGACGGCTGGTCGCGCGACGTGCTCCTCGGCGAGCTTGTGCGGCTGTACCGGTGCGCGACCGAGCGCCGGCCGCCGCCGCCCCCGCAGGGGATGCGTTACGCCGAGTACGCGGCGTGGCAGCGCGAGCGCTTCTCGACGAGCGAGGTCGCCGCGCATCTCGCCTACTGGCGCGAGACGGTCGCGGCCGGCGCGCTGCCGCCCGCCGCTGCCGCTCCCGCGGGGGCCTCCCGGCAGACGACCAGCGCGCCGGTCGCGATCGACGACGCCGTCGCGCGGCGCTTCCAGGCGCTCGCCGCCGCCGGCGGCGCGAGCCTCTTCATGGCCTGCCTCGCGGCGTTCGGCGCGGTGCTCGGCCGGCGGGCCGGCGCCGAGCGCTTCGCGATCGCCACGCTCGCGGCCAACCGCACGTGGGCCGCGACGCGCGACGTGATCGGGTCGTTCGCCAGCGTCGTCCCGCTCGCCGTCGACCTGCGCGGCGACCCGCCGTTCGGCGAGCTGCTGGCGCGCGCCAAGGCGGCCGCGGTCGCGGCGATGCGACATCAGGAGTACCCGTTCGAGCACGCGCTGCTGACGCAGGACGAGACGCAGGTGCGCGAGCTGCTCGCGGGGCTGCGCGTGGGCATCGCGCTGCATCCCCCGCGTCAGGCCGAGCGCGATCTCGGCGGCCTGCGCCTGCTCGACGCGCGCGGCGCCGCGAAGCCGACCGGGACCGTCGAGGACGATCCGTCGATCTTCGACGCGACGCTCGAGCTGCGCGAGCTCGGCGACGGCATCGGCGGACAGCTCCGGCACGACCTGCACGCGGTCTCGCGCGAGGACGCCGCCGAGCTCGTGCGCGACTTCGTCGCGGTGGTCCGCCGGGTCGGCGTGGACGGCGACCGCCGCCTCAGCCGGCTGCTCGGCGGGTAGCCGCGGCGAGGTCCGCGAGCAGCGTCGTGACGTCCGCGCGCGCGAACGCGTCGCAGCTGTACTCGGCCACGAGGCGCAGCCCGCGCTCGTGCCGGCGGGCGAAGATCGTCAGCGGGCAGGCGCCGGCCATCACGCCGGACGGCAGGTCGGCGACCTCGGGCTCGACGACGCGCAGCGCGATCGACCCCCCGGAGGAGGGCGCGGTGGCGGCGACCGGCCGCTCCCAGTCGACGACGAGGGCGACGTCGAAGGGGACTTCGCCAGGCGCGCTGCGCGCGGCGAGCTGCTCCAGCACGAGCTCGAGCGGCAGCTCCGCATGCTCCTGACCGCGCAACGTTGCGTCGCGCACGATCGCCGGCAGCCCGCGATCGGGCACCTCCGGCGGCACGGGCAGCTTCAGCACGATCGTCGTCGCGAACAGCCCCACGGCGTCGCGCAGCTCGTCGCGCGAGCGGTTGGCGACGAGCGTCGCGACGCGGACCTCGGCGGCGCCGGTCCGCGACCGCAACAGCGCCGCCAGGCCGGCGCACAGCGCCATGAACGGCGTGATGCCTTCGGCGGCGCGCCGCTCGATCGCCGCGACGACGTCGGCCGGCGCCTCGACCTCCGCCAGCGCGTACCGATACGTGCGGGCTGCGGGCGCCTGTTGTCTGCCGAGCGCCAACGGCGTGCGCGGCCCGGCGAGCTCCTGTGCCCAGTAGTCGACGACCGGCTGGAGCGCGCCGCGCTCGAAGCGCTCGCGCTGCCAGGCGGCGAAGTCGCGGTACTGGAACGCGGGCCCAAGCTCAGCGGGCCGGTCGCCCGCGAGCGCTCCGAGCAGGTGCGCGAGGTCGCGGACGAGGATGCGTAGCGAGGCGCCGTCGCAGCACATGTGGTGCAGCCCGAGCAGCAGCAGCGCGTCGTCCGCCGAGCGACGCAGCAGCACGCCGCGAACGGGCGGCGTGGCGGCCAGATCGAAGGCGGCGCGGTGCAGGTCGAGCGCCCGCACACGGCTGACGGCCCGCCGTTCCGCCGCCTCATGCGCCGCGAGGTGGTGCACCTCCAACGGCACCGCGTCCGCGCCGAGGTGGACCTGGACGGGTCGCTCGTCGACGAGCGTCACGACACTTCGCAGCACCGCATGGCGTTCCACGAGCTGGACGAGCGCTTGCCGGACGAGCGCGTCGGCGGCGGCGCCCGCGACGTCGAGCATCAGCAGCACGTTCGCCGCCGGGAGCCCGGGGGCGACCTGCTCGGCCCTCCACAGCGCCTCCTGGGCGAACGACAGTCGCACGGGCTCGTGCGCAGGGCGTTGGGCGATCGCGTCCTCGGCCGGCGCCCGCGCCGCGTCCGCATGTGCGGCGACACTCGCGGCGAATGCGTCGAGCGTCGGATGGTCGAACAGGCTCCGCAGCGGGATCTTGCAGTCCGTCAACCGGCGCACGCGCGCGACGACGCGGGTCGCGAGCAGCGAGTGCCCGCCGAGCTGGAAGAAGTCGTCACCGGGCGCGAGCGAGTCCGCGGCGACGTCGAACGCTTCGCCCCAGATCTCGGCGATCTCGCGCGCGAGCGGCGTTGCCGGCGCACCGTTCCCGCCCGCGACCGGCGCGCCGGCGAGGTCCGCGATGCGGGCGCGATCGAGCTTGCCGCGCACCGTGCTCGGCAGCTCCGATCCGCACACCACGCGCACCGGGACCATGTGCTCCGGCAGGCGCCGTCGCAGCGCCGCCGTCAGCTCGTCCACGTCGACCGTCGTCCCCCGCCGCGGCACGACCGCGGCGACGACGCGGGCGGCGCTGGAGCCCCCGGCGAGCACCGCGCACGCCGCGCGCGCGACGTCGGGGTGCGCGCGCAGCGCCGCGTCGATCTCGCCGAGCTCGACGCGGAAGCCGCGCACCTTCACCTGCTCGTCGAGGCGCCCGCGGATCTCGATCGCGCCGCTCGGCAGCAGCACGCCCTCGTCGCCGCTGCGGAAACGACGCGCACCGGGCGCGTCGGGATCCGGCAGGAAGCGCGCGGCGGTGAGCGACGCGTCGCCCAGGTAGCCGCGGCTCACGCCCGTTCCGGCGATGCAGACCTCCCCGGGCGTGCCGGGCGGGACGGGCTGCTGCGACGCGTCGAGGATCCCCACGCGCACGTTGTCGATCGGCGTGCCGACGCCGCCGGGAGCGGTGTGCGTCTGATAGCCGCCGGTCGCCTGGACGGTCGTCTCGGTCGGGCCGTAGACGTTCGCGAAGCGCACGTCCGGCAGCAGCGCGAACGTGTGCTCCAGCAGCTCCGCGCGGACGATCTCGCCGCCGAGGTACAGCGCGGACAGCGCGAGCGGCCCGTGCGCGCGGACGTCGTCCTCCAGCACCCCGAGGACCTCCTCCCACAGCGACGGCACGCAGTGCAGCCCGGCACCCGGCCGCTCGCGCAGCCGCGCGAGCAGCTCGACGGGGTCCTCCTTGGTGCCGTCGCGCAGCAGCCAGACGGCGTCGCCCCGGGCGAGCGGCGCCAGCACCTCTTGGACGGAGGCGTCGAACGACAGCGAGGCGAGCGCCGGGACGGCCGGCACGGTCGCGCCGATCCGATATGCCCGCGCGACATAGCTCACGTAGTTGAGGACGTTGCGGTGCTCGACCATCACGCCCTTGGGGTCGCCGGTGGAGCCGGACGTGAAGATGACGTAGACGAGGTCGTCGTCTGCGACCGCGACGTCGGCGCCCGGGTCGGCGGCGAGCGCCGCCAGCGCCGCGTCGTCGAGCGCGAGCGAGGGGAGCGACGTGCGCAGCGGCTCGTCCTCGACGGAGATCGCGCACGCCGGCGCCGCCGTCGCGAGCATCGCCGCGACCCGCTCGTCCGGCTCGCGCGGGTCGAGCGGGACGAATGCGGCGCCGAGCTTGCCAACCGCGAGCACCGAGGCGATCGCCGCTGAGCCGGGTCGGCCGTGCACGGCGACGAGGTCGTGCTGGCGCACGCCCGCGGAGCGCAGGTGCGCCGCGACGCCGTTCGCCGCGCGGTCGAGCTGCCGGTACGAGAGCCGGCCGCGCGGGCCGTCGACCGCCGTTGCCTCCGGCCGCTGCGACGCCCAATACTCGACGAGGCCATGGATCGTCGACGGCGCGATGTGGCGTGAGACCCTGTCGGTCATGCGGGCGTCCCCAGCGCGGGCGGGCCGCGAAGGAGACGCGATGATCGCCAACGAGCAAGAACGGTCGCAACCGGCGCCCGTCGGGCGCCCGCCCGACGGGCGCGTGCTCGGTCGCAGCGGGATCGACGTCGGCGCGATGGGCCTGGGCTGCTGGACGATCGGCGGGCCCTTCACGCGCGGGGGCCGCCCGCTCGGCTGGGGCGCGGTCGAGCCGCGGATCGCGCGCGACGCGCTGCGGGCGGCACTCGATGCCGGCATCCGCTTCTTCGACACGGCCGACGTGTACGGCGCCGGGCGCAGCGAGCAGCTGCTCGGGTCCGTCCTCGCCGGCCGGCGCGACGGGCTGGTGCTGGCGACGAAGTTCGGCAACGTCTTCGACCCCCGCACACGCGCGGTGAGCGGGACCGACATGCGGCGCGCGCACGTCGAGCGGGCCTGCGAGGACAGCCTGCGACGGCTGCGGACCGATCGCATCGACCTCTACCAGCTTCATCTGAGCCGCTGCGAGCTGGGGGCGCTGCCCGAGTTGATCGAGACGCTCGAGGACCTCGTCGTGGCCGGACGCATCCGCGCCTACGGGTGGAGCACCGACGACCCGGACCGCGCCGCCGCGATGGCAGCCGGCCCGCACTGCGCGACTGCCCAGTTCGCGCTCAACCTTCTGCAGCGCAACGACGCGATGCTGGCGCTCTGCGAGCGTCTCCGGCTCGGGCCGATCGCCCGCAGCCCGTTGGCGATGGGCATCCTCTCTGGGCGCTTTCGCGACGGCGTGCGGCTGGCCGACGACGACGTCCGGCGGCGCGAATGGGATCCCGCGCGCGGTCCGCAGCGCACGTGGCCCGCGCTCGTCGAGCGGGTGCGCGAGCTGCTCACCGCCGACGGCCGGAGCCTCGTGCAGGGCGCGATCGGCTGGCTGTGGGCGCACGACCCGACGGTCGTCCCGATCCCCGGCTTCCGCGACGCGGCCCAGGTCGCCGAGCTCGCCGCCAGTCGCGAGCACGGGCCGCTCCCGGCCGCGGAAGTGGCGCTGATCGAGCGCGAGCTCGCCGACGTCCTGGACGGCGCCGCCTGAGCACCGCGCTTTGGCCTGCACGGCAGCGCTCGGCTAGCGTCCGGCCCAGTCGTGCCCGACCGCTCGGACGCGACGCCCGTGTCGACCCACGCCCTTGGAGGACGTCCGTGCCGAGCTCCTTTTCACGCTTCCTCGCGGACGACGAGCTCCGCCGCGTCCGCGAGCTCTACCTCGAGTCGATCGAGGACCCGTCGCCCGAGGAGCCCGCCGCCGCCACCGACGGGGACGCGGACGCGCAGGCGAGCCTCACCGCGCGGACGGCGCCGCAGCAGCCGGAGCAGGACGCGAGCGCGAGCTGACGCGCGCGGCGCACCGCAGCGGTCGTGTCGACGCCGCCTCCCCACGACGACCTGGTGCTGCCCTGCGACGTCGCCGCGCGCGCGCCGTCGCGCGCCGCCGGCGTCGTCGTGACGGGCGCCGCCGGGTTCCTCGGCACGCCCCTCGTCGCGGCGCTGCTGGCCGACGGCGCGACGCAGGTGCACTGCCTGGTGCGCGCGTCGGACGACGCCGCCGCGGCGCGGCGCATGGCGCGGCGGCTGCGCGACGAGCGGCTGTGGTCGGACGCGGCGGCGCGGCGGCTGCACTGCTGGGCCGCGGACCTCGCCGCACCGCGACTCGGGCTGGACGCGGCCCGCCACCGCACCCTCGTGGCGCAGACGGCGCGCGTCTACCACGCGGGCGCACGCGTGAACGCGAGCCTCCCGTACGCGGCGCTGCGGGACGCGAACGTGCACGGGACCGTCGAGGCGCTGCGCCTCGCCGCCGCCGCGGGCGCGGAGCTGCACCACGTCTCCACGGTGGCGGCGCAGCCCACCGGCGACGAGCCGCGGAAGCCATCGGTCGCCGCGACGTGGGCGCGCCTGCGCAGCGGCTACGCGCGCAGCAAGTGGGTCGCCGAGCAACTGGTCGCCGAGGCGCGCGCACGCGGCGTCGCGACAGCGACCTACCGGCTCGGCGCGCTGGCAGGCGACACGCGCACCGCGCGCTCGAACGCCCTCGACCTGCGCTGGCTGCTCATCGTCGGAGCGCTGGAACTGCGCTGCGCGCCGATCGCGCCTGGCACGCTCGCGTGGCTGCCGGTCGACGCTGCGGCCACGGCGATCGCGGCGCTGTCCCGCTGTGCGGGCGCCGAGCGGCCGCCCGACCCGGTGCGAATCGCGGCGACGGGCGGCCCGAGCTGGACCGAGGTCTTCTCGTGGCTGCGGCGCGCCGGCCACCGCCTCAGCGCGGTGGAGCCGGCGCTGTGGTGGCAGCGCGTGGAAGCCGCCGCGCGCGCGGGAACGAGCCCCGTGCTGTCGCGGCTGGCCGCCGTCGAGCGCAAGTTGCCGAGCGCGCGTCCCGCTCGCGACGATGCCGTCTGGCGTGCGCTGGCGTCGATGGGCGTCCACGAGCCGCGCCTCGACGCCGAGCTGCTGTGCCGCTACGTGGACGCGTACCTCGCCTCGGCCGTCCCCGAACAGGAGAGTTCCAATGGTCGCAACGCCTGACTGGCCGATGATCGAAGCGACGGCCGGCGAGTCGGTCGCCGACTGCCTGACGGAGCGTGGCGGCTGGATCCGCGAGACGCTGCGCGGCGAGGGCGCCATCCTCCTACGCGGCTTCCCGATCGCGTCGGTCGAGGACTTCGAGGCCGCGCGCGGCGAGTTCTTCCGCGAGCCGGCCCGCTACGTCGAGCGCGCGACGCCGCGACGGCAGCTCGGCGAGAACGTCTTCACATCCACCGAGTTCCCGCCGAGCGAGACGATCGCCCTCCACAACGAGAACTCCTACGCCACGTCGTGGCCGGGCGTGCTGCTGTTCTGCTGCCTCGACGCTCCGGACGAGGGCGGCGCGACGCCGCTCGCCGACGTGCGTCGCGTGCTGGGACGCCTCTCGAAGGAGACCGTCTCGAGGTTCGTCGAGCGCGGCGGCTGGATGCTCATGCGCAACTACACGCCGGGATTCGGGCTGGGCTGGGAGCAGGCGTTCGGGACCGACCGGCGCGAGGACGTCGATGCGTACTGCCGGAGAGCCGACGTGCTGGCCGAGTGGCGCGACGGGGAGGCGCTGCTGCGCACACGGCAGACGCGCGCGGTGCTCGCGCGGCATCCGGCCAGCGACGAGATCGTCTGGTTCAACCATGTGCGCTTCTGGCATGCCTGGGGACTCGCCGAGGAGGTCCGCGAGCTGATGACCGACGAGTTCGGGCCGGAGGGGCTCCCCTACGGAACGTTCTACGGCGACGGCGCCGAGATCCCCGACGCGGTGGTCGAGGAGATCGACGCCGCGTACGCGGCGGAGCAGACGTCGTTCGCGTGGCAGCCCGGCGACCTGCTGATCGTCGACAACATGCTCGTCGCCCACGGGCGCGAGCCGTTCAGCGGGTCGCGCCGCGTCGTCGTCGCAATGGGCGAGCCGATCGCGCGTGAGGCCGCCGCGGCCTGACCGCGGTCAGCGCGGCGGCGCCGGCTCGCCGGCGGCCAGCGCGCGCGCGTAGGCGCAGAAGTCGGCGGCAGCGCGCTCGGCGGACGCGCGCGAAAAGCGGTCGGAGCGGTACTCGAACGAGCCCGTCACCCGCTGCGGCTCCAGCGACACGAGCAGCGCCCAGTCGTGCTTCGAGGCGACGACGGGCAGCTCGTAGCGCTCCAGCTCGAGCTCCCCGACGCGGGTCGCGCCGACCGTCGCGTTGCCGTGCAGGAACATCACGTTGCTGATCGCCTCCGCGCTCGTCGCGTCGGAGGCGGCGACCAGCTCGCCGAGCGGCAGCGCGCTGTGGCTGAGCGCGTCGGCGAGCGCGCGGTGGGCCTCGGCGAGCAGCGCGGCGGCCGACCTCCGCTCGGCGATCCGCAGACGCACGGGCACGGTGTTGAGGAAGCAGCCCACGAGCGCTCCGGCGCCGGGCTCGTCGCGCAGCGCGACGGGCGTCATGACGACGAGGTCGCGCGCGCTGGTGTGCGCCGAGAGCATGCCGGCGAACGCCGCGAACAGGCCGCAGAAGGTCGACGTGCGACCCGCCCGGCAGCGCCGTTCGAGCGCCGTCACCACGTCCGCGTCGAGCGTCAGCGACACGGTGGCGCCGGCCGTCGTGACGGTCGCGGGGTCGGCGTCGCGTCGCAACGGCACCCCGTGCGGCGCGCCGGCGAGCGTGTCGCGCCAATGGGCCACGAGGCGCGCGTGCTCGACCGGGTCGACGTCGACCAGGCGCCGCACGAGCTCGGTGTACGACGTCTCCAGCGGCGCCAGGCGCGGCGTCCCGCCCGCCGGCGACGCGGCGCACAGCTCGGCCAGCTCCCGCAGCAGGACGGTCAGCGACCAGCCGTCAGAGACGATGTGGTGCAGCGCGACGACGAGCACGTGCTCGTCGTCGGAGACGCGGATCAGGCAGGCGCGCCACAGCGGGCCGGCGAGCAGGTCGAACGGCTGCTGCGCCGCGGCCACCGCGACCGCGTGTGCGCGAGTCTCGCGCTCGTCCGCGGGCACGTCCCTGAGGTCGACGATCGAGAGCGGCAGGTCGCGCGCGTGGTCGACGACCTGCGCCGGCGTGCCGTCGCCCAGCTCGACGACGCGCGCACGCAGCGCCTCGTGCCGTCGCTGCAGCGCGGAGAGCGCGGCGCTCACGACCGCGTGCGGGAGGCGCCCGCGCAGTCGGAGGGCGGCGGGGTTGTGGTACGCGGTCGTGCCGGGCTCGAGCTGCTCGAACAGCCAGATGCCGAACTGCGCCGGCAGCAGCGGCACCGGCTCGGGCGCGGACGCCGCGCGGGACCCCAGCCGCGCCAGCACGATGCGCCGCTGCGCCGGGGTCAGGTCGCGCAACCGTCGGCTCAGGTCATGACGCGCATGGATCTGCTGGTCGTCCACGTCGTCGCAACCCTTCGCCCGCGGCCTCGCCGGCGGCGACCGTAGCGCAAGCGCCCGTGGATGCCGAAACGCGCACCGTCGCACGTCGACCGACTCCCGACACCGGGAGGGGACCGCGCTTTGCCGACCGCGCCGGTCCGGCGGTAGCGTGCCGCCCGGAAACGATGGACTCGATCCCGACACAGGAGGAGGCGGTCGCGCTGCTCGTCGCCGCGTGGTCCGAGGCGCTTGGCACGGCGGTAACGCCCGACAGCGACTTCCTCGCGGTCGGCGGCAATTCGCTCACCGCGCTTGCGATCGCCGAGGCCGTCGTCGGCCGCTTCCCCGGCTGCGAGGGCGTCGACGTGTGCGCACTCGAGGCGCTGTTCGGCTGCCCCAGCCTCGCGCAAATGGCCGAGGCGCTGCGCGCGTTCGCCGCGCAGTCCGCCGCCGCGAAGCCCTGAGGCGGACGCGAGGACGGCGTCGCACCGGGTCGGCGAGGGGCCCGGGGCGCCGCTTCGAGCCGATCGGGCGAAGCGGCCGGCGCAGACCGCCGGCACGACCGACGTCTGGGTCAGGGAGACAGTCGGCGAGCTGGGGCTCCAGCGACGGTAGACTCGGCGGCCGCGCATGGCGAGGGCGTGGTTCATCGCAGGGACCGCCATCCTCATGGCCGCCGGGGGCGGGCACGCGCTGGTCACCCTCCTCGACATGGTCCGCCCGACGTTCTTCACGCCGATCGACGACTCCGTCAGATCGGCGATGCAGCGCACCGGCTTCCGCTTCCGGCGCCTGTTCCCCCGTGCCGACGACGTCAAGCCGACGATGTGGCGGTTGTGGCTCGGCTTCAACGCCAGCCATGGTCTCGGCGTCTTCACCTTCGGGCTGGTGTGCCTGCTGATCGCCGTCCACGACTACACGCTCGTCGAGCGCGTCGGCGGGCTCCAGCCGTTGACGATCGCCTTCCCCGCCGTCTACTTCGTCATCGCGGTCCGCTACTGGTTCTACGGGCCGGCGCTCGTCACGGTCGGCGCCTTGGCGTGCTTCACCGTGGCTGCGCTGGCGGGATGAGCGCCAGGGCGCCAGGCGCCGCGTCGCACCGCCAGAGGACCGATGACTGACGGCCGCGCATATGAGCTGCTGCGGGTCCGCACCCGTGACGGCGACGAGACGACCGTCTATGTCGTGCTCCATCCGCTCACGCGCACGCAGGTCTCCGTGGCGTGCGCGCGCGAGTTGACGCCCAGCTTGCGGCAGACGTTGACGACCTGGTGCTCGACGGTCCTGGGAGAGGCGAAGATCGTCGCCTGCCGCCTCGCGCGTGGCCCTGCCGCCGGCCAGCAGCCGTGCGATGCGCTGCTCATGATGCGCGGCGTCGTCGAGCGTGCTGGCGCCGCGGCGCCGCGCCGTCGCCGTCTTGCAGGACGGGCCGACGACCGCGAGCGCGGTGCCTGTCGCGCCTTGGGCGTGGTGCGGGCGCGCGAGGCGCGCAGCAGGTCAGTGCGTCTGACAGCGCGCGGCGGCGCGCCCGTTAGGACCCGCCGCCCGCGGGTAGCTGAGACGGGACCCCGTCGAAGGAGGACGTCCCGATGCAACAGACCGTCGCAGACCACCTGCTCGAGCGGCTCGCGCGCGACTGGGGCGTCGAGCGCGTCTTCGGCTACCCGGGCGACGGGATCGGCGGGATCGTCGGGGCGTTCGGGCACGAGGGCCCGCGCCCGCGGTTCGTGCAGGCCCGCCACGAGGAGATGGCGGCGTTCATGGCGTGCGCGCACGCGAAGTTCACCGGCCACGCGGGCGTCTGCCTGGCGACCTCCGGGCCGGGCGCGATCCACCTGCTCAACGGCCTCTACGACGCGAAGCTCGACCACCAGCCGGTCGTCGCGATCGTCGGCCAGCAGGCGCGCGCCGGGCTCGGCGGCAGTTACCAGCAGGAGGTCGACCTGCAGACGCTCTTCAAGGACGTCGCGCACGAGTACGTCGAGACGGCGATGACCGCCGCGCAGATCCGCCACCTCGTCGACCGCGCGATGCGGATCGCGCTCTCCCAGCGCACCGTGACGTGCGTGATCGTGCCGAACGACCTGCAGACCGAAGACGCCGTCGAGACGCCGCCGCACGCGCACGGCACCGTCCACTCCAGCGCCGGCTGGACGCCGCCGCGGGTCGCGCCGCCGCACGACGAGCTGCTGCGCGCGGCCGACGTGCTCAACGCCGGCGAGCGCGTCGCGATGCTCGTCGGCGCCGGCGCGCTGCATGCGGGCGCCGAGGTGACGGAGACTTCCGAGCTGCTGGGCGCCGGCGTCGCGAAGGCGCTGCTCGGCAAGGCCGCGCTGCCCGACGAGCTGCCGTGGGTGACCGGCTCGATCGGGCTGCTCGGGACGAAGCCGAGCTGGGACCTGATGCAGGACTGCGACACGCTGCTGATGGTCGGCTCCAGCTTCCCGTACTCCGAGTTCCTGCCAGAGGAGGGCAAGGCGCGCGGCGTGCAGATCGACCTCGACGGGCGCATGCTCGGGATCCGCTACCCGATGGAGGTCCAGCTCGTCGGCGACAGCGCGCAGACGCTGCGCGCGCTGATCCCGCTGCTGGAGCGCAAGCAGGACCGCTCCTGGCGCGAGCAGGTCGAGGGCGGCGTGCGCGACTGGTGGGAGCTGGTGGAGGCGCGCGCGCTGCAGCCCGCCGACCCCGTGAACCCGCAGCGCGTCTTCTTCGAGCTGTCCAAGCGGCTGCCGGAGCGGGCGATCCTGACGGCCGACTCGGGCTCCGGGACGAACTGGTTCGCGCGCGACGTGAGACTGCGCGCCGGGATGCTCGCCTCGCTCTCGGGCACGCTCGCGACGATGGGCGCCGGCGTGCCGTACGCGATCGGCGCGAAGTTCGCGCACCCCGACCGCCCGGTGATCGCGCTCGTCGGCGACGGCGCGATGCAGATGAACGGGATCAACGAGCTGATCACGATCGCCAAGTACCGCCGCGAGTGGGCCGACCAGCGCCTGATCGTGCTCGTGCTCAACAACCGCGACCTCAACCAGGTCACCTGGGAGCAGCGCGCGATGACCGGCGACCCGAAGCTGATCGCCTCCCAGGAGCTGCCCGACTTCCCCTACGCGCGCTATGCCGAGCTGCTCGGCCTCAAGGGCGTCCGCGTCGACGACCCCGAGCAGCTCGGCCCCGGCTGGGACGAGGCGCTCGCCGCCGACCGCCCCGTCGTCTTCGAGGTCGTGACCGACCCGGAGGTGCCGCCGCTGCCGCCGCACATCACGCTCGAGCAGGCGCACGCGTTCGCCTCGTCGGTCCTGCACGGCGACCCCGACCGGCGCGAGATGATCTCGCAGTCGTTCCGGCAGCGCTTCGCGGAGCTGCTGCCGAGCAGGCGATGAGCGCGACCGTGCAGCGGCGCACCGGCGAGGCGATCGCGCTCGAGCGCCTCGCCGTGGACGCCTACACGATCCCGACTGACGCGCCCGAGGCCGACGGGACGCTCGCGTGGAAGGCGACGACGATCGTCGTCGTGCGCGCCCGCGCCGGCGGGCGCTGCGGGCTCGGCTGGACGTACGCGAGCCCGGCGGCGGGCGAGGTCGTGCGCGGCACGCTCGCGGAGCTGGCGCTCGGCGCCGACGCGCTGGCGCCGCAGGCGACGTGGGAGCGGCTCGTCGCGCAGACGCGCAACCTCGGGCGCCCGGGGCTCGTCGCGATGGCGATCTCGGCGCTCGACACGGCGCTGTGGGACCTGCGCGCGCGGCTGCTCGAGCTGCCGCTGTGCGACCTGCTCGGCGCCGTGCGCGACGACGTCCCGGTCTACGGCAGCGGCGGCTTCACGAGCTACCCGCTCGCGCGGCTGGGCGCGCAGCTCGCCGGCTGGGTCGAGCACGGGATCCCGCGCGTGAAGATGAAGGTCGGCAGCGACCCGGCGGCCGACCCGCTGCGCGTGCTCGCCGCGCGCAAGGCGATCGGCCGCGACGCCGAGCTGATGGTCGACGCCAACGGCGCCTACGAGCGCAAGCAGGCGCTCGCGCTCGCGCGCACGTTCCGCGAGGAGGCCGGCGTGTCGTGGTTCGAGGAGCCGGTCTCCTCCGAGGACCTCGACGGGCTGCGGCTGCTGCGCGACCGCGCGCCCGCCGGGATGGCGATCGCCGCCGGCGAGTACGGCTGGCGGCTGGCCGACTTCCGCGCGCTGCTCGACGCCGGCGCGGTCGACGTCTTGCAGGCCGACGTGACGCGCTGCGGCGGGATCACGGAGCTGCTGCGCGTCGACGCGCTCTGCCGCGCGGCGCAGCTGCCGCTCTCGCTGCACTGCGCGCCGGCGCTCCACGCCCATCCGGGGACGGCGCTCAGCCGCCTGAGGCACCTCGAGTACTTCCACGACCACGTGCGGATCGAGTCGCTGCTGTTCGACGGCGTGCTCTCACCGCGCGAGGGCGCGCTGCGGCCCGACCGCTCGCGGCCGGGCAACGGGTTGGAGCTGAAGGAGTCCGACGCGGAGCGGTGGGCGGCATGAGGCGCCGGCTGCGCGAGCTGCGCGCCGGGCGGATGCAGCGGACGCTCGCCGCGGCGACGGCGCTCAGCGCGCTGCCGCTCGGGCTGGAGATCTACTTCGAGCATCTGCGCGGCTCCTTCGGCGACAAGTGGATGTGGACGCCGGTCGCGCTCTCCCCGGTGCTGAGCGCCGCGGGCCTCGCCGGCGTGGCGAGCCCGCGCGCGGCGCGCACGCTGCTGCCCGCCGTCTCAGCGCTCTACTGCCTCGACGGGCTGATCGGCGTCTACACGCACGTGCAGGGCGTGCGCAAGCGCCCGGGCGGCTTCGGCGAGCCGCTCTACAACGTGCTGATGGGGCCGCCGCTGCTCGCCCCCGGCTCGCTCGCGCTCGTCGGCGGCATGGGCGTGGCGGCGGCGCTGCTGCCGCGGGAGGACTGACGCGATGGCACGCGACCTGCGCAGCGCCGAGCACCTGCCGAAGCGCAGCCCGAGCGGCGAGGCGGCGCCGCCGGAGGAGCTGCCGCGCCAGCGCCGCGGGATCACGCCGCAGATGCACGGCCGCTACCCGGACCACGACGTGCTCGCGCAGACGCAGCACTGGGACGCGGCGACGCGCAGAGTCGTGCTCGACCGCGTCGGCAACGTGCCGCCGATCCGCTTCTTCGACGCGGCCGAGGAGCGTGCGCTGCGCGCCTTCTGCGACGTCGTGCTCGCGCAGGACGCCGAGCCGCGCGTGCCCGTGCTGGAGGCGGTCGACCGCCGCCTGTGCGACGGCGAGCTGGACGGCTTCCGCTACGCCGACATGCCGCCCGACGCGCAGACGTGGCGGCAGGTGGCGCGCGGGCTCGACGACAGCGCCCGCGCGCGCGGCGCCGACGACTTCGCCGCCGCCGACGCCGAGCTGCAGCGCGAGCTGGTCGGCGCCTTCCAGCAGGGCGAGCTGGAGTGGGGCGAGCTGCCGGTCAGACGCGCCTTCTCGGTCGTGATGCGGATGGTCTTGGCCGCCTTCTACGCGCATCCGTGGGCGTGGAACGAGATCGGCTTCGGCGGCCCCGCCTACCCGCGCGGCTACGCGCGCATGGGGCTCGGCCAGCGCGAGTGGTGGGAGGGCGCGGCCGCGTTCTCGACCGACCCGGTGAGCGACGTGCGAGAGCGCGGGCTCGAGTGAGCGTGCGGCTCGCGCTCAAGGGGGCGGTGCGCCCGCCGGGCAACGACTCGGCGTTCCTGCTGCACCCGCACCGCCGCGACGTGCCGGGGCGCGAGCGGATGGCGCGCCATCCGCTCGACGATCCCGTCGACCTGCTGGTCGTCGGCTGCGGCGCCGGCGGCGCGACGCTCGCGCAGCGGCTCGCGCGGCGCGGCTGGAAGGTCGTCGTGCTCGAGGCCGGTCCCTTCTGGGACCCCGACGAGGACTGGGTCTCCGACGAGGCCGGCTCGCACAAGCTCTACTGGACCGAGCCGCGCGTGATCGGCGGCGAGGACCCGGTCGAGCTGGGCAAGAACAACTCGGGCCGCGGCGTCGGCGGCTCGATGGTCCACTACGCCGGCTACGCGCCGCGCTTCCACCCCTCCGACTTCGAGGTCCGCACGCGCGACGGCGTCGGCGCCGACTGGCCGATCTCCTACGCCGACGTCAAGCCCCACTACGAGGCGCTGGAGCGCGAGCTGCCGGTCGCCGGCGAGGCGTGGCCGTGGGGCGACCCGCACCGCTACCCGCACGCGCCGCACCCGGTCACCGGCGGCGCGCTGGCGGCGTGGGAGGGCGCGCGCCGCTGCGGGATCGAGGTGCGGGTCGGCCCGGTCGCGATCGCGAACGGCTCGTTCGGCCACCGCCCGCACTGCATCTACCGCGGCTTCTGCCTGCAGGGCTGCAAGGTCGGCGCGAAGGCCTCCCCGCTGGTGACGCACGTGCCCGACGCGCTCGCGCACGGCGCCGAGATCCGCGACGGGGCGATGGCGGTCCGGGTCGAGGTCGACGAGGGCGGGCGCTGCAGCGGCGTCACGTACGTGCAGGACGGCCGCGAGCGCTTCCAGGCGGCCGACGCGGTCGCCGTCGCCGGCTACTCGATCGAGACGCCGCGGCTGCTGCTGCACTCCGCGAGCGCCCGCTTCCCGCACGGGCTCGGCAACGAGCACGACCTCGTCGGGCGCGGGATCATGGTGCAGGGCGCGCCGCAGGTCGCCGGCCGCTTCCCCGACGAGCTGCGCATGTACAAGGCGCCGCCGCCGGAGATCTCCTCCGAGCAGTTCTACGAGACCGACCTCGCGCGCGGCTTCGCGCGCGGCTTCGCGATCCAGACGGTCGGGCCGCTGCCGATCGGGTGGGCCGAGCACGTGCTCGCCGACGGCCACTGGGGCCAGGCGCTGCGCGAGTACATGCGCGACTACAACCACTGGTACGCGCTCGGCGTGCTGTGCGAGCTGCTGCCGCGCGCCGACAACCGCGTCACGCTCGCCGACGAGACCGACCGCAACGGCATGCCGGTCGCGCGGCTCGACTACACGCAGTGCGAGAACGACCGCGCGAACATCGCGTACGCGAAGCGAACGCTGCACGCGATCATGGACGCGGCAGGGGCGCAGGACGTGCTGACGATCGACCGCTACGCCCATCTCGTCGGCGGCTGCCCGATGGGCGCCTCGCCGAGCGACGGCGTGCTCGACGCCGACCAGCGCGTGTGGGCGCTCCCGAACCTGTTCGTCGCCGACGGCAGCGTGATGCCGACGCAGGGCTCCGCGAACCCGGCGCTGACGATCATGGCGCTCGCGTCGCGGCTCGCGGAGCGGCTCGACGCGAAGCGCACCGCGCGCCCGCGGCGGCGCGCGCGGGAGCGGGAGCGGACGCCGGCATGAGCCGCGCGGGCGCGATCGTCGGCGGCCCCGCCGGCGCCGGGCGGACGCGAGCGCGCAGGCCGCTCCCGCGCCGGCGAGCGCGGAGGCAGGAGCGGGCACCGGCATGAGCCGCGTGGTCGTGATCACCGGCGCCTCGGCCGGCGTGGGGCGCGCCGCCGCGCGCGCGTTCGGCGCGCGCGGCGACCGCGTCGCGCTGATCGCGCGCGGGCGCGCCGGCCTCGAGGCCGCAGCGCGCGAGGTCGAGGCGGCGGGCGGGGTCGCGCTGGCGCTGGCGCTCGACGTCGCCGACGCCGACGCGGTCGAGGCGGCGGCGCAGCGCGTCGAGGACGAGCTGGGCCCGATCGACGTGTGGGTCAACGACGCGATGACGGCCGTGCTCGCCGAGGTGATCGACACGACGCCCCAGGAGTTCCGCCGCGTCACCGAGGTCACCTACCTCGGCTCGGTCCACGGCGCGCAGGCGGCGCTGCGGCGGATGCTCCCGCGCGACCGCGGCACGATCGTGCAGGTCGGCTCCGCGCTCACGCGGCGGGGAATCCCGCTGCAGGCGACGTACTGCGGCGCCAAGCACGCGCTCGACGGCTTCGTCGACTCGCTGCGCACCGAGCTGCTGCACCGCAGATCGCGCGTCGGCCTCACGCTCGTCCAGCTCCCCGGCCTCAACACGACGCAGTTCCACTGGGCGCGCGCCCGCACCGCGCGCGAGCCGATGCCGGTGCCGCCGATCTACCAGCCGGAGCTGGCCGCGCAGGCGATCGTGTGGGCCTCCGAGCACCCGCGCCGCCGCGAGCTGTGGGTCGGGCTGCCGACCGCGCTGACGCTCCTCGGCCAGCGCCTCGCGCCGTGGCTCGCCGACCGCTGGCTCGCGCGCACCGGCTACGAGAGCCAGCAGACCGACCGGCCGCGCGACCCCGACCAGCCCGACTACCTGCTCGCCCCGCTCGACGACGAGCGCGACCACGGCGTCCACGGCGCCTTCGGCGACCAGGCGCACCGCCGCGACCCGCAGCTGTGGCTCGGCACGCACCGCGCGCCCGTGCTCGGGGCGCTGGCGGCGACGGCGGCCGCCGGACTCGCCGGCCTGGCGCGGAGGCGGCGTGGCTGAGCGGCGCGGGTCCACCGACCCGTACCCGCCGATCGCCGACTACGCGCTGATCGGCGACTGCCACACCGCGGCGCTCGTCTCACGCAGCGGCAGCGTCGACTGGTGCTGCATGCCGCGCTTCGACAGGGGCAGCTGCTTCGGGCGGCTGCTCGACTGGGAGCGCGGCGGGCACTGCACGATCGCGCCGGCCGGCCTCGACCCGGACCGCACGACGCGCACCTACCTCGGCGACTCGCTCGTGCTCGCGACCACGCTGCACGGCGACGACGGCGAGCTGCTGCTGCTCGACTGCCTCGTCTGCGACCCGGCGCTCGACGAGCGCCACCGGCGCCTGCTGCGGATCGCCGAGTGCCGCCGCGGGCGGGTGACGGTCGACGTGCACGTCGCGCCGCGCTTCGACTACGGCGACGTGCGGCCCTGGCTGCGCCGCGAGGGGCGCCACGTGACGAGCGCGATCGGCGGCGACGACGCGCTCGCGGTCGTCTGCGACGCCGAGCTGGAGCACGGCGAGCACGACCTCCGCGCCGAGGTGGTGCTCGCGCCCGGCGAGCGCCTGCGGCTCGCGCTCACCTCGTGCCCGCCCGAGCGGCTCGACGAGCAGCTCGCGGCCGCGGCGGACGCCGCGCAGCTCGACGCCGCGCTCGAGCGCACGCTCGCCTTCTGGGCCGAGTGGGCGCAGCGGATCCGCTTCGACGGCCCCGATGCGGCGGCCGTGCGCCGCTCGGCGCTGACGCTCAAGGCGCTCACGTACGCGCCGACCGGCGCGATCGTCGCCGCGCCCACGACCTCGCTGCCCGAGTGGATCGGCGCCGGGCGCAACTGGGACTACCGCTACTCGTGGGTGCGCGACTCCGCGTTCTGCTCGCGCTCGCTCGCCGAGGTCGGCGCCGACGAGGACGCCGACCGCTTCCGCGCGTTCATCGAGCGCAGCGCCGCTGGCCACGCGCAGGACCTCAAGGTCCTCTACGGCGTCGGCGGCGAGCGCCGCCTCGCCGAGCAGCAGCTCGACCTCGCCGGCTACGCCGGCTCGCGCCCGGCGCGCGTCGGCAACGGCGCGACCGGCCAGCTGCAGCTCGACACGCTCGGCGAGCTCGTCAACCTCTCCTGGCGCTGGCACCGCCGCGGCCACGCGCCCGACGACGACCACTGGCGCTTCCTCGTCTCGCTCGTCGACGAGGCGGCGGCGCGCTGGCGCGAGCCGGACGCCGGCATCTGGGAGCGGCGCGGGAGACCGCTGCACAACGTCCACTCGAAGGCGCTCTGCTGGGCCGCGCTCGACCGCGGCCTGCGGCTCGCCGAGGAGTGCATGCGCCAGGCGCCCGTGCGCCGCTGGAGAAGCGAGCGCGTGCGGGTGCGCGCGGCGATCGAGCGCGACGGCTACGACAGGCGGCGGGGCGTGTTCGTGCAGGCGTACGGCGCGGACGCGCTCGACGCGGCGCTGCTGCTGCTGCCGATGGCCGGCTTCCTCGCGTGGGACGACGCGCGGATGGTCCGCACGACCGACGCGATCCGCGAGCGGCTCGGCCAGGAGGACGGCGCGCTGCTGCGCCGCTACGACACGGCCGGCGACGACGCCGGCGAGGGCGACGACGGCGGGCGCGAGGGCTGCTTCCTCGCGTGCTCGTTCTGGCTCGCCGAGTGCCTCGCCCGCCAGGGCCGCCACGCCGACGCGCGCGAGGTCTTCGACCGCGCGAGCGCCACCGCCAACGACCTCGGCCTGTTCGCGGAGGAGTGGGACCCGGCCGCCGGCCGCCAGCTCGGGAACTTCCCGCAGGCGCTCACGCACCTCGCCCACGTCGCCGCCGCGATCGCGCTCGCGCAGACCGCCGAGGGCTGACGCGCGTCGCCTGTCGTGGAGCGCGTCGTCTCCACTCGCTCAGGACGAGAGCGCAGGCGGCCGCGAGCCGCGTGCTGCCGGATCGCGCGAAGGCGGCGCTGCACGGCCGGATGGCGGCGCCGGGCTCGGTCGCGGAGGAGGAGCCGGGGTGAGCGGCGCGATCCCGAGCCGCTCGACGAGCGTGAAGAACGCGGCCGCGTACGGCGAGGTGCCGGTGCGCGCCCGCAGCGCCGCCCAGTCGACCTGCTCGCGCACCGCGCGCGAGATCTGCAACAGCCAGGAGAGGTCGAGCTGGTGCTCGTCGAGCGAGAGCAGCTTCGTGCTCAGCACGTCCTCGAGCGCCATCACCGGCACGCGCAGCGCGCTGAGGCTGCGCTCGACGGCGCGCGCGAGCGCCGCGTCGTCGATCGGCAGCCCGCGCGGGCCGTGGATCAGGTCGATCAGCGTCGCGCCGTGCCACGCCTTCACGAGCCACTCCTCGGGCGGGTGCTCGGTGCGCATGCCGGCGGCGGCGAGCGCCTGAAGCGCGCGCTCGGCGTCCTGCGGGCGCAGCATCAGGTCGAGGTCGTTCGTCGGCTCGGGGCCGCCGTAGGCCCACGCGGCCATGCTGCCGCCGAGCATGAACGGGATCTCCGCCTCGCGCAGCACCGGCACGGCCGCGCGCAGCGCGTCCACGAGCGCGTCGAAGTCGCCGCAGGCGTCCGCTCCCATGCAGGAGCCGTACCCGGCCGCGGCGGACGCTAGCCGCCGGCCGCTCGCGGGTAGGGCTCCGAAGGTGGATGAGCAGACGAGCGTCGTGCGCGTCGCGGCGGCGGGCGACGTGCACTGCCGCGCCGACCGTCCCGAGGCGGTCGCGGAGAGCGTCGCGCGCGTGCGCGAGGCGGCCGACCTGCTGCTGCTCGCCGGCGACCTGACGACGACCGGCGAGCCTGAGGAGGGCGCGGTGCTGGCGGACGCCTGCCGCGGCATCGGGATCCCGGTCTTCGCCGTGCTCGGCAACCACGACTGGCACGCGAACCGGCGCGACGAGCTGGTCGCGGCGATCGAGCGCCACGGCGACGTCGTCGTGCTCGAGCGCGACTGGCGCGTGTGCGAGGCGGCCGGGGTCGAGGTCGGCGTCGTCGGCGTGAAGGGCTTCGTCGGCGGCTTCCCCGGCTCGCACCTGCCGGACTTCGGCGAGCCGCTGCTGCGCGAGGTCTACGCCGAGACCTCGCGCGACGTCGCCGCGCTCGACTGCGGCCTGCGCGAGATCGCGCTGTGCCCGGTGCGGATCGCGCTGCTGCACTACGCGCCGACGGCGGAGACGCTCGCCGGCGAGGCGCCCGGGATCCAGGCGTTCCTCGGCACCGACCGGCTCGCCGCGCCGATCGCCGAGCACGAGCCGACGCTCGTCCTGCACGGCCACGCGCACGCGGGCACGTTCGCGGCGTCGATCGGGACCGTGCCGGTCCGCAACGTCTCGGTCCACGTGCTCGGCTCCGACTTCCACGTCTTCGAGCTGCCGGACCACGCCGCGGCGGCGATCCACTGACGCCGCTAGGCCGCGGCCGCGTCCAGCTCCTGCACGCCGGGCGCGTCCTCCTCGCCGGCGATCAGGTCGAGCACCGCGCGGCGCACGCGCTCGCCGACCGCGTGCTCGGGCACCGGCGCGTCGGCCTCCGGCTCGTCGTGGTCGGCGGCGAGCGCGGCGGCGATCGTCATCCCGCCGTCCAGGCGGTCGATCACGCGCGGGTCGACGTACGATCTGCGCGCGACGGCGGGCGTGTTGCCGAGCAGCGTCGCGACCTCCTCGACCGCCGCCTTCACGATCCGCCTGCGCGCGGCGGCGGAGCCGGGCGGCGCCGCCTGCGCGCGCACCGCGATCGCCACCGCGCACAGCGCGGTCGCGTTCCACGTGCGGAAGTCCTTCGCCGTGAAGTCGCCGCCGGCCGCCTCCTTCAGGTAGGCGTTGACGTCGTCGGCCTTGACGTCGACCCAGCGGCTGCCGCGCTTGTACGCCAGCAGCTCCTCGCCGCCGCCGCGCCGGCGCTTGAGCGCGGCGACGACCGGGCGCACGTCCGGGTCCTCGATCCGCTGCACGCGCCGCAGCCCATGCTTGGCGGGATAGTCGAAGCGCAGCCCGTCGCGCTCGACGCGCACGTGCGCCTTGCGCAGCGTCGTGAGGCCGTAGGTCTCGTGCTGCGCCGCGTAGTCCTCGCCGCCGATGCGGAAGAGGCCGACGTCGAGCAGCCGCACGGCGCAGGCCAGCACGCGCGCCTCGCCGAGGCCGTCGCTCGCGAGGTCGCGCGCGACGCGCCGGCGCAGCGCCGGCAGCGCCCGCGCGAACGCGACCATCGCCTCGAACTTCGCCTGGTCGCGGCTCGCGCGCCAGTCGTCGTGGTAGCGGTACTGCTTGCGCCCGGCCGCGTCGATCCCGGTCGCCTGGATGTGGCCGCGCGGGTCGGCGCAGATCCACACGTCCCTCCAGGCCGGCGGAATCGCGAGCGCGCGGATGCGGTCGATCGTCGCCGCGTCGCTCACGCGCCTGCCGTCGGCGTCGTGGTAGCTGAAGCCGCGCCCGCGCGGGCGCCGGGCGATCCCCGGTCCGGAGCAGTCGCTGCGGCGCGTGCGCGGCACGGGCCCCTCGTTCCCGCCTCGCGACTGGCGCACGCGTCCGATCGGGTTCGCTGCGGCGCGCGCGATCGGCCTTCGCCGGTAAGGACTGGTAGTCTTACTGCATGCGCGTCACGCAGAAGGGCCAGGTCACCATTCCGCTCGACGTTCGCCGCGCTCTCGGCATCGAGACGGGAACGGACGTCTCCTTCGAGCTTGACCGACGTGGCGCCCGCCTCGTCGTCGAGCCCGCACGCGCAGCGCGCGAGATCGAGCGGATGCGCGGCGCTGGCGACGTGGCGATGACGACGGACGAGATCCTCGCGCTCACGCGCACGTGACGCGCGCCGGGACCGTCGTCGACAGCAGCGTCCTGCTCGACGTCTTCACCGAGGACCGCAGATGGCTCCGATGGTCCGAGGAGCAGCTCATCGCGGCCGCGCAACGTGGAGCCCTGATCCTCAACGCGGTCGTGCTCGCCGAGATCGCGCCGCGCTTCTCGCGCATCGAGGCGCTGCGAGAGGCGCTGCCGTCCATGGCCGTGCTGGAGGACATCCCGAGCGAAGCCGCGTTCCTGGCCGGACATGCCCATGCCGCCTACCGTCGATCCGGCGGCTCGCGCAAGGCGGTTCTGCCCGACTTCCTCATCGGCGCGCACGCCGCCGTCACCCACCGGCCGCTGCTGACCCGCGATCCGCGTCGCGTCGCGACCTACATCCCCGGCGCAGAGCTGATCAGCCCTGATCTCAGGATGCCATGAGTCTCGGGGCTGTGCTTCGCGCATCGCGCCGCGCCCGGCTCTACGTCCCGAGCGCGAGCAGCGCGGCGAGCGCGGCGGCGCCGCCGGCGACCCACGCGACGTAGTCGCCGGCGTGGCCGCTGTGCAGCGCGCGGACCGCGTTGACCGCGCGCAGCGCGGGCGCCGGCAGCGCGCGCCCGGCGAGGCCGAGCGCGGCGACCGCGCCGGCGCCGGCGAGCGTCGCGAGCGCGTACAGGCAGGCGCTCGCGCCCGGGCCGTGGACATGCGGGGCGAGCGCCGCCGGCGCGCGCCCGCCGAGCACCGCGGCCGCGTAGCCGGCCGTGTCGGTGAAGCGGGCGGCGGCGCGCGCGACCGACTGCTCGAGCCCGGGCACGAGGCCCCACGCCAGCGCGGCGAGCACGAGCGTCCCGGCGAGCGCGGCGGGCACCGCGACGGCGACGCCCTCGTCCTCGTCTCCCCCGCCCTCCTCGTCGTGGCGGGGCGCGAAGCGCGCGTCGCGCGGCGCGCGGGCGCCCGCGCCAGCGAACACGCGCAGCCCGGCGCGCAGCAGCGCGCCCGCCGCCAGCGCCGAGATCAGCGCCATCGCCGCCGGCAGCCAGCGCCAGCCGGCGCTCGCGAGCGCCGCGTCGTCGATCAGCGACTTGCCGCGGAAGCTGCCCCACGGCGGCAGGTCGGCGACCGTCAGCGCCGCGAGCAGGTAGGCGGCGCCGAGCACGCGCAGCCGCCGCGCGCGGCCGTGCAGCGCGCGCTCCTCGATCGCGTCGTAGCGGTGCTGCACGACGCCGACGCAGACGAACAGCGCGGCCTTCGCGAGCCCGTCGCCGACGAGGAAGATCGCCGTGCCGGCGAGGCCCGCGTCGCTCAGCAGCCCGATCCCGACGAGGAACAGCCCGATCTGCGAGACGACCACGAACGCGAGCATCCGCTTGAGGTGGTGCTGGGCGAGCGCCATCGCCGCGCCGAGCAGGCCCGTCAGCAGCCCGAGCGAGACGAAGATCGCGCGCACGGCGCCGTGGTGGCCGGCGAGCGCCGGGTCGAAGACCGTCCAGAAGACGCGCGCGAAGCCGTACAGGCCCAGCTCGGAGAAGACGCCGCCGAGCAGGATCAGCACCGGGGTCGGCGCCACGCCGTAGGCGTCGGCGGTCCAGAAGTGGAACGGCACGACGGCCGCCTTCACGAGCAGCCCGGCGCTCACGAGCGCGAAGGCGACGAGCACGAGCCCGCTCGCGCCGAGCGGGTGCAGCGCCTGCCCGAGCTGCGCCATGTTGAGCGCGCCGGCCTTGCCGTAGAGCAGCGCGATCCCGACCAGCAGCAGGATCGAGCCGACGCTGTTGGTGATCGCGAACGTCAGCGCGCCCTCCAGCGGCGCGCGCCTGCGCACGTCGTAGCCGACGAGCACGTACGCGCACACGCTCATCAGCTCGAAGAAGACGAACAGGTCGAACAGGTCGCCGGTCAGGCAGTAGCCGACCATCGCGGCGACGAACACGAGGCACACGGCGAAGAACAGCTGCACGCTCGCCTCGATCGCATACGCCGCCAGCAGCAGCGCCGGCAGCGCGAGCACCGCGACGAACAGCGCGAGGCCGCCGCCGAGGCCGTCGACCGCGAAGTCGATCCCGACGACGCGCCCGCGCGGCGTCCAGCCGCCCCACCACACGACCGTGCGCCCGCCGCCGGTCCCGCCGAGCACGACCGCGGTCAGCACGAGCGCGGCGAGCGCCGCCGCGAGCGCGAGGCCGGCGGCCGGCACGCGCCGCTCGAGCGGAGCGGTCAGCGCGAGCAGCCCGCCCGCGAGCATCGGCACCAGCACGGCGAGCGCGACCGGCGCCGCCATCAGCCGCGCAGCTCCCCGAGGCGGTCCGGGTCGACCGTGCCGAAGCGCTTGTGCGCCTGCACGGTGAGCGCGAGCAGCACCGCGACGACGGTCGCCTCGACGACGACGTCGGTGAGCGTGAGCGCCTGCACGACCGGGTCGACGAACGGGCTGCTCGGCGGGACGCTCGTGGAGACGATCGGCGCCTGGCCGCCGCTGCGGTAGCCGACGGCGAGCAGCAGCACGTACGTCGAGGACTGCACGACGCCCAGGCACAGCACCATGTGCACGAGGTGGCGGCTCGTGATCACGCCCCACAGCCCGACGACGAGCAGCCACGCGGCGACGAGGTACGGGAACGTCGTCACGCGCCGCGCACCAGCGTCTGGTCGAGCAGCTCGGTCAGGATCAGCGCGACGGCGCCCGTGACCTCGACGCCGACCGCCACGCTCAGCACGAGGATCGTGCCCGACGAGAGGAGCTGCCCCGTCGTCCCGTACGGCAGGAAGTTGTAGAGCGCCGTCCCCGCGAACACGAGCCCGCCGACCGCGACGAGCGCGTAGGCCAGCGCGCCGGTCGCGTCGGCAGCCTCGACGAGCGCGGTCGGCTCGACGCGCCGCAGCGCCACGACCTGGCCCGCCGCGTAGGCGAGCAGCAGCCCGGCGGCGAGCATCACGCCGCCCTGGAAGCCGCCGCCCGGCGTGAGCTGGCCGTGCGCGACGACGTAGAGGCCGAGCACGACCAGCGGGCCGACGAGCGCCGCGCCGGCGGCGCGCAGCGCGTGCGGGACGGGCGGCCCGGGCTCGTCGTCGCCGCGTTCGCGCTCGACGTCGCCGCGGTGGTGGCGCAGCAGCACGGCGCTGCCGAGCGCGGCGACGAACAGGATCAGCTCCTCGCCGAGCGTGTCGAGCCCGCGCAGGTCGTACGTGATGCCGTTGACCGCGTTGGCGGCGTGACGGTCGCGCACGAGCGTGCGCACCATCGCGTTCGCCGGCCCCGACGGCGTCCCGAACGGCGTCAGCTCGCTCGCCGCCCACACGATCGCCGCGCCGAGCGCGAGCACGACGAGCGCGCCGATCGCCTGGCGCGGCCGAGGACGCCTCATCTGCCGCCGTCCTCGTCGCGGCGCAGCTTCGCGAGCGCGAGCAGCACCATCAGCGGGACGGCCGTGCTCGCCACCACCAGCTCCGAGAGCGCCACGTCGGGCGCCTGGAAGACGAAGAACAGGACCGCCAGCGCGAAGCCGAAGACGCCCGCGACGAGCGCCTGTCTGACCGGTTCGCGCACGAGCACGGTCGCCGTCCCGCCGGCGGCGACCGCGACGAGCGCGACGACCTGCAGGACCGTCATCCGTCGCCTCTGCGCTGCGCCTGCAGGATCGCCCCGCCTGTGACGTGCGCCAGCAGCGGGCCGCTGAAGAGGACGAAGGCGGCCAGCAGCAGCGCCGAGATGCCGATCAGCGAGAACGACTCGCGCACGACGACCGCGGCCGCGACCAGCGCGGTCGCGAGCGTCGCCGGACCGAGGTAGTGGAGGCGGTCGAGCGCGTCGCGCAGCAGCACGACGCCGAGCACGGCGAGCAGCTGCAGCGCGCCGCCGGCGCCCAGCAGGACCCACGCGATCGCGCTCCTCATCTGCGCCTCCGGCCTGCGTGCTCGAGCACCGCGAGGAAGCGCACGAACGCGACCGAGCCGACGAACGACGTGACCGCGAGCACGAGCGCGAGCGTCGCGAACGACTGGCTGTGCGTCCCCTCGGAGAGCAGCAGCAGCGTCACCGCCGCGTCGAGGCCGCCCAGCTCGAGCGCGACGAGCCCGTGCACCGCCGGGCGCAGCGCCGCCACGAGCCCGAGCGGCACGAGCGCGCCGGCGAACGCGGTCGCGGCCCACAGCCAGCCGTTCACGGCGAGCCCTCCAGCGGCATCGCGCTGCGCCCGGGGTCGGCCGTCGGGACGAGCTGGTGGGCGATCAGCGTGCCGTGCTCGGCGTCGATCTCCAGCACGATCGTGTTCGGCCCGAGCGAGCCGAGCGTCGCCGTCAGGACCCGGTAGGCGGCCTCGCGCGGATCGTCGCCGGCCACGTCGAAGGGCAGCTCGCTCACGCGGCCGGCGCCGCCGCGGCGCAGCACACCGCGCGTCGCGAGCGCCTTCGCCAGCGGCCACACGTCGGTCACGAGCGAGCGCGCCGGGCGCCAGACGCAGCGCAGCCAGCGGGCGCGCGGGCGCAGCAGCGTCCTGCGCTGCTGGCGCACGAGCACGGCGGCGGTCGCCCCGAGCGCGGCCGCGAGCGCGCCGGCCGCCAGCTCGTCGAGCTTCACGCGGTCGACGAGCGCGAGCCACAGCGCAGCGCACAGGACCCACCAGATCGCCCATGCGCGAACCGCGCCGAGGCGTCCACCGCCGCCGCGCGGCCCTGCCTGCTGTGCGTCGTCGGCGGCCATCGCAGATCGCCCCGTTCGATACCCCGGCAGCGCGCTCGCGAGTCGTCGGCCCAACAGCCCGCGCCAGCCGTTCGTTGTCATCTCCGCGACGTGCGCCGGGGCGAGGCCGACACGGCCGCGCTAGGGCTGCGCGAGAGCGGGGAGCGCGGCGACGTAGTCCGAGTCACCTGCGCGCATGACGGCGAGGAACTCGCTCGGCGGCCCCAACCCGAGGCTCACGAGCCAGGCGCTCGCGCCGCGCACCGCGGAGCGGATCTTCACCAAGTACTTCGGCGGCCAGCGGTGCGTCGGGCGCGAGGCGCCGGTTCGCCTCGACCGACGAACGCGTGAGCGCGGGCCTGCCGCCGGGTACCTGATCGCCATGAGCGGCCGCGAGCAGCCGGTGCGGGTCACACCGTACGAGAACGGCCCCTACCTGCTGCGCGGGCCGTTCGAGCTCGTCGACCAGGACGGCCGCACGATCGCGACGGGCCGGCGCACCGTCGCGCTCTGCCGCTGCGGCCGCTCGCGCACGCGGCCGTTCTGCGACGGCACGCACAAGCTGATCGACTTCGCCGCGCCGAGCGGGGCGGAGCGGCCGCCGCGCGGGTCCGAGTCGCCTGGCTGACGGTCGCGCGCGGCGCCTCAGCCGGGCGCGGGCAGCAGCGACTCCTCGCCGCGCTCCCATGCGGCGAGCAGGCGGCGCGCCGCGCGGGCATCGAGCTCGAGCAGCGCGGCGGCGCCCCACAGGACGTCGTCGGCGAGCTGCGGCTCGGCGGCGGCGAGGCCGCCGGCCAGGTCGTGCGCGGCGATCTGCTCGTGGACCGCGTCGGCCTCGACGTGCTCGTCGAAGAAGTCGGTCGCCTCGGCGCCGCAGCCGAGCCGGCGCAGGCCGTTGGCGTAGCGGCGGTTCGGCAGCGAAGAGGTCATCTCGAACGCGGCGAGGTGCCCGACGATCGCGCCGCGCAGCCGGCGGTGCAGCCCGCACAGCGACATCAGGTTGACGGTCGCGAGCGTGACGCCGGGGATGCGGTCGAGGTAGGCGCCGTAGGCGGGGTCGAGCCCGAGCGCGGCCATCGCCTGCGCGAACAACGTGGCGTGCACGCGCTCGGCGCGGCCGCCGCCGTACTCGTCGGCCTGCACTTCGACGAGCGCGGCCTTCGCCGGGCCGGACAGGCGGGCGATCGCCCAGGAGTGCGGGTCGGCCTCCTTGAGCTGGTAGGCGGAGCGGTGGATCAGCAGCTCCCGCACCTGCTCGCGGCTGGCGCGCGCCTCGACGTAGCGCGCGAGCGGCGGCCCCTCGCGGGCAGCGAGCGCGCGCAGCGCGGCGGCGACCTGCGCGGGCGCGACCGCGGCCGGCGCCGGGACCACTCGGGCGAGCGACGCCTCGAACGCCCGCTCGAGCACGGCGCGGAAGGCGAGCAGGCCCGGGTCCCACTCCCAGCGGTCGTCGACGCCCTCGAGCGCGCCGTAGTGCAGCTCGTAGCAGAGGTAGAGCGCGAGCTGGACGTCGTCGTCGTCGAGCAGCGCGCCGCTCGCGTCGAGCAGCGGCAACTCCAGCGGCGTCCCGGGCTCCTGGCGCAGGACGCCGAGCAGGATCCGCGAGACGGGACCGCGCGCGGCCGGCAGGGCGGTGCGGCGTACGTGCGGCGCCGGCGCCGCGACGGAGCTGACGGGACCGCTGTTCACGGCTGCGGCTCTACCCGCTCGGCCGGGCGGGCAAGCGGCGCGGCGAACGCCTCCGCCTGCCACGCGACGAGGCCGTGCACGCCGCGCTGCGCCGCGATCTCGCGTTGACGCTCGGCGCCGTTGCGCCGGGCGAGCGCTCGCGCATGCGACAGCAGCGGCGCGGCGCCGAGCCGCTCGGCGACGGGCGCGAGCGCGTCGAGCAGCGCGCGCAGGCGCTCGCGCGCCGGCACCCGCTCCCCCGTCTGCAGGTCGGCGAGCGCGGCGTCGAGCCCGCCGCGCAGCGCGGCGAAGCGGTTCTCGGCGATCCGCCAGTCTGGCGCGACCGGCAGCGGCTCGCCGGCGTCGAAGCGCTGCGCGAGCCACGCGACGAGCGCCTGGGCGGCGGCGGCCACGCCGGCCGCGCCGGCGAGCGTGCTCTGCGCGTCGGGCACGCGCAGCTCGAGCGTGCCGAACGCCGGGTGCGGGCGCAGCTCCCACCACCACTGGCCAGGCGCGGGCAGCGCGCCCGCCCGCGCGCCCCATGCCAGCTCAGCCGCGAAGCGCTCCCAGCTCTGGAGCGCCGGCGGGACGCCCTGACGCGGGAGCAGGCCGCAGATCAGCGGCCGCGCCGAGGCGAGCCCGCTGTCGCGGCCGCCGTGGAAGGCGCCGTTGGCGGCAAGCGCGGCCAGCTCGGGCAGGAACGAGCGCAGCGCGTCGTGGACCGCGAGCGTGCGCGTCGCGCCGCCGACGGCGACGTGCACCTGCAGACTCGCGACGAGCTGACGCCGCGCGACGGGCCCGTAGTCCGCCTCGATCCGCTCGTAGCGGGGGCCGTCGCTCAGCGCGCCCTCCGGCGCGCTGAACGGGTGCACGCCCGCAGTCGCCGGCAGCGCGATCCCCGCGCACGCGCGCAGCAGCTCGGTGCGCGCGGCTGCGAGCTGCGCCAGCGCATCGGTTGCGCGCGGCGCCGGGGCGGTCGCGATCTCCAAGTGGGCGGCCGGCAGCTCGCGCTTGAAGCGCGGGTCGCCGGCGAGCCGGGCGAGCACGTCGTCCGCGCGCGGGACGAGGTCGAGCGTGGCGGGATCGAGCAGCATGACCTCCTCCTCGAGCCCGACCGTCAACGGCCGCGCCGCGTCGAAGCGCGCGCGCAGCTCGGCGGCGCTCGGGGACGGTTGCGGAGGAGCGGTTGCGGGCATCGGCGCGCTCGTGCGCATCGTGACCGTTCCCGGCGTCTTCCAACCGCGCAGCGACGCGCGCCTGCTGGCGGCGACGATGCGCGAGCGCGGCCTGGCGAGCGGCGCGCGCGTGCTCGACGTCTTCACCGGCAGCGGCGTGCTCGCGCTCGTCGCCGCGCGCGAGGGAGCGCGCGAGGTCGTCGCGGTCGACGTCTCCCGCCGCGCGCTCGTGTGCGTGCGGATCAACGCGCGCCGCAACGGCGTCGCCGATCGCGTCCACGCTCGGCGCGGCGACCTGCTCGCCCCCGTCGCCGGCGAGCGCTTCGACCTGATCCTCGCGAACCCGCCGTACGTGCCCAGCCCGGGCGACGCGCTGCCGCAGCGCGGCGCCGCGCGCGCGTGGGAGGGCGGCGGCGACGGCCGCGCGCTGCTCGACCGCCTCTGCGCCGCGGCGCCGGCCGCGCTTGCGCCGGGCGGGACACTGCTGCTCGTGCAGTCCTCGGTCTGCGACGAGCGGGCAACGCTGCAGCGCCTGTCGGACGCCGGCCTGCAGAGCGAGCGCCTCGCCGCCCGGCGCGGGCCGCTCGGCCCGCTGATGCGCGAGCGCGCCGGACTGCTGCGAGCGCGCGGGCTGCTCGCCGGCGGCCAGGACGAGGAGCTGCTCGTGCTCGCCGCCCGCGCGCCGCGGTGAGCGTCACACGCGGCCGCGGCCGCCGAAGAAGAACGCCGCAAGCGCGAGGATCGCGATCACGAACAGGATCGGGTGGACGATCGTGCCGCCCGCGATCGCGATCACGAGCAGCACGATGCCGAGGATCAGCCAGAGCACCGCTCAGCGCTCCGCGTCCGCGTCGCGGTCGCCCGACAGCGCGTCCTTGACCTTGTCGGCCGCGTCGCCGACCTTCTCCTTCGCGCTGCCGGCGGCCTGGTCGACCTTGCCCTCGCGGCGCAGGTCGTCGTCGCCGGCGAGGTCGCCGGCCGCCCGCTTGATCCTTCCCTTCGCCTTGTCGGCGGTGCCGTCGTCCATGGTGGTTCTCCCCTCCGTTCGGTTGACGTCGAGCGCTACCCGGTCGGCGCGAGCGCTAAGCGACCGCGCCCAGTCGTGCGTCAGGTCCTCGATCGGGGCGATGCGCGGATCACCGCGACCTCCGCGGTCGCGTGCGTCCGGCCCCGCTGCCCGCCGCGGGCGCGCGCGAATCGCGCAGCGTCGGCGCGCGACGGCGTGTCGCATGGACGGCGCGCGCACCGGGTAGTGGTCGGGTCGCAGCGGTCCCTATCCAGAAGGAGGTACGCGATGACGAACGACCTGACGCCGCAACGTGCGACCCCGGCGCCCGCGCGCTCGCCGGAGCCGCCTCCGCCGCCGCGCCGCCGCGCACGCGACCGCGCGCGCCTCGTCGAGCAGGTCCGCGCGCTGCAGGTCCGCGCCGGGCGCGGGCCGCGCGCCGCCGGGGTGCGCTCGCGGATGGCGTTCTGACGCCGCCACCGCCGCCCGGGCGCGGCACCTCCATTGGCCGATCGCCGTCGCGCGGCGATGGCACCGTGCGCGCGTCGGCGTCACCGGGGCGCCCGGAAACGTCGGCACGAGGCTGCTCGCTGCGCTGGCGTCGCGCGCGGCGGCCGGCCCGGCTTGCGAGCCGGCGCCAGGCGCATCCCACAGGCGCATCCCACGTTGCTTTGCAACGCGCTCGGCACGTCGCGCACCGCCGGCGACATGAAAGCGCGGCGTGCCGGGAACGCCTGGGGAGGTGACCCATGCGACCCGGATGCCCCAGACGGCGGCGCGGTCCGGCAGCCATCAGGACGGTGAGGCGCTGCTGGCGCTCTACCACCGCACGGGCGACCGCCGCGTCCGCGATCGCGCGATCGAGCACTACGCGCCGCTCGCGCGACGGCTTGCCGCACGCTACCGCTCGCGGGAGTCGTTCGAGGACCTCTTGCAGGTCGCGAGCCTCGGACTCGTGAAGGCGGTCGATCGCTATGACCCGGCGCGCGGGAAGCGCTTCACGTCGTTCGCGGTGCCGACGATCGCCGGCGAGCTGCGGCGCCACTTCCGCGCCACCGCCTGGAACCTGCACGTCCCGCGCGGGGTGCAGGAGAACGCGCTCACGACGCGCGACGCGGTCAACCGGCTCACGCACCGGCTCGGCCGCCCGCCGCGCGTGAGCGAGCTCGCCGAGGAGACCGGGCTCGACGCCGAGACGGTCACCGAGGCGCTCTACGCGCGCGAGGTCCAGGCGACCACGTCGCTCGACCGCCCGGCCCGTGCCGCAGAAGACGGCGACGCGACGCTCGGCGAGCTGATCGGCGCCGGGGACGGCGGCTTCGAGCTGGCCGAGCATCACGCGGATCTCCAGCCGCTGCTGCGAGCGCTGCCCGCCCGTGACCGGTTGGTGCTGTTCCTGCGCTTCGCCCGCGACATGACGCAGAGCGAGATCGCCGCACAGGTCGGCTGCTCGCAGATGCAGGTCTCGCGCATCCTGCGCCGCACGATCGCCGCGCTCGCCGACGGCGCGCAGGCGCGCTGACGGCCGCCGTTGCAGGACAACAAGCCTTCATGGACTCGACCGCCCTGCGGCTGATGCTGTGCGCGCGTCTGCGAGTTCGTCAACCGAGCGCAGCGGGGTACGCGTCAGAATAAGCGGATCATGCCAGCGACCGACACGCCCGAGTCCGTGCCCGTGAGCGACGAGGCCGAGCCGCTGGCCCTGCTGCTCGACCACCTCAAGCGCTCGCGCGGCTTCGACTTCACCGGCTACAAGCGCACGAGCCTGGAGCGCCGGATCGCGAAGCGGATGGACGCGGTCGACTGCAGCGGCTACCTCGAGTATCTCGACTACCTCGAGGTCCACCCGGAGGAGCTCTCCTACCTCTTCAACGCGATCCTCATCAACGTCACCGCGTTCTTCCGCGACGCGCCGGCGTGGGAGTACTTCGCCGAGGAGGTGGTGCCGGAGCTGCTCGAGCGCAAGGGCCCGGAGGCGCCGATCCGCGTGTGGTGCGCTGGCTGCGCCTCGGGCGAGGAGGCGTACACGGTCGCGGTGGTGCTCGCCGCGGCGCTCGGCGACCGGGAGTTCCTGCGCCGCGTGAAGATCTACGCCACCGACGTCGACGAGGAGGCGCTGTCGACCGCGCGCCAGGGCAGCTACACCCCCAAGCAGGTCGATGGCGTCTCGCAGGCGTTCCTGGAGCGCTACTTCGAGCGCACCGAGCAGCGCTTCAACTTCCGCAAGGACCTGCGCCGTGCGGTCATCTTCGGCCGCAACGACCTCGTGCAGGACGCGCCGATCTCCCGCATCGACCTGCTCGTCTGCCGCAACACGCTCATGTACTTCAACGCTGAGACGCAGGCGCAGATCCTGCGTCGCTTCAACTTCGCGCTCGACCCGGCGGGCTTCCTGTTCCTCGGCAAGTCCGAGATGCTGATCGCGCACACCGACCTGTTCACTCCGGTGAACCCGAAGCGACGCGTCTTCGCGAAGGTCTCGAAGTCGACCCCGCGCGACCGCCTGCTGCTCGCGGCGAACGTCGACGACGGCGACGTCGGCGAGGTCGACATCGCGATCCGCGAGCGCAGCTTCGACGCCGCGCCCGTCGCGCAGATCGTCGTCGACGCGGAAGGGACGCTCGTCCTCGCGAACCGCCGCGCGCGCGAGGTCTTCAACCTCGCGCGCGACGACCTGCGCCGGCCGCTGAAGGACCTCGGGCTGTCGTATCGCCCACTCGAGCTGCGCGCCCCGATCGACGACGCGATCCGCGAGCGGCGCACGGTCACGCTCGGCCCGGTCACGTGGACCGGCGCGAGCGGCGATGCCTGCGACCTGGAGGCGCAGGTCACGCCGCTGATCGCCGGCACGACGCTGCTCGGCGTCGGCGTCACCTACCTCGACGTCACCGCGCAGCAGCGGCTGCGCGAGGAGCTCGACCGCTCCAAGCGCGAGCTCGAGACGGCCTACGAGGAGCTGCAGTCGACGGTCGAGGAGCTGGAGACGACCAACGAGGAGCTGCAGACGACGGTCGAGGAGCTGGAGACGACCAACGAGGAGCTGCAGACGACGAACGAGGAGCTGGAGACGACCAACGAGGAGCTGCAGTCGACCAACCAGGAGCTCGAGACGATGAACGACGAGCTGCGCCAGCGCACGTTCGAGCTCGACGAGGTCAACGGCTTCCTCGAGATGATCCTGACGAGCCTCGGCGTCGCCGTGGTGGTGCTCGACAAGAGCGGCGTCGTCCGGTGGTGGAACGCGCACGCCGAGGACCTCTGGGGCCTGCGCTCCGAGGCGGTCGTCGGCCAGCACCTGCTCGGCCTCGACATCGGGCTGCCGGTCGAGCAGCTGAAGACGCCGATCCGCGAGGCGCTGAAGGACGAGACCTACCGCGGGGATCTCGTGCTCGCGGCCACGAGCCGGCGCGGCAAGCGCCTCAAGTGCCATCTCACGACGCTGCCGCTGTCGGTCAGCGACGGCGAGGTCAGCGGCGTCATCCTGCTGCTGGAGCGCCACCAGGCAAACGGGCGCGCGGACGCCGGAGACAGAGCGAGATCAGGCGACGCCTCCTGAGGACGCTCCGCCGCTCTCGACGCGGAGACGCAGCGCGGCGCTGCGCCTGCGCGTCAGCTCGCTGCGCGCCAGCGCATCCTCGACGTCGTGCAGCACGCGCGCATGGACGCGGTGCATGCGCTCGATCCGCCGCCGCACGTCGGCGCGCGCCTCCGGCCCGAGCCAGGGCTCGCGCGGCGGGGGCGGCCGCTCAGCGTCGGCAGGCTCCTCCGGCAGCAGCCGGACGCCCGGCGGCTTCTCGTTGACACGGCCCGGCGCGTAGCTCCACGCCTGCGAGAGCAGCCACGCGCCGTCCGGGCGGCGGTGCACGCGGCCGTCCCGCTCGAGCGCCTTGATCGCGAGGCTGACCGTCGGGCGCTTCGCGCCCACAAGCCGTCCGAGCATCTCGTGCGTGAAGCGCATCGGCAGAACCACGCCGAGCGGCGTCATGCGCCCCCAGCGCTCCGCGAGGAACCACAGCAGCCCGTGGATGCGATCCTCGACGCGCGGGAGCTGGCTGAGCGCACCGTGGATCGCGCGGCGGTTCGACTGGGTCGCGACGCGCTGGAACAGCACGGCGACGAGCTCCGGCCAGCGCCGCACGGTGAGCAGGAACGCCTCGTCGAGCAGCGCGACCGACAGCGGCTCGCGGACGACCCAGCGCACCGACGTCTCGACCAGCATCCCGGCCGGCTCGTGCGGCAGGACGAGGTCGCCCTGGCCGAGCAGCTGCGCCGCCGCCACGTTGTCCACGAACATCGTGCGGCTGACGACGCCGTCGAGCAGCAGCAGCCCGTATGCGATCTCCTGCGCGCGCACGAGCGCCGCGAGGTCCCACTCGCCGCACGGCACCTGCAGGGCCGTCGCCAGCGCACCGGCACGCGCCTCCTCGCGCCGGTCGGGCCGCAGGCTCGCGGCCAGCTCGGGATCGTGGTCGAGCAGCCGGACCGTTCGCGCGTCCGGGCCTGGGGCCGCCGGTTCGCTCACCGGGTCGCCGGCCGCTCCGCGGGGTCGGCGACCGGGTCGTACGACGCCTCGGCGCTCGACGGGATCGCGGCGCCGCCCGACGAGGTCGCGGCGCCCCCGGCGGGCTGGGTCCGCTCGGCCTTGCGCGCCGCAAGCGCGGCGGCGAACGCGACCGGCAGCAGGAACACGAGCACCGCCACGGGAACGGCGATGAACCACACGACGCCGAAGACGACGAGCATGAAGAAGCCGACGACCAGGCCGACGGCGAGGAAGGCGGTTGCCTGCATGTCTGCTGGCATCCCCGCGATCGCCGGTCTTGCAAACGCGTTCTCACCGGCCGCCCCCGGCATGCTGACCGCGGTCTTCAGGGCCCGGCGCGGTCCTCCTCGGAGGGGGCGACGGTCGCGAACGCGCCGGACTCGGTGCGCCGCACGCGACGGCCGGACCACCCGCGCAGCGGGTGCTGCTCGGAGCGCCGCAGCTCGCGGCAGATCCGCAGCGTGACGAGGTAGACGACCACGGGCACGACGAAGATGGCGAAGCGCGCGACCCAGATCTGCGCTTCGTACGGGAAGCCGAAACGGATCAGCACGCGGTCGGCCGAGCCGCCGAAGAAGACGAACGCGACCCACGCGAAGAAGCCCATCCCGAGGGCGGTGCGCTGCGGGTTGTCGCGCGGGCGGTCGAGCAGCTCGTGGCGACCGTGGTCGCGCGTCAGGCGGCGGTCCAGCCACGGGATCGCGTACAGCGTCCCGAACACGACGAGCGGGAAGAACGCCCCGCCCCAGAACGGGTTCGGGATCCACGTGCGGCCCCAGAAGCGGATCTCCAGCGGCGGCATGATGCGCAGGCCGCCGATCAGCCAGCCGAGGTACCAGTCCGGCTGCGCGCCGTTGGTGGAGAGCCACGGCTCGTACGGTCCGTACTGCCAGATCGGGTTGATCTGCACGAGGCCGCCGAGCAGGAACAGCACCGCGGCGACCGCCAGCAGCAGCCCGAGCGAGCGCAGCGCGTACGCCGGCCACAGCGGCGTGCCGACGACGTTGCGCTCGGTGCGGCCCGGCCCGGGGAACTGCGAGTGGTGCTGGCGCATCACCTGCGCGAGGTGGACGGCGATCAGCGTCCCGATCGCCGCCGGCAGGATCCACACGTGCAGGATCAGCATGCGCGAGGCGAGCTCGTGCACGCCCGGGTACTCGCCGCCCCAGAACAGGAACGCGAGGTTGCCGCCGATCACGGGCACCGACATCGCGACGCCGTAGGCGATCGCGAGCCCCATCCCGCTCAGCAGGTCGTCCGGCAGCGAGTAGCCGAAGAAGCCCTCGAGCACGGAGAGCATCAGCATCGTCACGCCGACCGCCCAGTTGAGGTCGCGCGGCTTGCGGAACGCGCCCGTGAAGAACACGCGCATCAGGTGCACCGTGATCGCCGCGACGAAGACGAGCGCCGCCCAGTGGTGCGTCTGGCGCATCAGCAGCCCGGCCGGCACGTCGAGCGAGAGGCGGACCGCCGAGGCGTACGCGATGCTCGTTCTCGCCCCGAGCAGCGGCGCGTAGCTGCCGTGGTAGGTCGTCTCCTCGGTGCTGCTCTGGAAGAACAGCGCGAGGAACGTGCCGGTCCCGATCAGCACGACGAACGCGTAGAGCGCGATCTCCCCCAGCATGAACGACCAGTGGTCCGGAAAGACGTAGCGCATCGCCTGCTTCAAGAGCGGCGAGGCGCCGACGCGCTCGTCGATGAAGCGCACCGTCTCGGCGCCGGGCGGGGGCGTGCCGTCGCGCCGGGCGCTCACGCACTCCCCCGGTCCACGTTCAGCCACGCCGGCCCGATCGAGCCGGAGTAGCCGCCGTTCGCGCGCAGCTCGCGCGTCGCCGGGTCGATCGCGAGCGGCAGCTGCGGCAGCGGGCGTCCGGCCGGGCCGAAGATCACCGCGGCGCCGCGCGCGGGGTCGAACGTCGAGTAGTGGCAGGGGCAGACGAGCGCCGGGCGCGGCTGCGTCGGGCGAAACGACGGGTAGCGGTAGAGGCCGATCGCGCAGCCGGCGTGCGTGCAGATCTTCGAGTAGGCGAGCAGCCCCTCGGGCGCCCATGTCGCCGGGTCGCGGCCGCGCGGCAGGTGGATCGTCGCCGGCGGCAGTCTGACGATCACGATCGGCGAGGCCAGGTCGCGCAGCGAGGCGCCCTCGGGGAAGCCGGTCACGAAGGTGCCCTGCACGACGTCGTCGGCGAGGATCGCTCTGCCGCGCTCGTCGACGACGCGCACACCGCGCCTCCACGGCGTCTCGTCGATCCGCTGCGAGACGTTCGGGCCGAGCGAGGCGATCGGCGTCACGAGCGCCGCGCCGACGCCGACGCCCGCGACGCCGGCCGCGCCGGCCAGCAGCCTGCGGCGCGTGACGCCCTCGGCGCCGGCGGCGGCCAGCTCGGCGACCTCCCGCTCGGCCTGCTCGTCGACGAGCTGCGCGCGCTCCTCGACGGCGACCTCCTGCGGCACGACGGCCTTGCCGGCGACGATCAGCGCCGCCGCCAGCAGCGCGAGCGCGAGCCCGAGCGCGAGCCCGAGCCACTGCGTCAGATGGCCCGGGCCGAGCAGGTAGACGACGAAGAAGCCGATGCCGGCGAGGCCGCCGAGCGCGAGCAGCGCCGCCGTCAGCAGCTCCGCGCGCCGCGCGTGCTCGCCGCGGCCGGGCAGCTCGCGCTCGCGCGGGTCGACCGGCGGCGGGGGCGCCGCGCCGCGGCGGCCGCCGCGCAGCGCCAGCAGGACGGCGGCGACGATGACGCGCCAGGGGCTCACTGCGGCGACCGTTCCCCGATCAGGCGGATGACGATCAGCAGCGCGGCGATGCCGATCAGCCACGCGACCATCCCCTCGGGGATCGGGCCGATGTTGCCGATCCCCCAGCCGCCCGCGTTGGACGGTCTGTGCGCCGCCCACTCGACGTAGCGCACGATCGAGTTGAGCGTGCTCTGGTCGATCTGCCGCGTCGTGAAGCGCGGCATCAGGTAGGGCCCGATCCGCACCGCCTCGGCGATCTCGGTCGGCGTCGCCTCGCGCAGCGGCGGCGCGATCGCGCCGGTCACGATCCCGCCGCGCGCGAGCACCTGGTGGCAGCCGGCGCAGTGGTCGGTGAACGCGCTGCGGCCGGCCGCGAGCGTGCCGGCGGCCGGGTCGACGCGCGGGATCGGCGGTGCGGCGGGGCCGCCGAGCGAGGCGACGTAGGCGGTCAGCGCGCGGATCTGCGCGTCGGTGAACTGCGGCGGCGTGCGCACCGGCGCGTCGTGCGGGTTGGCGAGCGGCATGCGCCCGGTGCGCAGGTAGAAGTCCGCCGCGCGCGCGCCCGCTCCCAGCAGCGACGGCCCCTGGTCGTGCACGCCGCGACCGTCGAAGCCGTGGCAGGAGGCGCACGCCGCCTCGTAGAGCGCCGGCCCGTCGACGGGCGGCGGCCCGATCGGCGCCACCGCCGCCCGCGCGAGGGCGGGCCGGCCGGCGAGCGCGGCCGTGCCCAGCGCGAGCGCGAGGGCGGCCGCAAGCGCCGGCAGCGCGCGCCTCACCGCGCGCCTCCGTCGCCGGGCAGCGGGGGCGCGGCGGCGAGCCGCGCCTCGCGCGCGAGCGCCCGGCGCTCCTCCTGCACGAGCGCGAGCCACGCGACGAGCAGCGTGAGCGCGGCGGCGAGCACCGAGCCCGGCACCCACATGATCGTCCCCGCGAGCTGCTGGTCGCGCAGCGGGTCCACGCCCAGCGCGCGCGCCGGCGCGAGGTAGGCGGCGTAGCGCGGCGCGCGGTCGAGCGTCAGCACGACGCCCGGGAGCGCCATCGCCGGCATCGCGACCAGCAGGTAGAGCATCCGCCCGACGAGGCCGGGCCGGCGCCGCAGCGGCTCGCGGCCGAGCAGCGGCAGCCAGAACAGGATCGCCGCAACCAGGAAGACGAGATGCTCGAGCGCGTGCGCGAGCGGGTCGCGCAGCGTCAGCTCGTAGATCCCGGTCAGCTGGCTCGCGATCATCGCGGCGGGCAGCAGCGCGCACGTCGCGGCCGGGTGGGTGAGGGCGCGCACGGGGCGCGAGCGCAGGCCGCGCGCGAGCGCGCTGCGCCCGCCGCCCGGCAGCGCGCGCAGCGCGAGCAGCAGCGGCGAGCCGGCGACGAGCAGCGGCGCCGCGACGAGCGTGAGCACGAGGTGCTGGACCATGTGGACCGAGAGCAGCTCGTCGGCGTAGACGTCGAGCCCGGAGCAGAGCGCGGCGAGCGCCGCGAGCACCCCGAGCGCGAAGCAGGCGGCGCGGCGCGCCGGCCAGGCGCGGCCGGGCGCCGCCGGGCCGCCGGACGGCGTGCCGGCGCGTCGAGCGCGCTTCGCCCGCGCGACGCCCCAGCCGTAGGCGCCGAGCGCCGCGGCGGCGCTCGCCAGCAGGCCCGGGTCGAGCTGCCAGGTCGCGGCGAGGTCGCCGAGCGAGGGCGGGCCGCTCATCGTGCGCCCCGCTCCGCGCGCCGCGCCGTCGCGGCGGTCGGCGCCGGCGGGCCGGGCGGTTCGGCGACCGCGCGCCGCTCCGCGCGCCATTCGCGCACGAGCCCGCCGAGCGCCAGCAGGCCGAGGCCGCCGGCGACGAAGATCAGGAACGTCCCGACCTCCAGCCCCAGCAGCGCGAGCGCGAGCGCGATCGCCGCCAGCACCGCCGGCCACGACACGTCCGGGTCAGGCTGCGCCTCCAGCGCGCGCCGGGCCGCGCGCCGCGCCTGCCCCGCGCCGCCGAGCGCGATCAGGCCGGCGAGCGCGACCGCGAACGCCGGCATCAGCACGCTGAGGTAGTCGACCTCGCCGAAGACCGCCCACAGCACCGTCGCGAGCACGCCGAGGAACGCGGCCCACACGAGCACCACGACGCCCGGCCGTCTCATCGGCCCCATCACGCCGCCTCCTCGCGCAGGTCCAGCAGCGGCGCGTAGGAGCGCACCGGCGGCAGCGGGTCGGGGAAGTTCTCGCGCGGGGGCGGGGAGGACGTCGCCCACTCGAGCGTCTGCGCGCCCCACGGGTTCGGGCCGGCCGGCACGCGCCGGCGCAGCGAGACGGCGACGTTGGCGAGGAACACGAGCAGCGAGAGCGCGATCAGCCACGCGCCGGCGCTCGCCACGACGTTGAGCGGCTGCCAGCCCGACGAGGGCGGGTAGTCGGCCACGCGCCGCGGCATCCCGTTCCAGCCGAGGAAGAACATCGGGAAGAACGTCAGATTCATCCCGACGACGGTCAGCCAGAAGTGCCAGACGCCGAGCGAGCGGCGCAGCAGCGTGCCCGTCACCTTCGGCCACCACAGGTAGATCGCGCTGAAGAGCCCCATCACGCTGCCGCCGAACAGCGTGTAGTGGAAGTGGGCGACGATGAAGTAGGAGTCGGTGACGTGGTAGTCGAGCGGCGGCGAGCCGACGAAGATCCCCGTCGTCCCGCCGATCGCGAACAGCACGAGGAAGCCGAGCGCGAACAGCAGCGCCGGCTGGTCGAGGCGGATCCGCCCGCGGCACATCGTCGCCAGCGCGTCGAAGTACTCCACGCCGGCCGGAACGAGCAGCGCCGTCGAGGTGAGCGAGAAGTATCTGTTCTCGACGGAGTCGGTCGTGAACATGTGGTGCCCCCACACGCTCATCGACAGCGCCGCGAACGCGAGCAGCGAGAGGACGAACGGTCGGTAGCCGAACCAGCGCCGTCCGCTGAACGTCGCGATCGCCTCGGCGACCGCCCCGACGAACGGGAAGAAGACGACGTAGACGACCGGGTGGCCGAAGAACCAGAACAGATGCTGGTAGTCGATCGGCCCGCTCGGCAGCGTGTAGACGTGCCCGAGCTGACGCTGCCACAGCAGCAGCGCCATCGCGACGACGAGCGCCGGGAACGCCGTCACCACCATCAGGCAGCTCACGATCATCGTCCAGGCGAAGACCGGCAGCCGCAGCATCGTCATGCCGGGCGCGCGCAGCTTGACGATCGTCGCGAGGATGCAGGCGCTCAGCGCGATCGCCGCGAGCGCGGCGAGGATCACGCCGACGATCCAGTAGTCGGTGCCGACGCTCGGCGAGTTCGGCATGTCCGAGAGCGGCACGTACGCGTACCAGCCGACGTCGGCGGCGCCCTGCTCGGTCAGGAAGCCCATCCACATGATCAGCCCGCCGGCGATCACCATCCACCACGACGCGAGTGCCAGGCGCGGCGCCGCGAGCCGCGCGGCGCCGATCTGCAGCGGCACGAGGTAGACGCCCGCAGCCATCGCGATCGGCGTCGCGAACAGGTAGAACATCGTCGAGCCGTGCAGCGTGAACAGCTCGTCGTAGCCCTGCGTCGAGACGATCTGCATGCCTGGCTGCGCGAGCTCCGAGCGCATCAGCAGCGCGAGCACGCCGGCGGCGAGGAAGAACGCGAACGCGGTGACGAACAGGCCCGCGCCGAGCGCCTTGTGGTCGGTCGCGGCGAGCGTGCCGAGCACGCCGCGGCGCGGCCGCGGCAGCGGGCGCGCCCCGGCCGCGACGCTCACGCGGCCGCCCCCGCGACCGTCGTGCCGCCGCTGCGCAGCCAGGCGGCGAACGCCGCCGGCGCCACGACGCGCACGTCGAAGCGCATCTGCCAGTGGTGCAGGCCGCAGTACTCCGAGCACTCGCCGCCGTTCGGCCACGTGCCCGTCCTCGGGAACACGAGCGTGAAGCGCGTCGGCAGGCCCGGGGTCGCGTCGCGCTTGAAGCGCCGCGAGGGGATCCAGAAGGCGTGGATGACGTCGACGGAGGCCAGGCGGAAGCCGATCGCGCGGCCGGCCGGGACCACGAGCGTCGGCCGGCGTGCGTCGCTGCCGCGCACGACGATCCCCGCGCCGGGATAGGCGAACGTCCAGTGCCACTTGGCGGCTGTGACGTCCACGAGCACGCTCGCGCGCGCCCTCGCCGCGCCGTCGACGCGCGCCTCGACGGTGAACGTGCGCCACAGCAGGAACGCGGCGACCGCGGTGAGCGCGAGCACGTAGAGCGCCTCCGCGCGCGGCGCGCTCGCAAGGCGGCTCGGCGCGCGCCCGGCGCCCTCCTCACCCGCCCGGTAGCGCACCGCGAAGCCGACGACCAGCACGAGCACCAGCAGCACGACTCCCGCCGCGATCGGCAGGTACAGGCCGGCCAGCCGGTCGTACTCGTGACGGGTGTCGACCACGGTGTCCGCGCACGTACCCGGGCGCCCGGCGGGGAAACGGGCCGTCGCCGGGATCGCCGACAGGCCGCCCGATCGCGGTGACGGCCATCCGGTGACGGCGACCTGCTGACAGCAGCTCGGCGGAGCGGTCCGCCGTGCGCCGGCTACGGCTTCAGCACGACCTTGATCGCGCCGTCCTGCTTCTTCTGGAAGACCTCGTACATGTGCGGCGCGTCGCTCAGCGGGACCTTGTGGGTGGCGAGCCCCTCGACGTCGAGCGGGTCGTCGCCGCCGGTCAGCAGGGGCAGGATCTCGTCGGTCCATCTGCGCACGTTCGCCTGGCCCATGCGCAGCTGGATCTGCTTGTCGAACAGGTCCATCATCGGCAGCGGGTCGACCATGCCGCCGTAGACGCCGGAGAGCGAGATCGTGCCGCCGCGGCGGACCGCGTCGATCGCGTTGTAGAGGACGGACAGGCGGTCGACACCGCCCTTCTCGATCAGCTTCGCGGCGATCGCGTCCGGCAGGTAGCCGGCAAGCGTGTGCGCGAGCTTGCCGAACGGCGCGCCGTGCGCCTCCATCCCGACCGCGTCGATCACCGCGTCGGGCCCGCGGCCGTCCGTCCGCTCGCGCAGCGCGTCCGCGATGCCGTCGCGCGCGGCGACCTCGACGGTGTCGATCGCGTGGTCCCGCGCCATGCGCAGGCGCTCCGGGACGAGGTCGACGCCGATCACCGTCTCCGCGCCCCTGTGCCGCGCGATGCGCGCGCACATCTGGCCGATCGGGCCGAGGCCGAAGACGGCGACGCTGCCGCCCGGCGGGATCGCCGCGTACTCGACCGCCTGCCACGCGGTCGGCAGCACGTCGGAGAGGTACAGGAAGCGCTCGTCGGGCGGACCCTCCGGAACCTTGATCGGGCCGAACTGCGCCTGCGGGACGCGCAGCAGCTCGGCCTGGCCGCCCGGGACCTCGCCGTAGAGCTTCGTGTAGCCGAACAGCGCCGCGCCCTTGCGCTGCTCTCTGACCTGCGTCGTCTCGCACTGCGAGTAGAGGCCCTGGTCGCACATCCAGCAGTGCCCGCACGAGATGTTGAACGGGATCACGACGCGGTCGCCTTCTCTGATCTGCCCGACCTCCGAGCCGACCGCCTCGACGATCCCCATCGGCTCGTGGCCGAGCACGTCGCCCTCGCCGAGGAACGGCGCGAGCACCTCGTAGAGGTGGAGGTCGGAGCCGCAGATCGCGGTCGAGGTGATCCTCACGATCGCGTCCGTCGGCTCCTGGATCGTCGGGTCGGGGACCGTGTCGACGCGCACGTCGCGTCTGCCGTGGAACGTGACCGCCTTCATCGCGCGCTCCTTCTCGCTCGTGGCCGGACTGTCTTGCGTCGGGTCCCCGCGAAGCGCGCGCGGCAAGCGGGCAGGTCCGCGCGCCGACCGCGCTCAGCGGCCGAGTCGCTCGCGTTGCGGCAGCACCGTGTGGCGCGGGTCGCGCGCCGACGCCATGCCGGCGTGGAAGATCGCGAAGCGCGTGCAGGCGGACGCGGCCAGCAGCGCGGCGCCGGAGGCGGCGGCCGCGCGCCGGCTGCGGCGGCCGGGGCCGAGCGCGCCGAGCGCACCGGCGGCCGTCAGCGCCTTGCTCAGCGTCATCAGCCGGCCGGGGACGCCCTCGCGGTAGGCCCCGGAGACGACCGCGCCGACGCGCTGCTCGAGCCGCTGCGAGGCCGCCAGCTCGGCGAGCGCACCGAGTGTCGCCAGACGGCGCGCCGGCCCGGCCTCCCGCGTGGGGGCGGCGAGCAGGCCGAGGCCGGCGGCTGCGCTGGCGGCCGAGCCGGCGAACACGAACGGCAGCTCGCGGTGGCCGTCGTGCCAGGCCGGCACCGCCGTGTCGGCGATCAGCGCCGCCGTGTACGTGGCGACCGCCGGGCCGAGCAGCGCGGCCCCGCCGGTCGCCGCACCGCCGAGCCCGGGCAGCAGGCCCGTCACGTCGCTGGCCGCCGCGACCCCGGCGGCCGGCACGTAGGCGGTGAGGATCCACGTGCCGACGCTCATCGGCGAGCTCGGCTTCAGGACGCGCAGCATGTTGAGGAAGCGCGCCGGCCGGCCGAGGTCGTGGATCAGCAGGCCCAGCGAGGCCGCGATCGCGCCGAGCGCGCCGAGCTTCGCGCGCCGCGCGAGCAGCGGTCGGCGCGTCGCGTGCGCGCCCGCGGCCAGCACGGAAGAGCCGCCGGCGAGCCCGCCGAGGAAGAAGTAGGCGGGGATGTCGGCCGTCCACACAGGCGCGTTGAGCACCGGCCGGCCGTAGTAGGAGTCGCGCGATGGGTCGCCGGCCGCGACGTCCGGCGCCGGGGGGCCGCCGTCGCTGCGCGCCGCCGGGCCGGAGGCGATGCCCGCCGGCAGGCGCTCGCGCTGCGCGCTCACGCCGGCCGCCTTCCCGCGAACGTCGCGGTGACGCCCGCCAGCAGCGCGGCGCCCGCGAGCGCGGCGTGGCGCCACATCCGCGGCAGGTCGCGCGTCGTGACGACCGGGTCGGGCGGCAGGCCGTAGACCTCCGGCTCGTCGAGCAGCAGGAAGAACGCGCCGTCGCCGCCGACGCCGTCGTCCGGGTCGGCGCCGTAGAGGCGCGCGTCGGCGACGCCGGCGGCATGCAGCTCCTCGACGCGCCCGGCCGCGCGCGCGCGCAGCTGCGCCAACTCGCCGAACTGGATCGAGTCGGTCGGGCACGCCTTCGCGCACGCGGGCTCCAGGCCGTCGCCGATGCGGTCGTAGCAGAGCGTGCACTTGTGCGCGAGGCCGTCGGCCTCGCGCCGCCCGATCACCCCGTACGGGCACGCCGGGACGCAGTAGCCGCAGCCGTTGCAGACGTCCTCCTGCACGACGACGGTCCCGTACTCCGTGCGGAACAGCGCCCCGGTCGGGCAGACGTCGAGGCAGGCGGCGTGCGTGCAGTGCTTGCAGACGTCGGAGGCCATCAACCAGCGGATCTCCGGCGCGCCCTCCGCCTCGGTGCCGGGCCCGAGGTCGGGGTGGCGCAGCGGCAGCGGGCGCTCCTGCTCGACGAACGCGACGTGGCGCCAGGACTCGGAGTCGAGGCCGCCGGTGTTGTCGAACGACATCGCCTTGAAGTCGAGGCCGTCCTCCGGCACGCCGTTCCACTCCTTGCAGGCGACCTCGCACGCCTTGCAGCCGATGCAGATCGAGGTGTCGGTGAAGAAGCCCATCCGCGGCGGCGGGTCCGCGTGCCCGGCGTCGCGGGCCGGGTCGACGCGCAGCGGCTTGCGCGCCGCCGCGGCGCCGCCGTCGACGTGGCGGACCTCGAGCGCGCTCACGGCTCCATCCCCGTCTCGGCCGTGATCCCCGCCCGCTCGCGGTACTCCTGCACGAGCGCCGGCAGCGCCGGGCCGCGCGGCCGTCGGCCCGGACGCACGTCGACCGTGAGCGCCTTGACCTCCTGGATGTGCACGTTGGGGTCGAGCGCGATCGCGGACAGGGCGTTCATCGAGTCGCCGCGCGAATAGCCGTTGGGGCCCCAGTGGAACGGCAGGCCGACCTGGTGGACGATCCGCGGCGAGCCGCCGTTCGAGCCGCCGGGGAGCCGCAGCGGGCGCATCCGCGGCGTCACGAGCACGCGCGCCTCGATCGCGTTGCGCGCCGAGACGATCGTCGCCCAGCCGCCGTGGGTCAGGCTGCGCTCGGCCGCCAGCTCCGGGGAGACCTCGCAGAACAGCTCCGGCTGCAGCTCGCTCAGGTACGGCTGCCAGCGGGTCATCCCGCCGGCCGTGAAGTGCTCGGTCAGCCGGTAGGTCGTCACGACGTAGGGGTAGACCTCGCTGCCGATCGGGTGGTAGCGGTTGTCGGGGTGCGCATAGGTCTTGCGCACCGGGTTGCGCTGCTGGCGGTAGAGCGGGTTGCGCAGCGGCGAGTCCTGCGGCTCGTAGTGCGTCGGCAGCGGCGCGTCGGCCAGGCCGGCGGGCGCGTAGAGCCAGCCGCGGCCGTCGCCCTGCATGATGAAGGGGTCGGCGCCGCCGATCGCGTCGGGGCCTCTCGCGCCTCTCGGCGGCACGTAGTCCGGCCGCTTCTCGGGCTCGAAGTCGGGCACGTCGGGGCTCGTCCATCTGCCGGCGTCCTCGTCCCACGCGACCAGCTGCTTGCGCTCGCTCCACGGTCTCCCGTCCGGGTCGGCGGAGGCGCGGTTGTAGAGGATGCGGCGGTTCGCCGGCCACGCCCATGCCCACTCGCCGGCGATCCAGTCCTGCTCGGTGCGCGGCTTCTTGCGCGCCGCCTGGTTGACGCCGTCGGCGTAGACGCCGCAGTAGATCCAGCAGCCGCACTCGGTCGAGCCGTCGTCTCTGAGCTCCGTGTAGCCCGACAACGGCTCGCGGTCGGCGACGCGGCGGCCGCTGACCTCGGCGAGCACCGCCTCGGCGCTCGGCTCCTCGATCTGCCCGTGCGTCGGGTACTCCCACGTGAGGTCGAGCAGCGGGCGGTCGATCTCGTCCTCGGAGCCGCTCAGCCGCTCGCGCAGCTTGCGGCCGAGGTGGTACATGAACCACAGGTCGCTGCGGCAGTCGCCGTCGGGCTCCTTCGCGGCGAAGTGCCACTGCAGGAGGCGCTGCGTGTTCGTGAACGAGCCGTCCTTCTCGGTGTGCGAGGCGGCGGGGAAGAAGAAGACCTCGGTGCCGATGTCCTCCGTGCGCAGCTCGCCGGTCTCGATCTCGGGCCCGTCCTTCCACCACGTCGCCGACTCGATCAGCGAGAAGTCGCGCACGACGAGCCAGTCGAGGCTCGCCATCCCGAGCCGCTGCAGCTTCGTGTTGGCGGAGCCGACCGCCGGGTTCTCGCCCATCAGGAAGTAGCCCTTGCAGCGGCCCTTCAGCATCTCCATGACCGTGTCGTAGGTCGAGTGCGAGCCGGTCAGGCGCGGCAGGTAGTCCCAGCAGAAGTCGTTCTCGGCGGTGGCGGCCGGGCCCCACCACGCCTTCAGCAGCGAGACGACGTAGTCGGAGGCGTTGCCCCAGAACCCCTTCTCGGCCGAGTCCGCCTCGATGAACTCCTGCAGGCCCTCGTGCTCGTGCGCGTGCGGCATCGGGATGTAGCCGGGCAGCAGGTCGAAGAGCGTGGGCACGTCGGAGGAGCCCTGGATCGAGGCGTGGCCGCGCATCGCCATGATCCCCGCGCCCGGCCGGCCGACGTTGCCGAGCAGCAGCTGCAGCACGCAGGCGGCGCGGATGTACTGGACGCCGATCGTGTGCTGCGTCCAGCCGACCGCGTAGACGAACGCGCCGGTGCGCTCGCGGCCGCTGGCCTGCGCGATCGTGCGCGCGACGCGCTCGAACTGCGCACGCGGGATTCCGCACGTCGCCTCGACCATCTCCGGCGTGTAGCGGCGGTAGTGGCGCTTGAGCAGCTGGAAGACGCAGTGCGGGTGTTGGAGCGTCTCGTCATGTCTCGGCTCGCCGCGGATCGGCGCGCCGCCGGAGCCGTGCGACTCGCCGTGCCCGGACTCGCGGATCGAGTGGCCGCGTCTCTCCATCTCCTCGTAGCTCTGGTCGCGCTGGCCGGAGGCGGCGACCATCTCGGTGCCCTCGTAGCCCCACGTCTCGAACCGGTAGCCGGAGCCGTCCTCCCTCAGGCCGGAGAAGACGCCGTCGAGGTCCTCGGTGTCCCGGAAGTCCTCGCTGACGATCGTCGAGGCGTTCGTATAGGCGCGCACCCACTCCTCGAACCACGCGTCGTGCTCGAGCACCCAGTTGATCAGCCCGCCGAGGAACGCGACGTCGCTGCCGGCGCGCAGCGGCACGTACTCGTCGGCGAGCGCGCTCGTGCGGGAAAAGCGCGGGTCGACGTGGATCACCTTCGCACCGCGCGCCTTCGCCTCCACGACCCACTGGTACGCGACCGGGTGCGCCTCGGCCATGTTCGAGCCCTGGATGACGATGCAGTCGCTGTTGACGAGGTCGCCGGGGAACGTCGTCGCGCCGCCGCGGCCGAAGCTCGTGCCGAGCGCCGCGACGGTCGAGCTGTGGCAGACGCGCGCCTGGTTCTCGACCTGGACGATCCCGAGCGCCGTCCACAGCTTCTTGATCAGGTAGTTCTCCTCGTTGTCGAGCGTCGCGCCGCCGAGGTGGGCGATTCCGAGCGTGCGCCGCACGCGCAGCTCCGGGTCGTCCTCGTCGTGCCACTGCCAGCCCTCGCGGCGCGTCGCGATCACGCGCTCGGCGACCATGTCCATCGCCGTCTCGAGGTCGAGCCGCTCCCACTCCGTCCCGTGCGGCCTGCGGTAGAGGACGTGCCGCTCGCGTGCCTCGCCGGTCGTGAGCTGCAGCGTCGCCGCGCCCTTCGGACACAGCCGCCCGCGGCTGACCGGCGAGTCGGGATCGCCCTCGATCTGCACGACCCGACCCTCCTTGACGTAGACGTTCTGCGCGCAGCCGACGGCGCAGTACGGGCAGATCGACTTGACGACGCGGTCGGCCGTCCGCGTGCGCGGCTCCAGCGCGCGAGTGGGCTCGGACGTGACGGCGGCGCCGCGGCCCGCGCGGTCGCGGCCGCGCAGCTGGCGCAGCGCCGGCCAGGCGGCGAGCGCTTCCTGGAGGCGCGTCATGGCGGGCGCGGTACCCGTAGCATGACGTGCCCTAACCGCCCGGCGTACGCATGCGGCCGATCGGCGAACAGCCCGCCCCTACAGCCGCTGGCGCACGCCCGCCTCGTGCTCGATCCGCTCGAGCTGCGCGTCGAACGGGCCGGTGATCGCCTCGGCCGCGAGCCGGCGGCGCAGCAGCGGCAGCTTCGAGGCACCGTGCACATCCTCGATCGCGGTCGCGAGCGCCGGATGGCTCGCGCTCGTCATGCCGGGCCGGGTACCCGCCTCCCGGCCGCGAAAACGGCGCTGAGACGAGCCCCGCGATCGCGGGTAGAGGGGTCCACATGGCCCGGCACGCCGCCACGAGCGCGCCTGTCCCCGAGCGCCCGACGCTCGCACGCCTGCGCAGCGCCGCGCAGACGTGCCGCGCGTGTGAGCTGTGGGCCGGCGCGACGCAGGCGGTGCTCGGCGAGGGCGCGGCCCCGGCCGGCGCGATGCTCGTGGGCGAGCAGCCGGGCGACCGCGAGGACCGCGAAGGAACGCCGTTCGTCGGTCCCGCCGGGCGCGTGCTCGACAGCGCGCTCGCCGACGCCGGTGTCGACCCCGCGCGCACGTACGTCACGAACGTCGTCAAGCACTTCCGCCACAGAGTCAGCGGCAGGCGCCGCATCCACCAGCGCCCCGACGCGGCCCACGTCGCAGCCTGCCGCCCGTGGCTCGACGCCGAGCTGGCGCTCGTCAGACCGCGCGTGCTCGTCTGCCTCGGCGCGACCGCGGCACAGGCGCTCGTCGGCCGCGACGTGCGCGTCACGCGCGACCGCGGCCGGCCGCTCGACTCGCCGCTCGCCCCGTACGTGCTCGCGACCGTGCACCCGTCCGCGCTCCTGCGCGTCCCCGACGAGGCCGCGCGACGCGAGGCGTACGCGGCGTTCGTCGCCGACCTCGCGACCGCCGCCGCGCTGCTCGGGTGAGCGGCCGGCACGGCACCCGCGGGCCTGGGCAGCATGCCCGCGACCGCGGTCCAGAGCGGGGACATGCCGGACCCGCACGACCCCACCACCATCGAGAGAACGACAGACGACTTCGACAGATACGACGGCAGCGCGAGCACCAGCGGCCCGGACCCCGGCGAGTCCGCGAACTGGACCTGGTCGTTCGCCGGGTCGCCCTGAGCCGGGCCGCCGCCGCGCCGATCGCGACCGCATCGCCCAATTCCGAGTCCTGTGCTAGAACTTCGGGCGCCCTAACATGGGTGTCGTCGTCACCGAATCGGAGCGTGCGTTGGGTTTCGCGGAGACAGTCCTGCTGGGCGGGATCGCCGGATTCACGATCTTCCTCGGCCTGCCGGTGGGGCGCATGGGGCGGGTCGACGACCGGCTGCGCGTCGGGCTGGCGATGTTCTCGGTGGGCATCCTCGCGTTCATCTTCATGGACGTCACCTCGCACGGGCAGGAGATCGTCGACAGCGCGCTCGGCAGCTTCAAGGACCACAAGAGCGGCTTCGGCCACGTGCTCGGGCTGTTCGCCCTGCTCGTCGCCGGCTTCACCGCCGGGACGGCGGGCATCTCGATGATCGAGCGCACGCTGCGCCGGCGCCGCCCGGCGCTCCCGCCGATCGCCGGCGGCGAGGCAGCCGCCGTCTTCAGCCCGCCGGATGTCGCGCGGCTCGAGCTCGACGCGCGCCGCGCCGCGCTGCGCACCGGCATGACGATCGCGGTCGCGATCGGCCTGCACAACTTCGCCGAGGGGCTCGCGATCGGCGTCTCCGCGAAGGCCGGCGAGATCGGCCTCGCGACGCTGCTGATCGTCGGCTTCAGCCTGCACAACGCGACCGAGGGCTTCGGGATCGTCGGGCCGCTCGGCGGCGTGCGCCCGTCGTGGACGTGGCTCGGGCTCGCCGGCCTCGTCGGCGGCGGGCCGACGTTCCTCGGCACGCTCGTCGGCTACCAGGTCCACTCCGACCCGCTCGAGCTGTGCTTCTACGCGCTCGCCGGCGGCGCGATCCTCTACGTCATCGGCGAGATCTGGACCGGCGTGCGCCGCTACCGTCACCACACGCTCGGCCTCTGGCTGCTCGCGTTCGGCTTCCTCGCCGGCGTCGCGACCGACCTGATCGTCACCTACGGCGGCGCGTAAGGGCGCGCCGCCCGCCCGCGGCCGTAGAACTTCCGCCATGGCGCCCTCCGAAGCCGTCACCGTCGAGGCCGGCGGCCGCGAGCTGCGGGTCTCGAGCGCCGACCGCGTGATCTTCCCCGCGACCGAGCGCACCGCGGCGGTCACGAAGCTCGACGTCGTGCGCTACTACCTCGCCGTCGAGGAGGGGATCATGCGCGCGCTGCGCGACCGGCCGACGACGCTCGAGCGCTGGCCGAAGGGCGTGCAGCCCGGCATGGTCCTCTCGACGCGCGACTGGAGCGGCGGCGACGCGTTCTTCCAGAAGCGCGTCCCCAGAGGCGCGCCCGGCTACGTGCGCACCGCCCGCATCCAGTTCCCCTCCGGCCGCCACGCCGACGAGGTCTGCCCGAGCGAGATCGCGGTCGTCGGCTGGGCCGCGCAAATGGGCACGATCACCTTCCATCCCTGGCCGGTGCGCGCGGACGACGTCGACCACCCCGACGAGCTGCGGCTCGACCTCGACCCCCAGCCCGGGACCGACTTCGAGGACGCCGTGCGCGTCGCGGCGCAGGCGCGCGCGCTGCTGGAGGAGCTCGGCTACGCCGGCTTCCCGAAGACCTCGGGCGGGCGCGGCGTGCACGTCTACGTGCGGATCGAGCCGCGCTGGACGTTCACCGACGTGCGCCACGCCGCGATCGCGTTCGGACGCGAGCTGGAGCGGCGGATGCCCGGAGAGGTCACGACCAAGTGGTGGAAGGAGGAGCGCGGCGCGCGCATCTTCCTCGACTACAACCAGAACGCCCGCGACCGCACGATCGCCTCGGCCTACAGCGTCCGCCCGAAGCCGGGCGCGCCCGTCTCCGCGCCGGTGACGTGGGAGGAGCTGCCCGAGGTCGCGCCGGAGGACTTCACCGTCGCGACGATGCCGGAGCGCTTCGCGCAGGCCGGGGACCGCCACGCCGCGATCGACGACGCCGCCCACTCGCTCCAGCCGCTGCTCGACCTCTACGAGGCCGGCGGCGAGGGCGACATGCCCTATCCGCCCGACTACCCGAAGATGCCGGGCGAGCCCAAGCGCGTCCAGCCCTCGCGCGACCGCGACCGGCCGCGGTAGCGCCGCGGCATCGGGCTCGTCACGCGGCGACTTCTCATCCCCCAAGGCCGCGTTGCGCCGCCGTGGCCGCGGGCCGGGCTCGAGCTGGCGCGCGCAAGGGCCGACGGGGCCGCGCCGGCAGTGTCCCCCTCGCCGGCGCGGCCCCGGAGCCGCGCGACGGGTGGGAGGGCGCGGCTCCTCGGCGGAGCCGCGAGCGACCTGCGCGGCTCCAGCCAAGACTGTCGGCGCCCGCTACGGCGGCGCGGGCAGGAACGCGGCGCACTCCAGCGGCGTCGCCGGCGCGAAGCGGTCGAGCGCGCTCGCACCCGCCATCGTCTCGATCGCGTGCCGGTAGGCGTGCACGACGCGCTGCGCGCGGGCGGCCGTCTCGGCCGCCGCGACGAGGCCCACGCCGCCGATCAGCACGACGCGCGGGTCGGCGTCGAGCGCCGTGCCGTGCCCGCCGCAGATCGCCAGCTCCCAGCGGGCGCGCGCCCGGTAGCGCACGAGCCCACGCGCGATCCGCTGGGCGAGGTCGCCCTCGTCGTCGCGCGCCGGGTCGCAGTCGACCCACAGCGGCACGCGCTTCGTGAGGACCGCCTGGCGCGGCGAGGCGGGGCCGGCGTCGGCCAGCGTCGGCGCGTCGCGCGCGCACAGGAACGACAGCACCTGCGCGGAGGCGTCGAGCGCGAGCGCCCTCGGCGCCCCGCTCGACAGCTCGCGCCGCAGCAGCGGCAGCAGCCGCCGCAGCAGCGCGGTGCGGCGACGCGCGGCCGCCGGCACAAGCGTCGGGCCGCCCCAGCGCGGCGTCCAGCTGCGCGCGGCGACGAACGCCGCCGCGCGGTCGCGCGCCGCGACCGTCGCCGCATGGCACTCCTCCGCCGTCTCCCCCCACGTCACCAGCCCGCGCTTGGCGAGCACCGCGAGCCGCGCGCCCGACACGGCCGCGTCGGCAACCTCGCGCGCGAGCGTCAGCCCGTGGCGCTCGAACGGGATCCAGGCGGCGCGCGCGCCGAAGCATTCGCACGCGAGCTGCGGGCCCGCCGCCGCGTCGCAGATCGCCATCGCCGCGTCCGGGCACGTCACGTCCACGTGCGTCGCGGGCACGAGCCCATGGACGAGCGTCTCGGCCGCGTGCGCCGGGATCGCGAACGCCAGCCGGCGGCGCGCCAATGCCGCCAGCAGCTCGGCGTCGGGGAGATCCTCGCGCTCGAGCAGCACCAGCAGCGAGGCGAGCGGCAGCGCCACGAGATCCGGCGCCGGCCGCGCGACGAGCCCGTCGCCGACGCCGGCGATCCACAGCAGCTCGCCGGCGCCGGTCGGGCGGGCGCCGGACAGCTTCGCGGAGCTGCTGCCGGCGCCCGCGCCGGCGTCGGCGGCCGCCAGCAGGCGCGCGCGCTCAGCGAGCCTGCCGAGCGGCGCGAGCAGCGCCCGCTCGGCCGGGTGAGCGGGCGCTGGCCTCGTCGCGTGCGGGCGGGCGCGGTCCATCAGCGCAGCCACCGGCAGGGCATCCGCAGGCGGCGCGCCGTCGCGGCCACGTCGCCGGCGACGTGGCCGGCGCCGACGACGACCTCGTACGTCGGCCCTTCCGCCGCCCACTGCTCGTAGAGCAGCTCGGGCGCGGCCGCGAAGCGCAGCCAGGTGCGGGTCGGGTCCGGCCTGACCGGGTCCGACGGCAGCGCCCACCCCTCCGCGAGCAGCAGCTTCGGGCCGCCGCCGCCGTCCCGGGCGAACCCGAGGACGGTGACAGGCCCGACGGGGACGCGGCGGTCGATCGTCAGCCGGAAGCCGTCCGCGCGCCGCTCCAGCGCGAGCGTGCGACCGTGCGGGCGGAGCGGCTGCTGATTGGTGAGCACGCCTACGACGCTACGACCGCGAGCGCAGCGCGTGCACCGGGATTTTCCCGTGCATCGGGCGGACTTCCTCCGCTCGCACCTGCAAGTGGTTGAATGCTGAGGACGGCATGGGAGACGCCACGCGGCAAGAGCATCTGCAGCGTCTGCTCGACGTCGGCCGCTCGCTCATCTCCGAGCTCGATGTCGACGCGGTGCTCGCGCGGATGCTCGGCGTCGCGCGCGAGCTGACCGGCGCGCGCTACGCCGCGCTCGGCGTGCTCGACGAGCAGCGCCGCGAGATCGTCCGCTTCCTCACGCGCGGGGTCGATGCGGCGACGCACACCGCGGTCGGCGACCCGCCGCGCGGCCGCGGCATCCTCGGGCTGCTGATCGAGAACCCCCGCCCGCTGCGGCTGCACGACCTGCGCGAGCACCCGCGCTCCTACGGCTTCCCCGCCGAGCACCCGCCGATGCGCAGCTTCCTCGGCGTGCCGATCCTGATCCGCGGGGTCGCGTGGGGCAACCTCTACCTGACCGACAAGCAGGACGGCGACTTCGATGCCGACGACGAGCAGGCGGCGGTGACGCTCGCCGCGTGGGCAGCGGTCGCGATCGAGAACGCGCGTCTCTACGAGCAGCTCAGAGCCCGCCACGACAGGCTCGAGCGCACCGTGCGCAACTTCGAGGCGACGACGACCGTCACGCGGGCGGTCGGCGCCGAGACCGATCTGGGGCGCGTGCTCGAGCTGATCGTCAAGCGCGGCCGCGCGCTCGTCGACGCGCGCGCGCTGCTGATCGTCCTGCGCGACGGCGACGACCTGACGATCGCGGCCGCGGCCGGCGAGGTCGACGGCGCCGTCATCGGCCGCCGCATCCCCGTGCAGGGCACGACCGCCGCCACGATCCTGCGCGAGGTCCAGGCCGAGCGCAGCCCCGACGTCGGCGCGCGGCTGCGCGTCTCCTCCGACCGGCTCGGCGTGCCGATGACCGCGGACCGCCTCGGCGTGCGCGACCCGCATGCGGCGCTGCTCGTGCCGCTCGAGTTCCGCGGACGCCGCCTCGGCGTGCTCGTCGCGTTCGACCGCATCGCCGAGCAGCCGACGTTCGACGCCGAGCAGCAGGTGCTGCTGCTGGCGTTCGCGGCGAGCGCGGCGACCGCCGTGGCGACCGCGCAGTCGGTCGAGCGCAAGCGCCTGCGCGACAGCCTCGCCGCCGCCGAGCGCGAGCGCACGCGCTGGGCGCACGAGCTGCACGACGAGACGCTGCAGGACCTCGCCGGCCTGCGCGTGACGATCGACGGCGCGCTCGCGGGCGAGGATCCAGCCGTCCACAAGCGCACGCTGCGCACGCTCGGCGAGCGGATCGACGCCGAGATCGCGAAGCTGCGCACGCTGATCGCCGAGCTGCGGCCGACCGCGCTCGACACCGACGGCCTGCGGCCGGCGATCGAGCGCCTCGCGCACGACGTCTCGCACACGAGCGCGCTCGCGGTCGACGCCGACGTGCAGCTCGACACCGGCCCCGGCGCGAGCCGGCTCTCGCCGGAGACCGAGACCGCGGTCTACCGGCTCGTGCAGGAGGCGCTGACGAACGTCGTCAAGCACGCGCACGCACGGCGCGTCTCGATCGAGATCGGCTCCAGCGACAGCGGCGTCGCAGTGACGGTGCGCGACGACGGCGCCGGCTTCGACCCCGACGCCCCGCGCGACGGCTACGGCATCGCCGGGATGACCGAGCGCGCCGAGCTGGCGGGCGGCACGCTGTCGGTCATCAGCCGGCCGGGCGACGGCACGACCGTGCAGGCGTGGATGCACGCGGGCGAGCGCGCGGCCGCGTAGCGCGCGGCGCTACGCCGCGAGGTCGAGCAGCTCGTGCTGGAGCGCGTAGCGCACCAGCTCCGCGCGCGAGCTGCGACCCGTCTTCTGCTGGATCCGCGCGCGGTAGGACTCGACGGTGCGCGGGCTGAGGAACAGCTGCTCCCCGATCTCGCGGTTCGTGTGCCCGAGCGCGAGCAGCCGCAGGACGCGCAGCTCGCCCTGGGCGAGGCCGTCCGGACCGCGCGTCTCCTGCGCCAGCCTCGCGGCCAGCTCGGGGGTCACGTACGTGCGGCCCTCATGCGCGAGCCGCACCGCCTCGACGAGCTCGCGACCCGACGCCTCCTTCAGCACGTAGCCGCGCGCCCCGGCCTCCAGCGCTGCGCGCACGCAGCCCGGGCGCTCCTGCATCGTCAGGATCACGACCGCCAGCCCCGGCGCGATGCTCGCGAGATGCGGCAGCGCCTCCAGCGGCGACTCCCCCGGCATCCTCAAGTCGAGCACGAGCACGTCCGGGCGCTCGTGGCGCACCAGCTCGATGGCCTCCGCGACCGTTCCGGCCAGGCCGACGACCTCGATCCCCTCGGCCGCGTCGAGCACCATCGCGAGGCCCTCGCGCACGACCCCGTGATCGTCCGCGAGCACGACCCGCAGCGTCGCCGTCCCGGTCGCCGTCCTCGCCGCACTCATCCATTTGAAGGTATCCGGTGCGTCTAAAGCCCAGCTCCTCAGTGCGTTGTTCTCAGCGGCGCAGGTCTCGCCCGCGCACACGCCGCGATGGCGCGTCTCAGCCGCAGGCAGCCCGACCCTGCAGACAGCCGAGCAGGCCGGCGGGCGTCGTCGCGCGACCGACGCGCACGCGCGGCAGCAGCAGCGGCTGCTGGGAGGAGAGCTGCATGCCGGGCTGCGTCGTGACGGCGAGCCCGAAGCCGGCCTGGCGCACGGCCGCCTCGCTCGCAGCGTCGTAGCGGCCGGCCGGGTAGGCGAACGCGGCGACCGGATGCCCGAGCACGCGTTCGAGGTCCTTGCGCGAGCCGGCGACCTCGCTCTGCAGCGTCGCCGCCGGCAGGCCGGGCAGATCGACGTGGTGGCGCGTGTGCGCGCCGACGTCCATGCCGGCGGCGTCGAGCTGGCGCACCTGCGCCTGGTTCACGAAGCCGGGCTCGGCGAAGCGGCCGGTGATGATGAAGAAGACGCCCGTCATGCGGTTGGCGCGCAGCACCGGCAGGATCTGCGTGACGTCGTCGACGTAGCCGTCGTCGAAGCTCAGCATCACCGGCTTGGGCGGCAGCGGCGCGCCGTGGAAGAGCGCGGCGAACAGCTGCGCGACGGTCACGGAGTGGTAGCCGGCGCCTCTGAGCGCCGCGATCTCGGCGGCGAAGACGGACGGCTCGACCGTCAGGTCCGGCAGCGACTTCGTCAGCTCGGTCGCGTAGAGGTGGACGCGGTGGTACATGAGAATCGGCACGCGGACGGTGCGCGGCGCCGGGCTCGCGGGGGCGACGAGCGCAGGGTGCGCGACCGGCGGCGGGACGCGGCGGTGCATCCGCGCGGCGGCGTGCTCGGCGGCGACCGTCGTCGACGGGGCCTGGACGGAGCCGCCGCACGCCGAGAGGCCGGCGAGGAGCGCCGCGAGCGCGAGCAGAGGGACCGCGCGCATCGGCGGAAGGCTAGCGATGCGCACAGCCCGCCAGGCTGGCACCTGCGGCCAGCCGCCCGCTGCGGCGCGCTCGGGTCGTTCCCGACCATCTGCCTGCGCAGTGCACCGGCAGTGCGATCGGGCGACAGGAGCCTCGACCATCTTGCTACCGCGAGATCCCCGCGATCGCGCAGCCGCGTCTGCCGCCGGTGAAGCCGCGCACCATCGCGTCGGCGTTCGCGCGCTCCATCGTCAGGTATGTCGCGCCCGGCGAGCCGGCCGGGCCGAGCGTGTCGCCGTAGAGCGTGTAGCTCGCGGAGGCGCCGGTCTCGCGCGCGATCGCCCGGGCGAGCTTCGGGCTCACCGAGGTCTCGGGGAAGACCGCCGCGACGCTCTCGCGGCGGATCGTCGCCACGAGCCGGGCGACCGCGCCCGCCGACGGCTCGGCCTCGGTCGTCTGCGACGGGATCACCGCGCCGACGATCGCGATCCCATAGCGGCGCGCGAAGTAGCCGAACGCGTCGTGGTCGGTCACGAGCTTGCGCTGCGCGCGCGGCACGGTCGCCAAGCAGCGCGCGATCCCGGCGTCGAGCGTCCGCAGCTTCGCGAGGTAGGCGTCGGCGTTGGCGGCGTAGAGCGCCTTCGCGCGCGGGTTCGCGCGCGTCAGCGCGTCGCGGATCGCCGGGATCGCGGCCTCGACATTGCGGGGGTCGTGCCACCAGTGCGGGTCTGCTCCCCCGCCCGTCGCGGCGCGCACGCGGTCGACGTCGAAGTCGGCGAGCGTGACGACGTCGGGGTTCCCGCCGGCCTCGCTGAGGACCTTCGCCATCCAGCCGTCGAGGCCGTTGCCGCTGAGGAAGACGACCTGCGCGCCGGCGCTCGCCTCGACGTCGCCGGGACGCGGCTCGTATGTGTGCGGGTCGCTGTTGGGCTGCAGGATCTGCGTCACCTGCGCCGCTCTGCCGGCGACCTGGCGCACGACGTCGCCGAGCTGCGTCGTCGTCGCCACGACCTTGATCTCGCCGCCGCGCCGCGCGCCGGCGGTCCCGCACGCGCTCAGCACGAGCGCGGCGAGCAGGCAGAGCGGCGCGCCGAGCGCGCGCCGGCGGCGGCGGGCGGTGAGCATCGGCGCAATCATACACAGATAACGAGACCCATTCTTGTTTCAATCTCGTTGGGAGCGCCGCGCCCGCGGCCCGTAGCATCCCGAAGCGCATGGCCGGCGTCGCTCGAACCCTCGCAGGCGTCCTCGCGCTCGCGTCCGCCGCCATCCCGCTCGCCGGCTGCGGCGCCGCCCGCCGGCAGCCCGCGGCACCCGCGCTCCGGCGTGTCGCGTGGCCGGTGCCGATCCCGGCCGGCCGCGGACCGGCATTCCGCCTGCCCCCGCGCGGCGCCGCGGTCGCCCACGCGCGCACGGTCGGCCGGCTGCGCTGCGCCGCCGTCGGCACGCGAACGCTCGCGCACGTCGAGCTGTTCGCCGCCGGCAAGGTCGTGCCGGTCCCGCCCGGGATCGGGATCGCGCCGCCGCTCGTGCGCCGCGGCGCCTACGTGCGCGGCGGGCGCTGCTCCTACCCGCTCCGCACGACCGAGCCGACCGGGCTGCTCGAGCTGCGCACCGGCGCGCGCCTCACGCTCGGCGACCTCTTCGCGATCTGGGGCCAGGCGCTCGCGCGCGAGCGCCTGGCCACGTTCCGCGGTCGCGTCCGCGCCTACCTCGGCGGGCGCCCCTGGGCGCGCGACCCGCGCGCGCTGCCGCTGTCCGCCGGAGCCGTGATCGTGCTGGAGGTCGGCCCCTTCGTCCCGCCCCACGTCAGCTACCGCTACCCGCCCCATCGATGAGCCCCCGCATCCTCTGCCTGCTGCTCGCCGCGGCGCTGCTCGCGAGCATCGCGCCGCGCGCGCGCGCCGACGCCGACCCGCCGAGCGACGTGCTGCTGCTGCAGGACGTCTACTACCCCTACGCGCCGAAGGTCTCGCCCGACCTGCAGGCGCAGCTCGACGACGTCGTCGCGCGCGCCAGAAGGGCCGGCTTCCACATCAAGGTCGCGCTCGTCGCCAGCCGCTCGGACCTCGGCGCGATTCCGCAGATGATGGGCCACGTCGTCCAGTACGCCGACCTGCTCCAGCGCGAGATCGCCTACCTCAGACCGCAGCCGACGCTCGCCGCGATGCCGACCGGCTTCGCCACCTCGGCGACCGGTCCGCAGGGACCGGCGATCGTCGCGAAGCTCGGCACGCCGAAGACGGCCGACGGCATGGCGCGCGGCGCAATCGCCGCCGTCGAGCAGCTCGCCGCCGCCAACGGCCACCCGCTCGACACGAGCAACCTCGGCGGCAGACGCGTCCACCACCACCAGGGCACGCCAGCGGTGCTGCTGTTCGCGCCGTTCCTGCTGCTCGCGCTCGCCGTGGCAGCGCTCTCGCGGATGAGACGACGCGGGGCCTACGAGACGCCGAGCAGCGGCGCCGAAAGCTGAGCGGGCGGACCGGCGCGCGCCAGCTCGGCCCGCGCGCCCACACCGGTCGCGAGGGGCGCGTGCGCGTCCGCCGGCCGTCGGCCGCCGCAGCCGCACTGCGTCGCGAGCACCGCGCCGATCGCGATCAGCGCCGCCGGCCGCGCGCCGCGCCGCCGCAGCCGCGCCAGCCACCCCTGCGCGTGCGCGAGCCACACGAGGCCCGCGAGGCACAGCGCGCACGCGACCCAGAAGTTCAGGCGCATCCCGAGGATGCGATGCGCCGGGTCGACGCGCAGCAGCTCCTCGCCGATCCGCCCGAGCGAGTAGCCGGCGACGTAGAGGGCGAACAGCCCCGGCGCTCTCACGCGACGGCGCGCGCCGAGCCACACGAGCAGGCCGGCGAGCGCCAGGTTCCAGATCAGCTCGTAGAGGAACGTCGGCTGGAAGGTCGCGAACTGCGCGTCGGCGGCCGGGCGGTGCGTCGGATCGATCCGCAGCCCCCACGGCAGCGAGGTCGGGCCGCCGAACAGCTCCTGGTTGAACCAGTTGCCGACCCGCCCGATCGCCTGTGCGACGAGCAGCGCCGGCGCGGCGGCGTCCATGAAGCGCGGCACGTCGGCGCCGCGACGGCGCAGCACGAGCAGGCCGGCGAGCGTGCCGAGCGCGATCCCGCCCCAGATCCCCATGCCGCCGTGCCAGATCGCGAACGGCCCCCACCAGTGGTGCGGGACCTCGTTCCAGCTCGTGACGTCGTGGTAGAGCCGCCCGCCGACGATCCCCGCCGGGAAGCCCCACAGCGCGACCTCGCGCACGAGCGCGGGGTCGCCGCCGGCGCGCGCCCAGCGGCGCGTCGCGATCGCGAGCGCCGCGAGCAGCGCGAGCACGTACATGAGCCCGTACGCGTGGAGCGTGAACGGTCCGAGGTGCAGGCCGTTCAACGGCGGGCTGGGGATCGAGGCGAGGCGCGGCGGCATGCGCGCGAGACGATACGCCCTCGGCGACGTCGCCCCCGCGGGCGCAGGGGGATAGCATTCGCCAGCGATGGCTCGTGCCGCCGTCCCCCGGCGCTCCGCGCCGCGCCGCGTGCCGCTCCCGCTGCGCGGCGCCGGGCTGATGCCCGCCGCCGCGCTCGCGGTCCATCAGCTGCGCTACCAGCTCGCCTACGGCGGCCATGCCTCGGGCGCGCTCGCGCAGCAGGGCCACGCCTACCTCGGCTCGCTCGTCCCGTGGATCGTGCTGGCGGCCGGCCTGTCGCTCGGAGCGACGATCGGGCGCCTGGCGGAGCGCTGGAGCGACGGCGGCGCCGCCCGCGTCGCGCCGCGCGCCGCGTTCGTGCGCACGTGGCTGCTCGTCGCGCTGACGCTGCTCGCGATCTTCTCCGCGCAGGAGCTGCTCGAGGGCGCGTTCGCGAGCGGCCACCTCGCCGGCCTCGCCGCCGTCGTCGGCGCCGGCGGCTGGTGGGCGGCGCCGGCGGCGCTGCTCGTCGGCGGCGCGCTCGCGCTCGCGCTGCGCGGCGTGCACGCGGCCGAGGCGGCGCTCGACGCGCTGCGCCCGCGCGTGCGCAGCGCGCTGCGCGCCCCCATCGCGCTGCTCGCGCGCGCCGCCGCGTCGTTCGCCGCACCGCTCGCGCCGCTCGCGCGCGACGGCGCCGGCCGCGCGCCTCCGCGCGCCCGGCTCTCCCTCGCGTAGCGCCGCTCCGGTCATCGGGGCGGCCGCCCCACGACCTCGAACAAGGAGCAGGCGAATGCGACCTTCCCGCATGCGGCGGGCCGCGTCGCTGGCGGCGGTGCTGCTGGCGGCGGGCGCCGGACCGGCGGGCGCCCACGAAGGCAACCCGAGCTTCCGCTCGATCGTCCGCGCGGTGACGCCGAGCGTGCCGGGCCTGCAGGTGCAGGTGCTCGGCTTCGACAACCAGATGCAGCTCACGAACCGCAGCGGCCGTGCGGTGACGATCTACGGCTACGACGGCGAGCCGTACGCGCGCGTGCTCGCCGACGGGACCGTGCAGGAGAACGTGCGCTCGCCCGCCGTCTACCTCAACGAGGACCGCTACGGCACCACCCCCGTTCCGCCGGGCGCGAAGGCGTCGTTGCCGCCGCGCTGGCGCACGCTCGACCGCACAGGCCGCTTCGTCTGGCACGACCACCGCATGCACTGGATGACGCAGTCGACGCCGCCCCAGGTGCACGACGCGGGCAGAAGAACGAAGGTCTTCGACTACGCGATCCCGCTGCAGGTCGGCGGCGGTCACGGCGGGATCGCCGGCACGCTGTGGTGGGTCGGCAGCCCGTCGGGCTTCCCGGTGGGCGCGGTCGTCTCGCTGATCGTGCTCGTGCTGGCGGCGGTCGGGCTCGTCGTGCTCGTGCGTCGCCGCCGCGGCGGCGACGGCACGCGCCCCACCGGCGACCAGCCGCCGCGCCCGGCGAAGGAGGCGTGGTGAGCGCAGCGCCCGCGAGACGGCGCGCGCTCGCGTCCGCCGCGCCGGCGCAGGCGCAAGCGGGCGGCGCCGCACCGGCCACGGCGCGCGCGCTCGCAGCCGCGGCGCGGGCGCGAGCGGCCGGCGCCGCACCGGCCACGGCGCGCGCGCTCGCGACCGCCGTCGCGGCCGCGCTGGCGCTCTGCCTGCTGCTCCCCGCCGCCGCGCTCGCGCACGCGACGCTCGAGGGCACGACGCCGCAGCGCGGCGCGGTCGTGCGCAGCGAGCCGCCGCTCGTCGCGTTCCGCTTCGACGAGCCGGTCGAGGGCACGTTCGGCGCCGTGCGCGTGTACGACGCGCGCGGCGCGCGCGTGGACGCCGGCGACGCCTTCCACCCCGGCGGGCGCGGCCCCGAGCTGGGCGTCCACCTCATGGGCGGTCTTCCGGAGGGGACCTACACGGCGACCTACCGCGTCGTCTCCGCCGACGGCCACATCGTCTCCGGCGGCTTCACCTTCTCGATCGGGCGCGCCAGCGGCACCGGCCTGACGGTCGCGCAGCTCACGGCCGGCGGCGGCAGCGGCGCCGTCACCGAGACCGCGTTCGGGCTCGCGCGCGGCCTGCAGTTCCTCGCGATCGCGCTCGGCGCCGGCGCGCTCGCGTTCCTCGCGCTCGTGTGGATCCCGGCGCTGCACGCCACGCGCGAGCGCGAGCCAGCGTGGGACGAGGCGGCCGGCGCGTTCGCGGCGCGGCTGCGGCGCGTGCTGCTGGCGACGGCGGCGATCGGGCTCGTCTCGGCTGCGGCCGCGGTCGTGCTGGAGGGCGCCGAGGCGGCGGGCATCTCGGGCTTCTCGGCGCTGCGCCCGACGATCGTGCGCGAGACGCTCGGCACGCGCTTCGGCACCGTCTGGGGGCTCGGGGTCCTCGCGTGGGCGCTGTGCGGGGCGCTCGCGGCGTGCGCGCCGCGGCACCGCCGCGCGACCGCGGCGCTGGCGATCCCGGCGGCGGCGCTCGTCGCGCTTCCCGCGCTCGGCGGCCATGCCGCGACGCAGCGCCCGGAGGCGCTGCTGATCCCGCTGAACGTCGTGCACGTCGCGGCCGTGAGCGTGTGGGCCGGCGGGCTCGCGCTGGCGCTGCTGGCGCTGCCGGCGGCGACGCGCCGGCTCGCGCCGCCTGACCGCAGCCGCCTGCTGGCCGGCACGCTGACGCGCTTCTCCCCGCTCGCGCTCGGCGCCGTCGCGGCGATCCTCGCGACCGGCCTCGCGCAGTCCTACGTCTACGTGCGTACGCCCGCGCACCTGCTCGACACCGCGTTCGGGCGCGCGGTGCTGGTCAAGCTGGTCCTGCTCGCGGCGCTGATCGCGCTCGGCGCCGTGCAGCGGCGCCGCTCGCTGCCGGGGCTGCGGCGCGTCGCGGCCGGCGGCGAGCCGCCCGGCCAGGCCGGCGTGCTCGTGCGGCGCGTGCTGCGCGCCGAGCTGGCGCTGATCGCCGTCGTGCTCGGGGTGACCGCGGCGCTGACCGCCTACGCGCCCTCGATCGCCGCGCAGAGCGGCCCCTTCAACACGACGACGACAGTCGGCCCGGCGCAGCTCCAGCTCACGGTCGACCCCGCGCGCGTGGGCGCGAACGAGATCCACCTCTACCTGCTCAACCCGCGCGACGGGACCCAGTACCGCGGCGCGAGAGAGGTCGACGTGGAGGAGGGGCTGCCGTCGAAGCAGATCGGCCCGCTCGACCAGGTCGCGCAGCTCGCCGGCCCCGGCCACTACGTCGTGCCCGCCGCCGTGCTCGGCGTCGCCGGCACGTGGGAGGTACAGGTGACGGTGCGCGTGTCCGACTTCGACGAGTACCTGAGAACGCTGGAGGTGCCGGTGCGATGAGACGTATGCGAGGTTCGGTCGCCGCGGCCGCCGGACTGCTGGCGCTGGCGCCGGGCAGCGCGCAGGCGCACGGGCTGGTCGGGCGCACCGACCTGCCGATCCCCGGCTGGCTGTTCGCGTGGGCGGCGGCGATCGTGCTGATCGCCTCGTTCGTCGCGCTCGGCGTCCTGTGGCCGACGCCGCGCCTGCAAGGGCGCCGCCCCGGCCGCACGCGCGTCACGCTGCCCCGCCCGGTGGCGGAGGCGCTCGGGCTGCTCGGCGTCGCGCTGTTCGGCGTCGTCGTCTACGCCGGCCTCGCGGGCACGAGCGTGCCGCTCGCGAACCTCGCGCCGACGGCGATCTTCGTCGCCTTCTGGGTCGGGATCCCGGTGCTGAGCGTCCTGCTCGGCGACTGGTTCACGCTGCTGAGCCCGTGGCGCGCGCTGTACCGCTGGATCTCCGGCGCCGCGCGGCGGATCGTCCCCGGCCTCGACGCCGCGCCGCTGCGCTACCCCGAGCGGCTCGGGCGCTGGCCCGCGGTCGCCGGGCTGCTCGGCTTCGCGTGGGTCGAGCTGGTCTACGTGGACCGCACCGACCCGGCGACGCTCGCCGTGCTCGCGCTGGCCTATGCGTTCGTCCAGCTCGTCGGCATGAGCCTGTTCGGCGAGCAGGCGTGGAGCGAGCGCGGCGACGCGTTCGGCACCTGGTTCGGGCTGTGCGGGCGGATCTCGGCAGTCGACGTGCGCGGCCGCGGGGTCGCGCTGCGCCCGCCGCTCGCCGGCCTGCCCGACCTGCCGACGTGGCCGGGCACCGTCGCGCTGCTGTGCACGGTGATCGGCACGACGACGTTCGACGGCGCCTCCAACGGCGCGCTGTGGACGGAGCTGGCGCCGCACCTGCAAACGGCGATCGGGCACCTCGGCCTCGGCCCCGACGCGGCCGGCGAGGTGGCGTTCACGCTCGGGCTCGCGTTCTGCGTGCTGTTCGTCTCCGGCATCTACTGGGCCGGGATCCACGGGATGCGCAGCGTCGACCCGCGCCGGCAGGCGGCCGACCTCGCGCGCCTGTTCGTCCACACGCTCGCGCCGATCGCGTTCGCCTACACGCTCGCGCACTACTTCTCGCTGCTCGTCTTCCAGGGTCAGGCGCTCGGCTACCTCGCGTCCGACCCGCTCGGCACCGGCGCGAACCTGTTCGGCACGGCGAACTGGCAGGTCAACTACCTGCTCGTCTCGACGCAGGCGATCTGGTACGTGCAGGTCGCCGCGCTCGTCGTCGGCCACGTCGGCGGCCTCGTGCTCGCGCACGACCGCGCGCTCGCCGTCTTCCGCTCCGACCGCCACGCGGCGGTGCGCTCGCAGTACTGGATGCTGACCGTGATGGTCGGCTTCACCTGCCTTGGCCTCTGGCTGCTGTCGGCCGTCAACACGTGAGCGGCGCCCACTTCCCCAGTGCCCAAACCACTACCAGGAGGTTCGTCATGCGACGACCGCGCACGCTCGTCGTGGCGTCGACGACGCTCGCGCTGCTGGCTCCCGCCGCGGCGCAGGCGCACGTCTCGCTGCACCCCAACATCCTGCCCGCCGGCGGCTTCGCGACCGTCGACGTGCGCGTCCCCAACGAGCAGGACAGAGCCACCGTCGTCAAGGTGCAGACGCAGATGCCGCAGGGCCTCGTCTCGGTCCAGGCCGAGAGCCCGCCCGGCTGGAGCGTCGCCTACAAGATGAGAAGACTGGCGAGACCGATCCAGACCGACGACGGGCCCGTGACGAGCGAGGTCGCCGAGGTCGACTGGACGGCGGCGCGAGGCGCCGGCATCCCGCCCGGCCAGTTCCTGCAGCTTCCGCTCTCGCTCAGCACGCCCGACACGGTCGGCGCGGTCGTCGCGTTCCCGACCGTCCAGACGTACAGCGACGGCGGCGTCGTGCGCTGGATCGGACCGCCGTCGGCCGACTCGCCGGCGCCGACGATCGACGTCTCGCGCGCGAACGGGCCGATGCTCGACGTGACCGGCGGCGACGCCGGCCCGCCCGCGAGCGCGGCCAGACTCACGATCTCCGCGACGCCGGTCGCCGCGACGACGACCGCCGCCGCCGCCAACAAGACGAGCGACGGCGCGAGCAAGGGCCTCGCGATCGCCGCGCTGATCCTCGGCGCGCTCGGCCTGCTGGCCGGCGGCCTCGCGCTCGTGCGCAGCGGGCGGCGCGCCTGAGCCGGCGGTGACCCGGAACGCCAGACACCGGCCCTCACGCGCGCGCACCGTCGCGGTCGCGCTCGTGCTTGCCGGCGCGCTCGCGCTGCTGGCGCTGCTGCTCGCCGGCCAGGTGCTCGCGTTCCTCTACCTCGCACCGGCCCTGCTGCTCGGCGCGAGCGTCGCGCTCGGCCGCCTCCCCGGAGCGGGGCTGTTCGCCGCACGCGTGCCCACGGCGGCGCCCCGGCGCCCGGCCCGCCGCATCGGCCGCCCGCGCCCACCGCGCGCGCTGCCCGCCCGCGGCGGCCTGCTGCTCGCGGAGCGGCTCGCGGGACGCGCGCCACCGACGAGGCGCTCCGCCGCGCCAGGCGCGACGGGCGCAGCCGCGTCGCGCTGCCGGCGGTGGATGCCGCTCAGCTGCCCACGTAGTACGCCTGCAGCCCGTCGAGCTTGCCGGCCGGGATCGTCGCGGCGCTGACGCGCTCGAAGTAGGCGGCGTCGTGCGTGAGCGTGTCCGGCTCGGGGATCGTCACCGCCTGCGTCTGGACCGCATGCGCCACCTCGCGCGCAATCGCGGGGTTCTGCTCGGGGTCGTCCCACGGCTTGTCCGGGCGCAGCCCGATGAGCGCCTCCTCCCCGCCGTCCCGCGCGAGCGCGGCCGCGCGCGCGGCCGACGGCGCGCCGCGCGCCGCTCTGAGCGCGGCGAGCACCTGCGGCCAGCTCATGTCCGCGTCTCTGAAGCGCTCGTCCAGCAGGTTGACCGTGCGTCTGAGCGCCGGACTGACGTCGATCGACTCGGGTCTGCGGGCGTTCGCGCCGTGCATCAGCTCGTCGGTGCCGTAGAGCGGGTAGCCGTTGACGGCGACGAGCAGCACGTCCGGCTCGGTGCTCTCGATCAGCGTGCGGTAGGGGTCCTCGCCCGGGCGCGTGCGCAGCACGAGGAAGTCGCCGCGCAGTCTGGGCTTCAGCCGCCCGAGTCTGTCGCTCCAGCCGAGCGCGTCGGCCGGGTTGCACGTGACCATCGCGCACAGCTCAGGGTCTCCGAAGGAGCCGTTCAACGCCGTTCTGTTCCATAGGTCCGCCACCTTCAGCTCGCCCAGCAGGTGCTTGGAGCCCGACGGCGACCAGTCGGCGCCGAGGCAGATCCGCATGCCGGCGGCGCGCGCGGCGACGACGTCCGTCGTCGCCCCGTAGAGCCAGATGTTCGAGAACGGCGACCAGATCACCGCGCCGCCGAACGCGCTCCACTCGGCGAACTGCGGCGGCTGCAGCGCGGTCGCATGGATGCCGAGGAACCTCGGTGCGAGCACGCCATGGCCTCTGCACCCCTCGAAGTCGGCGATCAGTCTGTCGGAGGTGCCCTCGGCGAGGTGGTAGAGGAACGCGTGCCCCGCGTCGAGATCTCGCTTGGCGTCGTCGTACTGCCCTCTCTGCGTGAAGGCGCGCACGGACTGGTTGACGGTCGGTCTGCCGCTTCCGAACGTCTCGAACTCGACGTGGCGGATCATCGAGCCCTCGACCGGGCGCGCGACCTTCGCGCTGCCCTGGATCGCGGTCACGCCGCCGACGAGCGCCTTCACCTCGACGTACTTGAGGACGGCCTTGCCGTCGGCCTGGCAGAGCGCGTTGGCGGGCAGCGAGACGTCGGGCTTGTAGCTGGCGTCCTTCGGCCACTGCTCGCGCGATCTCCACGGGCTCGGATGGTCGCTGGCGATCCACAGCGGCAGGCAGTTGTAGGCGATGTGGTTGTGGAGGTCGATCAGGCCGGGGTAGACGATTCCGCCGGTCTCGACCGTCGTCGCGCCTTCGAAGCCCCTGGGCGCGGGATCCGTCCGTCTCTGCACGGCCTGGATGGCGCCGTGGACGTCGACGTAGAGCGCGCCGTCGGGGATCTCCGGCTGGGCGTCATCGAACGTGACGAGGTGGCCGGTGACGACGAGCGGCGCTCTCAGCAGCGGGTCCGGCGGTCCTCTCGGCGGCACGCGCCCGACCCTATCTCCTTAAAAACTGTTTGACTAGTACTTGCTTTTCGAGCGATCGAGCACATAGGGTCCGGTGCGATGACGCACCTGTTCGACCCTGGGCCCGTCGCCGAGCCGTTCTGCGCGCTCGTGCAGGCATACCCCGGCGCCGAGACCTACCCGGCCGACGCCTTCCGCGTCGAGTGGGGGCCGATCTTCCACCGCGGCCGGCTCGACGGCAGCGCGCGCGTGCTCGCGATCGGACAGGACCCGGCCGCCTCCGAGGACATCACGCGCCGCATCCTCGTCGGCGCCGCCGGCCACCGCTTCCAGGGCTTCCTCGCCAAGCTCGGGATCGACGTCAGCTACGTGATGATCAACACCTTCCTCTACTCGGTCTACGGCCAGCAGGGCGGCGAGAGACACAAGGACGACGCGGCGATCGTCGGCTACCGCACCCAGTGGCTCGACGCTTTGCTCGCGGGCGGGAAGGTCGAGGCCGTGGTCGCGCTCGGCTCGCTCGCCGACCACGCGTGGAGCCAGTACCTCGGACACCCGGGCGCGGCGCCCGGCGCGGCGAGACTCGCGTACGCGCACATCACGCACCCGACGCAGCCGGAGAGCAGCTCCGGCGGCGACCCGGCCAGACTCGCCACGGCCACGAGAGCGCTGCTCGCGAACTGGAACGCGGCGCTCGGTCAGCTGCACCCGCAGATCGCGCACCCCGACGCGAGACGGCCGCTCGTCCTCTACGGCGAGACATGGGCCGCCGGCGACCTCGCCGAGATCCCCGAGCAGGACCTGCCCGCCGGCCTCCCGGCCTGGATGCGCTCGCCCGACGCCTGGGCGCAGCGCACCGGCACGACGGCCGCGCAGAAGCGCGCGACGATCACCGTCACGATCCCGGCCGCGTAGCTGAGCGACCGCCGCCGCCCGATCGACGATCATCAGCGGCGATTGCGCCGCCGCGGCGCAATCGCCCGGCGCGAAACAGACCAGGAGGCAGCAGATGGCGACAGCCCTCGACACCGCGCAGGCGTCTGCGCAGCCCGACCCCCTGCGGCACCACAAGCACTACACCGACAGCAGGCACGGCGCGTCGCCGTATGCGGGCGGGTCGAGCTTCATGGAGCGCGTGGCGGAGGCGGTCGCGAGCGGGATGGGGACCGTCGGCTTCCTCGTCGTCAGCTCGGCGGTCATCCTCGGCTGGGTGATCAGCAACCACGTCGTGCGGTTCCTGTCGAACTCGTGGCACGGGCTGCTGCACGGCAGCGGCTTCGACCCGGCGCCGTTCATCCTGCTCAACCTCGTCTTCAGCGCCGTCGCCTTCTATACCGGCGCGCTCGTGATCATCGCCCAGAAGGCGCAGACGCGCACCGACAAGGCCAACGAGGAGGCCGCCGCCAAGCACCGCGACGAGCTGGCCAACTTCCAGACCGAGCTGCTGCAGCGCAACACCGACCTGACCGAGCAGATCCACACGCTCGCCGAGCAGCTCAGCACGCTCACGGCTGCGGTGCATCGTGCGATCTGCCGGCACGACGCGGACACGGCCGTGGCCGCCGCACCACCCGACGCATAGCGCAACCTGTCGAAACACGGCCCCTTGCGGCGTCAAGGAAGATGAGGCCGCACACCCGCTGCGGCGAAGCCCGAACGACGAAGGAGGGGCCATGCCCCAGTACGCGCTCCTGATGTACCACCCCGCCGAGGGCTTTCCGCCCGCCGAGCAGATGGCCGAGCTGCACCAGCGCTGGCAGCGGTTCGCGCAGGATCTCGCCGAGGCCGGCGCGCTGGTCGCCAACCACGGGCTCAGAGGCGTCGAGGCCGCCACGACCGTGCGCGTGCGCGACGGCGAGACGCAGCTGACCGACGGGCCGTTCGCCGAGACGAAGGAGCACTTCGCCGGCGTCTTCATGATCGAGGCCGACGACCTCGACGGCGCGCTCAGATGGGCCGAGCGGATGCCGAGCGCCTCCTACGGCTCGGTCGAGGTGCGCCCGACCTGGGCATGAGCGACGCCGCCGCCGCCGTCGAGCGCGCCTTTCGCGAGGCGCGCCCGGCGGCGCTCGCGACGCTGATCCGCCACGTCGGCGACTTCCAGCTCGCCGAGGACGCGATGCAGGACGCGTTCGCGGCCGCCGTCGCGAGCTGGCCGCGCGACGGCGTGCCGGCGAACCCCGGCGGCTGGATCGCGGTCACCGCGCGGCGGCGCGCGATCGACCGGCTGCGGCGCGCGCGGGCGAGCGCCGAGCGCGCCGCGCGGCTCGGCGAGCTGGCGCGAATCGACGCGCAGGAGCACCACGGCGAGGACCCGGCTGAGGAGAGCGCCGTCGCCGACGACCGCCTGCGGCTGATCTTCACCTGCTGCCACCCCGCCCTCGCGCTCGACGCGCGCGTCGCGCTCACGCTCAAGGCGCTCGGCGGCCTCAACACTGCCGAGATCGCGCGCGCGTTCCTGGTCGGCGAGGCGACGATGGCGCAGCGGCTCGTACGCGCCAAGCGCAAGATCGCCGACGCGCGCATCCCCTACCGGATACCGCCGGACGAGGCGCTGCCCGAGCGGCTGCACGGCGTGCTGGCGGTCCTGTACCTGATCTTCAACGAGGGCTACGGCGCCGCCGCCGGCGAGCGGCTCGTGCGCGGCGAGCTGTGCGCGGAGGCGATCCGGCTCGCGCGCCTGCTCGCCGGCCTGATGCCCGACGAGCCCGAGGTGCTCGGGCTGCTCGCGCTGATGCTGCTGCACGACGCCCGCCGCGAGGCGCGCGTCGACAAGCGCGGCGCCTACGTCCCGCTCGAGCGCCAGGACCGCGCGCGCTGGGACGCCGGCCGCGTCGCCGAGGGCCTCCAGGCGCTCGAGACCGCGCTGCGGCGCCGCCGGCCCGGGCCCTACCAGCTCCAAGCCGCGATCGCCGCGCTGCACGTGCAGGCGCCGGACGCCGCACAGACCGACTGGGCGCGGATCGCCGAGCTGTACGCGGCGCTGCAGCGGCTCGCGCCGACGCCGGTCGTCGCGCTCAACCGCGCGGTCGCGGTCGGCTTCGCGGACGGGCCGCGCGCCGGCCTTGCGCTGCTCGAGCCGCTGCTGGAGGAGCCGGCGCTCGCCCGCTACCAGCCGCTGCACGCCGCGCATGCCGGGCTGCTGGAGCGCGTCGGCGAGCGCGCACGCGCCGCCGACGCCTACCGCCGCGCGATCGCGTTGAGCGCCAACGACGTCGAGCGCGCCGAGCTGCAGCGACGGCTCGGCGCGCTCTGACGCGCCGCTACGCCTCGGAGTACGCCGGCTCGGCGTCCGGCGTCTGCTCGCCTTCCGGCGCGTGCCCGTGCGCCATGGCCGGGTGCGCGACCGGCCGCAGCACCGTCAGCACGACGACGATCGCGACGAGCACGAGCGCGGCGCCGACGAGGTAGGCGACGTGGAAGCCGCCATTGAGCGCGGCGGCCTGCGACTCGCCCCGCGCGAGCAGCGTGCTCGTGCGGTTCGCGGCGAGCGTCGCGAGCACCGCGAGCCCGACCGCGCCGCCGACCTGCGGCGTCGTGTTCACCAGGCCGGACGCGAGCCCGGCGTCGCTCGGCGTCGCGCCCGACATCGCGAGCTGCATCAGCACCGGGAACGCGAGCCCCGCGCCGAACCCGAACAGCAGCATGATCGGCAGCAGGTCGACCGCGTAGGCGCCGTCCACGGGGGCGCGCGCGAACAACAGCATCGCGGCGCCGATCGCGGCCAGGCAGACGACGAGGATCGGCCGCGCGCCGAAGCGCATGCTGACCGGCCCCGAGACGCGCAGCGACATCGTGCCCATCGCGAGCGTGCCGGGCAGGAACGCCAGGCCGACCTCGAGCGGGTCATAGCCGAGGATCCGCTGCAGGTAGAGCGCGCCGAGGAAGAACATCCCGAACATGCCGACGACGAGCAGGATCAGCACGAGGTTCGCGCCGCTGACGTTGCGCGAGCGGAACAGCCGCAGCGGCATCAAGGGGTTCGCGATCCGCGCCTGGCGCAGGAGGAACGCGGTCAGCAGCACGAGCGAGACGGCGCCGAAGCCGAGCACGGTGCTCGAGCCCCAGCCCTTCGGACCGACCTGCAGGATCGCGTAGACGCCGAGCATCAGGCCGCTCGTCATCAGCACCGCGCCCGGCAGGTCGGCGCCGGCGGCGAGGCCGATGCCGGGCCGCGACGCCACGAGCCGGCGCGCGAGCACGGCGGTGGCGATGCCGATCGGCACGTTGATGAAGAAGATCCAGTGCCAGTTGATCGTCTGCGTCAGCACGCCGCCGAGCAGCAGCCCGATCGTGCCGCCGGCGGAGGCGACGAAGCCGTAGACGCCGATCGCCTTCGCCTGCTCGCGCGGCGCGGGGAACATCGTCACGATCATCCCGAGCACGACTGCGGAGGCGAACGCGCCGCCGATCCCCTGCACGAAGCGCGCGCCGATCAGCAGGCCCTGGCTGTCGGAGACGGCGCACAGCAGCGACGCGCTCGTGAAGAGCGCGAGCCCTGCCAGGAAGACGCGGCGGTGGCCGACGAGGTCGCCGACGCGCCCGCCGAGCAGCAGCAGGCCGCCGAACGCGATCAGGTAGGCGTTGACGACCCAGGCGAGGTTGGCCTGCGAGAAGCGCAGGTCGGTCTGGATCGAGGGCAGCGCGACGTTCACGACCGTCGCGTCGAGCACGATCATCAGGACGCCGGCGCACAGGACGTAGAGCGCCAGCCAGCGATGTCGGTCGGTTCTCTCTGCTACGGCGGTCACGGCGTCTCCCTGGGTCGACAGCGGACCTGGAGTCTTATCACACGGTTGGAAGTTCCAACCTATGGGATGGTTCTAACGATGACGTGATAGGCTCCACCTATGGCAGGAAAGCGCAGCTATGGGGACGCCTGCGGCATCGCGCGCGCGCTCGACGTCGTCGGCGAGCGCTGGGCGCTGATGGTCGTGCGCGAGCTGCTGCTCGGCCCCAAGCGCTTCACCGACCTGCGCGCCGGCCTCCCGCACGTCAGCCCCGACGTGCTCGCCCAGCGCCTGCGCGACCTCGAGCAGGCGGGCATCGCCGAGCGCCGCCGGCTGCCGCCGCCCTACGCGTCGCAGATCTACGAGCTGACCGCGCGCGGCCGCGCGCTCGAGCCGGTGCTGATCGAGCTGGGGCGCTGGGGGGGCGCGAACGCGCCGGCGCCCTGCGCCGAGGCGTCCATGAGCCTCGACGCGCACGTCGTCTCGCTGCGCACGCTGTTCGACCCTGTCCGCGCCGGCGACTTCGCCGCGCGGGTCGAGCTGCGGCTCGGCGAGGAGCGCTTCCGCGTCGTGATCGCCGACGGCGAGATCGAGGCGGAGCGCGGCGAGCTGCCCGACCCGGACGCCGTCGTCGAGACCGACCCCCGCACGCTGATCGAGGTGCTCCACGGCCACCGCCCGCTCGCCGCCGCGCTCGCCGCCGGCACGATGCGCTTCGCGGGCGACAAGCGCGCGGCCAAGCGCTTCACGCAGCTGTTCCCGCTGCCGGCACCGGCCGCCGCCTGATCGCGCGGGCTGCGTTTGCGACGTCTGCGTCCGTGACCTGACGCACAGACGCTCGACTCCGCTTCCCGTACCGTCGTTCGCGAACCGCAACCACGAACGACGAGGACGCCCATGTTCCGCCACCTGAGGGCTCTGCTCCGCTCCCGGGAGCCGCTCCCGCCCCACGTCCACTTCCACCTCGACGACCACGGCCGCGAGATCCTCTGCGACGAGTCCCGCTGCCGCCCGCTGCCGCCCGGGCAGCATCTGCCGTTCCTGTTCCACCGCTGAGAGCGCCCCGTCAGCGCCGCCGGAGCTCCCAGCGCACGAGCAGCGCAAGCGTCACGAGCAGCAGCAGCGCGATCAGCCATGTCGCTTCCCCGCCGCGTCCGAGCGGCGGAGGCAGCGCCGCCGGTCCGGAGCCGTCGCTGTCGTCGCCGCCGGACGCGACGACCCCGCCGACGCCGCCGCGCGCGCGCGTCGGATCGCCGGCGGCGAGCACGGCGCCGGCGCCGCCGGTCACGAGCGGTGCCGACAGCTCCCGCGAGACGGCGCTTGCGCCGACCGGCGCCCCGCACGCGCCGGTCGCGCCGAGCATGCGCAGGCGACGCAGGCCGTCGCGCTCGATGCGGCCGACGCCCGCGACGCCGAGCGAGAGGCGGCGCGCGACCTCCGCGCGCGAGAGCGCAGTGCCGGATCCGAGCCCCGCCCGCAGCGCGAGCACGCGCCGCGCCTGCGGCGCCAGCTCGTCCAGGCAGGCGCGGTAGCGCGCCACCGTCTGCTCGAGCCGGCGCTGCGCAGCGGCACGCGACGGAGCGTGCCCGCCGCGGGAGCCGCGCTTGTCGTCGCGAGGTCCGCCGCCGGCGCGCACGGAGCTCGAGCCGCCTCCGCCGCCGGCGACCGGGGACCCTGACGGCCGGCTCGCGGGCGCGCTTGCGCCGCTCGACGTCGCGCCTCCGCCGTCCGCGGCCGAGCCGCCGCCGCCCGGGGCCGAGCCGCCGCCGCCGGAGGAGCCGCCGCCCGACGCCGAGCCGCCCGCACCCGGCAGCGCCGGGGTCGACGGCGCCGGCGGCACCGGCGGCGCGGGCGGCACCGGCGGTTGCACCGGGGGAGCCGGAGCCGGGGGCAGGCTCGGGCTCGGCAGAGGAGGCAGCTGCGGCACCGGCGGCAGAGCCGGAAGCGAGGGCGTCGGGAGCGACGGCACGGAGATGGACGGCGTCGCCGACGCCGGCGCGCTCACCGCGACGGGTACGGCCACGTGCACGCCGCCGACGAGCGGAACGCCGATCTGCACCCGGGCGGCGCCAGCCCCAAGCGCGGCTCCCCCGAGGATCGCCGCCGCCAGCCCGACCGAAAGCCGCAGGAGCCGGAAGGCCCGCATCGCACCTCCTTTCGCGGGAACGGGCCTACCGCGACCCCCGGCGGGCGAAACATGGGATCGCGACGCAGGTCGGCGAAGAACCTTCGCACACCCGTGTCAAGGTTGGGCGCCCCGCTGCTAGGATCGCCGCAATGCGCGACTACCTGGCCGCCATCCGCGATCGAATCGTCGTCTTCGACGGCGGCATGGGCGCGACGCTGGAGCAGTTCGACCTCACCCAGGCCGACTACGGCGGGCTGGAGGGCAAGTGCCACGAGGCACTCGTGCTCCACCGCCCCGACGTGATCGAGGGCGTCCACGCGGCGATGCTCGACGCCGGCGCGCAGGTCGTCGAGACCGACACCTTCCAGGCTTCCCGCCTGAAGCTCGACGAGTGGGGCCTCGCCGAGCACACGCACGAGATCAACGTCAAGGCCGCCCAGATCGCGCGCAGAGCCGCCGGCGAGCAGCGCTTCGTCGCCGGCTCGATCGGGCCGACCGGCTTCCTGCCGGCGTCCGACGACCCGACGCTCGGCAACATCTCCTTCCGCGCGCTCGTCGACGTCTTCGCCGAGCAGGCCGGCGGCCTGATCGAGGGCGGCGCGGACCTGCTGATCGTCGAGACGGCGCAGGACATCCTCGAGGTCAAGGCCGCGATCTTCGGCGCGCGCGAGGCGTTCGCGGCGACCGGCCGCACGGTCCCGATCCAGTGCTCGGTCAGCCTCCTGCCCAACGGCGGGAAGATGCTGCTCGGCACCGACATCAGCGCGGTGCTGACGACACTCACGGCGCTCGGCATCGACGTGATCGGGCTCAACTGCTCGACCGGCCCCGAGGACATGCGCGACGCGATCCGCTTCCTCGGCGAGCTCTCCCCCATCCCCGTGCACTGCATCCCGAACGCCGGCCTGCCGCTCCAGGGCCCGAACGGCGAGACGATCTTCCCGGAGAAGCCCGAGCCGCTCGCCGCGACACTCGGCGAGTTCGTCGAGCGCTACGGCGTCGACGTCGTCGGCGGCTGCTGTGGCACGACGCCCGAGCACATCCGCGCGATCGCCGAGCGCGTGAAGGACCTCACGCCGTCCACCCGGCCCGCAGCACGCCCGCCGCACGTCTCCTCGATGATCGCCGCCACCCCGCTCGCGCAGGAGCCGCGCCCGACGATCGTCGGCGAGCGCGTGAACTCGCAGGGCTCGCGCCGCGCGAAGGAGCTGCTGCTCGCCGACGACTACGACGGCCTGCTCCAGATCGCCGAGGACCAGGTCGAGGGCGGCGCGCACGTGCTCGACCTGTGCGTCGCGCTGACCGAGCGCCAGGACGAGGACGAGCAGATGCGCAAGCTCGTCAAGAAGGTCTCGCTGTCGCTGCCGGCGCCGATCCAGGTCGACTCGACCGAGCCCGAGGTGATGCAGGCCGCGCTCGAGCAGATCCCCGGCCGCGCGATCGTCAACTCGGTGAACCTGGAGGCGGGCCGCGACAAGCTCGATCGGGTCGCCCCCCTGTGCCTGGAGCACGGCGCCGCGCTGATCGCGCTGACGATCGACGAGGAGTCGATGGGCAAGACGGCGCAGCGCAAGCTCGACATCGCCAAGCGCATCCACGGCTACGTCTGCGACGAGCACGGGATGGACCCGCAGCTGCTGATCTTCGACGCGCTCACGTTCACCCTCGCGACCGGCTCGGACGAGTTCAAGACGAGCGCGATCGAGACGATCGAGGGCATCCGCCAGATCAAGGCGGAGCTGCCCGGCGTGCTGACCTCGCTCGGCGTCTCCAACGTCTCCTTCGGCTTCGGCAGAGCCGCCCGGGAGGTCTTGAACTCCGTCTTCCTGCACCACTGCGTCGAGGCGGGCCTGGACCTCGCGATGGTCCACCCGAAGGACATCACGCCCTACGCCGAGATCCCGCAGGTCGAGCGCGACCTCGCCGACGACCTCGTCTTCGACCGCCGCGAGGACGCGACGCAGCGCTTCATCGAGCACTTCGAGTCCAAGGGCGAGAGCGCCGAGGAGGAAGCAGCCGACCCGACCGCCGGCATGGAGCCGGAGGAGGCGCTGCACTTCCACATCCTGCGCCGCAAGAAGGAGGGCGTCGAGGACTGGATCGACCGCTCGGTCGAGAAGATCGGCGCGGTGCCGACGCTCAACGACGTTCTGCTGCCGGCGATGAAGGAGGTCGGCGACAAGTTCGGCGCCGGCGAGCTGATCCTGCCGTTCGTGCTCCAGTCGGCAGAGGTGATGAAGAAGGCCGTCGCGCGCCTGGAGAACTATCTCGACCGCATCGAGGGCTACACGAAGGGCACCGTCGTCGTCGCGACCGTCTTCGGCGACGTGCACGACATCGGCAAGTCGCTCGTCAACACGATCCTCACGAACAACGGCTACACGGTGATCGACCTCGGCAAGCAGGTGCCGATCTCGACGATCCTCGACGCCGCGCAGGAGCACAGAGCGGACGCGATCGGCCTCTCCGCCCTGCTCGTCTCGACCTCCAAGCAGATGCCGCTGTGCGTCGCCGAGCTGCACGAGCGCGGGCTCGAGTTCCCCGTCCTGGTCGGCGGCGCGGCGATCAACCGCGACTTCGGCCTGCGCATCCTCTACCCCCACGGGACCGAGGACGACGATGTCTACGCGCCCGGCGTCTTCTACTGCAAGGACGCATTCGAGGGCCTGGCGAAGATGGACCAGCTCGTGGACGAGGAGGCGCGCGCCGCGCTCGTCGCGAAGACGCGCGAGGCGGCGAGGACGCTGCGCGAGAAGCCGGTGGTGGTGGACGACGCGCCGCCCACGACCGACAGCTCGGTCCGCTCCGCCGCCCGCACCGACGTGCCCGTGCCGACACCGCCGTGGTGGGGCGTGCGCGAGGTCGGCGTCGAGATGGACGAGGTCTACCGCCACCTCGACACGCACGTGCTGTTCAAGCTCCACTGGGGCGGACGCGGCGTGAAGGGCGACGCCTGGCGGGAGCTGGTCACGACCGACTTCCAGCCGCGGCTGGAGCGCATGTGGCGCGAGCAGACCTACCTCCACCCGCGCGCGAAGCTCGGCTACTTCCCCGCCGCCGGCGAGGGCAACGAGGTCGTCGTGTTCGATCCCGAGGACCACGAGCGCGAGATCTGCCGGCTCGTGTTCCCGCGCCAGCCGCGCCACGACCGCATCTGCATCGCCGACTTCTACCGCCCGCTCGAGTCCGGCGAGAAGGACGTCGTCGCGCTCCAGGTCGTGACCGCCGGCGACGAGGTCACCGAGCTGATGGCCAGACTGGAGCAGGACGGCGAGTTCGCCGAGCAGCTCTTCGTCCACGGCCTCGGCGTGCAGACGGCCGAGGGCATGGCCGAGTGGCTGCACGCGCGAGTGCGCTCCGACCTCGGGATCGAGCTCGACCAGGGCCGCCGCTACTCGTGGGGCTACCCGGCCTGCCCGGACCAGTCCGAGCACGAGAAGGTCTTCGCGCTGCTCGACGCGCCGTCGATCGGCATGCGCCTCTCAGGCGGCTACGCGGTCGAGCCCGAGCAGTCGACCGTCGCGATCGTCGCCCACCACCCGCAGGCCGTCTACTTCGGCATGAGAAGCGGGTTCCTGCCGAAGGACAAGGCGCCCGACGACCTGATCGCCGGCTCCGACCGCGACCCCTCCCTCTTCGACGAGGAGCCGCGCGACGGCGCCATCGAGGCCGAGGCGGTCGATCGCGCGCCGGACGCAGCTGGCGTGGACTGAGTCGTCGACGAGCAAATGGCGTCAGCCGCACCTCCAAGCGGGCATACGTCGCCTTGTCCGGCGACCAACCGAAGGAGGACGACGATGGCTGACGAGGCGCTGTTCGTAGGCTGGGGTCCCGTGGTGCGCGGCCGGGAGCAGGTTGCGCTCGAGATCTTCCAGGAGACGCTGGAGTTCTGGGGTCAGGCGCACCGCGACGGGCGGATCGAGGGCTTCGAGCCGTTCCTGCTCCAGCCGCACGGCGGCGGGCTCGGCGGCTTCATGCTGGTCCGCGGTCAGCGGGCCAGCCTCGACGAGTTGAGCGCGAGCCCGGAGTTCACGCGCGTGATTGCGCGCGCGGGCATGGTCGTCGAGGAGCTCGGCGTCGTGCGCGCCTACGGCGGCGAGGCGCTCGGGCGGCAGATGGCCGCGTTCCAGGAGGCGTCGAGCGAGCTGGCGGCCGCGTAGGCGCCCCGCAACCCGGCGGCGCGGACCTGCGCTACGCCTCGGAGGCGGCGGCGGCAGGCTGCGCCGCCGCCTGCCCCGGCCGCGCGCGCAGCTCGACGGGGGCCGTCTGGATCGCGCGCAGGCGCACGTCCTTCCACGACAGCCCCTCCTGCACGAGCGCCGGCATCCCCATGATCACGGCCGTCGCGATCTCGACCGCCTGCAGGATGATCCCGTAGCCGAGCGCGTCCGCCTGTGAGACGCCGTAGCCGCCGGCCAGCACGACCACGCAGGCGGCCTGGAAGATGCCGAGGTTCGACGGCGTGGCCGGCAGCACCGCCGTCACGTTCACGGCGAACAGCACCGCCGCGGCGGCGCCGATTCCCGCCTGGTGGTCAAGCCCGAGCGCGACGAGCAGCGTGTAGCACGAGAGCCACTGCAGGGCCCACGCCGCGAGCTGCGCGGCGACCGCCGTGCCGCCGAGCTTCGGCTCGCGGAAGACCGCCAGCCCGCTGCGCACGCGTGCGAGCGCCGTGCGCGCCTGGCCGGTCAGCTCGCGCAGCTTCGCGAAGCGCGAGCGGCGGCCGGCGCTCAGCAATGGCGGCGCAAGCAGCACGAGCGCGAGCAGCAGCAGCGGCATGATCGCCACGACGATCAGCGCGCTGTGGTGGTTGGAGAACAGTCTCACGCTCGAGAACGTGACCACGCCGAGCAGCAGCAGCGCGAGCAGGTTCACGAACGTCTGCGAGACGATCGTGCCGAGCACGACCGGCAGGTGCTCGCGCGGGCGCCCGGTGCGGCGCGCGACGATCAGCGCACGCGAGGGCTCGCCGAGGCGCGCCGGCAGCGTCGCGCTCATCAGCACGCCGATGAACGTCCCCTGCATCGCGTCGCGCAGGCGCACGCGCCCGCTCGGGATCGCCGCCTTCAGGATCGCGTGCCACGAGACCGCGCGCACCGCCATCGCCGAGCACATCGTTCCGAGCCCCACGAGCACCCACGCGGGGCTCGAGCCGAGCAGCGTGGAGACGATCGCGTGCGTGCCGATGCGGCGGAACGCGAGCACCGTTCCGACGATCGCGAGCAGCGCGAACGCGGCCATCGCGGCGCGGCGCGCGAACGCCACGGCCGGCCGGCGCGTGCCGGCGGGCGGCGGCGGTTCGAGGCTCGGCAGGCGGCGCGGCCGCTCGCGCGGCAGCATGTCCGCCGGCTTTGAGCCGATCCGCACGGCGGCGCGCTGCGCGAGCCCCTGCGGCGCCGGCGTCGCGATCGCGTCCGCATAGGCGTCGAGCACCTCGCGCGCGACGTGCGGCCAGGCGTAGCGCTCGGCGTGCTGCGCCGCCGCCTGCGCCATCGCGCGGCGCCGCTGGGGGGCATGCCACAGGTCGCGCAGCGTCTCCGCCAGGGCGGTCGCGTCGCCGCGCGGCACGAGCAGGCCGTCGACGCCGGCGCGCACGACGTCCCTGTAGCCGGCGATGTCGGATGCGACGACGGGCGTGCCGGCCGCGAAGCCCTCCGTCAGCACCATCCCGAAGCTCTCGCCGCCGAGCGACGGCGCGCACAGCACGTCGGCCGCTTCCAGCACGCGCTGCTTGCAGGCGTCGTCGACGCGGCCGAGCACGCGCACGCCGCGGTCGTCGAGCAGCAGCGGACGCACCTCGTCGCGGTTGGCGCCGACGACCGTCAGCTCGACGGGGATGTGCTCGCGCAGCGCCTCGAACGCGCGCAGCAGCACCGGCAGCCCCTTGCGCTCGACCGCCTGGCCGACGAACGCGAGCCGCAGCGGCGCGCCCGCGTCCGCCGCGCGCGGCGCCGGCGCGCCGCCGTCCGGCAGCACGACGCCGTTGGGGACGATCCGGTAGCGGCCGCCGAAGAAGCGCCGCGCGGTCCAGGCGGCCGCCTCGGAGACGGCGATCCGCACGTGCAGGTGGTTGAAGAGGCGGCGCGCGCCCATCGCGTTCGCGAGGTTGTTCGTGAGGCGGTTCGTCGAGTAGGCGTGGAACGTGCCGACGAGCGGGACGCGCGTCGAGACGCACGCGTCCCAGCACAGCATCGGCACGATCGGCTCGTGCAGGTGGACGACGTCGAAGCCGCCCGCGCGCAGCTCGCGCCGCATCTGGCTGAGGCCCGCCGTGCGCGCGCAGAGGTTCGAGACGGCGCCGTTGGCCTTGAAGCCCATCGAGCGGCCGAGCGGGATCAGGTAGTCCGGGATCGGACGCGGCTGCGGCGCCGCGCCGCGGTGCAGCGCCGCCGAGCGGCGGTCGTCCGGGTCGTAGGGCGCCAGCACGCGGACGTCGTGCCCCTCGGCGAGGAAGCGCTCCGCAAGCGCCTCGATGTGCCGGGTGACGCCGCCCGGATACGTCCACGAGTACGGCGAGACCAACGCAACGCGCATACGGTCGAGATCCTATCGCGGCTTCCGGCCCGTTTCCGGCGGTCGAGCGCCGCGATGACACGTGCGTCACAATCCGGCGCGTGAGCGCCAAGGCCCACCTGCGCGCCGCTGACCCGGTCCTCGGCGCGCTGATCGTCGCGATCGGCCCCGACGGGCTCGGCGATGCGCGCGCCGGCCGCCCGGCCGACCACTACGGCGCGCTCGTGCGCGCGATCGTCGGCCAGCAGCTCTCGACGAAGGCGGCCCGCACGATCTTCCTGCGGTTGTGCGAGCGCTACGGCGGGCGCACGCCGACGCCGGCGGAGCTGCTCGCCGACGACCCCGACGCGATGCGCACAGCGGCAGGGCTCTCGAGAGCGAAGGCGTCCTACCTGCGCTCGCTGGCAGAGCACATCGTCAGCGGCGAGCTGGAGCTGGAGCGCTTCGACGAGATGCCCGACGCCGACGTCGCCGCGGAGCTGATCGCCGTCAAGGGCCTCGGGCAGTGGACCGTCGACATGTATCTGATGTTCCACCTGCACCGACCGGACGTCCTGCCGGTCGGCGACCTCGGCATCCGCCGCGCCGTCGAGCGCGCGTACGCGCTCCCCGGCCTCCCCGACCCCGCCCAGCTCACGGAGATCGCCGAGCCCTGGCGCCCGCACCGGACGCTGGCGTGCCGCTACCTGTGGCGCTCGCTGGACAACGAGCCGGGGTAGCGCTGCTGCGCTCCGCTCCGGCGGACACGTCGGCGCGTCGCGTACGCCGGTCGGCAACGAGGAGGTGTCGGCGGGGGCTGCGCCCCGGCGGAGCTGCGCTCAACGGCCGGCGATCCCCGGCCCAGCGTGCACCAGATTCATGCCTGTCACTTTGCCCCCGCTATGCGGGGACAACTTGACACGCATCCGAGCGGTGCATCGGGAAATGCGCAAACGGGCGCGCGGAGCGTGACGGAGGAGCGTCGGGCGGGCGGCGCGACTGCGCCCTCCCCTCGCTCGAACCCGCCGCGAAGCGCCCGAGCGGAGTCTCAGACCGCCGAGACCTGCTCCTCGTCCGCGACGCGGAACGAGGAGCCGCAGCCGCAGGCGGCGATGACGTTCGGGTTCTCGACCTTGAAGCCGGCGCCCTGGAGGTCGTCTACGTAGTCGATCGTCGAGCCCTGCACGTAGGGCAGGCTGGGGCCGTCGACCAGCAGGCGGATGCCCTTGTCCTCGAAGACCTCGTCGCCGTCGCGCTGCTGGTCGAAGGCGAGCGCGTACTGGAAGCCCGAGCAGCCGCCGCCGCGCACGCCGACGCGCAGCCCGGCTGTCGCGATCTCGCTGCCCTGCGCCGCCAGGAACTCCCGGACCTTCTCGGCGCCCTTGTCGGTGAGCGTGATCATTGCTTCAGCAAGTATAGCGACCCCTCGCGGCCGCTACCCTAGAGCGCGGCATGACCACGAGCATGGCGACCAAGGAAGAGCTGAAGGCGCGCATCGAGGCCGGCATCCCCGGCGCGAGCGCGGACGTCCGCGGCGACGACGGGCACCACTTCGAGGCCGTCGTGACCGCGACCGCGTTCGCCGGCCTGACGCGGATCGCCCAGCACCGCCTCGTCTACGACGTGTTCGACGGCGAGCTCGGCGGCCGCATCCACGCGCTGGCGCTCCAGACCAGAGCCGAATGAGGACGGACACCGTGAGCGACGAGACGCAGAACCCCCTCCGCGACGCGATCGACGACGCGATCAGATCCAACGAGGTGATCCTCTTCATGAAGGGGACGCCGGAGCAGCCGATGTGCGGGTTCTCCGCGCGCACGGCTGGCGCGCTGCAGGCGCTCGAGGCGCCGTTCGCGGCGGTCGACGTGCTGCCCGATCCGCGCATCCGCCAGGAGCTCTCCGCGCTGTCGAGCTGGCCGACGATCCCGCAGCTGTTCGTCAGAGGCGAGCTCGTCGGCGGCTGCGACATCGTGATGGAGATGTTCGAGAGCGGCGAGCTGGCGGAGCTGCTCGGCGTCGAGCAGGCGGGCGCGCCGGCGCCGGCGAGCGCCGATCCGGCGCCGCTGTCGATCGAGAACCGCCTCGGCTGAGGCCGGCCGACAGCGTGCGCGCGGCTCAGCCGCCCGTGAGGATCCGGCCGATCGGCGGCAGCGCCGGCCGGCGGCGCCCGTGCCGCGGCGAGGCGACGATCAGATCGACGCTCGCGCGGCCGTCGATCCGCACCTGTCGGTTGAGGTAGGCGTTCCAGGCCTGGCCGCCGAGCAGCGCGTGCACGCCGTCGAACTGCGCGAGGCTCAGGTAGGCGGCGGCCGCCTGCGCCATCGACTGCGCGCCCGGAGGGATGCCGCCGCTGTCGTCCGAGCCGAACAGGTTCAGCAGGATCGACAGCGCGCCGGCGAGCGCCCCGGAGCCGTTCGCCGCGGGGGTGCCGACGAGCCGCAGCGTGTGCGGCCCCGGCGAGATCCCGTGGGGGACGCGCAGCGTGAAGCGGAGCGTGCGCAGCGGGCCGCGCCACACGCGCACGCGCAGCGCCACGCGCACGCGCTGGCCCGGCCGCACGACCGGGCGCGCGAGGTCGGCGCCGAGCATCGTCGCCAGCGTCATGCCGCGCTCGACGCGCGCCGTCGCGTCGAGCTGCGTCACGTGCAGGGCGCGGAAGCGGGCGTTCGCGAACACCTCGAGCCCGTCGCCGACGTCGCTGCCCATCGCGAGCGCGATCGGCGCGGGCGAGCCGGCCGACAGCGCGCCCTGGACGACGTAGCGGTTGCACCATCGCAGCGGCTTCGACAGCTCGCGCAGGTGCGCGGTGAGGCACAGACGCCCGGTCTCCTGCGCCGGCGAGCCGTCGAACGCGGTCGTGACGCCCTGCGCGACCGCGAGCGACGCGACGGCCGAGAGCGCGCTCATCCCGTCGGGGTTGCCGAGGTCGGTCTCGTCGGCGACGTCGGTGCGCTGCACGACGAACGCGCCGGTGTCGAGGTCCTTCACGCGCACCGTCACGGGCACCGTCCGCGGGGCGGCGCCGACCGTGCCGACGACCCCGTCGAGCGCGTCGTTCGTGAGCGTGCCGACCGTGTGGCCCGGCGCGGCGAGCTTGTAGGACGCCACCTGGCCCGCGTCGATCGGGTTGCCGACGACGGTGAAGACGTAAGCGTCCTGCAGCGGCAGCGAGCGCCGGCCGGCGCTCTCGAACGGATGGCCGAAGCCGTAGACGACGTCGCCGTCGCGGTAGGTGACCGTGCCGATCGCGCCGGAGGCGACCGCGCCGGCGGAGAGCGCCACGGCCATCGAGGCGCCCGGCACGAGCGGCTGCGGCGCGAACGTGCCGAGCGGGCCCGCAGGCGCGGCCACGAGCGCATGGCCGTGCGCGAGCGCCGTCTGCTCCATCAGGTCGCCGAGCGGCTGCGAGAGGCCGGAGAGCACGAGCGGCGAGGCGAGCGGGCGCGCCTCGCGCAGCAGCTGCGGCAGCCGGCGCGTGCCGCTCGGCGGCGTGACCGGCAGGCCGATCATCTGCTCGATCGGCGTGACGAGGCCGACGTCCTCCCCGTACTGGCCGACAGTCGCGGAGATCGCGCCGGCGTTGCCGACTTCGCCGTTGCGGTCCGGGCAGTACACCGGCGAGCCGGAGAAGCCCTCGGCGATGCCGGTGCCCGCGACGGCGGGACCCGAGACGCGCACGAGGATCCGCGGGCCGCTGCCGTCCGTGTCGGCGACGACGTCGAGCACCTGGACGTCGAACGTCGAGATGTCGGTGCCCTGGACGACCGTGCGCGCCGTGCACATGAGGCCGGCGTGGATGTCGGCGAGCGGCGTGATCGGATCGCGGGCCCACGCGCCGGAGCTCGCGAGCGCGAGCAGGAGGAATGCGCTTGCCAGAGCCCGCCGCATCCGGCGGGACTCTAGTGCCCCGCGCGGCCGCTCGCATCGATTAGGGTGCCCCGCCATGGGCTCGGTCGCCGTCGTCACGGACACGTGCCACTACCTCCCCCGCCAGCTCGTCGCAGCGCGCGGCATCCACGAGGTCAGTCTTTATGTGCACTGGGGGGATCCCGGCCGCGAGGACCGCGAGGCGGCACTGCCCGACTTCGACGCCTACTACCAGCACCTGCGCACCGCGAAGCAGCTCCCGACCACCTCGCAGCCGTCGATCGGCGACTTCGTCGCGGTCTACGAGCCGCTGCTCGAGCAGGGCCACGAGGTCGTCTCGCTGCACCTCTCCGGAGCGATCTCGGGCACCTTCGCGTCCGCCGAGCAGGCGCGCGAGCAGCTGCTCGGCCGCGGCGGGGAACGCGTCCACGTGCTCGACACGCAGAGCGCGTGCGGCGGCGAGGGGCTCGTCGTGCTCGCGGCGCACGCGGCGGCGGCGCGCGGCGCGAACGCCGCCGAGGTCGCCGCCCACGCGCGCGAGGCGCGCGGCGCGCTGCAGATGTGGTTCGCAGTCGACACGCTCGAGTACCTGCGGCGCGGCGGGCGCATCGGCGCCGCGCAGGCGTGGCTCGGCTCGGCGCTGAAGATCAAGCCGATCCTCACGCTGGAGGCCGAGATCACGCCGGTCGAGCGCGTGCGCACCTCCGGCCGCGCGTTCGAGCGGATGGTCGAGTACCTGAAGGCGCGCCAGGCCGACGGCGCCGACGCGTGGGTGATCCAGCACATCCAGGCGCCCGAGGAAGCCGCCAGGCTTGTCGAGCGCGGCCGTGAGCTGTTCGGCACCGACCCCTGCTTCGTCTCCGAGATCGGCCCCGTGATCGGGACGCACGTCGGCCCCGGCCTGCTGGGCGTCGGCGGGATCCCATCGCGGTTCCTCGCCTGACGGCGCCGGCAGCCGGCAACCGCGCAGCTACCGTCGGCGGCGGCGCCGGCGGCCGAACATCAGCCCCGTCACGCCGGCGATCCCGCCGCCGATCACGAAGCCGGCGACGGCGGCTGCGACGAGCGCCTCGCTTCTGTGCTCGCGCAGCTGGCGGCGCCAGTCGGTCAGCGCCGTCACCTCGTTGCGCAGCAGCTCGATCGAGCTGCCCAGCTCGCGGCGGTTGAGCTCGATCGAAGCGCGGATCTGCTCGGGCGTGCGGGTCGGCATCAGGAGGCGCCCTCCGGAGCGGTGACGGTGTCGCGGATCTTCTTCGCCTCGTCGATCGCCATCGTCGGCGCCGGCGGCGTGCCGCGGCGCACCGCACGGTAGGCGACGATCCCCGCGATCGCGCCGAGCACGAACAGCGCGACCGCGACGAGCAGGAAGCCGGCCCAGTAGGCGGTGCCGCCGAAGATCAGGTAGGCGCCCCAGGCAGCCGAGTTCAGCAGGAAGAAGAGGCCGGTGAGGACGAACACGCCGGCGACGATCCCGACGACCGCGCCGGTCGCGAGCTTGCGTGCCTTCGCCGCCATCTCGGCCTTCGCCAGCTCGATCTCCTCGCGCACGAGCAGCGTCGCGTGCTCGGACACCTGCTGGACCGCTTCGGCGATCGTCGGCGCTCTGGGGTCCTCAGCGGCCAAGGCGCTTGAGCAGCAGTCCGAGGACGAGGCCGCCGGCGAAGGCGGCGCCGACGACGAGCTCGGGGCGCTCGTCGAGGGCCGCGGGCGGCACGGGGGCAGGTGTGACGACGGGGGACCCGCTCGGCTGGGCGGCGCCCGCGTCGGGGGCGAGCGCGGCCTGCTCGACGGTCGGCTGGCCGTCGACCGCGGAGTCGGCGCCGTCCGTCATTCCGGCGGCTCCTCGCCGAAGGCGCGCATCCAGATCATCGCCGCGATCCGCTGCGTGGCGATGCTGGCGAGCGCGCCGAGACCGGCGAGCAGGCCCGACCAGACGAGTCGCTTGACGAGGTCGCTCTCAGCCATCAGCTCGCGCATTCAATCAGCTCTCCCGGCGGCGGGGGCGACGCGCTCGACGCGATCCAGCCCCCCGCAGATCGTCTCCACGATGTGGGTCTTGGCTTGCTCGTATTCCCGTTCCCCGGTCGGCAGCAACGCGAAGATCCAGCCGGTCAGCACCTGCTCGACCGCGCCGTAGAAGGCGAGCGCTGCGAAGTCGGGCGTGATGTCGGAGCGGAAGACGCCGGCTCTCTGCGCTCTCTCGACAATCGCGGCGATGCCGTAGTAGGCCTCGCGGATGTGCGCCAGGTGCGTGCGGCCGAACGTGTTCGCGGCGCGCGTGACCTCGACGATGATGACCTTCATCAGGTCGGGGTCGTGGCGGTACGAGTCGACGATGAAGGACGTGATCGCGTAGAGCTTCTCGCGCGGCGCGAGGTCCTCCGCGTCGACCTGCTGGATCGCACGCAGCAGGATGTCCCAGCGCTCGAGGAAGAGCGTGTCGAGGATCTGGTCCTTGGAGTCGAAGTAGTGGTAGACGAGCCCGTAGGCGACGCCCGCGTCGTCGGCGATGTCGGAGACGCGGCAGGTGTGGAAGCCCTGGCGCGCGAACACGCGCACGGCCGCGTCGAGGATCAGGCGCCGCTTGTCGACGGCGGGCGCCGCGTTCGCGCGCGCCATCAGGCGGCCGCCTCGAGCTGCTCCGGCCAGGCGTACGCGTCCGGCCGTCGGTGCGCGAGCGCCGGCAGTCTCGCGCGGATCGCGTCCTGGCGCGCGAAGTCGAGCTCAGCCGCCGCGACGGTCTCCGCGTCGGGCGCGGTCGCCAGCACCGTGCCCCACGGGTCGGCGATCAGCGAGCGCCCGCCGGACACCTTGCCGGGCGCGTGCTCGCCGATCTGGTTGGCGGCGACGACGTAGCACTGATCCTCGATCGCGCGGGCGCGCAGCAGCACCTCCCAGTGGTCGCGCGTGGTCGCGAGCGTGAAGGCCGAGGGCAGCGCGAGCACGCGCGCGCCGCGCAGCGTCAGGATGCGAAGCAGCTCGGGGAAGCGCAGGTCGTAGCAGACCGCCATGCCGAGCACGGTCCCGTCCGCGAGCGTCGTCGTGACGACCTCCTCGCCCGGGTCCTCGCCGTCGGACTCGCGGTAGACGACGCCGGCGACCTCGACGTCGAACAGGTGCAGCTTGCGGTAGACGGCCTTCAGCTCGCCGTCGGGGCCTGCGTGGACGGAGGTGTTGAAGCGGCGCCCGTCCTCGCGCAGCTCGACGATCGAGCCGGCGATCAGGTCGACCGCCAGCTCGCGCGCCAGCTCGCGCGCCCACGTGGTCGAGGGGCCGTCGAGCGGCTCGGCGCCAGCGGCGAGCTGCGCGGGCGTGCCGAGCACGTTCCACTTCTCCGGCAGCACGACGAGCTGGGCGCCGTCGTCGCCGGCCGCCGCGCGCACGAGCCGCTCGGCGGTCGCGCGGTTGCGGCCGCGATCGCCGGTAGAGTTCATCTGGATCGCCGCGGCGCGCATGCGGTGGTCGGTCTCCAAGGCAGGACAGATTGACTGGTCAGTCAACCGGTCAGCAAGCATACCGCGCCTGCAGATGGCGACAGCCCCCTCCCCGAACGACCGGATCCCGCCGTATCGCGGCACGTTCGGCATGCTGCGACCGGCCGCGTTCGACCGCGTCCCGCTGCCGCCGGTGCGGATGCCCGCGTGGCGCGGTGCGCGGCCGCTGAAGCGCTGGCGCTACGTCGGCGTCTACGGACCCGACCTGATGCTGTGCGTCGGGCAGGCGCGCGTCGGCCCCGGCCGCCAGTCGTTCTGGGCCGTGTGGGATCGCGCGACGAGACGCCTGCGCGAGCGCACGCGGCGCTCGGGCGGCGGCGTACGGCTCGGGATCGATCGGCCCGGGCGCGTGCTCGTCTACGACGAGGGCGTCGAGATCGACCTGATGCTCGACGAGGTCGACGGCGTCGAGACGATCGGTCCGGACGGCAGCGCGTACGCGTGGACGCGCAAGCAGGGCGGCGTGCGCGCGTACGGCCGCGTCGTGCTCGACGGCGTCGTGCGCGAGCTGGACGCGTTCGCGCTGATCGACGACAGCGCCGGCTACCACGCGCGCCGCACCGCGTGGCGCTGGAGCGCCGGCGTCGGTCGGGTCGAGGACGGCCGTCGCGTCGCTTGGAACCTCGTAGACGGCATCAACGACCCGCCGCGCGAGAGCGAGCGGACGGTCTGGGTGGCCGGCGTGCCGTACGAGCCCGGTCCGGCGGCGCGCTTCACCGACGACCTCGCCGCCGTCTCGACGGCCGACGGCGTCGACCTCGCGTTCGCGTCCGAGGCCGTGCGCGAGCGGCGCGAGAACCTGCTGCTCGTGCGGTCCGAGTACCGCCAGCCGTTCGGGACGTTCGCGGGCGTGCTGCCGGGCCCGCGCAGCGAGCGGCTGACGCTGGTCGAGGGCTTCGGCGTGATGGAGGCGCATACGGCGGTGTGGTGAGCAGTCGCGGGCGCTCCTAGCGACTCTGCTCCTGGCTGGCCTCTTGTCGCGGGTGTCGTGCGCTATGGGGCGCCCGCCGCTCGCGGCCGGCGCGCAGCGCGGCGAGCAGGAGCTTCGTGTGCATCGCGCCGATCAGCTCCTCGAGCGGCTCCGCGCCGGAGGCGATGATCTCGACGGCGCGGTCCTCGTCGACCCCGCCGGCGAGGCGGCCGAGCAGCACACGCACCTCCTCCTCCACGAGCGGCGCGAGCGCCTCGCGGTAGCGCAGCGTCTCGTAGACGGTGAAGCCGATCGCCTCGTCGTAGCCGCCCGCGCGAAAGCGCGAGATCGCCTCGATGATCTTGACGTCGTCGACGTCGTAGCCGCGCGCGTTCGGCGTCAGCACGCCGATCTGCTCGAGCCGCTCGAGCACGTTGCGCGGCACGTCGTATGCCTGCTCGACGTCGCGCCGCGAGGTGCGCTTGCGCTCGCCGGCAGCGGCCGCCGCACGCTCGATGATGCGGTCCTCCAGCTCGATCAGCGCCTCGATGCGCTGGGGCTCCTCGCGCAGCAGCTGGCCGATCACGCGCAGCGGCATGAAGCGCTCCTCCTGCAGGCGCTTGATCAGGCGGATGCGTTCGGCGAGCTCGGGCGGATACCACGCCATGTTGCGGCTCGTGCGGCGGATCTCGGCATCGTCGCCGAGCAGCCCCTCGCGCAGGTAGTGCTTGATCGTGCCCGCGCTGACGCCGGAGCGCTCGGCCAGCTCGCTGATCTTGAGCAGGCCCTCGGCGCGGGGCTCAACCGCCAAGGAACGATCCCTGCGGCTCGTCGGCCTGACCGGCGGCAGCGCCCGACGCCTTCAGCGCGGCGATCTCCTCGGCCCCGTAGCCGAGCGCGGCGAGCACCTCGTCGGTGTGCTCGCCGAGCGCCGGGCCGGCGGCACGGGTCGGATCGCCCGGCGTGCGGTCGAGCTTGATCGGCAGGCCGAGCAGCTTCACCGGCGCGGCCGCGCCGGGCTGCTCAAGCTCCACGACCATCTGACGCGCGCGCACCAGCTCGGACTCGAGCGCCTCCGGCAGCTCGAGCACCGGCTCGACGCAGCAGTCGTGCGTGGCTGCGAACGCCTCCCACTGCGCGCGCGTGCGCGAGCGGAAGACCTCCTCGACCGCACGCACGCCGTCGGAGCCCGGCGCGGCGAACTGCTGCTCGATCAGGTCCTCGCGCCCGGCGCCGCGGCACCATGCCTGCCAGAACTTCGGCTCCAGCGCGCCGCACGCGACCCAGCCGCCGTCCTTGCACTCGTACGGGCGGTAGCAGGCGAACAGGCCCGAGAGCGGCAACAGCCCGCGCTGCGGGTTCGCGCGCTCCAGCAGCGTCTGCGCCGCGGTCATCGCGAGGAACGCCAGCGCGCCGTCGAACATCGAGACGTCGACGACCTGGCCGCGGCCGGAGCGCTCGCGCTCGCGCAGCGCGGCGAGGATCCCGACCGCCGCCATCAGCGCGCCGCCCCCGACGTCGGCGATCTGCGCGGCCGACTGCGTCGGCGGACCGCCGGGCTCGCCGGTGAGGCCGAGCAGGCCGCCGAGCGCGAGGTAGTTCTGGTCGTGGCCGGCGGCGTCGCGCTTGGGGCCGTCCTGCCCGTAGCCGGTGATCGCGCAGTAGACGAGCCCGGGATTCTCCTGCGCCAGGCGCTCGTAGCCGAGCCCGAGACGCTCCAGGACGCCGGGCCGGAAGGACTCCAGCAGCACGTCGTGCTCGCGCGCGAGCTTCCGCAGGACCTCCTTGCCGGCGTCGCTCTTGAGGTCGAGGCGGATCGAGCGCTTGTTGCGGTTGAGGCTCAGGAACAGCGCCGATCTGGCGGAGTCCTCCACACCCTCGACGTACGGCGGCGACCAGCGCACGTAGTCGCCCATGCCGGTGTCCTCGACCTTCAGCACGTCGGCGCCGAGGTCGGCGAGCAGCAGGGAGCAGAAGCCGCCCGGAAGCAGTCGCGAGAGGTCGAGCACCTGGAGGCCGGCGAGCGGCCCGGCCGGGCGGGCGCCGCCGGCGGTGGGGCGGCCGCCGTCCTCGGCCGCAGTGGCGCCGTCGCCGCCGCTCATGCCGCCGCCGCCTTCGGCTCCACGCCGGCCACGGCCCTGCGCGGCGTTCCGAGCAGCGCGCGCGCCTCCGCGACGGTCGCGGGCCGGCGGCCGATCTCCTCGGCCAGCCTGCGCGCGGCCGCGATCAGGTCGCCGTTCCCGCGCGCCATCGAGCCGTCGGGAAGGTAGAAGTTGTCCTCCACGCCGGCGCGCACGTTGCCGCCGAGCGTCAGCGCCGTGGCGATCAGCCGCCACTGGTCGCGCGAGATGCCGATCACGCCCCAGTTGTTGGGGCCGTCGGGACCGCCGGGCACGTTCTCGGCCATGTGCGCGAGGTTGCGCGAGCTCGGGCGGATCCCCCCGTTGACGCCCATCACGCAGCTGATCTGCAAGGGCGCTCTCAGCAGGCCCATGTCGATGAACGGATCGAGGTTGCCGAGGTGGCCGAGGTCGAAGCACTCGTGCTCGGGCTTGATGCCCAGCTCGTTCATCGCCCTGAGCAGCGAGTCGATCGTCTCGAAGCTGTTCTCGAACACCGCCTGGAAGACGAAGCCTCTGCGTCTGGACGAGTACTTCGCGTAGTTCATCGAGCCCATGTTCAGGGCGGCGACATCGGGCCGCAGCTCGCGCAGGTACGCGATCCGCGTCTCGAGCGGGACGCCGATCGCGCCCGTCGAGTAGTTGATGACGACGTCCTCGACCGCGGCAAGAACCGCCTGCGTGATCGCGCGGAAGTCCTCGATCTCGAACGACGGGGTGCCATCCGGTCTGCGCGCGTGGATGTGGATCATCGACGCGCCCTCGTCGACCGCGCGGCGCGCCTCAGCCGCGTACTCCTCGGGCGTGTAGGGGATCCCGGGGCACTGATCGCGGTTGGCCACGACGCCGGAGATCGAGCAGGTGATGATGACGGGGTCGTCGAGGCTCATCGGGTCCTCCGAGTGGCGTGGTCGCAGGCGGGCGTGCGGCGGGGCGTGGGCGCGGCGTAGGGCGTCACACCGGCACCACCCCGTGCCGCTTCCAGGGCCGCTCGACGCGCTTGCCCTCGGCCATCTCGAGCGCGCGGCAGATCGTCGGGCGCGTGTCGCGGGGATCGATCACGTCGTCGATCAACGCGCTTCTGGCCGGCACGTAGACGTCGATCAGCCTTCTGTATGCCTCGATCAGCTGCGCTCTCATCGCGGCCGGGTCCGCGGCCGCCTCGACCTGTCTGCGCATCACGATCTCGACGGCGCCCTCGGCGCCCATCACGGAGATCTCGGCGCTCGGCCACGCGACGATCAGGTCCGGCTCGTACGCCTTGCCGTTCATCACGTAGTAGCCGGCGCCGTAGGCTTTGCGGATCACGACGGTGATCTTCGGCACGGTCGCGTTCGCGACCGCGTAGAGCATCTTCGCGCCGTGGCGGATGATCCCGGCCTCCTCGACCTTCGTGCCGACCATGAAGCCGGGCACGTCCTGCAGGAAGACGAGCGGGATGTCGAACGCGTTGCAGAGGTTGACGAAGCGCGCGGCCTTGTCGGCGGAGTCGTTGTCGAGGATCCCGCCGAGCTGCTTGGGCTGGTTGGCGACGATCCCGACCGGCCGGCCGCCGAAGCGCGCGAAGCAGGTGACGATCGTCTTCGCCCACTGGGGCTTCAGGTCGAAGAACTCGCCGTCGTCGACGATCAGCCTGATCAGGTCGTACATGTCGTACGGCTTGCGGTTGGACTCCGGCAGCACGTCGAGCAGCGCCTCCTCGCGCCGGTCGATCGGATCGGACACCGGCCGGACCGGCGGCTTGGCCTCGCAGTGCTGCGGCATGAACGAGAGGTACTGCTTGATGCGCTCGATGCACTCCTCGTCGTCCTTGACCTCCAGGTCGCCGACGCCCGACTTGCGGCAGTGCACGCGCGAGCCGCCGAGCTCCTCCTGCGTGACGTCCTCCCCCACGGCCGCGCGCACGAGGTGCGGCCCGGCAAGCGCCATCGAGCCGCGGCCCTTGACCATCGGCACGAAGTCGGCGAGCCCGGGGATGTAGGCGGTGCCGGCGGCGCAGGGACCCATGAGCGCGGCGATCTGCGGGATCACGCCGCTCATCACGACCTCCTCGCGGAACAGGAAGCCGGAGCCGGCGAACATCGAGCCGACCGCCTCCTGGATGCGTGCGCCGGCCGAGTCGAGCAGCCAGATGAAGGGGATCCGCTTGCTCAGCGCCAGCTCGCGCAGGCGCGTGACCTTCATCTCGCCGGACATGCCCATCGAGCCGGCCATGACGGTGAAGTCGTAGGCGCAGACGGCGACCATCCGGCCGTCGACCTTGCCGTAGCCGGTGATCACGCCGTCGGCCGGCGCCTCCTTGCCCTCCATCCCGCGGACGGCGAAGTGGATGCCGGCGTGGATGCCCAGCTCGCTGAAGGTGCCCTCGTCGATCAGCAGCGCGAGCCGCTCGCGCGCCGTCAGCTTGCCGGCAGCGTGCTGTCTGTCGATCTTCTCCTGCCCGCCGCCGAGCAGCGCCTTCGCGCGGCGCTCGGCCAGCTCCTCGACGAGCGGGCGCAGGATCGACTGGGACGGCGCGGCCGCGTCGCCAGCGCCCGGCGCGGTTCCTACCGACCCGTCCATCGCGGCTCCCGTCTCTCGAAGAACGCCTTGACGCCCTCCTGGATGTCCTCCGTCGAGAAGGCGATCGTCAGCTGGGCGCGCAGGAAGTCGAGCGCGTCCTCGAAGCCCATGTCCTGCTGGCGGTAGATCGCGTCCTTGCCGAGCTTCATCAGCACGGGCGACTTGCTCGCGAGCCGGCCGGCCCAGTCCGCGACCGCCCGGTCGAACTGCTCCGCCGGCACGACTTTGTTCACGAGCCCGATCCGCTCCGCCTCGCGCGCGTCGATCCGGTCGCCGAGCAGCAGCAGCTCGTTCGTCTTCTTGCGCCCCAGGTTGCGGTAGATCAGCGCCATGATCATGAACGGGAACGCGCCGACGTTGATCTCCGGCGTCCCGAACGTCACGCCCTCCTTCGCGACGATCAAATCGCACGCGAGCGCGATCCCCAGCGCGCCGGCGAGCACATGCCCGTTCGCCGCGCAGATCGACGGCTTGCCGAGCCTGCCGATCAGCGTGAACAACCGTGGGAACGCCTCAATCCCGACGTGCTTGTGCACCAACGGCACCTCCGCCGCGAACCCCGCCAGGTTCGCGCCCGAGCTGAAGACTCTGTCGTGCGTCGAGGTCAGCACGACGCAGCGCACGTCGGCGTCGTCGCGCGCGGCCGCGAACGCCGCAAGCAGGTCCGTGAAAAGCGCGTCGGAGAGCGCATTGCGCGTCTCGGGCTGATCCAATGCGATCGTCGCCACGCCGTCGGCGACCTCGTAGCGGAGGGTGTCGTAGGCCATGGCGCGCACGCTACCGGGTGCAGCCGAAAGTAGGAAGCACTACTGTCTACTTTGCCCGCCAGCCAGCCAGCCAGCCAGCCAGCCAGTCCTGCCAGTCCCGCGCACGAGGAGACGCAATCGCATGGCCGCCACCGCAGACGTGCTGAAGCCGGACTTCGGCTCGCAGCGCAAGCACTTCATCTTCAACGAGCACCACGACCAGCTGCGCGAGTCGATCAGCCGCTTCGTCGCGAAGGAGCTGGCGCCCCACGCCGAGGAGTGGGAGGAGACGACGTTCCCGAACTGGGTCTTCGAGCGCATGGGCGAGCTCGGCTTCCTCGGCCTGCACGTCCCGGAGCAGTACGGCGGCCAGGGCGGCGACTACTTCTCCAGCCTCGTGCTCGCCGAGGAGATGGGCGGCTCGCACTCCGGCGGCCTCTCGATGGGAGTCGCCGTCCACACCGACATGGCGATGCCGCCGATCCTCAAGTTCGGCACCGAGGCGCAGAAGCAGGAATGGGTCGTGCCCGCCGTGGCCGGCAGAAAGATCCTCTGCCTCGGCATCACCGAGCCCGACGCCGGCTCGGACGTCGCCGGCATCAAGACGCGCGCGGTGCGCGAGGGCGAGGAGTGGGTCATCAACGGCTCGAAGACCTACATCACGAACGGCCACCGCGCCGACGTGATCGTGTTGGTCACGAAGACCGACCCGGACGCCGGCTACGACGGCTTCACGCTGTTCCTCGTGCCGATGGACGCGCCCGGCGTGATCCGCGAGAAGAAGCTCGAGAAGCTCGGCATGCACGCCTCCGACACCGCGCTGCTCGCCTTCCAGGACGTGCGGGTGCCCGACAGCGCCGTGCTCGGCCAGGTCGGCAAGGGCTTCTACCACATCATGTGGGAGCTGCAGGGCGAGCGCCTGATCGGCGCGGCCGGCTGCGTTGCCGGCGCGCAGCGCTGCTTCGAGCGCACGCTCCAGTACGCGCAGGAGCGCACCGCGTTCGGCCGTCAGATCGGCAAGTTCCAGGTGATCCGCCACAAGTTCGCCGAGATGGCGACGAAGATCGAGTCGGCGCGGCAGATGACCTACGTGACCGCGTGGCGCGTGCAGAACGGCGAGTACCCAGTGCGCGAGATCTCGATGGCGAAGCTGCATGCCGCGCGGATCGCGGTGGAGGTCGCCGACGAGTGCATCCAGATCCACGGCGGCGCCGGCTACATGAAGGAGTACGGCGTCGAGCGCGTCTGGCGCGACATGCGCCTGAACCGGATCGGCGCCGGCACCGACGAGATCATGCTCGACGTCATCGGCCGCTCGTACGGGCTCTAGGAGGCTGGCACCATGGCAAGCGAGATCGTCAACGGCCCCGGCTACGCGGTCGGGGACCTGGAGCTGCTGGGCGAGGGCTACGGCTTTCGCAAGATCCGCAGAGGGCTCGACGTCAAGGAGCTGGGCGTCAACGCGATCGTGATGCCGCCGGGCTACGAGACCGCCGGCCACTGTCACGACGAGCAGGAGGAGCTGTACTTCGTCCACCGCGGCCGCATCGCGATCAGCTTCGGCGACGGCACGACGCACGAGCTGGGCGCGGGCGGGCTGGCGCGCGTAGACGCGCCGACGGTGCGCTCGATCAAGAACGTCGGCGAGGGCGACGCGGTCTACGTGATCGTCGGCGCGAAGGGCGGCTACGTGGGGCGCGACGGCCGCACGGCCGAGGGGTTGGCGGCCGAGGACGCGCCTCCGGGCGCGCATCGGTAGGTAGCCGTGACTCCGGCCGAGCCTGAGGCGGAGCTGCGGGCGGGTCCTGTCGCCGGCATCGACCATTCGGCGGCCGAGCCGCCGAATGGTGCGAGCCCGCGCCACCCGCCCGATCGGCCGTCCTGGGCCGCCGCGCCTCAGCGCCCGCTGCCTCCCTTCACCGAGGAGTCCGAGCGGCTGCGGATGGAGATGCGGGCGTGGGTGGAGGCGGAGCTGGCTCCGCACGCGGCCGAGTGGGAGCGGGATCACTTCTTCCCGAACTGGGTCTTCGAGAAGTGCGCCGAGGCCGGCTGGATCGGTTTGAAGTTCCCGAGAGAGCTGGGCGGGAGCGGCGACGAGCTGGCGGCGGCGGTGTGGGCGCAGGAGCTGGCGCGCTGCGGCTCGGGCGGCCTCGGCGCCGGGATCGGCGCGCATACCGGCATCGCGCTGCCGCCGGTGTGGAAGTTCGGAACGCCGGACCAGCACGAGCGCTACCTCGTGCCGGGCATCCGCGGCGAGCGGGTCGCGGCGCTCGGGATCACCGAGCCGGACGCCGGCTCGGACGTCGCCGGCATCAAGACGCGCGCACGGCGCGTCGAGGGCGGCTTCGTGGTCAACGGCTCGAAGATGTTCATCACGAACGGGGTGCGCGCCGACTTCGTCGTCACGGCCGTCAAGACGACGGAGGAGGGCGGCCATCACGGCATCTCGTTCCTGATCGTCGAGAGAGGCGAGGGAGTCTCGGCGTCGCCGATCGAGAAGATGGGCTGGCACGCGTCCGACACGGCGCTGATCTCGTTCGACGACGTGTTCGTGCCCGAGGAGAACCTGCTCGGCGCCGAGCACGAGGGCTTCAAGCTGATCATGGCCAACTTCCAGTGGGAGCGCGTGATGATGGCGCTCGGCGCCGTCGGCGCGATGGAGGCGCTGTTCGAGCGCACGCTCGCCTTCGCGAAGGAGCGCGTGCAGTTCGGCCGGCCGATCGGCAAGAACCAGGCGATCCGCCACAAGCTCGCCGAGGTCGCGCTCGCGCTCGAGACCGGCCGCGCGATCACCTACAACGCGCTGCGCATGCATCTCGCCGGCATCGACGCCGTGCAGGAGGTGACGATGGCGAAGCTCGCCACCCAGCGGGCCGCCTTCGACGCCGCCGACGCCTGCCTGCAGATCCACGGCGGAGCCGGCTACCTCGAGGAGAACGGCATTGCGCGCGCGGTGCGGGACCTGCGGCTCGGCCCGATCGGCGGCGGCACCGACGAGATCATGCGCGAGATCCTCGGCAAGACGCTCGGGCTGTGAACCTGCCTCGCACATGGCGCCGAGTCGGAAGCGCCGGATCGTGGATGCCGGACGCCGCACGCGAGCGCAGCCGATGCTGAGGCAGCGGCGAGCATCGCGGGTGGCGAGCAGGCGCCGCGGGACGGTGCCAGACGGCTGGTGAGCCTTGCGACGCAGGCTCTCACCGACACGGGCGTTCATCTGACCGCCTAGAGTCCGCGCCGGCATCACCCAACCCAAGGAGACGCAGATGGGAGTCCTCGACGACAAGGTCGCGATCGTCACCGGCAGCGCACGCGGCATCGGCCGCGCGACGGCCGAGCTGCTGGCCGCGCAGGGCGCGAAGGTCGTGATCAACGACCTCGACGGCGACGTCGCGCAGCAGACCGCCTCCGAGATCCAGGGCGAGACGGCCGTCTTCGCCGGGGACCTCACAGCAGGCGACGCGCCCGAGCAGCTGATCCGGACGGCGATCGACGCCTGGGGCCGGATCGACATCATCGTCAACAACGCCGGCTACACGCTCGACGCGCCGATCCACAAGATGAGCGACGAGTGGTTCCAGCGGATGCTCGACATCCACCTGATCGTGCCGTTCAGAGTGATCCGCGCGGCGGCCCCGCACCTGCGCGAGCCGGCGAAGGCCGAGCGCGAGCGCGGCGAGGAGGTCTTCCGCAAGATCGTCAACGTCTCCTCGATCTCCGGCACGATGGGCAACGCCGGCCAGGCGAACTACTCCTCCGGGAAGGCCGGCGTCGTCGGCCTCACGAAGACGCTCGCGAAGGAGTGGGGTCAGTTCAAGGTCAACGTCAACGCGGTCGCCTTCGGCTACATCGAGACGCGCCTGACCGCCTCGAAGGTCGAGGACAACGTGATGGAGATCGGCGGCGAGAGAGTGCAGCTCGGCATTCCCGACCAGCTGCGCGGGATGGCCGCGATGCTGATCCCGCTCGGGCGGCCCGGCACGCCCGAGGAGGCCGCCGGCGGCGTCTTCTTCCTCTGCTCGCCGTGGTCGAACTACGTGCACGGCCAGACGCTGAACATCACCGGTGGCCAGTTCACCGGCATGACGACCTGAGCGGCACCGGCCGCCGATCGCCGCGGCGCGCGGAGGCACCGTGCGCCGCGGCATCGCGTGCGCGAGGCTCATGCGACGAGATCCTCCTGGCGCTCCTCGTAGAGGCGGATCAGCGAGGACAGCTCGACGTCGAGGCCGTCGGCGAGGGTGCGCAGCGTTCTGAAGGTCGGATTGATCTCGCCGCGCTCGAGCGCGCCGACGTAGTTGCGGTGCAGGCGGGCGCGGAAGCCCAGCTCCTCCTGGGAGATCACGCGGCAGGCGCGCAGCTCGCGAACGGCGGCGCCGAGCGTCGCGGCGTGCGCGGAGTGGGTGCGGGACGAAGTAGGCTGGCGTGGCATGGGAGCTTCTGCCTCCTGTGCGCGGCCGGGGCGCTGTGCCAGCAGCGCCCCGGCCTTTTGATGGGGACGGAGGCGAACATTAGTTCGGGTTGCGGACGGGAACGGGGGTGAATTGCGGCATCGCGCGCGCTTATTTACAGGCTCTGCGCCGAATTGATTCAAAGCGCGCGAGACTTGTCACGGGTGGGCCGCTCGCCCTGCTGATCATCGACCGGCTGACGAGGTAGCGCGCCACCGCAAACGCTCCGGGGCGGGCAGTCGGCGCCGGCGCCCGCCCGGAGCACCCTCGCTCACCGCCGCAACGGCGAGGCGAGCGCGGTAGCTGTCACGAAGGCAGCAGCGCCGTCGTGCTCGCCACGCCGACAAGCGTAGATCGCGGACGGCCGGCGGCAAGCCGCGGCCGTCCGGCGAGCTGCCAGCCGCGCGCGGCGACGACGCTCAGCGCGGCAGTGCGGCGAGCAGACGATCGAGGTCGTCCTCGCGGCTCCAGCCGCCGAACGACGCACGCAGGAGATCCTCGCCGGGGAGCGAGCGGACGACGACGCCGGCCGCGGCGAGCCGCTTCACGGCGGCCTCGGCGTCCGGCTCGCGCCAGGTGACGAGCGTCGTGCGGTCGCGCGCGAGCACCTCGCGCCCGTGCGCGTGCAGCTCCACGGCGGCTCTCCCCGCGAGCTCGGCCGCGTGCGCGCCGATCGCGTCCCAGCCGGCGGCCTCCAGCACGTCGAGCGCCGCCTGCGCCTGCGCGAGCGAGGACGCCGGCAGCGCCGGCGCGTCGTAGGCGCGCGCGTCGTCCTGGGCGACCGCGTCGAGGCCCGCCGCCGCGTCGAGCAGGTTCGCGTAGCCGGGCGCGGGCGGGCGCATCCGCTCGCGCAGCTCCGGCGCGACGAACAGCAGCCCGATCCCCTCCGGCCCGCACAGCCACTTCTGCCCCGCGGCCGCGTAGGCGGCGGCGCCCAGCGCCGCGACGTCCACCGGCACGGCGCCCGCCCCCTGCGCGCCGTCCAGCAGCAGCGGCACGTCGAGCCCCGCAAGCGCCGCCGGGGCGCAGCGGCCGCTGCGCCAGCTCACGTGCGAGCAGACGACAAGCCGGGTGCGCCGCCCGACCGCGTCGGCGACGTCCGCCCACGACGCGATCCGCACGTGCACGCCGCGGGCGCGCTGAGCGCTCAGCGGGCCGAGCACGCCGGGGTGCTCCTCGTCGCTCGTGACGATCTCCTCGCCCGGCCGCAGGTCGAGCGCGAGCAGCACGCGCGCGATCCCATCGGTCGTCGAGGTCGTCAGCGCAAGGTCGGACGCGGCGCAGCCGACACGCGCCGCATAGCGCGCCCGCAGGCCGTCGGCGAGCGCCGTGCGACGCTCGAAGTGCGCCATCCCGGCGCGCCCGTCCGCCTGCTCGCGCTCGAGCTGCGCGCAGGCGGCGGCGACCGACGCGGCCGGCAGCGGGCCGTTCGTGCCGGCGTTGAGGTAGGCGAGGCGGTCGAGGACCGGGAACTGCGCGCGCAGAGCGGCGAGCGGCGAGGCGAACGGGGTCGATCCCCCCGCGCTCATCTGCGTTCGAGCGCGCGACCCTCGGGCGTCTGGTGCGCCTCGCGCCAGCGCGCGTGCGACTCGTCGATCACCGCGATCGCGTCCTCGCGCGGGAACCAGCCGTCGACCTTCACGACCTTCCCCTCGGGCGTCTTGTAGATCGAGAAGAAGTGCGAGATCTCGTCGCGCAGCGGCAGCGGCAGGTCCGCGAGCGAGTCGATCGAGGACCAGTTCGGGTCCTCCAGCGGCACGCACAGGACCTTGTCGTCGACGCCCTTGTCGTCACGCATCTTGAACAGCGCGATCGGCTTGACCGGGATCACGCAGCCGGGGAACGTTGGCTCGGACACCGTGACCATCGCGTCGAGCGGGTCGCCGTCCTCCGCCAGCGTCTGCGGGATGAAGCCGTAGTCGGTCGGATAGACGACGGACGAGAACAGGAAGCGGTCGAACTTGATCGCCTGCAGCCGCTCGTCCCACTCGTACTTGTTGCGCGAGCCCTTCGGGATCTCGACGAGGCAGTGCAGGTGGCGATCGCTCATGGCCCCCACGATACGCGAGCGGAGCCGGACGACGCCGCCCGGCGCCGCGTACGATTCGCGGCAGATGTCACACGCGCACGGTCACGCATCGCACGGGCATGGGCACGCCCACGTCCGCGGGCCCAGCGACGCACGCGCGCTGACGATCGCGCTCGGGTTGATCCTCGCCTTCATGGCCGCCGAGGTCGTGACGGGGATCCTCGCCCACTCGCTCGCGCTGCTCTCCGACGCAGCGCACATGCTCACCGACGCGGCCGCGCTCGGGCTCGCGCTCGTGGCGCTGCGGATCGCGCGGCGCCCCGCGCGCGGGGCGATGACCTACGGCTTCGGCCGCGTCGAGATCCTCAGCGCGCAGGCGAACGGGATCACGCTCGTGCTGCTCGGCCTGTGGATCGTCTACGAGGCGATCCGGCGGCTCGTCTCGCCGCCGCAGGTGCACGGCGGGATCGTGCTGATCGTCGCGCTCGTCGGGATCGCCGTCAACCTCGCGGCGACGTTCGTGCTCGCCGGCGCCGACCGCGAGAGCCTCAACGTCGAGGGCAGCTTCCAGCACATCCTCACGGACCTGTTCGCGTTCGTCGCGACCGCGGTGGCGGGCGGTGTCATCCTGGCGACCGGCTTCTCCCGGGCGGACGCGCTCGCCTCGCTGCTCGTCGCCGCCTCGATGCTGTACGCGGGCACGCGGCTCGCGATCGCCTCCGGCCGCATCTTCCTCGAGGCCGCCCCAGCGGAGCTGGACCCGCAGCAGATCGGCCGCACGCTCGCCGCGCATCCGGGCGTGGTCGAGGTCCACGACCTGCACGTGTGGGAGGTGACGTCGGGCTTCCCGGCGCTCTCGGCGCACGTCGTCGTCGGCGCCGGGCGCGACTGCCACGAGCTGCGGCGCGCGCTGCAGCAGGAGCTGAACGAGCGCTACGGCCTGCGGCACACGACCCTGCAGGTCGACCACGAGGCCGCGCCCCAGGCGCCCTTGCAGATCGAGGTCCGGACGCCGGCGAAGCCGTGAGTGCGATGCGCGAGACGATGTGGCGCCAGCCGGCGGCGCTGCGGCGGCTGCTCGCCGACGGCGCGCCAGCCGGTGCGGCGGCGCCGCGGCTCGCCGGGCGGCGCGTGCTGCTCGCCGGCACCGGCACGAGCTGGCACGCCGCCAACCACGGCGCGTGGATGCTGCGCGCGGCCGGCGTCGAGGCGTGGGCGATCCAGCCGCTGGACGCGGCGGTCGGCGGCCCGGCGCCCACCCCCGACGACGCGCTCGTGCTGCTCTCCCACACCGGGATCAAGCGCTACAGCGCGCAGCTGCGCGAGGCGGCGCGCGCGGCAGGCGTGCCGACGCTCGCGATCGGCGGGATCGGCTCGCCCGGCGTCGAGCTGGAGACGGTCGAGCGGGAGCGATCGTCCGCCTACACCGCCTCGCATCTGGGCGCGCTGCTGCGCCTCGCGCAGCTCGCGACGGAGCTGGGTGCGGACCTCGGCGACCTCGACGCGATCCCGGACGCGGTCGCGGCCGAGCTGGAGCGGGAGCGGCGCGGCGTCGCCCCGCCCGCGCGCCTGCTCGAGTACACAGGCGCGGGCACGAACGCCTGGACGGCGGAGGAGGGCGCGCTGAAGGTGCGCGAGACGGCGCGACTCGCGTCCGAGGGACTGATGGTCGAGCAGCTCCTGCACGGGCCGGCGGTCGCGCTCGACGCGCGCGACGCGCTCGTCTGCCTCGACGGCGGCGGGCCCGGCGCCGAGCGGCTGGAGGAGGTCGCGCGGACGGTCGAGGCCGGCGGCGCACACGTGCACCGCATCGTCGCGCGCGAGCTGGGCGAGCCGCTCTCGATCTTCCCGCTCACGACCGCCGTCCAGCGGATCGCGCTGGACGCAGCCGAGAGGCTCGGCACCGACCCGGACGCGTTCGGCTACGACGTGCCGGGGCGCGAAGCGGTGTGGGAGCGCCTCAGACTGTGACCGCCGTCTCGCCGAGCGCGAGGCGGCATCCGGAGAAGTAGTCGCCCGCAGGCGAGGCGAGGTAGGCGGCGAGCGTCGCGAGCTGCGCGTCGTCGCTGTCGACGCCCGGCGTGATCGCGACCGTCGTGATGCCGTGCCGCGCCCACTCGATCGAGAGCGTGCGGGCGAGATTCTCGGCCGCGGCGCGCGCGCCGACGACCGGCGGGCTCGCGCGCTCCGGCGCGGGCGCGACGACGACGATCTTGCCGCCGCTGCCCGCTTCCGGGATGAAGGCGGCGTTCGCGACCGCGCGCAGCGTCACCCACGCGAGGTCGAGCGCGGCGCGCAGGCCGTCCGCGAACGCCGGGCGCAGGTCGTGGACGAGCGCGTCGGTGCGCGGGTCCACGGCCGCCGCCATCGCGTCCTCGTCGAGCTTGCTCGGCAGGACGGAAGTCGCGGCGCCGAGCGCGGCGAGCGGCGCGGCGAGCGCACCTCCGGCCCCGCCGCCGAGCGCGACGACGCGACCGTCGAGCAGGCCGGGGCGCAGCAGCGCACCGGCGTCCATCAGGAGCGTGCGCCGGCGGGGCTCGCCGGGCCGCGACGACGGCGCTCCGCGCGCACGCGGTGGCGGACCTGCTTCTCGCCGTGCTGCTCCAGGTCGGCGTAGAGCGCCCTGATCGCCGCGAGGATCTCGTCTGCCGCCGCCTGCTGCTGCTCGCGCGTGGGCTGCTCGACCTGCGCGAAGCGCAGCGGCTCGCCGTACTGGACGAGCACCTTCGGGAACTGCAGCTTCTTCCAGTTGCGCACGCGCTGGGAGCCGTAGATCGCGATCGGCACGACCGGCGTGCCCGACTCGAGCGCGAGCCGGCCGATCCCCGGCCGCGCCTTCTCGCTCACCCTGCCGGTGCGCGAGCGGCCGCCCTCGCAGTACATGACGATCGCGCCCTCGCGCTCGAGGATCGCGTGGGCGGTGATGAAGGCGTCCTCGTCGACGTAGCCGCGCCGTACGGGGAACACGCCGCCGGGCGAGTAGACCCACTGCATCGGCTTCGCGAACAGCTGCGACTTCGCCATGAAGTTCACGCGCCGGCGCGTGAAGGCGCCGGTGAAGAAGTGGTCCATGAACGAGAAGTGGTTCGGCGCGAGGATCACTCTGCCGCCGGCCGGCACGTTGTCCGAGCCGATGCAGCGCATGCGGAAGAAGATCAGGCCGTAGAGGACCGTGATCACGCGGACGACCTCGTAGACCCAGTTCGGCTCGTGCTCGCGCACGCGCTTGTGGAACTTGTCGAAGTACTCCGCGGGGCGCGGGTCCTTGTAGACCTGCGCCTTCATCGAGGCGAGCTGCTCGTCGGCCATACGCGCTGGAGCTTACCCGCGGAGCCGGAACCTGCGCCGGTCCCGGTATAACCCGCCCCCATGTCCGCCGTCCGGGAGCGCCGCAGCGCGCCGCGCCTGCTCGTCGTGAGCGCCTCGATCGGCGAGGGCCACGACCTGCCGGCGCGCTTCCTCGTCGCCGACGTGCTCGCGCGCCGCCCCGACGCGGTCGCGTCGATCGAGGACGGCTTGAGAGCCGCCGGCCCGCTCGTCGAGCGCCTCGTGCTCGGCGGCTCCGCCTTCCATTCGCCGCTCGGCAACGTCGTCTACGACGCGGAGTACGCGCTCATCACGCACGTGCCGCCGGTGCGCCGCGGCCTCAGCCGGCTCGGCGAGGCGCTCAGCGCGCGCGGGCTGCTGGCGCTCGTTGACGCGCACCGGCCCGACGTCGTCGTCTCGACCTACCCGGGCACGACCGAGGTCTATGGCCGCCTGCGGCTGCAGGGCCGGCTCGGCGTGCCGCTCGTCTCGGCCATCACCGACCTCGCGGGGCTGCGCTACTGGTCGCACCCCGGCGTCGACCTGCACCTGATCACGCATCCCGAGTCGGAGGCGGAGGTCCGCGCGATCGCCGGACCGCGCACGCGCATCGTCGCCGCGCGCGGCATGAACGACCCGCGCTTCGCGACGCCGCCCTCGCGCGCGCAGGGGCGTCGCACCATGGGGCTGCCGGCGGACGGGAAGGTCGTCGTCGTCTCCGGCGGCGGCTGGGGCGTCGGCGACGTCGAGGGCGCGATCGTCGCGGCGCTCGCGGCGGACGCCGCGCGCGTCGTCGTGATGTGCGGGCGCAACGAGGCGCTGCGCCGCCGTCTCGCCGCGCGCTTCGGCGACGTGCCGCAGGTGACGCTGCTCGGCTTCACGACCGAGGTGCCGTCGCTGTTCGCCGCCGCCGACGCGCTGATCCACTCGACCGCCGGGCTGACGGTGCTGGAGGCGTGGGCGCTCGGCTGCCCGACGATCTCCTACGGCTGGGGCCGCGGCCACATCCGCGCGAACAACCGCGCCTTCGTCCGCTTCGGGATCGCGGAGGTCGCCCGCGACCGCGCCCAGCTCGCGGGCGCGCTGCGGCGCGCGCTTGCGCGGCGCGGCTCACCCGTCGCGGCGTTCGCGCGGCTGCCGCTCGCGGCCGACGTCGTGCTGGAGCTGGTCGGCGCCGGCGGGCGCGGGCTCGACGGCGCCGCCCCGGTGCTCCTCGCCGGCGATCACGTCAGCGACCGCGGTTGAGCCTCCGAGCAGCGCCGCGCCGCCGGCGACCGCGAGGATCGCGGCGCCGAGCACGAGCCGCTCGGGCACGGTGTCCGCCCACGGCTCGTCGAACACGAGCGGGCCGGCGATCACCGGCACGAGCACCTGCGCGGAGACGACGACCGGCGCGACACGCGTCGCGGCGATCCGCTGCAGGGCGCTCATCTCCGCCGTCAGCGCGAGGAAGCCGGCGAGCCCCGCGCTCGCGACCCACAGCAGCGCCGGCAGCCACGCGCCGCGGTCGAGCGCGTCGGCGACGAGCTTGAGGCCGATCGCCGCCCACGCGTCGCCCGACGCCGCCGCGACGACGCGCAGGCGCGCGTCCTGCAGGCGCCGGCGCAGGGCGAACGGCAGCGCGGTGAGCGTGCCGAGCGCCAGCACCAGCAGCGCCACGCCGACCGGATCGCCGGAGCCGCCGACCCCCGGGTCGGCCACCAGCGCGACGACCGCGACGCCGCAGACGATCGCCGCCACCCCGACCAGCTCGCGCCGTCCGACGCGCTCGTGCAGCACGACGGCCGAGAGCGCCAGCAGCAGCACGAGCCCCAGCGCGAGCACCGGCTGGACGATCGTCAGCGGCGCGAGCGTGAGCGCGTAGACCTGCAACAGCGCGCCGGCGCCGGAGAGCGCCGTCCCCCCCACCCAGCGCGGGCGCCGGATCAGCCGGCCGAGCAGCCCGGCGTGCAGCCGCGCGCCGCCGCCCTCGCGACGCGCCTCGAGCGCCTGCAAGACGTAGGCGCCCTCGTAGCAGCAGGCGGCGCCGATCGCGACGGCGATCCCGGCGATCACGGGCGCACCGCCCTGTGGGAGGATCCGCCGCGTGCGACGCTCCGCAGCCACCGCGACCGGCGCGGCGCTCGCCGCCGGCGCGGCGTGGTCGCTGCCCGCGCTCGCGCCGCTGGTGCCGTCACTGTGCGCCCCGCTCGGGATCCCGCGCACGCTGCCGGGCGGCGACGCGAGCGTGGCGCTCACGTTCGACGACGGCCCGCACCCGCGCGGCACGCCGGCCGTGCTCGACGCGCTCGCGGCGGCAGGCGCGCGCGCGACCTTCTTCCTGATCGGCGAGCAGGTGCGCCGCAGTCCTGCGCTCGCCGCCGAGATCGTCGCCGCCGGCCACGCGGTCGCGCTGCACGGCCACCGCCATCGCCTGCAGCTGCGCTTTTCGCCGCAGGCGCTCGCCGCCGACCTGGATCGCGGCCACGCGACGATCGCGGAGGCAGCCGGCGTGGCGCCACATCGCTACCGCCCGCCGTTCGGGATCTTCAGCCCGGCGGGCCTGACGATCGTGCGCCGGCGCGGCTGGGCGCCGCTGCTGTGGTCGCGCTGGGGTCACGACTGGCGCCTGCACCGCACGCCGGCGCAGATCGCCGGAGAGCTGACCGGGAGGCTCGAGGCCGGGGACGTGCTGCTGCTGCACGACGCGGACGATTACAGCCAGCCGGGATCGTGGCAACGCACGGTCGCCGCGCTGCCCGCGGTGCTCGAGGCGATCGAGCGCCGCGCGCTCGCGACGATCGCGCTCTGACGCGCCCGCGGGCTCAGGCCCGCTGCGCCGCGCGCCGGCGGGCGCCGACGGCGGAGGCTACCATCGTCGCCACCACGAACACGAGCACGAACGCGACCACGTGGTGCGAGCGCGCGTAATGCGAGAGGTCCGAGCCGCCGTCGAGCAGCGCCGAGCCGATCGTGCCGGCGAGCGCCGCCACCAGCGCGGCGAAGACGCCGACGAGGATCAGCCCCGAGTCGCGCACGACGCGCCGCAGCGAGAAGCCGCGCCGCGCCGCGGTCGCGACGGCGACGCCCGCCGCCGGCTCCGCGTCCACCTCCGCGACGGTCAGCGCCGGCGCCGGCTCGACCAGGACGTGCTCGCGGTGCCAGGCGACGTAGCGGCGCAGCCCCTCGGCGAACGGCGTGCGCGCCTCCCAGCCGAGCTCGGCCGCGGCGCGCGCGCCCGACACCTCGGCGCCCTTGAAGTCGCCCGCGCGGCCCTCGGTCAGGACCAGCTCGACGTCGCCGATCTCGTCGCGCACGCGCTCGGCGATCTCGCGGATCGTGACCTCCTCGTCGCCGACGAGGTTGTACGTGCGGTCGGCCGCCTGCGGCGCGAGCCCGGCGACGACGCCCTCGGCGATGTCCTCGACGTAGACGAAGCGGCGCGTCTGCAGCCCGCCGCCGGCAAGCGTCAGCGGCTCGCCCGCGAGCGCCTTGCGCACGAAGATCGGGATCACCGCGGCCGGCCGCGCGCGCGGGCCGTACGGGATCCCGAAGCGCAGCACCGTCGACTCGACTCTGTACAGCTCGCGGTAGGAGCGGCAGTACAGCTCGCCGGCGAGCTTCGTCGCGGTGTAGAGGTGCGCCGGCGGCGCGAGCGGCGTCGCCTCGTCGACGTGCTCGGCGTCGACGTCGGAGTAGACCCAGATCGTCGAGGCGTAGACGACGCGGCCGATCGCGAGCTGGCGCGCGGCCTCGAGCACGTTGACGGTGCCGCGCGCGTTGAGCTGCTCGGAGCCGACCGGGTCCTGCTGGACCTCGCCGACGTCGGCGGCGGCGGCCAGGTGGGCGATCGCGTCGCAGCCGTCGGCGGCGCGCAGCATGTCCTCCAGCACGCACATGTCGCCGATGACGGTGTCGACGCCCGGGTGGTACGGGGACTCGCGCACGTCGAGGATGCGCGGCTCGTGGCCGGCCGCGATCAGCTTGTCGACGACGTGCGAGCCGATGAAGCCGGCTCCGCCGGTGACGAGGACGCGGCTCATGCGGGGTCGACCTCCGGTCGGTAGTAGAGCGGGACGCACCAGTGGCCCTCGGCCACCCAGTCGGTGTTGGGCAGGTCGTCGCCCGTGCCCATGATGCGGTGGCACGGCTGGTCGTAGACCTTGCCGCTGGACCTCTCGATCGGATCGAAGACGATGTACTTGTAGAGGCCAGAGGTCATGCCGTCGGGCAGCTCAAGACGCCCGGGATGGAGCGGATCGAGGTGCTCGCGCGCGGCGGCGTTCTTCCAGGCGACGATCTCGGGCATCCGCTCGGTCTGCACGATCCCCATCGCGGCGGTGAACTCGCTCATGCGGAAGTTGACACCCGGCACGTCGTAGTCGGGCTTGCCGTAGTCGCGGAACTTGCGCGCGTAGGCGATCAGGTCCTCGTCGCGCGAGACGAGGACCCCGCCCTCGCCGGTGGACACCGTCTTCGTCGCGTAGAAGGAGTAGACGCCGGCGTCGCCGTAGGTGCCGGGCCGCTTGCCGTTCCAGGCGGCCCCGTGCGCGTGCGCGCAGTCCTCCAGCAGGAAGACGCCGTGCGCCCGGCACGCGTCGGCGATCGCCTGCGAGTCGAACGCGATGTGGCCGCCGATGTGCACGAGCACGCATGCGCGCGGTCTGTGCTCGGCGACGGCAGACTCCACCGCGGCGAGCGACAGGCACAGGTCCTCTCTGGAGCAGTCGACGAAGACGGGCGTGCCGCCGGCCGCCATGATCGCGAGCGGCGTCGCCATGAACGTGTTCGACGGGCACAGCACCTTCTGCCCGCGCACGCCGGCGAACTCGAGTGCGGCGATCGCGCCGCCGGCCCACGAGCCGAGCGCGACGGCGGGCGCGCCGTTCCACGCGGACCAGGCCGCCTCGAAGCGGCGGTTCATCTCGCCGTGCGACCACTGGCCGGAGTCGATCACCTCATCGATCAGGGCGTGGAAGCGCGAACGGTCGCGCTCGTCGAAGCCGATCGCGAAGCGGTGGAGGTCGGTTTGGGTGGTTGACACGGGGCGAAACGCTAGTGGTCCGGGCGGCGATCGGTCGCCAGCGCCCGCTTAGAGTGCCTTAAGCGTCGCTCAAGCTCGCGGCGCGCGGCGCGCACGATACACCGCCGCGAAGTCCAGCAGCTGGCGCCCCCGGTGCAGGAATCCTCGCAGGCTGCGGCCCGTCGCGCGATGCGCGAGCGGCAGCTCCACCTCGATCACGCGGAACCCAGCGCGCACGGTGTCGATCGTCATGCCGATCTCCATCCCGAAGCGCGGCGCGAACGGCGTGACGGCCGGCAGCAGGGCGGCGCGCAGCGCCCGCTGGCCGGAGATCGGCGCGGTCGCCTCGAAGCCGCAGCGGCGGCGGATCGCCCAGCGCGCGAAGCCGAGCGCGAGTCCGAAGCCGCCGCCGACACGTCTGGCGAAGGCCGCGACCGCGAGGTCGCCGTCGCCGTCGCGCACCGCCTCGACGAGCTGGCGCAATGCCGCTGCGCTCGTCGCCAGGTCGCCGTCGCACAGCAGCACGACCGACTGCGGGTCGGGCGCCTCGGCGAGCAGCCGCCGCGCGGCGAGCGTCGCGGCGCCGCCCTTGCCGACGTTGCGCTCGGAGCGCACGACCTCGGCGCCGTGCGCGGCCGCGACGGCGGCGCCGCCGTCGGTCGAGCCGTCGTCGGCGACGAGGATCCGCGCGCCCGGGAACGCCTCGGCGAGCGCGCCCAGCGTCGCCGGCAGGCGGTCCGCCTCGTTGTGGGCGGTGACGATGACGGCAGTGGCGGGGACCATCGGGGGCGGCGGCTATTCTGGCGGTCCGCGCGCCCGGCTGCGGCGCCCTCACCCGTTTGCGAGCGATCATCGAGGAGGTCGAGCGTGCCCGACGTCGAGGCTCACATCACCGGCACGGTCTGGAGAGTCGAGGTCGCGATCGGCGACACGGTCGACGAGGGCGACACGGTCGTGATCCTCGAGTCGATGAAGATGGAGATGCCGGTCGAGGCGGAGGATCCCGGGGTCGTGAAGGAGATCCGCTGCGAGGAGGGCCAGGCGGTCTCCGAGGGCGACACGCTCGTCGTGCTCGAGTAGGGCCTCTCTCATGCCCGGCGTCGTCCACGTCGAGGAGCCGGCGCCCGGCGTCGCGCTGCTGACGCTCTCCAACCCCGACAAGCGCAACGCGCTCGATCGCACGCTGTGCGAGTCGCTGCGCTTCGCGCTCGAGCGGCTCGACGCGCGCTGCGTCCTGCTGAGCGGCGAGGGCCGTGCCTTCTGCGCCGGCTACGACATCGAGGAGCTGCTCGGCGAGGGATACGAGGACGACGCGGAGGTCTCGCATCCGTTCCCGGCGGCGCTCGCGGCGATCGAGTCCTACCCCTATCCGGTGCTGGCGGCGCTGAACGGCGCGACCGTCGGCGGCGGGCTGGAGCTGGCGATCGCCTGCGACCTGCGGATCGCGGCCGACACCGTGCAGCTGGGGATGCCGCCGGCGAAGCTCGGCGTCGTCTACGCGACCGCGGGCCTGAACCGCTTCCTGGAGACGATCGGCGCCGCGCGCACGCGCGAGCTGTTCCTGACCGGCCGGCGGATCGATGCGGCGACAGCGGAGCGCTGGGGGCTCGTCAACTCGGTGGTGGAAGCCGAGGCGCTCCCGCAGTCCGCGCTCGCGCTGGCGCAGGAGATCGCCGCCAACGCCCCGCTCTCGCTGCGCGGCAACAAGGCCGGGATCCGCGCGCTCGTCGCGGCCGCCGGCACGCTCGACCCCGCGGTCGCCGCGGTGCTCGAGGCCGAGCGCCGCAGAGCGTTCGCGTCCGAGGACCTGCGCGAGGGCCTGCGGGCCTTCGGCGAGAAGCGCTCGCCGGTGTGGCAGGGACGCTGAGCGCGCGGCGCGCGAGCTGCGCGGTATGTCACGCTTCTGGCCGCCCGCCGCGGGCCGGCGCCGTCCGGCAGCGGCCCTATTGTGACCCGATCCTGCCTCGGAGGTTCTCGCCGTCATGCCGCCGTTGATCACCCGTGAGGAAGCGCTGCGCCTCGGCGAGCTGGAGGACCGCGCCGCGATCGAGGCGCTGATCGAGCGCGCGTGGAAGGCCCGCGTCGAGCGCTTCGAGGACGCGACCGACATGTGCTCGCTCGTGAACGCGAAGTCGGGCGGCTGCGCGGAGGACTGCGGCTTCTGCGCGCAGTCGCGCTACGCCGAGGCCGACACGCCGCTGCACGCGATGATGGAGCCCGCGCAGATCCTCGAGCACGCGCGCGCCGCCGAGGCCGCCGGCGCGCACCGCTTCTGCATGGTCACGCAGGGGCAGGGACTGTCGAAGCGCGACTTCGAGAAGGTGCTCGCCGGCGTCAGGCTCGTCGCCGAGCACACGAACCTCAAGCGCTGCGCCTCGATCGGGCACATGTCCTCCGCGCGCGCGAAGGCGCTCAAGGACGCCGGCGTCCAGCGCGTGCACCACAACGTCGAGACGGCCGAGTCCTACTACCCGGAGGTCTCCACGACGGTTCGCTACGAGGGGCGGCTGCGCACGATCGACGCGGTCAAGCAGGCCGGCCTGGAGACGTGCGTCGGCGGGATCCTCAACCTCGGCGAGTCGCGCGAGCAGCGCGTCGAGATGGCCTTCCAGCTCGCCGCGATCGACCCGACGAGCGTGCCGATCAACCTGCTCAACCCGCGCCCGGGCACGAAGTTCGGCGACCGCGACTACATGGATCCGTGGGAGGCGGTCAAGTGGATCGCGATCTTCCGCCTGATCCTCCCCGAGGCGCTCTTCCGCCTGTGCGGCGGGCGCGTCGAGAACATCGGCGAGCTGCAGCGGCTCGCGGTCAAGGCCGGCATCAACGGCGTGATGATGGGCAACTTCCTCACGACGCTCGGCAACACGCCCGAGGAGGACCGGGCGATGTTCGAGGAGCTGGGGCTGAACGTCGCACGCCAGCCCGACAACGGCGCGAATCCGCGGCCTGACAACCGCTCCGGCTGGCTTGAGGGCGAGACGCCCGACGTGGTCGAGATGCACCTCGACACCGCCGCGCCGGCCGCCGCCATCGAGGTCAGATTGTGGGATCCCGCCTCGCAGCTCAGGTTCGAGAGCAAGCGTGTGATCCCGGCGCGCCCCGACGGGGCGCCGAACACCGGCATCGGGCGAGCGACACGGGAGACAGCGGCACGGCGATGATCGAGATCGAGGCACGACTGGACGAGCTGGAGCAGCTGGGGCTCGCGCGCCGCACCCGGCTCGTCAGCGGACCGCAGGGGCCGCGCGTCGTGCTCGACGGCAAGCCCGTGCTGCTGCTCTGCTCGAACAACTACCTCGGCCTCGCCGACCACCCGTCCGTGCGCGAGGCGGCCGCCGAGGCGGCGATGCGCTGGGGCGTCGGCGCCGGCGCCTCGCGGCTGATCTCGGGCACGATGACGATCCACAGGCGGCTGGAGGAGCGGCTCGCGTCGTTCGAGCGCCGCCAGGCGGCGCTGCTGTTCGGCTCCGGCTACCTCGCGAACGCCGGCGTCGTCTCGGCGCTCGCGCGCCGCGGCGAGGTCGTCTTCTCCGACGAGCTCAACCACGCCTCGATCGTCGACGGCTGCCGCCTCTCGCGCGCCGACGTCTTCGTCTACGAGCACGGCGACCTCGACCACCTCGGGTGGGGGCTGCGCGAGGCCGGCGGGCGCGGCGCGCTGATCGTCACCGACGGCGTCTTCTCGATGGACGGCGACGTGGCGCCGCTCGTCGACCTCGCCGAGCTGGCAGGGCGTCACGACGTGCGCCTGATGGTCGACGAGGCGCATGGCACCGGGACGATCGGCCCGGGCGGACGCGGCGCGGTCGCCGCGGCGGGCGTCGAGGACGGCGTCGACGTGATCGTCGGCACGCTCGGCAAGGCGCTCGGCGCCTACGGCGCCTACGCCGCCTGCGACGCGCGCATGGCCAGGTACCTGGCGAACGCGGCGCGCTCGTTCGTCTTCTCGACCGCTCCGCCCCCGCCGGCGATCGCCGGCGCGCTCGCGGCGCTCACACTGCTGGAGGAGGAGCCGCGCCGCGTCGAGAAGCTCCGTTGCAACGTGCGCGAGCTGCGCGGCGCGCTCGCCGCCGAGGGCTTCGCGCTCGGCGCGGAGGACCGCACACCGATCGTCCCGCTCGTGCTCGGCGACGCGAAGGCGACGATGCGCGCGTGCGAGCTGGCGCTCGAGCGCGGCGTCTTCGCGCAGGGGATCCGCCCGCCGACGGTGCCGGTCGGCAGCTCGCGCCTGCGCCTCGCGGTGATGGCGACGCACGGCAAGGGCGAGCTGCGCGACGCGGCCCGCACGCTCGCGCAGGCGGTGCGCGGCGCCGGGATGCGGCCGGAGGACCTGCGGCCGCCGGTCACCGCCCCGCCGGCCGTGGATCCGCTCGAGGTCGACCCCGAGCCGGTCGCACGCTGGGACGACGAGCGTCCGCCTGTGCGCGCCCGCGAGTCGCGCCCGTTCGACGCCGAGCGCGACGACGCCCCTGCCGCCGCGCCGCGCCGCGTGTTCGACGCGGACGAGCCTGGCGCGGTCGAGCGCGCGGCGTAGCGCCGCGTGCGCGGGCTGTTCGTCACCGGCACCGGCACGGATGTCGGCAAGACCGTCGTCGCCGCCGCGATCCTCGCAGCGCTGCGCGCGCGCGGCGAGCGCGTCGCCGCCTTCAAGCCGGTCGTCAGCGGAACGGACGAGCGCGTCGACCCGAACTGGCCGCCCGACCACGAGCTGCTCGCGGCGGCGAGCGGCGAGGACGCGGGGGACGTCGCACCCGCCGTGTTCGCCGCACCCCTCTCCCCCCACCTCGCCGCAGAGCTGGCCGGCGAGCCGCTCGACGCCGCGCTGCTGCGCGGCGCCTTCGACGTGCGCGCCGCCGAGGCCGAGACCATCGTGGTGGAGGGCGTCGGCGGCCTGCTCGTCCCGCTCACGCGCGACTACCTCGTGCGCGACCTCGCCGTCGACCTCGGCCTGCCGCTCGTCGTCGCCGCCTCGCCCGGGCTCGGCACGATCAACCACACGCTGCTGACGCTCGAGGCCGCACGCGGCGCCGGACTGACCGTCGCCGGGGTCGTCATGACGCCCTGGCCTGACGCGCCGAGCGCGATGGAGGACGACAACCGCGCGACGATCGCGCAGCTCGGCGACACCGAAGTCGCAACGCTCCCGCGCCTGCAGCGCGCGGACCCTCTGCTCCTGGCGCAAGCCGGGTCAACGCTCCCACTCGATCGCTGGCTGTGCTGAGCACGGCCGTTGCGCGTCCCAGGAGGCCCGAGCGTCCCAGAGCTATCGGAGAGCAACGGCGGCCAGCACGAGGCCGGCAACGGCGATCAGCAACGTGAGCATCGCCAAGGCCAGCATCACGAGGAAGGCCAGGTCGTCTTTGTCCATCGAACCCACTCCTGTTCATGTGCTGCCCGGACCCCCCCGTCAGAAGCCAGGGGCAACGCCGTGCACTCGAGCAGACCGAAGCGCGAGCGCTCAGGCCCCGCCAGAGTCCAGCGCCCGCTCGATGTACGGCCCGAGCAGCGCGGCGGCGTCCCGGGCGGTCGCGGCGGGGGTGCCCTTCGGCACCGTCACGTAGCTGATCGCCAGGCGCACGAGCGTCTCGGCGAGCAACTGGGCGTCGTGCTCGCTCGCGTGCGGCCAGCCGTCACGCATCACAGCGGCCAGCCGGGCGCTCGCCCACGTCACGACCGGCATCGAGCGCGTCGTGACGAGCGGCAGCATCCCGCCGGTGCCGTCGTCGCTGAGCAGCAGCCGCATCAGCGGGTCCTCGCCGGCGGTCGCGAGGAACACCTCCAGCGCGGCCGAGACCGCCGCCGCGGGATCGTCGAGATGCTCGCGCACGGCCCGCTCGACGGCGTCGAGGAAGCGCTCGCCCTCGCGGATGACGAACGCGGCCGAGAACTCGTCGCGCGTGCCGAACTCCTTGTAGAGCGTCTGGCGCGAGACGCCGGCCGCTCTGGCGATGTCGGCCATCGTGACCTCCGCCCACGGCCGCTGCCCAAGCTCGTCGCGCGCGGCGTCGAACAGCGTGTCGCGCAGCAGCTGGCGCGCCGCGACGGCGTAGGGGGTGCGTTCGCGGGCCTGGGCCATCGCCTCCATGGTCGCAGCCGCGGCAGCCGGCATGGCTCAGCGGCGCCGCCCGCCGGGGCTCAAGGGTTGGAAGGCGCGGAGGCTTCGAGCGGCTCGAAGTCGACCTTGTCGCGCACGCCGCAGTCGGGACAGGCCCAGTCGTCGGGCACCCGCGACCACGGCGTGCCCGGCGGGAAGCCCTCGCGCGGGTTGCCCGCTTGCTCGTCGTAGACGTAGCCGCAGACGGGGCAGCGCCAGCTGGCCATCAGGCGCGGCTCCCGGCGGCGGCGGGCTGGCGGGAGCCGTAGCGCGCCAGCAGCCGCGCGCGCTTGCGCGGCGCGATGTTCGCGCGTTCCACGTCGCCCGCGTAGTGCTCGAGCAGGCGGTGGTCCATCACCCGCCGCCACAGCGGCGGCACGAGCGCGAGCACGATCATCCCGGCGTAGCCGGTCGGCAGCTGCGGCGCCTCGTCCACGTGTCGCAGCGCCTGGTAGCGGCGCAGCGGGTTCGCGTGGTGGTCCGAGTGGCGCTGGAGGTGGTAGAGCATCACGTTGGAGGCGACGTTGTTCGAGTTCCACGAGTGCTCCGGGCGGGTGCGCTCGTAGCGTCCGTCCTCGCGCCGCTCGCGCAGCAGGCCGTAGTGCTCGAGGTAGTTGACGACCTCCAGCAGCGAGGCGCCGACGACGGACTGGAGCACGAGGTACGGCAGCACGACCCAGCCGAACGCGGCGATCAGCACGGCGTAGAGCGCGACCGTCATCGCCCACGCGTTGAGGATGTCGTTCTCGTACGTCCAGGACCCGCCGCCGGTGCGGCTCAGCCGCTCCCGCTCCAGCTCCCACGACGAGCGCAGCGAGCCGAGCGCGGTGCGCGGCAGGAACGCCCAGAAGCTCTCGCCGAGCCGCGCGCTCGCCGGGTCCTCCGGCGTGGCGACGCGGACGTGGTGGCCGCGGTTGTGCTCGATGAAGAAGTGGCCGTAGCCGCTCTGCGCCAGCGCGACCTTCGACAGCCAGCGCTCGCTGGAGGCGCGCTTGTGGCCGAGCTCGTGCGCGGTGTTGATCGCGATCCCGCTCACCATCGCCATCGTGAACGCGAGGCCGAGGTCTTCGACGACCGAGAGGCCGCCGTGCGCCCACTGCCAGCAGGCGAACGCGAGGCCCGCGTACTGGAGCGGGATGAAGGCATACGTGCACCAGCGGTAGTAGCGGTCCTGCTCGAGCCACTTCAACACGCTGTCGGGCGGGTTCTCCGCGTCCATCCCGACGAGCACGTCGAGCAGCGGGAAGAGGCCGAACACGAGCACCGGGCCGAACCACCAGAAGACCCCGAGCCCGGTCAGCTCGACCCAGGCCCACGCCACGAACGGCGCGATCGGGATGATCAGCCCGAGCAGCCAGGCGTAGCGCTTGCCGTCGCGCCAGTTGGCGTGATTCGGCTCCTCCTCGACAGCAACGGTGCTCATATCCCCTCCAGCGTCGCGGGCGCGGTCTGCGTCGCAAAGGTTTACATGAGTAGGCCCGGGTGTCAAGTGGGACGACGTGAGCCATGGCTGTGTCGGCGCGCTGGGCCGCGCGGCGGCCGGCGCGCCGAGCGCGAGCTACTGGTTCCCGCCGCCGTCTCCCCCGCCGCCACCGTCGCCCGGACCGTCGAGCAGCTCGACGTCCGTCGCGGTGCCGGAGTCGTCGAGCGAGACCGCGACGTCGTCGCCGACCTGGATCCCGTCGAGCAGCGTCGGGTCGTCGACCGGGATCGTCGTGACCGGGCCGCCGTCGTCGGGCTGAACGGTGAGCGAGGAGCCGTCGTCGGCGATCGCGGTCGCGACACCGTCGACCTCGCTGGCCCCGGCGGAGCCGCCGGCGCAGTCGCCCTGGCTGCTCTGCCCGGTCACGCGCAGCGCGTCGGCGACGAGCGCCGTGCCGTCTCTGTGGTAGCCGACCTCGACCGTGTCGCACAGCGACGCGTCGGCCGCCTCGAGCAGCTGCTGCGGGTCCTGGAAGCGCAGGCCGCTGCCGTCGTCGGCGCGGATCGCGAACTCGCCGCCGCCGGTGTCGTCGGTGATCGCTCCGGTCACGACAAGCTCGCCGTCGCCGATGTTCGTGGCGCTCGGCAGCACCTTGATCGTGATCGCGACGTTGCCCTGCTGGTCGGTGCCGATCGTGATGAGCAGCACCTGCCCGGGCGCCAAGCCCTGGAGGTTGATCGTGACGCTCGCGGCGGCGGCGCTCGCTCTCTTGGCGCGCGGCTTGCCGCCGCCGACGCTGAAGGTCGAGCCGTCGCCCAGTCTGACGACGGCGCCGTGGCCGGAGCTGCGCACGATGCGTCCGAGGAACGAGAGCTTGCTGACATGACCGCCGACGTGCGCGCGGCCGCCGCGCACGCTGACGACGTCGCCACGGCGCAGGCCGCGCGTCGAGGCGACGTGGACGTCGCCGACGCGGTGCCCAGCCTCCACGAGGCGGACCGTGTGCCCGCTCAGCGAGAGCACGGCGCCGCGCCCGTTCGAGGGCGCGCTCCCGGACGCGGCCGGCGCGGAGGTCGCGCTCAGCGCGCACGCGCCCGCGGTGCACGCGAGCAGGACGAGACGGCGGCGGGGTCGGGACATGCGGGCATCGGCTCCTGTGAGGCGGGATGCGCCGGATCGCCGGCGCACTCGACTTCTCGGCACCTCAGCCCGCGGACTTGCGCCCGCTCCCCCGCGCCTGGACGGCTCGGCGCGCGCTCAGTCCTCGTGCGGCACGAAGTCGCGCTTGCGCGCGCCGCAGACCGGACAGAACCAGGTCTCGGGGATGTCCTCGAACGCCGTTCCGGGCGGGATGCCGCCGTCGGGATCGCCGTCGAGGGGGTCGTAGATGAATCCGCAGGACTCGCAGATCCACTTCTGCGTCGTTTGCGTCGCGCTCATGCCCGGAACGGTACCGCGCGCCCGCGCGAAACGCCTGTACTAGGGTGAGATGCCATGGAGCCTGCGCAGCCCGCACCCGGCGAGGAGCTCAACACCGGGCCGGTGACGACGCCGCGGCTGGCGGCAAGCGTGATCGTGCTGCGCGGCGGCGCCAAGCGGCTGGAGGTGCTGCTGGTGCGGCGCAACCCGGCGTCGCGCTTCATGGGCGGCGCGTGGGTCTTCCCCGGCGGCGCCGTCGACGCTGTCGACGGCGAAGGGGAGTCCGCGCTGCGCGCCGCCGGCGTGCGCGAGGTCGCCGAGGAGGCCGGCATCGCGATCGCGGACCCCGCCAGGCTGGTGCCGTTCTCGCGCTGGATCACGCCGGCGGTCGTGAAGATCCGCTTCGACACCTGGTTTTTCCTCTGCCCCGTCGGCGCCGAGGCGGCGCCGCGAATCGACGGCGGCGAGTGCGTCGACTGGCGCTGGAGCACGCCGCAGGGCGCGCTCGACGCGCACGCCGCAGACGAGTTGATGCTCGTCTTCCCGACGATCAAGCACCTCGAGCAGCTCGCTGCCTTCCCGCACGCCGACGCGCTCGTCGAGCATGCGCGCGGCCAGCGCGTCGAGCCGGTCGAGCCGCGGATCGTGCTGGAGGGCGAGGTCGCGCGCGTGCTGCTGCCCGGCGATCCCGGGTATGCCGCCGTGGAGACGACCGCGGAGGCGTAGCGATGGCGACGGGCGACGGCGGGAGAGCGAGACGGAGAGCACGCCCGCGCAGAGCGGTCGGCAGAGCGAGCGGCGGCGCCGGCCTCACCGTCGCGGTCACGGGGCCGACCGGGGACATCGGCCGCGCGTTCGTGCGCGCGCTGGAGCGCAGCAGAGACGTTGCCGCGGTCCGCGCGATGGGGCGACGCGAGGTCGACCCCGCCGCCGAGGGCTGGCGCAAGACGACCTACGTCCGGGGCGACGTGCTCGACCGCGAGGCCGTCGAGCGGCTCGTCGCCGGCGCCGACGCGGTCGTCCACCTCGCCTTCGCGATCATGGGCGCAGGCGGTGACGAGGGCCATCGCGTCAACCTCGAGGGCTCGCGCAACGTGTTCACGGCGACAGTCGGGGCGAGGGTCCCGCGGCTCGTCTACACCTCCTCGGTCGCCGCCTACGGCTTCCATCCCGACAACCCGCCGCTGCTGACCGAGGACGTGCGCCCGCGCGGCACGAGCGCGCACGCCTACTCCGCCGAGAAGGCCGAGGTCGAGAAGCTGCTGTGGGACGTGACGCGCGGCAGCGCGACGGCGGTCTACGTCTTCCGCCCCTGCATCGTCGCCGGCCCCGACGCGCTGATGATGCTGCAGTCGATCCCGTACGTGCAGCTCTCCGAGCGGATCCCGGAGGCGGTGCGCTGGCTGCTCGACACGGCGGCGCAGGTGCTCAAGCCGGTGATCCCCGACAACGGCGTGACGTTCCAGCTGGTCCACCACGACGACGTCGCGAGCGCGCTGCGCGCCGCCACGCTGGGCCGCGGCAGACCGGGCGTCTACAACCTCGCCGGCGCCGGCACGCTGAACATGCGCGACCTCGCCGAGGACCTCGGCTGGTACGCGATCCCGGTGCCGGATCTGGCGGTCGAGGCGGCCGTCGAGCTGGCCGCGCGGCTGCCGTTCGTGCCCGAGAAGGCGCAGTGGATCAACGCGCTGCGCGTGCCCGTGCTGATGAGCACGGCGAAGGCGAGCCGCGAGCTCGGCTGGCGCCCGAGATACGGCGCGCGCGAGACGCTGCGCGCGACGATCGCCGAGGCGCGCGCGGACGAGATGCTGCGCTGATCCACGCGCCGCCGGTCACGCCGCCCACGGGCGCGGCGTCGTATCGTTCCGGGCGATGGCGCATCCCACGCAGACGGCGGTCGGGACCTGGAGCGGCGGGCGCTTCATGCACTTCGGCGAGCCGCTCGACGACGAGCGGCTGCTGGCGCTGCTGCGGCCGGACGAGGCGATCCGCACGGCGATCACGGCCGACGTCTACGGCGCCGGCGACGCCGACCGCATGCTCGGGCGCGCGTTGCAGGGCCTGGCCCGCGAGGACTACGTGCTGGTCGGCGCCGTCGGGCACGACTTCTACGAGGGCGAGCGCGCCGGCGCGAAGGGCTTCCCGCGCTTCACCGACCCGTCGCTGCGCGGGCCCGACGACTACGCCGCCTACCTGCGCCGCGCGACGGAGGCGTCGCTGGAACGCTGCGGGGTCGAGCGCTTCGATCTGCTGCTGCTGCACAACCCCGACCGCGTCGGCTACACGTCCGAGGCGGTCTGGGACGGGATGACGGCGCTGCGCGAGGCCGGCCTGACCGACCTGATCGGCGTCGCGCCGGGCCCGGCGAACGGCTTCACGCTCGACGTGATCGACTGCTTCGAGCGCTTCGGCGACCGCATCGACTGGGCGATGCTGATCCTCAATCCGCTCGAGCCGTGGCCGGGCGAGCTGGCGCTGCCGGCCGCGGCGAAGCACGACGTGCGGGTGATCACGCGCGTGGTCGACTACGGCGGGCTGCTCGGCGGCGACCTGCGCGACGCGGCCGCGCTCGGCCCGCGCGACCACCGCGCCTTCCGGCCGGCCGGATGGATCGAGGCCGGCCTGGAGCGGATCGAGCGGATGCGCCCGATCGCCGAGCGCCACGGGCTGACGCTCCTGCAGCTCGCCTGCCAGTGGAACCTCGCGCACACGGCCGTCGCGTGCGTGGCGCCGACGCTGCTGCAGGAGGCCGGTGCGGACGCGCGGCCGGTCGAGCAGAAGCGCGCCGAGCTGGCCGCGCTGCCTGCGGAGGTCCGCCTCACCGCCGAGGAGGTCGCCGAGCTGCGCGGGATCGGCGACAACGCCGGCTGCATGAAGCTCAAGGGCGGTGTCCCGGACCACGAGGGGCCGGCGCTGCCGGACCGCTGGACGCTCGACGACGCGCTCGGCGAGGTCGCGGCGCGCTGGGCGATCGATCCGGCCCGCGATCTGGTGCAATCGCATGTCTGAGCGGCGATCACAAGCATAGTCTAACCCTCAAGTCAAGGGTTAGAACTATACGTCCTCCTCGCCCTCGATCACGTGCATGACCGCGTTGATCAGGGCGAGATGGGTGAACGCCTGGGGGTAGTTGCCGAGCTGGCGGCCGGAGTGGACGTCGAGCTCCTCGGCGAACAGCAGCAGCGGCGAGGCGTGAGCGAGCAGCTTCTCCAGCAGCATCTTCGCGCGGCGGTGCTCGCCGATCTCCTCCAGCGCCGCGACAAGCCAGAACGAGCAGATCAGGAACGTGCCCTCCTCCCCCGTCAGGCCGTCGTCGGTCTCCTCCACCCGGTAGCGCAGCACGAGGCCGTGGTCGGTGAGGTCTCTCGCGATCGCCTTGACGGTCGCGGCCACGCGTCTGTCGCCGGGCGGCAGGAAGCGCACGAGCGGGATCAGCAGCGTCGAGGCGTCGAGCGCGTCGGTGTCGTAGTGCTGGCGGAAGGCGCCGTCCTCGCGCACGCCGTGCTCGAGGATGTCCGCTCTGATCTCGTCGGCGAGCGCCTGCCAGCGCTCGCCGAGCTCCGGCTCGCCGTGGATCTCCGCCAGGCGCGCGCCGCGATCGAGCGCGACCCAGCACATCAGCTTCGACGAGACGTAGTGCTTCGGCTCGCCGCGCGCCTCCCAGATGCCCTGGTCGGGATCGCGCCAGACCTCGATCGCCCCGTTGACCTGGTCCTCGAGCACCGGCCACAGCCGCTGCGGCAGGCGCCCGCCGTGCTTCGTGTGCAGGTAGACGGAGTCGAGCACGGCGCCGTAGACGTCGTTCTGGCGCTGGCTGTACGCCCCGTTGCCGATCCGCACCGGCTTCGCGCCATCGTAGCCGGTGAGGTGGTCGAGCGTCTGCTCGGTCAGCTCGCGCTCGCCGTCGATCCCGTACATGATCTGCAGCGAGCCGTCGCCGTTGCGGTTGACGTCGGCGACGAACTGCATGAAGTCGTCGGCCTCCCAGTCGAGTCCGAGCGCGTGCAGCCCCCACAGCGTGAACGTCGCGTCGCGCATCCACGTGTAGCGGTAGTCCCAGTTGCGCTCGCCGCCCGGCGTCTCCGGCAGCGAGGTCGTCAGCGCCGCGACCATCGCGCCGGTCGGCGAGTACGTCAGGCCCTTCAGCACGAGCGCCGAGCGCTGCAGGTAGACGCGCCAGGGATGGTCGGGGAAGTGGCCGTCGTCGAGCCAGCCGCGCCAGAAGTGCGAGGTGCGGTCGAGCATCTCGCTCGCCTCCTCGACGCTGCGCGGGCCGTGCAGGTCCGCCGCCCACGAGAGCGCGCAGAAGCGCTTCTCCCCTTCCTGCAGCGTGTGGCGCGCGCGAGCGCGGTTGCCCTCGATGCCGAGCATCAGGTCGGTCGAGAGGCGCAGCGTCGTCTCGCCGTCGCTCGCATCGGCGACGCAGTAGCCGTCGACCTGTGTCCACTGCGCCTCCGTGCGCGCGTAGTCGAACGCCGGCTCGCAGACCATCTCGATCTGCACGCTGCCCTGGATGCACTCGATCGTGCGCACGAGCACGCGGTCGGCGTCGGTGTCGGTCGGCGGGCGCGTGTGCGCGGCCGGGTCGCTGCTGGAGCCCCACGGCCCGATCGTCAGCGCGTCGCGCACGACGACCCAGCCCGACGGCGTCATCCACGTCGTCTCGACGATGTTCGTGCCCGGCTCGTAGCGGCGCGCGCCGGGGACGTCGATCCCGTAGGGGCCGAGGCGGAAGCCGCCGGCGCCGCGGTCGAGCAGCGCGCCGAAGACGCTCGGCGCGTCGAAGCGCGGCGTGCACAGCCACTCGACCGTCCCGTGCGGCGCCAGCAGCGCGCCGGTGTGGCAGTCCGACAGGAACGCGTAGTCGGCGATCGGCGGGAACGGGGAGCGGGCCGGCCCCTTTGGGTGGCCGCGCGGGTTCGCGCGCGGGCGCGTCCGTCTGGTGGCGGTCATGGCAGCGAATGCTTCCACGCCGGGTGGCGGTGCGAAAGCACTCAGACCGCCAGGACGGTGAAGCGCGGTCCGAGCAGCCGGCGCGCGTCATCTGGATCGGACGTGGCGATCGCGTCGCCGCGCTCGCGCACTCCGGCGGCGGCGCAGGCATCGACCGCGCCGGCTCCCGCGGCGCTGCGCCGCAGCGGGCCGGCGGCGCGGGTGCGCTGTTCAGCGAGTGGTTCGACGTCGCACGCCTTCGAGCGCCATGCGACGCGTGCGTCCTTGCGGTCGCCGCGCCACACCTCAGCGAGCACGACGGCGGGGACCGTCGGCGTGAAGCCCACGGTAGGAAACGGCGCCATCAGACGCTGTTCCACACGTCGAGACCCAGGTTGCTCAGCAGGTTCTGCGCCTCGACGTTGAGGCGGAAGAACTCGCCGGTCCACAGCAGGGCGCCCATCGCGATCAGCACGACGCCGCCGGCGCCGATCACGACGCCGTAGTGGCGTTTGACGACCCCGAACGCGGACGTCATCGAGCCGAATGCGAGCGACGTGAGCAGGAACGGGATCGCGAGCCCGGCCGAGTAGAAGGCCAGCAGGATCGCGCCGTGGCCGGCCGAGCTGGAGAGGGCCGCGGCGCTGAGGATCGCGCCGAGCGTGGGGCCGATGCACGGCGTCCAGGCGATCGCGAACGCGGCGCCGGCGATCACGGGGCCGCCCCTGCCCGCGCGCTGCACGAGGCCGGCGACGTGGAACTCGCGGTTCAGGCGCGTGACGAACGGCGCCGCGAGGAAGAACGCGCCCATGGCGACGATCAGCACCGCGGAGACCTTCTGCAGCGCCTGCTTGTGGTCGTTGAGCGTCGCGCCGACGGCGGTCGCGCCGAGCCCGAGCAGGATGAAGATCGTCGAGAAGGACAGGACGAACAGCAGGCTCGGCACGAGCACCCGCCGCACGCCGGGCCCGTCCGCGCCGCGCGCCTGCTCCGGCGTGACGCCCGCGACCGCCGAGATGTAGCCCGGCACGAGCGGCAGGACGCAGGGCGAGAGGAACGACACGAGCCCCGCGGCGACCGCGAGCGGGATGCCGACGCCGTTGGCGGGATCCATGGTCGCCACAGCGTACCGGCGGGCGCTCCACGCGCGGATGGGCGCCGTGCGCCGTCCACCAGCCAGTAAGGTAGTCATATGGGGGTTGGTTCTCGGGGGAGCAGGGCTCGGCGCGCCCGTGCTCGAACGCGCGCGGGCGCACGGCGCCCCCGCGCCGCCGTCGCGCGCGCCGCGGAGCTGACCGCGGCGGAGACCGCATGGCTCGCGGCCGCGCCGGCCGCGCTGCTCGGCGTGCTCGCGATCGCCGTGCTCGGGCCGCCGCTCGGACACGCGCTGCTGGCGCCCGAGCAAGCTCGCTTCTGGCAGGAAGTCGAGACCTTCGTGCGTCCCGAGCCGGCCGAGCAGGGCCGCTACCTCGTCGCGCTCGCGATCCCACTGCTGCTCGCTGCGCTGACCGTCGCGGGGGTGCGCGCACGCAAGCCGCGGCTCACGCAGCCGGCTGCCGCAAAGGCGATCGTCGCGATCCAGGCCGCCGGGATCGCGTTCGTCGCGCTCTGCCTGCTGCGTCAGCAAGGCGTGTTCGGCTCGATCGTGCCGCCGCCGGAATTCGCGCCGCCGATCGACGGCCTGTTCACGTGGAGGACGCTACTCGTCGCCGCCGTCGCGAGCGTCGCGCTGCTCGCCGTGCTGCGCCGGCCGAGCGCCTGGGACGCGCTCGCGCGGCTGACGCGCGAGACCCCGGCGCGGCGGGTCGCCGGCGCTGCGCTCGCGCTCGTCCTGCTCGTCGTCTGGCTGCTGCACGCGTTCAACACCGAAGGCACGATCGGGCTCGCGCAGGACGAAGTCCGCTACAACGTCGCCTTCACGTTCGACGAGACCTACGCCGTGCTCGACGGCCGCTCGCCGCTCGTGAACTTCGCCGCCCAGTACGGCTCGCTGTGGCCCTACGCGTTCGCCGCCGCGATGTCGGTGCTCGGCAGGTCGCTCGGCGTCTGGATCGCGCTGGCGCTGAGCGCTACGGCCGCCGGGATGCTCGGGATCTACGACGTGCTGCGCCGCGCGGCCGGCAGCTCGCTGCGCGGGCTGCTGCTGTTCGCGCCGCTGCTCGCGACGAGCTTCCTGAGGCTCGAGGGCACGCGCGCGAACCGCTGGACGTTCGCGAACTACTTCGGCACCTTCCCGATGCGCTACGCCGGCCCCGCCCTGCTCGCGTGGCTCGTCGCGCGCCACCTCGCCGGCGAGCGCCCGCGGCGGGCGCTGCCGCTGTTCCTCGCCGCCGGCCTCGTCGTGCTCAACAACTCCGATGCGGGGAGCGCAGCGCTCGGCGCGACGCTCGCGGCGCTGCTGTGGGGCGGCGTCCCGCTCACGCGGGCGGCGCTGCGCCGGCTCGCGCTCGAGGCGGCCGCCGGCGTGCTCGGCGCCTTCGCGCTGCTCTCGGCGCTGACGCTCGCGCGCGCCGGTTCGCTGCCGCACCTCGCGCTGCTCGTGCGCTATGCGCGCCTGTTCGCGCGCACCGGCTTCGCGATGTACCCGATGCCCATGCTCGGCCTGCACATCGCGATCTACCTCACCTACGTCGCCGCGATCGGGGTCGCGACCGTGCGCGCAATCGGCGGCGAGCGCGATCGGCTGCTGACCGGCATGCTCGCCTGGAGCGGCGTGTTCGGACTCGGCGCCGGCGCCTACTACGCCGGCCGCTCGACGCCTGACGACCTGCCCGCGATGCTCTTCCCGTGGGCGTTCGCGCTGGCGCTGCTGTCGATCCCCGCGCTCGGCAGCCTGCGCGGCGCGTCGTGGCGGCGCCCGCCGCTCGCCGCGGCCGCCTGCCTCTTCGGGTTGCTCGCGGCGGCCTGCTCGCTGGCGCAGACGCCGACGCCGTGGGAACAGCTCCACCGCCTCAGGCGCACGAGCGCGCCGATCCTCGCGGCCCCGGCCGGCCAGCGGCTGGTCGCGGCGCACACGCATCGCGGCGAGACGGTCGCGATCCTCCAGCTACTCGGCCACCGGATCGGCGCGAATCTCGGCCTCCACAACGTCTCGCCGTACAGCAACAGTGAATCGATGCCGACCGCCGAACAGCTCGACGAGCTGCTCGCCGCGCTGCGACGCGCCGGCGCGCACAAGATCTTCCTCGAAACGCAGATCACGTCCGGGGCGATGGTCGAAGCGCTCTCCGAAGACGGCTTCACGCGGCGCGCGAGACAGCACCACGACGAGCTGTGGAGCGACGAAGCGCGCTGAGCGCGGCCGCCGGCATCCGTCCTACTCGCCCGTCAGATCCCGCCGCGCGAACAGCGCGAGCGCGGCGGCGAGCGCGGCGGCCGCGAGCGCGAGCATGATCGCGGCAGCGAGCGCCTTGAAGTGCTGGGCGGGAACGAGCCCGACGTGGTGGAACGGCGAGACGCCGAGCAGCCAGCTCGGGGCCCCGAGCGCCGAGCCGAACAGCTGCCACACGAAGGCGACGCTCACCAGCCCGTAGGCGATGCCGGTCGTCGCGCGCGGCCACGCGCCGAGCGCGAGCGCGCTGAGGCCGAGGAACAGCAGCGCGGCGGGCAGACAGTTCGCGCCCGCGCCGAGCATGTCCGCCAGCGAGACGTGCGCGCCCTGCGAGCGCGCGCCCGCCCACGCCAGCAGCGCCGCCAGGACGGCGAGCGCGACCGAGCCGCCGAGCGCGATCGCCAGCCGCCCGGCGAGCCAGCGCCGGCGTCCGAGCGGCAGCGACAGCAGCGTCTCCAGCTGCTGGCCGGCCTCCTCGCGGCGCGCGGCCGCCACCTGCGCGCACGCGAACAGGCTGATCGCGAGCATGAAGAAGAGGAAGTAGAAGCCGAGGATCCCGCTCGGCGTCAGCAGGTTCGCGCCGAAGCGCGCCAGCTCTCTTCTGATGCTCTCCGACAGTCTCGCCGTCTGGAACGTCGTCGAGATCACGCCGATCACGAACGCGAAGGCGCCGACGCCGGCGAGCCAGCCGATCAGGCTGCCGCGCTCGCCGCGCAGCGCCTGCGCGGTCGGCGAGGACAGGAGGCGCGTGCGCGGCGCGCGGCGGTCGTGCGCCTGCAGAACCCCGCTGCCGACGTCGCGGCGCAGCGCGATCGCCCCCGCCGCCCACAGCAGCGCAGCGGTCGCCGCGAGCGGCGCCAGCAGCACGAGCGGCCGCGGGCCCGCGAACGCCCGCAGCTGCTCCGACCAGCCCAGCGGCGTCGCCCAGCGCAGCCAGCCCGCGCCGGTGGAGGTGTCGGCGACGACGCGCAGCACGAACAGCACGGCGAGCGCGACCATCCCGAGCTCGAGCGCGACCCGCCGGCTCGGCGCGAGCTGGCTCGCCAGCGCGCCGATCCCGGCGAACACGAGCGCCGGTGTCAGCGCAGCGAGCGCGAAGTAGGCCGAGCCGCCGGCCGTCAGCCCGCCGCCGACGCACCCCAGCCACAGCCCGGCCCACAGCACGAGCCAGCCGGCGCCGATGCCCGCGAGCGCCGCCAGGTAGGCGTCGCGGCGGCGCACAGCCCCGGCGAGCAGCAGCTCCCAGCGGCCGGCGTCCTCCTCCGCGCGCAGGGCGCGCACCGCGGCCAGCACGCCCCACGCCGCCGCGAACAGCGCGCCGGTGCCGCCGACGCGCCAGGCGACGTAGCCGCCGACGTGCAGCAGGTCGTACGGCTGGCCGTAGAACAGCCGCACCGAGGCGTCGTTCCCGAACGAGCGCACGAAGGTAAGGCGGTCCTGCAGCGTCGGGAAGCTGTGCGCGTACCCGCTGACGTTGACGTAGGCGATGAACGCGAACAGCGCGGCGAACGAGATCGTGCGCACGCGCCCGTCCGCAAACGCGCGCCGGCCGATCGCGGCCGCAGCGCCGTGCGGCGGACGCGTCCGCACGCGTTCGGGCGCGGCGTGGGCGCTAGCCGCCGACGCGCCCATCGCCGGCGTCGTAGTGATGCAGGAAGATCTCCTCCAGCGACGGCTCCCTGCTCGTCAGCGCCACCACCGGCAGCTCGGCGAGCGCTGCCAGCAGCGGTCTCAAGGGCCCGCTGACCTCCAGGCGCAGCGCGCTCTCCCCCGCCTCCGCCGCGTGGACGCCGGCCAGCTCCGGAAGGGGGGGCACCGGGCCGTCGAACGTCACCTCGACGGTGTGGGCGGAGAGGTGGCGCAGCTGCTGGAGCGTGCCCTCGTCGACGAGCGCTCCGGCGCGCAGGATGCCGACGCGGTCGCAGACGGCCTCGACCTCGCTGAGGATGTGCGAGGAGAGGAAGATCGTCTGGCCGCGCTCCTTGGCCTCGTGCACGGTCTCGCGGAAGGCGACCTCCATGAGCGGGTCGAGCCCGGCGGTCGGCTCGTCGAGGATCAGCAGCTCGGCGCGGCTCGCGAACGCGGCGACGAGCTGGACCTTCTGGCGGTTGCCCTTCGACAGCGCGCGCACCTTCTTGTCGGGGTCGACGCGGAAGCGCTCGATCAGCAGGTCGCGGTAGGCGCGGTCCTCGCTCCCGCGCACGCGCGCGAGGAACTCGAACGTCTCGGCGCTCGTCAGCGACGGCCACAGGAACGGCTCGCCGGCGACGTAGGCGACCTTGCGATGCGCGGCGACCGGGTCGCGCCAGGCGTCTGTGCCGAACAGCGCCGCCCTGCCGGCGGTCGGCCGGTGCAGGCCGAGCAGCAGCCGGATCGTCGTCGTCTTGCCGGCGCCGTTGGGGCCGAGGTAGCCGTAGACCTCGCCGGGCGCCACGCGCAGGTCGAGCGCCTCGAGCGCGCGCGTCTCCCCGTAGCGCTTCGTCAGCCCCTCGGCGCGGATCGCGTCCATGGCGCGAACGCTATCGCCGCTGCGCCAGCGCCCGAATCCGGGGACGCCCGCACGAGGATTGCGGCGTGCTGCGGATCGGCGCAGCGACCGCGTCCGATTCGTCCAGATGGACGCGGTGGCCGGTGATACGTTGCGGACAGCGACCCCGAGGAGGCCGATCCGCGATGGCGACCGTCACCCGCACGCTGCGCAACTTCGTCGACGGCGAGCACGTCGACCCGGTCGAGGGCCGCAGCGAGCCGATCATCAACCCGGCGACCGGCGAGCAGATCGCGACGGCGCCGCTGTCAGACGCCGCTGACGTCGACCGCGCGGTGCAGGCCGCCCGGCGCGCGTTCGACGGCTGGTCGAACGCGACCCCCGGCGAGCGCTCGCTCGCGCTGCTCAAGCTCGCCGATGCGATCGAGGAGCACGGCGGCGAGCTCGCCGAGCTGGAGGCGCTCGACGCCGGCAAGCCGATCGAAGCGGTCAAGAGCGACGAGATCCCCGTGGTCGCCGACAACCTGCGCTTCTTCGCCGGCGCGGCGCGCCATCTGGAGGGGCTCTCGGCCGGCGAGTACATGGCCGACCACACGTCGATCATCCGCCGCGAGCCGATCGGCGTCGTCGGGCAGATCGCGCCGTGGAACTACCCGCTGATGATGGCTGCGTGGAAGATCGGTCCGTCGCTGGCGGCCGGCAACACGGTCATCCTCAAGCCCGCGGAGACGACGCCGCTGAGCACCGTGCGGCTCGCCGAGCTGGCGGCCGAGGTCCTGCCCAGCGGGGTCCTCAACGTGATCTGCGGGCACGGGGACCCCGCCGGGCAGGCGCTCGTGACCCATCCCGAGGTCGACATGGTCTCGCTGACCGGGTCGGTCGAGACGGGCAAGTGGATCGCGCGCGCGGCGGCCGACAGCCTCAAGCGCGTGCACCTGGAGCTGGGCGGCAAAGCGCCCGTCGTCGTCTTCGACGACGCCGACCTCGAGGTCGCGCTGGAGACGATCGCCGGCACCGGCTACTACAACGCCGGCCAGGACTGCACCGCCGCCACGCGCGTGCTCGCCGGCGCGGGCGTGCACGACGACGTCGTCGCCGGATTGGCGTCGCAGGCGCAGGGCTTCGTGATCGGCGACACGCTCTCGCCCGAGACGACGCTCGGACCGCTGAACAGCGCCCGTCAGCGCGAGCGCGTCGCCGGCTTCGTCGAGCGGCGCGCTGCGCACGCCGAGGTGGTGACCGGCGGGCGCGAAGCCGACCGCGCCGGCTTCTACTACGAGCCGACCGTCGTCGCCGGCCTGCAGCAGGCCGACGAGCTGATCCAGCGCGAGATCTTCGGGCCGGTCATCACCGTGCAGCGCTTCAGCGACGAGGCGGAGGCGATCGCGTGGGCGAACGGGACCCCGTACGGGCTCGCGTCGTCGGTGTGGACGCAGAACGTCGGCCGCGCGCTGCGGATGGCGAAGGCGCTGAAGTTCGGCTGCGTGTGGATCAACGATCACATCCCGCTCGTGAGCGAGATGCCGCACGGCGGCTTCAAGCAGTCCGGCTACGGCAAGGACCTCTCGAAGTACGCGCTCGAGGACTACACGCAGGTCAAGCACGTGATGGCCAACCTGGGTAGTGGGTCAGTTTGGTAGAGCGCCTTGGCGTGCTCTACGTTGCCGCCCGTTCTGAACAACGAGGCGGCCCCGGGCGGCGCTTGCGACGCCAACCCGGGGCCTACACGGAGGTAAGTCCGTGCAGGAGAAGGCTACTTCGCGGCCGGCGCAGAAAGAGCGTCGGGCGTTCGGCAGGGCGGTGTTGGAGAGCAGGGCGCGACGTGCGCTCTCGCAAGAGGAGCTGGCGTTCCGAGCCGGCCTGCATCGCAACTACGTCGGGTGTTGGGAGCGTGGGGAGCTGAACCCGACGTTCGGGTCGATGCTCAGGCTCGTGAGAGGGCTGGAGATCCCGCTCTCGGAGCTGCTGAAGGTCTACGAACGGCAGCTTGGCGATGCCGGGCGGTAGCGGCGTCAGCCCGTACGCAAGGTCGAGCGAGCTGGTCGCGCTCGGCCTGGCGATGCGGGAACTGCGCGAGCTGCGGGGCGTGCCGCAGCGGGCGGTCACCTTCGACGCTGGTGTCGGCGACTTCTACGTCGGCGCTGTCGAGCGCGCCCGGCTGAACCCGACCTTCGCGGTGCTGATGCGCGTGCTGGGCACGTTGCGGTTCTCGCCTGGCGAGCTGGCCGTCCGCTACGAGCGCAACCTCGCGGTCATCGACCCGCACGCAGGCCAGGACATCCCGGCCTGCCCGACTGACGAAGCGCTCGCGTATGCCGCGCGGTACAACGCGAGAATGGCTGCCTGGCGGGCAGCCCAGGCCCGCAGGCGCGGACGGTAGGATCAGATCATGGACCTGAACACCTTGGCCAGCCGCATCGTGAAGGAGTCGACCGACCCCGCGGCGCGCGACGACGGGAAGGACCCGGAGGCCGTCGCGCGCGGTCGCAAGGGTGGTCAGAAGGGCGGCCGGGTGCGAGCGGAGCGCATGACACCGGAGGAGCGCTCCGAGGCGGCGCGCCGGGCAGCGCGGGCGCGCTGGTCCTGACCCTTCCGCCTGCGGGAAGGTGTTGGAGCTGTCGGCTGGTACTTTCTTCTTAGAAGTGCCGGCACCGCGCCGACCCTGTTCTCGTCAAAGGCACAGGTCGGCGCGGTGTGTTTAACGTCGCCCGCCGCGCGCGGCAGCCACTAAAGGGCGGGCCGACTCAGCCTGTCGTCATGAGGATGCGCTACCTCCCGTGTCGCCTTGCGGGAGGGCGTAGATCAGGTCGAAGGTCGCTCTGGCGTACGCGAACCACGCCTCGCGGCTCGCCGTGGGGAACTCCGGTCTGTGCGTCGGGTCGCCCTCGAATCTCGGAAGCGACTGCACGAGCGTGAGGATCGCGGGGTGCAGGCCGCTGAGCGCGTTCGCCGCAGGCGGCGCCACCGGCGGAGCCTCAACCTCTGCCGTTCTCCTCGCCCGCGCGCGCGTGCGGGCCGCCTTGATCCCGCCGCCACTGTTGCCGGAGCGCCCGGCCTTGAAGAACGGGCTGGTGGGGATGCCGGCGAATTTGGCGGCGTGCAGGTAGAAGGTGATCGCCTTGCGCGTCGTCGTCCCGCTGATCCCGGGGTACTCGCGGAAGACGTCTTCGAGCTGCGACTGCGTCGCGTCCTTCCCGAGCGCGATCGCCTCCGGGTACTTGGCGCGCAGGATGTCGCCGATGATGTTGGGCCGCGCGTCGGTCTCGCTGACCAGGCGCTTGAGGGTGTCGGTGGGACGGCCGTGCTCGTCGCGGAGTCCCAGGGAAGCGGTCGCCTTCAAGAACTGCGCCTGAGAGGACCCCGACCACGAGGCGAGGTAGCTGCGGTCGATGCGCGCGGGCACGCCCTCGTTCTTCATGCGGTCGAGCACGTTCTCGAGCTGCGTGAAGGAGATATACGGCGGCACGAACTCCGGTCCCGATCCGTTCGTAGTCGTGTCTGCGGCTTCGTCCGTCATGGCACACCCTCTCCACAGGGGATTCGATCAGCTCGACGCGTTCGCCAGAGTAGCACACGCCGATACCGGCACAAGGGATTGTCGGACTTTCCGCTTGCGGTACCACCAGAATCGGCCGATGCTGTGAGCATGATCGAAACCTTCGCCGGCCAGCACATCGTCGTCCGCGACGCCTACGGGAACCAGCTGCCGCGCGTCGCCCTCGGCCCCGTCGACCCCGGCTACGACTTCGCGGTCGTATGGGCCTGTCGCGAGGAAGAGTGGACGGCAGCCCACGCGGAGGGGCGCGAGCCGGAGGGAACGCCGTGGCCGATCGAGGACGTGCAGGCCGCGGCTATCGCGGCGTAGCTCAGTCCAGCAGCGCTGCGATGTCCCGCAGCGTCCAGCGCTTGTCGGTCACACCAGCCGCCTGCGCCGGGGTGCATCTGAGCGTCTGGTGGACCCGCGCGAAGTTGTAGTGCAGGTAGTGCAGCGACACCGCGTGGGCGAGGTTCTCCACCTTCTTGGAGAACCCGTTCGTGAGGCGCGTGAAGCGCCGCATGCCCATCCGCATCGTGAGGTTCTGGCGCTCGACGTAGCTCGTGCTGATCTCGCCGGGATCCGGGTCGCCGAGGACGACGGTCTTTCTCGTGCCGGTGCACATGGCGGGGCTGTAGCGGCGCTCAGCACCACGAAGTCTCGGGTCGACGCCGTAGACCTTGTGCAGCTGCGCGAAGTCCACGCCGTCGCGGAACGCGTCGCCGATCGCCTCCCGGTAGGCGGCAAGACCGTCGGTCGTGATCTGCACACGCTCCTGCGCGAGCCGGCCGCGCAGGTCGTGCGCGAACGTGATCGCGTCCTCGATCGTGCGCTCCCCGACGAGCCACGACGGGACCAGCTTCGTGTCCGCGCAGAGCGCCGTCCACGTCCACACGTCGCCGTAGCCGGGCGTCCCACGGAACTGCTCCGGCACGTTCTTCTGCTTGGCGTAACAGAACGCCCAGATCTCGTCGCACTCGATCGTCTTGCACGGCAGCTCGCGCAGCGTGCGGTCTTGGTACTCGGCGCACGCCGCGCCGAGATCCACGAGCAGTCTCGTGACGGTGTTCTTCGCCGCGCCCGTGATGCGGACGGTGCCGCGGATGCTGTTGCCCTCGACCAGGCAGCCGACGATCGCGGCGCGCTCGTCCGTGCTCAACCGGTTCATGTTGACCATTATGCGTGAGCTGTCGGGCGGAATGGGATTTGGCACGGCCATGTACCAACTCTATGCCATAGGCGGACTTGGTACACAATGGCATCCAGGTGGTACCGACCGACCGGCTCGATGCGTTCGTACGCGCTGCGCGGCCATTCTGAGCGTCGCTGCGACGCTCCGGTGAGCGGGGGTAGCTTCCGGCCTTCAAGCGGCCTCAGAGGCCGCCAAGCTCAAACTGACCCACTACCCCAACCTGGGGTGATCTGAGCCACATCCGCAACTCCACGCTGTACGCTCCGTTGAGCGGTCAAGGAGGAAGCGTGGAGGCGTCTACCATCCCAGCGACGGCGAGCCTGACCCCCCGGCAGGGCCGCGTCGTCACCGGCCCGCTGCTGCGGCTGCGCAGCGACGAGCAGCTCGTGCGACTCTTCCGCGCGGGCAACGACGAGGCGTTCCGGGTCATCCACGACCGCTACCGCACGCGCCTGTTCGCCTATGCGCGGCAGATGCTGGGCGGCTCGCGCGCCGACGCCGAAGACGCCCTGCAGGACGTGTTCGTGCGCGCGCACGCCGCGCTGCGCTCCAGCGACCGCGAGGTGTCGCTGCGCGCGTGGCTCTACCGCATCGCGCACAACCGCTGCATCGACGAGCTGCGGCGGGTGAGCGGAGCCGGACTGGCCGGCGTCCCGGCCGAGGTGCTGGAGCTCGTGCAGGCTCCCGCCGCCGACCCCCTCGACGCGCTCGAGCGGCGCGAGTCGCTGCGCCGGCTCGTCGAGGACGTGCGGCGGCTGCCCGAGCAGCAGCGCTCCGCGCTGCTGATGCGCGAGATCTCGGGGATGGCGTACGCCGACCTCGCCACCGCGCTCGACGTGACGGTTCCGGCCGTCAAGTCGCTGCTCGTGCGCGCGCGGATCGGGCTCGCGCAGGCGGCGGAGGCGCGCGACACGGCGTGCGCGGCGATCCGCGCCGACCTCGCCGACGCGCGCGAGCGCGGCGTGCGCGCGAGCGGCCTCGTCAAGCGCCACCTGCACGACTGCAGCGGCTGCGCCGCCTACCGCAGAGAGCTGCGCGCGCTCGACGCGCGCCTCGCCGCGCTCGTGCCGGCGCTCGGGCCGGCGGCGTTCGTCGCCAAGCTGCTCGGTGCCGCCGTCGGCGGCGGGAGCGGCTCAGGCGTGGCGGGCGGCGGGGTCGGCGGCGCGACCGTCGCCGCCGCCGGGGCCGGCAGCGCCGGCGCCGGAGCGGCCGCCGGGGCCGGCGCATTTGGGGCGACGCACATCGTCGCCGCAGTTGCGGTCGCAGTCGTCAGCGCCGGCGGCGCCGTCGAGGTGCACCAGTCGCTCGCGCCGCATCACCCGCGTCCGGCGGCGATGCACCGCGTCGCCGTGGTGCCGCCGCTGGCGGGTCCCTCCGCCGCCGTCGCGACCGGCGGGTCCGGCGTGCCGCTCGCGCGGCTGCGGCGCGACGCGGCGATGCGGCTGAGACTGCGAATCGTGCCGGCGACGTCGGACTCGCCGGTGCCCGTCCTCTCGCTCGACCCGAGCGGTCCGCAGACCGGGACCGGCGGCGCGAGCGCGCCCGCCGACCCGGCCGCGACCCCGGCGCCACCGGCGAGCGCCACGACCGATCCGCCGGCCGGCGGGGGCACGTCGAACGGCAGCGGCGACACGAGCGGCAGCGGCACGGGCACCGGGACCTCCGGCCCGGTCGTCGGCGCGACGAGCGGGTCCTCGACCCCGGCGCCGCCTCCGCCTCCGACCGACGCCAGCACCCCCGCGGCGCCGTCGCCGCCGGACGCCCCGCCCGCGACGGCGGCGGTGCCGTCCCCGCCGCCGATCCCGGCGACGACGGGCGGCGCGACCTACCCGGCGAACGGCTGAGCGCGGCCGCTCGTCGCAGGGAGCTGGCGCACGGGCGCTGATAGCGTCCGGCGATCGAGCGCCTGCTGCCCCCACTCGACCACGAGGAGCTGTACGTCGGGCGCGGGCGGCGCTCCGGGCTGCCGGTGATGGTCGCGGTCCACTCGACGGCGCGCGGTCCCTCGCTCGGTGGCTGTCGCATGTGGTCCTACGACGACGTGCGGGCGGCGACGCTCGACGTGCTGCGCCTCTCGCGCGCGATGACGTACAAGGCCGCGTGCGCCGGGCTGCCGCTCGGCGGCGGCAAGGGCGTGATCGCGCTGACGCCGGGGATCCGGCTCACCGGCGCCCGCCGGCGCGACGCGCTGCTCGACTTCGGCGACGCAGTGCAGACGCTCGGCGGCCGTTACTTGACGGCAGAGGACGTCGGCATCGGCAGCCGCGACATGCCGGTGATGGCGGAGCGGACGCGCTTCGTGACCGGCCTCGCGACCGCGCGCGGCGGCTCCGGCGACCCGAGCCCGTTCACGGCGATCGGCGTCGAGGCGGCGATCCGCACGGTCTGCGAGCGGCTGTTCGGCTCGCCGTCGCTGGAGGGGCGGACGATCGCCGTACTCGGCCTCGGTCACGTCGGCGCGCGCGTCGCGAGACTCTGTGCACGCGCTGGCGCGCAGCTCGCGGTGACCGACGTCGACCCGGCCAAGCGCGCGCTCGCCGAGCGCCTCGGCGCGCGCTGGACGACGCCCGCGCGCGCGCTCGCCGCGAAGGTCGACGTGCTCTCCCCCTGCGCGCTCGGAGCGGTCTTCACGAGCGAGTCGGTGGCACAGCTGCGCTGCCGCGCGATCGCCGGCGCGGCGAACAACCAGCTCGCCGACGAGTCCGTCGCCGAGCGGCTCGCAGCGCGGGGGATCCTGTGGGCGCCCGACTACGTGGTGAACGCGGGCGGGATCGTCAACATCGCCGTCGAGCTGCGCCCCGAGGGCTACGACGCCGCCGCCGCCCGCCGCGCCTGCCGCGCGATCGGCGCGACGCTCGCGCAGGTCCTCGACGCCGCGGACGCCGCCGGCGGCACCCCGCTCGCCGCCGCGAACGCGCTGGCGGAGCGCCGACTCGCAGCGTAGGCGGCCCTCCGACCATTGCACTTCTAGCCTCGGTATGCGAGGCGAAACGTCCAGTGATTCGCCTGATGCGGTGATCGCTGCATCGGCGGGCCGCAGCACGGCGCCCTGTCGCGGCGGCAGCTCGCGGCGCGGCCGCAGGCGATCAGGGCAGCCAGGGCGGCCGCCGCGGCCGCTCGACGCCGGCGGGCAGGCGGTCCTCGTCGGCGAGCTTGTCGAGGTGGGCGGCGAGCGTGACGGCGGCGGCGGGACGCAGGAACGGCGGCGCGTCGGCCCAGGCGGCGTCGAGCATGGCGTCGATCGTGCGGGCGCCGGCGGCGAGCGCGGCGAGCAGGGCGCGCTCGCGGGCGAGGCGGTGCTCCAGGTACTCGGCGATCTTCGCGTCCGGGTCCTCGACGAGCGGGCCGTGGCCGGGGCAGATCAGCGCGGGCGCGCGCTCGCGCAGGCGCTCGAGCCCCGCGAGGTAGCCGGCGAGCGCGCCCGGGTCGGGCGCGACGAAGACGCTGCCCTCGCCGAGGACGGCGTCGCCGGTGAACGCGAGCGCGCCGCGCGCCGGCGCGGTGGCGGGAGCGGGCGCCGCCGGCGAGCCACCAGGCGCGACAAGCAGGTACGTCAGGTGGTCGGGCGCGTGGCCGGGCGTGGCGAGCGCCTCGAACGGGCCGGCGCGCTCGCCGTCGGCGAGGCGCAGGTCGACCGCGCCGCGCATCCCGGCGAGCGGCGCGCCGGCGCCGAGCCGCTCGCGCAGCGCCGGGACCGCCGCGGCGTGGTCGGGGTGGTCGTGCGTGAGCGCGATGCCGGCGAAGCCGCCGCGGCGCTCGACCTCGGCCGCGACCGCCTCGACGTGCTGCGGCAGCGCCGGCCCCGGGTCGACCACCCATGCCCCGTCGCGGCCGACGACGTACGTGTTCGTCCCGGTGAGCGTGAACGGGCCCGGGTTCTGCGCGCGGATCGCGGCGACGTCGTGGCGGGCCAGCGCACTCATCGCGCGCAGTCTGCCGCGCGCGCGGGCGGCGGGCCGGCTCACCGTGGGTCGAGCCGATAGACCGGCCCGTTCAGCGACGTGACGTAGATGCGGCCGGCGTCGTCCTCGCCGAACGAGGAGAGCTGGTCGACGTGCAGGCCGCGCGCATGGCGGGCGCTGGAGCCGCGCTGCGTCAGGCGCGCGCTCAGCAGGTTGCCGGCGCAGAAGTCGCCGTAGACGTAGCGGCCGGCGAGCGCCGCCAGGCGCGGGTCGCGCACGACGTAGCCGCCGGTGACGGCGCAGGCGCCGCCCGCGTGCGTGTACTGGAGCACAGGCTTGACGTCACCGTGGATGTGCAGCGAGCGATCCTCGACCCGCGTGCCCTCGTACGCGCGCCAGCCGAAGTTGACCCCGCGCGCGGTGCCCTTCGTGCGGAAGTCGACCTCCTCGACCATGTCCTGGCCGACGTCGCCGATCGTCAGGTCGCCCGTCGCGCGGTCGAACGAGAAGCGCCACGGGTTGCGCAGTCCCCACGAGTAGATCGCGGGCCGCGCGCCGCGGCTGTGCACGAACGGGTTGTCGGGCGGGACGCGGTAGCCGCCGCCCGGCAGCGGTTCGATCCGCAGGATCTTGCCAAGCTGCGTGCCGAGGTTCTGCCCGTTGCCGATGCGGCCGTGCTGGTCGTACTCGCCGCCGCCGTCGCCGAGGCCGACGTAGAGGAAGCCGTCCGGGCCGAATGCGAGCTGGCCGCCGTTGTGGTTCGGCTCCGGCTGGCGCTGGAAGAGGACGAGGCGGGCACTGTGCGAATCGGCGCGGTCGGGCGAGGAGCCGCGCCGGTACTGCACGACGCGTGTGTTCCCGTCCACGTCGGTGTAGTCGACGTAGAAGCGGCCGCTGCTCGCGTAGTCCGGCGCGAACGCCATCGAGAGCAGCCCCTGCTCCCCGCCGCTCTTGACGAGGCGCGTGAGGTCGAGGAACGGCGCGCGCAGCAGATGCCCGTCGCGCAGCACCCGGATCGCCCCGCCCTGCTGCACGACGAACAGCCGCCGCGCATCGCCGGGCGCCTGCGCGACGTACAGCGGCGAGGCGAACGTGCCGATGCGCGTGAGCTTCACGCCGCGGGCGGCGGTCGTCGTGGCGCGCGGCGCGGGCGCGCTCCCACACGCCGCCGGAGCGATCAGCGAGAAGACGGCGACGAGGGAAGCTAGCCGGCCTGCACGCACGCGACGAGCATGGCACACCGGCCGGAGCGCCAAACGCCGATCGGGCGGGCGGCGGCGCGCCCGCCGACGCGGCTGGACCCTAGGAGGCCGGAGCGGGCGCGGAGCCGCGAGGCGCCGCCTCAGGCCAGGCCGCGTTGCACACCAGCCCCTCCTGCCCCGCCGCCGCCCACAGCTCCTCCGCGACGTGCGGCGCCAGCGGCGAGAGCATGATCACGGCGTCCAGCAGCGCCCGCTGCAGGGCGGCCTGGTCCGAGCGCGTGAGCGAGTCCTGCTGCCTCAGCACGCGGCGCTCGAAGTCTCTGACGCGCTCCACGAGCGTCATCACGTTGCGCGCGGCGCGGTGGGTCTCCAACCCCTCCATGTTCTCGGTGATCCGCCGCACCGCGACTTCGTGCCAGTTGTCGAGCCGTCTGCGCAGCTTGACCGCGCCCTCCTCCGGGTCCGGCTCCCCCACGGCGCCGACGCCCTCCAGCCGCGGCAGCGCGTACTCCCAGAAGTTGTGCAGCCACTTGTGGCAGTACTGCAGCGCCTGGTCGGTCCAGGTGAGGATGTTCGTCGGCGCCGCCGCGTAGAGGACGGCCAGGCGCACGGTGTCCGCGCCGACGCGCTCGAGCAGCGCGTCCGGGTCCACCACGTTGCCGAGGTGCTTGGACATCTTGCGGCCGTCGAGGTGGACCATCTCGTGCATCAGCACCCTCGCGTGCGGCTCGCCCTCGGCGAGGTGCGGCAGCACCTCCGCGTCGCGCAGCACCTTCGCGGTCATGCGCTGGTCGAACATCGAGCCGCCGCCGTCCGCGCCCCAGATGACGATGTGGACCGGCAGCCAGCGTCTCAGTTCCTCGCTCGCGAACATCGCCGACTCGCGCTCGGCGGCCGGGACGCTGAACGGCAGCCACTGCCACAGGCCGTCGACGTGGCAGTCGAGCGTGTCCGTCTCGCGCCGCGCCGGCGCCCCGCACTGCGGACAGCTGCAAGCGATGAAGTCCTCGCGCTCGGCGAGCACGTTGCCCTCGCCGGTCGGGCGCAGGTCGTCGGGCAGCCGCACCGGGAGCTGGTCCTCGGGCACGGGCACGGTCCCGCACTGCTCGCAGTGGACGAGCGGGATCGGCGCACCCCACGCGCGCTGGCGCGAGACCGGGAAGTCGCGCGCGCGGTAGCGCGCCGCCTCGCGCAGCTTCGGCTTGCCCGACGGCAGCTTCCAGCCGAGCGCGCCCGCCGCTCTGATGCGCGGCGCGAGGCGCGCGTCGACCTTGTCGGCGCTCGGGATGCCGAGCACCGCAGTGTGGCCGAAGCGGTCGTCGACCGCCGGGGTGATGACGATCGGCAGCGGCCTGTCGAAGCCGGGGATCGCGAGCGCGCGGCCCGTCTGGATGATCGGCGCGGCCTCCGCTGAGCGGTCGTCGCGCTGCACGCCGGCGCGGCGCACGCGCTCGAGCTGGGCCTTCGTCTCCTCGTCGCCCGCCCACGCCTCGATGCCGGGCAGGCTCGGCGAGAGCATCACGAACTCGGCTCTGTCGACCGCGTCCCTGTACGGCGTGAAGACCGTCAGCGGAACCGCGTCGAGCGTCGAGGCGTCCAGCTCGACGCCGTCGACGCGCCCGAGCATCGTGCGCTGCGCGGCGACGCCGGCGGGGTTCCAGCCGCTCAGCAGCTCGATCCCTCTCTCGTTCTCCGGCAGGTAGTCGCTGACGCCGAGGTACCACTGCGAGCGGCGCACGAGCCTCACCGGCTCGTGGCAGCGCCAGCAGGCGCCGTCCTCGACCTGCAGCGAGGCGAGCACGGTCCTGCAGCCCTCGCACCAGTCGACCTGGCCTTCGGCGTGGTAGACGAGCCCGCGTCTGAGCAGCAGCAGGAACAGCCACTGCGTCCACTTGTAGAGCTCTGGGTAGGAGGTGACCCACTCGCGCTCCCAGTCGAACGAGTAGCCGAGCCGGTCGAACTGCGCGTGCATGCGCGCGCGGCACTGCTCGACCCACTCGTACGGCGTCAGCTCGTTCTTGATCGCGCCGATCTCGCTCGGCAGGCCGAACGCGTCGAAGCCGATCGAGAACAGCACGTCGTGGCCGCTGGAGCGCAGATAGCGCGCGTAGGCATCGCTTATCGAGTAGCTGCGGATGTGGCCCATGTGAGCGCTGCCGGACGTGAACGGGCAGGCGGAGAAGATGTAGGCCGCGCGCTCGCGCGGGCCGTCGGTCGGCGTCCTGAACGCCTGCGCCTCCTGCCATGCGCGCTGCCAGCGCTCCTCGATGCTCGCCGGCACGTAGTCCGGCGTCACGCTCTGCGAGGCCATGCGTCCCCCGTTCGGCCTGGTTGATGATGTTGCTGGTGCGTTGTCACTCCTAGGATGTCGACGGGCGCGCGGAGTCCCCCCGACGGTGACCCTTCTTCGATTGACGTCGCAATGCGCCCGACGGGATTCGAACCCGCAACCTTCGGCCCCTAAAACCGATGCTCTTAGGCTGACGTTCGACGCATCGCTCCGGACGAGGACCGCTCGTGAGCGGCAAGAGCCACCAGAAGAAAGGATCCCCCAGCTAGAAGGCTCGCACTCGCCATCGCGCACGCGTCTATTTATTCGGCCGTTGACCAGTTGAGCTACGGACGCTCGCAACTGCCGTGAGCCGCCACCCCCTGGCCGGCTCGCTGGCGATCATAGCGGCGGCCCTCAGGCCGGTCAACGGAAGGCGCGCGGCCCCGGACCCGGTTGCATTCGGCGGCCGCGCCCCTGTAGGCTGGCTCGAGGTCGCCTTCATCTACTAGGGGGATCCGGCGGCCCGACATCGGGGATGCACGCCGCAGCAGCGGCCTCGTATACGAGGTGCGATTAACTGTGTCATCGATTAATGCTCCGCGGGCGGATGCGCTCTCCTCGCGCACGACGGTGCGCGTCGTCGAGCTGCACGGTCCGGGCTCGGTGATCGCCGCCGAGCGCGCGGTCCCGAGCGGCGGCGCGCTGCTGCAGGTCGAGACGACCGGCGTGTGCGGCACCGACCACCACATCTACGCGGGCCGCCTGTCCGTGCCGACGCCGCAGCTGCTCGGCCACGAGGTGATAGGCCGCCTGATGCGGCTGCCCGAGGACCACGGGCTCGTGAGCGACGCCGAGCCGGCGCTCGGGGATCGCGTGCTCGTCGCGCCCGGCGTGCCGTGCGGCGACTGCGAGGGCTGCGCGCGCGCCGCCCGCTGCCTCGACCGCCCCTGCTACGGCCTCACGATGGCCGGCGAGGGGCTGACCGGCGGCTTCGCCCCGCTGATGGAACTGCGCGCAGGCTCGCGCGTGTACAAGGTGCCGGAGGCGACCCCGCGCGAGCGCGCGGTCTTCGCCGAGCCGCTCGCGTGCGTGCTCAGCGCGCTGCGCAAGGCGTTCGGGTCTGGCTACGTCCCGGCCGACATGGACGGGCTCGTGCTCGGCTTCGGCGCGATCGGGATCGTCGCCGCCGTCGCGATCCATGCCTCCGGCGGGCGCGTCACCGTCGTCGAGCGCGACGCGCGCCGCCGCGCGCTCGCCGCCGAGCTGGGCTTCGCGACGCGTCCCGACGCGAGTGAGGTCGCGCAACCCGCGCCGCTCGTCGTCGACGCCGCCGGCACGCCGACCGCGTTCGCGGCCGCGCTTCAGCTGCTCGCGTGGAGCGGGACGCTGATCGAGATCGGCAACTTCGCCGACCTCGGCCCGATCCCGATCAAGCCGAGCGACATCTGCCTGCGCGACCTGCGCATCGTCGGCAGCGGCGAGACGCTCTACGAGGACTTCGCGCCGGCGATCGCGATGGTGTCCCAGACGCCGGTCGAGCTGCCGCGCGCGATCACCGACGTGCACGAGTTCGCCGCGCTGGCGGATCCGAGCGTCCTGTTCACCGCGCCGGCGACGGGCAAGGCGCTGGTGGCCTTCGCATGAGCGTCGGCAGCTCCAACGGTCACCGATCCCTGACCGGCGCGCAGGTGCTGCTGCTGACGCCGTTCGACGAGGACGGCGAGATCGACGAGCGCTCGCTCGCGGCGCTGCTCGAGTACGTGATCGGCGCCGGCATAGACGGCGTCGTCGGGGGCGGCACGACGGGCGAGTGCTTCACGCTCTCGGTCGACGAGCAGGCGCGGCTGATGAGCCTGATCGCCGAGCAGGTGCGGGGTCGCGTGCCGCTCACGTTCGGGATCGGCAACAGCGCGACGAGCGTCTCGATCGAACTCGCGCGCCACGCGCAGGAACTCGGAGCCGAGTGCGTGATGCTCCAGCCGCCCTACTACTTCCAGCACGCGCCGGAGGCGATCGACGCGCACTTCCTCGCGGTCGCCAACGCGGTCGACGTGCCGCTGATGGTCTACGACGGCGGCGCCGGGATCGAGCTGAGCGTCGAGCGCGTGCGCTCGCTCAACGAGCGCGCGGCGAGCATCCGCTACGTGAAGATGTCGATCCCCGACCCGGCGAAGGTCGGGGCGATGCGCGCGGGCGCGCCGCTCGTCGAGCCGCTCGCGGGCGACGAGCTGATGATGCTGATGGGCATGCGCCACGGCGCGGTCGGCTCGACCGTCGGTTGGGGCAACGTCGACCCCGAGGCGATCGCCGGGATCCACCGCGCGTTCGAGCGCGACGACCTGCCGGCAGCGCGCAGCCTGCAGCTCGGCAAGGTCGTGCCGGCGGTCGGGGTGTGCATCACCGCCAAGAACGCCTACATACGCTGCTACAAGGAGATCCTCGCGGCGAAGGGCGTGATCGCCTCGGCCACCACGCGGCTGCCGCTGACGCCGCTCGACGAGATCCGCAGAGACGAGGTGCTCTCGGTCATGCGAGAACTGTCGGTGCTCTGAGCATGCCGGAGCCCGCGCTCGTTCTACTGGACCTCGACGGCGTCCTGGTGGACTCGCGGGACGCAATGGAGGCGGCGTGGCGGGCGGTCCAGCACGACCTGGGCGTCACGACGCCGTTCGCAGCGTACTTCAGGGAGATCGGGCGGCCGTTCCGCGACATCCTGCAGCGGCTGGGCTTGAGCGACGAGGACGGCGAGATCGAGCGCGTCTACCGCGCGACGGCGCTGCGCGAGGCGCCGCGCGTGCCGGCCTTCCCGGGGATCCACACGGCGCTCGCGCGGCTCGAGAAGCGCGGCGTCAAGCTCGGCGTCGTGACCTCGAAGGCACGCTCGCAGACCGACTGGACGCTCGCGCAGTTCGACGTCGAGTTCGCGACCGTGCAGACGCCCGAACGGCGCTGCCCCGGCAAGCCCGCGCCGTGGCCCCTGCTGGTCGCGGCGAGCGAGGCGGGTGTCGGTGTGAGGGACGGCGTGTTCGTCGGCGACATGGACGTCGACGGGCTCGCCGCGCGCGCGGCGGGGATGCGCTTCCTGCACGCCGGCTGGGGCTACGGCGCCCGCCCGGACGGCGCGGCGCAGCTGCGAACGCCGCAAGAGCTGGGCGACGTGGGGCTTGCCGCGCCACTCGCCGCCTGAGAGCGCGCGGCCCTCCGCCGGTCCTGCGGCCGGCTCCGGCACCTCTGCGCACGGCGTCCACCTCCGCCGGCAGCCCAGGCAGGATTGGCGAACGCGAGCGTCGCCAATCCTGCTATCCCGCGGGCACGATCGGGTCGCCGACGCGCAATCGCCCCGGCTCGAGCACGCGCGCGTAGACGCCGAACGGCAGGCGCTCGGTCGCCTCGGGCTGCGCGGCGCGGCCGCGGTATGCCTCAAGGTGGTGGAGCGTCGGGAAGTCGACCGCGCCGGACTCGGCGTCGCGCGTGGTGACGACGCAGCGGCCGACGTGGCCCGTCACGTGCACGAGCGCGCCGCCGATCCGCACGGCGCGGCCCAGCCAGCCGTCCTCCGCGTGCGCGGCGACGCCGTCGATCCCGAGGCTCATGCGGAAGCGGCGCTCGTCGATCGGCTCGGCAGCACGGCTCTGCTGGCGCAGGCGCTCGAGCGAGGCGGTCGAGAGCAGCGTGATCGCGCCGGCGTGCCCGCGGTCGACGCCCGGTCGCTCCGGCGGCGCGGCGAGGAGCCGCAGCGGCGCACCCGCGTGCGCGGAGAGCGCGGCGGAGAACGGCCCGGCGACCGGACGCGCTCGCAGCCTCTGGTCGAAGAAGCGCACGCGCTCGGGCTCCCCCAGCTCGATCGGCCCCGCGACGACGCGGCCGTCGGGGAAGCGCAGGCTCAGGCGGCCGGCGTGTGCGTCGTGCTCGGCGATCACGGCCAGCAGCGCGCCGTGGCGCTTGCCGTTTGCCATGACGCCGTGCTCGTCGACGAGGAAGAAGGCGCGGTCGCCGGGGATCCCGGCCGCTGTCAGCACCGCCTCCTCGAGCGCCTGGATGCGCAGGCCCTTCACGGGCGCGAAGGAGATCCAGGAGACGCGCGGCGGCACGGGGCCATGCTATCCGTGTGCCATATGGATGGCACACCGCCGGCCGGCGGCGGTACGGTATCCGCGTGACCGCCACGAGCGAGCCGCACGAGTTCGCGCTCGACCGCGACGCCGACGTCCCGCTCGGCGTGCAGCTCGCGTGGGCGGTGCGGGCGCGGATCCTCGACGGGACGCTCGCCCCCGGCGACCGCCTGCCGGCGCTGCACCAGCTCGCCGCGCAGGCGGGCGTGAACGCGAACACGGTGCGCACCGTCTACCAGCGGCTCGAGCACGACGGCCTCGTCGCCACGCGCCATGGCAGCGGGACGTTCGTGACCGGCGGCCCGGCCGGGCGCCCGGCCGGGCGCCGCGGCGCGCTCGCGCGGCTGACGGCCGACGCGGCGCGCGCAGCGCGCGCGGCCGGCGTCGAGCCGCGCGAGCTGGCGGCCGCCCTCTACGTCGGCTGCGAGCCGCCGACGCGAACGACGGTCGACGACGATGCCGGCGTGCGCCGGCGCCTGCGGGCGCAGATCGCGGCGCTCGAGCACGCGCTCGCGGGGCTCGGTGCCGGGCCGGCGCCGGCGGCGGAGCCCGCAGACGAAGAGCGCCGCCCCCACACCCCCCGTGCGCGCCTGCTCGACGCGGCCGAGCTGACCGAGCAGCGCGACGAGCTGCTGCGCCGGCTCGGCGAGGCGCACCGCTCGGCGTAGCGCGCGCAGACGAGCGGCCAGCCGCGAGCCGGGCGATCGCGCGGACGCCGACCGCATCCGCTGCGCCCGCTCAGCCGCGCCCGCGCCGCTCGCGCCCGGCGTCGAGTCGGCGGCGCTCGCGCTTCGTCGGCCGCGGACCCGCCGCGCCCGGCCCGGGCGCGTCCCAGCGACCGGCGAGGCGCCGCTGCTCGGCGAGCCGCTCGCGCTGCGCGACGCTCTCCGGCGTCTCCTCGTACAGCGTCTGCGCGACGCTCGCGGGCCCGCGCCGCTCAGCCGTCCCGCGCACGAGCACGGTGCGCGGCACGCCGCCGATCGTCAGCTCGATGCGGTCCCCCAGCGCGACCTTGCGCCCCGGCACGACGCGCCGCCCGTTGACCTCGACATGGCCGCCCTTGACCGCCTCGGCGGCGAGCGGCCGCGTCTTCGCGAGCCGCGCGGCCCACAGCCACTTGTCGATCCGCACCGCTGGCGCGTCCTCGCTCACGCGTCCACCGTATCTTCCGCGACGGCCCCGGCGCACGGTACATTCGAGCCGTCGATGGACGACGACGCGTCCGACGGAGCCCCCGGGACGGACCTCGTGCCGCTTGCCGGCGCGCGCGGCGTCCCGCGCGAGCTGGCGCTCGCGGCCGACCTCGCGCTCGGCGCCGGCGCGCGCGTCGCACGCACGGCGTGGCGGCTCGGCGCCGGCGGTCGCGCGGCGCTGCGCCTGACCGCCTCGCTGCCGGGCGCGCGCCTCGCGCTGCGCGCGGCCGGCGGACTCGCGCGGCCGCTCGCCGCGGACGGCGCGCGCACGCGCGAGCGCACGGTCGAGCGTGCGCAGGCGCTGCTGGAGGCGGTCGTCCCGGCGATCGTCGAGCTGATCGACGTCGACGCGGTCGTGCGGCGCGTCGACGCGGACGCGGTCGTCGCCGCGATCGACGTCGACGCGCTGATCGCCCGCACCGACGTCAACGCGCTGCTGGCGCGCGTCGACGTCGACGCGGTGCTCGCGGCCGCCGACCTCGACACGCTGATCGCGCGGATCGACGTCGACGCGATCGCCGCGCGCATCGACGTCAACGCGGTCGTGCAGCGGATCGACGTCGACGCGGTCGTCGAGGAGACCGAGCTGGGCACGATCGTCGCGCGCTCGACGAGCGGCTTCGCGAGCGAGGCGCTCGACGCCGCGCGCGCGCAGACGGTCGGCGCCGACACGCTCGTCACGCGGATCGTCGAGCGGCTGCTGCGCCGCCGCGGCGAGGCACCGCTCGGACCGCGCCTGCTCGTGCCGCAGGAGGACGAGGAGGACGGGGCGCCGTGACGCGCGCCCGCGACGCGATGGAGCACCAGGGCCACTACGCGGGCCCGGTCAGCCGGCTGCTCGCCTACGCGGCCGACGTCGGGATCGTCGGCGTCCTCTACACGGCGGGGCTCGCGCTGCTGCGCTTCGCGGTCGAGGCGGCGACGCCATGGCAGCTCAACCTCGACAGCGCCGTCTTCGCAATCGGCGCCCTCCTGTGGGCGGCGCTGTACTTCGGCAGCTCGTGGGTCGGCTTCGCGCGCAGCCCGGGGATGTCGCTGCTCGGGCTGCGGATCGTGCGCAGCGACGGCTCCGACCTCGACCGCCGCCATGCGCTGATCCGGCTGGTCGCCTTCCCGCTCGGCTACCTGACGCTCGGGATCGGCTTCCTGCCGATCCTGCTCGGCCGCACGCGCCAGGCGATCTACGATCGCCTCGCCGACACGGCCGTCGTCTACGACTGGGATGCGGAGGCGGCGAAGCTGCGCGAGCTGGCGATGCGCGGCGGGGCGCGGCGCACGCTCGGCACGGACGCGCCGGCCGACGGCTGAGCGCCGGTCAGCGCCCGAACCAGCGCGCGCGCCGCGTGGTGCCGAACGCGGACTTCTCGGCGACGAGCGCGTCGGAGGGGGCCTGGAAGGTGCCGGTCGGTCTCGGGCCGCCGAGGAAGTCGACGTCGACGCGGCCGACGCGGCCGGCGCCGAACTCGATGTAGCAGGAGCCGCGCCCGGCGTAGCCGTCCGGCTGCTGCGCGCCGCGCACGCGCGCGATCAGCTGCTCGGCGACGACGCGCGCGGCGCCCTCCGCGAACACCCCCGCCTTCGGCACGCCGACGGTCGCGACGTCGCCGACCGCGTAGACGTCCGGGTAGCTCGTCGCGAGTGTGGCCGAGTCGACCGGGACGTAGCCGTCGACCGTCATGCCCGCGGCGATCGCGACGTCGGGCGCGCGGTGCTTCGGCACGCCGAGGAACAGGTCGTAGGGCAGCTCGCCGCCCTCGCCGCCGAGCAGCGCGATCCTGCGCACCGGGTCGAGCGAGACGACGGGGTTGCCGGGCACGAAGCGGATGCCGCGCTGGTCGAACGCCTCCAGCAGCGCGGCGGAGGTGTCGGGCGATGGCGGCACGGGCGTGCCGAACGGGACGGCGAAGGTCAGCTCGCAGTCCTCGCGGATGCCGCGCTCGACGAGCTGGTCGTGCAGCAGCAGCGCGCACTCGCTCGGCGCCGGCGGGCACTTGAACGGCGCGCCGCAGACGCCGATCACGACGCGGCCGCCGGCGAAGTCGGGCAGCGTCCCCGCCAGGCGCTGCGCGCCCTGCACCGAGTAGAACTCGTCGGCCTCGGCGAGGCCCGGCGTCGCGTCGAGGTCGTAGTCGGCACCGAGCGCGAGCACGAGCACGTCGGCCTCGTGGACGCCGGCGTCGGTCGTGACGCGACGCGCCTCGGGGTCGATCGCCTCGATCGTCTCGCGCACGAAGCGCACGCCCGGCTTGACGAGGTCGCGATACGGCAGGCGGACCGCGTCGAGCGTCGTGCGGCCGAACATCACGTCGAGCTTCGAGTAGCCGAACACGAACGCATCGGCCTTGTCGACCAGCGTCACCTCGACCTCGTCGGCGAGCGCCTCGGACAGCGTCGTGCTCAGCTCGAGTCCGCCGAAGCCGGCTCCGAGAACGAGGACTCGCAACGCCACGGGCGCGAGCATACAGCTGTGGACCGGCGTCGCGGCGCCGGTCCACAGCGCTCGCGCGCCTCAGGCCGCCGGCGCCGGCTGCATCACCGTGAACGCGGCGCCCTGCGGGTCGATCAGGCCGGCGAAGCGGCCGATCGGCATGTCCATCGGCTCGTTCGTGACGGTCGCGCCCAGCTCGCGCGCCTTCGCGACCGTCGCGTCGCAGTCGGCGACCGCGAAGACGACGCCCCAGTGCGGCGGGACCTCGGCCGGGAACCACTCGTCGCTCATCTGCATCATGCCGCCGACCGGTCTGCCGCCCAGCTCCCACACGGTGTAGCTCGCGGGCGCGCCCTCGAACTGCGGTCTGCGCGGCTCCCAGCCGAACACCGCCGGGTAGAAGCGCGTGCCACCCTCGGCGTCGCGTGTGAGCACCTCGTTCCAGCACAGCGAGCCCGGCTCGTTGACGAGCTCGGCGCCGCCGAACGCCTTCGGCTGCCAGACGCCGAACGCGGCGCCGGTCGGGTCGGCGAAGAACGCCATCCGGCCGATGTCCATCACGTCCATCGGCTCGACGAGCACGCTGCCGCCGGCCGCCTTGACCTTCTCCGCCGTCTCGTCGGCGTCGGCGACGCTGATGTACGTCGACCAGGCGGTCGGCTGCTGCTCCTGCATCTTGCCCATCACCCCGCCGACGCTCTTGCCGTCGTGCTGGAACATGCGGTAGCCGCCGGTCTCCTCGACCGGCCCGGGCTCGGTCGCGCCCCAGCCCATCAGCGCGCCGTAGAACGCGACGGAGGCGTCGACGTCGGGCGAGGCCAGATCCACCCACGAGGGGGTTCCGGGCGGGAAGTCGGGCATGACGATCTCCTCTGTCGGGGGCTCTCGACCATCCTCCCACGCGGCGCGCGGGTCGGTGTGACGGCTCGTTCACCGGCGTGTGCGCGCGGACGCGCGGGCGAGCAGCGATCGTTAATCCGGTGTGACCGGCGCTGGCCCCTCCTTGCGGGCGGGGGTACGATGAGCGGACCCCATCTGCATCGTCGCTGCCGCCGGAGCGACGCAACGAAGGAGCCTGATTCGATGTTCTCCCAGATCGGACCGATGGAGATCGTGCTGGTCCTCGTGATCGCGCTGCTCGTCCTCGGCCCCAAGCGCCTGCCCGAGGCCGGCCGCTCGCTCGGCAAGGGCATCCGCGAGTTCAAGGACTCGGTCACCGGCGCCGCGCAGGACGACGAGCCGGCCATCGCCGCGACGACCGAGACGCCCGCGGCACGCGAGCGCGCCTGAGCTCGGCGGCGCGCGCGGAGTCCCAAGCTCCGCCGCGCCGTGCTGCTGATCGCCCCCGACTCCTTCAAGGGCACCTACTCTGCGCGCGAGGTCGCCGAGGCGATCGCGCGCGGCGCCGGCCCCGGCGCCGACGCCTGCCCGGTCGCCGACGGCGGCGAGGGTACGCTTGAGGTGCTGCTCGCGGCACGCGGCGGGACGACGACCGAGGTCGCCGTGCACGACCCGCTCGGGCGACGCACGACCGCGCCGCTCGGCTGGATCGACAGCGGCGCCACCGCGGTCGTCGAGACGGCGACGGCCTCGGGCCTGGGGCTCGTCGCGCCCGCCGAGCGCGACGCGGAGGCGGCGTCGACATTCGGCACGGGCGAGCTGATCGCGGCTGCGCTCGACGCCGGCGCGCGGCGCGTCGTCGTCACGGTCGGCGGCAGCGCGACGAGCGACGGCGGCGCCGGCGCGCTCGAGGCGCTCCACGCGGCCGGCGGCGTCCGCGGCGCCGAGCTGCTCGTGCTGTGCGACGTGAGGACGCCCTACGAGCACGCCGCCGAGGTCTACGGCCCGCAGAAGGGCGCCGGCGCGGCCGCCGTCGCGCGGCTCACCGCGCGCCTGCACGCCCGGGCCGGCGCGCTGCCGCGCGATCCCCGCGGCGTGCCGATGACGGGCGCCGCCGGCGGCCTGGCCGGTGGGCTGTGGGCGGCGTACGGCGCCGTGCTGGCGCCAGGCGCGGCATGGGTCCTCGACGCGCTCGGCTTCGACGCCCGGCTCGCGCGCGCCGACGCGGTCGTCACGGGCGAGGGCCGTCTCGACGGCCAGACGCTCGAGGGCAAGCTGATCGGTGAGATCGCCGCCCGCTGCCGCCGCGCCGGCACTCCCCTGCATGCGGTCGTGGGCTCGACGCTGCTGGCGCCGGAGGAGGCGGCGGCGCTCGGCCTCGCGTCCGTGCAGGTCGCGCGCGACGAGGCCACGATGGAGGCCGCTGGGCGCGTGCTCGCGGCGCTGCCGCACCTCGCTTAGCCGCGCTCGATCCGTTTGGCCGCACGCGGTGCGGCACACTTGTCAGACCAGAAGACCAGCGCTAGGATCCAGCCCAGATGCCGTTCCGAGCCGTGACCCGCGACCCCGCCTACGAGCAGGTCGCCCGCCAGCTGCGCGACGCGATCCTCGACGGCGCGCTCGCCCCCGGCGAGGCGCTGCCGTCCGAGCGCGAGCTGTGCGAGCGCTTCGGCGTCAGCCGCGCGACCGTGCGCGAGGCGCTGCGGGCGCTGAAGGCGCAGGGGCTCGCCGTCGACGACGGGCCGACCGCGCCGCTGCGCGTCACGACACCCGAGCTGCTCGCCGCCGGCCCGGGCCGCGACGGCCTCGTGCACCTGCTGCGGCTCGGGCGCGTCCCGCTCGACGACCTCGTCGAGCTGCGCAGCGCGCTCGAGGCCGCCGCCGCCGCGCACGTCGCGTCACGGCCCGCGCCCCGTGCGCTGGCGCCCGCGCGCGCTGCGCTGGAGGAGATGCGGGCGGCCGGGGCAGACCTCGCCGCCGCCGAGCGCGCCGACGTGCGCTTCCACCTCGCGCTCGTGCAGGCGTGCGGAAACCGCGCGCTGGAGCTGGTGATGCTGGCGGTGCGCGACTCGATCGAGGAGCACCTGCACACAGCGCTCGCGGCGCGGCGCGATCCGCCCGCCGCCACGCGCCGGCTGCTGCGCGAGCACGAGGAGCTGCTCGCCGCCGTCGAGGCGGGCGACGCCGCCGAGGCCGCGCGGCTCGTGCGCGAGCACCTGCTGCGCTTCTACGGCGAGGCGGGCACGGCGTGAGCGCGCTCGCCGAACGGCTGCTGAGCGACCTCGACGGCAGCGGCGACGTCGTCCTCGACGCCGACGTCCTCGCGTCCTACCGCGCCGATCAGGCGGCCCCCGGCCTGCTGCCGGCGGGCATGCCCGCCGCGGTCGTGCGCCCGCGCACGACCGCCGAGGTGCAGGCGGCCGTGCGCGCAGCCGCGCGCCACGGCGTGCCGGTCGTCCCGCGCGGCGCGGGCACCGGCCTCTCCGGCGGCGCGAACGCGATCGACGGCTGCCTCGTCGTCTCGCTCGAGCGCATGACCGACGTCGTCGAGATCGACGCGTCCTCGCTGCTGGCGACGGTCCAGCCCGGCCTCGTCAACGACCAGCTGCGCGCGGCCGCCGGCCGCGAGGGGTTGTGGTACGCGCCCGATCCCGCCAGCCACGAGTCGTGCACGATCGGCGGCAACGTCGCGACGAACGCCGGCGGCCTCTGCTGCGTGAAGTACGGCGTCACGCGCGACGCGCTGCTCGGCTTGGAGGTCGTGCTCGCCGACGGGCGCGCAGTCCGGCTCGGCCGGCGCACGCGCAAGGGCGTCGCCGGCTACGACCTCGTCTCGCTGCTGTGCGGCTCGGAGGGCACGCTCGGGATCGTCACCGAGGCGACCGTGCGGCTGCTGCCGCCGCCCGGCCCGGCCGCGACGCTCGCGGCCTCGTTCGGCACCCTCGGCGAGGCCGGCGCCGCGATCGCCCGGATCGTGCGCGAGACGACGCCCGCGCTGCTGGAGCTGATGGACCGCACGACGATCGCCGCCGTCGAGGCGATGGCGCCGCAGGGGCTCGACGCCGACGTCGCCGCGCTCGTGTTCGCGCGCGCCGACGGGCTCACCGGGCGCGAGCAGGTCGAGCGCATGGCCACAGCCGCATGCTGATGCAGGCGCGCCGGCTCGCCTACCCGGCGCTCGAGCGCCAGGGCGCGACGCTGCTCGACGACGTCGCCGTGCCGCTCGGGCGGATCCCCGCACTGCTGGAGGGCGTCGCCCGCATCGGCGAGCGCCACGACCTCACGATCGGCACGTTCGGTCAGCCCGGCGACGGCAACATGCACCCGACGATCGTCTACGACCACCGCGACGCCGGCGCCGGCGCGCACGCGCGCGGGGCGTTCGCGGAGATCCTCGCGCTGGCGCTCGAGCTCGGCGGGACGCTCACCGGCGAGCACGGCGTCGGCCTGCTCAAGCACGGCGCGCTGCCGGACGAGCTCGGCGCCGCCCACGAGCTGCACCGTGCGGTCAAGCGCGCGCTCGACCCCGCCGGCCTGCTCAACCCCGGCAAGGGCGTCTGACGCGCGGCGGCGGCGACGCAGCGCTCAGCGGAACGCCTGGATGCCGGTGAGCGCGCTGCCGATGACGAGCGCGTGGACGTCGGCGGTGCCCTCGTAGGTGAGGACCGACTCGAGGTTGCTCATGTGGCGCATCGGCGGGTACTCGAGGCTGATGCCGTTGGCGCCGAGCACCTGGCGGGCTGTGCGGGCGACGTCGAGCGCCGCGTTCACGTTGCCGAGCTTGCCCATCGAGACCTGCTCGGGACGCAGCTCCCCCGTGTCCTTGAGGCGGCCGAGGTGGTGCGCGAGCAGCGTGGCGCGGTTGACCTCGAGCGCCATGTGCGCGAGCTTCTGCTGCTGGAGCTGGGTGGCGGCGATCGGGCGGTCGAACTGGATCCGCTCCTGCGCGTAGGACAGCGCGGCCTCAAAGCACGCGCGCGCCGCACCGGCCGCGCCCCACACGATCCCGTAGCGCGCCTCGTTCAGGCACGACAGCGGCCCCTTCAGCGAGGCGACCTCCGGCAGCACGGCATCGGCCGGCAGCCGCACGTCGTCGAGCAGCAGCTCGCTGGTGACGCTGGCGCGCAGCGAGAGCTTGCGGTGGATGTCCTGCGCTGAGAAGCCCGGCGTCCCCTTCGGGACGAGGAAGCCGCGCACGCCGTCGTCGACTCTCGCCCAGACGACGGCGACGTCGGCGAGCGAGCCGTTCGTGATCCACATCTTGGCGCCGTGCAGCACCCAGTCCGAGCCGTCGCGCCGCGCGCGCGTACGCATCGACCCGGGGTCCGACCCGGAGTCGGGCTCGGTCAGGCCGAAGCAGCCGATCGCCTCGCCGGCCGCCATCCGCGGCAGCCACTGAAGCTTCTGCTCCTCCGACCCCCAGCGCCAGATCGCGTACATCGCCAGCGACCCCTGCACCGAGACGAGCGAGCGCACGCCGGAGTCGCCCGCCTCAAGCTCCATGCACGCCAGCCCGTACGCGGTCGCCGACGCGCCCGCACAGCCGTAGCCCGTCAGGTGCATGCCGAGCACGCCGAGCCTGCCGAGCGCGGGCGCCAGCTCGCGCGGGATCGTCGCGGCCTCGAACCAGTCCCCCACGAACGGCGTGACGCGCTCGGCCACGAACGCGCGCACCGTGTCGCGGATGTCGCGCTCCTCGTCGGACAGCAGCCCGGAGAAGCTCAGGAAGTCGGTCGGCCGCAGGGCCGGCGGCGAGGCGGGGGTAGCGGTCATGCGCGCGTGCGCCCCATTGAACCAGACGGCGAGCGAACGGCGCCGCGGACGCTCGGCGCTCAGGCGCCGACGTAGGCGGCGAGGTGCTCGCCGGTGAGCGTCGAGCGCGCGGCGACGAGGTCGGCGGGCGTGCCCTCGAAGACGACCCGGCCGCCGTCGTGGCCCGCGCCGGGGCCGAGGTCGACGATCCAGTCGGCGTGCGCCATGACGGCCAGGTCGTGCTCGATCACGATCACGGAGTTGCCGGCGTCGACGAGCCGGTCGAGCAGGCCGAGCAGCTGCTCGACGTCGGCGAGGTGGAGGCCGGCGGTCGGCTCGTCGAGCACGTAGACGCCGCCGTGCGCGTGCCGGAGCCGCCCAGGTGGGCGGCGCACGCGGGCCCCTCCGTCGGCATCACCCAGGTGGGCGGCCAGCTTGAGCCGCTGGCGCTCGCCGCCGGAGAGCGTCGTGAGCGGCTGGCCGAGGCCGAGGTAGCCGAGCCCGACGTCGGACAGGCGCGCGAGGATCGCGTGCGCCGCCGGCGTCTGCGCGTCGCCCTCGCCGAAGAACGCCTCGGCCTCGGCCACCGGCATCGCGAGCACCTCGCTGATGTCGCGCCCGCCGAGCGTGTACTCCAGCACCGCGGCCTGGAAGCGCTTGCCCTCGCACTCCTCGCAGACGGTGGCGACGCCGGCCATCATCGCCAGGTCTGTGTAGACGACGCCGGCGCCGTTGCAGGTCGGGCAGGCGCCCTCGGAGTTGGCGCTGAAGAGCGCCGGTCTGACGCCGTTGGCCTTCGCGAACGCCTTGCGGATCGGATCGAGCGCGCCGCTGTACGTCGCCGGGTTGCTGCGCCGCGAGCCGCGGATCGGGGCCTGGTCGACGGACACCACGCCGTCGCGGCCGGACACCGAGCCGCCGATCAGCGAGCTCTTGCCGGAGCCCGCCACGCCGGTCACGACGACCAGCACGCCGAGCGGGATGTCGACGTCGACGTCCTGCAGGTTGTGGGTGCGCGCGCCGCGCACCTCCAGCGTCCCCGACGGCGTGCGCACGGACGGCTTGAGCGCGGCGCGGTCGTCGAGGTGGCGCCCGGTCAGCGTGCCGCTCGCCCGCAGCCCCTCGACCGTCCCCTCGAAGACCACCTCGCCGCCCTGCGCGCCGGCGCGCGGGCCGAGGTCGACGACGTGGTCGGCGATCGCGATCGCCTGCGGCTCGTGCTCGACGACGAGCACCGTGTTGCCCTTGTCGCGCAGCGCCAGCAGCAGGTCGTTCATGCGCTGAACGTCGTGGGGGTGCAACCCGATCGTCGGCTCGTCGAAGACGTAGGTGACGTCGGTGAGCGAGGAGCCGAGCTGGCGGATCGTCTTGACGCGCTGCGCCTCGCCGCCCGAGAGCGTCCCCGACGGGCGCTCGAGCGAGAGGTAGCCGAGGCCGATCTCCACGAACGAGTCGAGCGTGTTCGCCAGCGACGCCAGCAGCGGCGCCACCGACGGCTCGTCCAGGCCGCGCACCCAGTCTGCGAGGTCGCTGACCTGCATCGCGCAGGCGTCGGCGATGCTGATCCCGTCGATCTTCGATGAGCGGGCCTCCGCGGCGAGCCGCGTGCCGTCGCAGTCGGGGCAGACGGCGAAGGTGACCGCTCGCTCGACGAACGCGCGCACGTGCGGCTGGAGCGCGTCCACGTCCTTGGCGAGGAACTTCTTCTGGATCGTCGGGATCAGCCCCTCGTAGGTGAGGTTGATCCCCTCGACCTTGATTCTGGTCGGCTCCTTGTAGAGCAGGTCTCCCAGCTCGCGCTTGTTGAACTGCGCGATCGGCTTGTCCGGGTCGAAGAAGCCGCAGCCGCGGAAGATGCGCCCGTACCAGCCGTCCATGCTGTAGGTGGGGATCGTCAGCGCGCCCTCGTTGAGCGACTTGCGCTCGTCGTAGAGCGCGGTCAGGTCGAAGTCGGTGACGGACCCGCGCCCCTCGCAGCGCGGGCACATGCCGCCGAGCCGCGTGTACGTCGCCTTCTTGGTCTGCGTCTTGGCGCCGCGCTCGACCGTGATCCCCCCGCTCGCCCTGACCGAGGGGACGTTGAACGCGAACGCGCTCGGCGGCCCGACGTGCGGCGTCCCGAGCCGGCTGAAGAGGATCCGCAGCAGCGCGTTCGCGTCGGTCGCGGTGCCGACCGTGGAGCGGACGTCGCCGCCCATCCGCTCCTGGTCGACGGCGATCGCCGTCGTCAGGCCGTCGAGCACGTCGACGTCGGGCCGCGCGAGCGTCGGCATGAAGCCCTGCAGGAACGCGCTGTAGGTCTCGTTGATCAGCCGCTGCGACTCCGCGGCGATCGTGCCGAACACGAGCGAGCTCTTGCCGGACCCCGAGACGCCGGTGAAGACCGTCAGCCGCCGCTTCGGCAGCTCGACGCTGACGTCCTTGAGGTTGTTCACGCGCGCGCCGTGCACGCGGATCAGGTCGTGGCGGTCGGCGCCGTCGCGCTGCATGGCGGTCACTGTAGTCGCGGCGCCGCGGGCGCGCGGCTCGGGCGGGACGCTCAGGCCACGCTGCGCGTGGCTCCACGCGCAGCGCCTGGCTGAGCATGCTGCCGACGACGGTCGTTGGACGCGCGCATGTCGCCCGTGAGCGCGCCGTGGCCGTCGCGTCGCGCCGGCAGCGGACCGCCGCGCGGGGCAGCTCAGTGCCCGTCCGGCGCCGCGTCGGCGCTGCGCCCGCTCGCGGGCAGCTCGAGCGCCAGCCGGCGGCGCCTCGCCGATGCGCCCTCGCGGTCGGTCGAGAGGAGCGTGACGGCGGCGGCGACGGCGGCGTCGGTCGCGGCACCGAAGAGCGGCTGCTCGAGCTTGCCGGCGAGCTGCCCGAGCGAGCCGCCGATCCCCTTCCAGGTCAGCCCGATGCTGGTCAGGACGGTGGCGGCGCCCGCAACGATCGCGCCGGAGCTGCTTGCGAGCGCCGTCAACCCGACGCCGGCTGCGAAGAGGACGACGATCAGCCCCGCCAGCCAGGGCATGCGGCGGATCGCGCCGATCGCGGCCGTCCGCAGCCGGCGCTGGAACCCCTCCGCCACGTCCAGCCAATCCTTCATGTCCAGCATGTCCGCCCCGCGCTTCTCCCCGGAGAGCAGGGCGCGCCACAGCTCGCCCTGGCGGCGCAGCAGCCGCAGCGCGTCCTGCTCGGCGAGCGGCGCCCGGCCCGTCCCCGCGGTCCCCGGCTGCCACGCGGCGGCCCAGTCGGACCACGCATGCAGCGATGCCGCGACAGCGTGGCCGGCATGCGGCGGGAGGGCGCTGTTGAGATCGTCGAGCCAGCCGAGCAGGTTCGCGACGCGGTAGCGGCCCAGCTGGCGTCTGACGCTTTGGCCGTCGGTCGGCTTGCGGCAGGTGTCGGCGAGCGCGCGGCCGAGCCCGTATGCCTTCCCGAGGCGGAAGTCGGCGGCGGTCAGGTGGCCGAGGATCGCGACGTGCACCGCCAGCACCGCGTCCTGCGGCGGGATCGCCTCCGGCGTCCGCAGGGCCGCCAGGTCGATCGCCTCGAAGCCGGCGCTCCCGAGCGGAGCGGCGAGGCGCGCCAGCGCCGCCTGGACCTGGTCGACGAGGATCGCCGCGCGCTCGGGATCGTCGAGCGCGCCGAGTCCCGGCAGGTCCGCGTCCCGCTCGCCGCCGGCGGGATGGGAGGCGTACCGGCGGCGGTTGCGGGGACGGTAGAGCTCGGCCATCTGCCAGCCGAGCGAGAAGGACAGCGCCACGTTCGGGTCGGCGCTCGCCGCCGCCTCCGCCTGCGCCGCGCTCGCGAGCGCGGCGCCGAACGCGAGCAGCGCGTCGGTCGGCGCGCCGGGCTTGCCGGCCGCTGTGGGCTGGGAGACCGGCGGCGTGGGATCGTTCGCCATCGCTGCTCGCCTACGGCTGGCCGGCGGGATGGTCGTTGCGGCGGAGCTCCTGCGCGGCGGCGAGGATCCCCGCTTGCAGGTCGGTGACCTGATGCCGCTCGGCCGGGCGCAGCATCTGCGCCGGCGCCTGCAGCAGGCGCCGCGTGCGGGCGCCGTGGCGCTCGGCCACCCAGTCGACCAGGGCGGAGCGATCCGGCGCCGGCCGGGGCGCCGGCTCGGTCAGCAGCCCGCCGAGGTCGGCGGCGGCTGCCACGCGCTTGCCCATGTAGTGCGGGTGGCCGTCCTGCAGCCAGTGGATCAGGGCGCCCGCGCCGGAGCGGCGGTCGAGCTCAGAGGCGCAGAAGCGCCCGAGGATCGTCTTGGCGATCGTCGCGTGGTCGAACAGGGTGCTCGAGACCGACCGTGCTGCAACCCAGGGCGAGACGACGATCGCCGGCACGCGCACGCCGTAGCGCGAGAACGTCTGCGGGTCGTCGTCGGGCGGATGCTCGGGCGGAGCGACGTGGTCGAAGAACCCGCCGTGCTCGTCGTAGACGATCAGCAGCAGCGTCCGCTCCCACTGCGGGCTCGTCGCCAGCGCGTTGTAGACGAGGAAGACGAGCTCCTG
>Ga0070717_10000018_pt1 | contig 195516 bp, 144 predicted proteins | sample LARL113metaG_FD_71366 | JGI IMG/M metagenome (GOLD analysis project Ga0070717, IMG submission 71366) | Corn, switchgrass and miscanthus rhizosphere microbial communities from Kellogg Biological Station, Michigan, USA - LAR L11-3 metaG | ecosystem: Host-associated > Plants > Roots >...
CGGCTATGTGATGAAACAGGAGGCGAGCGAACAGATCCTCACCGCGATTCGCCGCGTGCTCCTGAACGAGCTCTATTTGAGCGAGAAGATGAAGGAAAAGATGCTTCACCGCCTCGTGAACAATAAGAAGGGCGACGAAGTGGTTTTCTCCATCGACAGCTTGAGCGATCGCGAGATGGAAGTTTTCCAGCTGATCGGAAATGGATTCAGCACCCGTCAGATCGCGGCGACGCTCAATCTGAGTGCCAAGACGATCGACTCGTACCGCGAACACTTGAAGTTGAAGCTTCGCCTGGAAACCGGCGCCGACTTGGTTCGCCACGCCATCCAGTGGGTCAAAAGCGAAAATATCGTATAAACCCCCGCGGCATCTTCTTTTTCCCTCCTGGCGCACCCTTTCGGTGCGCCTTTTTTATGGGTCGGGGCGGGGCAGTGACGGGCGAGGAATGATCAGACGGGGCGAGACCGATCGGGAAATGTTTTCAGAGGAGTTAAACTGGTAAATACCCCGTCGTTTTCCACCCCTTTTTATTCGGCATACCGGCCGCCTCCGGCAAACCCCCGAGGGCCACTCGGAGTAACCACCAACAAAACCACCACGTCAGCCCTGATTCCGACCGCTCGCGATTTAGGGCATACTGTTGGCGATCTTTATGAAGCAAAAGCGCACACCCCGCCCAAACCCGCTCCATCAGCAGGGCCAATTGCGGGGTGTCGGGTCGGCGAACGCCGCTCCTTTTTTGCCCCTAAACCAAGAAATTCCCGCCGCGCAATCGGACACCTGTCTGGATCTAGCGCATGCGCGGACGGCTCGCTGTCTCGATGGCACTGATGCCGTAGTGAAATTTTCCCGACGTCTTATCTCGGCCGTCGAGCTCCCTGTTTCCTCGCCCGACCGCGGCGTTGGCTCGGCCGCGAGGAAGATTTTAGGACGCCCTTCCTCTTTCTCGCTCCCGGCGAGTTTTTCTCCACGGCCCAGAAGGCTTCATGCCCGGCGGGTAGTGAAATCTTAAATACTTTTTCCAGCTCCTCATGCGTATCCTCTTAATTGGTGACGAACAGAAAAGCCGCCGCCTCCTGGCTCTCGGGTTGGGCGACTCCGATCCAGCCACCTTCACGACGGTGAGCTTGGTGGAGGACTTGCTTCGCTTGCCTCTGGACCGCGATTTCAACGTCGCGCTGCTCGATTGGGAAATGCGCTCGGCCTCGGCCCAAGAAGCCATTGTCGCCCTGCGTCGCAAGGCCCCACTTTTGCCGTTGGTCGTGACGGTGGCCAATGAAGAAGCCGCTGCCGCCGCCCGAGCCAAAGGAGCGCAGCTCTGTTTATTGAAGCCGGTGGACGTCGATGGCCTTCGCGCCGCGCTCCAGGAATACGCCGCCACGCCTGTGGCCATGCCGGCCGCTGAAGATGTGCCGACCCCCGCGCCTCGCAAGCCGGCTCCGGTGCAGAAAGAGGAACCGGAAGTCGAGACCGCGGACTTCAATACGCGCAGCCCTGTGATGCAGCGGATGCTCGATATGGCTTGGCGGGTGGCTCCCACTCCCGCGACCGTGTTGATCCTGGGCGAAAATGGGACCGGCAAAAGCGTATTGGCTGGCGCCATACATCGGCGGAGTGAGCGCAAAGCGCATCCTTTCGTCACGGTGCATTGCCCTTGCCTGCAAGAGCAGCTGCTCGAAAGTGAACTTTTCGGCCATGTCAAAGGTGCGTTTACCGGTGCGGTGAACGACGCGATGGGAAAAGTCGCGGCGGCCGAAGGTGGCACGCTTTTCCTCGATGAAATCGGCGACCTGCCGCTTTCGATTCAACCCAAGCTTCTGCGGCTCCTGCAGGAACGGAAGTACGAGCGGGTCGGAGAAACCACTCAGCGCTCGGCCGACATCCGCGTGATCACGGCAACCAATCGCGACCTTCAAGCCGAAGTCAAAGCCGGGCGTTTTCGCGAAGATCTTTATTATCGTCTGAATGTAGTCTCGATCGAGGTGCTTCCGCTGCGCGAGCGGGTGGAAGACATCGTTCCGTCAGCCGAGCACTTCCTCCAAAATATGGGGAAGACCTTGCAGCGCAATTTCCGCGGGCTGAGTCAGTTGGCCTGTGAGACCCTTCGCAATTACCGTTGGCCAGGCAATGTCCGTGAACTCCGCAACGCGGTGGAACGGGCGGCTATTCTGACCGATCGCGAGGTGCTCGACGTCGCGGACTTCTCGCAGCTCGTCGCGTCGCCGCAGACTCCGGGCCCGCGGGTAGGCGAGTTTGTCAGCGTGAACAGTTTGGTCGAAGAACATATTCGCTTGGTCGTTTCTCGGGCGGCCAGCTTGGAGCATGCGGCGAGAATTCTTCACATCGACCGTTCGACCCTTTATCGTAAACGGAAGCGCTGGCAGACCACTGCCACGCCTTTCGCCGAGTTCACTGCCGCGCAACCGGCGCAGTCCCAGGTCGGTTGAGCTTGTAGGCTGCGATTTGTATCGGGCCGAGGGCGGCGGTGTAACCACGCCACCAATACAAAGGCATGAAAAAGGCAGGGCTCAACGGCCCTGCCTGTGAAGTTCGCTTTGTGACTCAGGACTAGGGCAGAGCGACGCTCATGCCTCGCTCGATACCTTCGCCAGAAACAATCGTACAGATCGCAATTTTTTCCCGCACGGTATCCACTTTTATCTCACCTTTCGTGGTGAAGCTCACGTCGAGGGTTTCGCCCGTGCTTGGGTCGCGGAGGACCTCTGAGGTGCCCACTTTGAAGGTCTGACCGACGGTGATGCCCTCCCGAGAGCCTCGGTTCACGTAAACTTGTTTGTCCTTTACGGCGACAACGCTGCCTGTCCAGGGCATGTCTTTCACCTTCGAGGAGATGAAAGCGACGGCTTCGTCGATGGCGGCTTCCACCGCCTTGCCCACATTGGTTTTTTTGAAGCCTCCGAGGTCGGCGTTCCAGTTGCGATCGGTGAAGCCCAACGTGAGGCCGGTCTTTTTGGCCACGCCGACTACGCGCTTAGAAGCGATGACTTGCCCCGTGGTTGAATCCACGACGTAAACCACGGCGTTGATTTCCGCCTGGTCGCCGCCCACGCCAATCTTGAAGCCTCCGATTCCGACCCCGGCGTTGCCGCCCGTGGTGCTTGCCTGGAAATGGGTGATTTCGCCTTTTACCAGGAGTTGCGCGGGCGAAAGGTTTCCCGTGACGGGCGTCTTGTCCCCACCAGCGGTCCGCCCCGATTTGCCCAGGTCCTGTTCGGCCATCGAGGCGTTTCTCATGTCCGCCTCGCCGAGGACGATAAAACGACCGCTCTGCTGAAGCGAATCGGTCAGCAATGCGCCCCAAGTATCGGCCACCTGGAACTGCCCGGAAAAGTTAGAACGATTTTCGAACTTAGTGACGGCGATGGTGTAGCGAAGCCCGCCCTTGAACGCATCAGCCGGTGGGGACGGGGGCGCTTCTTTTGCGGCCTGGGCCGTGGCGACAGTAAGAACCGTGGAGAGAAGGATCAGCCAGAGGGGGTGTTTCATGCAAATGATGAGATGAGCATTTCGGGAAAGAAAGACGATCGACCAACGGAATATTCCGGGACGAAGCGTCGGTAAACTGAAATCCCAGAAAGGCCGCGAGTGTTACATTCGACGACTCGCGTCCCTCACCCCTCTCATCGCGGTGCAGCCTGGACCAGCTTTGGCTTGCGCTCACTGGCTTGGTACCAGCGGTAAAACGCGATCACTAGGCCCGTAGCGGTCACCATTAGTCCACCGAGCTTCATCGTCACCGCGCCCAAAAGCTGATCCTCCATGGGACTCAGTACGGCGTAAAGACGAGGCGCATATTCATAGGTCGGATACAGGACGTTATCCGAAAACGCGATGAAAGCGAAAACCGGCGTCATCGCCACGGTGACCGCCAGCAAATAGATCATCTGGGTGCCGTATTTAACCGGCGGGTACAGTTTGGAAGGGCTGAGGAGGGGCCACCAATAAAAGAGGGCGGCGCCGAAAAACATCAGATGCTCGAGGACGTGGACATTCTTGTTTCGCAGGGCCAAGTCGTAGAGCGCCGGCGCGTGCCAGCCACTGAGGATGATCGAATAGATCAGGCCGCAAACCACCGGATTGAACAAGCAACTTCCTAGCCACCTCAGACCGGGACGGTCGGTGAGGGGCGCGATCAGCCACGAAGGGATGCCGAGGAGAAAGAGAACGGCCGAGACATAGATCAGCAGTTGATGCTGGATCATATGTGCGCTCAGTAAAAATTTCTCCCCGATTTGGTCGAGCGGCGAACCTACGGCCAGATAGAAGATCAACAAAGAGCTATAGAATCGGATGGCGTGGTTTTTCGGAAAGGAGGCGTCAGCGTCGAAACGGCTCCGTAATGGGCCAACGGATACGGCGTAGAGCCAGGCGAGGAAAATCAGTCCTCCAATCAGAAAAGGTTCGTTGTGCCAGTGGAGCCAGTCGATCATGCGGACTCCTACTCAAACACAGAAGTGTGCGAACCGAAAGGGTTGGTTCAGCGCAGCCTCACCGATTTTAGACCTTTTCCTGAACCCTAGGAAAGGTTCTTACAGTCTTTTTGAGATCTGGCTGTAAGTTCACAAAAAAGGCGGCCGCAAAGGGCCGCCTGAAAAGTGGCAGATCTCACTCCGATCAAAACGGAGGCACTCCGCCGTCGAGCGGGTGGCTATCTCCCACCGCGAACAAGGCGAGCAGCGCGAGAGTTGTACCGCCAGCGAGGATCAATCCGATAAAAAAGAGAACGGTGCAGAAGAGCTTATCCCACCGCAGGTGCATGAAGTAGAAGATAACGAGCATGAACTTCACCAGCGAGAGAACGAGCAGGGCGCTGACGACCACCCAACGCACGATCGGGATATAAACGATCACGATTTCGACGCCGGTAATGACGGCGAGGATCATCGCGATTTGGATGAAAATCTGAAATTTGCTCTCGCCGTGATCGTGAGAATCCACGGCAGCCGGAGTGGTGGTAGTGACGGCAGACATGATCAGAGATATTCGAGAAGGTACACCGCAGTGAAGATCACGATCCAAACAATGTCGACGAAGTGCCAGTAGAGACCGGCACCCTCAACGTCGATCGCGTTGGCCTCACCAAACTCAGTCGCTCCGCGCGCCCGGCCCATCAGATTTAGGCCGATCAAAAACACCACCGCGATCGGAAGCAGAACGATGTTTTCGTGAGCCCAGGTTCCAAACGCCTCAGCATTTAAACCGGTCTCTTGGGCAGTGTGAATGAAGTGGAGAACCAAATACATCCAGGCCACGACGGTGAGCGCGAAGAGGATGAAGTGGGCAAACGTGCTCGTCAGCCAGGCATAGCGTCCTGAGTCCGCATCAACCGGCTTGAAAGTCCGAATGTACATCAGGGTCAGCCAGAGAACGCCAATGGCCACGTGGCAACCGTGTGTTCCCGTCAGGGTGTAGAACGTCGACCCAAAGATGCTGTTGGAGAGGGTCAATCCCTTCTCGTGGACGAAGTGGTTGAATTCGAAAACCTGGCAGCCCAGGAAGATTAAACCGAAGAAAATCGTGCCGAGGAGGTTGCGACGAGTGCTGCGGACGTTGCCCTTTTGAATGGCATTCACGGCCAGCGCCATGAGGAGCGACGACATCAGCAGAATGAAGGTCGAGAACGAGGTCAGCTCGATGCTGAAAATGTCGCGAGCCGATGGCGACCCGGGAGGCGGGTGGAGCCGGTAAATCAGGTGCGTGGAGATCAGCGACCCAAAGAACATGCAGTCCGATGCCAGGAATGCCCACATGAAGAGCTTCTTGTTCGGAATACCCGTCGAAGTGGTGTGATCGTGATGGTGGTCGATTGTACCGGCCGCGTGGCTACTCATGAGTGCGATTGCGTTAGCGCTGAGCTAGGGGAAAAGGACAGAACGAGAGGACGAAGGTTTAGTGGTGAGACCCGTAACCTTTGGCCTCGCTGCCTTCTTCGTCGGGGTGGACATGATAACCGCCCGGGCCTTCGAGCGCCCAAAAATAGGCACCGAGGAAAACGAGGGCTCCACCCGCGATCGCTAAAAGGATTCCGTAATTGTGACCTGTTTGATGAAGCGTCTCAGCGAAGAACACGTTGATCGCGTCTTTGCAGGCGAAACTCAGTCCGCCGAAGAGGAGCCCAAAGGCGGTCACAAACGGAAACCATGACTGGCTCGGCATATGAATCCCATGCGCACTTTCCTGCGCGGCATGCTCCTCTTTGTCGTGCGCAGCCTCGTCCTGGTGGTGCTTCTCGTACCAGAATGCATCGCGAGCGTGGACGGTCGGAGTGACGGCGAAATTGTATTCAGGCGGTGGATTCGGAATGGCCCATTCGAGGGTGCGACCATCCCAAGGATCCCGGCCCGACTTTTCTCCTTTGAAGAAGGTGTAGATCATCACGGCAAAGTAGATGCCGATCCCGATCGCGAGGATAAAGGCGCCCACGGTGGCGATGAAATTTGGCGTGTTCCAACCCATGTTTCCATCGTACACGGCAGTACGGCGCGGCATGCCGTTTAGCCCAAGGAAGTGCATGGGGAAGAAGGTCGTGTTGAAGCCGATAAACACGACCCAGAAGGAAAGCTTGCCCCAGAATTCGCTCACCTTGCGACCGCAGATGAGCGGGAACCAGTAGTGAATACCGGCGAGCAACCCGAAGACCGATCCGCCGATCAGCACGTAGTGGAAGTGGGCAACGACGAAATAGCTGTCCTGCTGCTGCGCATCGGCGGGAGCCGCCGAGTGCATGATGCCCGAGAAACCGCCCATCATGAACATCCAGACGAAACCGAGCGCGAACATCATCGGAGTACGCATCATCAGGTGACCGCCCCAAAGCGTGCCGATCCAGTTGAAGATCTTTACGCCCGTGGGGACGGCGATTGCCATCGTCATCAGCGCGAAGGCGGCTGTAGCCACCGTTCCCATACCAGTAGTGAACATGTGGTGACTCCAAACGCCGAAACCCAAAAATCCGATACAGGCGCCGGAAAACACCACGATCGGATAACCGAAGAGCGGTTTGCGGGAAAAGGTGGGCAAGATTTCCGAAACGATGCCCATCGCGGGCAAAATCAGAATGTACACTTCAGGATGGCCGAAGACCCAGAACAAGTGCTGCCAAAGGATCGGTAGGCCGCCGTTCGAAACTTCGAAGAAATTCGTGGCAAATGAGCGGTCCATCATCAACTCGACCAGCGCAATCGTGATTGCCGGAAAAGAGAGAATGATCAGAAAGGCGGTGACCAGCGTCATCCAGGTGAAAACCGGTAAACGCATCATCGTCATTCCAGGCGCTCTCAGATTGATGATCGTGACGATAAAGTTCAGCGAGCCGATCACGGACGATACGCCGAGGATCTGTAGACCCATGACCCACAAATCGGTCGAGATGTCAGAGGCGAACTGGTTTGAATACGCTCGAGAGGTCAGCGGTGCGTAGCCGAACCACCCGATATCGGGAGCACCGGAGCGCACAAACCAACCGACGTTCAAGATGATCGCACCAGCGAAGAAGACCCAGAAGGCAAAACCGTTTAACCGGGGAAACGCGACGTCGCGCGCGCCGATTTGAAGCGGCATGATGTAGTTAAAAAACGCGGCGGACAAAGGCATGACGGCGAGAAAGATCATCGTCGTCGCATGCATCGTGAAGAGCTCATTGTAGAGCTGGTGCGTGATGAACGTGTTGTTCGGCACCGCGAGCTGCACGCGAATCATCAGCGCTTCGAACCCGCCAACGAGAAAAAAGAACAGCGCGGACATCCCGTAAAGGAGGCCGATGCGTTTGTGATCGACCGTGGTGAGCCAACTGACGATGCCCGTCTTGGCGGTGGGGCGAGTGAGGATCCAGGGGCGTTTTTCAGCGCCGGCTTTTTCCTCTTTGCCGATAAAATCGTTGCGAGCGAGAGCGTCCATAGCGAAAGGGTTACGAGATTCGGCAGTTACTTGAGGCTGTGGAGGTAAGCGACCAGGGCCTGACCTTCGTCTTTATTGACGGTGAAGTTTTGCACCCAGGCTTCTCCTTCTCTCTTCATATATCCGGGCATCACGCCGCTGCCATAAAACATTTTATTGCCGGGCTTGACGTTGTTTGGATCGGTGACCCAACGGAATAAATTCTTCGGCGTATTTTCCAAGACGCCGCCGGCGATGGTGGTGCGAGCCGCGACGTGGGTCAGATCAGGACCGACGTTGCCCGCACCTTCGTGACCGCGGACGGTGTGACAGCCGGCGCAGGTCTTTTGTTGAAAAAGCTGACGTCCCTTCGCGATCAGCGCGGGATCTTCTTTCGGATCGATCTGCTGTTGGTTGATCCAACCGGCAAATGGATCCGCATCAAATTCCGCGCTGTAACCAGGTGAGTTGCGCTTGACCGGTGCCATGTCGTAGCTCGCAAACTCGGCCTTTGGCGCATTCGGGGCGATCGTGCGTGCGCCCTGTTTCTGGTGGGCGAGCCATTTCGTAAAGTCGTCTTTTTCCAGCGCTACGACCCGAAACCGCATCACTGCATGGGACTCTCCGCAGTATTCAGCGCATTGTCCCCAGTAATAACCGGCCTGGTCTGCCTGGATCCAAAGTTTGTTTGGGCGGTTAGGAATCATGTCGACCTTGCCGGCCAATCTCGGAACCCAGAAACTGTGAATCACGTCGACTGTCCGGAGGTTGATGCGGACCGGGCGATGAGCGGGAATGACGAGTTCGTTCGCCGTGACCACATTGCCCGACCCCTCTAACTGCTCTGGGTATTCAAAACGGAACCACCATTGGTAACCTGTCGCGGTGACCTCGTACATATTGGCCTGCTCGGCCTGCGGCACATCGTAGTCGTACCAAATGGCGCGGAGCGTCGGGACGGCGATGATCACGAGCGCGAAAACCGATGCGGCGATGAGGCCGAGCTCGATCAACGGATTGCCGTGCCCTTGTTCAGGAGGCGCCGCGTGTTCATCCGCGGCGTTGCGGGCTTTGAACTTCAGCGTCGCGTAAGCCAGAATGGAGGCGACGATCACGAAAATCACCGAGGTAACCCACACCGTCACGTAAAAGACGTGAGCCTGTTCTGCCGCCACCGGTCCGTTCGTCTTGAGCGTGGATTGCGGTCCATCCAACCAGCTCCAGCCGCCGAGAAACAGAGGCGCGATCCCCACCGCGAGGGGAATCAGCAGACGTCGAAGGGGACGAAAAAACGAAGCAGACATGATGTGTAAGGACAAAAGAGGGTGAATAGCGGACAAACTATGCGCACACCTAGCGGAAAGCGTCCCAATCATGCTAGGTATTTCAAGATATAAAGCAGTGGTTAAGCAGCGCTATTATCCGACGGTTTCATCGGGAAGATACTTGTATTAGGAAGATAACCGAAGGAAAGGACGCATTCAAAGCGGGATGCGTGCCGGTGAGAAAGGGAATCTGAAGAAGCAAGGGGCGAAGCGCAGCGCGAGGATTAGATAGGCGTCGCTGGCCACCAGCGATACAGGAAAAAGTAAACCAGGACACCCGTCACGCTGACGTAATACCAGATCGGAAACGTCCATCTCGCCCAGGCGCGGTGCCGGTCAAAACGGCCTTGCAAAGCGAACAGCAGCGTTCGGGGCACAAGAAAGGCGATGGCGATCGCGAGGATGATATGGCTGATCAGCATCGCGTAGTAGACCTTCTGGATCGCACCCACGCCGCCAAAGGGGGTGTGAACACCGTGAATCAGGACCTTGTGAGTCACGTATCCAACTAGAAATACAGCCGAGACCACCGAGGCCGACATCATACAGACACGGTGCGCCGCCACGTTTCCGCGCATGATGCAAACGAAGCCGACGGTCATAAAAACCGTAGCCAAGCCATTCAGCGTGGCGTTCAGGGCCGGAATATCGTGGACCGTCATGAGCCGTGTATCCAGCGATCGAGCACAAGGGCCAGGAGCTGGAGAGGCAGCCAGCTAATTGAGGCTAAAAAGAGTTTTCGGGCCGCGCCCTCTCGTCCAGCTGGACGAAGAAAAGCTACCCCGCGCAGCACGAACCAGCTGCCCAACAGGAGCGTGAAGAGGGCGTAATACCCGCTGGTGAGGTGATAATAAGTCGGAAGAAGGGAGACGACCACGACTGCAATGGTGTTGATCAAGGACCAGAGCGCCACCTTCCCGCCTGCCGCGTCGCGCACCGGAAGCATCGGGAAATTAACGAGCTCGTAGTCCGCGCGGTAAATCCAGCCGATGGCCATGAAGTGCGGGATTTGCCAAAACAACAAAATGCCAAAAAGGATCCAGCCGAGCACCGGCTGATGGCTCTCGCTCGCCGCCCAACCAATCAACGGCGGGAACGCTCCCGCAATGGCTCCGATCTCCGTGGACCAGCGCGACCAGCGTTTTGCGGGTGTGTAGCACGCGAGGTAGCTCACGATCGTCGCCAAGGCAAAAAACGCGGCCCAGCCGTTCACTTGACCAAAGAGTAGGGCCAAGCCTGCGACGCAGAAAATCCAGCCGAGGACGAACGCGGAACCGGTGGCAATTTTTCCGGAGGGAATCGGCCGGTCTGCGGTGCGTTTCATCAGCGCATCCGTGTCGCTCTCCATCCACTGGTTCAACGCGGCCACTCCGGCGGCGGAGCAACACGTGCCAAGGAGCATGAAGAGGAATTTTGGGCCGTCCCAGCGCGGCAGAGCCGCAAAATATCCCACCACGGCGGTGATGACCGAAAGCATACTCAGCCGCGGTTTGGTCAGCTCGAGATAGTCCGCAAAACCTGCCTTCGTGGTTGTGATCTGGCTGGCCGCTGCTGCCGTGGTCATAGGAGAAACGCTTTCGTTCATGAGCGGGCAGCCGAGGAGCCGGTTCGTCCCACCGGTAGGTTCGGCCGCACTTGAGCCTCTGAACGAACAGGATCGACCGATTCAGTGAGACCTTGGAGAGAGTTACGATGGCCAAACCAAGTGAGCAGAAATGTGATCACCAAGGTGCAGGCTCCCACCATCACGTGGGCAGTGGTGTAATAAGGGTCCCTCACCGTCCAGATCACCGCCACGCCGAGGGAGATTTGTATCAATAAAATCATTACCATGAGCGTCGCGCTGTTCTTCAGTAGCGCGGAAACGCCGCGCTCCGTCCAGACGGTGACGGCGTACCAGACCAGGCCGACGCCCAATAACGCGGCCATCACTCGGTGGGCAAAATGGATCGCGATGCGAAAAGTCCAACTGGTCGGAATCCAGGTTCCTTCCGGCGTCAGCGGGAAGGTGGGGATGGCCAAGCCAGCATAAGAATGACGCATGGTCGCAGCGACGACCAGCTGGACCAAGACCAAGGCCGTGCAAATTAAACCCAGCCGGCGACCCCGGCGCCCGAGTGAAAAGGTTGCGGGCGATGCCTCGATCCAAGGCCGAGAAAGAGCGGTCGCCATGGCGAAGAGGAGCACGACAAAAAGTTGAGCGAGGATGCCGTGAGGAATGCGGAGAAATTGGCCGACGCTCATCTCCATGCCCGAAACATGCCATGCGTCCAGTTTCACCCGTTGACCGCCAATCAAGCCTTGCACGATCACAATCGCGAGGGCCCACCAGCCGAGTTTTCGAACCCAGGGGCGACTTTCCACCCGTGCCAGCCAGATCGCCAAGGTGATGGTGATCAGTCCCATGGTCATGCCGGAGAGGCGATGCGAGTGCTCGGCGAACATAGCCACGTTGGTCAACCAGCCCTGTGGATTGATCGATCCATTGGACAGCGGCCAATCGGGAAATGCCATGCCAGCGCCGATCGTGGTGGTGAACGCCCCCAGCATGAGAAGGACAAAAACCCAGGCGCTTCCCAAGGCTGCAAACCACGCCAATGCGGGCTTGTAGTGGGCGGTGCGGGAGGTGGAGGTGGTGTTCATCGAAAAGCCAACCCTCAAACTGAAGCGCAGAGCGGAGCGTCTGCAAACTCTTTGACAAATCTTTGTCCCGGGAGAATCGGTTAGCTATGGCTGCCTCTTGCCCTTCGGCTTCCTTTTTTGCCCGCCTCCACCGACGTGCTCTTGCGATTCTGCGAATCCTTTTTCCGGTCGTGTTTGCACTGAGCCTGACCGCCGCGGGCTGCTCCAAGTCCCCCGCCGCGGCGAAAAATCCGGGTGAAAAACGATTTTCACTTCGAGGCGAGGTGATGGCGGTCAATTCGACCGAGAATCTTCTCACCATCAAGCACGAGGAGATCAAAGACTACATGCCGGCCATGACCATGGAGTTTTCAGTCACGCCGGGGGATGCGGAAATTGTCAAAGTCGGCCAGCATATCCACGCCGATCTGGTGACGGAGGGAAAAGGCGAATTTCACCTCGAGAAAATCTGGGTGGAAGATCCGGCGAAAACCGCCGCGATCGAGGCCGCGGCGAAGGTGTTGGTCCAGGACACCGTGGCCCGCGGCAATCAAGCGTATCGGGAAATCGGCGAAACCGCTCCGACCTTCGCGTTGTACGACCAGGATGGGCGAGTGGTGGAGAGCACGCGGTTTCGCGGAAAACAAGTCCTGATGAACTTCGTTTTCACCCGCTGCCAGGTTGCGACGATGTGCCCCGCATCGGTCGCGCGTTTCCAGCAAACCCAGCGTCTCGCGCGCGAGGCTGGTATCCACAATTTGGAGCTTATTTCGATTTCACTCGATCCCACCTATGACACGCCGGGCGTCTTGAAGACCTACGCCGTCGCTCGCGGGATCGACACGAGTAATTATTCGCTGCTCACCGGCCCGGAGAATGCGATCAAGAGTTTGCTCGCGCAGTTCGGGGTTTTGGCGAACTTCGAGGGCGAACTGCTTAACCACACTTTGGCCACCGTCCTGATCGATGAGCAGGGGCGAATCGTCCACCGGGTTGATGGCAGTCGCTGGGAGCCCGCGGAGTTCATCGACAAGATGAAGAAGGAATGAGTGCGTCGTTGATTCCTTCGTCGTCGACCCCCGCTGCGGCCTCTCCGCCCAGGAACCAGAGTCGCGCCACTCGCCAGATCGTGTGGCTCACGCTTGCGGCGATAGCGCTCTATGTAGGGGTACGGCAACTACCGACCGGGACGAACCTCAGTCACCTGGATTTTCGGGTCGAGGGCGGCAATTCCATCGAGTTTTGCGATCCGGCGAATCCGCAATTTATTCCCGTCGTAGCAGTCCGTTCTCCAGTGACGTTGAGTTTGACCACAATGGCCCAACCCTTGGCGACGGACCAAGTCGCTCGCGTGACGGCCAAGTTGACCACCGCATCGGGCAAGCCGATCGGGCCACCGGATCTTCTCGTGGCCCACACCGAAAAACTCCACTTGCTCATCTTCGATCCGGAGCTGCGCGACTACCAACACGTTCATCCGGTTCCGGGAGAAAAACCGGGGGACTGGGTATTCACTTTCACTCCTCATCGCACCGGAAATTACCGCGTGTTTGCCGACTTTACGCCGGCGGCTACGGGGCGGGGATTGTACGCCAGCGCCGATCTGGAAGTCGCGGCGCGTAAGGAGAAATCCACTACGGCAGAGCCGGACTTGGAGGTGGGGGAGAAAACGGTCGGGCAATCCGAGGTGGTGCAGGACGGAATCGTTTTTCGGCTCAATCCCGCGGCGCTTCCGCTCAAGGCGCGAGCGATGTCCGATTTTGAATTTTCGGTCCAGCGGCAGGACGGATCGGCGGTTCAACTTCAGCCGGTGATGGACGCCTATGCTCATCTGGTCGCAATCGATCGCGACCGCAGTGGGTTCGCGCACTTGCATCCCGCTCAGCTCGTGCCGAGCGATGGAAAAACCGCGGCGTATTCGAAACTTCAATTCAAGGTGTTGATTCCGAAAGCGGGCCGGTATGTCATCTGGTCGCAGGTCCGGGTGGACGGTCGTGAATACTACGCGCCCTTCTGGTTTGAGGTGGAGAAAGGGTAGGGCAGAACGAAACTGCCCGCCTTTCAGCAATGCGAAGGAAGAAGGCTCGCGCGCTCGGGAATCGTGGTGGAAAAACCCGCCTCGCTTATGCCTTTGAGCACACCTTCCAGGACCGCTATCCGAGATAAATCGGAGCGGCCCTCATGCAGCAGGACGATGGCGCCCGGTTGAAGATGCTGCAGGATCCAACGCGTCGCGGTGGCTTTGTCGACGATGCTGTCGTAGCCCCGTGCGCTCCAAGCGATGAAGTCCATGCCCCGTCGAGCCAAGACCGGATGAATGAAGACGGTTTTTATTCCCACCGGAGCGCGAAAATACGACGCGGCGGGAAGTCCCGCCGCCTCGAGCGCGGCGTTGCAAGCATCGATCTCGCGGCGAATGCGGGCGGGACCCGCTGCCCAAAAACTGGCTGCGGGATGAGTCTGGGTGTGGTTGGCGAGGGTGTGGCCACGCCGCGCGATCTCGGCCGCCAGCTCGGGATGGCGCCGAACATTTTCGCCGATCACAAAAAACGTGGCGCGGGCTTTGTATTCATCCAGCAACGTCAAGACCCGCGGGGTGGTGAGCGGATCAGGGCCGTCGTCAATCGTCAGCCAAACTTCGCGCTGAAGGGTGCGAAAGCGCGTCGCGATCGGGCCAAAGCCGGATGCGGTGGGAATAAGGATTTGCCAAAGAAACCATGGGTCGAAGGAGAAATAGACCGGAATGGCCGCCCAACGATGGCCCGTCCAAAAAAGCGCCGCGGCGGCGAGTTTAGTCCCCATCCAAAAGAGCAGACCTCGTGGAAGGACATAACGCGATTTTTTGGTAAGCGGGGCTGAAGCGAGCTCCGGGCCTGCGGGACGAGCGGGGCTCGAGCTGAGTTGACGAAGGGACCGGCGGCTCATCAGAACCGTAGGTGTTTTACGGTTACGCCTTGATTGATCAGCTGTTTGAGGGCGTCCACGCCAATCTTGAGATGATCCTCGACGTAGCTGCTGTCCACGATGCGGTCGCTCTCGATCGTTTTGACCCCTTCCGGGACCATGGGTTGATCGCTGACGAGGAGCAGCGCGCCGGTAGGAATCTCGTTGAAAAAACCGGTCATGAAAATCGTCGCCGTTTCCATGTCGATGCACATGGCTCGGATTTTCGTCAGGTAATTTTTAAAGGTTTCGTCGTGTTCCCACACCCGTCGATTGGTGGTGTAGACCGTGCCCGTCCAATAATCGCGGGCATAGTCCCGGATGGTGGTCGAGATCGCCTTCTGCAGGGCAAAGGCGGGCAACGCAGGCACCTCGGGCGGAAAGTAGTCGCTGCTGGTCCCTTCACCGCGGATAGCCGCGATGGGTAGAATCAAGTCGCCGATTTCCGCCCGGTGTTTGATCCCGCCGCATTTTCCCAGAAACAATACCGCTTTGGGGTGAATCGCGCTGAGCAGGTCCATCACGGTGGCGGCGGTGGCGCTGCCCATCCCGAAATTGATGATGGTGATTCGACCGGCCGTCGCACTGGTCATGGGCTTGCCTACCCCGCGGACCCGCACCTTGTTCCACTTGGCGAATAACCGCACATAGTAGTGGAAGTTGGTGAGCAAAATATGGTCACCGAACTCGTTCAGAGGAACCCCGGTGTAACGAGGGAGCCAGTTTTCGACGATTTCGCGCCGGCTTTTCATGCTCAAGATTGGAAGCCTGTCGCAGAACTATCAAGTACCAAGGGTGCAAGTAGCCGTATCAAGGATCAAGTGACAAGGCACAGTGCCCGCTGTCGCGGCGTTCTGAATACCAAGGTGTGCCTCCGGCACGCTGGCTCTTGTCACTTGCTACCTGATACTTGTTACTTGGCTCCTGCCAAAGCGTTCTCGGTATTGAGGTGGTCGATACCGGTGTATTTCTGCGACTGCTCGTCCGCGTGGTAGCTCGAGCGCACCAGCGGTCCGCTTTCCACCACGCCCAGGCCGAGCCCGAGGCCGAAGTTCTTCCAATGAACAAACTCTTCCGGCGTGACCCAGCGGGAGATGGGAAGGTGCTGCGGAGTGGGCTGCAAGTATTGGCCGACAGTCAAAATATCCACCTTGTCGGAAACGAGGTCGCGCAAGGTCTGTTCGATCTCATGGTGCTCCTCGCCCAAGCCGAGCATGATCCCGGTTTTCGTGGTGAAACCTCGGCTCTTGGCGTACTGGAGCACTGCGCGGCTGCGGTCGTACCTGGCTTGGACGCGGACGGGTTTTTGCAGCCGCTCGACCGTTTCCACATTGTGGTTAAAAATGTCCGGTTTGGCGTCCAACACGGTGTCGAGGTCCTCGGTTTTGCCTTTAAAGTCAGGGACGAGGACTTCGATCGCCGTATTTGGATTCCGGTGACGGACCGCACGGATGGTCGCCGCCCAAACGCTGGCTCCGCCATCGGAAAGTTCGTCCCGTGCCACGCTCGTGATGACGCAATGGCGGAGACGCATCTGGGCAACGGCTTCAGCCACCCGCGCCGGCTCGCCCAAATCCAATTCAGTCGGCCGTCCGGTTTGAATGGCGCAGAAATTACAGGAACGCGTGCAGATGTTGCCCAAGATCATCACCGTCGCGGTTCCGCGGGACCAGCACTCGCCCAAGTTGGGACACTGCGCGCTTTGGCAAACGGTGTGGAGTTTGCGATCGTCTACGAGCTTGCGAACCGCCGTATAACCGGGGCCGGACGGCAGTTTAGCACGGAGCCAGGAAGGTTTGCGCGAGGTGTCCATCGGATCGTTGACTAAAGTCCAATTGCCGCGGTTATCCACGTTAATTTTGGTCGAGAGGAATGCGTCTAGGTCCCGCTCGAGAAGAATTCAGGCAGCAGCTTCCAGAATTCTTTGGCCAAAACGGTTTTAACTTCAGCAAGGTCCAGCTCTCGGCCCAGCTCGGTTTGCATCGAGGTGACCGTTCCGTCGACCGCCTGAATCCCGCAAGGCACGATCCCGCTGAAGTGGGCGAGGTTCACATTCACGTTCAAGGCGAAGCCATGATAAGTGACCCATCGCCGAACCGCCACGCCAATGGCCGCGACCTTACGCGTGCCCAGCCAAATGCCGGTTTTTCCTTCGCGCCGCTCGGCGGCAAGACCGAACCCAGCGACGCCGTTGATCATAACCTGTTCGAGAAAGCGAAGGTAGGCGTGGAGATCTTTTCGCGCCGCGAGACTCACGATCGGATACCCGACCAGCTGGCCAGGTCCGTGATAAGTGATATCCCCGCCGCGATTGGTTTTCACCACCTCGACGCCCTGGGCGAGAAGTTGCTCGGGGGACCACACAACATGGGTTTCGGCCCCGCTCCGAAGCCCGATAGTGAAGACGGGTTCGTGCTCCGTGAAAACCAAGGTATCGCCGATCTCGCCTGCAATCCGTTGCGCGACCAAGGCTTCCTGCTGACGCCACGCCGGCTCATAGCGCGTACGGCCCCAATCGAGGACGAGCGGCGGAGCCGGAGGCGAAGCGTGGTGCATGCGGTTTATTATTAGCCTGAAGACAAGGCAGGCAAACCCGAGACCAGGTTAACGGCGAGATTCGTCGCTCGGTTGCCACGATGCTCCAAGAGATCGGAGAAAAAGGAGACGTATTCACCAGCCCATGACGGCTCTTGAAGCTGAAAAGGGCGGCACTCAGTCCCGTGATTCGAGCCGTAAAAAAAATAGGAAAATTTTGTATTAAAAAATTGACCGATGAATTCAATCGTTGATCCTGGGAGGAGATGAGAAGTGAAGACGACAACGCGGGAGCACGGGAGAGGGATGCCTTCGTCCTTCGGGGGAATTTACAGCGATGAAACTCTTGTTACGGATTTTACTCGCGGTCAGCGCTTTAGGCGTACTCACGGTCTATTTCTTTTCTGAGATGGTTTTGATCGAACCGGCACCGCGGCTGTTGGAGAGCTCCTCGGAAGGCCCCCTGGCGCCGGTGTCGAATAATGTTAACATCGCCCTGGTAGACCAGCCGGCATCCGCAGGGGCTGGGTCCTCTGCGGCAGTTTCCGGCTCCCAGGCGTCGGCTTTGCGCGGGATTACCGGCAGCTCGGCGGGATTGATCTCGTCCTTTAAAAGCCGGTGGCAGAGCTTATACAGCCAATGGCCAGTGGGGAAAAAAGTATTTCGCAAGGGAGGCAAGTCGAGCGGGCCCGATTCCCCCCTGCTACGTCAGCGTATTGGGAATCTTCTGACGTTGGTTGCGCTGGCGGTCGGCATCGCAGCGATTTCGCTCGCGATCCACGTGGTGGAGGAGAAATCGCACACATGAATACCGGTTACAGAAAACGTCCGATGCTAATTGGGCACGGAGATAATCCAGCGGAAGCACAGCCTTGGAAAGTGAAGACAGCGGACGGACGGATCCGCGGGCCTATGGGGCTAGCGGGCCTGCAGTCGCTTCTGGAGGTAGGGATTTTGACTCAGGCAGATAGAATTGCTCCCGTGAGCGACGAGCATTGGGATGTGGTCGTCGATCACCCTATCTGGCAACAACTCCAACCCGTGGCCAAGTCATTCAAGCTCAAGGAGGAATTTGGGGAGAACGAGGGGGAAGAGTTTTCCGGATCCCCTACGTCGCCAGTGACCGAAGAGCGCCGGTTGATGATGGAAGCGCTTCGACTAAGAGAACGGGAGAACACTCACCAAAGGCTGGCTTGGTGGCAGATGGGACGCGGTCTCCGCATGGTGCGAGAAGTCTTGATCTTTTTGGGCTTTTTGACCGTCGGCGATTTAGCCACCTCGTTTTTTGACCTCTCTGTCGGGCTAGTGAATTGGGCCATTCTCCTGAGTCTCACCGCTGTGGCGGTCATGTATTACAGCTTTCGGGTGTTTGACCGCTAGGTAAACGGCGAGCGCCGTGATCGACTTTCCGTTTGCGCAGGAGAAGGGGGCGCGCCACGGTCCCGGGTTCCATGAGCGACATTCCGACCGAAATCTCCCATGACCAGTATGCTGTGCGGTTGAAGAAGCTGCAGGACTTGCGCGCCGCCGGGCAGGATCCGTTTCGCGCCAACGTCACGACCACGCACTTTTCGCACGACGCGATCAAAGCCTATGTCGAGGGGCAGGAAAACGCCGTGACGGTATCCGTCGCAGGGCGACTGATTGTGATTCGCGACATGGGAAAAAGCCAGTTCGTCAAGATCCTGGATCAACAAGGGCAAATCCAACTTTACCTGAAAAAGGATGTGATCGGCGACGAGGCGTACGCCGCGTTCAAGAAACTCGATCTGGGCGACATCATTGGAGCGACTGGCACCTTATTTAAGACCAAGACCGGCGAGATCACGGTGCGCGTCGATCGCGTCACCTTGGTATCCAAGGCCCTTCATCCCTTGCCGGAAAAGTGGCACGGTCTGACCGACCCGGAGCAAGTTTATCGTCAGCGTTACCTCGATTTGATCGTCAACGAGGAGTCGCGTCACCGCCTGCTCCTGCGCTCGCGCATTGTGTCGCACATTCGTCGTTTCCTCGAGAGCCGTCAGTTTCTCGAAGTCGAAACGCCGGTTTTGCAAAGCATCGCGGGCGGCGCCGCCGCCAAACCCTTCACCACTCATCACAACGCGCTCGGCGTCGATTTTTTCCTCCGCATCTCGCTCGAACTCTATCTCAAGCGTATGTTGGTGGCCGGTTGGGATCGGGTTTTCGAGATCGGTCGAAATTTCCGCAATGAAGGTCTGTCGCGCCGACACAATCCCGAGTTCACCATGCTCGAGGTGTATCAGGCCTACAGTGACTACCGTGGGATGATGACTTTGATCAAGGACCTGCTCACTTCGCTTTGCCGCGAAGTCCTAGGCACCAATGAAGTGAAGCATGCGGCGAGCGGCCAGATGATCGATTTCACCGGCGATTGGCGCGAGGTGAAGTACAAGGATTTGATTCGTGAAACCACCGGCGACGCCGAGTGGTTCAACCGCAGCAAGGCGGATAAAATCGCCGGCGCCGAAGCCCTGGGGCTAGCGGTCAATCCGACTTGGGAAGAGTTCGAAATCACGAACGAAATTTTCTCGAAGAAGATCGAACCCAACCTGATCCAACCGACCTTCGTGACCCATCTGCCGAAGGAGCTGTGCCCGTTGGCTAAAATCACCCCGGACGATCCGAGCACGATCGACGTTTTTGAACTCTGTATTGGTGGAATGGAGATCGCCCCGGCGTATTCAGAACAGAATGACCCCTTCGTCCAGCGGGAGATGTTCGAAGCGCAAGCCGGTGAGGAGAAGCAGAACATCGACGAGGATTTCCTCAAGGCACTGGAGCACGGCATGCCGCCGGCCGGCGGGATGGGCGTGGGTATCGATCGTCTGACCATTTTGCTTACCGGTGCGGAAAGTATTCGCGACGTCATTCTCTTCCCCCAGCTCCGGCCTGGAGCATCTGGATGATGTTCTCTCGTCGATTCGAAATTCGTCGCTCTGTTTTCGTCCTTTAGGATTTCCGCCGCGGATGCCTTGGTCTCTTTATCTCGCTTTCAAGCATCTCTTCCCGACGGGGCGGCGGTTTCCTTTTTTCACTTTTATCTCCATCACCGGCGTCGCTCTCGGCGTGGGCCTGCTTGTGGTGGTGATGAGTGTGATGGGCGGATTTGGCTACGAAATCCGTCGCATGGTGGTGGATACAGAAGGCGAGATTCAGATCAAGAGTTCCTCCACCATCGAGGGCTATAAGGAATTGGTGAACCGAGTGCGTCAGATCCCGGGCGTGGCCGCCGCCACACCGGCTGCCTCGGGTGTATTGATGGTTGAATACGCGGGAAAACCCTCGTTTCCCGCCATGCGTGGCCTCGATTTAGCAACGGTTGAGGACGTGATCAACCTGCGTCCCTATGTGTTGGTGGGATCCCTCGACGATCTCGACGACGACTCGGTCATCCTCAGTTCGCAATTGGCTCGTTCGATGGGAGTCTCGGTCGGGAGCAAAGTCGAAGTGTATTCACCGTTGATGATCGAGCGCCTGAAAAGCGACGAAGTGTTTCTCCCTCGCGAGGTGCGAGTTGTCGGAATCCTCGAGATCGGCCATCAGCAGCTCGACAGCAGCACGGTGTACTGCACCTTGCGGCTCGCGCAGGATCTCTACGGACTGGGCTCGAGTGTTCATAGCATCAGCGTGCGATTGAAGCCGGGTCTCAACGAAGACGCCATGGCGGCGAAGCTGAATACCGTGCTGCCTGCTTCGGTCCGCGCGTTCTCCTGGATGGACAGCTTTTCGGACTTTCTCTGGGTCGTTCAGCTGGAAAAAAACATGATTTTTTTCCTCCTCCTTTTCATTGTGTTGGTCGCGGGATTTTCGGTGGCGAGTTCGCTCCTCATTTCGGTGGTGCGCAAGACGCGCGAGATCGGAGTCCTGAGCGCGATCGGCGGCACCTCTTCGAGCATCGCGGCCTGCTTTTGTTACCAGGGAATGGTCATTGGCGTATTCGGAACTTTAGCCGGGCTTGCTCTCGGTTTTGGCGCGCTCGCGATCCGCAATGACGTGGTGCTGACCATCACGCGCATCACCCAGCGGCAGGAAGTGTTACAGCGCTTTTATCAATTCAGTCAGCTACCCGCTCACACTGCGGTCAGCGATCTTGTCATGATCGTGGTTTGTTCGATCATTATTTCCACCCTCGCGGGTTTACTCCCGGCCTGGAGGGCGGCCCGACTCAAACCCGTGGAGGCATTGCGTAGTGAGTAGCCAACTACATCCACGGAACCGCGAGGCTGCTCCACCCGCGCAGCGCGAGCGAAAGGTGAGCTGTGGCTGACGCTATTCTGACCGCTCGGGCCGTCCGCAAGACCTATCCCAGCGGCGACCGCCAGATTCAGGTCTTGGACGAAATCGATCTCAGCGTCGCTCGAGGCGAGAGCGTGAGTATTCGCGGCGAATCCGGCTCGGGAAAATCCACCCTGCTCAATCTTTTGGCTGGTTTGGATAAGCCGGATAAGGGTGAAGTGCTTTGGGGCGCTTCGACCGAAACAGGGCCGGAGCGCCGGGCCACCTACCTGGGAATGGTTTTCCAATCGTTCTATCTGATTCCGGAATTGGATGCTTTTCAAAACGTGCTCATGGCGCGCCGCATGATCGGCCGAATCAGCGCCGTGGACAAAGCACGGGTTCACGATTTGCTCGGGAAAGTGGATTTGTTAGAGCGAAAACACCATTTGCCCAATCAACTCTCCGGTGGCGAACGTCAGCGAGTCGCAGTGGCGCGAGCGTTGATGAACAAACCTCCGTTGCTCCTCGCCGACGAACCGACCGGCAATCTCGACGAACGCACCGGCGACGCCGTGATCGAGCTGCTGCTCAATCTCTGTTCCGAAACCGGAACGGCTCTGATCCTCGTCACTCACAATATGGCTCACGCGGCCAAGACGTCTCGACAGCTCCTTCTGCAGGGCGGCCGCATGCGCCTGGCGTGAGTCCGACACCGCGCCTGACCTGCAACGCGTGGTTAAGGCTGTCAATCGCAGCCGCTCCGCTGTAAATCCGGCGGTCTTACCGTGACTTTCTTACCTGTGGAAAAAATCAAATGTGGTGTGATCGGTGTGGGGTCGTTGGGCCAGCATCACGCTCGAATCTACGCCTCCTTACCCTCGGCCGAACTAGCCGGCATATTCGAGACCAACGATACCCGCGCGGCGGAAATTTGCGCGCGGTTTAATTGCCGCCGTTTCGCTACTCTCGAAGAAGCGGGAGAGGTCTGCGACGCGATTTCGGTCGTGGTGCCCACCGACAAACACGCGGTCGTGGCCTTGCCGCTTCTCGCGAAAAAATGTCACTTGCTGATCGAAAAACCGATCTGCGCCTCGCTCTCTGAGGCGGAGCAGGTGCTGGCGGCAGCGCGCGCGGCGGATGTATTGGTCCAGGTAGGACACATCGAGCACTTCAATCCGGTGATGGGTTTTCTCGAAAAGGAAGTGAGTGCCCCGCGCTTCATTTCGGCGGAACGGTTGGCGCCCTTCACCCCCCGAGGCACTGAGGTGGGCGTTGTCCTGGATTTGATGATACACGACATCGGGATCGTGCTGGAGCTGGTGAAATCGCCGGTGGTCAAGATCGACAGCGTCGGCGTCAGCGTGTTGTCGAAGACCGAGGACATCGCCAATGCGCGGCTGCAATTTGCCAACGGCTGCGTGGCCAACCTGAGCACCAGTCGGATGAGTTTGAAAAAAGTGCGTGAGATTCGCGTCTTCCAGCCGTCGGGTTACTTCTCTTTCGATTTTATGAACCAAACCGGTCACCTCGTCCGCAAGACCGGGATGCTGGAATATGCCGGCAAACTTATGACCGGCGCAGTCGCGCCCGGAGATTTGAGCGCGGTGCCCATAGAGCCGGTGCCGTTGGAAAAAGGGGAACCCCTCGCGCTGGAACTGGCCCACTTTGTCGACAGCGTAGCGAAGGCCAAACAGCCAAAAGTAGGAGGTGCGTTGGGTAAAACCGCCTTAGAGGTCGCGATCGCGATCACCGAGCAGATCAAAGCGGCCGCCGCGGTCGCGTAGCCGGTGATGTGCAGTCGGTAATGCTCATTGCAATACAGGACTCGGCCGCGACCGCAGTCTAGCCAACGGCGAACGGGAAACCGCCACTTCAAAAAACCATGTCTGCGCCGTCCGTCGTTGTTTTACCCCCGCCGCCATCCGGCTCGGTCGACCTGCTTTTCGTCGCTGGCGAACATTCGGGCGACCAACACGCGGCCAAGCTGGTTCGACAGCTGCGGGTCCTCCGACCGGAATTGAAGATTGCGGCCTTGGGCGGACCGGAATTGGCGGCGGCCGGTGCGCAGTTGCTCTACGACCTCACCGCTTCGTCAGTCGTGGGAATCGTGGAGGTGTTGAAGAACTACGGTTTTTTCAAAGCCCTCTTCGCCTCCACTTTGTCATGGATTCGCGAATACCGACCTCGTGCGGTCTGTTTTGTCGATTATCCGGGGTTTAACCTCCGTTTGGCCAGGGCGCTCTTCGACGCAGGCCTTTCGGCAAAAGCGGGTGGTCCGGTCAAAACACTCTTCTATATCAGTCCGCAGATTTGGGCCTGGAAGGCGGGGCGGCGTTTCACCATGGCCAAGCACCTCGATGCCATGGCGGTGATTTTTCCCTTCGAGGTGGAGTGTTATGCGGATACCACCCTCTTGCCGGAGTTCGTTGGTCATCCGTTCTTGGCGGAGGATTATAGTTCTCCCGTGGCCTATGATCCTGCTGGACCTGTCTTGCTCCTGCCGGGGAGCCGCAAGCAAGCGGTGAGTCGGATTTTCCCGGCGATGCTGGCGGGCTTCAAAGCTTCGGGACAGGGCGACGCGGTGGTGTTGTATCCCAGCCACGCGATCGCTGCCGTGCTTCGCGCTTCTGCGCCGCCGCCGAACGTGGAGCTCCGTCGCACAAACGAAGAAGGGGAAGTCGAAGCGCAGCCGATCCGGGCTTCTGCCGTGCTCACCAGCTCCGGAACGATGTCGATGCACTGTGCGCTCGCAGGAATTCCGGGCGCGATCGTTTACCGCGCCAATCCACTGACCTACCTCCTGGGCCGCTGGCTGGTGAAGGTGCCATATCTGGGGATCGCAAACCTGCTTTTGAAGGAATCGATGTACCCGGAATATATTCAAGGCGCGGCCACGGCCGAGGCACTAGCGGCGGAGATCAAAGCCTGTATTCAAAATCCGGAGCGCCGCCGAGCCACTCAAGAAAAAGCCGGACGCTTACGCACCCTCTTACGCCAACCCGCCGCCGGCACCGCGGCCGATTGGATTCTGCGACGGCTTGGCTAGGATCAATTTTCGGGCTCAGCAGACTGTTTCCAAATCTCCGAGTCAGGACCGAATTGAACTCAAGAAAGTTGCTCAGCCGAGAGCGCCACCAACCTGTTTCCACAGTGCCTCGGCTTTTTCTTTCAGCAGATCTCGGGCGCGACTGACTTCGACCGCTCGCGCCGCGCGGTTTTCCTCCGCGATTTTTGCGAGGTCGTCCAGGTTGTAGACAAAGACGTTTTGAAGTTCTCGGACTGCTGGATCGACGTCTCGGGGTAGGGCCAGATCGATGAAAAAGAGGGGTTGGGCCCGCCGCTTTTTCATCGCTGCCTGGACCTCTGGCTCAGTCACGACTGCAATGGGCGCAGCGGTCGAGCAAACCACCACGTCGTATTCAAAAAGTCGATTCGAGGCGTGTTCAAAAGGCAGTGCCGCGGCTCCGAGGGTCTGGGCGACCTGCATGGCGCGTTCCATCGTGCGGCTGGCCACGGTCAGGCTTGCTGCGCCGCGACTTTGGAAAGCCTTCGCGGTTTTCTCACCGATATCGCCGGCTCCGATGAGCAAAATGCGCGTTTTGCTCAGTTCGCCGTAAATTTTCTGGGCCAGATCGACCGCGACGTTGGCCACACTGACTTGTCCCTCGGTGATCGCGGTGTTTGTCCGAATGTATTTGGCGTGTTGAAAGCTTTTTTGAAAGAGGCGATTCAGAATCGGACCGACGCTCTGGCGCTGCTGCGCCGCAGCGTAAGCCGCTTTCACTTGCCCCAGGATCTCGGTTTCGCCCAGCATCTGAGAATCCAGTCCACTGGCCACTTCCACGAGGTGTTGGACGACGTGAACCCCCACTGCTTGTTGGCGGATACTTCCAAACTCCTCGCGAGAAAAACCCTGGAAGGTGCAGAATTCCGTCTCGAGTTCTAGCAGGGTGGCCTCGTCTTCTGCCACACCGTAAAACTCAACGCGGTTGCAGGTATTGAGCACCGCATATTCGCGGAGCCCGCGGAGACGACCCAGCGAACCGCAGAAGCGGTCCATCTTGTCGGCGGTCAGCGCGAGTTTTTCGCGCAGTTCGATCGGGGTAGTATGGTGGTTCGCGCCCACCAAAAACAGGACAGGCAAGGACATGGCCATGCTCAGGGGCGATGCGAGGCTGCTTTGGCCGGCAGGGGGTTGCGACTGGAGTTTACGGGACCAAGAGAGAGAAGTGCCGCGGCGAACAAGATCACGCAGACCCAGGCCAGACGCTTGGCGATCAGCACGCTCGACCAACGGAGGGTCAGGGCCAGGGCGTAAGCGAACCAGACGCTGAAAGTAACGATCAGCTTGGCCGAGTCGACCGTGGCTGTATCACGAACCCAATACACCGAGCCCACCGCCACGGACGCGGTCATGAGAATCACTCCGGCAGTGAGCAGACGCAGGCTGATGTGATCCAGCTCCATGATGGAGGGCAGAAAAGAGAAAAACCCCCGAAGATTGCGGTGCTGCAAGCTGTAGAGCTGGAGCAAATACATCGTCGAAGTCAGCGCGAGCAGAGCAAAGACCCCGTAGCTGAAAAGAGCGAGGGCGGCGTGAAATTCGATCCACGGGTTGTGAAAGGCGCTGATCGTGGTTGTCGCGTCCCAGGAAGGAACAGCAAGCGAAACGAGGGTGAGGATCGCGGAAAGCGAAGACGTGAAATAACCGAGGAGACTTAAACGAAACGTGACGCCGATCAGAAGGTAGAGCGAGGTGGCGGACCAGGCGGTGAATTGGAAAATCTCAAAGGTGTTGCCGATCGGGCACCCGTGCACCGCCATCCCCCGAAGGTTGAGGCCGATCGTCTGGAGAATGAACCCGACGGCGATGATCAGATAAATGCGTCCCCGTGAAGCTTTCCTTCCTTTTAAAAGTTTATAGGTGCCGAGAGCGAATCCCGCGACATACAGCGCCGAAGCGAACCAAATCCAGGTACGATCAGAAAAGTGGTGCATTCAGGAGAGCGTAACTTGCGAAGGGGCGAAGCTCGGCGCAAGCGCGGGCGCTACCCTTGGGCGGGAGAACGATAAACTTTGCCGAGGTAGGCGCGGAGTCATAACTCAAAACTTTCGCCGGGTGCTAGCACGCGGACCGAGTGACCCGCTTTTTGGGCCAGTTGGGTGAATACCTGCGGGTCACCATAAAGTTTTTTGGTCGTGCCGTAGTGCATCGGAACCGTGACGGCGGGGCAGAGGTATTCCAGGGCCGTGACGGCGTCCTCGACCCCCATGGTGTAACGGTCGCCGATGGGGAGAAAGGCCAGATCCAGGCCGCCGCGGGCGAGGAGTCGCATGTCGCTGAACAGCGCAGTGTCACCGGCGAAGTAGATGCGTTTTCCTTCAACGGAAAAAAGAAAACCGGTAGGGCTGCCGAGCGGGAGGTTACGCCCTTCTCCCAGCTCCAGCGAGCAACTGTGGATTGCCGGAGTGAGCCGTACCTGACCGAAGGGCAGAGTGAGACCGCCGCCTGGCATGAGATCGAGGGTTGTGACGCCGAGGTGGGCAAGGTACTCAGAAAGTTCATACGCGGTGACCACGGTCGCCTGGTTTTGCTGCGCGATCGCCACGGTATCGCCCAGGTGATCGTCGTGGGCGTGAGAACAGAAAATATACGAACACCGTACGTCTGAACTCGCGATCGGCGCCACGGGACTGCCGGTGAGGTACGGGTCGGTCAGCAGGCGGTGTTCGCCCGATTCAATCAGAAAGCAGGAATGGCCGTAAGACGTGATCCGCACAGGACGGCAGTGTGCGAATCACGGGAACGCTTGCTAGCTCGTTTGTGGAGGAGCTCAGAGCCGCGGTGGAGAACGAAGAAAAGCTGGGTTCTACACCTCGGACTCGGGTCGATCAGGAGGCCGATTGACGAAGAGCGCCCAGCCAGTCGCGGGCTTGTGTCACGTCAGCCGAGATCAATCCATGGGAGCCGGCGTGCTGATGGAGGGTAACGTCAGCTCCACCGGCCCGGAGGAGCTCGGCCAAGTGCGGAGGGTGAGCGGCCGGGACGATTGGGTCGGCCATTCCGTTGAGCATCAGGACGCGTTTTCCACCCAACGATCCCTTGGCGGCAGGCTCGTCGAGCACGACCATAGCGCGCAACAGCACCCCACCGCCCAGCACTTCGGGTCGAAGTTGGAGCAGGGTGGCGGCGATGTTGGCGCCGTTGGAAAAGCCGAGCGCCATCAGGCCGCTGGAATCGAAGTTGTACTGTCGTGCGGCGGCGGATACGAAATCGCCCAGCGCTTGAGTGCGACGGCGCACGTCATCCAGATCGAAAATACCTTCCGCCAAGCGACGGAAGAAGCGGAGCTGGCCGTGCTCATTGACGTCGCCGCGGGGACTCAAGAGAGCGGAGCCGGGTGAAATCGATTGGGCGAGCGGCACGAGATCGCGCTCGTTGCCACCGGTGCCGTGAAGGAGCAGGAGGGGAGGAGCTTCTGGATCCCGGCCAGGAAGAAAAAGATGTTCGTAGGAGAGTTTCATGAGAGTGCCTCGTTGAGGGAGGGAAGGGCTGCGACAATGTCGGAGCGGTGTTTTTCGTAGTGGCTGGGCAACTTCAGAGCCTGTCCGAGCTGCTCGACGGTTTCATCGACGGCGAAGCCCGGGGGATCGGTTGCGATCTCGAACAGGACGCCGTCAGGCTCGCGATAGTAGATCGAATTGAAATAATTTCGATCCATCACCGGACTGACGCCGAAGCCCCCGTCAACCAACTCGCTTCGAGCGGTGAGTTGTTCCTGATCATTCGCTACGCGGAAAGCGAGGTGGTGAACCGTGCCGGCTCCGCTTAAACCGGAAGGAACCTGAGGGTCGACCAAGAGATCGACCCAGGTGCTGGGTCCACCGGTTCCCACGGAAAATCGGGTCCGTCCCTCTTCGGTGCCGAGGGCGGCGTAGCCCATGGTTTGTTCCAGCACGCGGCGCGCGGCAGACGTTGAGGACATCGGAAGGGTGACGCTGTGAAGAGTCCGGATCGCGTGCTGCCCGGGAATTTCGGAGGAGATGATTCCCGGACGATCGCTCATCGCGGACTCGATCAGCTCGAGCGGCAGACCATCCGGATCGTTAAGCCCGAGGACCCTTTGACCGAAACGCAGTGGCAGTGTCCTGACCGCGATCTGTTTTGCGTTCAACCGCTCAGACCAGAATTCCAGCGAGCCGGGTGGAACCGCAAACGCGATCGCGCCCACTTGCCCCCGGCCCGGCCGACCGCGGCGCAAACCCGACCAGGGAAAGAAAGTCAGGATCGAGCCGGGCGAACCGACGTTGTCGCCGAAGTAGAAGTGGTAAGTCGAAGGATCGTCGAAGTTGACTGTCTTCTTGACCAAGCGGAGGCCAAGAACCCCCGCATAAAAACGCAGATTGGCGCGAGCGTCGCTGGCGATCGCGGTGACGTGATGGAGTCCGAGTAGGTTCATATTGGTTTGATGTTAAACTATTCGTCAAGAGGGCGGCGATGACGAGAGTGGGAGGCGGTCAAGCGGAAGGAGGAGACGAGCGGCCCAACCCGAGTTTTTTGCACAACCGTCCCAACGTCGCTTGTTCCGTTTCGCTGAGGACGCCGAACTCGCGCGTGATGGCGCGCGCGATTTTTGGAAAGAGCTCCGCGATCATCCGTTCCCCGGCCGGCGTGAGGTGGACCGTTAGGATGCGTCGGTCGTCCGGCTCGCGTTCTCGAGTGATCCAGCCGTTTTTTTCGAGATTCTTCACCACCAAGGTCAGATTGCCGGAGCTCTTCAGAATCTTAGTCGCAAGCTCCCCATGCGAGAGGGGACCGGCGTGTAACAACGCTTCCAATACAGCAAATTGAGTGAGGGTCAGGTCGCGCGGGAGCACGACGTGCACCCGCGAGGTCACCGATTCCGCCGCGCGCATCAGCTTCACGTAGCCGCTCAAGGCCAGAGCGGCGGAGGGCTGAAGCTTGGGTTGAGAGCGCATGATGGTTTGATATTAAACTATCTCTAAAAGTCAAACTCGCTTGGACGAGGCGAGTTGGGGGTGGGCTCAGGCGGCGTCGATTTTCCGAATCCGAGCGATGTGCCGACCACCTTCAAATTCCGTGGCGAGCCAAACCTTGACGATCTTCAGCGCCTCAGCCTCGGAAATCGTGCGCTGGCCCATGGAGAGGACATTCCCGTCGTTATGGGTGCGGTTCCAAATCGCCACCTGTTCGGTCCAGCACAGACCGCAGCGGATGCCCTTGATCCGGTTGGCGACAATGGCCTCGCCATTCCCGGAGCCACCGAGCACGATTCCGCGTTCATATTCATTGCGAGCGACTGCTTCCGCCACCGGGCGGACAAAATCGGGATAATCCACCGACTCCTCAGAGTGTGTGCCGAAGTCACGGACCGTATGCCCCTCGGAAAGAAGCATGGCTTTGATTGCCTCTTTATATTTAAATCCGGCGTGATCGGAGCCGATCGCGATGGTGAAGGTCTTCATGCGGTGTGAAACACGGGAGTAATTACAAGTGTCGGTTATGCGGTCGGCCCTCCCCCGCCAGCAAACAAATTTCCGCGAAACTCATATGAAGAATGCCAACTCCCTCCTTCTGCTCGGCTTTATTGCCGTCGTTTTTTCGGCCTGTTCGTCACCGGACAGTCGAATAAAAGACCACGAAACTGCTTTCAGTCGTCTGTCCTCGGAAGACCAAGGCAAGATCCGCGGAGGGCACGTCGACATTGGTTTCAACGAGGAAATGGTGACTATGGCGCTGGGAGAACCGGATCGCCGTTACTCGCGGACAACTGCGCAGGGCACCTCGGAGGTCTGGGCCTATCGAGATCGCGCACCCAAGATCAGTTTAGGCATTGGTATCGGTGGCGGAGGCGGCTCCACCGCTGTCGGCGGTGGAGTGGGGGTGTCAACCGGTGGTGATCGTTCCGACGACCGGGTTCGTATCATCTTCGAGAACGGGCGCGTCACGGCGATCGAACGACGCGGCGGAGGCAGCTGATCACGCTTCGAAGGCAATCCCGGTTTCGCGCAGGAAGGCGCTGGGGTCGCTCAAGTCGGGCAGAAGAATATCCGGTTTGAACGGCCGCAGGGCGTCGATGGAGAATTTGCCGGTCGCAACCGCGACCGTGCGAGCGCCCACGGCGCGTCCACAAGCGATGTCGTGAGGCGTGTCTCCCACCACGATCACCCGATCAGGAGTGAACGGAATTCGGTGGTGATCCGCCGCTCGGCGCATCGCATATGGCCCGAGTTCGTCCCGTAATTCGCTGTCATCCGCAAAGGCTCCGAAGGCGAAATAGCGCCAGAGATCGAAGTGACCGAGCTTGATTTTCGCCCCGCTTTCTAAGTTTCCCGTCAGCAGTCCCTGTACGGCTGTATGGTGGGTCGAGACGGCTTGAAGCAGTTCCTTCACCCCGGGGAGGATCCTCGCCCTCGGGTTGACCATTTGTTCGCCTACCGCGGCGAGGTAACCGTTGAGAAAGCGGTCGATATTTCCCTTGGAGAGTTCGATTTTGTGATGCTCCAGGATCTTCCGTGCGATCCAAAGATCGGTCCGTCCCGCCCACTCGAGCCAGGTGAGGTCGTCCGCGATCCCGAATTCCCGTACGAGGGAAGTTAGCAAGGCCCGTTCGCCGGCTCCGCCTGAATCGATCAGCGTGCCGTCAATATCCCAGAGAAGCAGTGTCTTCAGCATGAAACTTCTACGTTCTCTGGGCGTCCTCACTCTTGCGAGCCCAAGGTTTTGAAGTACTTTTTCCCTATGAGAAGCTTTTCCCTTTTATTGACCTTTATCGGTCTCCTTTTCGCAGCGGGCTGCGCTACGCCGGCTGCTCGAATCGAACGGCACCCCGAGGTTTTCAACCAACTGGCTCCCGCTGATCAGCAGTTGATTCGCGAGGGCAAAGTGGGCATCGGTTTCACTCCGGAAATGGTCAAGCTGGCCTTGGGTGATCCGGATAGAGTTGTCACCCGCACCGACGCTTCCGGCACGAACGAATCTTGGAGTTATACGACGTGGGAAGGTCCGGATGGCCTGCTATTATACCGCGGTTATTACCACCGGTTCTATGGCATGGGCGACCCGTTTTTCCCATATTATATGTCCTGTCCGAATCGCAGAGAGCACGAGTATTTCAAGGTGGTCTTCACCGAGGGTAAGGTCTCTTCGATCGAACAGCAGACGTAGTGGTAAAACCAGAACAGCAGACGTAGTGGTTAAACCACGACGGCACGGCGTGGCCGTGCGTTTTAGCTTTTACGCTTTCCATTGCGGGCGTTTACTCGCTCGCAATGGAACTCCCTTTGAGGTCGGTTTCTACCGTCTCGGCGATTGGCGCCGTTGAGTTGGCGCAGGTTTTATTTTCGGCGGTGGGCGGAGTGGATTGGCGAGTCGTTGGGGTGGGAAGTGTGGCTGCTTTGGTGGGTGTAAGTGTTGGTGTATTTTGGACGCAGAAACGAGCGAAACGGCGATTCGCCCTTGAGCGTCAAGCTACAGCCGAGAGCCTCGTGACTCAGCTGCGGGCCATGGTGGAGAGCGTACCTTGGGCCTGTGGGATGTTTGACGAGCAAGGACAATTCACCTACGCCAATTCAGCTGCGCAGACTCTACTGGGCGCTGGCGCAGAAGCTTACGGACGGACGCTAGACGCCTCAGGCCAGCAAGCGGAAGTGCGGGCGCGTTGGAATGATTTCGCTCGACGTGCTTTGAGGGGAGATCGGGTTGAGGAAGAGTTCTCCTCTCTTCGCGATGGAGCGCCCTGCCTCGGACTTCTCGCCGCGGTCCCGCTGCGTACCGCTGGAAAAGTTACGGGCGCGATTATTTTCCAACTGGACCGCTCCGATCGCCTCGCTGCGGAACACGATCGCTACCAAGCTCGACGGCGTTTGGAGCAGCACCTCAAGCAAGCGCCGTTCGCCGTGATCGAGTGGGACCTGGAAGGGATGGTAAAAGCCTGGAATCCGGTGGCGGAGTCGATTTTTGGATACAGTGAACTCGAGGTGCGGGGAAAATCAGCGGTCAACTTGATCATTCCCGAGGAGCAGCGTGCCGCTTATTCCGAAGCGTGGCGGACGTTGCTGGAGCAGCGGAGTCCGCTGCGAATCGTTCTGCGGAGTCGCACGCAGTCGGGGCGGAGCGTAATGTGCGAATGGTCGAGCTCGCTGCTTCACGACGAGGCCGGTCGTATCACGGGGGTGGTTTCCTTCGCGCAGGAGATAACGGATCGCCTGCAGATGGAGTCCAGGATGCAGCAGTCCCTCCATCTGGAATCGATGGGCCGTTTGGCCGCCGGAGTGGCTCACGAGTTCAACAATCTGCTCGCTCCCATGGTTATCGAGGTCGAGCGCATTGCCAATCATGCCGGGGAGCCGTTGCGGGTGGCCGAGCATGTGACGGCGCTGCGGCGTGCGATCACGCAGGCACGAGAATTGACCGAGCGAGCACAGCTCATCGGTGGGCGATCTGTAGAAGGACGTGATTGGCTAGATCTCGGGGAATTGGTCACGACGGTGGTGCATCAGCTCCGCGGCGGACTGGACCATCGTATCCAGATTCTCCTTTCCTGCGATCCGGCGCTTCCGCGCCTCTCAGTTTCGCGAACCGCGGTCGCGCAGATCCTGACCAACTTGATTTTCAATGCGCGTGATGCGTTTCCGCCCCTCTTTACCCAGCCCGCTTCTTCCTCGTGGAAAGCCACGATTACCGTCACCACGTCGCGCTGGGAGGGAGTGAACCCAGCGCAGCCGACTCAAGGTGCGTCGCCCTTTCAAGTCATCACGGTGCGGGACAATGGCCCCGGACTCTCCAGGGCGGCGCGAGAACATATTTTCGAACCGTTTTTCACCACAAAATCCCCCGGGTCCGGTCACGGACTGGGACTCGCGTTGGTCTGGAGGCTGGCCCGCAATCACGAGGGATGGGTGACGCTGCAGAGTGAGGAAGGTCAGGGGTGCGAGCTTCGAGTTTTCCTTCCAGAACGTACTGGAACGCCGGATACGCCTACGATCGGCAGTGCGCCGAAAGCCACCGCGGTCGGGACGAGCCGGCGGCCGGGTTTGCTCCTGGTCGAAGACAATTTATTGGTGGCGAATGCGCTCGCCGGTGTGCTCGAGGATCGCGGATATCGGGTCTTTTCCGCCGATACGGCCGAGCGTGCCTGGGAGCTGCTGGAGTCCGACTCCGAGGGCATAGATCTGGCCCTCTGCGACCTGAATCTTCCTGGGATGTCCGGCCGTCAATTGCTGGAAAAAATCCAGCAAACCCCGCGTCCCATTCCGTTTGTAATGATGTCTGGATACGTGGCCAAATCGGACTCGACCGATCTTAATCGGTTGGGGGCGGCGGCTTTGATCGCGAAACCGATCGATCCCCACGAGCTGCTTCGGATCGTGACGCGGATCGCCCCGTTGCCGACATAAAAAAGGCGCGCCGTGAGAGGCGCGCCTGTATTCAAAAGGAAACGACGGAGCTTAACTTTCCGGGTTCATCCGGAAGGGAACGGTCAGACGCGCGCGCACCGGCTTGTTCCGCACCACGCCCGGACGGAATTTCCACTTGGCGGTTGCGGCCAGACAAGCGCGACCAAAGGCGGGATTGCTCGTATTCAGAACCTTCATTTCCGAAGGAGTGCCGTCTTTGCCGACAATGAATTCGATCGTGGCCGAACCACCTTCGGCGCGCAGGGCGGGGGTGAGCTCAGGCTCAACCATGGTCAACGGGATCGGACGCTCATCAAGCTCGCTCGGCCGCATCACGCGATCCGCATCGAGCAGTGCGCCGGTGAGCGTCAGGGTTTTGCCCGCTTCGACATGGCCTGAGACAGTGGCTGATTCGAGACCCTTCATCGTCAGCGTGTAGGTCACATCCGAAGGTTGCAGGTCGGTCAGGGTGAGAGGAGTGGTACCGATCTGAGCCTGGTCGCGCATGACGGTCGCGCCCGGAGGTGTGCTGTTGATCACCACTGTACCGCCGACGAAATTACCGCGCGCTTTGACCGTGCTGTTACGCTCCACCGTGACGGTGGTCGTATAGGACGGCCAACCTGGACGATTGATCGTGACCTGGTACGAACCCGCAGGAAGATCGGCGACAGTGGCAGGGGTCTGGCCCTTTCGCACGTCGGCGGAATTCACAAAAAGCGTGCCGGCGGGCTTCAACTCGTAATCGAGACCGTTCGGATCGCTGCTGATTTCAACCGAGCCGATTTGACGACGAAGCTGAATAGTTCCGAGATCGCTGACCTCATTGGCCTTGATATCGACGTCGCGGGACTCGGTTTCGTATCCAGGAAGGGATACAATGACGTTGTAGCGACCGAGACGCAGGTCCTTCATGTCGACCGGCGAGGGCCGGGGTGTGAGTTCGCCCACCGCCACCGTGGCACCGGCGGGATCTGTATTCAAAACCAGGCGACCGCGAGCGTTCAGCAATTTCTCCGCTTCGGCTTGGCGGGCTTTTTCCGCTGCCTCGATGCGCGCTTGTTCGGCCAGCACGCGACGTTGTTCGGCTTCTTCTTCGGCGTGTTTGCGAGCTTCGGCTTCCTGGCGGGCTTTTTCTTCAGCCTCGCGACGAGCTGCGGCTTCCTTGGCCGCGCGTTCCTCTTGCTCGTGGAGCTTGCGTGCGACTTCCGCCTGCTCGTCCTTCTGCTTTTTGACCCATAGGCCAATCCCGCCGCCGACAAAGATGACGGCAAGGACAATACCGATGATGAGCGGTAAATTGGTTTTCTTTTTGCCGAACGGCGTGGAGGTGCCCGATTTTTGGGCGACCGGCGCGGGCGCCGGTGCGAGCGTGGGTTTCGCCGCCGCAGGAGGCGTGGGTTTAGCCGGCTCTGGCTTGGCGGCGGTCGCTTTGGCTGCGGCAGGTGCCGCTTTTGGCTCCGTCTTAGCCGCCGCCTTGGGCTCGACTGGTTTTGCGGGAGGTGGAGGCGTTTTTGGAGCAGGCGTGATCGGCTTGGGCGGCTCGACCGGCTTCGGGGGCGGCGTGATCACCACGCCCTTGGCCGCTGCGGGAGCGGCTGCGGGTTCGGCCGGTTTAGCGGGAGCCGGAGCCGGTTTTGCTGGCTCGGGCTTTGGCGTGGGCACGACCGCAGGTGCCGGAGCGATTACGGCTGGTTCGGGAGCTTTCGCTGCCGCCGCAGGAGCAGCCGGGGCTGCGGGTTTAGCCGGAGCGGGAGTAGGTGCAGGGGCCGGCGCCGGAGCGGGCTCCTGGATGATAGCCGGAATAATTGGCGCCGGAGCGACCGGTGTATTGGAAAGAACGGGATTCCAAGGAAGCGTCGCTCCGGGATTTCTTGGATCATACGCAGAGACTGCGCCCAAAACGCCAAACCAGCTCGGCGAAATTTCCCCGGAGATTTTCGGTCCCAAGTTCAAGCCCTGAGCAGTGGCCCAGGCGGCCGTATCCACGGAAAGCGGCTTAAGGTTGAGCGCGGAGGCCAAGGCCTGGAGGAGCCAAGTTTGCCGGGCGAGAATGCCGCTACAAACGAAGTGATTCGGTGCGAGGGCTCCGAGGGCGGGGAGGGCACCGCGCACTCCGACGGCGAGAGGCTCGACGATCTTTGCGGCTGCATCCGAAAAATCGTAAGATTCGTTGAACATCAACCGGGCGGCTGAGCCACGGAATTTGAGGCCGAGCGCGTTTTGCGTCGCTTCGGCTAAATTGTCGAAGCCCACCGGAATGGTGGCAAAGCCGGTCACGCCTTGATTAGAAATTCCAATCAAATAGCTGCGGGTCTCGCTGACGTCGCAGAGAAGAACAGGGCCTGTGATCTGCGAGGTGCGCGCGGCGTTCGAAATCGCGCCGACCAAGGCGAGGGAGGCAGATTGACACCGAAGGAGATCGAACGACCAGCCGGTGATCTTCCCCAGCGCCTCGTCCGTGCCGGAGTTAGCTGTCGCATCGAGCAGCCAAGGAGCGCCATTTTCCGGAGGGCGACCGTCCTTTTGATTCACCCAGGCCCAGTTCGCCGGATATGCATCTGCGCCGAGGGATTCTTTGAGGTGTCCTTCAACCGCCGCGGCCGAATTGATCTTTTTTCCCAGGGCGGCGTCAGCGCTCAAAAGCGTGCGGCTCTTGAGGCGCAGAAGTGCGACCGCTTTACCCTTTTCGCCTTCCGCCTTAATTTCCTTGAGAGCAGCCTCAACTGCAGCGTTATCTCCCAGCCAGACCTCCCGAAGATCCTCGACCGCGCGTGGCCGTTGGGTCAGATTCGCTTTCGCAAGTATCAGACTATATTCGCCAAGTTCGACAAAATAGCCGTTAGAGTCGTGTGCGCTCATTATGTTTCAGAGGATTGTAAAATGTGCACGCAAAGGGGTTGGTGAGGCGTACTCCCTAACATGCTGCTGTAAAGGTAAAAGTCTGTGTGTCGTTGTTAGATGGTAACATTGAGCTTGAAAGTGATATAAGGTAAAACCACCAGATTTACCAGCGATTGACGCGTTCGATGCTTAACATAATTCAACTATACCCCATACTGATCGACACGTGAGCGCTAAAATTTTGCTTGTTCAGCATAACCATGTGCTTCGTCAGGCCCGGTCCCTGATTTTTGGTGGAGCTTTTTTTCATGCACTATCTCTGCGTGAAGCTTCGCAAGTTCGGGACTACCTCACACGCGAAACCGTTGACGTGATCCTCGCGGACTGCCGCGGAGCCGACGCAAGTGGTTTGGATTTTGTGGAGACACTCCGCAAGGCTCAACCGCGAGCCAAAGTTATATTGGTGGCCGATGGTCTTGATCTGCCTACTGTGGTGCGAGGAATTCGCCTCGGAATCAAAGATGTTTTTCAGCCTCCGCTCGATCTTGAGGCCATGATGCGACGCATCGCCGATTTTGTCGGCAACCGCGATGGTGCGGGCGAAGCGCTGCGCAACGCGGACTGGAGTTCTCTCGAAGAATTTTTCTCGGACGGTTCAAGCGCGGCCACTGCGGCTCCGGATACCTCGTCGAAAGCCAGCCCACCTTCTGCTTCTCGAAAAGAGCGTCCGCGGGCCACGGGTCCGGAGAGCGACGCGATTCGCGACGAGTTGGCCAAAGAGCGCAGCACGCTCGCGGCCGAGCGGGCGCGTTTAGCCGAGGAAGCCAAAAAGATCGAGCAACGCGCCGCGCAGCTCGAGAGCGAACGCGGCAATGTGTCCTCGAGCATGGCCCGCCTCTCCGAGATTGCGGCTGCGGAAGCGAAACTCAAACAGCGCGAGCAGGAACTCGCCGCAGGCCAACGGCAGCTCGCTGCCGATCAGGAAAAACTGGATACAGAACAAGCGATGCTCAAGCAGAGCACCGCTCGCAAACAAAGCGAAAAGGAAAGCGAGAACGTCGAGCGTCAGCGTCTCAACGCGGAGAGGCAGCGTCTCGCCGCCGAAGCGGAATCTCTGAACCAGGCCCGCCGTGAAATTGAAGAGGCGGAACGAAAGATGGTTGAGCTTCAGGCCCAGGCGAAACGCCAGGACGCCGAGGCGCAGGCCCTGAAAGCGGAACGCGACGCTCTCGCGGTCGAACAGAAACAGCTGGCCCGCGAACAAGCGAATTTAGCGAAGGCGCTCGAAGATCTCGACAAACAGCGCAAAGCGGAGGCCGCTCGCCTTGAGCCGCTCCGTCGTGAAATCGAACGCGAACAGCAGCGCTTGGCCGATGCCGAGGTCGCGCTCACCAGCGAGCGCGCTGTATTCAAAAAATCCGAACAAAAATTATCCGCGGAGCGCGCGGAATATCAGAGCCAGATGGCTGCGCTGCACAAGCGCGAGCACGCTCTGCGGGAGCAGGAAGCACGAGCGCTCGCCGCAGTCGAACGCGCCCAACAGGATGCCGATTCTCTCATCGCGAACGCTCGCGCGGAAGCGGAGCGCGAACAAGCGAAGATCGCGGAGGCGGAAAGTCAGCTGGCCAGCGAGCGCGCAAAGCTGAAGAAAGCCGAGCAACGCCTCGCGGTGGAAAGCGCAGAGTCAGAAAAGCAGTCTGCTGCCCTTGCGGAACGCGAGAGCGCGCTGCAGGAGCAAGAGAACCGCGCCAAATACGCTCTCGAAAAAGCCCAAGCCGAAGCAGCCACCATGCTGGCCAAGGCCCGCGCCGAAGCGGAAAAAGAACGCGCGCGTTTTGCAGACGCTGAAGCGACGCTGGCGTCCGAACGCGCGGCGTTGAAGTTGGCGCAACAGAAATTTGCGACCGATCAGAGCAATTACGAAAAGCAGGCCAGCACTTACAACGAGCGCGAAGCTGCGTTGTCGGCGCGGGATCAAAATCTCCGCGAGCAAGAAGCGAAAGTAAAAGCCGCGTTGGAGAAAGCGCAGGCCGAAGCAGCAGTCATCATCAAAAAGGCGAACGATTCGGCCGAGGCCGAGCGGAAGAAAATCGCCGAGGCCGAAACTGCGCTCAACAACGCGAAAGCCGCCCTCAAGAAATCCGAACAACACCTCGTCGCGCAGCGCACCGAGGTCGAATCGCTCGAAGTTTCCCTGGGTGAGCGCGAAGCGGTGGTCAAGGCGCAGGAAATCAAAGCCAAGACTCTCGTCGATAAAGCCCAGAGCGATGCAAACGCCATCGTCGCGAAGGCCAAGGCCGACGCGGAAAAAGAGCAGATGAAGCTGGCCGAGATGGAGGAAACGCTCCTCACCGATCGGAACCAGTTGAAGCAGGCCGAGCAGCGTCTCGCCACGGAGCAGGCCGCGTTGAAGAAACAGGCTGCCGAGTTCGCGGCGCGCGAAACCGCGCTCAAAGAGCAAGAGAACAAAGCCAGAATCGCCCTGGAAAAAGCAAACGCAGAAGCGGCCGGGATCGTGGCGAAAGCTCACGCCGAGGCGGAAAAAGAACAGCAAGCGCTGGCCGAACTCGAAGCCTCACTCGGCACGGAGCGCGAGGCGCTGAAGAAAGCCGAAGCTCATTACGCGACCGAACGCCTGGAGTTGCAGAAGCAAACCGAAGCCATCGCGGTTCGGGAAGAAGCCCTTTTCGCCCGCGAAGCGCGGCTCAAGCAGCAGGAAAAAGAAGTCGCGGCCGCGCTCGAGAAAGCCAAGGCCGAAGCCACGGCGCTGTTGGCGAAAGCGCGCAAGGAAATCGATCAGGAGCAGGCCAAGCTGGCCGAGCTCGAAACCGCGCTTACGTCGGAACGAGCTGCGCTCAAGAAAAACGAGCAAAAACTCGCATCTCAAAAAGCCGAGCTCGAAGCGAACATTGGCGCTTTGGAAGACGAGCGCAAAAAGCTGGTTTCCGAGCAGGCTGCAGCCAAGAAGGCCGCGGAAGAGGCGAAGAAGAAGCTCGATCAAGAAGCGGCCGCGATGCGCGATGCGGCCAACAAGGAAAAAGCGGCCATCACCGAGTCGAAGAACAAATTCGAAAAAGAACGGGCGACGGTCGAGGAAGAGCTCGAGATGGCTCGGGCTGGGGTCACTCAATCCGAACAGAAGCTCAAAGCCGAGTTTGCCAAAGTCGCCGCTTCGGAAGCGCGTATCCGCGATATGGAGACGAAGATCAAAGCCGAACAGGCCAAGATCGACCAGGCCGGGGCGGATCTCGAGGCCGCTCGGGCGAAGTTGAAGGCCGAAATGGGCAAAGCGGACGAAGCAGCGAAAAAACTTTCCCGCCGGGAAGCCGAGCTGGCCGAGATCGAAACCCGTCTGCAAGTCGAAGACGGCAAGCTCAAGAAGGATTCCAACAAGCTGGCGCAGGAACGCAGCCTGTGGGAGGCCGAAGTGGTCGCCTTCCAGGACGAAAAGAAGAAGTTCACCGATATGACCGCGCAGTTCGAGAAACGCCGCAAGCAAGTCCTCGAACAGGCCAAGGCGCTCCTCGAGCGCGACGCCGCTGGGTAATCTTCGCCCCAGCTCTCACTCTCAGCCGCGCTTCAAGCGCGGCTTTTTTATTTCCGACGTCCGAGAAAGAGAACGAATTTCGGTCTGTTCGTTGGCCTTCTGATTGCTAATCCATTCGCTCTCTTTCTGTCTTCTCGCTTTTCGTCTCGCACCTCCTCTCGACGAGATTTTAAACACGTGTCCTTTTCTATGAGCTCCATCAACCAGTTCCTCCTTAAAAATAATCTGCGAATCGCCACCAATCCCTGTGTGAGCCCGGATTTCTGTCTGGATTGGGAGAGCCTCAAAAAGAAGCTCGTTTCAAATGGCGAAGTGAAGGTCTGGTCAAAGAGTCGCTTCGAAACCGCAGCCGGGAGCTGGACCTTGGTGGAGGACGGCAGCGGCGATTGTAGTTGGAAACTGGAGACGAAAAACTCGTCGAATGCGTTGGCGTTGCTGGAGGGCGGCGTCGCGTTGAGCGGAGGAGCCTTTGCTTTCCCCGCCAGCTTCAAGAATTTGCTCAAGCTGAAGAACCTGATTCAGGAGCATAACCCAAACTCGACCATCTTCCCGACCGCGACGCAGCGTCTGGGCCAGAGCACGCTCGGGATCGGCGCCCGCTTTACCACCCTGCATTGGCCGGCGGTGGAATGGGCCATGAGCGCTCTGGAAATTGGAGTCACGGCCAATCAGAACTCGATTCCGCGCGAACTGGTTTACGACGTGGACGCGATGCTGAGTGGAAAACTGGATACCGTGCCGTTTCCCTTTATCGGGACGAATGTCCCCGAGGGGCACCAGGGCCAAAGTGTCGAGGGCATGAGCCACGGTAGTGTGCTCTCCAAGTTGAAAACCGGTTTCCATCACCGCGGCATCGCTTGGAGTTTTAATGCCGACCACCAACCGATCGGCGGTAAATTCGACGGCCGCGAAGATCAGTTGGTCACGGGCTGCGTCCTGGCCAGCTACATCACTTTCGATCTTTCCCCAGAGTTGGCCCAGACCACCGTTCCGGCCGATGCCGCTGGCTGGGTGGCCTCTCAGGTGGACGGCGGTTTGGTCGGAAAAGTGAAGGCGCGGGTCGCCGCCGCCGGCGTCACGCTCAACGAGGCCGATTTCGCCAAACTCCTGGCCTATGTTTGGCCTTCGTTGCAGAAGATGAAACGGCGCGATGAGAAATACCGGGCCGCCCGCGAAAAACTCTTCACTACCGCGGTGGGGCGCGACTACTTGCGCGAGCTATCGATTGACGAGCTGCCCGGCCTGACCACCCCGGAAACCACCGCGATCATGCTCGCCCTCTGTGAGGCGCTGGGGATGAAGATCCATTTTGTGGCTCCGGCTTTTGGTTTCCAGAAAAACATGCCGTATCCAGATAATGGTGCGCTGCGCGCACTGATCGAAAAGCAGTGGGCGGTGTGCAAACAGTTTGGCGCGAGCATCGGATTCCATTCCGGTTCGGGTAAGTCAGCGGAGAACTATCAAGTGATGGGCTCCGTCACGGGCAGCCGTCTGGAAATCAAGACCAGCGGTCGCTACACTTACGAAATGGGACGCGCGCTCAGCGTCTCCAAAAACGCCAGCGACCAAGCGCTCTGGCGCGATTGGTACACCTTCACCGTCGAGCTTGCGCTGAAAGGCGCGTTTAGCAGCGATGCGACCGAGCAGAAAATGGCTCGCGTCTTTATCGCCGATGCCCTGAGCAAGAGTGGAAAGCCCACGGACGTCTTTGCCAGCCCCGCGGCAACCCGCGCCGCGCTCGAAGCACTTCCCGTCAGCCCCGAGCACATGTTCTGGTTCGAATATAATTTCCTCTTCGTCCTGGCGGCCGCCGGTAAAGCGGACAAGAGCGCGCTCGGTGACCATTCGCCCGCCGGCTATCAGCAACGCGCGCGTTTCTATGCTATCAGCGACGAAGGTCGCCTGAACTTCTCCAAAAACGTGGCGAGCTATATTGTTTTCCTCGCGGAAAATACTGGACTTGCTTCCGCAGAACGCTGCGCGGGCGCCCGCAAACTGCTGGAGCGCTATTCGACCCTCGACCAGATGTTGGCCGACGTGAGTCGCTAGTTCTTCTTCCGGTCCATTATCAACCGAGCGTCTATACCGACGCTCGGTTTTTTTATAATTAGGGGGTTTTATAGAAAGAGACTGCTCGGCAAGTGAGTTGCTTGTGCCGATAGAGAGGGATATAGTTTTCTCCAGTTAACCCCTCTAACCCATGAAAGCATTCGGTCTTTCTCGCGGAGTCTGGGCGGTTGCCCTCCTTGCTCCGGTCAGCTACCTAATGGCGCTCTCGCCTCGTAGTGATTCTTCGGATCAAGGTTTAAAGATCATTCAGACCTCCGAGCCTCAGGTTCGAACGACGTTTAATCAGATTCTTCCGTCCTACGGAGAAGTTCGAATTATTATCAATGTCGATGATTCTGGAAAATTGGTCGATTGGCTCCCTGTTCGCTACTCACATCCCGATTACTATAACGCGGCAGTCGACGCTTTAAAGGAGTGGGAATACAAGCCGGCGAAAAAAAATGGCGAACCGATTGGAGTTCGGCAGCAGGTTGTATTCAGTTTTGAATCACGGGGACAGGTCGTGTCGCTCACCACGGTAGAATCGGTCAATGCGGTCTTCGGAAGGAACTTGGATAATTCGGAAGTGAAATGTGTCTACCGTGGGGCTGAATTGGATACGTTGCCTAAACCGGTCAAAGTGGTGCAACCGCTCTGGGTTCCGGCGATCGAACAGCAGCCACCCGGGTCAGGGGTCATGGTGGACTTTTATATCGATGAAACCGGCCATCCACGGATGCCGACGGTCAGCAAGTACGCCGATCCGACCCTTGCGCTCAGCGCGGTCCACGCCTTGGAGCAATGGCAGTTTTCCGTGCCGACCCACCGGGGTCGCCCGGTCGTGGCGCATGCAATGCAGTGGTTTGCGTTCGGCGCGGGGAAAACGCCGACGTCTTAAATGCGCCTAGGGCGACCGGCGAGGCGCAGGCAGGTGCGCGAAAGGCCCCGCGTTTCTCTCAATGGAAAACGCGCTTAGAGCGCGTGTAACGCCGATTTGGATACGGCTAAGCCGGCTTCCTTGACTGCTTCGCTCAGAGTGGGATGGGCGTGAATGGTGCGAGCCAAGTCTTCAGCGCTGCCGCCGTATTCTAAGTGGGTGACCACCTCGCTGATCAATTCGCCTGCGCCTCGGCCGACGATCTGGGCGCCGAGAATGCGGTCGGTTTTTGCGTCCGCGATAATCTTCACGTACCCATCCGAGGCGTCGTTTGCCAGAGCCCGTGCATTGGCCGCGAAGTTAAATTTACCGATGTTGACCGCGATGCCTTTGGCTTTGGCCGCATCTTCACCCAGGCCGACGCTCGCGACTTCGGGATCCGTGTACACGATGGCAGGAACGAGGTCCCAGTTCACGTGGCCGTGCTTTCCTGCGATCCACTCCGCCACCGCCACGCCGTCTTCTTCGGCTTTGTGGGCCAACATGGGACCGGCGACCACGTCGCCGATGGCCCAAACGCCGGGCACGTTTGTCCGCAGATGATCGTCAACTTGGATACGTTTTTTATCGTCGAGCTTCACTCCGATTTTATCGAGGCCCAGTCCCTCGGTGTACGGTCGGCGCCCGACCGCGACCAGGATCTTGTCGGCGGGAAACTCAAGGCGTTGCCCTTCGCGCTCGGCCACCAGCACCGCGGCTTTGCCGTCGCGTTTGAGCTCGGTCACCTTGGCGCCGGTCTCAATTTTGATTCCTTGCTTTTGAAGGAATCGAGAAAAGGCGCGGACCACATCGTCATCGTAGGTCGCGATGATCTTGGGCAAGAATTCTACGACCGTGACCTCGGCTCCGAGCCGCGCCCAAACCGAGCCAAGTTCGAGGCCGATCGCGCCGCCGCCCACCACCACCAGTTTCTTTGGCACCTGGTTGAAGGCGATCGCGTGGTCAGAGGAGACGACAGTCGTCCCATCGAACTTCATAAACGGAAGTTCGACCGGGGCGGAGCCGGTCGCGATCACGATATTTTTCGCGGTCAGCGAGGTGGATTCCGTCGCGCTGGTGGCGACCGATAGTGTATTCGCGGATACAAAACTGGCAGTGCCGCTGACCACCGTGATCTTCCGCGCCTTGGCCAGGAGAGCGACGCCGCCGACCAGCTTGGTCACCACGTCGTCTTTTCGCTTCATCAGGGTGGGAATATCGACCTCGACCGAGCCGAGCTTGATCCCATGCGCCGAGGCGTGGCCCTTCGCAAAAGCGTATTGCTCGGATGAATGCAGAAGGGCTTTGCTCGGAATGCATCCCACATTGAGGCAGGTGCCGCCCAGCGTGGCGCGTTTTTCCACCAGGGCGACTTTCAGCCCCAACTGGGCCGCGCGGAAGGCGCAGACGTATCCACCCGGGCCAGCGCCAATGATAATCAGGTCAAAGGAGTCCATTTTAAATCGTTCTCTTTCTCTCGAGCGCTCCCGTTCTATCGACTGAACCGTTCCTCGAGAACGATTGAGCCGAAGGAGAACGAGATCGAATTAGATGCTGAGCAGCAGGCGGGCCGGATCTTCGATCGCCTGTTTGACCTTCACCAGGAAGGTGACGGCTTCTTTTCCATCGACCAAGCGATGGTCGTAGCTGAGCGCCAAATACATCATGGGACGGATCACGACCTGCCCGTTGACCGCCATCGGCCGATCGTTGATCGCGTGGAGTCCGAGGATCGCGCTCTGCGGAGGATTGATGATCGGAGTGGACAACATCGAACCGAAGATCCCGCCATTGGTGATGGTGAAAACGCCCCCATCCAGATCGGCCAAGGTGATTTTTCCATCACGCGCTTTCTTGGCTGCTTCGCCAATCGACTTCTCAATTTCCGCCATGCCCAATCGGTCGCAATTGCGGATGACCGGGACCATCAGCCCCTTCTCGGTCGAGACGGCTACGCCGATATCGTAGAAATGATTTTCCACGATGTGATCGCCGTCGATCTGAGCGTTGACCCCAGGCACCTCCTTCAGCGCATGGACAACGGCCTTGGTGAAGAACGACATGAAGCCGAGCTTAAGCCCGTTCTTCTTTACAAAATCGTCTTGGTACTTCGTGCGCAGCGCCATGACGGCCGACATATCGACCTCGTTGAAGGTCGTGAGCATGGCGGCTTCATGCTGAGCCGCGACTAGGCGCTGCGCGATGCGCTGGCGCAGCGGGGTCATCTTGCGGCGGGTCTGACGCCCAGCCACAGGAGCAGCGGACCCAGCGCCCGGAGGCACCGGGGCGGCGGTCGGGAAAACGGTCGGCGAGAGCGGGGAAGTGGTTGGCGAACCGGCGGTAGGCGCCGGTGTAGTTGGAGAAGCACTACCGGTGGGTTTTGCTTCGGCGGCGGCGAGCATGTCGCCCTTGGTCACCCGCCCAGCTTTTCCTGAGCCCTCGACGGTGGCTGGATCGATGCCCGATTCGGAAGCCAAGCGCCGAACGGCGGGAGATTGGGGCAGGTCAGCCGCGGGGGCTGCTTTGGCCGTTTCGGCCTTCGTCGCTTCCGACGAGGGAGCGCCTGCTCCCGCTCCGGCAGTATCGATGCTGGCGACCGCCTGACCGATTTTCACTTCGGTGCCGGCGGTAACTTTCAACGCGATCTTGCCGGCCGCCTCGGCCGTCCCTTCCGACGTGATCTTGTCGGTTTCGAGCTCGAACAGCGGTTGGTCTTTTTTGACCACGTCGCCGTCTTTAACGTGCCACTTGGCCAGCACGCCGGAGCTGATCGATTCGCCCATGGGCGGGATTTTAACGTCGAGGGAGGGCATATTAGCTTAGATCGTGAAAGCGTCTTTGAGAAAAGCGGCGAGCTCGATTCGATGGACCGCGAGAGAACCGACGGCGGGAGACGCGCTGGCGTCGCGGCCGACGTAAAGCGCTTTGCGCCCAAAAATTTCCTCCAACTGGGGAGCGATGAAGCTCCAGGCGCCCATGTTCTGCGACTCTTCCTGGCACCAGAGCAGGCGGGCCTTGCTGTAGGACTTGCCGATCTCGGCCAGGCGGTCACGGTGGAGTGGATACAGCTGTTCCACTCGCACGATCGCAGTGTCCTTCACCTTGTTTTTGTCCCGGTAGTCGCACAGATCGTAATAAACCTTCCCGGAGCAGAGGATCAGGCGGGAAGCATTCTTCGGCGCCGCCGGATCGTCGAGAATCTCGTGGAAAGCCCCCGTAGTGAGATCGTCCATACGCGAGGTCGCCGCCGGATGCCGGAGGAGGGACTTGGGCGACATGATGACGAGCGGCTTTTTGAAGTCGCGGCGCATTTGCCGACGAAGCATGTGGAACAACTGCGCGGGGGTGGTCAGGTTTGCCACCTGGATATTGTTTTCCGCGCAGAGCTGGAGGAAGCGCTCGAGGCGCGCGGAAGAGTGTTCTGGGCCTTGTCCCTCGTAGCCGTGAGGGAGCAAGAGAACGATTCCGCTGTTGCGCTGCCACTTCGATTCGGAGCTGACGATGAACTGATCGATGATGACCTGGGCTCCGTTGGCGAAGTCGCCGAACTGAGCTTCCCAAAGACAAAGCATCTTCGGGTAATCGAGGGAATAACCGTAGTCGAAGCCCAAGACGGCCGCTTCGGAGAGCAGGGAATTGTACACGCAGAAACGTTCCTGCTTCTCGTCGAGGTTGAGCAGAGGCACGTATTTTTCGCGCGTCTCAAAATCGTAGAGCACCGCGTGGCGGTGACTGAACGTCCCGCGTTCGCAATCCTGGCCACTGAGGCGCACCGGTGTTCCCTCGAGGAGCAAGGTGCCGAAGGCGAGAGCTTCGCCGAAACCCCAGTCCACCGGGCCGCCTTCCTTGTGGGCTTGGACGCGGGCTTCAAGGAAGCGTTTGATTTTCGGGTTGAGCTTAAAATTTGCCGGGACGCGGGTCAGTCCCTGGACACATTTGTCCAGCAGCTCGGGTGAAACCGTGGTTTTAACCGGAGTGAAGTTGAACGGGGGCTGAAATTCGGCGGTGGATTCTTTGAACTGAGAGGCGTGGTCGCTCTTGGCCGCTTCCGCTTCTGCGGCTTTCGCCTTGGCAAAGGACGCTTCCATCGCGGCGGTGTATTCGGCCTTGATCGCGTCTGAGTCCGCCTGGGTGATCGTACCTTCCGCTATCAAGCGGTCGGTGTAGATCTTCGAAATCAGCGGCTGGCTGGCTATTTTTCGATAGAGCACCGGCTGGGTGAAAGCTGGCTCGTCGGCTTCATTGTGGCCGTGTTTGCGGTAACAATACATGTCGACCACCGAGTCGCGCTGAAACTTCAGCCGGAACTCGAGCGCGAGTAGGGTCACCAGGCAAACCGCCTCGGGATCGTCCCCGTTGACGTGAAAAACCGGCGCCTCGATCATCTTGGCCACATCGGTGCAGTAGCGAGTCGAGCGGGCATCGCTCGGCAAGGTGGTGAAGCCGATCTGGTTGTTGATCACGAAGTGAAGCGTGCCACCCGTGCGGTAACCGGGGAGCTGGGAAAAATTCAGCGTTTCCGCCACCACGCCCTGGCCGGCAAACGCGGCGTCGCCGTGAATCAACAAAGGCAATACTTGGCGCCGCTCAACGTCACCGCGAATCCGTTGACGCGCGCGAGCTTTCCCTTCCACCACCGGATTCACGATCTCCAAGTGCGAGGGGTTCGCGGCGAGACGGACTTCGACCTTTTTGCCTGCTGAGGTGTCGAGGATCGCTTCGTATCCAAGATGGTACTTCACGTCGCCGTCGCCTCCGACGGTGTGTGGAACGTAATTTTCCGAAAACTGCTCGAACAACACGTCGAACGGTTTGCGCAAAATGTTGGTGAGGATGCTCAGCCGTCCGCGGTGCGCCATGCCCAGGACGATCTCGTCGACGCCGACGTCGGGGGATCGCTCGATTACAGCGTCAACCGCCGCGATCATCGTTTCGCCGCCTTCGAGCGAGAAACGCTTTTGCCCTACGTACTTGGTGTGAAGAAACTTCTCAAAGAGCTCGGCCTTATGGAGACGCCGGAGAATTCGAATCTTCTGTTTCTTGGTGAAATTAGGCTGAAGCTGGGACTGTTCCATGCGCTCCTGGAGCCAGCGTCTCACCTCGGTGTCTTGAATGTGGAGGTACTCGACTCCGATCCGTCCGCAGTACGTTTTTTGCAGGCTTTGGATCAGATCGCGCAAACGCATCTGTCCGCCGCTGAGATAGTGGCCGACATCGAAAGATTGATCGAGGTCGGCTTCGGTCAGGCCGTACTCGCTTAATTGAAGACGAGGCGAAGGGGGCGGCGGAGGATTGAGCGGGTCGAGATGGGCTTGAAGATGGCCGATCGAGCGATAGTGGTAGATCAGGCTGTGGACCTGGGACTGCTTGAGACTATCGAGAACGGTGACCTCGGGGTGGTCGCCATTGGTTCCCGCTACACCCGACGGAGAACTTCCATTGTTGCCGAGCGTGAAGCCCTGGAAAAAAGCGCGCCAGGTAGGATCGACGGAATCTGGGTTATCGAGCCACGAACGGTAGGCCGAATCAATTACGTCGGCATTCGCGCGGGTCGGAAGAGTCATCGAATTCATTGCGAGAAAAGAGAGAGACAAGGAGTCGCACAGCACCAACCGATCAGTGCCTGCCATTAAGAGGTTTTATATTAGGGAAAAGGGTTGGCATCTCAACCGTCCCTGTTTTTTTACTCAAGCCCATTCAGCCGTGTCACAGGTGGCTGAAAACGAGCCCTGAGCGAGGGTAAACGCTTGAATAAGAGTAACTAGATAATCCGGATTTTCATGACAGAAGTGCAGATCAAAGAATCCCTAATCGCACTGTTGGGCGGCATCAAAGCAGCTGATGCAGATACCATCTCTCGATCCATGGCGCAGCTGGATGAGGTCGTGGCGAGCCAACGGGGCGGACTTCATCCCCAATTGTTTCATTTTCTGGAGCGACGGAGTTATGCCAAGGCCCTCCAGTTTCTAGGCGGTGCCGAGGACATTCCCGCCGGTGATTGCGGAGGTAAACCGCGGGCGGGGTCATGAATCAGCCCAAACGTCTTTCCACCGAAGGAGGGGCCAATTTGGGCCAAAATCCGTTTGCTGCGCTCGATGGACTGAGTCTGCCCTCCGGTCCGGCGGCGTCCCTGCCGAGTGGCGTTCCCGCCCCTTCCGCCAAAGGCAGTGCGCCGAAACCGGCTAAAAGCCGGGGACGGGTCGACATTGTTCGGGAAAAAGCCGGCCGCGGTGGTAAAACCGTCACGGTCGTGACCGGATTCGTCGGGATCGGTCTGCCGGAGAAAGAGCAGCTCGCGAAGAAGATGCAGAAGGCCTGCGGCGTCGGTGGAACGGTCAAAGAGGGCCGGATCGAAATCCAAGGAGACAAGCGCGACGAGATCGCGCGGATCCTGGTAGAAGCCGGATTTCAGCCCGTTTTTGCCGGCGGATAAGCCGCAGAGAGAGCAGATGGCCCCGGACGGCTGGAGTCCTGGGACGTATCTGTCGTTCCCGCCTGGATACGTCGCAAGCGCTCAACCGCCAAAAGTCGGGAGCGCTAGCGAACGAGGCTTATTCTGGAATGCTGGACTTCTTTTGGTAACCGAAACGGTTACCGTGGAAGGAGCTCAGAATCCTGGAGACGCGCGGTGAGCGCGTATTCAGTTTACTTCGACTTTCCGCTGAAAGACTTGGCGGTGAAATGCGCGGTGAACGGAATTTCAGACCAAATCTGGGAGGAAGTGGGAAGAGACGGCGCGCGGAAAATCGGGCGGTTCCACGTAACGTCGTAATGGCGAACATGGGCCGGCCGTTCCGTCACGTTCTGCGTCTGCGGGGGTACAACGTGTTGGATGGGGAAGGGCATGGCTGCGAGGGGTACTGGTTAAATCGTCACACCGGAAAGCCGGTTTAAGTGAAAAAGATAATGCTTATAGAAATAATGATAATGACTTCCGCAGAAGCTGAGAATCGGGGTGCAATGCGATGTGTTTACACCGTTTCAGCGGTGTGGTTCCGCCCCTTGCCTGTTTCACGGGATTTTTCCGGGTGGCGGAGCAGTAGCAGACGGAAGGACCGCGACTGCTGCGCTCCGCCCCCGCGGAGGAAATTAGCCGTGACAACAATTTTACGCGACGCGACGAACCTTTTCCGTCACGGTGTCGGGATGGAGCTTCGGTAGGGAAACGGTGAGTACACCGTCCACGATTTCAGCCTGCACGGCATCGTAATCGAGGTGGTTGCCCAACCGTAACCGGAGTCGGTAGTCGCGCTGCACCCCTTCGAGGTGGAGAGCGCGCCAGTTGACCCGGACAAGGTGAGACTTACGTGCCGTCACCACCAGATCGGGACCACGTTGAGCGATCTCCACTCCCGACGCGGTGACGCCGGGGATGTAGACGACAACCTTCAGGATGTCGCCCATCTGCACGCAGTCATAGTGCGGGTCGCGGAACGAATCGGCGGACTCGACTTCACTACGGGTGCTAGGCGCTTTTGGGTGGATGATCGTATGCATGTGTATGCGGGTGCTCCTCTCGGCTGGAGGGCCGGGGCTCTTTTTTTCGGTTTGGCAGATCCCTGGGGGATTTCTGTTAGACCAAAGAGCCCGAGCCGGTGGTTTGTTGGGTCCAATAGTTGACGACCGGACGCATCACGCAGCAGCGAATAGCAACGCGGGCCTTCGTAAACGAAGTGCCTGCGAGGCTGCGGTGATGTTTTTTAGACCGGAACATTGGACTGGATTTCACTCTGCAAAAAGCAGGCCTTGGGCCAAGTTTATTTTTGCACGCGAAAAAAACTTCACAAGATCGTCATATGGCCACTCTCACCGATGCCGCGACTCCGATCGCCGAACTGAAAAAACGCATCCTCGCCTTCGCACGGGAGCGGGAATGGGAGCAGTTTCACTCGCCCAAGAACCTCAGCATGGCTTTGGCGGCCGAGGCGGCGGAGTTGATGGAGCACTTTCTCTGGTCCACTCCCGAGGGCTCAGTGGAAATCACGAACAATCCTGCCAAGCGGCCTAAAATCGAAGAAGAACTGGCCGACGTCATCATCTACGCGCTCGAATTCGCCAACATCGCCGGGCTGGATGTCGCGGCTATCATCGAAACCAAAATGAATGCGAATGCTCGCAAATACCCGGTCGAAAAAGCCAAGGGGCGTTCGGATAAATACACGGAACTGTGAACGCCTTGGCGGGAGCCGCGCTGTATTTGAAGTGTAAATACGTGAGACGCCAATGGCCAATGACCAATGACCAATGACCAATGACCAATGACCAATGACCAATGACCAATGACCAATGACCCATGACCAATGACCAATGACCCATGACCAATGATTGATCCTTTAATGCGGTCGGTGGTCTTGGGTGGCAGGGGTGATAAAGATTATCTTCTCGTTTATCTTTAATGAAAAAGAACCAAGTGGTCCGTGCTTATTATGTTCTGCCCTGTTGCTTGTTGCTGCTCAATCTGTGCAACAACTTAGCTTCCTACAAAACAGAGATGATTCACGATCCTTTCCTGCGTGTTGGCGCGGTGATAGCGTTGGTGCTGTTCGGTGGTTCCTTTGTGGCCTATGCGGTTTCCCCGGCACTGGAGTCGGTGGTGCGGGGCCTCCATCATGGTAGCCGAAGGGAGGCAGGGATTCTCGGCGAGATCGCTTTTCTCGCCCTTCTTGGGGTCGCGGTGTTTTGGTTATATTATCAATACTATATTCATGGAGCCGAGTCCCTCCTACCGGCGGAATGGTGGAATCCGAAGAAGTAGTTGATCCTTAACTACCGGATAATTTGAAGTAGTGCTCCCAGAAATACTCAGAACACCGGAAGAAATTTAGATTCCGTTTCAGGTTCTTCCGCGAATCTCGGGTGTTCGTGGGCCGTCCTGATTTGAAGCTATGCCTTCGGTCGAAACACCTTCATGGTCGTTTCGTTGGTCTCCAAACGTGGACCGCCGATCAGATCGATGCAGTAAGGAATGGCGGGAAACACGGCTTCCAGGTTTTCTTTGATCGACTTGGGTCGGCCGGGAAGATTCACGATCAAGGTCTTTCCTCGGATCCCCGCGGTCTGGCGCGAGAGGATCGCGGTGGGCACGTATTTGAGCGAGGTGGCGCGCATCTGTTCACCGAAGCCGGGTAACAGCTTTTTGCATACAGCCTCGGTCGCCTCGGGCGTCACGTCGCGCGCGGCCGGGCCGGTGCCACCGGTGGTCACGATCAGACAGCAGCCTGAATCGTCGGCCATCCGTCGGAGCTCGGCTTCGATCACGGATTGTTCATCGGGGATCACGCGGTAATCGACTTCGAAACTGGTGCGCAGCCATTCGCGTAAGAGAGCAACGGCGGCCTTGCCCGGCGTGTCTTCGTACACGCCGGCGCTGGCGCGGTCGGACACGTTGATCACGCCGATCTTTATGGTCATGGAGAAGGAATAGAAAATGTTTTGGCGAAATTCCGAATAATATCGCTCGGACTGGTACCGCGTTCCCGCAGGGCGCGCAAACTGAGCGCGTCGTGCCGCTTGGCTAAACGCACGCCGTGTTCGTCGGTCATCAGAGGACAATGGAAGAATTTCGGCGCGGGCCACTCCAGTGCGGCGAAGAGCAGCAGCTGCCGAAAGGTCGAGGTCACGAGATCTTCGCCCCGCACCACTTCGGTTATGCCCATCTGGGCGTCGTCCACCGCGCAGGCGAGCTGGTAGGCCGGCGTATCATCTTTTCTCCAAACCACGAAGTCGCCGAAATCGGCGCCGGCTACGGCGCGTCGAGGGCCAAGCGCCCCGTCGTGAAATTCGATCACCGCTCCTTCCGGCACGCGGAACCGCCAATTGGTCCGAATCGTCGGTTCCAATGGTGGCAGCGGGGTGCCGGTTTTCGGGCGAAAGGCGAGAGGATAAACCGGCTCGTCGTGCTGTTCGCCCCGGGCTTCGTGCGGCGCTCCCGCGGCTTCGAGGACGTCGCGGCGCGAGCGTTCACAAGGAAAGATCAGCCCTTGCGCGTGAAGGCGCTCCAGCGCGGCGCGGTACCGCGGCGTGCGCCGGGTCTGTTCGTAAGGTGCGTGGGGTCCGCCGATGTCCGGGCCTTCCGTCCACTTGAGGCCAAGCCAATGTAAGTCCTCGATCGCGGCGCGACTGAATTCCGCGCGACATCGCGCGCGATCGAGATCGTCATTGCGCAGGATGAGTGAGCCGCCGTGAATTTCGGCGCGTTGCGCGGCGATCCAGAAGGTGCGGGCATGGCCGAGGTGGAGCAGCCCCGTAGGAGACGGAGCGATACGGCCACGGTAGCGGAAAGACGACGAACACACGTGTTATCCGGAATGTACTCTAAGCTTCTTTCAGTCGATTCTCTGCTTTCGTTTGATCCTCTTTCGTCCTTTGGTGGTTCGATGAAAATGCTGTGCGTTTACTGCTCTTCGAGCGACCGCCTAGACCCTAAATATTATGCAGCGGCGGAGCAGCTCGGGGAGGAGATGGTTCGGCGCGATTGGGGCTTGGTTTACGGCGGCGGAAAAACCGGCTTGATGGGCGCAGTCGCGCGGACGGTGAAGCGGGGCGGCGGGCGGGTGATCGGCGTGATTCCCGATTTCATGAAAGCGAAGGAGCTCGCCTACGACGAAGCCGACGAGCTCATCACCGTCGTCACCATGCGTGAGCGCAAGCTGCTGATGGAGGCGCGGGCCGACGCGTTTGTCGCCCTGCCCGGAGGCTGGGGCACGCTCGAAGAAATGATGGAGATTCTCACCCTGCGCCAACTCGACGTGCTTCGTAAGCCCTGCGTGTTTTTTAATCAGGATGGATTTTACGACGACCTGCTGCGCTTCTTCGAACGGATGATCAACGAGCGTTTCAATAAAACCTCCAACTTGAACCTTTTCTCCGTCGCCCCCTCGATCGATCAGGTCTTCTCCCACCTCGAAATGGCCCCGCCTCCCGCGGAAAACAAATGGTTCGTGACCAACTGAGGGCCACCCGCGACGGGGTCCTGCAGCTTTTGCGGGCTCACGCGGGTGAGGCATGGGAGCCGCATGAAGCGGCCATGGTTGCCGCGACAATTGCGTTCGTGGAAGCGTATCCGAATTGTGCGGACCGCTCACTCCAGGTGGGCCATTTGACTGGCTCGGCTTGGATTGTGGATACAACGCGGACGCAGGTTCTTCTCACCCACCACCGCAAACTGGGCAAATGGCTGCAGTTGGGTGGACACGCCGACGGCGATCTCGATTTGGCCCGTGTCGCCCTGCGAGAAGCCGAGGAAGAATCAGGCTTGAAACGGCTTCGGTTTCTTTCGTCACAGCTTTTCGATGTCGATCGTCATTGGATACCAGCCCGCCGAGATGAACCGGCGCACTGGCACTACGATTTGAGATTCCTGCTCGAAGGCTCGCTCGAGGAGCCGTTGATCGTTTCCAGCGAATCTAAAGACCTTCAATGGGTGAAGCTTTCCGGTATCCACCAGCTCACGACTGAAGAATCAATTGTGCGCATGGTGCGGAAGACCGCATAAATCTGTATCCGGGCAGTGGCGACGTGGATGGCCCGACTGCTCTGCCCGAGCTTGTTTTTCGATTATAGAGGGGGGCCCCCCTCAAGGTTACGGGCTGAGGTGCAACAGGCCCTCGGAATTCCTTGAATGTTTTTAGGTTCAGCCCTTGCCCGGGGTCGGTGGTGTGACCCGTTCCGGACTCGGCACAATCACGACTGGGCAATGGGTCTTTCGAAGCACACTGTGGGTGGTGGAGCCGACCAAAAGATCGTACAAAGCGGTGTGTCCGTGCGACCCCATCACGATGTAGTGGGCCTGATGCCGGGCCGCGGCGCGGAGAATTTCACCCGCGGCTGATCCGTTGGTTTGCTCGGCGATGACTTCGCTCGCGACGGCTTTTTTGGCCCGTTCGCTCAATTCGGCCAGCCGCTTGACCGCGTGTTTTTCACTCCAGAGAATGACGTCCTCAAAATTCTCCATCGTGAAGCCGTAGTCGCTGGTGAGAATTGGCGGCTGGATGACGTGCAGCAGGACGATTCGGCCGGACGTGGCTTGGGCCAGTTCGAGAGCGGCTGCCACCACCAGCTCGGTCGACGAAGAGAAATCAATCGGGGCAAGGATCGTTTTCATAGCATCAGTTTAACCCACCTGGAGCAAAAGACTACGCGTCAATTGCCAGACGTTCCTCCTGCACAGTCTAGGAAATCGTCCAAAAAACCTCTTGATTCGCACGAGCGCATGCGGCTTGCTGACCCTTCCTTGTTCGGGCTGTAGCGTAGCCTGGTAGCGCGCTTGCATGGGGTGCAAGAGGTCGTGAGTTCGAATCTCACCAGCCCGACCATTTTTGACCCTCCGTGGGAAAGTCCCCCAGCGTGCTCCGGCATTTCGGTTGTGGAGTATTCTCTCGCCGGTTTGTTTTAAAAATCTAGGACGAAGGGTCGCGAATTTCCTCCTCTGGGCCCGGTTGGTTGATGGAGCGTTCAGCGGAGGCCCGTGGCCTCATCCCTTGATCATCTTTCTATAATTTCGAGGCGAGGTGCCCATCACGCGATGGAAGCAGCGGCTGAAATAGTAAGGATCTTCGAAACCCACCTCAGTCGCAATCGATCCAATGGTCGACGAGGTGGCGTCGAGCAAACGACAGCTGACGCGAATCCGTTCTCGAATCAGGAAATCGATCGGCGCGTATCCAGTTTGTTTTTTGAACAGCGCGCAGAAATGCGGGACGGACAAACCCGCGGCGGCGGCGAGCTCCTTGAGTCGATATCGCCGGGAAGGTCGGTTGATGATTTCGTCGCGGACGGTCGCGGTTCTTTCCGCGGCGGTCTTGGCTGCGCCGGAGCTGTTAGCTCGTTCCATCATGCGACAAAAGACCGCGCGCAGCGCCGTGCTTGCGGCCACGAGGTGTTGGAGAGAGTAACCAACCTCGAGCTCGGCGTAAACTTTTTCCAGTCCCAGCGTGGTGGCGTTGTGATGACCGAAACTTAACTCGAACAGGCGAGTGGTTTTGTCAGAACTGAGTTCATGGATCCAGGCGGTCGTTTCGCGTCCCGTGAAATGGGCCCAGACGATGCTCCACGGCTTATCGTCACTGCTGCCATAAGCGTGTGGCGTATCCGCCGGCAACCACACCAAATCGCCCGGCGCGAGCGCGACCTGACGGTTCCCACTGCGAGCCCATCCTTCTCCGTGGAGGCAGACAATAATCAGGTGAGTCGCGGCTCCTTGCGGGCGCTCCACCCGGTGTCCTTCCGCCTCGGGGAAATATCCGGCATCGGTCACACAGAGGCTTTCCAACAGCGGGTGTTTCGCCGTGCTGCGTCGCACCGGCAGAGGCACGACCACGTGATGCTGGCCCGCAAAACCTTCTCGACGTACCGGAGCATGAACCATGATTAATTTGATCGCAACGGAGAGAGGGGCGCCGTCAAACGGGTGAGGTTTTCATTAAATCGTCCAGGTAGAAAGTAAAGCGTGGTCGCGGGTCTCGCGGGGCTTCAATCGATCTAGGGCTTCGGTGCTCGCTGAATTGAACCGACGTTTGTATTCATTAGATGATTACAGGCTGCGGGGCAGGGAGACTTCCACGGCTGAGGGTCACCTCTAAGCCATGCCTGGCCGCCGGACGGCGTTTCTACTTTCGCGCGAAAGCTCGGGAGCGAGAGCTCAGAGGGCATAGGCTGTGCTCTGTGCGCTCTCTAAATACAAAATGATCCCATTCTCTTCGTCGCACGCCGCGCGATTCTGCGCCGCGTCGTTGAGCGCGCTTGCCTTCGCGTCTTCGGTCTTTGCGGAAGCGAAACCGAAAATCGCCGTTTTCTCCGGTCCGACGGCTACGATTCAAAACAATAAACCGCTCATCACCTCCAACAAGGCGCGCGAGCAGTACGGTCTGCCCTTACTCAAGGACGAGGCCGGCAAGCCGTTGATGGATTGGCCGCGTTACCAGCGGCTCGCCGCGCCCGTCACTCTCTATATTGAGATGTTCACCGCCCATCCGCTGGAGAGTCAGGTGGCGGAATTATACGCTGCTCCCGATGGCTATGTGAACGAGAAGGGAGAATTTTCGAAGGAGAAAAAGAACCCGGCCGACAAACCGGTTTACGCGGTCACGCTCAAACCGGAGGACGGGCTCTACGCCTTGCCGTACATGGCCCGCCAAGCCAACGGCGAAGCGTGGGAGGGCGTGGCAACGAAGACCGGCGCCCCCTTTTCTCAATCTCGGCAAACCTTCGTTCCCGATCCGTCCCGTATCTTCGAGGAGATCGAGCGCAATGGCGGCGGCATTTACGAGATGGCGGACTACGACTTTTATCGCGGTGTACCAGCCGGTGGATACACCAAAGGTTTGCCGCACGACAAACGCACGGATGTGGGCGAGGGCGATATCCCTCCCGAGAAACTGGGCGAGGACTTTTTCAGCTACGGCCCCTACGCGGCCTCGCAGACCCGCCCAAAACTCGCGCAGGCGGTCAATCGCGTGCAGAAGGCGATGAACACCGGCAAGTATGCGGGCATGCTCTGGCTCGAGGGCAGTCCGACGGTGGAGGATTCGAGTTACTGGCTAGGCCTGCTGATCGACACCCCGCTCCCGCTGGCCTTCAATTCCGCGCACCGCAATCGCGGACTGGTCAGTGCCGACGGCGATGGAAATATCCTCAACTCGATCGAATATATTCTCTCGAAAGTCTGGGCCGGTGACGATGGCAAGAACCGGCTCGGCAGTGTGATGGTGCAGGATGAAATTATCTATTCCGCGCGCGAAGTGGTGAAGGGCGACGCCCATCCCGGCGGCTACGAAGCCACCGGTGGATACGGCGGTATCCTGGGTTCCATGACTGCCGGACCCTACGTCACCTTCGTGCCCACGCGCAAACACAGCTGGAAGTCCGATGTAAGGGTAACGCAACTACCGACCACGGTCGAGGGTGTGCTTCGCGAAAATGGCGCGCTTAAAACCGTGACGGTCACGATCAAAGACGGGAATGGCGAACTGATCCCGTCCGCTATCCCGAAGGTCGCGATCGTGAAGGGCGACCTCTGGTACGACGACGGCGGAGAGCCCAATCTCCTGGGCGAAAAAGGCATCATTGGAACGATCGATATGCTGATCGAGAAATATCCGCTCGCCGGGATCGTGGGGGAAGGGCTCTCGCCTTACTCGAGTCTGCCCGAAGCGCAGGACAAGCTGCTGCAGAAGGCGGTGTTGAGCGGACTGCCGGTGGTGAAAGTCTCTCGCGGAGACGCCCGAGGGCTGGTCCGGGTCAACCCGAACAACCTTTTTATCGAGGGCAATAACGCGATCGCGACCAAGGCGCGCCTGCTCCTCACGGCTGCGATCATGAAGTACGGCGCCCTCCCGCGCGCGGCGAATCCAGACGCCGCCACGCCGGAAGAAATCGCCGCGATCAAAAAGAAAGTAGCGCTCTACCAAACGATCTTCCAGACCCATTGATGGCTGAGGCCACCCGAGAGAGACGGCTCTCCTGCCACGGAAAACAATTCCGATCCTCGGGTGCTCTTTGTGTTTTTGCGCTGCTGTGGGGCCTGGTTTATTTCTCGCCCGCCAGGGCTCATCAGGTCTTCCGAAGCGGCGAGGTGTAGTTTACATTTAACTACACCTCGCTCAAGCGACATTCCGCCCGCTCTCCGTCACATGTGATAACCTGGAGTCGAGAGCGAGAGCGCGGTCTCGTCTGGCGTCATGCCTTCGGGGATTCCTTCGAAGAGGGGCGACGAGAGGTACCGCTCACCGGTGTCGGGCAGCATGCACAAGATCACTGATCCCGCGGGCGCTTTCTCCGCCACTTGCATCGCGACGGCGAAGCTCGCGCCTCCCGAAATCCCGGTGAAAATCCCTTCTTTCTGCGCAAGCTTGCGCGACCATTCGATCCCGACCGGTCCAGGAATCGGGACAAGCTGGTCGTAGAATTTCTTGTCGATCGATTCCTGGAGCACGAAGGGAATAAAGTCCGGGGTCCAGCCCTGGATCGGATGGGGCTGCCAAGCGGGATGGGTGACGGCGGGAGCGTTGGCGGCGCCTCGTTGTTGAGCGACTCCGCTGCCGACGAGTGCGGCGTTCGCCGGCTCGGTCAAAACGATTTTTGTATCCGGCCGTTCCTTACGCAACACGCGCGCGACGCCCGTGACCGTGCCGCCGGTGCCGTAGCCGGTCACGAAATAATCGAGTTTCTCGCCCGCGAAATCGGCCAGGATCTCGCGCGCTGTGGTGTTCTCGTGAATCTTGGCGTTGTCGGCGGTTTCGAACTGACGAGCCAGAAACCACCCATTCGCATCGGCCAGTTCCTTGGCCTTTTGATACATGCCCAGCCCGCGGGCGGCACGGGGGGTTAAAATGACTTTGGCCCCGAGGAAGCGCATCAGTTTGCGTCGCTCGATCGAGAAACTGTCCGCCATCGTGACGACGAGGGGATAGCCTTTCGCGGCGCAGACCATCGCGAGTCCTATCCCGGTGTTTCCGCTGGTGGCCTCGACCACCGTCTGGCCCGGCTTCAGGTCGCCCCGTCGCTCCGCTTCTTCGATGATGCTAATGGCCAGGCGATCCTTCACCGAGGAGGCGGGATTGAAGAATTCCGCCTTCACATAGAGACTAACGTGAGCCGGTGCCAGGTTGTTGACCCGAATGCAGGGCGTGTCGCCGATCGTATCGACAATGCTTTCAAAACGGCGCCCGCGGCCGTGAGTGGTTCGCGAATTTTTCGTGTTCATGGGGTTCTCGGAGGTAAAGGGGGAAGCCGCGAAAGCCGGCGGCGAAAACGATTGAGCTGCCACCAGAGCGTCCCTCGCGGAGAACCGCAACGTTCAAACGGCGTTCGTTAATGTCGCGACCGGTTTGCGCCCACGGATAATGTCGCCGGCTCCGGCTCTCCGAAGAAGCTGACCAAAGGAAAACGGTTCCGCTCCGAGCTCCCGCGCCGGGCCGTATTCACGGTTCCAGCACGCCCTTTCAATTCACGTTCGAATAACAATGCGAGAGCGCGGCTTGGAGCTCGGTCACGCGGACTGGTTTGCTCAGATAATCGTCCATTCCCACGTCCAGGCATTTCTCGCGGTCCCCCTGCATCGCATTCGCGGTTAGGGCGATGATGCGGAGGCGGGAGAATTCCGGGCGTTGGCGGATGCGCCGGGTCGCTTCGAAGCCGTCCATCTCGGGCATGTGGCAATCCATCAGAATCACATCGTAAGTGGAGCGCTCGAGCGCCTCCAGCACCTCGAGCCCGTTGGATGCGGCATGGGCCTTGTGTCCGAGTTTCTGCAGCTGGAGCAGCGCGACGCGTTGATTGACGCTATTGTCCTCCGCCAGCAAAACCCGGAGCGAGACTGGAGGAGCGGAATCCAAAGCGGCTTGGGCGTGCCCATTGCTCGGGGGCCGGGACGATTCCGAATTCCCTTGAGCGCCGTTGACCGCGGAGCTGCCCTCGGTTTTGGGCGGCAGAATGCGCAGCAGGGCCGTGAGCAGTTCGTGATAGCGGACCGGTTTCAAGAGCGACGTCGCTCGCCCAAGCTCCTTGATTTCCGCCGGAGTGACAGCGCGGTCGTGCGAATTCAAAAAGACGATACGTAGTTTTCTAAAAGTTGGGTTTTGGAGGATTTTTCGCGCCAAGGTGAGTCCGTCCATCTCGGGCATCTGTACGTCAATCGCGACCAGATCAAAGGGTTTTTCCGCGCCCAACGGAGCCGCGAGCGCGGCCAGGGCGGCGTGGCCTGAATTCACCGTCGTCGAGTGCACCCCCCAAGCGGATACATAGTGTTCGAGCACGCGGCAGCTGCTGGCGAAGTCGTCGACGAGCAGAATCCTCGCCCCTTTCAGCGCTGCGCCGGTTTCCTGGTCCGGCGAACTCGGGGGAGCGGCCTGCTTCGCGAACTTGGCGGTGAACCAAAAGGTCGAGCCTTCACCCGGCTTGCTCGTCACGCCGCAAGTTCCCTCGAGCAAAGCGACGATTTGTTTCGAAATGGCCAGGCCCAGCCCGGTCCCGCCAAAACGCCGGGTGGTGGAACTGTCGGCTTGGCTGAAGGGACGGAAGAGGCGCGTCTGTTCTTCGGGGCTGAGGCCGAGCCCGGTGTCGATCACTTCGAACAGAAATTTCGCCTCGGTTTCCGTTTCGGAGTCGATTGAGACTTGAAGCCTGACCTCGCCGCGCTCGGTGAACTTGATCGCGTTGCCCAGCATGTTGAGCAGAACCTGGCGCAGTCGGCTCGGGTCGCCGCGCAGGGCGATCGGCAGGCGTACGGGGACGAAGGAGGTGAGCTCGAGTTGTTTGGCCGCGGCGCGGGAGGCGAGCAGCTCGACCGTGCCGTCGATCGTGTCGCGCAGGTCGAAGTCGACCGTTTCAATTTGCAGACGGCCGGCCTCCATCTTCGAAAAATCGAGAATGTCGTTCAGCACCGTGAGCAAGGCCTCCGCGCCATCCCGGATGGTCTCGGCGTAGTCTCGCTGCTGTTCGTTCAGCGCTGTATCCAGAAGGAGATTACTCATGCCGATCACCGCGTTCATCGGCGTCCGGATCTCATGGCTGGTGTTGGCAAGAAACTCGCTCTGCGCCCGGGTGTTCGCCTCCGCGGCGTCGCGGGCCCGTTTCAGCTCCTCCTCGATCTGCTTGCGCTCGCTGATGTCGCGCACGATTCCGAGCACGCCCACCACCTCGTCGCCGTCGCGAATCAGCCGCGAGCTGGTTTCGATCCAGATCACATTCTGGTCGCGGGTGCGCAGCTGACTCTGAAACGTCACCGTTCCGTCGCCCACGGGAATCAATTCCGGTTTCCGCCAAGTCTCCCGGTCTTTTTCCGGCACGAGCATGTCGCGAAAATGCATGCCGAGCGCTTGGTCCCGGGTATAGCGAGTCATGCGCTCGCCCGCGGGGTTGAACGAGGTAAATCGGCCGTTCAGATCGATGGTAAAGATGAAGTCGCTAGCGTTTTCTACGATGCCGCGGTGGCGATCTTCCAAGACCCCTTCTTTTTGCAGCTGATTGCGAATCTGCTCCGTTTGCCGGCGGATGCGGCGACGTAGCACCGCGGCCCAAATCATCCCGAACAAGGTGCACCCGGCGAGAATTGAGGCGGCGATGACCGCGCGCCGCGCGGTCCAGAGGCGCGGTCGTTGGTAGATGGATACATCGGCAGGCGAATTGAGCAGAATTTCAAAACCGCGCGACTGCCGGGCGTCATCCACCACCACGCGGTAAACGCCGGTGACTTCCAACCCCGTCTCCAGCGAAAACTTCGGCGGCTCCTTTCCGCGATTTTCCAGAATGGTTTCGAAAAGCGTTTCGCCGGACTGGAGCGTCCAACGGGTGCGCCTCAAACCGTTGAATTCGTTGAGCAATAGGCCGCGCACCCGGACCAGCCGGCCGTCGAGATTGTCGACCACGCGCGAAGGCGTCTCCAAGGACAGAGGTTTGGGTGGTCCGCCGCTCGACACCTTTCGGTAGACCGCGTCGCGGAGCAACGTGCGATCGCCCTCGCGGCCGACCAGGCCGACCGCCTCGATCCGGTCGCCGACCGTGAGCGGCAGTTGGCCGCTGCTCAAAACCAGGAGCGAAGCGCCGTCGTTTTCGAGGAAAATGGAGTGGCCCCGCTGATACAGTATGACGGTTCCGAATACTCGGGCCCGAAAGATGTCGGTCTTGGCGCTGACTTGGCGCAGACTGGCGAAGGAGCGTAGGGGTGAGTCGAATACGTCGGCCGGAGCGGCCTCGTCGATCCGCAGGTTGTGGAGATAGGGCACCCAAAGCTGGAAGCCGACGATGCGGCCAAACTCGTCCAGTTTATTCTCACAGACGCCGCGGATCCGGATCAACGCGTTGAGCGAGGCGTGCAGGTCCTCCGGCGTTTGGATGATGGCCCGAAATTCGCCGCTCGGGGTCAGGATTTCGAGCTGGGTGCGTTGCCCGATGATTTTCGAGGCGCGCAAATAGCCCTGCATTTCCACCCATTGCGCTTCCTCGCTGCCGGTCAGCGCTTGATCGTAAGTGATCCGCCGGCGCTCGGGCAGGCGCATGGAACTGATGATGGTGAGCTGATCGGCTTCAATTGCAGGCGCGGGTCCGTAGTTGGAGGTGTGACCCTGGATCTGCACGCTGTTGCCGATGATCGGCACTCGGATGGCGCCGGGTTTGTACCGAACACGCACCCCGCCGCTCACGTCCTGGACAAACAAATACGTGAAGTCGCTTTGGGCCCAGGTCACGACGCCGGAAACATCGACTTTTTTTCCACTGGCCGCTTCCTCTGGACTGAGCCGACGGATATCTTCAATCAGGCGCAGGGTTTCGTTCGAGCTAGGACTGTGCGAAACTTTATCGGTGCCAGACGAAGTCACCCGCACCATGCCACCGCGCACCATGCACGCGCCGCTGGAAATCGCCAGAGTGCCGACCACGTCCACCGCCGAGCCGAGGGGGAAACGTTCGTCCTGTAGGGTCTCGACCACTACTTGGCCGGTCTGATCGCGAACCACGAGAGTCAAGCCGGGGGTTTGCGCCTGCACTCGCCCGTGAAGACGCACGGTGTTTCCCAGTTTGACGAGGAAAAGCTGATTCATCGGCGTGACCGGACGATCGAACTCGGGCGCTTCTTGAATGGACCGCAGGACTTGGACGTCCTTTGGGCTGCCCGCCCAAAGCTCGATTTCCGGTTGCGTTCCCGAAGGATCGACCCGCGAAGAATAAACTCCGGTGTAGCGGACAAAACCTCCGCGCAAGTCCGGTTGAGGCACTCCGGGATCCAACCAAATCCACCCGATGATGGGTCGGCCCTCGGCAATCATGGCTAAGCGCAAATGCGATTTGTCGATCAACCATTCCGTGTCGACGTAGGCTTCGGTCACGACGCGGTGTTGGTTGAGCGCGATCATTTCTCCCAGGCGGCCCTGGATGGGCTCGGGCGGGGTGGGGTCTTCCTCATCGAGCACGGTGACTTTCAAGTTTGGCTGAGAAACCCCTTCGCGCGGCACCAACGTTCCCTCGACCCGAACCCGCTGACCGGTGCGAAGAGGGGGCGAATCCACCGCGACGCTGAGATAACCATGCCCTTCCTTGTCCTGAATCCAGAGATTGCGCCAGGCGGGGTCGAAAAAGTTAACCCGGAATTCCCACCGAATGGGATAGGCCTGATTTTGAGCGGCGCCCGTAATTGCATAATAATCGGCGCACCGGGTGATCGCTGGCCTTTCGCCGGCGCGAGGGGAGGGGCTTGGTTCTGCGGCAGATAAAGCGGACAGCAGAAGGACGGCGAAAATCCCGAAGAGAAGGAAGACACAGGCCAGACCTGAGACGGAGCGAACGAGTTGGGCAGAACGCCGGCGGATTTTTAAACCAAAGGGAGAAAAAACCATGGGCATGGGTCGATGAAAGAATCTAACGCCTCGCTTCGTGCGTGTGCTGATCTCGCTGTATCCAAACTTCCACTCCGCCAACCGACGAGACGGGAGCTAAGCCTGGCTAGCGATCCTGAGTGCAAACCAGGCACACGCGCGGGGTTTACGGGTCGCTCCCAGTTTTTGACTCTATTCAGCTCCGCGGCACAAGCAGGATCAGCAGGCGAAATTCAACGCCAAGAAAATTATATTAACACAGAAATATATAATCTGTGCGAGCGAGAGCAGAAAGACCGGGGCGAAGCGGACGGCGCTTGGGTCAGTGAGCGAGCAGGCCGAGCTATGTAGTTAATTTAGACTACAAGGGGGCGCGTGGGGCGGAGCAGGACGAAGACCCACACGGAAGTCGTGCAAGGACGCTGCGCAGCGCGACCGTGCGGAAAGCGCTGCGCGGGTAAAAATCGCTCGGGCGCGTCAGGCGCCGTGTTTCAACAGTACGGCGGCGCGCTCGGCTTTTCCGACCTCCGAGAAAAAAGCGCGAAGGCTGGCGTACTCCGTGGATGGAACGATTTGCGCTTTCAGTTCGAGGCGGCGGGTCAAGACCACGCCGGTGCCGCGCGCTTCGTACGAGCGTTGATACCGACCGTAAGCGCTCTCGACCGTCGCTGGCTTGGGCAATTCTTCGATCGTAAAGCCGGCGGGCAGCTCCAACACCACCTCGTCGCTCTGCGCCAGCGGATTCAGCTTCACCGGCAGTTTTCGCTCTTTGGCCGCGAAGGTAGGAATGGCCGCGTGGGTCATCACGTCGAGGCGTGCGATGGTCAATCCGTTCGGGAGCGGTTGGAGGAATTTCGGATTGGAAAATTCAAAGCTCACCCCGCAGCAACCGTCGGGGAGATCGTCCTCCCGTTTTCCATTTTGGATTTTTGAGCCTTTCAAGGACTCGCCGAGCAGAGAGGAAATCAGTTCGTCGAGTTCTTTGGGCTGCGACGCCTGAAAGAGCCGGAAGCGCAGTGCCGCGCCCGATTGGCCGGTGCCATGCACGGATACATTTCCCTGGATCGAGCCGTCGAGGGAGAGTTGCAGTTTTGCCTTTCGCACGACCAGGTGGCCCTCCGCTTCCGGTATTCGTGGCAGCAGGACAAGCGAGTCGCTCCCTTTGGCCAAGACATGGACCCGCGCGCCTTGCAGCGTGTTGGACAGATCTCCGACTTGGGTGAACGGGTCGGTCGGGTCAAAGATCAGAAGGCGTTCGTTCGCGGCGTCGGTCACGACCGAGGGCAGTTGGATGTTGTCGGCGACGACGATGCCGAGAATCGCGTGGTCGAATTGTTCGGGCGAGGGAAAATCGGGCCAGATCTCGATCTCGGAAGCAGCGTGCGCCAGCACGGGATAGGAGGTGATCCCCACTTCCTTCAGCATGGCTTGAAGCAGGTTGGCCTTGTCTTTGCAGTCCCCGTAACCCTGGGTAAAAACTTGTGAGGCTTTGCGCGGCTTGTAGCCGTCGCCTTTGCCGAGATTTGTATCCAAGGCGACATAACGCAGTTTTTGAACGTAACTGCCCAGGGCACGGATTTTCGCGAGAGGATCGGTGCAACCTTGCGTGAGCTGGTGGGCCGCTTCGGCAAGGGCGGGAGCGCTGTCGCATTGGCCGGCGCTGAGCGCTTCGGCCCACTCTGTCACCTCGGTCCAACTCCGGAAATTTCGAGGAAAGCCCCGACTCGCTTGCGGCGGCGGGGTGATCGTGACCATGAGGTCGGGCGCAGAGCGGGATAGGTCGGGCGCGAAAGGTTCAGCGAGTCGATAAGGTTGATCTCGCACTTCCCAGGTGGAGCAGCGCTGGTCCGGAGTGGAGGTGGCGGTGGGTGGGTTTTCTCCATGGAGAATCGGCTCGATCTTAAAGCCCGCGGGTACACACACACGGCAGGTTTCGCGGACCACGGGAATGTCCCAACCCCAAACATAGCGCAGCTGAGCGATCAGGAGTGGCTGCTCGAGCGACGTCTCGAATGCGAAAACATCTCCTTCTGCCGTCTCGCTTTTCAGGTCGACGACTTTGGCCCGAATCTCGCCGTACACCGCGCCAGCGGGAGTGAGGGAGAGATCATCCCAATCGCGGGTGTTTTTCGATTTATAGGTATCGCCCTTCCGGACCAGCCAGGCGGATGCGTTCCGCACCCGATCCGTTTTGTCGAGATAATGAACCTTCGCGGTGGCCCAACGCGCGCCCGTCGTATCCAAAATGCGGATCGCGCCGCGATGAACCTGGGTGCAGAGGCCCCGCTCGTTCACTTCCATCGCGGTTTCGTCGAGGAGAACCACGGCGGGAGGATGCCCTTCCAGCTTCGGGGTGGGCTGGGCGGCCGCGCTGATCGCCCAAGCGGGAGCTTCGCCCCAAGCCATCGGGGTGAGCGACGCGCCGAAGCAAAGCAGCGTTAGGATTCGAAATGACCCCGAGAGATGCGATTTCATTTGGCGTCAGCTGCGGAGGTGGGAGCGGGGGCGGCCTGAGCCGTGGTCGCTTTGGGCTTAAGCACCAGACTGTGACGGTCCGAGCGGTTGATATCTTCAAAGAGCTTTTTGATTTGAGGATAGCTCTCCGCCCTAAACGCAATCGCTCCATTGCCGACCACTCGTTCGCGCTGGTAAGAGAGAGTACGAGTCTTCGGAAAAAGACGAAGACCATAGCGTGCGGCGATCAGGCCGGCAGGGTCGCCGACATTGGCGGGTGAACTTCCGCCGTCCAAGGTGTAACCTTCCGGGAAGACCAGTTCGATGTCATCTTGATCCTTCTCTGCATAGTCGAAGTAGATCGGATATTGGCGTTTGTCGGCGGTGAACACCGGCGCGACTCCCGCTTCGAAGAAGTTGGGTGTGACGACCAAGCGCGAGCCAGCCACCTCGGCGTATCCGGGAGCGTGAACTTTATAGCGCACAATGACGGGGAGCTGACGATTTTTGAGATTTTCCCAGGTGATGTCGCTGATTTCCGCGGTCGGCAAATGGGCGGTCAGCTGCTCGCGAAAATCCTTCGTGGCTTCGCTCTCCTCTTTGCCCCACCATTTTTCTTTCTGTTCGATTCCAGCGTGCCCACCGAGCTGGAGCTCCACTTCGCCATCGAGTGTTCCCTCGAGGTCCAACGTGAATCGGCCTTTGCGTTTCACCAACGTCCGACCGGCGGAGGCGTTCGGGGTGGTCTCGTACCAACATTTGTCCTCGTCGCAGACAAACGCGGTGACCGCTTCGTCCTTGGTGCTGAGCATGCCCGCCGGCACGCAGTATTCACCGGGTGAATAATACTCCCAGACGTCTCCCACGTGCACCGCGACGGTATGGCGGTTGAGAAACATCCATCCTTTCGGTGTGCGAATATTCCCCAACTCATGCCGATCCGCGCTCAAAGCGAGACGCACTTCGAAGCCAGCGGCGCGGGCCAGACCGGCAAACAACCAATTGATGTCCTCAGGCCGTCCGGTGAGGCGCTTCATCGTGGTCTGAGGAGATTGGTTCACGTCTTCCTTATCTCGCGCTTCGCGGGACTTGATGATTTCCGCGGAGGTCAGCCAGACGTTGTTGGAAATCTCTTTTTGGCAAAAATCGTAGAGGCGAAAAAGTTTTTCTTCCGGTGTTTTGGCTCCGTCCACCAGTTCGGCGGCCTTCGCTTTCACCGCGCCGGAGGGCTTGGTTCCGAGCCGAAACTCTTCGGCCACATAGGAACCGATTTCCCTCCAGACTTCATCGTTCGAGAACGACCGCAGGTAAGGATGGCTGAATACGACCAAAACCCAGCCGCGAAAATCGCGTTCCGGCGGCATCCATTTCTCCTCCTCGAACGCAGGGATATTCTGAATACGAAGCCTCATTTGCGAGGAACCCATCTTCTTGAATTCCGCCTTCGGTGTATTGAACCACATCACCTGCGAATCCTTGGTGCTGCCCTGAACGTCGAAGCTGAACTCCCGCACCGGAATCGCTTCCTGGCAGAAAATCGAATAATGCGAAAAGGATTCGGTGGAGATCGACTGAGACCACCGGTACTCGAGCACGTCGCCCGGGGTGACATTAGGAAAGGCAAAGGAAATCCGCTTCCATTCTCCGCCGCCCCACTTGTAGACCGTCGTCTCGTGAAAATCGCTTTTCTTGAGTTCGACCGCGGTGCCGTCGGGCTTGACCAGACGCGCTGCGATCCAGCGGGTTCTCGACTCCTTGTCGTATTCGATTTTTAAGACCGAGAGCTGGTCGACGCCTTTGACCGTATAGACCTTCGCGCGGACCCGATTGTCGATCCAGTCGCTATCCCCACTTCCGTCCAGCACGTGCTTAGAGGAGAGGATTTCCAAGTCGGCCCCTGGGCTGGTGGTTGACTCCTTTGCAGCCAGGTCAGCTGGGTTGACGGCTTCCCAATCCTTGGCGAGGGAAAGGGCCCAGGTGAGCCCCAGCAAAAAAGGAAGGATCACCGCTCGACGGAGCCGAGCCAATTGAGGACGAGACAGGACAGGGACGGCGGGAACGCCGGACAAGGCTGAGGACATTTTGTGAGTGCGAGGCCCAGAAAGGTTGTTGAACGGTCCGCTCGGTGAGTTCCTCCCGGTGCCGTCCAGCGACTGGACCCGCTGACTCAGCCAAAAAAAAGACCGGGCGGCAATAACCTATTACCCGAAAAAGCAGTTTTGTATTATTTTTTTAGACTCCATAGCGGCCTTTTCTTTCTCGCGTGTCCTTCCTGTTTCGGCACAAAAGCCCGCGGGGTGAAACTCGATCTAGCCGAGAGAAGGGAAGGGCAGGAGCTTATCTCGCGAACAGTCAGAGGAGAAGCGCTTCAACGGAACGGAAAATCGGGCTGCCCCCTGACGCGAAAAGCTTTCGCTTAGGTTCGATCTACGCCGGTGCACGCGCATTATATATCGCGGCAATTTATGCTGAGGCTTTCCTCTCGATCGTGTAATTATTTTGGTGATACATTTACCACTTTAAGTATTTTACTACTTATGGTGGGCACACTTCTGCTGGACGGTCCGATTTTTCTTTCCGCGTTTGATTGGAAAAGGAGGGACGACCGGCATAGTCTGGAGTGGGCCCGCTCTCCGGGCGGGGCCGGCCAATGCCATTACCCCCGTTTTCGCGCGGCGGCGACACACCACGTTTAGAACTCCATGCTTTGACCCACCATGACACCGATTAGGACCAGAACGAATTGCACTTCCTCTCACGCTTCGCGGATTGGGGTTTGTTTATCTTTGCTTTGTCTGACGGCTGCGTCCGCATTTCCGCAAGCGGCCGCTCCGGATCGGGCCGACCTCGCGAAGTATGATAAAAACCAAAATGGACGGCTGGATCCAGACGAGGTGGCGGCGATGGAGGCAGACCAAGCGCGCGCCCGCACGGAAACCCTGCCCGCCCCGAAGAGCCTGCCCGCCCCGAACAACGACGTGATCGAACTCTCGCCGTTCCAGGTGAGCGCGGAAGACAACCGTGGTTATCTGGCGGCGAACACGCTTTCGGGAACGCGCCTCAATTCCAAAATCGAAGACCTGGGCGCCTCGATCACCGTGGTGACGAAGCAGCAGATGCTCGATACGGCCGCGCTCGATATCAACGACGTGTTTCTCTACGAAGCCAATACCGAGGGGACGGGAAACTACACCTCCTTCACCGTCGATCGCAGCGGCGGGGTGAACGACAACGTGCAGAGCAGTCCGCAGACCGCCAACCGCATCCGCGGGCTGGATACGGCGAACACCGCGCGGGACAACTTCACCAGCATCAGCCAGATCCCGATCGATCTTTATAATACCGAGTCGGTCGAGATCACGCGCGGGTCGAACTCCACGCTCTTCGGTTTGGGCAACGCTTCGGGGACGGTGAACATCAACACCTCGAAAGCCAACGTCACGCGGGACATCACCAGCCTGACCATGCGGGTCGACGATCTCGGAGGTTTTCGCACCAGCGTGGATGTAAATCGGCCGCTCTTTAAAAACAAATTGGCCATCCGGGCCTCCGCGGTGTATCAGGATGTTGAGTACCAGCGGAAACCCTCAACCGACGTGACTCGCCGCCAGCAGGGGGCAATCACCTACAAGCCTTTCTCGACCACGAGCATTCGCGGCACCTACGAGGCGTATCGGAATTTTTCTCGGCGCCCGAATTCCGTCACGCCCCGCGACTCCATCTCGGATTGGGCGAAAAACGGAAAACCCGTGTGGGATCCGACCACCCGCCTCGTGACCTTTTCCGACGGGCACACCGCCGGACCGTTCCCCGCCTCGCAGGACGCCAATCTGCCCCTCGGCCTGATTTCTCAGGGCAGCGGCTTCTATAATCGCCCGTCGCTCTACGTGGACAACGGCGCAATTCAATATTGGACGGTGAACCGCACCGGCTCCGTTCCGACCACGGGGCTTTTCAACGGCATCCCTACGCCCGACAATCCAAATCAGGATCTTAGATTTTTAGAGAGTTCGAACGATCTCCAACGACTGCGCAGCACATTGTATCCGTTGTATGTTTCTCCCACCATCGTCGACAAGTCGATGTACGATTGGTCGTCGGTCAATTTCGTCGCGCCGAACTACACCCGGAGCAAGGCCGATATTTATGAGGTGCAGATCGAACAAACCCTCCTCAACACCCATCAGCATCTGATCGCGGCGCAGCTGGGCTGGTATCGAGAAGACTACGACAACTACAGCCGCAATTTCATCGGCGGCACCAACGCGGATCTCTATGTCGACATCAACACCAAGCTGCTCAATGGACAGCCCAACCCGTATTTTCTCCGCCCCTACATCGCGGCCTCCGAGCCGACTCTCTCCAAGACCCCGGTGGTGAATGATATTCAGGCGGCCGACCTGGCCTATCGTTTTTCTCCGTCGAACCTGCCGCGCTGGCTCTCCTGGATCGGTGCGCAAAATATTTCGGGCCACGGCGAAACTCGGCGCCTCGACACCGCCACCCTCCGCTATCGGGACGTGGTTTTGGACAACCATACCTGGATCAATCCGCTCAATCGCACCGGCATCACCGCGGCTCGAGGTTACTATAAATATTATGTGGGCGACAATCAGGGCCAAAACATGGATGTCGCGCCCGCGGCGGTCTATAATCTCGCCGGCACCTATAATTTAAATTGGTACAACGCGGCGACCGCGACCTGGGTCAGTGAACCCGCCCAGATCGGAGAAGCGGGCATCACCCCGAGCAATCGGACTCGTCGGGAAATCCGCACCCTCGGTGTGGCGACGCAGAACTTCTTTTTTAAGGACCGGGTGGTTACGACCTTCGGGTGGCGCGAGGACCGCAACCGCAGCCGGGATTCGAACGGCGCCGTGGTCGATCCTTCGACCGGTTTTCTCAACTACGCCCCACTGAAGACCTGGGGGAATTGGGTCTCGAGTTCCGGTAAAACCAAAACCGAAGGCGTGGTGGTGAAGCCTTTCACGTGGTTGTATTTTCACTACAATAAGTCGGACAGCTTTCAACCGGCGGCGACAGCCTATAATCTCCTCGGCCAGGTGCTGCCCAATCCGACGGGCGAAGGAAAGGACTACGGCCTCACCTTCAATTTGTTGAAAGGAAAGTTGTTTGTTAAGATCAACAAGTACACCACGCTCCAGAAAAACTCTCGCGCGGGCGACGCGGGCACGGTGGCGACGCGCGCGTTGCGGATCGAGAGCAACCGCGCGACGGGAAACAACGATGCCTTCAACTTCGAGACCTGGGCCTCGCTCCTCGCGGTCAGCCGCTTCAACGCCCAAGGCGTGGTGCCAACCCCGCAGCAGTTGAATCAGGCCGTATCCACGATTATGGGACTGCCAGTCGGATTCATCGACAACATCGTGGGCAAGACCGTGGCCGAAACCTCGGATATCTCGGCCAAGGGATATGAGCTCGAATTGAATTATAATCCGGGCAATTGGACTTTGAAGATCGCTGGCGCCCGTCAACAAGCGATCGACTCGAATATTTCGCCGACCTTGACGAATTATCTCAACGATCGCCTGCCGATCTGGACGACGGCGAAGGACGACGCAGGCAATCTCTGGTGGAAAACGCCCTTTGGCAGCGCTGGCACGGCGGAGAATTTCTATATTGGAAACGTCTCGGCCCCGCTGAAACTCGCGATTGCCAACCAGGGCAAACCCCGCACCCAGGTGCGCGAGTGGCGCTACAATGCGCTGACTAAATACAGTTTTAGAACTGGGCGCTTGCGCGGTTTGGACATCGGTGGCGCGGTGCGTTGGGAGGACCGCGCGGCGATCGGGTTTCTGGCTGGCGCGCCCGATGCCGACGGCGTGGTCCGCACCCTCGACCCAGACAAACCGGTCTACGATGACCCCCATTATTATTTCGACTTCTTGGCCGGGTATAACCTGCGCTGGTTTGGCGACCGGATTCGCAGCCGAATTCAGCTGAATGTCCGAAATATATTCGAGAACGGTGGCCTCCAAAAAATTGCGATTAACCCGGACGGCGTGCCCTACGCCTACCGCATTATCGATCCGCGCCAGATTATCCTGAGCGCGTCATTCGATTTGTGATCCGCCGGCCAGAGGCGGCACGCAAGCCGTGCCGCCACCTGGCGCGCGCCTGGGCGCTCAATCCTCGTCAAAGACCTCGAGCAGGCCGACGCCGATTGTGCTATTGGCGCCGCTGAGTTGTGCGGTGTAGGCCCCGGGCGCGAGGGTCATGAGGATGATACAGTCTTTTACGTCGAGGGAGACCGACCCCATTTTATTTCCGTTTAAGCTCTGAATTTCAGCGACGTTTGAGGCCGTTCCCCAGCCGGTGTTTTGCGCGATTTGATCTGGACCGTTGTAGAGTCGGAGGATCGGAGCCGGCAATACGCCGGACACGCCGAACTGGGTTAAGGTGGGACCCGATCCTCGGATCATTATCTTTTTTGGCAGGTTTCCATTGATGATAAAGCCGGCGATAAGAATATCTCCGCCGGTGCCGACCTGGGATCGTGCTGAAATATTTATAAGCCGAGATTGAGCGGAAAATTCCGGTGTGCCAGGGCTGGCCGTTTCGGTGTCGAAGGCTTCGACCAACGCTATCCCCGAACCGCCGTCGGAACCCGTGACTTGGGCGGTATAGGACGCGGACGACAATGGATTTAATATTATAGCCTCTTTGGCATGGAGGGGAAACAGCCCCATTGTGCCTCCTCCGGCGGCGGTGATGGCAGCGAGGTTGGGCGCGCTTCCCCAGTTGTCATTCTGGGCGATGACGGTGGAGGCTTGGAATAAGCTGAGACGTGGGTCGGGCAGAACTCCTGAGAGGCCGAAGTTGGCCAAGGTAGGTCCAGAGGCGCGGATCAGGACCGGCTTGGTGCCGCTTCCAGAGAGAACAAATCCCGCAATCAAGGTCTGTTCGCCGGTTCCAGCGCGGCTGCGGACGGAGAGATTCATCAGGCGACCGCGGGCCGAAAGGGGCGTGCTCCCCGAGCTGCTTCCCGATGACGAGCTCGAGCTACTGCTACTACTACTACTGCTAGAGCTACTCGAACTGGAACTGCTGGACGACGAGCTCGAACTGGAGCTACTGGAAGAGCTGGAGCTCGACGAGGAACTCGAGCTGCTGGAACTCGAACCGCTGCTCGAGCTGGAACTGCTGGAGCTAGAAGAACTGGAGGAGGAACTCGAGCTGCTTGAACCAGGTGGTGTTCCGACTGGCGTCACTGTTTCCTCCGGGGAATTGCCGCTCTGGCCGATTGTATTTGCGGCGCTTATCACGTAATAATACGTCGTGTTGTTCGCCACGTTTGTATCCACGTAACTGTTACCAGAAAGGGTCGTGAGGGTCGCATAAGGTCCACCACTCACGGTCGCGCGCTTGAGCGTGTAGTGGGTGGCGCCGAAGGATTCCATCCAGCGCAAGGGCACTTGGGCGTTTCCGGGAGAGCCATAAATCTGCGAAGGCGCGGCTGGAACTTTTTCCGGTTCACCGCCGTCGCCTCCGGTGATTTTCACGTCGGTGAACGTGGCGGTGGAAAGGGTGCCGTTGGTCCGCGAGCACACGCCAAAGCCGACGTAGGTCGTTCCCGTCCAGCCGGCGTATTCGGCGTTCTGCAGGGGCGTCCAACTCCCGCCGTCGGCGGAGTGAAACACGGTAATGCGACTGCCAATACGTTGAACCTTCAGCCAATGCGGCAAAAGGGGAGAGGGACCGATGTGAGTGAGCTCGTCGGGGTCGTTGTGGCTGTTGGCGGTGTAGCCGCGCTGGTGTGAGTCGATTCCAGGTCCGATTTCCGTGCCATTGGTCAAGACGGGGATGTATCCAAAATGCACTCGCCGGGTCGCATTGGCGGTCAACGCATCGCGCATCTCGATCGTTGCCCTTGCGCCCGTGGCGCTGCCGCCGGTCAATGAAGTGACTTTGGCGATAAAGGTGAAGTCGCCGGTGACCTGTTTATAAGTGAAATGGAAGTTATCCGATCCACCCCATATATCGGTGCCTGCACCGGTCACGGTCCAGGTGCCATTGCTATAGGAGCTGGTGCCCGCGGGCGTCGCACTGCCGATGTCCTGGTCGAGAAAGCCGCTGGTCACTGACGCGGTCGCGGCGGGAGCGGGGAGGGCCGCGGGCTGGGCGGCGGTGGCGGTGTCCGCCGATTTTCGAAACATGAAGCTGTCCCCGGTCTCGGGACGGGTGGCGCGTTGCCGCTGGAGGTAGGGTGCGCTCATCCCCTTGCGGGCCACGTAAGCTCCATCGAGGATATTCAACGCGTCGGGAGGTTGCAGCGAGGAATTGGGCAGGCCACCGTGCCCTTGCCAGTAGTAATCGTATTTCGTCCCAAACGGCACGTACGGTGTATTCACTCCGAGGTTATAGCGGGAATAGAATTCGCCGGCTGCGAGCAGGCGATTGTCCAAATCGGAATACACATCGACGCCCTGTTTCCAGAACACCTCTGCGATCCAGGCGAGATGGAAGAGTTGTCCATAAGCATGACCTTGATCGCGGCCGCTGTCGCCCACCTGCCCGTTGGGCAAACTGTTCATCAGCCCGCCGACCGCGTCGGAGCGAAACGACTGCAGGCACTGATCGAACTTGGTTTGGTCGTCGTTGAATACCGCGACCCCGACGCCAGTAATGAGTTGGAGGATACCTTGATTGGCCGAGCGCAGCGGATTCGGCGCGGTCCCCGCCCACCAGTAGTGGTCGTTGAAATACGTCTTCAGCGTAGCGGTGTCAGCCGCCGTCCAACCCGGCCACGTCCCCCGCAGGATACTCGCGCCGCCGAACATCCGATACGCGTAATCGCCCATGGACAGATAAGACTCCGCGCCGCTCCAAGTGGTGTGGGTCGTCGCCCACGCAATCAGGATGTCGCGCGCTTTCTGGGCGTAAGCCGTGTTCCCGGTGAAGTACCACATCCGCGAGAGGTTAAAAACCGCCTGCATGTCACTTGTCCACTGGGCAAGATTGACGTTCGGGGTGCGGCCCACTTCGACGAAAGGGCCCTGCATGGTGTAGCTCAGTTTCGAGCGCGAATCCGCGACCAACGCATCGTAGCCGCCCTTCCACGGTTGATCGCCGGCCACGATGTGCGCTTTGATCGCGTCGAGATCAGCGACCGTAAAAGGCATGCCGGGGTGAACAAACCCTCGGGCCAATGGCAGCGAGGCTACGGCAAAAAGAACGGTCAAGGTCCAAGAAGCGAAGGCACGAAGAGGTGCGAACATGAGATAAAAGATGGGGGGACTTTCCGTGTTGCTGGGAATCGGAGGACTCGGAATTTCCGAGTTGCGGGGTCGAAATCGGATTCGGAGACCAACCCCAGTGACGTTTTTAGAAACATCGCTGAGGTGAGACGCTTCTCGGGGGGGCTTTTGCCTAGAGAATTGTGCATATAATTGGCGGCGACAATCTTTCCTCAGGTGAACGTTCACCTACCGCTGGTTCAAGCGACGTCCTAGGCTGCGACTCGGCTGCGGGTTTGTGCTGATTCAGGGAAGCGAAGCGCTTCCGCTATTCAAAGCGGTCTGCCACGTGGCGGCGCGGCTTTCGCGCCGATCAGGCGAGTTCGCTGCAGCATCTGCTTCTTGCCAGCGCCCTCGGCAGCGCGGAGGCTGCTTCTCTCACTCCCTCTGATCTTGAACTTACGCCTTTGTATCACTTTCCGCAGTACGGTCGCTCTGACTCTCGGGCTGATTGGGTTGGAGTTTGCTTCGCCCTTGGCTCAAGGGGCTGCTCCTTCCGTCGACCCGATCCTTTACACCTGCGAGGTGGTCGTGACGTGGCCGCACGACCGCGAGGCGTTTACGGAGGGTTTATGTTGGGCGGACGGACAGTTGTTCGAGAGCACCGGCAATTATGGGCAATCGAGCTTCCGGAAGGTCGACCTCAAGACGGGCCGCCCGGTTCAGGAATTGAAGTTGGCCCCGGATTATTTTGGGGAAGGCATGACCCTCCTGAATCACAAAGCCTACCAGCTCACCTGGAAAAACAAAGTCGGCTTTATCTATAATTTGGATACGTGGAAATCTGAAGGAGAGTTCTCTTTTGAAGGCGAAGGCTGGGGGCTCACCACCGATGGGAAATGGCTGATCATGAGCAATGGCACGGATGAGCTTCGCTTTATTGATCCGGAGAATTTTCGAGTGGTGAAAACCATCCACGTCGTGAGCCATGGCGCACCGGTGAAAAACCTCAACGAACTGGAATATATAAAAGGGGAGATCTTCGCCAACGTATGGCAGACCAACTGGCTGGTCCGGATCGATCCGGCGAGCGGCGCGCTTTTGGGCACGGTCAACCTCTCACATTTATTGGCGCCGGAAGACTATACTCAATCCGTCGACGTGCTCAATGGGATCGCCTACGATGCTGCGGCCGACCGGCTCTTCGTCACCGGCAAAAATTGGCCGAAATTATTCGAGATCCGGCTGCATCCCACGACGCCAGCACCGTAAATGAAGCAACCCCCACCATCGCGTGTACAATCTGTTCCGGTTGTAGCCGGGGGCGCCGACCCCGGGATCGACGTATTGGGAATCCAATACACCGGGGTCAACGCCCCCGGCTACAACCGCTTTGGCTGCTCCGCGGGCCGGGCTGAATTCGGTTTGCCTTAGGAAGCACGAGGGAATTTCATGCGCTACCCTCAAATGTCCTACTTTGAACAATACGCAGGCGGCACGGTGGACAGTTTCTTCCGAACCTTTGCCAAACCCGGCGATTTGGTTTTCGATATTGGAGCGAATCTAGGTCAGTCGACCATGTCGGCTGCAGTCGCCGTGGGAATTGCGGGCAGAGTGTATTCGTTCGAGCCGAATCCCGTCACCTTCAAGGTCATGTCGGCCAATCTGAAGCGAATGGGATTGGTCAACGTGACTCCGGTGGAATTAGCCCTGTCGGACCGTAGTGGATCTGTGGATTTCTATGTCGATATGCGCGCTGAATTCGGTTCACAGGGAAGCTCGCTTCGGGAGCTGGACGACTTGAAGGCTCAAGGAAAGACGAAGAAAACCTCGGTGAAATGTTCCACCCTGGACGCGTTTTGCGCGGAGCATCAACTCCAGCCGAAGTTGCTGAAGATCGATGTCGAGTCATTCGAGCCGCAGGTTGTAGCGGGGGGGCGAAACTTCATCGAGGGGGCCCGTCCGATCATTCTTTTTGAATTTTGGGAGTCCTGGTGGGACAAAGGCTTTAGAGAGCTTTTCGAGTACTTGGCTCCGCTGTACCGGTTGATTCGGATCCAAGACGGAATGGACGTGGAGAAATGGTATTACTCGAACGTTGGACCTGGCGTGGCGGATATCCTGTGCTTGCCGCGCTGATACGGGTGAATCGGGTTTTGCGCAGGGCGCTCAGGTTTTTTTCGCCCAGGAGTGAGCTCTGGAAAACATGTCTTGTTTCAGGACAATCAGCGTGGCCGGTTTCATAGATGACGTTCTTCCAATTTGGGTTCAAATTGAGCCGAATTTGGCTGGAGGCATGAAGGCTTGTTTAATCTGTTGCGGTTGTAGCCGGGGGCGCTGACCCCGGTGTATGGGTTTCCCAATACGTCGATCCCCGGGGGGCGGCGCCCCCGGCTACAACCGCAGAGCGACTGACCTTGAAGGCGAATTGGAAACTCAGGGCACGATTATTCATTTCCCGTCGTGCTAAACTGAATACTTCCCGCGCGATCATCTTCTCGAGAGCTTGGACTAACGCAGTCGAAACAAGAGCAGGGTGCTGTCGTCGTGGTGAGGCGTGAGGGCGGAAAAACGGCGGACGAAACGCTCGACCGTGCGGGCCATGTCGGCGAGCGAGCGGTTCTCGTGGTGGAGCAGGGCGGTGGCGAGCCGGCCTCGGCCGAATTCCTCGCCTTTCGGGTTCTGCGCCTCGGTGATGCCATCGGTGTAAAGCGCCACCAGATCGCCTTCGTTCAGCCGGACTTCACGCTCCTCCAGCACGGCGTCGAAGAGCGGACCTTCGTCGAGACCGACGGCCATGCCCTCGGCGTCGAGCAACTCGGGTGCGACCGCGCCCCGCCGGAGCAGGAGAATCGATTCGTGTCCGGCGCGGGCGTAACGAAACACGTTTGTATCCAGGTCCAAGATACCGTAGAAAAGCGTGATGTACATGCCCGGCCGCATGTCGGGCTGGATGGCGCGATTCAGCCGGCGTACGACCGCCGCCGGGCTCAGCTCGCTCGTCGCGCAGATGTGCAGGGTGGCCCGACATTCCGCCATCATCAGCGCCGCGCCGGCTCCCTTGCCGGATACGTCGGCGACGACGAAACCCCAGCGGCGTTCGTCCACCCGGAGCACGTCGAAATAATCGCCGCCGATCAGCATCGAGCTGGCGGAAAAGGTTTCGATTTCTACCTCGCTGATGTCGGGGAAAACGTGGGGCAACAGGTGCTGTTGAATCTCGGCCGCCACCTGCAGGTCTCGCTCGCGCACCGCGCGCTCGGCTTCCTCCGCGCGTTTGCGCGCGGTCGCATCCGTGATCAGGCCCTCGTGGTGGGTCACGCGGTTCTCCGCGTTGCGTCGGGCGACGGTGTGGTCGTCGACCCAGCGGGTCGAACCGTCGGCGCACACGATCCGATAGTGTTGATTGTATTCGGAGTGATCCGCCTCGGCGTGGGCCAAAACTTCGGCTTGAACTCGCTCGCGGTCGTCCGGATGAGTGATGTCGCTGAAGAGAAGTTGGCGGCTGGTGAACTGTTCCGGCGTGTATCCAAACTGGCGGATACTGGCGGAAACGAACTCGACCGGCCATTGCCCGTTTTCTTCGCGCAACAAGACCACGACCGAGGGCGAGCGGTCGATGATGCGCTCCAGCTCTTCGCGGCGCGCCAGGGCGGTACGCAATTGGTCCTGAGCTTGGCGGCGCAGACTGATATCGCGGCCCACGCCGAAATACGAACGACGACCCTCACGGTCGCGGTAGGCGGAGCCCGTCGACGCATGCCAAATCCACCGGCCGTCGCGGTGCTGCATGCGGTATTCAACCAAGTTCGCATGTGGTTCGTCGGCGAGGATGGCGTCGATGAATTGTTTGCAGCCGGCGCGATCCTCCGGGTGAACGAAGTCGAAAAACTCCCGCCCGATCGATGGCTCGGTTTCATAACCCAGCTTGGCCGTCCAGGCGGGGGAAAGAAATTTGAAACGATACTCGGGGGTCAGCGCGTAAAGAATTTCGCTCGCCGTTCCGAGGTAGGTGCGCCAGCGCGCCTCGCTTCGCCGCAGATCTTCTTCCGCGGCTCGACGCGCGGTGATATCCTCGAGCATCGCGAAGTGGTTGGTCACGCGGCCGCTGGGGTCGCGCAAAACCACGATGATCAGCGTAGTCCAAACAATCCGGCCGTCCCGATGGATGTAGCGTTTGTCGAGATTGAACCGATCGCGTTTTCCCTCGTAGATTTCGCGGGTGAGCGCCTCCTGCACCGCCCAGTCGTCGGGATGCGTGGCGCGGCGGACGTTTTCGATGTCCTCCGCCTCCTGCGTGGTCAGGCCGATGAGTTCGCAAAAACGTGCATTCACTCGATTGATACCGGGTGTGCCGTCGGGACGAATTTCTCTCCAGCCCAGCCCGATGGGCGCATGTTCAGACAAGAGGCTCAGCTGGGTTTGGGTCCGCCGCAGTTCCTCCGCCCGGGCAGTGACAGTTTCGATCAGACGGGCGTTGGCTGCCTCGGTCCGCTTCAGCTGCGTCACGTCGGTGCGGAGGGCGAGATAGAATTTCGGTTTTTTCTCTCCGTCGAGAATGGGGACAATCGTGCTCTCGACCCAATAGTGGCTGCCATCCTTGGCGCGGTTGCAAAAGGTGCCGCGCCAGACGTCGCCCCTGAGAATCGTAGTCCACAGGTCGATATAAAACTCGGGAGGATGGACCCCTGATTTCAACAGCCGATGGGTCTGACCCAGCACCTCCTCCCGCGTGTACCCGGAGATCGTACAAAAACGGTCGTTCGCGTAAACGATCACGCCCTGCTTATCCGTCATCGCGACGATCGCGTGCTCATCCAGGCCCAGGCGCAGGCAGGCCAGGAAATCGTGGTCGTCGGGTCCGAAATCGAAGGGAGGTGAAGAAGCGGCGGTGCCGGGAGGCAACATCTTGGCTGGAGCACACACTAATTCCTGGAGGCAATCAACGTTGTGGAACAGCAGCTGGCAATCGCGTGTGGGCCGAGCGAAAGTGAGCAACTCGGATGCCGAACGGGGGCGGTTCCGATTTTTTTATTCTCCAACTACCTTGATCGAACCGCCCCAGCCTCCCGCCCCCGAGGCGCTTGGGGGTAGGTCCGCAAACGACCAGCCGAGGAGAGAGCGGCTCTGGAGCGCAGAGGCCGACCCTGTAACAGTATCTCCGATACGCGCCACCTGCCAGTTCGTTCAGGGAGCAAGGCGGTCGTCGAGAACTCGAACCAACAGTCTATTCGACTCACCGTGATCGGTGGGGGCGGGTTCATTTCGACGGAGGAAAGGGCACGAGGGTCCAAGCCGAGAGAGGATCGTCTCGATTGAGGAACAGCGCAGCGACGGTTTTGAGGCGATCCCGCTCAGGATGATTTTGTCCGAGACGAGCCACCAGATCGGAGCCAACTTCGCTCCAGCCAGAATAGCGGGAACGCAAGCGGTCGGCTGCGATGAGCATCGCGCTCCAGGCCTCGTCATCGGAGAGCCAGCCGGCCCGAGCTCCGAGAGCGGCGAGGAAGTTATGATGACAAAGATCCCAAGCGAGCAAAGTGGGGGCACCCTCCGGCGACACCGTTTGTCGAGCTTTCTTCAACGCGACGATTTCGACGGGGTTGTCTCCCACCGAGTCCAGTCGTTTTTTAAATTCCGCCTCGGTCAGTTCGGCAACTTCGTTGGCTTTGTGGGCGAGGGCGTTGTGTTCTCCCATGGCGAGATGGAACGCGAGCTTGGTCTGGAGCTGCTCCGCATTGACCAAACCATAACTCTCCTCGAGCAACTGAACGGCGCGTTTTTGATCGGGAATTCCGCGGTGGAAATCACCGAGGTCGACATAGGCTAAGTAGGCTTCGAACGCGGTCATGGCCAAGGCGAAGCGGCGGGGCTCAGCCAATTCGCGGAGACGTTCGGCTCCTGGAGGCAAATGAATTGGAACCTTGGATACGCCGGCGGAAATGAGGGTGGGGAGCAGGTCGGAGTACCCGCGTTGTGCCGCGATGAGGTAAGCGGTTTCGCCAGAAGGCGAGGCGAGGGTTGCGTCGGCGCCGGCGGCGAGGAGGAGGTCGGCATTGCCCCGGCGCTCGCGCCAGAGCGCGTGCATCAGCGCGGTCCAGCCCGCCTTGTCCTGGACATTGAGGTCCGGCTTGAATTCCAGAATCGAGCGAACCGCTGCGGTCTGAGTGCCCCGCGCGGCCCACATCAACGGGGAGGTGCCGTCTTTTGAGGCCCGGCGATCTATGTGTTCACCTTTGTCGAGGAGCAGCGCGATCAACGAAGGATCATTGTGTGCGGCGGCATAGTGGATCAGACCTCCGCCGGAGCATTCGACCAGAGGACTTGCGCCGTGGGCGAGGAGGAGGTCGATTTGGTCGCGGCGCCAGAAGCTCGCCGCAACGGACAAGGCGGAATCGCCCGCCGCGTCAATGGCGTCGGTTTTCGCCTGATGATCGAGCAAAAGAAGGGTCAAAGGCGGAGCGTCGTGCCAGATGGTGTAATAGAGCGGAGCGAGACCTTGGGCATCGGGCAGGTCAGGATGGGCGCCTCCTTCGAGCAACGCTTCCACGAGAGAAACCTGCCGGCTGAACGCGACCGCTTCGATCAACGGCGTGCAACCCTGGGGACCGCGGGCGTTGAGATCCACGCCCTTGGCGATCTCGGCTTTCAGCAAGGGGAGATCGCGACGAAGGATGGCGGAAAAAATCGGCGGTGCGCCCCGGGTGGAGAAATGGGTGAGGGGCTTCGACGGTTTTGGAATCCCCGCTGCTGGGTTTGCCCTGTCGGCGGCGGGCTCCGCGGCGCAGAGCAACGGTGCGTCGGCGAGTAAGGTAAGACTGAATACAAAGAGGGAAAGCGTCCTACTTTTTGTCATGATCGGAGCTGCCGGGGAGGGGGAGCGCCGCCCAGAGTTTGACGCTGTTGAGGTAAGTCGGATTCGGCCAGAGACTCGGGGTGATCTTTCCCTCCAGCTCTTCGAGAAGTCGGCGGACCGTCTCTCGGTCGTTGGCTGCGTAAGCAAAATAACAATACGCGTTCTTATTCCAGAGCGAATCGGGATAACGGTGAGCGAGGTCTTCGAAGCCCTGACGCATGCGTGGCCAATCGATCTTAGCGGCGCGAAAAGCCTCGATTTTCTTTGTCCCGACGATGGTCCAGACGATCCGGGTGTAGAGGCTCATTCCCAAATCGGCCTTGGTTGAGTCCGCCGAGTCGGCCGCGAATTTCTGCCACTCACCGGGCCCCCCATACCATTTTTCCTGAAGGGAGTTGGCCCGCTTGCAGTAAATCTCTTCATAATCCGGCGCGATCGCCACAGCTTCGGCGAACAGCCGATCAAACGCGGGTTTTTCCCAACCTTCCCCCAAGGCGACCGTGATCATCACCTCGTAGTAGCCCGGGCGGGTTTTTAATTCCGGCCTGTCCTGGAGCATCACCCGGGTCTGGTGCAGACGCTCATTAAACTTTTTCAAGCCGTCAGAGGAAACCGTATTCGCAAAACCACCACCGCGCGCTTCCCACGCATAGGCGTTCATCACCCAGCCGTGCATCACGGGCGCAATGAGGGACTGTGGAAATTTTTCCTCCCACCGGCGGAGGCGAGCAAAACACCCGTCCCAATCGAATCGCGCGCGTTCGGTGTACGAAACACTAAACGCAGAATGGAAAAGCTGCAGTTTCCACCAGCCATCGGAGAAACGGGATTTCTCCTGCCAGAGTTTCTCCGCCATCGTTTCGAGCCGTGCGAAATCCTCGTCGAGAAAAAGTTGGCGCACGGCCCGGGAAAACTCCGCGCGTTCCGGGCCGCCGTCCTTGGTCGGGTCGACCATGGATGCCGCCTGACCGGCAAGTCCCAGCGAGAAGAAAATCCAGAACACCGAAAGCCGCCGCAGGAAAGAATGCATAGTTAATTTTCTTCTTAAAACGTCGGGACTAAAACAAGCGAGCGCAGACCGCGCCGTTTCGGTCCGCCGTGCCTCGTCGGCGATAGCTGCCCACCGAATTTCCACTTGCTTCCGTGGGCTTCGATGGAACTATGCCCGTCTGTCTGAGTTGGCGTAAGAGTGGAAGTCAGGCGGGCAGAGCGGCAGAGCGACTGCCGATAAGCGTTTCTCGGTTGGAGGGAAGCGCAGGTGCTTGGCTGGTTTCTGCGGCTGCGCTCAGCAAAGAATCATTATCCATGTCACGCTTATCTTGTCTGGTTGCTTTACTCTTATCCGCTGTGGCGCCTTTTCTCCGCGCGGACCCGCTGCCCGTTTCGGCGGTGCAGCCCATTTCCGCCCGAGAAGCGGCTCATGGGTTTCGCGATGGCTCCGTCCTCGCCAAGCCGAAAAAAGGGTCGGACGAAAGCGCGCTGCGCAGCCATGAGAGCGCGAAAGGGGTCCGGCTCCGGCGGCACTTTGCGCGACTCGACTCGATTCGGCTCCTCGAGTTTGCGGAGTCCCAGGAGGTGGGAAAGACGGTGGAATCGCTCCGCGCGTCAGGACTTTATGAATACGTCGAACCGAATTATGTGCGCCATGCCCTCGCGGTGCCGAACGACCCGCGCTTTGCCGAACAATGGGCCTTGAGCAACCTGGGACAAAACGGGGGCACGAGCGGGGCGGATATTCATGCGACGAAGGCCTGGAATCTTCGCACCGACGCAGGCAACGTAACCGTGGCTGTGCTTGATAGCGGAGTGCGCGCGACCCACGAGGATCTGGCGGCCAATCTCTGGCTCAATCCGAAGGAAACGGCGGCCAACGGAGTGGACGACGATCACAATGGCTATGTCGACGACGTACACGGGTTCAATAGTTTGGTCCCGGTCGGAGATGCGAAAAGCGGCGACATCAACGACACGGTGGGCCACGGCACGGCCGTCGCGTCGGTCATCGCGGCGAGTGGCAATAATGGAAAAGGAATTTCCGGCGTTGCTTGGACGGCGAAGCTGATGATTTGTCGAATGGTCGATCGAGGCGGGTATTCCTCCTCCGCAGATATCATCGAGAGCGTCGACTACGCCGTGGCCAACGGCGCGAAGATCATCAATATCAGTTCGGGTGGTCCGTCGTATTCTACGGCCGAATACGAGGCGATGAAAAAGGCCCGGGATGCCGGAGTCATCATTGTCGCGTCGGCCGGAAACGAAGCGCAGAGCGACCAGTATAACGCCAGTTTTCCGGCCAGCCTTCCGCTCGAGAATGTGGTTTCGGTGGCGAACACCACCTCGCAGGACACCTTGGCCTCGAGCAGCACCTACGGCGGGCTGGTCGAGCTGGGCGCTCCTGGCACCGACATCCTGGCCTGTAGTAAAGACACTGATACGAGTTACGAAGCGGTTTCCGGCACCTCGTTCTCCGCTCCAATGGTCTCCGGGTCGCTCGCGCTTTTGGCCGCGCAGTTCCCCGGCGATTCCTACCGCCAATTGATCAACCGCTTGCTCCGCAGTGTGGACAAGATTCCTGCGCTCGCGGGTAAGGTCCAGACCGGAGGACGGCTTAATCTTGAGAAAGCGCTCTCTTCCAGCCCGGGAGAAAATCGCCCCTTCAACGACGATTTTGCCAGTCGGGCGCAGATCGACGGCGATTCTTTCAATTCTCGGGGCGTCTCGGTCGGCGCCACGGTTGAGCCGGGCGAGCCGACTCATGGCGCGGCGGGAGGAGCGTCGCTTTGGTGGACCTGGACGGCGGCCAATTCCGGCACGGTCGTGATCGATACCGAAACCAGCACCTTCGATACCACGCTGGCGGTCTATACGGGATCGACGCTCTCCACCCTCCAACCGGTGGCGTCGAACGACGACGCTCCGGGGCGGCAGACCAGCCGGGTCAGTTTTACTGCGGTAGCGGGCCTGACGTATCAAATCGCGGTCGACGGCAAAAATGGCGCGACCGGCCTGATTTGTTTGGCCTTGAGTTTTAAGCCGGCGAACGACGATTTCGCGCACGCGGCCACCTTGAGCGGACTGGGCCGTGTACCCGGCGACAATCGCGCGGCCACCCGGGAAACCGGCGAGCCAACCGCCTCAAGCGGCAGCTATAAAGGGCAGGGGAAAACGGTCTGGTACTCCTGGACCGCCCCAAAGAGCGGGACCTTCTCCTTTGTGGCTTACACCAATGTTTTCACGCCGCTGGTTTCGGTCTACACCGGTTCGACCGTCGGAGGGCTCACGTTGGTCGGAAGCAGTACGGATGATTGCACGATCTCGGCTATCGCTTCGACCACCTATCATATTGGTATCGACAGCACCGATACTCGGGCCGGCAATTTCCTCCTCAACTACAATGAATGCCGGACGCAATATATCGGCCTTAAGACCTACTCGTCGCCCGTCTTGGCTCCGGACGGCTCGCTCATCATCGTTTCCGAGTCCGGAACGGTTTGGCGCTTAAACAGCAGCGGCGTCGAGAAAGATAAGCTCATTGGTAGTTCGGGCGTGAATACGCCGTCGTTTGCCGCGGATGGAACGCTCTATGTCACCACCAGCACCTCGTTGTACGCCATCGGCTCGGACAAAACCCACAAGTGGACCAAGGATTACGACAAAGGCGTCGGATCGTCGCCCGCGATCGGACGAGGCGGGATGGTGGTGATCCATACCAACGATGGTTTTCTGCGCGCGATTGCGCCTAGCGGCGATGAGCTGTGGAGCACGGCGGTGCCGGGCAATAGTTTGTCTTCGCCGTCGATCGCCGCGGACGGCACCATCTATATTGGGTCGACGGACCATAATCTTTACGCGGTTTCGAGCAGCACCGGCGCGATCAAATGGAAATACGATTTAGGCGGGACGATCCACGCCAGCCCGGCGATCGGCGATGATGGCACGGTTTATATTGGCAGTCTGGCTTCCAGTTTGTACGCGGTGACCTCTTCCGGCGCGCTTTCTTGGACCTTTCCGGTGTCCGACGGCATCTCCTCCTCGGCCGCGATCGCGAGCGATGGCACGGTGTATTTTGGGTCTCATAATAAAAATCTCTATGCGCTGTCTTCCCGCGGGACCTTGAAGTGGAGCTACGCTACGAAAGGCGAAATTCGTCTGTCGTCTCCTGCGATTTCCGCCAACGGCACGGTCTACGTCGGCTCCTACGATGGTATTCTCTATGGAATTTCTCCGACCGGGGTGTTGACCCAAGAGCTCGTGACCTCCGGCGTGATCCCCTCGTCTCCGCTTTTGCTCTCCACCGAAGTCGTGATCGCGAGCGCCGATGGCCGTCTTTATCGGGCCCCGGTCGGCAGCGCGGGGACCGCCAGTTCCGCCTGGCCGATGCACCGACAAAACCCCGCGCGCACCGGTAAGGGTTCCTTGGATACAGCGCCCGCGGTCGTGACCCAGCCCGCGTCGACCGTGGTGGCGCTGGGCGGGAGCGCCGCTCTTTCGGTCAAAGCCGACGGCCAGGCGCCGTTCTCTTATCAATGGTACTTAAACGGGGTGGCAATCGCGGGGGCGAACCAATCGACTTATACCATCAACAATGCCTCGGACGCGAGCGCCGGTAGTTACACCGTGGTGGTGACCAATGCCTTTGGTTCGGCGACGAGCGGCGCGGCGCACGTCTCCGTTGCGGCCGCGAGCGACGTGGGGCGGATCGTCAACTTGTCCGCTCGCGCGGTCGCGGGCGCGGACGCGAGCACGCTGATTGTCGGAATGGTGATCGGGCCCGGCGACGGGACCAAGCCGTTGCTCATTCGCGGAGTGGGACCGACATTGGCGCAAGCGCCTTATAATGTATCGGGCGTGCTTTCCGACCCGTTGCTTCGTCTCTTTCCGGCCAACGCCAGCGTCTTCACCGCGAGCAATGATGATTGGGGCAGTGATTCCACCGTCGCGCCCGCCCTGGTTCGCGCCGGTGCGTTTCCCTTCCTTTCTCCCAAAGACGCGGCGCTGACGACGGAACTGTCGAGTGGTGGTTACACCGTGCATGTGACGAGTGCGGCGGGGACGAATGCGTCCGGTGTCGCGCTGGCCGAGTTCTACGACATCACGCCGGTTTTCACCGCGACGACGCCTCGTCTGATGAACATTTCCGCGCGTTCCCACGTGGGCCAAGGGGCGGATGTGCTTATTCTCGGATTCGTGATTGGCGGAAGTACGCCGGTGAAGGTTCTGATCCGGGCCGTCGGTCCCACGCTCGGCCAGACTCCCTTCGACCTCTCGGGAGCCTTGGCGGATCCCAAATTGACGCTCCGCAAACAAGCGACGGGGGAAATCGTTCAAGAAAATGATGACTGGGGAACGGCGACGAATGCCACGGAGCTTCAAGCCACCATGGCTTCGGCCGGAGCCTTTTCGCTCTCAATGAATTCAAAAGACGCGGCGATCATCGCGACTTTGCCGCCGGGGGCCTACACTGCTACCATCTCAGGCGTGAATTCTGCCGGGGGCATCGCCTTGGGCGAGGTCTACGTCGTGCATTGAGCGGAGACGGCCCCGCGATCCCCATTCGCTCCAATATCATGGGCAATGGGGATCAATTCTCAGGCCGGTCACTATATCATTGAAAGCGCCGCGCCCCGTTCCGTGGCAACCTGACCTCCAGGCCGGAGCCAGCGTAGTGAGGAACTGGTTACAGAAACAATTGCGTACACCGCGGATGGCGCGGTCCGATCGCTCAATATTCTACCTCGCATGTTCCAGCGACGCAGGGTGGCCGAGGCTGAACTTAAGTTGCCCGCTGCGGAGGGGTGGGAATCTCTGGGGTTTTCGGATCTTTGGGCGAGCTCCCACCCCTCCTTGGGCTGGGTAACCTTCGAGCGCTGGACAGGGGATAAAGAGAAAGCGACGGCGTAGAATTTGTGAGCAAACTCGCAGGCGATAAGGGAAAACGGGAGTAGCCTAAGCGGCAAATTTACGGCCGTCGAGCAGGTTTCATGTTGGACATCGCCGGGCGTACCTCCGTCGACCCACGACGGACGGGAGGTGCCAGACGTGTCGCCCGCGTTCTGACGCAGCTCGGCTCATGTGAGAGCCGTGGCGGCTTAGGATATTCGGTTTTATAAACCATCGATGCAAAAGGAATTTGACCACGGATTTCACGGACGTACACGGATCAATCCAGCGATCAAACAAACATCGTGGAGGAATCGGCTCCCTGTGTGACTTCGCTCCCTTCGCGAGATAAATTCCGGTTCGCGTCATTAGCGCTTCCGCACCTGATCTAGAAGTTACGTCCCTGTTCTCTGAATAGACAAAGGTTGATCCGTGATATCCGTGAAATCCGTGGTTGGTATGGGGGTATTCGGTTTTAAAAACCACCGATTCGAAAGGAATTTCACCGCGGATTTCACGGATGTGACGGGTCAATCCGGCTTCAAAAGCAGAATGGTTCGCCGTTGTATTTTATTATATTAAAACGGCTCAAGGCATTCACAAATTCTTCCGGGCGGTCCGGCCGGAGGAGCACATGGCGATTGCCGAGTTCGAGCCGGACGATGTTGGAGCCGATGCGAGCCACATTTCGCACCGCGCTGAGCGGCCATTCTCGATCAAAAACAACGCGGTGAATGACCAGTTGCCCGGGACTCACACTGCAGGCGCAAATGCTGAAGAGAGTCCAGATCAACGCCGCGAGCGGGAAAGCGTGAGCCAGAAACAATATAGACCAAAAGGCGGGGGAAGAGAAACTCTGTTCCAGCGGGCCTTCGCTTAGCCAGACAAAGGTCAACCAGAAGCCGAGCGGCGGCAGCACGAGGGCAACCCAAAAACTGCAGGGGTTGGTCCGGTTGGTGAAGGTGTGCATTGCCCCATCGACTCCTTCTCTCGCCCGCGGTGACGGCGATGAATTCCGATTTTGGAGACAGGGACTCCCCGATACGGAGGGCGGAACCTCCTGGGAAAAAGAAGACTGACCCGGCGGCCGAATTCCTCCGGGCCCTTTGGCTCGATACCGCGGCGAGGGAACTTGGCCGGCGACTTGGCGAGCGCCGCATTATGCTCCGTTCACTTTCGTTTTTTCACCCAATAGGTCAGCCCATCTTCAAAACAAGTGGCGGATAAGTCCTCGAGTTTTCCGCGGAAGAACGACTCTGCGTCTCTCACGCCTTGGTTATAAGCGAAGGGAGCGATTTCCTTCATGAAGTAGCTCAAGAGGAACCCGGCCCGCATTTCGCTGAGCTCCATTTCGAATTCTTCGCGAAAGAATTTTTGCAGTGAAGGGAGGATTTCCGTGGTTTCCTGTTTGGTGAGTTCGATAGCCATAAAAGTTTCGGGTGACGCCAGCGTTCGTGGTGGCAGAAAGCGGACTGGGGAGGCAAGCCCGCGCAAAACCCGCAGCGAAAGCTTCGAGACGAGGTGCAATCTCACCTGCTTTTTCCCGCAAGTTCTTTATTTAATCCAAGAGTGGATCGAGTTCCATGGTGGAGACTTAGAGCCGCGAAAGGATTTTACCGTGTAGTAAATAAAATCGTAGCCGGGATGGCTAAATCTGGACCCGTAGTGCGTTTTCAATACGGAGGAGGCGCGGCTAACCTGATGTGCTGGAGGACCCGGCTCCGTCCTTCCTTCATTACATTACATATTATATCGCTTGGATATTCGTGCTTTATCTTTGCCCTTCGTCGCAAAAAAAAGCCGCTCCGTCGAAACGGAGCGGCCGGTTGAAATGAACAATCGTCTTTTAATTAGGCTAGGGTAGGGGAGTCGCCACGGCGGCTTCCGCGTTGATAAACCCGAAACCGTCGAGGGGCGAATAACCGAAACCGATCCGGTTAGTGAATACGCCGGAGAAAGGCGTGCCGTCCTCGAGTAGGCCGGAGAAAACCGAGGCCGGTCCGGTCACTTCCCCGGAGGGAATCTGCACCGTCGGGCCGAGCAAGCTGGCTGAGCCTCCGCCTCCGCCCGTCACCGCATCGTCGCGGTCGACCCCGAAGCCGAGGGAGTCGCCCCCGGAGAAGGAGCCCGGCGCAAAGCTCAGCGTGAGACTTGCAAACTGACCCGGCGCCAGGACGGGCGAGAAAAAGGTCGAGGTGATATCGCTCGGTGAGAGATTGACCAGTGTGCCGAGGGTGAAGGGATAGCCGACTCCTCCGGCGGTGCGTGTATCGAAAACTAAACCACGTAGATCGAAGGTGATGGTGGCGAGTTTTCCCGGACCGGTGAGCGCGACCCGGATGGAGTCATTGTCGAACTGCGAGGCGGCGGTCCCGTCGCCTTGCGCGGTGAGCGAGATGCGCGACGCGCCCGCGCGAGCCGTGCCGCTGGCCGTGCCCGGGTCGAGATCGTGCGGGAAGGCGCTCTTCTGGAGGACGGTTCGCATTTGCATCGGAGTGACCGAGCCGGGGCCGCCGTGGGCTTGGAGCACCAGGGCCGCGATCGCGGCGGCGTGCGGAGCCGCTGCGCTCGTGCCGAAAAAGTTCGGGAAGCTATCCGGATCTTGCGTGGCATCAGAGACGAAGAAGGTGGTGTTTGCTCCGTCCATCGCAGCCATGTCGGGCTTGAGGCGGATCTCCGGCGTAGCCAGACGCTGATTATCCTGGTCGAAATAGATCGTCACCACTCCGGGGGAGGTGAACGACTCCGGAACAAACGGGGGGTAAAAAGCATAAGCCGCTATATTATTCGCTCCCACCGCCGAGTTATGGCCGAAGGTGGTGGGGGTTTTAAAGGAATAGTGTTCCAATAAACGCCCACTGTCGAAAAACACGCAGCGAAAGACACTCGCCGCCTCGGGCGCAGTCGGAGGTGTATCCGCCCGCGCGAATACAACCTGAATCGTGCCGGTACCGGTGACGTTCAAGAACTCGAGTGGCCGGCCGGTCGCGAGATTGTTTTCCGTCGCGGCAGTGATGAAGCGCCCTGTGCCGGTGAAAAGCAGAATATTAAAGTCCGCCGCCACGCTCGCGGTCCCCGTTACGGAATTGACTTGGAAGGCGAAGTCGCCGGTCGCGCCTTCGAATCCGGTGATGCGAATGGTATAAGTCCCACTGGTTGGAAGAAAGCTCACCAACTGTTCGGGGACAGTGGTATTATCTTGGACCGCGACCACGTGACCGGCCGGGTCGATCAAGGTAATAATCAAATCCGGAATAGGATTGCCGTTGGTCGCATCCTGATCGGCAAAGATTGAGATGCGCTGCCCGGCCGTGCCGGTGAAGGGAAAATCGACCGCGGGCGTGTCGTCGCTCACCGTTCCCGCGCCGGTGAAAAGCACTGGGCCGAGGGTTGGCGGCGTCACGTCATAGGGATCGTTCCACTGCAGATCGAGGCGCGATGAGGTGGAGATGGCCACGGACATCGCGTCGTCCACGCCATCGCTCGCGAAATTGTGAAATCCTCCGGCATAGCTGGCGGGATCGAGGATGTCGGCGGCGGGGAGAACGCAGTTCGTTCCGGGAATGGTTTGGCCGGGAGCCAGCCCCGATCCACTATTCTGATACACTCCACCGTAGACCGTGGTCGCTGGTTCATTGCCCGCGGAAGAGAAGTAGGACTTGCCCTGGGCCGTGACTTCATCGACGGCGCGGGCGATCACGCCGTCGCTGAACATCGGTTCGGCAAAATACACAATATCATCCACGATCACGTCGCAGCCTGCGGCCGAGAGCGCGCGAATATTGTTGGCGAAACCGACTTCGCCGGTATTCGCGGTGGCAAAAGCGAGATTCGCTCCGGGCGCAAGATCGTGCACGATCTGCAGCATCGCGCGCCCTTCATCCGTGCCGTCGGGGAAATCTTCCAACACTTGGACCGGGGTGACATGCCCGAGCGGATTTCCCGGGCCAGGCAGGTCTCCCGTAGCAATGTCATCGGCCGCTTTTATCGCGCTCGTCGAGGTATCGAAACTGTCCGATAACACACCCACCTTGATCCCGGTGCCGTCCAGATTGGCCGGGAGCTTGTCCACCCGATGCTGGACCACGCCTTGGCTCGTGGTTGCTCCGACGCGATGCTTTGGAGCGTGGGCGAGGTGGACCGCCTGCACCCCGGGCGCCTTGGCCAGAGCAATCACGTCTCCGAGATCGACATAGCCTTCGATGATCCCTCGACGGTAAGTCGCGTCGGTCGCGGTGATTTGGATCGCGCCTGCTCCGAGAGTCGCCGTCATCTGCTCCAGCGGTATCCGGCCGTTGAGTACAATATTGACCAACACTCCGCCTTGGTCGTTGAGGATCACGTCGCCAAAAAGATTGGGCGTGATCTCGTCCGCCGCCAGCGCCCGGCTGGCCAGACGTGAAGCGGGAACTTGGGTCGTCTCGATAAGCGCACGCAGACCGCTGCCCAAATTGGCGGGAATAACCGGAGCGGCCAGCGCCGCGGAAAAAGGCAAAAACACGGCGAGCCCAGTGCCGGCCAACCGCTGCAGGAAAGAGAACGTTTTCATGGCGATGAGAGTGACTCAGGAAAGGCTGCGACGCCGACGAAGGGCTCCCAACGCGAGCAATCCCAGCGCTGCGAAAAGCCCATAAGTGCTCGGCTCTGGCACCGCGCCCACGCCGGCCAGTTTCACAGTGTAGCTTCCGGACTCGCCCGTGCTGCTCACTGAGGTAAAATCGAAAAGAGTATCAGGCAGCAGGCCGTTGGCCTCCCCCCGCGTTTCCGTCGGCGAAAGAATAAACGGCGCGAAAAGCAGCTGCCCGTTTATATTTTCCGGTTCAAAACCCGAGGTGGCGACGCCGAGATAATAATAGCCCACCGATAAGGGGGTGGTGAAATTCCACGCGCTGAGCGTCGATTGGAGCGATAGGCCACCTGGATCGTCGTCATTCAAGTAGGCCGGTGAGCCGTTCCAGTTGAGCAGAAAAAGCGAGGTATCGAGGCTCGTGCCGCCGACCGTCGTGGCGGAGAACCCGCTCGGATCGTTCACATAAATTCGGTATATATCCGCGTCGTTCGCGGAGGAGAGACGGCCCGCAATCGCATCGACGCGGCCAAAGGCAGGCAAGGAATTGGCGGAGGCGAGCGTAGCGCCCGCGTCTCCGATTTCAGTGAACAGTTGAGCGTGGGCCGTCAGGCTGAGCGCGAGGGCGAGAAGAGCCCCGCACGCGAATCTCCGTTTGTGCGCAGAGGTTGTGGTGATCATGTGTTGTGTCGGGTGAGAGGACTCCGAGCCCGTGATGTAGGCTGTAGTGATAAGCGAGTCCGCTGCCCGCATTTTCACGGAAGCGCGGAAAGACACTTCCGCAATGCAACGATTGTGTTTCTCAGACTATTTCTAAGCAGGCGGCCCTATAGAGTGAGATTTATTTCCACCGACATTATTTAACCACCCACCGTATTTGTATAGAATAAACAGTTTTTTTCACCCGCCCGTGCCCGTAATTCCTAGGTCCCACGCTCGGGGCCAGCGCCCTCAACCCGCCCCCGGGCGGACATGGATCGAGGTCCCTCGCCGCGCTGGCCTATGTAGTTAAAATCCGGGTACATCTTCGGCCTGCCCCGTCCTTGGTCGAGCCGTACGGTAAGGCCATCCGATACGTTGCATAAAAGCCGTTCCGACGATCCTCTGTCGTCGATTTAATATCAACTGATGATCGATCTTGCGTCGCTCCTGATCACGGGGGGCCGGAGGATCCTGGATAGAGAGACGGCCGGATAATATAAAGGTATCACACCTTCCGGCAGCTGGGCGCTGAGCTGCAATTTTCATTCTGATCGGAGCGCTAATTTAACTATGAAATCTCTTCGTTTACCGAGTTTTGCGCTCTTCTCGCCGTCGCGATGCACTATTGCATTCCAGCTTTTGCTTGCCGCGGCCGCTCCGTTGGTCTCGCTCCAAGCGAGCAACCTTTATTCAATAAAATACACTATCGACACGACCGCAGGTCCGCCGCCCGGCTTTTTAAGCCCGGGTCAAAGTACCACCGGGAGCGCCGACGGCACGGGCAGCGATGCGCGTTTCAGGGGGCCTTACGGCATCGCGGTATCCAAATCGATCGACATTTATGTAACCGATTCCTTCAATCACACCATCCGGAGAATAGGCCTATTCGGGCACGTCACGACCCTTGCTGGATTGGCTGGGACGCCTGGTTCGATTGACGGAAAGGGAGACATCGCCCGATTTAATTTTCCGGTAGGCATCGCGGTGGACGCGGCGGACAATCTTTACGTGACGGATGCGGGAAATCAGACGATTCGAAAAATCACTCCTCTTGGGTTTGTCACCACCTTGGCCGGTAAAGCGGGCGTGTCCGGTTCGGCCGATGGTCTTGGGGACGCGGCCCGATTCTCCAATCCAAGTGGAATAGCGGTCGACAAGACTGGCACGCTCTACGTCAGCGATGCGGGTAACCATACGATTCGAAAGATCACCCCGGCAGGACTGGTATCGACTTTCGCTGGCATGGCTGGCCAGAGCGGCTCGATCGATGGATCCGGGCCGGCGGCTCGGTTCAACTTCCCTGCAGGTTTAGGCTTAGACGAAAGTGGAAACGTTTACCTCGCCGACTACGGTGATCATCGCATTCGAAAAGTGACTCCCGCTGGGCTGGTCACGACTCTCGCCGGAGGCGGCGCCGTGATGTCGGGTTCAGACGACGGAACGGGAGATGCCGCCCGGTTTAATTCTCCTTTCGGTCTCGCGGTCGACCCCTTGGGAACGATTTACGTCGCGGACTCGGCTAATAACTTGATCAGGCGAGTCACCCCTGCGGGGGTGGTGAGGACGGTCGCCGGGGCGGCCGGTGTTTCCGGTGGGGCTGACGGGAGCTTCAGCACCGCTCGCTTCAATCGACCGTATGGGGTGGCGGTCGACAAGAATTTTTATATCCGTGTTGCGGATACGGTTAATAGTACCATCCGCAGAGGTTATTCCTCTGATCCTTATATCCTGGCGCCACCGAAAAATCGGACGGTGAGTGTGGGTGTCCAACTGACGTTGACCGCCACACTCGGTGGCTACCCCTTGCCGACGGTTCAGTGGAAGAAAAACGGAGTGGATATCCCAGGTGCGACCAACCCGTCCTATACCATCCCTAGCGTTGTGCCCGCTGACGCGGGGCTATACCAGTTGATTGCGACCAACGTGCTAGGTTTCACCCAGAGTGCCTGGGCCACAGTGACGGTGAAACCGGTTGTTCCCGCGTCTGACTTTAATTTCGACGGGCACTCCGATATTCTTTTACAGAACATGGTGACGGGAGACCGCCTGATTTGGCTGATGAACGGAACCGTGCATAATAGTAAAACAGACCTGAGCTTGGGAATGTTTGGTACCAATTGGTCGATGTGCGCGGTGGCCGATTTTGATAATGACGGCCGCCCCGATATTTTTGTGATGGATACGAATAGCGTACAGGGAGACTGGCAAATCTGGTCGCGCGACCAAGCGGGGCAGATGGTGGTGCTGAATTCGGGTCAGCTGCCGCTCGGGTGGCGAGTCGTCGCGGCCGCAGATTTTAATAGCGATGGGCATCCCGACCTTCTGCTCCAACGCATACAGGGGGGCTCTAATGCCTATTATTACATGGACGGGCCTGCCCCCGCGCTACAGCCCGGTCCCCTTCTTCTTAATATTTACCCGCTCGAGTGGTCGGCCGCGGCCACGGGGGATTTCAATCACGACGGCTGGCCTGATATCGTCTGGGAAAACACCGTGACGGGCCAACGAAGGATTGCGCTCATGGTAGGTCCAGTGGAAAACAGCAAGGTCGACCTGGGGATCATGGCGATTAATTGGTCGATTGTCGCGGTGGCGGACTATAATGGAGACGGGCACCCCGATATCCTTTTTGAGAATACGGTGACCGGACAGCGCATGATCAAACTCATGACCGGCACGCAGATCACGGGCGGGGTGGACTTGGGTGTCACTCCGACCCATTGGTCGATGGTGAACTGAGCGCTCCTCCCTTGCTGTTGACCAGAGCGGACCTCCTTCCGCTCTGGTTCGTCGGACCTGCTCCTTGAGTTCAGGCGGGATTGCCTTGTTCCCGCCTTTGCCCTTTTTCTCGCTCCATGGGCAACGATGCGTTTCTCCGGGCGGTGCGGCTCAATCGCGAGAAGGTGACCTCCTTCAAAGACTATCCGTTTTCCATTCCTGCGATTTCGCACTTGGAGCGACTGGAGTTTGCCCCGGGGCTGACCGTAATCATTGGGGAGAACGGCGTGGGCAAATCGACCTTAATCGAGGCAATTGCGGTGAAGTGGGGTTTCAATCCGGAAGGGGGGACAAAGAATTATCGGTTCTCGACCGATGACACACACTCGGAGCTGAAAGACTATATTGTCTTGGAGAAAAGCGTAAGACGACCTACCGATGGTTTCTTCCTTCGGGCCGAGAGTTTTTATACCTTTGCCAGCGAAGTGGATCGACTCGAGCAAGAGAACCCTGGTCACTTATCATGGTATGGCGGGAAATCCTTCCACCAACAATCTCACGGCGAAGCGTTTCTGGCCTTGTTGAAGAATCGACTGAGAGGCCACGGTCTCTATATTTTCGACGAGCCGGAGGCGGCCTTGTCGCCCAAGCGGCAACTGAGCGTGCTGGTATTGATCCACCAACTCCTCGAACAAAAGTCCCAGTGTATCATTGCGACTCACTCGCCGATCATCATGGGTTATCCCGGCGCGCTGATTTATGAAATCAATGGCGAGGGAATCTCCAAGGTGGAGTATGAGGAAACCGATCACTATCGGGTCACCCGGAATTTTCTAAACGGCCGAGAGCGGATGTTGGGGTATCTCTTTTCCGATGAGCCGGACGAATCGCCGGAGCCAGGGTAGGCGAGGGGCTTGAGGGTCTGACCGTATTCCCTTTGTGATTACGTGCAGGGTCTCCTTTCCTTCTGGGTGGGATTGCGTCGGGCAAACCGTAGTCGCTCCGGGGCGGACTGAATTTGCTCGCGCGGGTCCGTCGGCGAGGATGGTTTCAAGGCGATGTCCAGGTGTATTCACGATTTGGAGTGTGGTTGTGCGCGAGCGGACGCGTGCGCGGCGGGCAAACGGAACTAGGCTGTTTCCATGACCACCTGGTTGACGCGCGCGACTTCACCGCTGGGGTCTTTTTGCCACTGGATTTTGAATCATCGGTGGCGAACGCATTTTCTCGGACTGGCCTTGATCGGCTACGCCTGCTTCATTGGTTGGCACTTCGAGCCGGTCGCCGCCGGCTCCGATTGCGCCGGTTATCTGGGGAGCGCGAAACTTTTGTCGGAGGGAAAACTCACCGCGACGAAGCGCACCATTCCCGAATTTCACCCCGCCGATCCTTGGCCCTATGTCCCTCTCGGTTACATGGGCCGTGCGGACTCGACGGAGTTGAAGCCGACCTACTCGGTGGGCCTTCCGCTGCACTATTGGGCCGCGAGCAAACTCGCGGGTTGGCGCTGGGGGCCGCGGGGCGTCAGTGTGCTCACCGCGGTCGCGGCCGTGCTCCTCTGTTACACGCTGCTGCGGGAATATGGCGTGAAAACACCGCTCGCGGTGCTCGGTTCAGTCGCCTTCGCCGTCTCGCCCGTCTTGCTCTATGTCTCGTTTATTCCGCTGAGCGATGCGGTGGCGACGGTTTGGGGAACGGCGGCAGTGGTTTTTGCCCTCAAAGCGCGACGAGCGCCGCGTTGGTCACTGGCCAGCGGGGCGGCGCTCGGAATCGCGGTGCTGGTGCGCCCGAGCAATCTGCTCTTCCTTCCCGTTTTGGTCGTCCTGCTTTTTCCTTGGCGAACGCTTCTTGGCGCGGGACTCGGCGGCCTTCCCGTCGCCTTTGTCGAAGGGATCTACAATCGGACGATGTATGGCAGCCCCTTTCAAACCGGCTACGGCTCTTTCGCCGGTTCCTTTCGATTCGAACACCTCGGGCCCAATCTGAGCACCTACCTTCAGAATTTTCCCTTCGTGCTGCCGTTGCTCTTCCCCGCTTTGTGGCTCATTCCCGCGCTGCCCTGGAAAAAAATTCCCCGCGAACTGGCGGCTTTGCTCCTCTGGCTTGCCCTCTTTCTCACTTTCTACGCCTTCTACGAGAACACCTCGGACGCCTGGTGGAACCTGCGCTTCCTGTTGCCCGCCTTTCCCAGCGCCGTCGTCCTCTGCCTGCTCGGGGCGCAATCCCTCGGCGAGCGGGCGGTTGCGTCTGGTCGGCGAAGTTGGCGCCGCGCCTTGCCCGCGGTCGTCTTGGCGGTGTCTCTGGCGACTTCATTCTATTGGAGTCATAAACATCGCATCACCCATCTGGGGCGAAACCAAGGATCGTTTGCGGAAACGAGCGCATGGGCCCGGGCTCATCTGCCGAGGGAGGCGCTGATCGGCTGTATGCAAATCAGTTCTTCTTTATATTATTACACCGACTTTCCGATTTTTCGCTGGGATGGCGCGACGCCGGATGACTATCGCGAGCTGACTCAAGCCCTGGCTCAATCGCATCGTCCCTTTTATGCCATTCTTTATCTATCAGAGGAAGAAGAGGCAATGAAGCATATGCCGGGCAGTTGGAAGAAAGTGAAAGCCTTTCATTTCTTTACTATATGGCAATACGCCGCGCAGTGACGCCGGCGTTTGTGCTCTCGCTTAGAAGCGGAAAAACAGATCCGCGCAACGCGTTTGCTGGTTTATAAAGCAAATGAATGATAATCATTCGGCGTATCCGGATATAAATTACAAAAAATTGATTTTATCTTGAAAATAAGAGGGGAAGGCCGCCTTCCTCGCTCTGGGTAAAAACGGATCTTGACCGCGGAGGGAACGTTTGGGGGGCGCGGCGGGTCTCATTGGCCTCTCGACCTGATTCGATAAGGGAGCATAACTGCATTGCTCCCGCTCTGTGTTTTGTCTTATTGGAGAAACGTCGGGACCTCGCTGTCGTTTGTCTTCCCTGAGTAATGAGTGCTGCTGCTCTCTCCTTCCTGAGTTCGTCGCGCTCAGCTGCGTTCATTTATTCCCCTATATGAAACTCTGTTCCTGGTTGATTTTTTCGCTCTCCCTGGCCGGGGCCCTTGCGGCCGAGGAGACGGGCGCGCTTCTTGTCGATAAATCGCAGTCCAATGTTTCGGTCGCGGTTCACGCCACGGGCGACTCGTTCGTGGGTAAGCTGGAAAATTACAACGTCACCCTTTCCACCGAACCGAATGCCCAGCGTATCCATTCTGTTACCTTCCAGTTCTTGTTCGCCGATCTCCACACCGGTAAGGCAGATCGTGATAAAGAGATGCTCCACTGGGAAAATGCCACGCAATTTCCCGAGGGCGTGTTCACTCTCGCGACCCTTGAGCCGCAGGGCGGCAATCGTTTCACCGCCCAAGGCCATCTGCGCCTGCATGGGGTGGAGCGTCCTCTCAGCTTTCCGGTCACGATCGTGGCCGAAGGACACCACTATACGGTCGACGGAGAGGCCTCGGTCGACTCGCGCGATTTCGGTCTTCCCATCATTCGGAAGTTCGCGGTGCTGAAGGTCGATCCGGTCGTGAAAGTCAAATTCCACCTCCAGGCCGCGGAAAAGTCATGAGCCAAGCGCTGCGCGCCTCGTATTCAGTTGCTGGTGACGAGTCGCCTGCTTCAATCGTCGTGCGGTTAAAACGCGCGTTGCAGCACTACGCTCCCCGGTCGGCGGACGCGCATCCCTTATTCCGACGAGCTTTGGAGGACACGCTTTCGCGTCCGGGCGGGCTGGTCCGCGCTGCGTTGGTCCTGCGCACGGGGCAGGAGAGTGGGCTCTCTCAGCCTAGCGCCGAGCAACTCGCCTGTGCTCTGGAATACTGGCATATCGCTTCGCTCCTCTTGGACGACTTGCCCTGCATGGACGACGCGGAGGAGCGGCGCGGTAGGCCTTGCCTCCATCGGGTTCACGGCGAAGCCACCACCGTTCTGGTGGCGCTGGCTCTGATCAACCGCGGCTATATTCTGGTTGGCGATGCGTTTCTCGAGCAGCCGATCGGCATTCGGCAAGACGCGCTTGCCACGGTCGAAGCGGCGGTCGGGCCGGGAGGACTGATCGGCGGTCAGTCACGAGATCTCAACTACACGCCCCTCTGTCCCGCGCGGGAGATCGGCCGGATTGCCTGGCAAAAAACCGGCATGCTTTTCTGGTTGGCGCTCGCGCTTCCTTCGCTCGCGGCCGGCCCGTCGCCGGCGGAGCGACGCGACCTGCGCGCGGCCAGCGTGTATTGGGGATTGGCCTACCAGGCGATCGATGACTTGGCCGATTTTCACCAAGATGGACCCGACGCTCATCTCGACCGACCCAATCTGGTGCGTGCGTTGGGAGCGAAACGGACCCAGGCGCACATCCGGCGTCTTCTCGCCCAGTCGCGTTTCCGTCTTGCCCACCTCGAAGCCATGCACGACCGCTGGAGTTATCTCCAAACCTGGCACCGAGACCATCTTGAAACCCGAGCCGCGCACGTGTTGGCGCACTGATGCGTTTCCTGCTGCTCATCGCGGTGAATCTGCGCCGGCACCGAGGACGGGCCGTGATCGGCGTGGCTGGCATCGCGTTCGGCGTCGCCGCCATGATCACCATCCTCGCCATCGTGACCGGCGCGATCGGCATGTTCGAACACATCCTGGCGAGCGATAGCGACTACTTGGTCTTCGAGAAAAACACCTCGGATTTATTTTTCAGTTCGGTCAAAGCCGAGGAACTGAACCAGCTGGCAGCGTGGCCCTCCGTCGCCTCCTCCCGCCCGCTCCTCTTCGGCATCGTCTCCTCGCCCGGCCATCCGGTCATCACCTGTTTCGGCCTAAGTTCGAGCGACTCGCGTCTGACCCGCGCGCGCTGGCTCTCCGGTCGACTTGAGGACTTCGGTCTGCGCCACGACCAAATTTTTCTCGGAGCTCGGGCCGCCGAGTTTCTCCACGCCAAGGAGGGCGACGAGGTGGAGGTGGGTCCGACCCGGTTTCGCGTCGGGGGAATTTTGAAACTCGAAAACGGCTTTGAAGATGGTGGCGCCTTTCTGCCGTTGGCCGACGCGCAGGCTTTTTTCCATCGCCCCGACACCTTTTCTGTCGTGGCGATTAAACTCCAGCATCGTGCGGACGGCGCGGCTTTCAAAGAGGCGGTGGCGCGAACCCAGGCGCGCTTGGTCGCGGTCGAAAATCGGGAGTTCGACCAGAGCTACAATTCGTTTCGGATCTTGCGGGCCACCTCCTGGGCGGTGGGCGCGTGCGCCTTTCTCCTCGGCGGTCTTGGCGTGGCGAATACGATGCTGATGTCGGTCTTCAGCCGCATTCGCGAAATCGCCATCCTGCGCGTCTGCGGTTTCTCCCAGGCTCAGGTTAGCGCGCTGATCTTTGGCGAAGCGCTCGCAGTCGCCTCAATCGGCTTGCTCGTCGGAGGTGCGCTCAGTGCCGGCCTCCTCAGTGTGTTGCCCCGTCTTGAACCATTGCAGGGTTACGTCCAGGCCAGCGTTGAGCCACGCATGGTGCTGGGGGTGTGCGCCCTGGCCTTGGCCACCGCGGTCTTGGGCGCGCTCTACCCCGCGCGCTTTGCCGGCCGTATTCAACCCGCGGATGCGCTGCGCTATGAATGACCCCAGGCCCATCCTGATTTCCGCCCAAGAGGTGTGGAAGAGCTATGACGCCGGTCGCATCGCGGTGCTCCGCGGCGTCTCGCTCCAGGTCGCGGCGGGCGAACGCGTGGCGTTGTGGGGGGCCTCGGGTTCAGGGAAAAGCACCTTGCTCCACCTCCTCGGCGGACTGGACCGGCCGGACCGCGGCCAACTCTCGGTCTGCGGGTTAGATCCGGCCGACGAAGCCCGTCGCCTGGAGTTGCGGCGGCGCCATGTGGGTTTTGTTTTTCAACTTCACAATCTCATTCCCGACCTGACGCTGGAGGAAAACCTCCGCATCCCCCTGCTCGCGGTCAATTGCCCGACCGCAGCCGCCCAGGCGCGGATCGGCGAACTTCTCGAGGTCTTGGGCATCGCTCATCGCCGTAGGCATCGGATCCAGGATTTGTCCGGCGGCGAACGGCAACGCGCCACCCTCGGTCGAGCGCTGGCCTGCCGCCCCTCGGTCATCCTGGCCGACGAACCCACCGGCTCACTCGACGAGCGAGCCGGAGAGAATGTATTCAACCTTCTGCGACAGATCGCCCAAACCGAAAAGATTGCGGTGGTGCTGGCGACCCATGAGCGGCGTTTCGCGGAGGACTGCGATCGCTGTCTTCGCCTGCGGGACGGAGTTTTCGAGCACGGATGAACACGATTGGACAAAGCGTTTCCCGCCACGCGTTGGGCTGGCTCTTCGCCGGGAATCTGGTCGGAGTGGTGCTGAGCGCCCTGGTGGTTTGGCCCGCGCTCAACTCGGTCTTGGCTCCTTTCTCCTATGGCCGATGGATGCCGCTTCACCTCGATTGGCAGCTCTACGGCTGGTCCGCGCTCCCGCTCCTCGGGCTGCTCTTGGTTTGGTTTCTCGACTCACGCGATCTCGCGGCGGTGTGGCTCGGCCAGTTGGCGTTGAGAACCTGGTCGGCCGCCTTGCTTGTCGGCGGAGCCACTTGGCTGGCGGGAATGTCCAGCGGTAAACTTTTCCTGGAGTGGAGTGGATGGGCGCGGCCTCTGTTGCCGGCAGCGATGGTTCTGGCCTGGACCGTTCTCGCCTGGGCCCTGGGCCGCCGCTGGCCGGTTTTGTCGACGGGCGGGAAAATCGCGCGTGGCCTCGCCTTGCTCTTTCTCCTTCCCGTGCCGTTAGTCCTCCATCATGCGCTCTCGCCCGCGGTTTTTCCCGCGGTCAATCCGGATAGCGGCGGGGCAACCGGAACCACCCTGCTCGGCTCGACTTTGGGCATCTTGGCCATCGGGGCGTTGGTGCCCTGGTTGCTCGAGATCCCTTCTGTCCCTAAACGGCGGATACGTCTGGGGTGTGCCGCCTGGTTTGTGCTCTCGGCCGGATTGTTCGTCGCGGCCGACCATGGCTCCGTCTCACACCACCATATTTTCCAAGTCGCCGCCCTAGGAAGTGTATTGCCCTGGTCGGCCTTGGCTCCGGCGTATTTTCAGACCTTCGCCTGGCCCGCTTCGGCGCGGCCCTGGTTGGTTTGGGCCGCAGTGTGGTGGGTGGCGCTGATGATCACCGGCTGGCTGAGCTTTCTCCCGGGCGTCTCCGAGCAGATCAAGTTCACCAACGTCTTCGTCGCCCACGGGCATCTGGCGATTGCGGGGCTGGTCACGAGCATGCACGGCGCGATCCTGACCGTTTTAGGCGGACCGCTCGGTACGTCAGTGCGCTTGATCCGCCTCTGGCAACTCGCCGGACTGGCCCACATCGTGGTCTTGACCGCGATCGGCGGGATCGAAGTGTATTCATCCTCTGAATATTTCATCAACCGCGATCCCGTGCCGATGCTTTTCGGCCTGCGTCTGGTCGCGGGCTTTTGGATGTTGGTTCCAACCGTGATTTGGTGGTGGAGGTCGCTGCGATGACCAACACTCCTGAGAAAACGGCGGAGACGACGCCGCTCTATCAACCGGCCCGCGCGGTGGCGGCCCTGGCCGCGAGTTATATTTATTTTCTCCTCTTTGCGGAATTCGCCTTCCTCGAACTCGCGCGACAGCGGGAGGGATCAGGCCCGCCGCTTCGAATGATCATGAGTTTGCTCGGTTTCGGCGGCCTCGTCGGGAGTGGACTCAGTGCCTGGGTCCAACGGCGCGGGGGATGGACCTACGCGTTGCAACTCGGTTTTCTCTCCTGCGGCGCGGCGGCGCTGTGTTCGCTCTTGCCCTCGAATGCGGCGGTGCTCGGCGCCGCGGGCTGGATCGGAGTGAGCGCGGGCTGGCTGACGGTCGAGCTTGCCACCCGACTCGAGAGTTTCACCGGTCCGGCCCGACTCGGCTGGGTCTGTGGACTCGGGACCGGTTTCGCTTATGCCTTTTCCAACCTGCCGATGGTGTTCACCGCTTCGCCTCGGACGCAGGCCTGGGTCTCCGCCGCGATTGTCGTCCTCGGAGCGCTGATTGCGCCGAAAATTCACCGTCCGCAGGTCTCCGCTCCGTCGGGTGGAAATCGAGGTGCCGTTTTTGTGGTGCTGCTTTTTCTCGGTCTGGTCTGGTTGGACTCGGGTGCCTTTTATATCATTCAGCACACTGGCGCGCTCAAGGCCGGCACGTGGGGCGAGGACTTTACTCTTTTGACCAATGCCGCGGTGCACGCCGGAGCGGCGCTGATTGCGGGCAAATTCTTGGACGCGGGTCGGCCCAAACTGGTGATCGCTGTTGCCGCCCTCCTCTTGGTCACCGCGTGCTGGGAAATCCACTACAGCGATCGCACGCGTTATTTCACCGCCGTGTTCTATACTGCGGGAGTTTCGCTCTACTCGACCGCGCTGGTCTGGTTCCCCGCGCGCGCCGCGCGTCCGGGCTTCACTGCGGCGCTCTTCGCCTTGGCCGGATGGTGCGGATCGGCTTTGGGGGTGGGCATGGCGCAAGATCGGCACGACGTGCCAGTGGGAGTGACGATTGCTTGTGCTGCCCTGGTTGCCTTTTCGCTGGTACGAGCAAGTCCGACGGCAGTGAAGGTTCTGACCGTTGTCGCCATTCTGCTGATACCGCGAGCCCTGGCCGGCGCCGGACTCGATCCCGCCACGATTGAGGAAGGACGGCGCGTCTATATTGCGGAAGGATGTATCTATTGTCACTCGCAGTTCTTGCGCCCGCGTGTCGCGCGAGACTCGGAGCAATGGGGACCGGGAGCAACCTCGCTCGCGCAGCGAAAGGAACAGCCACCCCTGGTTGGCACGCGCCGGCAAGGGCCTGACCTGAGCAACGTGGGCAATCGGCGTTCGGCCGAGTGGCAACGCTGGCACCTGTTTCAACCGAGCTTCCTGGTGCCCAACTCACGCATGCCGAGTTACGCCCACCTCTTCCGCGACCAGGACAGACGCGGAGACGCCTTGGTCGCCTATCTTTGCTCCTTGGGCGCGGACAGTGCGGCGGAGCGGGCCGCGCGCGTCCAACAGTGGAAGCCCGCGCCCACCGCGCGGCCCGATTTTCGCGCTGGCCAAGCGCTTTTCTCCGAGCTCTGCGCGATGTGCCACGGACCGAAGGGCGAGGGCGACGGTTGGTTGGGGGTCAAACTCACGGTCCGTCCTCCGAATTTTCACCTCGGCAGTTGGAAACATTTGCGGAACGACGATCCCGAGCGACCCCTCCAGGTGTCTCGAATTATCAAATACGGACTGCCCGGTACGTCGATGCCCGGTCACGAATACCTCAGCGATGACGAAGTGGTCGCACTGGCCGCTTACGTCGCGCAACTCCATCTTCCCGGCTCGACCCTCGAGTGAGGACTGGAGGGCCCGGCTCCGTCCGGGTCATTGTAGCCGGGGGCGCTGACCCCGGGTTTCTCGATTGACAAACCCAATACCCCGGGGTCGGCGCCCCCGGCTACAACTGGATCCCGGCTACAACCGGACATTGACCATCTTGAATGCAAATGAGAAGGAGCGGCTGCGTTGAGTTTATTATCTTCGGATCACGGTTCGACGTAAAAGGCGCGGGACTGGGTTGCGACTGGCGGGGATTGGTAGACGCGTACGGCCGCGCAGGGTTTTGCGCCGATGATGGTTTGGAGATCGGTCCGCATCGGTTGGGTGCTCGGGCCGTAGGTCATTTTAACCGGGAGCTTGGACTTCGGAGCCGGCAGGTATGCGGTGTAATCTCCATAGATGTTCCAGCGGGCGGCGATCAATTTGTTTTCGGCTCGGCCGTATTCAGTGATCGGTGACGCATTGTTCGTCACGGGAGCGAGCCCGCGCAGATCGAGTTCGGTGCTGAAGATCAAGGGCGTGGTGGCGGCCGGATTTTTCGCGTTCAAGTCCGAGCAGGTCCAGCTCCAGGTTTGCACCTCGGGACTGTTGAGCGAAGGCACCGCGCTGTTGATGTTGGCGAGGAACTTCGGCTCCCCGAAGAGCTGAATGCCGGCCTGGACCGCGTTAGGATTGGTGCAGGCCACGGAAAAGTGATGATTCCCGATCAGCTTCGTTTGATCTTGGCCGCTGAGGAAATCGGAGAACGTGAGGTGAGGGACGAAGCGCGCATGGGAAATCGGATACACCAGGATATTGCACTCGATCTCGAGCACCACCGAGTCGAATCCGGAGAACTGGGCGGTGTAGTTCTGAAAATTGAAACTCGCCGCTCCTTGGCCATCTTCGAAGAGCGCAACGGCCAGCCCCGTGCCGTCGAGGTAGGGCGCCAGGGTTCTCTGATCTACCCGGAAGAACAGCTCACAGTCCAAGAGCGAATGATAATAAAACGGCATGTTGAAGCCGGCGGGGATCGGAGGCAGCACCGGAGGACTAACCGGCGAAAGAGGCGAGGGCGAAGGTGATTTCTTGGCCATGGAAGTAATATTAAAGTTTTAGTTTAGCGGCCATTAGCTCCCGAGCTGCTGCTTTATATTATCGGCCGCCCAGAATGCGAGGGCGGCCAGGGTCAGTGAGGGGTTGCCTGTCGCGACGGTGGGGAAGATCGTGCTTCCGGTGATATAGAGATTGGGATGATCCCAGGAGCGCTGGTTTCGATCCACCACCGAGTCCTCTTTGGTGAATCCCATCCGGCAGGTGCCGACGATATGTCCGGAGCCGTGGTATTCAAAATTCTGCCCCTGGTATTGGAAGTATCCAGGGTCCTGTTGCATGGCCGCGAGAGGCTTGGAGAAGGAAGTCACCCTAGCCGCGGCGAAAACCTGGTCGGCCAGAGCTTGGGCGGCGACGAACCCGTTCTTCGTGTAGTCGGAGAGGTTGTAGTTGATTTTTGGACGCGGGATGCCGAGGTCGTCGGTCAAGTCGGATAGCGTCACGGTGTTGCTGTCCTCCGGCGACTGTTCGACCAGGAAACCGAAGCGAAATTGGCAGGTGAAAACCTGATTGAGTCGGCTGATCAACGCGGCTCCGAAAAGGCGTTGAGGTTGGCCGTTCGGTCCACCGGTGTTGGTCCCGCTGTTGTTCGTTCCCTCAATATAATCGAGCACGGTGGTCTCCGGATCGAAAGCGGCGAAGTTCCAACCCTCGTTCCCAAACTCGACCCGGAAGGCAGCCCGATCGCTTCGGAAAGAGCCGTCGCGCAGGCTTTCGATCCCGGCGGTGGCAAGCGGACCCCGATACGGCCAGGTGGGCTGAGGGGTGAGGCCCCAGCGCAAATAGAGCGGGTGGTCCATCAAGTTGCGACCGACCTGGCCGCTGACGTTGGCCACGCCCGCGGGAAGCTGCTCCTTGGAATTGAGCAGCAGCTTCGGCGTTTCGATTGCGTGCGCCGCGATCACATAGATCTTGCCCACCGCCACGCCCGTGCCGCTGGCCGAGCGTTTCTCTTCCATGGTGTAGGTGATATAGTGGATACCGACGACGTTCTGGTTGTTGGCATCGAGCAGCACCTTGTCCGCGACCGCCTGGTAAATCACGTCCACATTGCCCGTATCGAGGGCTTTGTTGAGTGTGACGGTCGGATCGTATTTCGCCTGGATCGGGCAGATCGGAATGCAATTGGTATTGCCCGCGCAAACCCGACGCCCGTCGTAAGGACGCGAGTTGCGGCCGGCCGGAGTCGGGTAGACGGTGACGGGCAGGTCTTCGAAAGTCTGTTTGCCGTTACACACCGCTTCAAAAAATTGATCCGTGAGGGTGAGTGGAATTTCCGGATTCGGGTATTCATAACCCGGGGTGAACTGGATCCCGAGGTAGGCCTGATCGGCGGTGTTGGCCGAGACTCCGATCTCGCGCTCGGCTAAGTCATAATAAGCGCTGCTTCGGCCCGGCGGCGGAAGACCGAGATCTTCATACGAGATCGGCCAGTCGCATTCCTGCTTGTAGGTGCTGTACACTTTGAAGTCATTCGGCAGAAAACGAAAACTGCTGCCCAACCAGTGCCACATCGTGCCCCCGGCGCGGCGTTCGTAGGTGCTGCTGAACGGAAGGGTCGAGTCGCTTTGGTCGAGGTAAGTCTGACTCGCGTTTTTCCAGGCGCCGTCGCCACCCAGCTGGAGGACGGTGGCGCGCGGCGCGTTAGGATTATTTGGATACGGAGACTCCGGGGTTTTGGCCAGCTGAGTATAGAAGCGTTCCATATAGGCTTCTCGACTGGTGGGCACGGCGACGCCTGATTCCACGATCAGGACCTTTTTTCCGGCCAAACCGAGCTGGTAGGCGATAATCGATCCGGCGAGGCCCGCGCCGACGATGACCACATCGTAAACGCGTGCTGGTGGAGAAACGGGAGAAGCGGGAGGGACGGCAGAGGTGGGCATGAGGGCTCCTTAGCTGGCAGGTTGAATAAATTGATTCAGCGGGGGCGGTGGCTCGGCCCAATAACCGAAGGTGAACATGCTATAGCCCATGGGGTGAGACTGCATGATTTTCCAAACCAAGCTCTCTTTGTAAGCCTGGGCGGATACGACGTTCACGGCCTGAGTTGGAGTGGCGGGATTGTACCAGGAGCCCAACAACCAAACCTTCATGATACTGCGGGCAACGGGCCCGAGGACCGGGTCAGCCAAGATCACGGTCGCGGCTTGATTCGGATTGCTGATCGACTGGAAGGTCTGGGCGAGATTGCTCAGGGTCGCCGCACTCACGTTGGCTGTCAGCGTGGCGAGGTATTGATTCGCGATCCCGATCGGGTCGATGGGAGGATTGAGCTGTGCGGCGTTGACTCCGGTCAGAGCGGCGGAAAGCGCGACAAAAACCGGCAGAGGAAGCGGAGGAGTGCTCATGGGCAAAAGGAAGAGGGCCGAACGCGCCGTCACTGGGCGCGCTGCAGAAGGTAGGTGAAGTCGGAGAAGGCGGCGGACGTCGTCGTGGCGTTGAGGTGACACTCAATACAACTCGAGGAGGTATTGGGCACCTTGCCCTGGATATAGGATTCGAGGCAGGTGTTCGCGAGGAACTGCGGGGCGGGGGTGCCGCTCATATTCGCGGGCGCGGAGGTAGCTACGTCGCAGGCGGGGGCGGGCGCGGTGGGCCACTGCGTGCTGACCAGCTCGTAATATTGCCAAACCGAGCGGGGATTGACCGCCCGGAGCGCGGCCTGCCAAGAGGCGTTGAGCTGCTGAGTCGCGGTATCGATCGCGGCAATACGAACGATCTGGGGACGGCGAGCAGGCGGCTCGGTTGTATTCGGATCCCAAGGACGAGGGGGCGGCGTGTTGATTGGAGCGGCCGGAGTGTTTTTATTATAGAAATTATAACTCGCTTTGGACGGAGGCACGCCTTCGGTCGGACAGTTATCGACCTGTTCAAAGGTGGACCACACCCATTGCGGCGCGCCCAGGGTTTTATGCACGATGTGGAAACCGACCAGGCCGACGGTGGCGCGCTCGCAATTTTCCTTGATCGGCGGAGTGGTGGAAGGCGGCGTGTAGATCAACGCCTCGAGGGTGTGAAATCGGCCGCTCTGTTTTTCGGCCGGGCTGAGGATCTTCCAGGCCGACTTGACCATGATTGCCCCGACCTGCTGCTTGGTGGCGTCGCCACAATCGAAGACCACGCTCTTTATCCCTTGCTGGGCTTGTTTATTATAGAGCTGATTGGAGACGATGGTCTCGAACATCGACTGATTGACCAAGATATCGAATCGCGCATAACGACCGTTCTGGTCGATCAAGGGACCGGTGTTGAACGGCTGTATCGATTCGGTCAGTACATTGGGAGTTTTACCCACCTGCGACAGCACGCGCATGCCCGGTTTAAAAAGACCCCGGCAGGCGGCGGGCAGAAAGGAGGGCGGCGCGATCGGCGAGCCCCAGGGAGCAGGCGGCGCTCCGTTCGGGAGAAAGATTTCAGAGGCGTCTTTCCAGGTTTCCCAGACGGTGGCGTTGTCGCCGTGCTGCCCAGGCTGTTGGGAGGGATTCGGCTGGCCATTGGGCAGGACGGGCCAGTTCATCGCGACGAAGGTCTGCCACGACATCAGGTCGAAATCGTGTTGAAGACTGGCGAGAGTGGGCGGCGGGGTGCTCGGGACGGTGACGTCGAAAGGAAGGGCGGAGCTAAGCGTCGGTAAGCCCGACGGGGCGGGAGCGGTGGAGGGAGAAGAAGTGCCACCGGTTTTCGAGGCGGATGAGCAGGCGCCGCTGATCAGCAGAACGGCGCCGACGCCGAGGGCGCTGAGCAACGCCGGGTGCGAGAGAGAGGGTTTCATGATGAATTCAAGAGCTGGATACAGCAGAAGGAAAGTGGCCCGCGGAGGCCTGGGCGGAGCGACGCGGCCGAATCGAAGGACTCGAAAAATGATGCCCGGTTGAGTAGATTTCCGGAGTGGAACTCAATGGAGGCTGGTCCTCGGTTCCCCAAGGTTGGCGGCGCGACCCTCGTGGAAAGTCGGACGAGGAGGAACGAACGAGGTGCGGAAAAAATCAGGCAGAGGTAGGGCGGACCGTCCCGGGTGAAACCGGCGTTGTCACCGGTTTCACCTTTGGAACGGCCCGCCTACCCTCAGGCTCCGGCCAATTTCCCCGAAAAATCTTAAGATCGCGCCCCGCCAACACTCGGGGCGCGATCGCTGCACTTACTTTTCCGGTGGAGCGGAAGGGGGAATATCGCGAACGATAGGGAAATGTCTCGAGACCGAGATCACCTCGGCCGCGGCGCGGGCGCCGACTGTGGGCTCAACCGTATAATCTTTCGCGAAGAGCCCGCTTTGCGCCGGTGTTTTCCAGAGTTGGAAATTTTCAATACTGATCGCCAGCTGTAGACTGTAGTCCGTCGATTTGGCCTCGGCATCGAAAGGATGGGCGCAGGCCACATTGCCGAACCACCGCATCCACTCCGGCGAGCCCATCGGCGGCGGATTGGCTTGAAAGGAAGGATTCAGCGGAGAGAGCGTCGGCGATTCCGCTGTCATGTGACAGCTGATACACGAGCTGACGGGATTGTCGACCGGACCATTGAGGCGGCCGTTCCAACCCAGGTGGGTGGGAGGCAGCTGGTGAGTGTCGGGATTGATCGAGGTCTCTTTTAGGTGCGGGTTGATCTTGGTAACCGTGGGCTGCTTGTTGGTGTATTCGTCGGTTTTAATATCAGGGTCGTTGCCCCACATAATACCCACCGGCGTGAGACTTTCCCAGGAGGCGAGGGGATGGAGGGCGCCATTATATTGAAATGTCCCGAAGACCCAACCGGTCGGCGCGCGATTGTCGCGAACGGCGATGTCCATCTGAATCAGTGAAACGGGACGGATGGTGCGGGCCGCATTATAATAACCATTTTGAATATAGCCCTCCCATTGCACCGGATTGACCAAGAAAGGAACTTGGTCCACCGGAACGTCGACGAAGAGCAATTTGAAAACGACCGAGCCTTCGGGAAATCCCTTGCCGCCAGAAGGCGCGTTGGTGACCGAGGGATCCGGATTCATGTGATCGGCCCAGACGCGGCCAATGGTATAGCCGGCGAAATCGTTGAAGAAACCGACGGCGTAAGTTTGATAAAAATCGCTGGCGCTCGGCTCACCCTGGGTCGAGGCCAATTGCTGAGGCTGAACCGATGCTTCCTTCGTCAGACCGTGCACGCCCTCGCGTCCATTCGGGCCGTAGTGTTGCCAAGGGATGTGGTACCATTTCCGCACCGGATTGTGCTCCACTCGGAAGTCGATCGGGAGATTGCCCTCGAAGCAGTAGTCCCGCACCGCCATCATATACTCGCGCCAGAGATTGAAATCCGAACTCAACGTCTGGGGAAATTTGCTGAAAAAGGCCGGCAGCTGATTCTTGTCGGGTAGCTTGGCGGGATAGTCCTGGCTCAGTTTAAAGATCGGTCCGGAGTACGAACCCGGCGGCACCATATAGCCAAAGTCGGGGAAGGGGATCTGTTTCCCAGGGGCGGCTTCGGCGGACTGTCCATAGCCCGAGGACAAAAAAGCGCTGGCCGCGAGGCCGGCTGCGAAAGGAAGGTTGAGCAGGTTTTTTGGACTCATGAGGGACGAGACGACTGCGTGCACACCACGGATGGTCGATCCATCCACGGAGGATGAGGGGTTTCGCGCCTCCTGCGCGGGCCAGGGCACGGAATGAAAATGAGAGAAGTAGGATGGGAACTCTCTCTTGACTCAGCTGACAATGGCCCCGCCCCGAAGAGAGAACAGGGTTATAAATACCGCAAAAGGGGGGATATAATAAGTTTGTGTTCTCGGGGACAAAGCATACGCCTTATATATATTCATTGTATATTCAATGGATTGTTTCTCGCCTGCGCGCCATCAGTTTGGCGCGGTGACGGGAAATACCATTAGGCCGACGGTCGTGTACCCAAACCAGCACTACACGCTCTGCAGCAGAGGTTGAGGTTAACGAGGAGAGAGAAGGTCGTTTTCCTAATCGCGGGGAAACCCTTAGTGCTCTCGCCGGGAGGGAACTATCCTGAAGTCTTGGTCAAGGGTGGGGAAGGAACCGGAAATTTGATCTTTGCCGAGTCACCCCTGTTTCGCCGGCGCTCGCAATGGCGCATTTTGAAACATTTTTATTCGAGCAAGGATAATTTTTTGGCTATTTAGGGTAGGCAAGGTGGTTTTTGTGCTTTTTTTGTCGGAAAGGGCGGGAAAGACTTTTGCTGTTAGCTCCGCCCTTACCCCCAACCCAACGCTGCTATGATTTATCACGATCGTATTGCATCTGCATCCCGTCCTCGTGCCCAACGAGGTCGACCCGTCGCCCGCTTCGGGCTTCGCGCTCTCCTGACCAGTGTATTGATGTCGGCACCGCTTGTCCGCGCGACCGATGTATTAACTCAGCACAACGATCAGTTCCGCACCGGTTCCAATCTGAACGAAAACGCGCTCCCGCCTTCTGCGGTCAACGTAGATCGTTTTGGAAAACTATTTAGCTACACCGTAGACGGCCAAGTTTACGCGCAGCCGTTGGTCGTGGCTAATCTCGCGATTGCGGGCGGCACGCACAACGTGGTGTACGTGGCCACGATGGAAGACTCGGTCTACGCTTTCGACGCGGACCGGAACACCACCTACTGGCATATGGATTTGGCTACGGGATCGAACACGCCGGTTCCGATCACGGATATCACGAATAATAATAATCTCAATATACATGGGAACGTCGGGATCCTCAGCACTCCGGTGATCGATCGGAGTTCCGGCACGATCTACGTGCTCGCGCGGACCAAGAACACGAGCAATTCGACTTATCACCAGCATCTCCACGCCCTCGATCTTGCGACCGGCGCGGAGAAGTTTGGTGGACCAGTCGAAGTGACGACGTCCGGCTTCGATGCGAAAAAACAAAGTCAGCGCACGGCATTGGGCCTGTCCGGTGGCAATATCTATCTGGCCTGGGCCTCTCACGAAGACATCGGACCTTATCACGGTTGGATCATGGCCTATAATGCCACCACCCTCCGGCAGACCGCGGTCTTCAACGCTTCAGCGAGCGGGAACCAGGCCGGGATCTGGCAATCCGGGCAAGGCCCCACCTTCGACGAGGCGGGCAATGTTTATTTCATGACCGGCAACGGAGATTGGAATGGAACCACGAACTTCGGCATGAGCTTTATTAAACTCAGCCCGAGCTTGAAGTTGCTGGACTGGTTTACCGAGGCCGATTTCGCGAGCGAGAACTCGCGCGACGACGATCTGGGCTGCTCTGGGGTCCTGCTCCTGCCCGCCGCGTCCGGGTATCCGTCGACTCAATACGCGATCGGCGCGGGCAAGCAGGGTCGCATGTTTGTTCTCGATAAAAACGACCTCGGGCACATGTCCTCCGGCGATACTGGCGCCCACCAGATCTTCCAGGCAGTTCAGACCTCGAGTTGTTCTCACCACCTGCACGGCAGTCCGATCTACTGGAAGAGCACGGCAGAGGGACAGGTGGTTTATCTTTGGGGGGAAAACGACGTGGCGAAGGCCTACAAGTTCAACGGCTCCACCCTGACCACCAGTCCTTTTTCCAAGACTTCGGTGAAGAGCCCGGCCACCGGCTGCGGCATGCCGGGCGCGTTTCTTTCGCTCTCTGCCGACGGTGGATCGAACGGCGTGCTTTGGGCCAACTGTGTATTCAGTGGAGACGCACTGCACAACACCGTGCCGGGCATTCTCCGCGCCTTCGACGCGAACAATCTCGGGGTGGAATTGTGGAACAGCCGGATGAATGCGTCTCGGGATGACATCGGCAATTTTGCCAAATTCGTTCCGCCCACGATTGCGAACGGCAAGGTCTATATACCGACCTTTTCCAATCGGGTTCACGTCTTCGGTTCGCTTGTATCCGTTCCGCCACCACCTCCTCCGCCCCCGCCTCCACCGCCTCAGGATGGTACGTATCAGGCCGAAAGCGCGGTTCTAGGCGGCGGCGCGGCTTTCGAGTCGACCAACGTCGGCTTCCACGGCACCGGTTATGTGAACTCACTCACTTCCGGCAGCACGATCACGTTCAATAATGTGGTCGGAAATGGCGGCGGGACCAAGAACCTGGCCATCCGCTACGCCAATGGTGGAGCGACCGCGCGGACCGGCAATCTTTCGGTCAACGGTAGTGTCAGCAGCATTACGTTTAATCCCACTGGCTCCTGGACCACCTGGGTGACGATGACCGTTCCGGTTTCGCTTTTGAGCAGCGACACCAATACGATTCAGTTCGCTTCGACCGGCAACGACCTCGGCAATATTGACGAGATCACGGTGCCTCCGGCTTCGGGAAGCTCGCTTACCCTGCAAGCGGAAGACGCCGCGCTCGCTGGCGGAGCAACTCCAGAAACCGTCAACACGGGCTTTAGAGGCACCGGCTACGTCAATTCCGCCGCGACCGGCAGCACGATCACGTTCAGCAATGTCTCCGGACTCGGCGGAGGTACCAAAACCCTCACCATCCGTTTTGCCAATGGCTCCGCCGCCTCGCGCACGGGCAACCTCGTGGTCAACGGTGCAACCAGCAGCATCACCTTTGCTGCCACCGGCTCATGGACCACATGGCAGACGATGGCTGTGTCGGTGACGCTGAAGAACGATTCGACGAATACGATTCAGTTCGGTTCTACTGGAAACGATTTGGCCAATATCGACGAAATCACGCTTCAATAAAACCCAGCCCGTGACGGTGTAAAGACACGGTCACGGGCGATTGCCTCTACGCTTCGACGTCTTGGGTCTGGAGTTCGCGTCGCTCTGGACCTGCTTCTGCCTTCGGGCCGCTCTCATCAATGGCAGTCTGGAGTTGGAGTATGACGATTTCCGAGCGCGTGCCCACGCGGAGCGGTGGTCCTCCGGAACCCGCTCCGCTGCTGGTCACCACCTGAAGCGAGCCCAGGCGATTCAATCCGTACGCAAAGCGTCCGTAGATTTGCCGGACGAGCAGGGTCCAGAGGGGAAATTGGCCGGCGTGGGTGTGGCCGGAAAGCTGGAGTGATATTCCCGCCTCGGCGACGACATCGAGGTGAGCCGGTCGGTGGGAGAGCAGGATGCTCGGCTGATCCGGGTCAATCCGCGCCTGGCGGAGGAGTTCTCGAAACAGCGGCGCGCGATGTGTCTCGAAATCATGGATACCGACGATCTGCAGCCCGTCGACCGTGACCTTTTCATTGTGGAGAACCGTTATTCCCACTGATCTGAGCGCGGCGATATACGGCGCCCGGTCGACGAATTCATCGTGATTGCCGGTCACAAAATAAGTGCCGGCAGGAGCGCGCAACTCACGCCACGGTTCCACCGCTCGAGCCAGGTCGACTTTGGCGCCGTCAAACATATCGCCGGGAATAAAAACGGCGGCCGGCCGAAGTGCCTTCAGTCGATCGACGATGTCGCGCACGAAACCCGGTCCGCGAATCGCGCCGATATGAATATCGCTGACCAAGGCCACCTCGCGACCCTGCCAGGCCGCGGGTAGGTGGCGCAAATGCACCGTGTACCTCGTGATGCGCAGCCGCGCGGCGTTCGCCACCCCATAGCAGGCGACCAGGACGGCGAGGGTGAAAAGCGTCCCGGCGATCTCCGCTTGGCTGACTGAAATTCCCCATCGCTGGGCCAGCCAAAGCACCGGCCAGCAAAAGAGAGCGGCCAGAAAAGCGAAGTTAAGCAGACCCATCGCGACCGAGGTGATTTTGCCCGCGAGGCGCAAGAGACGATGCTGCCGTCGGAAATTGGAGAAGATGATCGCCACGAAAAGCGCGGGGATGGAAAGCGTCCCGACCTGCCACGCGAGCGCATCTCCACCGACAAACGCCTTCAACGTGCCCGCGGTGAAGGACGCGCCAAGAAAGAGAAAAAGCAGAACGGCGAGAGTGGTGGGACGCACGGGAACGAGCAACCAAGCACGCCGTCAGTCTACACCGCTCCAACTCCGCCGCCAGCGGGTGATCAACGATTGAGCCAATGGGGCCTTCTCCCGAGACCCCGCCAGGCCGGCGGGCGATGCGTGCTTTGCTTCCAGAGGAATTTCAGGTGGCGCGACCTGTCCCGGGGCACGAGTACCACCCCATCATACAAGAAGACAACGAAGATAATACGTAGTCCGATTATACCTACAAACCATTCCCGTGCGTTCGCCTCATTTTAGGGCCATGTGTAATTGGGATCTCTCTCTCCTTGACGTTCTAGGGGAGGCGGGGCCAGTCTTTTAGATAATTTAGGTGAAGCCATGGCGCATGCTAAAGCTGACTTATTGCAGGGCACGCTCGACCTGCTGATTCTGAAATCTCTTCAGCACGAAGCGATGCACGGCTTCGGGGTGGCGCTCCGGATTGGCCAGATGTCGAAAGATATGCTCACGGTCGAGCAGGGTTCGCTTTATCCTGCGCTCTACCGTCTCGAGAACCGGGGATGGATTAAATCGGAGTGGGGTGTTTCGGAGAACAACCGGAAGGCGAAATATTATGCACTGACCAAGTCGGGTCGCAGGCAATTGCAAGCGGAGGAAGAAAGTTGGGCGAGGCTTTCGACCGCGATCAATCTGGTGCTGAGTCATCCCGCCGCGTCGTGAGGGTTTTAACGCGAAATAGAAGTGGGTTCGCCGCCGCCATGACAGCGGGTATATACTTTAGTGGCTTCTCGTGGTTAACGCAGAGCGCTCCGCTTCGATGAATTTTTTCACGAGACTGGGAGCAATGTTCCGGAGAGAAAAATGGGATCGAGAAATGACGGAGGAGATGCGTCTGCACCTCGAGCTTCTCACCGAGCAAAATATTGCGGCGGGAATGCGGGCTGACGAAGCCCGTGATGCGGCGCGGAGGACCTTTGGCGGCGTAGATCAGGTCCAGGAGCAGTGCCGCGATGAACGGCCCGGAGCCTGGATCGGCCAGCTGGGGCGAGACTTGCGGTTCTGTGCTCGATCGCTGCGACGTTCTCCCGGTTTCACCCTCACGGTTGTTCTTACGCTGACCCTCTGTATTGGTGCCAATACTACGGTTTTCTCGGTCCTTTATGGCCTGATCCTGCGACGTCTGCCGTTCCGGCACCCGGAACAGCTGGTCGAAGTGTATAATTCGCAGGCCAAGGTGGGGCAGCCAAAGAAGTTTACCAGCGTCGTTCAGTATTTGGATTTCAAAAGCAGTGCGGACCTGTTCGAGGGTTTCGCCCTCTGGCGAGATTGGACCTTTAATATTGGCGAAGAGTCGAATTTGGATCGCGGGGTGGGTGCCCGGGTCACCGCGGATTTGTTTCCTCTGCTCGGAATACAACCTCTGCTCGGACGTTTTTTCACTTTGGAGGAATGCACCCCGGGTAAGGATCACGTGCTGGTGCTGACCCAATCGTATTGGGAAAAAGCCTACGCCGCCGATCCAGCGGTTGTCGGCAAAGTCCTCCATTTGAGCGGCGAAGCGTTTACCATTATAGGCGTCGCGCCGAGGAGTTTCGAAGCCTTTAATGTCTCGGGAATTTTCCTTAAACCCTTCGAATGGATGTCAGACATGACGGCTCCCCGCGATCGACTCGCTCAAGCCGCCACTCTGTACGCGCGGATCAAACCAGGCGTATCCATGGCTTCCGCACTGGCTCAACTTCAAGTGATAGAATCCCGTTTTTATGACCAAACCGCGCCGCCTGATTTACGGGAATTCGCCGCCCGAACCGGTCAGAAATTGGCGATGGGGCAAGTGCGAGCGGAGCAAACCAAATCAGTAACAACCAGTCTGCTCCTGCTCCAGGGGTGCGCGCTTTTCGTTTTGTTGCTCGGCTGTGTCAACGTAGCGAACCTCATGCTTGCGCGAGCCAATGCCCGACACATGGAGCTGGCCGTCCGACAGGCATTAGGCGCGGGCCGCGGCGCGTTGGCTCGGCAGCTTTTCACCGAAGGCCTCCTTCTCGCCTTAATCGGGGCCGCGCTCGGTCTGGTCCTGACTTGGATCAGTCTCCGCGTAATCAATCTATATACAGCGGGAATGATTCGGGAGGTTCAACCGATCGCGATGAACGGGACAATCCTGGGATTTACGATTGGGGGAGTCGTGGTGGTGGCGGCGCTAATCGCGCTGCTCCCGATCGTGAACACGTGGCGGACCTCTTTATTAGCGTCAATTCAAGGCGGAGCGCGCGGCGCCTCGGCGAGCTCGGGTGTGCGTGTGGCCAGCAGCCTGTTGGTGACGCTCCAAGTGACGCTGGCGATCATGCTTTTGGTCGGGGCCTCTTTATTGATCCGCAGTTTTGCGAACGTGATGGCGGTCAATCCCGGGTTTGATGCCCCGCATCTCATTCATGCCAGAGTGGCATTTAATGGATTAACGACTCCGACATTGGACAAGGCGAAGCAGGATTTGATTATGGCCCGCATGAAGGAAATTCCGGGCGTGGAGTCCATCAGTTACACCTCAAACCGGATCGTCGATGGACATTTTTATACCACCAGTTTTCCGATTCGTGGGTCTGTCCTCGGCCACGAAGATACCTTTCCGACCGGCAAATGGTTGGGCGTTTCGCCCGGCTTTTTCCAAACCATGGGCATTCGTATTATCGAAGGTCGCGATTTTACCGAGGCCGATATTCAGTCGAAGACTCCCCGTGCTTATATCGTGGATCGCCGCTTCGCCGAACGTTATTTCCCTGGACGCAGCCCGATCGGAGAACAGTTCGATTTTCACGACCCGGAGACCAGACCGGAAGATAGGCCCACCATTGTCGGCGTGGCGGAGGTCGCTAAACTCAGTGGTCAGGACGAGCGGGAAGGAGCGCCTTTCGTCTACACTGCGATCGGAGGCGGGTGGGGCGGATTTTCCATCGAGGTGCGGACCCATCGACCCTTTGACCAAATGGTGGCGTTGATGCGGGCCAAGCTGCGGACGGTGGATCCGACGCTGCCGCTTTATGGTGTGTCCAACCTTCAGGCGGACCTTGACGGCATGATGGCAAATCGACGCGGAGTGATGGCCCTGCTGGTCGGCTTTGCGCTCATCGCCCTGATTTTAGCGGCCATCGGCATCTATGGCATGTTGGCCTACGACGTAACGCGCCGCACGCGTGAAATCGGCATCCGGGGCGCGATCGGTGCGACGCACGGGCAGATTGTATCGATGATTCTGCGACAAATGCTGTGGAAGGTGGGCGTGGGATTGGCGCTCGGGTTGCTCCTCGCTTTCTCTCTCAGCCGGTTTATGAGCAGCCTGCTCTTTGAGGTGAAGCCGACGGACCCGCTGAGCTATTTCGGCGTGACCGCACTGTTGGCCATCGTGGCCTTGTTCTCCAGCTGGCTGCCGGCCCGCCGCGCGGCGAAAGTCGATCCCATCGTAGCGCTGCGGTGTGAGTGAGGTGAAAAGCGCGTCGCCAGATTGTTTTCGATCACGGTATTCAATGGTAGACTACATTACCGAATACAGAAACTGTGGTGTGGTCGATTCGCCTCCCGGGAGATTTCCGTTCCCACGGAAGCGGATGCAATCACGATGGTCTCAAACTACCGAGGGCCGAGATTCTAAACCGGCTTCTCAATCCGAGCCGCCCAGCGGGACAAGGTCTCACGTAAAACCTCGGGCCGGGCTGGTTTGCTCAAATAGTCGTCCATGCCCGCGGCGAGGCATTTCTCGCGATCGCCCTGCATGGTGTTGGCCGTCATGGCAATGATCCGCAGGTCGGGAAACCGACCGCTGGCCCGAAGTTGGCGCGCCGCTTCGTAGCCATCCATCTCCGGCATCTGGCAATCCATTAGGACGAGATCGTAGGTCTTGTGCTCAAAGGCCTTCAAGAGCTCCACGCCGCTGGCGACCAGGTCGGCCGTGAATCCTAATTTTTTCAACTGCATCTGAATGATGCGTTGATTAACCAAGTTGTCCTCCGCCACCACGATCCGCAGATCCGTGGCCTCGACGGGGGTTTCGGGCGCACGCACTACTTGAGTCTGCGGAGGGAGGGATTCCCATCCCGACGAATCACCCAGCAGGCGAAGGATGGCTCTCAAGAGATCGCTTTGGCGTATCGGTTTTATCAGGACACGACTGATTCCGATTTCAGCCAGTTCTTCGCGCGAAAACTGTTGGTCCAAGGAGGTGAGGAGCAGGACGGGCATGCCGTCGTAGGCGCGGTGTTTGCGGATGGTTCGGGCTAGGGTGACGCCGTCCATCTCCGGCATGGCATAGTCGAGCATGACCACGCGATAAGGGTCTCCTGCGTGGATCGCGGCCGCCAGCAGGGGCAAAGCCTCGGCTCCGGAGGCAACGAGATCGCACCGTATCTGCCAGCCCAGCAGGGTATGACTGAGAATCTTGCGATTGGTCGCATTATCGTCGACCCCGAGCACACGCACCCCTTTCAAGGCGGCGATTTCGGGTAGTGCGTTGAGCGATACAGATTTTGCGGGTTTGCTCAGTCGCGCCGTGAACCAGAAAACGGAGCCACGACCCAGTTCGCTGCGCACCCCGATCTGCCCGCCCATCAACTCGACCATTTGCTTGCAGATCGCCAGGCCCAATCCGGTGCCGCCGAACCGGCGCGTGGTCGAGGAATCGGCCTGCATGAACGGACGGAAAAGTTGCTCTTTCGCTTCCTCACTCATGCCGATGCCGGTGTCGCTGACCTCGAAGCGCACCACGACTTCGGTGGGAGTGTCGGATTCACGGGAGACGGTGACGACGACTTCGCCGCGTTCGGTGAATTTGACCGCGTTGCCGATTAAATTGATCAGCACTTGACGGAGCCGGCCCGGATCTCCGCAGACGTGACGCGGCAGATCGACCGCGATATCGGACGCGAGCTCGATTTTTTTGTCGGCGGCGCGAGCCGCGAGAAGGCTGAGCGAATCGTCGATCGGAACCGTGATTTCGAAGTCAATGCTCTCGAATTGAAGCTTGCCCGCTTCGATTTTCGAGAAGTCGAGAATGTCGTTCAGGATTGTGAGCAACGCCTCCGCGCTGCCGTGAATCGCTTCGGCGAATTCGCGTTGCTCCGGGCGTAGCGACGTATCCAAAAGAAGATTCGTCATCCCAATCACACCGCTCATCGGCGTGCGAATTTCGTGGCTCATGTTGGCCAAAAACGCGCTCTTTGCCCGCGTGTTCGCCTCGGCCGCGGCGTGGGCGCGTTTCAACTCGTCCTCGATCTCCTTGCGCTCGCTGATGTCGCGAGCGACGCCGAGGAGGCAAACCGCCTGGCCGTCCTCGAGAATCAGGCGCGCGCTCGTTTCCATCCAGACCCGGCGATTGTCGCGCGTGCGAAAACGGGTCTCGAACCGCGCGGTCTCGCTCTGCTCCGGGGCGAGGGCGAGGGAGAGCAGTGCGGCGCCACTCACGGCATCTTCCGGCGCGATCAGGTCGCGAATATTCATCTGCAAGGCATCGCCGCGAGCGTAGCCCGTGATGCGTTCGCCGGCCCGATTGAACGAGGTGAACTTGCCCGTGAGATCGGTGGTGAAAATGAAGTCGCTCGCGTTTTCGATGATTTCGCGGTGGCGCGCTTCGAGGTTCGCCTCCTTGGCCAGCTGAGCCCGGATCACTTCGGTTTGTTGCTGAACGCGACGACGCAACGAAGCCGCCCAGGAAAGTCCGAGCACGAGCAAGCCGCCAATCACACCCAGGCCGAACAGAGCCTTGCGAAGGGTCCACCAACCCGGTCGTTTCAAGACCGCGAGATCCTCGGGCGTGCGGAGGAGCACGGTAAATTGGTTGGGCTGATTGTACTCGTTGTACCCGAGTTGGTACAGCCCAAGCACCTGGATCAGGCTGCCGGGCTCCCATTTCGCCAGCGTCGGCGGTGGTAGTGATCCCTCGAATACGACCTCGTGAACGGCCAGACCGCTTTGAACGAAGAGGTGGATATTTTCATTCCGAGCTTTGACGTCGAGCAGCGTACCGGTGAAGGTGACGAGCCGTCCATTAACACTCGAGTCGAGCTTCAAACCGTCGGCGGGATTGAGCGGCTTGGGCGCGGGCCCGGAACCGGTGCGCCGATAGACCGCGTCGCGCATAAGGTATTGATTTCCTTCACGGCCGGGCAGGCCGACCACGTCGACTCGGTCTCCCGGGACCAGCGGGTTCGAGTCACGACTGAGCGCGCGCACCACCCCGCTGGCATTTTCGACGAAGAGGTAGCGTCCCGGTACGTGCTGCAGGACCACGCCCCGGATGAGCACTTGTTGACCGGGCAAGGCGAGGTACTGGTGTAGGTTTGAAATCAATACCTCGGGGAGGGAAAACGGATCGGCGGGAGCCGCGCCCACGACGTGGATGTCCGCCGCGCTCGAGGTATAAAGGAAAACGCCCCCGACTTGGTTTTTCGTGGAGGGAAAGTCGACGCAGACGCCGCGCACGCGGAGGAAGGATCCGATGGTCAATTTCGGCGCTTCCGCTGACTGCAGATTCACCGTCACATCGCCGGTCGGCAGGGTGAGGAAGAGTCGGACCCAGCCGCTGGTCGGCGCGATTTGCCGGAGGTTGCCATACATCTCGACCCACTGCGCGTCCTGTTTCCCGGTCATCGCTTGATCCAGGGTGATCAAGGTTGGTTCGGGAAGATGCCGCGTGCCACGCACCGTGATTTGCGTGGGCTGCACGGTGGTGGAAAAAACCCCGGCCAGCGTTCGGCCCATCACCGTGATGTCGGCGCCGGCGGCGGGGAGCGCCATGTGATCGTCCGAGAGTTGGACGGTCACGCTGCCCGTTCCGTCGTGGAGGAAAAACAGACGCTGTTCCGGATGAGAAAAAGTGACGACGCCGCTCAAGCGCACCAGCCGGCCCTGGTTGGCCTCATCGGGGGTCAAGCGTCGAACCAGCTCGATGGTTTCCAGGGTGGCCGACTCGGTCGGGTCGAGGGTGATCAACTGCGCCAGCGAGGGGGTGAAGAGAAAAAATCCGCCGAAGCGTTGGGTAGCGGTGGATATCCAAGAAGCGCATACACCGCGCACCCGCAGATCGGTTCCGATCGGAAGATGCGGCGCCTCCGAGGTGGGAATGCTCACCGAGATCTCTTTTTCCTGGGCGTTCAAGCGCAGACTGACCCAACCGTCGGAGACTCGCGCATTGAGCAAGAGGGCGCGCATTTCGACCCACTGGCCGTCGTCTGCTCCCGTGGCGGCCTGAGGAAAGGTGGTCGGCCGAGGTTGGGGCAGAGGTTCGACGCCATGGACGGTGAGATGGTCGGCCACGACCGAAGGAGAAACGATCCCGCCCGCCGTGGTGCCGGTGATCGTGAGAGCGGTGCCGGGCGGCGGCAGCACCATCTGCATATTGCCGAGGGAGACCATGAGGCCGCCGGTTGCGTCGTTGAGATAAAATATTCCCCATTCCGGATGGGTGAAGGTAACGACACCGCGGAGCGTGACCCGGTGTTTTTTCTCCGCTTCCTGTAGTCCCAAATTCAATACCTCTTCGACCCGCTGCGCTGCCGGAGTCTCGCTGGGAGCTTCTCCCGTCGCCGTAGGAGTACGCGGCCGGAAAAGAGGATCAAGCAGGGTGGAGCGTGGGCCCTCCTGCCAGGCGTAGCCAATCGCCTCAACGGTGTCGCCCACCTGCACAGACTGAGTTTGTTCGGTGGCTAATTCGACTTCGCCGGTTTCGTCAGCCATCACGAGGCGACGGCCCGGTTCGTAGGATTTTACCGTGCCGACCAAATGGACGAGGGTGCGGGCGACGACTTGAGCAAGTCCGTTGATCGGCGTGGCCGGATAACGAAAACGAGGGTCGGAGCTGAGGGCGGAGGATTTTACGAGATCGGCCGGGGAGGAAACCCAAAGGTCGCGTCCAATCACCCGATGCGCCGAATCGTAGCGAGCGGCATAGGCGCCAGATCCGCGAATGATAAAATCCTTCAGCTCGGGAACAGTGGTGCCGCTCTCGTGCCAGACGTGAAAATGGATGTGTTGTCCCTCGCTGACCACATCGAGGGCCAAGTGATTGGCGTCCGGTTCAAACTGCCGGTCGACCAGGCCTTCGAATTGGACAATCCGTCCGTCCCGTCCGGCCAAATTTTCAAAACGGCTCCGAATCGGAGTGGGGCGGACGTTAACCTCGACCACATCGATTTTGATCTTCGATGCATCGAGCCCCTCCGCTGGAATAATCGTTCCACTGACGCGAACGCGCTGAGCGTTGAAGAAAGGGAGAAATTTCGGCGCGACCGGAAGCAGGGCGGTGGTGTGGTCGCCCTCGATCCAGAGCAGATTCAACTTCGGGTCGTAGTAGTTGACCACAAAGTCCAGCTGAAGGGGGTGAGCGACCGTATTTTTATCCGACGCTGAGATCTCCTGCAGAAGATGGAGATCGTTGATCAGGGGAGCAGACGACGAGCTGAGAAATGCAGGCGAAGAAGAAGGTGCCGGAGTCGTTTCCGGTGGAGCTTGCTCTGCGCCGACCGCAAAAGAGGAAGGGAGGAGGAGGGCAGCGCCGGCTAAAATGAGCCGCCAGCTCCCTTCATAAAGTCCATCAGCAGGCGATGGTTTCAAAGATCTCCGGTGTGAGAAAAGGTTGATGATTTGGTATCGACTAACCCATCGGTAAATTGAGGGCCAAAAACGAGCTAATCAAAAGACCCTTTCTTGTTTTAAAACAAACCCTTAGGGAAAGATGCGCGGAAATCTATCTTAGGGCACGGGCAGCCGGCGGGACCGAGAAGAAGAAAATCGAGCGGCCGGATTCAGCCACGGCAATCGGCGCCGAGGTGGGTTTGAGCCGAATCCAGGGTTGAGTACGAGCAAATTTGAGTCGGTGCCTGCTCTCCGCGCGAGGTTTTCTGAAAGTCAAAGCCCCTCTGTATCAGAAGCTTGGTTACGAAACGGGCTAAAGGCGAGCGAAGGACCTGCACTCCTGGCGGCGTCTCGCCGCAAGCGGTTAAAAGCCGGAGCGATTGAGGTTAACCGCGAATGGAAATGAAGAATCGAGCCGCGCTTAACTTGTGGCGCGTTTACTGCGCTTGGCCGTTGGCGCAGAGGCCAGACGCTTGGTGCGCGTTTGGGCGATGAGGGCGACTCGCCCAAGCGTGCGTTCGTTGGCGGCCGGACCAGGACCAATGACGAACTCGTCGGAGGTGAGGACGCGTCCCGACTTTCGGTCGACCAGGACCGGTTCGGCCGGCTCGCCCGTAGCCGCATCCACGATTTGCATACTGACGCCTTCGCGCGCGAAGTGTTTATTGCCCCATTCCAAAAGGGCGATGAGGACGGGACGAAAATCGCGGCCCCGCTCGGTCGGAATGTATTCATACCGTGGAGGGTGTTCACAATAGCGCCGCCGCTCGAGCACGCCTGCCGCTACCAAGTCGTTTAACCGTCGGGTCAGCATATTCGGCGCGATGCCCAGACTTTCCTGAAACTGGTCGAAGCGGCTCAGCCCGGCCAATGCGTCGCGTAAGATCAATATGCTCCACCATTCCCCGACCCGGTCGAGGCTACGGGCAATGGGGCATTGGCTGATACTAGGATCGCTTTTCATAAGACTAATAAAGACTATAGATTTCATTTTGCAAGTTACAAATCGAGCAAATGAGTTGATCCCTATTTAGAATGAAACGGGGTTTGAGCACTGTCCGAGGGTTTCGACGCTTGACTTTGAGTGAAAAGTTACTTTCATTTTGAAAGTAACTAATCGCCTTGCTTAAAAACAGCCAAGGCGTGCTCGAAGCCGCTCCGTCTATTATTCTCATGAATACCACTGCCGTCAGTTCCTTGCCTGCCGCAAATCGTCTTTCGGATCCGGCGACTCCGGTCGCTTCAAACTTCTCTACCGCCGATCGCGTGGTGCCGACCGAAGCAGGGGCGCGCATCACGGCCGCCCCGGCGTCCCCAAAGAAAAAGAGGAGCTTCACGCCGCGTCGATTGGCCTTGTTGGTTCTGTGCCTTGGCCTGGGTCTCGGTGGAGCAAAAATCGGATACAGCTGGTGGACCGTCGGGCGCTTCAGCGTGACCACGGATGATGCTTACGTCGGCGGGGAGGTCACGGTCATCGCCCCCAAGGTGACCAGTCTGGTCGAACGGGTGCTGGTGACCGATAGTCAGGTGGTCCGGGCTGGCGATTTGTTGGTCAAACTGGACGACCGAGATTTTGCCGCCGCGCTGGTCCGGGCAAACGCCCAGGTTTCAGCGGCCGAAGCGGCCCTGGCCAATGTGGAGGCGACGCGCACACTCCAGAATGCGTTGATCGCTCAGGCCGAGGCCGGAATCACTGGGGCAGAGGCGGAAATCTTTCGCGCCCGCGAGGAGTGGATTCGCTTCAAGCAGTTGACCGAGAAGTCCGCTGAACCGTTGCAGAGTTATGAGCGAGCGGAAGCGACCTTTAAGACCGCGGTGGCTGAGGGAGAAAAAGCCCGCTCCGCGGCGCAGGCGGCACGCAGCCGTATCGGAGTGATCGATACGGAAAAGCAACGGGCGCAAGCCGCGCTTGCCCAAGCCGTCGCCGAACGCGATCTGGCTCAGCTCAACCTAAGTTACACCGAAGTGCGCGCGCCCATCGATGGCGTGGTGGGTAACCGGAGTGTGCGGGTGGGCGCTTTCGCCCCCGTCGGCGCGCAGCTCATGGCCCTGGTTCCGACGCAAGGCCTCTGGGTCGACGCCAATTTCAAGGAGACGCAATTGGCCCGGCTACAACCGGGCCAACCAGTCGAAATCGAGGTCGACTCCTCGCCTGATCACGTTTTCCGCGGTCGGGTCAACAGCCTGTCTCCGGCGTCGGGCGCGCAATTCAGTTTATTGCCGGCGGAAAACGCGACGGGCAATTTCACCAAGATTGTCCAACGCGTTCCGGTGCGAATCGCGCTCGACGCGGAGGGAGCCGTCTTGGGAAAACTCCGGCCCGGACTTTCTGTCACGGTTAAAGTTGACGAGCGTACCTCAATCGCAGCCCCCCGGTCATGAACGCCCATCAACTCTCTATGAGTGCGGTTGGATCCCCGGCGGACGAGCTTCCGATGCGAACCAAGGTCCTGGCCTTTGCGTCGATGTGTATTGGGTTTTTCATTGCGCTGATCGATATCCAAATTGTCTCCTCGTCGCTCAAGGACATCGCCGGAGGTTTGTCCGCGGGGCCAGACGAAATCGCCTGGGTCCAGACCAGTTATCTCATCGCCGAGATCATCGTGATTCCGCTTTCCGGCTGGCTCTCCCGCGTGATGTCGACCCGTTGGTTGTTTTGCGTGTCGGCGCTCGGTTTCACGGTGAGCAGCATGCTTTGTGGTTGGGCCTGGGACATCAACAGCATGATTGTATTTCGCGCGCTCCAGGGATTTCTCGGGGGAGCGATGATCCCGACCGTCTTCACCACCGCATTCTTTTATTTCAAAGGCCATCAACGCGTGATCGCCGCCGCGGTCGTCGGAGCGCTCGCCTCTCTTGCGCCCACGCTAGGGCCGACAGTTGGTGGCTGGATCACCGATCACTTCTCCTGGCACTGGTTGTTTTATCTCAACCTCCTGCCGGGGATTTTCGTCGCCGTCGTGGTGCCGCTGCTGGTGAAAATCGACCGTCCTGATCGCTCGCTTTTGCGCGGCGCCGATTATTTGGGCATGGCTCTTTTGGCGGTTTTTCTTGGGACGCTTGAATATACCCTGGAGGAAGGCGCCCGCTGGGACTGGTTCGACGATCCCACCATTCGCGCGACGGCGCTCCTGGCGGGGCTCTCCGGCGTGGTCTTGGTCTGGAGATCGCTTACCTTCAAAAATCCGGTGCTCGATCTGCGAGCCTTGCAGAGCCGCAATTTCGCGCTCGGTTGTTTTTTCTCATTCGTCACCGGTATTGGAATTTTCGCTACGATTTATCTTACCCCGCTTTTCCTCGCCCGCGTGCGCGGGTTCAGCGCCTTGCAGATTGGCTTCGCGATGTTCTCGACCGGCATTTTCCAATTCCTCGCCATTCCTTTCTATACTTTCTTTGCCAAGCGGGTTGATTTGCGGTGGCTGATGATGTTTGGCCTCGGCTGTTTTGCTTTTGGGATGTGGAATTTCACCCCCATAACCCACGAGTGGGGATGGCGTGAATTGCTTCTGCCCCAAGCCTTCCGCGGTTTCGCCCAGCAGTTCGCGGTCGCGCCCACGGTCACGCTGACTCTCGGTGGACTGGCACCAAACCGGCTCAAAGTCGCGTCGGGTCTATATAACTTGATGCGTAATCTCGGAGGCGCGATCGGCATCGCAGCGTGCAGCACGTTGCTCAACGATCGCACGAATCTGCATTTCTTCCGGATGGCAGAGCATGCGACAGCAGCGAACGCCGCGGTGACGGGATTGATTCAAAAAATCAGCGTGAGCAGCGCCTCTGCTTTCGGTGGAGACCTAGTCCATGGCCGCGCGATTGCGCTGAAGCGCCTCTGGTCGCTCTCCTTCCGCGAAGCTCAGGTCCAAACTTTCGCCGACATTTTCCTCTGTGTCGCGATCTGCTTTGTCATCGCCACCGTGCTCGTGCCCCTGATGCGCCGGCCCGGAGCGGCCGCGCCGCTTCCCGCCGACGCCCATTGATACAAGTTATAGTTAAATTAATATTAGAGTATCCCTGCTTCGGAAGGTAGGGCGAGCGCGTCCCGCCGAGCCGGTTTGAAAAGAATTAAGCGATATCCAAAACGCGGCTACGCGGGACAGTTCCCTCTAATATTAAAGGAGCGAGATCGATTCTTATCCCCCAGCCCCACCTCTTCCCCTGAGCAATAGATAGGTAAGCGCCGTGCGGAAGGCCGTACTAACTGGTTCCGGAGGCCAGGCCCGGGGCGAGAGTGCCGACCGGTGGCTTGCGACCGGCTTTGAGGGCAAGCACCGGTTTCTCAATCAAGAACCAACTGATCACGGCGAGAACTAGGGTGAGGATGAAGCCGGTGATGAGAAACGGGAGATAACCGTGTTGGTTGAGTCGAAGCGCGGCGGCGAGCTGAAAGCAAGGGAAGTGATACAGATAAATCCCATAGGATAAATCGAAGGGGATGCGGAAAGAAAAGCTGTGCGCACAATGCATCAAAGCGATCGGAAATACGACCGGGCCGAAGATCGACCAACCGCCGTACCTCAAAAGGAACACACCGCATAAAGACCAAAAAATGGCGCCGGACTTTCCAAAACTTTTTTCGCCCGCCCATAAATAGGCCGCCGCTCCGACCAGAAATGAAATATAAAACGGCATATTCGCTCCGAAGATAACGAGCCGGGGCAGGATCGGAACGGCGATGGTGGGGTTTATAATCAGGAGAGTATGCGTAAGAAAAAGGAAACCGCCCACCGCCAACAGCTCGGGGCGTTTTCGCAAAAAGCCCAAAGCTCCCAGGGCAAGGACCGCGGCGTAGCAGGAAATTTCGGGAAAAAGAGACCAGAGCGAGCCGTTGATCGCTTCATTATAAGGCAGCCCTTCGACCGCCGAACCCACGCTCCACTTTCGAATAACGACGAGGGCATTCTGCCAGATAAAGTCGAAGGCTTCTTTCAGTCGCCAACTGGAGCCGGCATCGCCTTTAAAGAAAAAGATCAGGGGAGAGAGAATAAACGAAACGACGAAGAGAGAAAAATAAAACCCGGGAAGGATCCGAAATAACCGACGTTTGATAAAGACGCGCCACTCGGGACGATTGCAGAAACTTTTTGTGACCAAGTAGCCGCTAATTCCGAAGAATCCCAAAACCGCAGCCGACCCACCGGTGGTCTGGCCTTTGATATAATGCAGCGTCCATTCATTGCCGAAACCGCCGACGGCGAAGGAGTGCGAGTACACCACGACCAACGCGAGAACGAGCCGGAGTGCGTCGAACGAATTCTCACCGTGTGAGAGCGATTTCGGAGAGGACATACAGGCCGTAGTGAAGCCGGCAAACGGTCGCGATGGCAAGAGACACCTGGTCGTCCTCTCCGTCTGACGGCCGTGTTGCAAGATACCACAGGAGAAGGAGAAGCCCGCCCGAAGGTGGAACGGAGAGCCGGCTAAGGGGTATTCAGACCCGCGCCTTTAGCCCATTTTCTTCCCGAGGGTTGAGCCTCGGCCAGCGAAGGAAAAATGCTGCCGGCCCTAGGGCGGCGTTTGACGTAAAAGGCCGCGGCGACCCCACCCAGAGAGGAGCCGATGGCCACATCGATTCCGGTGTGCTGGCGTAGGGCGAGAATGGATACGAGAATGATTGTCATCCAAAGAATCAAAACTCCACTGCAGACGAAGCGACCTGGTCCGCCCGTGTGTCTCACGAGCACCGCGGTGGCCAAAACGGTCAAGGCGGCGTGCAGGCAGGGAAAACAGTTGGTCGGCGCATCCGCTAGGATCAGCCATTGGTAAAGCTGGCTGTGCGAAACAATCCCGCTGCGAGAACAAACGGTGGGGTAGAGGAAAAAACCCATCCAGCCCGCAACGGAGACGGCGAGGAGGTAACGACGAAAGCGATACACGGCCGCGGCATCAGGCACCATGATCCAGGCGAGACCCACGAGCAGGCTCATTGAGGCGTACGGCCAGATCCAGAGGTCGTAAAAGGGAAGGAGGCGCCAGCTCAGGCAATCTGAGCGTAGGTGTGCGGGAAATACATGGACCTGTTGCAACCCGTGATAGATCGCGCCGCAGATCACGCCGGTCAGGGCCCCTTGAACCAGTTTGGTGCCGAGGTCGCGTTGGAGCGTAGACCCAGGACGGTCCAGGCCCGCTTCATCCATACGGTTCGCGTTCCAAGTAGCTCTGGGTCTCGTCGTCATGGCAGGCCAGGAGCTTGAATCTTCCGTGGGAGTGCAAGTGACGCAGGCGCGCGATGGTCTCGTCGTAGGCGGGCGGGTCCCACTGGAGTTTTCGCGTGAGGGCGGGCAGGTCCGTGCCCTCGGAAACCTGCATCTTTCGCCAGTAGGCATCGGCCGCATAGAGCAGCGGACCGCTCTCGTGTTCGAATTGGACGCCGAGCTGTCCAGGGGCGTGACCGGGGAGGTGGACCAGACGGAGACTGCCGTCCCGGAAAAGATCGTGAACCGGAAAGGATAAATCCGCGTCGTGCTGAAAATGATCTCGGGACAGGACTTTACTCCGCGATTGGAGTTGAGCGGGAACGAGAGACGGAAGAAATGCGCAGGACGTTTGTTTAAATGGTTTGAGCGCAGCTAGGGACTGAAGCGCGTCTTCGTGATAATAAACTCGAGCGGAGGGAAAATCGCCCAGACCGCCGATATGATCCGCATGGAAGTGCGTGACGATCACGTGCTGCACCCGTCGGGCATCCACGCCGATCCTGGCCAGGGCCGCGGCCGCGGTGCCCCGCTCGCGCACGGGCGTGGCGTAACGATAAAGTCGATACGGCCAGGCGCGGGTGGCCGGTCGGAAACGACCGCCGTATCCGGTGTCGCAGACCACCCACCCGATCGTGGGGTGGTGGAAGGCCAAGAAAACGGCGTGGAAGCGGACCAGACGAAGACTGCGCCCATCGACCGAGGCGAGGAACTGACGACAATAGCCGCCGTTCAGGAAATGCACTTTCAAACTCATCGGGAGGCGGAGAAACGCATCGGCTGATTTTTCGGATCCGTGCGCCTCGAGAGGAGCGCGGCCTTCACAAGGTGAAAATACTTGCGGCTTGAGTATAACCGGCGGCCGTCCCCACCAGGAGGACGCGTGTGCCGGCAGGTCGTTTTTCCCGCAGGCCATGCAGGACAAAGGGAATCGAGGCCGCGACCAGGTTGCCGTGTTGTCCGACCGTCGCGTGCAGTCGCTCGGAGGGAATTCCTAGGCGTCTCGAGATGAACTCAATCGCGGGTCCGGACGCTTGGTGCGGTACGACTTCGATCTCATCGAGGGTGCAACGGGCTTCCGCGAGCGCGTGTTCGACTAGCCCGGGCAAGAGTCGACTCGCGAGTTTATGCAGGGCTTTTCCCTCCATATGAAAAGCATAACGGCCACGCTGAGATTCCTCGTATTTATAGACGGGCAACCGATGTCCGCCGCCCTGCACCTCACAGAGCTGAGCTCCCTCGCCGAAGGTCTGCATGGCGAAAACAAAAGGCTCACGGGCCTCGCAGGCCTCCACCACGTACGCGGCCGCGCCGTCGCCCATCAGACAGGCACTGTCAGGTTCTTTCCAGTTCACCCCGCGCAGCGGCGTCTCGGCGCAGACCACGACGGCGCGGCGCGCCGCACCGCTGGCAAAGAGGCCATTGACGACGTTCAAGGCGGCGACAAACCCCAGGCAGCTGGCGTGCACGTCCATGCAAGGGATGCCGGCTGCGTCCGGCCCGAGAGCTTGTTGGATCAAAGCCGCGTTGCAGGGAATCGGTTGCTGCAGGGAGAGACTGGCGTCGATCAAGAAATCGATCGCCTTTAAATCGATTCGCGCGTCCTGTAGTGCCTGAAGCACGACACGGCGAGCCATGCTGATTCCGTCTTCTGGCTCCGTGGCTTGATGGCGATAAAGCACGCCGGTGTGGCGCAAGGTCCAGCCGGTCGGAAGTCCCAGGCGCTGGTCGAGCTCTTCGGCGGAGATCCGGGTCTCGGGCAAATAACGCGCGGAGCCGACGATTCGGAAGTGCTGTCGCATGGAAAAAGAGGGGAAGAGATTAAAACCTTTTAAGATTAGACCACCGCGTAGGACGGCCGCAGTGGGGCCGCCGAGTGCCATCTCACGAAAGCGTCCACGCCCTCACGGAGCGAAAGGGACGGTGGCCCGAGGTCCCGCAGGGCCTTTTGGACGTCGAGAGTTTTTGAATACGCAAAGACCGAGATACCGAAAGGAGTGATGGCTGGCTCGCCCAAGAAGGGAATGGCTTGATGGACAAACTCAATCGCGCGGGCGGCGCGCAGCGCGCGGGCGGCGGTGACCTTGCGGGTCGGCGAGTCTATCCCGAGGCGCTCGAAAACGTTTTGAAGAAAGGAAAGGATGGCGACCGGCTCGTTGTTCGTGACGTGATAAAGTCCCTCCGCTCCCTGCTCGATACAGCGGACAATATACTGAACCAGGCAGTCGATATAGATCAGGTCGGCCATGACCGGTTCGTCGCTCTCGATTTTAGGAAAACGTCCCTCTTGGGCGGCGCGAAGGATCCGGGGAAAAATCACGGTGTCGCCTGGCCCGAAAACCGCTCGCGGCCGCAGAATGCAGGAGCGCCCGGTGTAGTTGCGAACCAGGTTTTCCGCGGCGTATTTGGTCCGTGCATACTCATTGATGAATTGGGCGGGAGGCGGGGTTTCCTCGTTCAACCCGTATTGATGCTCGTTCCGATAGAGCACGGCGCTGGTCGAAAGGTGGATTAGGTGCGGGCGTCCACTGCGTTCGCAAAAATCGATCACATTGCGCGTCGCCTGGATATTTTGGGCTTCGAACTCCGCGGTGCGTCCCCAGGGCGAGGACCGAGCCGCGGCGTGCACCACGACATCGGGACGAAAAGGAATATCGAAGCGTTCGCAGAGATCGGCGGGGACGGCCCGGCCGTAGAGGGCGGTTCTCCTGGAAACCGCGACCGTGTTCCAACCGAGCTCGACACATTCGCGGCAGAGCGCTTTGCCGACAAATCCAGAGGCTCCGGTGATGAGGATTTTCATGACGCCCTCCGTTTTGAGGGTTTTTCTGCCGCCACCGCATTCGCTTCCCAGGCTTGAGTGACAACATCGACTGCCTCCATCGCTGCTTCCGGAATGCGCGCGAGGAGTGGCAGAGAGGCGGCGATTTCCTCGCTTTCTAGTATGCGCGCCAATTCATCGAGCGCGGAGTTGTAGATCGGCAGCGCCTTCGCGTGCAGTTTTTTTCCCGCTGGAGTCAGGACGATGCGGATGGCCCGTCGATCTTCCGGATCGGGCTTGCGCGTGGCCCAGCCGAATTTCTCCAGTTGGTCGACGGTGTAGGTCATGCTCGAGGCGTCGACCACCAGATAGTAACTGATGTCGCTGGCCCGCACCCCGGCCGGATCTTCCGCGAGGAGATTGAGCACGTTGAAGTGCGCGACGGTCATTCCAAAAGGACGAAAAAGGCGGCTGCCTTCGCGTTGAATAATATTTCCCCCGCGGACCACCGCGTTGGTGAAGGCCCGGAGCTGGGCTTGTGATATGGTTTGAAACCCCATAGTTGGAATTCAAAGTAATTTACGGCCGCTGTCAATCAACTTTAAATTTGGGAGGCCGCCGCGGATCGCGCCGGAGAGGTTGTTCCGTTTGTTCCAATTTTTTTGGAAAAAGGGTGGCATCCCTTGGAATCCCTTCAGGGAATCCCCGTCGTTAGTATACACGACTTGTTGGCAGCCGTGATGGTAAGTAGGATACAAGTCCTTTTATATATGAAGCCCCACCGTGTTCCGTTCCGGTACCTCTCTGCCCTGGTACTTTCTTTTATCATACGTTCGGCCTCCGCGCAGACCGATCTTCCCATCTACACCGATTCCTTAGTGAACGGTTGGCAAAACTGGAGTTGGGCGACGGTCGACACCGGCAGCACTGCCGTGGTCCACTCCGGCGCCAAGTCCATCGCAGTCACCGCTGGTGCCTGGACCGCGCTCTCGCTCCATCATGATCCGATCGATACCCATGGCTACAGCGATCTGACCTTTTGGATCAATGGTGGTCCAGTCGGCGGCCAGGTGTTCACCGTGGTCGCGCAGCTTGGCGGACAAGGCCAACCGGCGGTGAAGATCGGGCCTCTCGTTGCCAACACTTGGACGAAGATGGTGATCCCTTTGGCCAATCTTGGCGTGGCGAACAAAACCAATCTCGATAACATTTGGTTTCAGGAAGCCACCGGCACGAATCAGCCGGTTTGTTATTTAGACGATGCGTCGCTTTCGGCCTCGCCGCCTCCGGCTGTGGTCAATGTCACAGTCGACGCGGGCGCTTCGATCCGCAAAGTCGATCCGCGCATGTTCGGTTTGAATATTGCGATTTGGGATAGCGCGTTCAATACGCCGACGAGCAAGTTGTTGCTCGATGAGATGAATAATCAGGCGCTCCGTTTCCCCGGTGGCTCGGCCTCGGATGTTTATCACTGGGCGACGAATATGAGCGATGGTCAGACTTGGCAGTGGGCGACGAATTTCGACGCTTTTGCCAATATTGCCACTCAGACTGGCGCGAAGGTTTTCATCACCGCCAATTACGGCACCGGTACGCCTCAAGAGGCTGCTGATTGGGTGCGCTATTCAAATAAGACCAAGAAGTACGGCTTCAAGTATTGGGAAGTCGGCAACGAGAATTACGGCACCTGGGAAGCGGACAAAAACACCCGCTCGAATGATCCCGTGACCTACGCCAATCGCTTCAAGGATTACTATACGCAGATGAAAGCGGTGGATCCTTCGATTAAGATCGGCGCGGTGGTTGTCACTGGCGAAGAAAGTCAGGCTAACTATGCCGACGAATCCGCGGTCAACCCGCGCACCGGTGCGACTCATCACGGTTGGACTCCGGTCATGCTCGCGCAGATGAAGGCCATCGGCGTCGTTCCCGACTATATCATTTATCATCGTTATGCGCAGGGACCCGGTGGAGAGAGCGATTCCTTCCTTTTGAACTCGTCCAGCACCTGGGCCAACGATGCCGCCAGCCTCCGCCAGATGCTCACCGACTACCTCGGCGCGGATGGTGCCAAGGTTGAGCTGACCTGCACGGAGAACAATTCGGTTTACACCAGCCCCGGCAAGCAGAGCACGAGCTTGGTCAACGGTCTGTTCTTCGCCGACAGCCTTGGAAATATTCTCAAGACGGAGTTCAACTCACTGATCTGGTGGGACTTCCGCAACGGCCAAGAAACCAGCAACAACAACAGCGCTTCGCTGTATGGCTGGCGCCAATACGGGGATTACGGCATCGTGACCTCCGCCGTTCCCGCCACCGCGGCCGATCGTTATCCGACCTACTACGTGCAGAAGCTGACCAAGTATTTTGCTCGGGGTGGCGAAACCGTGGTTGCGGCCAGCAGCGATTATGTCGGCCTCGGGGTGTATGCGGTGCGGAAGAACGACGGCACCCTCCGCGTCATGTTCATCAACAAACATCCGTCCACCAAGTTGAATGTTTCGGTCACGGTCAAAGGTCTGAAAGTCGATCCGATCGCTAAGACTTACACCTACGGCATTCCGCAGGATGAAGCGGCCCGCACCGGCGTGGGCTCGGCTGACATCGTGCAGGGCAAGTTGAACGTCCCAGCGCAGACCTTCACCTACGCTCCGTCGCCGTACTCAGTATCCATTCTCCGGTTACTCGGACCCGGTGGGTCCAGCTCGGGAGACTAACATCGTATCGGCCCCCCTCTGCGGTGTTAGCTAGACAGCCGCCGGATTTCCGGCGGCTGTTCTATTTATAATTTCCGAAGACCGTCGCCGGCGTCTTCGAGGAGACGCGCCGGCTGGGTCCCGCCGACCGTGCAAGTTCGAAGAATTAATATATCAAATTCTTCTACCACACCGACTCCCGGCGACCTCCCGCTGTTCGACCTCAAGCCGGCGATCCGTCGCTCGAGCGCCGGTCTTTGCGCAGGGGCAGGTCGGCGTAGAGTGCCACCGCTTGCGCGCGCGAACGGACGTGGAGCTTTTCGTAGATCCGGCGAATGTAAGTATTGACCGTGGGCAAGCTGATCCCGATCGAGTCGGCGATTTCCTTGTAGAGATAACCTTGGGCAAGGAGGGCCAATACTTCGTTTTCTCGCGGCGAAAGTCCGTCTGCTGCCGGTTTGGCCTTGGGCGGGGTTCCTTGAAGCGATTGCACCACCTTGCGCGCGATGTTGCTGCTCATCGGGGAACCGCCGGCATAGACTTCCCGCAGCGCGGTGAGAAGGGATTCGCGCGCGGTGCGCTTCAATAGATAACCGGTCGCTCCGGCGGCGAGGGCTTCGAAGATGTGGTTGGAATCTTCATACACGGTGAGCATCACGAATTGGGTGTTGGGCAGCCGTGGTTTCAATCCGCGCACGCACTCGATTCCACTCATCCCCGGGAGGTTGATATCAACCAACGCGACGTGGGGTTGATAGGCGGGCAGACCGCTCAAGGCGGATTCGGCGTCACCGAAATCATGCACGCAGGAAAAACCTTCGGCTTGTCCAATCCAGTCACAGAGAATGCTGCGGACCGAGGTGTCGTCTTCGACCACCGCGACTCGAATGGTAGGCGTCACGTTAGAGAGGTTGGACAAGGAGGAAGGCGCGACATCTTCGAGGGGAGGAATTTTCACGGTCAATCGAGGGGTTATCGGACGGATAGGGGAGGCGCCGATGCGCTTGAGTTCGATGAAGGGGGCGAAGCAGCTGGAACCGAAGGGTCTGACGAAGCGAGGGTATCGGGCTCCACCACGCCGACCGTGAAGGAAACACAGGTGCCCTCGTTGATGTTGGTGACAATGTCGCATCGCCCACCGATTTGGGCGAGCCGACGTTTTAAATTATTCAAGCCGTTGCCCTGGGTGCCTTGGGCGGGTTGCGAGACGTGCTGCAGGAGGTCGAAGCCGCGACCATTGTCCTTCACCGTGAGTACGAAGGCCTGCGGACGAAACGCCAGGGAAACGCGCACTTCCGTCGCGCCAGCGTGCTTGAGCGCATTGTTCAGCGCTTCTTTGAAAGCCAAGAAAAGATTGTGCCTGGTTTCAGCGGTCAACGGCCAAGCGGGCAAGTCCACCGGCAAATCCAAACGGCAACGCACATCCGCGGCCGCGAGGAAATCCTGGGCAAATTTTCCCATGTAGCAGACTAAACTGTCGAGGGTGTCGTGTCGCGGATCAACCGCCCAGACGATCTCGTCGAGCGCGCGGGTGACTTCGCGGGCCGTGCTTCCGATCCGGTCCAAAACCGCCGCAGCCTGCTGAGGCTGGTTCAACTCCGATTGCACCGATTGGCTGAGCATGGTGATGCGGGTCAAACTCGCACCGATGTCATCATGAATATCCTGCGCAATTCGCGCCCGCTCGCGTTCAATCGCGTGTTGACGTTCCAATTGCGCCAGACGCCGCTGCATCCGATGACGGGTCTGATACCGCACGATCAAGGCGACGGCGGAGAGGACAACGACGGCGGTCAGGCCGAGGAACCACCAGGTCTGCCAGAAAAAGGGCAATACGGTGAAAGCGAGAGCCACGCCCTCTCTATTCCACAATCCGTCGTTGTTGCAGGCGATCACTTCGAATCGGTAATCGCCGGCTGGCAGGTGACTGTAGAAAGCGGTGCGCTTTGGTCCGGCATCGACCCAGTCTTTGTCGAGGCCCTGCAGGCGGTACTTAAAAAGCACTTTGCTCGGCGCAGCGAGGCTCAAGGCCGTGTATTGAAATTCCAGTCGCTCGTGATCGGGGTTGAGTCGAATCGAAGTTTTGGCCCCGCTGCGAAGGTCGACCAAGTGACCGTCGATCCGCAAGCTCTCCAAAACCATCGGCGGTGGTGTAGGGTTAAGGCGGATACTGGAAGGATCGACGCTGACCACGCCCTTGCTGCTGGGAAACCAGAGTCGGCCGTCGGGCGTTTTGCAGCCCGCGGCCTGCAGCCCTCCGGAATATTCCAGGGTCGGCAGACCGTCGTTGCGGTCGTAAACTTGGCCTGTGACGCTCGGCACGAGTCCGTCGGCACAGCGATTCAATTCGATTTTGGAAAGGCGAAGAATTCCCCGATGCGTGCTCAGCCAAAGATAGCCCATGCCGTCGTCAGAAATGTGACATATGACATTACTGGCCAAACCTTGATTGACGCCGATCGAAGAGAAGCGGCCGTTTTTCAACCGGTTCAATCCACCGTCGGCGGTGCCGATCCAGAGCGCGTCGTCGTCCTGAAGCAGGCATTGCACCGAGTCGCTGGAAAGTCCGTTGGTCTTGCGGAAGAGCGCGACCTTTCCATCGACCAAGTGAGCGAGGCCGCCTTCGCTGACGGAGAACCAGATCGAGCCGTCGCGATCCTGTAGAATCGTGCTGATATTTGCCCGGGTGCCGGCGGGAGGGCGGAATGCCCATTGGGCTTTGTCGTTGCGAAGGCGGGCCAGCCCCAGTCCCGTCCCGGCCCAAAGGCTATTATCCGCCGGGCTGAATTCCAGGGCTAGGATTGGCGACCCTCCTGTATCCAGGAAATCGATATGATGGAGCTGTCCCTCGTCCATCCGAAAAATTCCGCTGCCCCACGTGCCCACCCAGATCTTTCCATCCCCCGCCTCGGCAACTGACCACACGAAGAGCGATTTCAAACCCTGATCGCCGTCGAAATGGGTCCAGCTCCCGTGGTCGTAACGATAAAGACCAGAACCTTCTGTGCCGATCCAGAGGGCTCCTTTCTGATCCGCCAGGACCGAAAGCACGCTTCTGCCCTGCCATTGGTCGGGGGAGTTGAGCACGGAAAAGGCGGTGGGGCGAACCGCGACCAGTCCTCCCGTGCCGGCGCCGACCCAGAGATTCCCTTCGCGATCTTCGTACATGCACCGCACCCAGTTTTGCGGGAGCCCGTTGCTGCGGTCGAAGTGCAAGACACGGCCATTGGCGTACAGCAGGTAAAACCCTTTATCCATCGTTCCGACCCCGAGAGTGCCATCGTGGAGTTCGATCATCCTGGAAAGCGCGCTGTCGTCCCAAGGGCAAGGCCCGCGATCTTCTGCCCAATGGTTCTCGGCCCATTTGCGTATCCGGCCGTCCATGACAACCCAAAGGCCGCCGTCGGCCGACGCGGTTATCGCATTGACAAAATCGCTGTAGTGAGCGGGCCCGAAGTCGAGTGGTACCAATTTCCCGTCGATCAGTTTGCTTACCGTGTTGCTATCCGCGGCCCAAATGGTTCCCTCACGATTCCGCACCAAGCTGAAAAAGGGCGAGGGCAATTTGTCCGGAGCGTTCGTTCGGGGGAGGGCGCGGCCGTCCCGGGCGGATTCAATCGCGCCATTTTGGCGGAGCAACCAGAGCACACCGTCGGGTCCGGAGATGATGGTCCCGATCTTCTCTGTCGCGTTGGCGGACGAGATCCGCCACGGGGTGAAACGCCCCTGATAATAACGAGTGAGATGCCCTGAATCGTGACCGATCCAAAGAACACCCTGAGGATCCTCTTGCACGCTGACGACCGAGCTGTCTTCCAGTTCCGGGGTGTTGACGGCGTCGAAGTTTTGAAAACGCTCGCCGTCAAAACGCGAGAGCCCGCCGTAACTGCCGATCCAGATATAGCCGTCCGATGTTTGGGTGATCGCGGTCACCGTGTTCTGCGCGAGCCCATCCTCTGTTTGCCAGATCCGAATGGAGTGCGTGTTCAGCGGTGGCGCGGTGGCAGTTTCAGCCGCGCCCAGACACGCGCGTCCTGCCAGGATAAACACGGCAGCGAGCGCCCAACCGGTACATGACCAGCGAGGTGACGACATGGGTGAAGGGGTGAACGAAACGCCGGGGTGAAGCATCGGCGCGGAAGTGGACAGTAGCTACTCAAGAACGCATCCCGAGTTCCAGCAAGCGCGGAAAGGTAACCAGAGCGCGATGAAAAGGGATAACCCGGCGTTCGGTTGAACCGGTGAGCGTGGGAGCCCCGATAACCGGGACTCGTGGAAAGGGTAGGCGGAGGATAATAGCCGGCTGCCCGCTAAATCTTTTACCAAAGCGAGGGTTGCCTATGTCCTTGATCGACGGTGGAATCACCATGCGCGAGCCGTTCTCGACGACCCCGCATGATGGCAAAACTGCTTACCTACCGTTTTGGTCTCCGTCATCCCGCCGACGCACAATCGTTGGCCTTCCTGGCCGTTCAAACGGTGGTGATCTGTCTGCTCTTGACCGGAGTAAGCCGCTCTTTCTGGCTTTGGTACGCGGCGGCGTGGCTGGCGGTTTGCGCCGCCAACGTGAAGCACAATCACATGCACCGCCGGACCTTCCGCTGGGCCTGGGCCAATCTGCTGCTCGACCATTGGCTCGGTCTGCTCACTGGCACCACCTCCACCTCGATCCTAACGGAGCACAATCTGCGGCATCATGGGCACAGCAACTCGGAGGAGGATTTCGTCCGTGCCTCACTCGTCGGGTTCAGGTCGCAATGGCTAAATGTGATCTGCTTTTTTCCTCGAGCTTGGGGTGAGCTCTATTTTCGCAAGCCGCTCGATTTTAAAACCTGGTGGCGTACCAACCGCTTGTTGTTTTGGCGTGCACTGGCTGAGCAAGCGACTCTCTGGGGCGTTTTGATCGTCCTGCTCGCCTGGGACTGGCGAGCCACGCTGCTCTACGTAGTGATTCCTTGGTTACATGGTCAATGGTGGCTCATCACTTTTAATCTTCTGCAGCACCAGGAACTCGCCCCGGACGATCCTTGGCAGAATAGCCGAAACATCGTGGGGCGTTGGTTCAATTTTTTCTTTTTTAATGTCGGTTATCATACCGCGCACCATCTCCGTCCGACTTTGCATTGGAGCGAATTGCCTCAATTTCATGTCCGGCAAATCGCTTCGCGAATCGATCCTCGGTTGGTTTCACCCAGCCTTTGGATCTTTTACCGGGATTGGTTTACGCGTCGCAGCTGGCCGGAAAACGTACCCACTTTGTGAGTACGACGACCTCGGCAGCCCGCTTCTCGGTCAGCGAGGTCGACCGCTCCCGCTGGTTCCTGCCGGGGCATCTCACCCCTTTAGCCCACACCCCGACTTACCGAGGTCTGTCCGAGGAGCTGCAGCGCCGCTATAATCAGCTTTTCGCGAGTTGCTTTCACGAGCACTTCATTTTTCTGGAGCACACGTTGGTCGAAAACATCCTCCCGGGACTGATCCGCCGGTTTCCGTTCGACGACGAGTTTTGCTCGCGATTGCGGCACTTCATAGCCGAGGAGCGAATTCACACCGAATGGTTTCACGCATTGCACCGAGCCAGTGAGCCAGGCCTGTATGGCCAAAATTACTACCACTTTGTCCGCGTCCCGCCGCTGGCCCGACACTGGTTCGATCGGTGCACTCGGCAGCCGGCGCGCTATCCGTTTTGCCTCTGGCTGACCATGATCATCGAGGAGCGCACGTTGCCCATTGCGCGCGAGATGGCGCGGCTCTCGGAGCGCATCGAGCCACACTACTTCGCGCTGCATCGACTTCACGCCGCGGATGAAGCTGGGCATGTCAGCTGCGACGGCGAAGCGCTAAAACGCCTTTGGCCGACACTCAGTCCGCCTCTTCGCCTGCTCAACCGTTGGGCGTTCGTTTATTTGCTCCGGGAATTTTTTCAGCTGCCGAAGCGGGCTGGTTGGCGCGTGGTCTTGGAGTGGGCCAAAGAGAAACCCGAGGTTCGTCCGTTGTTGCCCTCGTTGCGCAAGGAACTTTACGCCCTCGCGCGCGATCCGGCGTATTTGGCCACTCTCTACACGCGGCGCCGCGAACCGCGCACCTTCTCCCTATCCGATCGCTTCCGAGAGTTGCGCCACCTCGAGAAATCCATCACCGGAGTGGAGGGAATCACGGTATGATGGCCTCTCCCGTGCCGATTACGGAAGTGGCGCGACTGCGGTTTATTCCCGATCGCTTGACGCCGCTCCCTCTGACTTCGTCTTGGAGCCGGTTGCGGCCGGAGGAACAGCTTCACTACAACCAGCTTCACGGCCTATATTTCCACGAGCAGATCATTTTTTTCGAGCAGGAGATGATCGTGCCGATGCTGCGCTCCCTCCAACCCAGCATTGCCGATCCATCGTTACGGGCGGCGATGAGCAGATTCATCGCTGAGGAAAATTCTCATTCGACGCGCTTTCACGAGTTACTGCAGTCGTTGAAGCCCGAGTGGTACGGCGGAACGTGGCGGCATTTTATTCAGACCGGCCCAGTGAGCGGCGGGGTGTTCCGCTTCATGTTGGCCCGACCGCGCGTTTTTCCGCTTTTCCTCTGGTTGGTCCAACTGCTGGAGGAGCGAACGATGTTTGCCAGCCGACTCTACCTCAATGAGGCAAACGCTTTTCCTCCGGCGGTCGTTGCGGCGCAACGACAACACCTGATCGACGAGGCTGACCATGTTCAATGGGACGCGGCGTTGCTCGATCAATTTTGGGCGAACGCGTCTCCCTGGCTACGCCGGATGAACGCGTGTTTGCTCACTTGGATGATCGGCGAGTTTATCGCCTTCCCTCGTCGGGCCGCGTTGCGTGTGGTGGACGCGCTCGCGGAGGAACGGTCGGACCTTTCGGTCCCGGCTCATCAGCTCAAGGCGGAACTCCGCGGCTTGGCCCGCCGCTCGGATTTTCGCCGTGGCGTCTTCGGTCGCGACGCGGTCCCGCGCACGTGGAAGCAAGCCTGCCAAGCCCCTGATCTGGAAACCTTCGTCAACACCTGGCTCAGTCATGAACGCACCCTCTGACCACCTTTCCGCGCCGGCGATCCCGGCCAGGCTGAACCTGATCATCGCGGGATTGCAGCTCACTGTATTGGTCGTTTTGATACTGGCGGCCGGCCATGTATCCTTTTGGCCGTGGGTTCCTTTGCTCGCGATGGGTTACGCGCTCGTGATGAATTCCGCGTATTTGATGTTACACGAAGCGGAGCACGGCTTGCTGCATCCCTGGCGGGAGGTAAACGACGCGGTTGGCACGCTGCTCGCGCTCTTTTTCCCCGCGCCGTTTCATCTCCTTCGTCAGGGACACCTCGGGCATCACGTGCGCAATCGCACCGACGACGAAGCTTTTGATTATTATTTTGAGGGCGAGAGCCGACTTTGGAAGCACTGGGTCTTCTATAACATTTTGACCGGCGGATTTTGGTTTTGTATTGCGGCAAGCAACCTGGTGCTTCCATTCCGACCGCGTCTTTGGTCGGCCCGAGCTGCATCGTTCGACCGTCCGACCGAGGCATTGATCGAGTCATTGAATCCTCGCTACGACGGGCTGATCCGCCTCGAAGCTGGGGCGCTCTTGCTCCTCCACGGTGGATTGATCGTGCTCTGCCACGTCCCACTGCTGCATTGGGCGGTGCTGATGGGAGCGTTTGGCGCGACGTGGTCGTCGATGCAGTACATGCACCATTATGAAACCGAGCGCAACGTGCACAAAGGGGCACGAAACCTTCGCACCTTCCAATGGTTGGATACACTCTGGCTGAATCACAATTGGCATCAACGTCATCATGAGCAGCCCCACATCCCGTGGATCTATCTGCCGAAGCTGGAGGACGGACCGGAAGCACCGCGCGAGTCGATGATGCGCGCCTGGCTTCGGCAGTGGCGCGGGCCGCGCCCGGCCGCACAAACCCTGGAGAATCCCCATGCCGGCCGCACCATCCGCTGACGGGCTGAGGCGCGGCCCGCGCGTGCGACCGATCGTGCGCGGGCCTCAGTACACTGCTGGGCAGAAACTGCTTTTGTTGTTTCTCAATGCTTGGCCAATCCTGCACCTGCTCTGTGCCGCGGTTTGGTCGCTGCCATGGCTGGGGTGGGGCAGCGGTGTTAGAATAGGTGTCACCGTTGTCTGGATACTGATTGTGCCGCCGCTGCTTTGTCGGTTTTTAAGCGTGGACCAGCTGCCTCCGGGAAAAGTAGCGGTCCCGTCGCCCACCTTTTTTCGGTGGTGGTTCTCATGGCAGCTTCAGATGATCTTCAATCGTTTTTCCTGGATTGAGGAAACGCTGCGATTGGTGCCCGGACTTTATTCTCTCTGGCTTCGTCTCTGGGGCGCGCGAGTGGGACGTCTGACCCTGTGGTCCCCCGGCGTTCGAATTTATGACCGGCCCCTGGTGCGCATCGGAGACGATGTTGTTCTCGGGTTCGAAGCCTGTCTACTCGGCCATTTCGGCGCACTCGACCCTGAAGGTCATTCCCATCTTGTTCTCGGTCCGGTCGAGGTGGGGGACCGTACGACGGTGGGTGGCCGCGCTTTGCTCGGGCCGGGTTTCTCGTTGGAAGCGGATCAATTTACCGAGACCCTTTTCCTCGGGGTGCCTTTCAATCGCTGGCGAGCGGGTGAACGCGTTCAAGCGGAAAGTTTTTCGACCCATAACCTCAAATCCAAATGAATCCAACTCGTACTTCCCTGACTCGATGTATTGGAACTTGCGTTACAATGGCCTTGGCCCTCGGAGCGCCGTTAGCCAAGGCAGGAGCAGCGGATGAAGCGCTCTTTCACGACGAGCTCCGCCAGTTGAAGGCGGTTTATGAGAATGCGATAAGCAGCGGGGACCTTTCTCCCCTGGAGTCGCTTTTCACCCCGGAGAGCAGTGGCGTGGTGGTGGACAATCAGACTTATGCTTCTTTCGCGGAGCTAAAAGGAATCTACGACCGTTTTCGCGCTTCCTTTCCCAACCTGGTTTACCGGGTCAAGCTGGATGCGCAGCCAAGCCTGCTCTTTGGCGACGTGGCGGTCGCTCGGGGCACTTGTGACGAATACGTCAAAACAAACAAGGGCGAGTTCACCTATACAAGCAACTGGACCGCGGTGCTCCGCCGCGTGGACGGGCATTGGAAGCTGGTGCGTTCGCAGGTGACGATGGATCCGTTTCGAAACAGCATCGTCCAATATTTCCTGGCTAAAACGAAGTTGTATTTCGGGGCCGGCGGAGCGGTGCTCGGGTTGCTGGGCGGTTTGATTTCGGCTCGCGCCTTGGGCGCCAAGCCCAAGTCGCTGGTGGGACAAGACTCAAAATCGACATCAGCAGGATAAGTCACAACTCGGCCGCGGGTGACGGCTTCGGCTGTGGCCCGATTCGCGTTCGGCCTCTGCGATCCAAGCGGAGCCGCGTCCTTGATAAGCCACTACAAAGTAAATCACGACCGAAGCAACTACGTCCAAGACGGCGTGTGCGCCATTTGCCACACAGCTGATTGTCGCCGCCACAGCCCATAAGGCTCCCGCGACGACCCAGGCCGGGCTTCGCGCGGAAAGCAGCCCAGCGCAGACCAGAGCCCAGAAGACGTGAAAAGAAGGAAGTGCAGCGGCCGCAAAATCTGGCCGCTGGGTTTCCCACTGCAACAGATGCCCCGCGACCGAATCGGGCACGAAAGGTCGAGGTGGAGAGCCGAAGGGAAGCGCGAAATACAGGGTTAGGCTGATCACGGAAATCCAGCTGAACTGCCAAACATAACGACGCAATGCGGCTCGATGCGGGGCTAACCACGGCATCAGGAACGGCACAAAATAGACCGTCACGTAGAGCCATTCCCAGGCCGGGTAAACCGCCCAACTTCGTTCGAAGGCGAGGTGAGTATCGAGGTAGTTTTTTGCCGGTCCACGCCAGAGCACAGCGCCGAACGCCAGGGCCCACAGATCGTAGACGATAAGGTGAACCGAGAGCCGCTCCCAAAAAGAAAGTGCTTCCGAGGTAGACGAGGCTCGGGGGTGGAAGAGAGTCGGTTTCCCGGCGAAGCAATGTACCCAAAGCGCGACTACAAGTCCAACCAACCCCAACCCACATAGCACCGGTCCCCACGGCGACGAAGCGTCCATGGCGGACGGAGAGATCGAAAAAGTTATCGGGTGGGACAACGGATTGGCCTTGAGGCTTTAATCCGGCCGGAGCATATCAAGCTCCGAGTGCATGCCACTGCGTTGAATACTCTGTCTTCGCGCCGGTTGAAGGTTGTCCTTATATCGCCAAAAGGGCCGCTTTACCGTCACCGTGGCGGCATCTGGAAAAAATCTTTACGCTACCAGCCGCTGACCTTGACCACGCTGGCCGCCTTGATTCCCCCGGAACTTCCCATCGATATACGGCTGATCGATGAAGGGATTGAGGAGGTGCCCTTGGACCTGCAGGCGGATTTGGTCGGACTGACCGTGATTACTGGCACAGCTCCCCGCGCGTATGAATTGGCGGATACATTTCGCCAGCGCGGCATCAAAGTCGTCCTGGGTGGACCTCACGTCACTCTCATTCCCGAGGACGCCCAACCTCACGGAGACGCCGTGGTGGTCGGGTATGCGGAAGACACGTGGCCTGAGCTGCTGCGCGACTTTGCGCAAGGTAGAATGGCCGCGCGTTATAATCAGTCACCCGGACTCGAGATTGGCGGACGGCCATTTCCCCGGCGCGACCTGCTTCCGCGCTCCCACTTTTTAACCAATAATGTTTTCGAGGCGACGCGTGGCTGTGTGCACAGTTGCGACTTCTGCGTTGTACCCACTGCGTGGGGACGGAAGCCGTTTCAGAAGCCGGTCGAAGAGGTGGTCGCAGACATTTGCCAACACGGTGCCCGCAAATTGATCTTCATCGATCTCAATCTTGTGGCGCACCGCGGCTATGCGCTGCAGCTTTTTCGCGCGCTGATTCCGCTGAAATTACAATGGTATGGGCTCGCCACCGTTCTGCTGGCAGAGGATCCGGAACTGCTCGAACTCTGCGGACAGAGTGGATGTCGTGGTCTCTTGATGGGACTTGAGTCCATCTCGGAAGAGAATCTTCGACGGAATCATAAAGGCTTCAATTCCCCGGAAAAATACGCGGAAGTGGTAGAGCGGTTGCACGAGCACGGCATCGCCCTTCAGGGCTGTTTTGTCTTCGGGCTCGATGGTGACGAACCGGACGTGTTTATCAAAACCGCCGAATTCGCGGTCCAGGCCAAAATCGATTTGCCGCGTTTTGCGGTCGTCACGCCTTTTCCGAACACCGCCCTCTATAAACGCCTCGACGCCGAGGGACGGATCTTGACGAAAAACTGGGAGCTGTACGATGCGCAACACGTGGTTTTCCAGCCCTCCAAAATGACCGTGCGCCAGCTTCAAGAGGGGGTGGAAAATGCCTGGAAGCACGCTTACCGTTTTTCTTCCATCGCCCGACGTATCCAAAGTTCCCCTGCACCGTGGCCGGTGAAGCTTGGGACGAATTTGGGCTACCGTTTTTATGCTCACAACCTAAGCCGCTTTTATAATTGCGACTGGATCATAGGCCGAGCGCCGGCGTATCCAGAAAAGCACACCGCCAGCGAGATCCGGCGGGCCAAGCCGGTGCTGGAGGTCGCCGCGAAGTAGGCCCATGCGCATCACCATCATCCATCCGTGTATCGGGCGCCGGCCGGGCCAAGCTTATATTCGCACCTGGCAAATGGAACCGTTGCCCGCGGCGACTTTGGCGGGGCTAACCCCAAAAGACGTGGAGGTTCGGTTCTACGATGACAGAATGGAAGAAATCCCCTTCGAGGAAAAGACCGATCTGGTGGCGATCAGTGTCGAAACCTACACCGCTCGGCGAGCTTACCAGATCGCGTCGAATTACCGGCGAAAAGGGGTCCCGGTTGTGATGGGCGGATTTCACGCCTCCCTCTGCCCAGAAGAGGTGGCGCGGCATGCCGAGGCTGTGGTGTGTGGTGAAGCGGAGGTGCTCTGGCCGCAAGTAGTGGACGATGCACGACACCACGTCCTGAAGAAGTTTTATCGGCAAGAGGAACGTCCCTCTCTGGTCGGTTTAAAGCCCGATCGGTCGATTTTCCGAGGTAAACGCTACCTCCCGATTGGGTTGATCGAAGCGGGCCGAGGATGTCATTTTAAATGTGAGTTCTGCGCGGTGCAGACTGTCTTCGGATCATCCCAGACCCGCCGGCCGCTGGATGGCATCATCGCCGAGCTCCAGACTTTGAAAGGCGAGAAAAAATTATTCTTTTTCGTCGATGATAACATCACATCGAATCTGTCGCAGGCGAAGGAGTTTTTCCGTGCGCTCATTCCGCTAAAAATTCGCTGGGTCAGCCAGTCGAGTATCAACGCGGCGCACGACGAGGAATTTCTCGACCTCCTGGTCCGTAGCGGTTGCCAAGGGGTGCTCATCGGCTTCGAAAGTTTAAATCCGAGCAACCTGGAGGCAATGAACAAGACGTTTAATCTGGCTCGCGGTGGCTTTGAACGCGCACTGGCCAACCTGAGACGTCATCGTATCCGGGTTTACGGTACGTTCATTTTCGGTTACGACGGTGATACCGCGGAAAGTTTCCAGCCCACGGTCGACTTTGCCCAGGACCACGCGCTCTATATTGCCGCTTTCAATCACCTCACGCCCTTCCCCGGCACCCCGCTTTATCATCGGCTCGAAGCGGAGGGCCGGTTGCTTTACGAAGCGTGGTGGCTCGACGAGCGGTACAGCTACAATCGCATTCCCTTCCAGCCTCGAGGAATGTTGCCAGAGACGCTGCAGCGTCATTGTGTAGCGGCGCGCCGCGCATTTTATTCTTGGGCGAGTATCATCCGCCGGGGTTTCGATCGCGTGAATCGGAGCGATGCGTTCATGTGGCGCAATTTTTATCTGATCAACGCCATGCATCGCAACGATGTGAGCTTGCGGGATCACTATCCGTTAGGAGACGAATCATGGACCGGCCCATTGTTGACCGCGAATTGAGTTCGTCGGTTGGACCCACGTCCGACCGGCTCCGCTTTGCTCTGGCGACCCAAAAAGACGACGAGGCAATACGCCGATTGCTGCGCGAGAACCCCACCCAGGGCGCGATCAGCCTCTCGTTCGAACGTGAGCCCAACTATTTTGCTGGAGCCGGCCTGGCCGCAGCCAGAGATCTGACCGTCGTCGCCTACATTGGGGATCGACTCGTCTGTCTCGGGCATTGCGCGACGCGCAATTGCTGGGTTGGCGACCAAGTTAAAAAAGTCGGTTATCTCAGTGAACTGCGACTGGACGCTTCTGCGCGAGGACGATTTGATATTGTTCGACGGGGCTACGAATTTTTTCGGGACCTCCAACAAGCCGATCCAGCGGACATTTATTTCACCAGTATTGGATCGGACAATACACGGGCCCGACGATTGCTGGAGAGCGGGTTGAGGGGATTGCCCACCTATCGCTTCCTCACCGAACTCGTCACCATCGTAATCCCCGTAGGACGCAGGACCCGGCCACGGGAGGACAATCAACTTCGGTTCGTTCCCTTGTCGAAGGAACGGATTGATGACCTGATCGAGTTTTTGAATACGAGCACGGTCCGGCGTCCTTTATCCGTCGCATGGACCAAGGCGCAGTGGCTGAACTTGGAACGCCATGGGGTGAGCCTGCAGGATGTGCATTTGCTTCTCCGGGAGGACAAAATTGTTGGCTGTGGTGCGCTTTGGGATCAGCGGGGTTTTAGGCAGACCGTCATTCGCGGTTATGCGCCGACCTTGGGGCGAAGCCGGCCCTTGCTTAATTTAGTCGCCCCGTTGTTGGGAACTCCACGTCTGCCTGCGGCTGGCTCAGAACTGGCGCATGCCTTCCTCTCGCCGTTTGCGACGGAAGCAGGCAACGACGCGCTGTTCCCTGCGCTCCTCTCCAGTATTATGCCGTTGGCGGCGAAACGAGGCCTTGAATTTATTACGCTCGGGCTGAGCGCGAACGATCCGCGTCTCTCGACGATATTAAAACGTTTCAAGCATCGCGTGTACCGAAGCCGCTTATACGAAGTTCAATGGAGTGGAAAAACACCCACGGCTGAGCAGACGGCTATACCCGCCGCTACCCAGGCCACTCCAGAGATCGCTTTGTTATGATCACTTCCGCTCAACGGAAAGTTCCTGGCTTGCTCTCTCGTGCAGAGCTGACGGAGGTCCAGAAAGACGAAATGTTTTCCCTGCTCTGGCGTTATTTTGACGGAGTCACGCGGCCTCAGTTTGAGTCCGACCTCGAGGAAAAGAATTGGGTGATCGAGATAAGAAAAGGTGCCGAGTTGGTTGGTTTTTCCACCTTGCTGATGGAAGCGAAAATTTACGAGGGCGCACCGATCACCGTGGTTTATTCCGGAGATACCATCATGGCTCCCGATGCATGGGGATCGCCAATGCTTGCGCGCACCTGGATCGCGGCGGTGAACTGCCTGCGCGAAGACGGGCCGAGTCGTCGGTGTTATTGGCTGCTGCTCACTTCGGGGTTTCGCACCTATCGCTTTCTGCCCGTCTTCTGGCGCGAATTCTTTCCACGCTACGACGCAGTCACGCCACCTGATCAACAAAGGTTGCTCGATCGCTTGGCGAGTGACCGCTATGGTTGTAGTTATGCCGCAACGACAGGCTTGGTTCGTTTTCCTTGCCCTCAGCGGTTGCGCGGCCGATTGAGCCATATTCCTCCGGGGCGCGTGCACGATCCTCACGTGAAGTTTTTTTTAGAACATAACGCCGGATATGCTGTGGGCGATGAGTTGGTCTGCCTCACGGAGCTGAGCAATGAAAATTTAACTCCCGCGGGCCGCCGGATGGTCGCACCGGCTCGATGAAGTGGACCGCGGTAGCGGCCAATATTGCGTGGGTCGGATCGAGTCTGCCCGCGTGGCGCAGGCTAACCACGGCGTTTCGCCGACCCGAAGAAGCTCAGCGGCGGATCTTGCGGACGCTCCTGTATAACAACGTAGGCTGCGCTTATGGCCAAGAACATGGATTTGATAGCATTAAAAATTATAGTGAATTCGCCGAACGTGTCCCGTTGACGGATTATGAAAGCCTCTCCCCTTGGATAGAGCGCATTAAACAGGGCGAGACGGCTGTATTGACGAAAGAACCGGTGACACGTCTGGTTCCGACCAGTGGTTCCAGTGGCGCTCGAAAGTTGATTCCGTTCACCGCGACTCTTCAGCAAAACTTCAACGCGGCGGTCGGCCCTTGGATGGTCGATCTCTGGCAACAGCAGCCATCGATTGCGTTGGGGCCGGCCTATTGGTCGATTACTCCGGCAGGCGAATTTAAAGACGAGGAGCAATCGGCCATTCCTATCGGATTCGACGACGACGGTCAGTACCTCGGAGGGTTTCGTCGACGGCTGGTCGAGAGCATATTGGCCGGGCCCTCTGCACTGTGTCGAATTCAGCCGATGGATACGTTTTTCTACGCAACGTTGTTGTGCCTGCTGCGGGAACCCGAACTGCGCCTCATCTCGGTTTGGCATCCCTCGTTTCTTTCCCTGTTATTTCGGGCTTTGCCGTTCCACTGGGAAGCGCTTCGCCGTGATCTGCGGGACGGCACGTTTCGCTTTGGGGATGGGCTATCCGGGCCTCTCCGGAAGGCTCTTAACCTCCGTCGCTGTGGTCGGCGACGTTGCTCGGAGCTCGCGCGAGCGGATCCCACTCGCCCCGATACGATTTGGCCGAACGTACGCGTGATCAGTTGTTGGGAGGGCGCGGGAACGGCAAGTTCGTTGGGCGAAATCCGTGGTTGGTTTCCCACTACGATGATACAGCCAAAAGGTCTCATAGCGACCGAGGCAGTGATCACGCTGCCGTTTGGTCAGCATCATCCCATCGCCGTAAATTCCCACTTTTTCGAGTTTATCGATTCTAGAGAAAGAGTTTATCCGCTGGAGAACTTACAAAAAGGCCAAGTCTATGAAGTCGTGGTGACCACCGGAGGAGGCCTGTGGCGCTATCGAATGAAAGATAAGGTCGAAGTCACGGGCTTCGTTCACCGCACGCCCTCGTTAAAGTTCCTCGGCCGAGGCAATGGCATTTCCGACCTCTGCGGTGAAAAATTATCTGAAGCCTTTGTCGGCACCGTGTTGCGAGAAATCTCAAGCCGCTTACCGAGTGCTCCTGCTTTTATCATGATCGCGCCGGAGAATAATTCGGAGCGGCCTTATTATACACTTTATATTGAAGGAGAGATCACTCCCGATCTGACCAATCAAGTGGAGCGCTTGCTCCGAAAGAATCCGCATTATGCGTACTGCCGTGACCTCGGCCAACTCGCGCCGCTGGGTCTGTTCAGAATCGCAGAAAACGCGGAGACTACTTTCCTCGCAGCCGAACAGCGCCGGGGATTTCGGATCGGGGATATCAAGCCCAGAGCCCTTTCGCGCGCAACCGATTGGTCTATGACCTTCCGGGCCTTGAAGAGCTGATTATCGTGAGTTAATGCTGGCACACGGGTTTTGTGCTGGTTTTCCGCTTGAGCGCTGTAGGTTAAACCCTGCTTCTTGCAATGATATTTCAAATTGAATTGTCATCCGCTCGGTGAGGGAGCGACATCATGGATAAACCTATAGAGAGATTTCGGAAGCGCCTCGACCTCCCCAGCATCATCCGGCGCGCAGACGAAGATCTCGCTCGTTTATTTAGCCATGAAGATCTTTTCCCACCCCTTGGTTTTGATCGCTGCGATGGCAGTGCGTTTGACGGCCCAGCAGGTTGGCGACACGGAGAAGAGTGTTCGAGCGGCGATTGGCGCACCCTCTATTATTCAAGACGCAGGAGATCGCCAGATTTGGGTCTATCCACATGGCGGCAAAATTGTCTTCGAGCGCGGCATGGTGCTCGAATCGAGTGGCGATTGCACGCCGACTCGCAGCGAGGAGGATCGGCCCAGCACGACGGAGGTAGTGAAACAAACCCTACGCGAATCTCTGCCCGCTCCGCTGATCGAAACCAAACAGGCTTTGACTCGACCGACCCAAATCGGCGGAGAGATCCGAAAGTTCAAAGGCCTGGGTCAGAACAACGGTTATGCGTTATTGTTCGGCGGTATTGGGGTTCTAATTACACTGGTTTGTTGCGTGACGATCCTGATCGAAGCGTTTTGCGAATCGGTGATCTGGGGTATAGCGGTGGTGATTCTCCCCATCGCCCAGACCCTCTTCGTCGCGACCCACTGGCGCGAAACCAAAAAGCCTTTCCTGACCATGCTGCTCCTGGGATTGCCGCTGATTTTTGTGGGATTCCGAACGTAATTGAGCCGCCTTATCGCTTGGCTGGGGGTACCGCCGGAGAGGGAGGTGTGATTTTCGGCAAATCACTCGTGTTTTCCTCTGAGACTTTGTTTGGCACGTAGACGGATACACGGACCTCACGGCGGCCAAACTGCCTTGGTTCATTAAAACTATAATAATAGGGTTTTACCGAAAAACCCGCGACAAGGTGGTAGTTGCGGTGAATAACCGAAATAAGGAAATCACTACAATAAAAGCCATCGATGATGAACATCACATTGTAATATTTATTGTTAATCAAAGTGATGGAATTGCTAATAACGGCTTTGGTTCTCTCTTTCAAAATCGGTTCTGATTTTTGCAATCTATTTTGAAGAATATACTCGCTTTGACTGTTATCTAGCAGTCTTGATTCGGAATCGATCAGCAAGGGGTCGAAATAAGGGTCGAGATAGACTTTGCCATAACTGGACGCTGTGGCTTTAAGTTGGTTCCAACCGGCCGTGGCTCCGTCGTTGGGAATGGCGGGGCAAAGCGCAAGGATAATGCCAAGATTGGCGCAGTACCACCACGGGTTGAATTGTAGATTAGGATCGAGCTGCAGTATCCACAGAGCCAAAAGGGGCAGTAACAAATGCCAAAAATAAATCATATAGGCTCCCGCGTGCCAACTGAGGGAGAGCCCGAGTGCGGCGGCGGCAACCAGGGCTCCGAATGCATAACCATTTGGGGGGGAGGTATGGAGCAGGGCAGGCTTTTCCCAGGCGGCTGCAATTGAGAACTTCTGATTTTTTCGGCGGAAATAGCGTATTATATTCATAACCGCTATAGCGCAGGGGATGGGTAGCAGTAGGCTAAACTCGCCCCATTGATTGAGCGCGACTAACAACTTTCGAGAGGCTGCAGCCGCATGGACGCCCACCACAGAGGTGAAGTAGTATGGATAAAAATGCAGAATGATTAAAGATGTTATCCCAAAAAGACCTGCAGCGCAGAGGGTGTAGTAAATGGCCACTTTCTTTGAGCGAAACAAAAATAGAAATCCTGCGACACCTGGAATGATGAGTAAAAAATATGGTTTAGTAAGAAATGCGAATATACCTATGATAATGGATATGAAGAGGGGGAGGATGTTATAGTCGCCGCGCACGGCAATGACCCAGGCGAGAGTATAGAGTAGGCAACCCAAAACGTCCGGACTTGCAGCCATTGACGGGCTTCTTACGAAGAGCGCATAGATGGCGCCTAAATAAAAAAGCTTCGAGACCCGGGTCGGCTTGCTAGCGGTTTGATTCGTAATTAAAATCAGCAATAGGCAGAGAAAAAATGCATTCGCCAGGCGGAGATCGGCATATTCTGAAAAGGGCAGAAATTTTACAAAAGGGGATGCGAGCCAAAGATAACCCAACCCGTACAGATTGGTATACGCAGGAATACTTTCTAATGTATATGGCCGCGGAGCGAGCGGATCTAAAAACCCGCGTGTATCGATCGCAATCGCGGGTTCCCGTATTGCCAGCGGCTGCTCCTGCCAGATGACGCGCCAATGCACAAAACCGTAGCAACCCACTACGGCAACGAGCAGGGACCAAAAAACCGTTGAGAAAAGGCGCTGATTTGTCCTGGTCATAATTTACGTGCGATTACCACCACATTCCAGGCGAGCCAGCGGAGCCCGGGGAGTTTTAATATGAGTTGATTGTCCGCCCAGCTGAGCGGGTGCCACCACCACAGGGTTGAGTCAGTCTCTTCGTAGATTTTTTTCCAAAATCGGACGCTATTGGGGTGATGACGATTCAGAATAAAGTATTTAATAAAGAGGGATTGGCTGAGTAACCAAAAAAACTTTAACCGACACCCGGGGAAATAGTGTTCAATCTCTCTTATGTCATTACGACCGAGAGGAGCCTCGTCCTCGGTGCGTACTTTATTGGCCATTTTCCTATAAAGGTTAATCACTGGATTGTAGCGTACGGGGTCCCACGAAATGAAAAGCCCTCCTGGTTTGAGGAGGCGTCTCGCCGCCTCGAGGAAAGCGGTTTTGTCGACCAGGTGGTGGATTAAATTGGCCGCGTAAACGATATCGAAGGTTCCGTCTAGTTCGAGTGTCTCGGCGCTTCCAGCAAAGCTGGTGATCTTTACGCCATGGTGCGCCGCGAGCTTCTGCTGGAAAACGCACATCGCGGGAGAAAGATCCGTTGCAACCACCTCTGCTCCTTGCAGCGCAAAATACACGCTTGCTTCTCCCAGGCCGGCACCGACTTCAAGGATCTGTTTTCCGGCCAGGGCGCCGACTTCCTTGAGAATGTACTTAAGTTCGACAGCGGTGGGGGCCTCGAACGCCGCTTTGACCCTAACCGCCGTTACTTCTGTCGCTTCAGCCCAATTGTTATGAAAACTCGTTTCCTTGGCGTGGATCGGATTCATATATTACGGCGGCCAGCAATGATATATAGCGGTCGACCCTTTAACTCCTCATATATGCGGCTTATATATTCTCCCATTACGCCAAGAGCGATCAGGATGGACCCTCCGATCATACAGATGAGCACGACCAGGGTTGGCCATCCGGCGACAGTGTCACCCACCAAGGCCCAACGGAGCGTTGAATAGACGCCATAAAGGGTGCCGAAGCCTGCTACAACCAAACCGAGAAGCAAAATAAGCCGGAGCGGAAGAGGGGAAAATGAAATGACCGCGTTCCAAGCAAATAAACACATCTTCTTGAACGGGTATTTTGTTTCCCCTGCTTTACGCTGTTGGCGAACGTAGGGATATGCGGTCTGCTTAAACCCGGCCCAGCTGAACATTCCTCGCAAGAATCGGTGGGTCTCCCGCATGGAGCGAATGGCTTCGAGGCATTGCCGAGAAACAAGGCGAAAGTCTCCGGTATCGGATGGAAGATCGCGATAAACCAGAGTTTGCATGAGGCGATAGAAAAACCAGGCGGTTATTTTTTTGAAAGGACCTTCACCCAATCGCTCAGAGCGTTTGCCGTAGACGACATCGAATCCCTCCTCGTATTTCTTAATCATTCCCGGAATTGCATCCAATGGATCCTGAAGATCGGCATCTATAATTACGGTCACATCCGTGTTGGCTACGTCCAGCCCCGCCGTAATCGCTGCTTGGTGTCCGAAGTTGCGACTGAAATGAAGCACGTGGAGCCAGGGTGACGCGTCAGCCCATTGATTGAGGAATTCGGCCGTGCCGTCCTTTGATCCGTCGTTCACTATTATGACCTCAGTTTGGAAATTTTGCTGAGGCACCCATGTCTCTAAAGCGGTGCGCAGCGCGGGGAGGGCCGCGATTTCTTCATACGCCGGAATGACCAAACTTAACGACCGTGGAGAGATATTCACTCAGCAATCATTAAGATCTTTAGACGTGAGATGGGTAGAAGACCGTTGGTTATATTGTGACTTCCAATTTCGCTACAACCTAGAAACAAGGTATGTTGCTCAATTACAGCAGTTTTACTCCATTCTCCGGGGCAGCTTCTCGGGATATACCTCGGATTTTGGTCTTCAGGCTAGAGGCTCAATTTAGATCAAGGCCGCCGGCCGTACTGCGGGGCGGTCGTGATGGGTGGGGCGCCGTTCGGGGGCTGGAGTTGTTGCTGGATCTGGACGCGTTGTTCGGGCGTCAAATCTGGGGTGGTGCGGACGTAGTTGAGCGCGGCATTGGGATCGCGGGTGTAGAGGCTGGCCAGCACCGAACTTAAACTTTGGAAGCGGAGATCGTCGTCGAAAATCGTGCTCGCCCAGCGGAGCGCGCGTTCGGGTTCCTTGTTCATCAGATTGGTGTCGGTCGCAATGGATACAAGCGCTTGATCGAAATCTTCGTGGAGGTCGGAGTTGATCACCCAGTTTCGCGCCTGATCGGGATCGCTCATGACCCATTTTGAAATCGCCTGCCGAAGGGCGTTTTGCCGCACCGTGCCGGGGGGCAATTTGACCGCGAAGTTGGCCGCTTGGGCCGGATTCGCGTCGGACCACGATTCGCCCAGATTCGAGAGCGCTTGGTCGCGCGCAGGCCCGGGCGGCATCGATTGTATCCAGTTCGCCACTTTGTCGGGCTGATAGTGGCCCCATTGGCTGGCCAGATATCCAATCAGAGCGCTCCGCTCATCTTCCGAACTGGAAGTCAGGCTTTCGATCACTTTCTTCGCGTCGTCGAAGCGCCCGGAATAACTCATCCCTTGAATTGCAGAAATCAAAAGCTCCTGCGTCGCCTCGGGGTGCTGCTTGGCGTATCCCTCCGCGAGGCGAGCGGCGAGCGTGGGGTCGGACTTGCCCACTTCTCCGATGATCACGTTGAGGTGCTGCATCTCGCCGGGCAAATTGGCCACCACCCAATCCCACGCGGCTTCGGGAGCTTTGCGTGCCCAACTGGTGAATACGGTGGTGAGCGCCTGGGCCAAGCGGTCTTGTCGGAAGTTGGCCTTCGCGTACTGAAGCGCAGCCTTGGGATCCGAGGCCGCCCATTCCGCTAAGAGGCGCATCCGTTCGTCTTCCTCCTGTTCGCTTCCTCCCAAGCGTTCCATCTTGGCCAACATCGAGCGAGCGGCAGAACTCTTTTCCTCCGACGGAGGATTCTCGATTTTCGCCTGGGTCGGCTCCGTCGCGGTTTTGGGAAGGCTCGGCGGCGGGGTGGGCGTCGGAGCAACTACGGTTACGGGAGCGTTCGGCGCGGTCATGCGGCCCAGAAAAAAGGCGCCGGCCACCAGGAGACCGACCAGGAGAAAAAGGGGGAGTCGGGACATAAAAGAAGTACGGGATACCACACGGTCGATATCCCCAGGGAGGGACGAGAGTGACTGTGGCGCGGACCGTAAGGCGGTTCGCCGCGCGGTTGAAGTCTGAATTGCGGGCACCTGATCGGTTGGATCTCTTTTGACGTGACCTCGCCTTCAACCGAGGCAGCGTGGCGTGGCCATCATCCCATGAAGATTGTCGTGATCGAGGACCACCAACTGGTGCGGGACATGTTTGTCGCGTCTTGCAGCAGCATTGTGCCAGGTGCCGCGGTTTCGGGGGCGAGCACGGGCGCTCAAGGGATCGAGCTCTGCGCCCAGGTTCAGCCCGACTTGGTTTTTCTGGATCTCGTCCTACCGGACAGCGACGGTATCGACTTGGTGGAGACGATTTTTTCCACCGCGCCTCGAACCCGGGTGATTGCCCTGACCTCACACTCCGACGAGTTCACCCTCCACCGAGCACTCCGCGCCAATGTCCACGGCTTTATCGATAAAAACGAACAGCCGCTCGGTCTTCTTTCGGAAGCCATCGCGACCGTGATGGCGGGGAGACCGTACTTTTCTTCGGTCGTGCAACGGTTGCGCGCCTCACTGCGCAATGATCCTGCGGCTTTTAATAAAGTGCTTTCCGATCGAGAACAGGAGCTGTTGCAGCTCTTCGGAGAGGGGCTTTCCAACGAAGAGGTTGCGGATCGAGTGAAACTGACTCCCGGTACGGTGAAGCTTCATCGTCGCAATATTATGAGTAAGCTAGGGGTGCACAGCACGCCTCAGCTGATGCGTTACGCGTTGGAAAAAGGCTTCACCCGCATCCGCCGCGCCTGAGGAGCCGGACTTGCGGCCCCTGTAACCGCTTTGTAAGTACACGAGTCGGCGCTGGAGTCCGGACGGGTTAGGCCCTTCAATAAATATCTAAACCCTAGCTACTGGATCCAAATCGGGTCCTCTTCTTAGCGGCTATTATTATTAAGTGGCCTGACCGAGGTGTTGTTTTAATTCGCTCCACGCCACAACCAACTCCTGCTGGAGGGACGGGCAGTCCGGAAGCGCGGCGGTTTCGAGCTGGCGAGCAACTCGCGAAAGGTCTTGTGCGCCGATCAATCCGCCGAGGGCACGGAGTCGATGGGCCGAGCCGTGGACCAGCGGCGTCTGTCGAGTTTCTATATTCTGGCGAAGCAAGTTCAGCTCTTTTTCAACCGCGGCGATATAGTCCGCGCGAGCGTCGACCGAATTTTCCGGTGCACCGCGTTGATAAAGAGCGAAGGCTTCCAGATTCAGCTCCGAAGTCGACGTGTGTGTCCCTGAATCTCGGTCACGATTGCGGGGCACTTCATCGTTTACCCCGGCCGTGCGGGTCGAGCGTACTTTCTCAATCATCTGCCGTATCCGTTCTTTGGAGTACGGTTTGAGCAGAAATCCGTCCATCCCCGCTTCGGCACAGCGATCGCGAATCTCTTCACTGTCGTGCGCGGTGGTCGCGATAACGATGGGTCGTACTCCGTCCGGCCGCGCACGTACCTGACGGGCAACGTCTCCGCCTTTTGCGCCGGGAAGTTCCCAATCCAAAAAAACCACGTCGTACTCGACTGACGCCAGGGCTGCGAGGGCTTCCTGAGCGTTGGCGCTCGTGGTCGGGGTGTAGCCCAGATCCAGAGCGACGCCTTGCAAAACCGTCTGATTGTAAGGTTCGTCCTCCACGATGAGCGCACGGCGGCCGCTGGAGGGCGACGTCTCCGCCCGAGAGATTTTGTTTGTTGTCTTGAGCTTCGCGGGTGCGACTAAAACGCGAAGATAAAACGTCGCTCCGCCATTCGGCGGGCTCTCCAGGCCCACGCTGCCGTTCATCGCCTTGGCCAGCATGCGGCAGGTCGCAAGACCCAGTCCTGTGCCGGGCGTGTCGCTTTCTTTAGCGGCGGAACCGCGCACAAATTTTTGAAAGATCAGCTCTTGCTCCGCCTCCGGTACGCCCGGGCCGTGATCGGTCACCTCGAAAAAAAGATCGATCATTCCACCCTCGATCGGATGCGCGTCGGCCGTGAGTTCGATCGGGCTACCGGGCGCGTATTTGAGCGCATTGCTGATGAAATTCCCGAGGATGGTTTTGATTTTGTCTTCATCGCCAAGAAAGCCGTCGACGAATCCAGCTGCGAATTTCACCGTGAAAACCGCGCCGACTCGCGTCGCTTGAGCCTGAAACAAGTCGACCAGTCCCCTGAATAAAGCGTCGACGGCAAACGGTCGGTTACGGAGCGAGACGTACCCATATTCGAGTTTTGAATAACCCAGCACTTCCTCCGAGACGCGCGCGAGGTTTTCCGCGCACGCTTTCAGCGACCGCGCCAGTTCGCGCTCACGGGGCTTCAGTTCTCCTTCGTGCAAAAGCTCGAGCATTCCGGTTAACCCATTCAACGGATTGCGGATTTCGTGGCTCACGTTCTCGAGAAACTCGCTTTTTGCGGTGTTGGAAAGCTCGAGCTCGCGCGTGCGTTCCGTGACCAGCTGGTTCAAGCGCTGATTTTGGCGTCGCAGGCGGTTTGAGCGCCAGCGTATCCACCCCAGCAGCTGAACGAGCGCGACCACCGCATAACCAACTAAGGCAAGCGGAGTTCGGTACCACGGTGTTGCGATCATGAATACGCCGTTGGCTGGCAGACCGGGCCGCCCAAATCGGTCGAGCGCACGCACGGCGAAAAGATGGGTGCCCGGGGCCAAACCATCGTATTCACGCAGCGGTTGCCGCGACGGGGCGGACCAGTCGGTGGCCGAGCCGTCGAGTCGGGTCTGGTAAAACACCTCCGGATCACCTTCCGGCGTGACCGCGCTGAAATAAAACGCCACGTGGCGGGTTTTAGCTGAGAACGTCGGATGCGCGCCGTTCAGGGGCGTGCGCGTCTCTAGCGTTTCCGCCGCCTGTAAGGTCACCTGGGGCGGAGCCGGTGTCTCAGCCAGAGCCGAGAGGGAGAGACGCAGCACTTCGGCGCGGTGCGCTGCCCAGAGTGCGTCTCCGTGGACTGACTCCACAAAGTCGATACGCCTGGCGGGGCCATTGGTGTTCAGACTGATCGCGGAAATCGGTTTCCACTCCAGGGCGGAATCGGCGGTTTGGCCTATACTCACTCGGAGCAGCGAGGGCGGAGCGGCGGGACCCAGCAGGCGGGATTGGACCAACCAATAAGCGGTGGGACGATCTTCGTGAGGCAAAGCCGCGGCGGAGAGGCCGACAAATCCCTCCAGGGTACGCACCGGCTCGAACCCGGTGCCTTCGCGGTTCAGCCCGAGGATGCCGTCTCCGCTAAACGTATACATCTGTCCTCCGAGGCAGGTCAAGAGAGGCTGAGTTGTGCCAGCCGGCAAGCCGTATCCAGCGCGGTAATGCGCCACGAGGCGGAGCGGGGGAGGAGTTTCGAGGGCGGGTGAGGAAGACCAGGCATAACGGTAGATCCCGCTCACCCGCGTCGACACCCAGAGGTCGCCCGCTTCATCTTCCACGAGGGAGAGCGGGGTATCGTTCACCCTTTGCCCCAAGTCATGAGCAACCCACCCGGCAGGTCCCGATTGCAGGGCTTTTACGCTGTAGTTTTCCGTGAATACCAGGGTGTGGGGCAGATGCCGGATGGAAACGACGCGTGAAACGTCGGCCGAGACATAGTATTCATGAACCCACGACGTCTCGCTTTTTCGCCACAGCCCTCCGAAGCCGCCAGCCCAGAGTGTGCCATCGATTGACGCTGCGTCCCAAAGGCGAGGTTGGAGTGGCAGGGTGGAAGTGGGGCCAGCCGCGGCCAGGTCAAAGACAGTTTTGTCGGTCAAAACGCAGACAGCATCACCGTTGCCCAGCACTTTGAGCGGCGTTCCTTTCAAACCAAGACGCGTATCGTAGGCGGTAGCACGAAGCGGAGGTTCTATGTCCACCAGGTCGTTGCTCAGACCCACCCACAGCCTCGCGCTCGGCCCGAGCCCGAGGCTGTAGACACTGTCGTCGCCGAGCCCGTTGGCTTCGCCGGCGGTGTTGATCAATGTTCCTGCAGTGGAGGCAAAAACCAGGCCTTTTTTAAACGTGCCAATCGCGACCGAATCGCGGCCCATTCCCATCGCGCAGGATGGAACGCTGCCGCGAAGAAAACGGGTAAGTTCGGGAAGAAGCACGAGCTCGCCCGTGGCGGTGCGTCGGTAGGCGGCGTCACCCAAGCCGAGGAGCGCGCTCCCGTCCGGTGAGGCGACCTGCCAAGTGATGGGATGCTCGGGTAAATCGGCCTCGGCGATCTGCAAGACCGGTTCGCCGGTGGGGCCCAAGCGCAGCAGTCCCACTCCATCTTGGTAAATCAACACGTCGGCCGGGCCCGAGAAAGCTTGAAGCCGAGTGGCGCCCGGACGATGCCAATGATCGAATTTTTGTCCATCCCATCTCAGTATCCAGTCTTTCGTGACAAACACCGCGCCATGGCCTAGAGCATGAACATGCCAAATGTCGCCAGGGTTCGGTTCTCCCGCGCGCAAGAGTTCCGGCAGGAGCGAGGTGAAACTCCAATGACCCCCAAGATCGTGCGTGACGTAACCGATCGCGCCCACCGCCCCGACCCAGAGTCGGCCAGAGGCGTCGGAGGCCAGTCCACGAAAGGCATAGGCGTTGGGCAGGGGAATCGTTTCCCCGTGCACTCCGTCAAACGCGGCGAGCAGGTTCGACCCAACCCAGCGCGTGCCGTCGGGGGTTTGCGCGGTGGCCCAGACGGGCCCGCTCGTCGGAATGCCTGCGACGTCGCTCTTCCGCACGATCGGCAATCCGGCCTCGGAGAAAACGATTTCCGCGGCAGAGCGAGGCCCGGTGCAGCTTAAACCCAGAAACAGGAGCGTGAATATAAAGCGGGACACAGAAGGCGATTTAAGCTGAGCCGAGAGCAAGGCGGTCGGCCAGTCGTAACCTCGCTGTTGCCTATCTCATTTGAGATAACTCAAAGATTTGGAATTTCGAAAACGCGAGTTGTTCTTGGGCTCAGCGATCGTTGTGGCAGCGTGGCCGCGCGAACGTGAACGCCTTCATCTCAACGCCAGTGACTCTGCTGATTCCACCTTTTGTTTTTCTTCGCCGAATGACCTCGGTCGCCCGCCTAGGCGGGGGGCTGCGAGCAGGACTTCTCGCGCTCAGCTTGCTCCTGGGTGGTGGGAGCCGGACCGAAGCGCAGATCACGGCGGCGATCGATACAGCGGCGCTGAAGGCCGGAGGGATCGAAGGTTTTGTCGTGAATGCGCTGACCGGCAAACCGATGGAGGGGGCAGCGGTCGAAGTGATCGGGACAAGTTGGAGGAGCCTGAGCGGATCCGACGGCGCTTTCCGTCTGCGTAGTCTTTTTCCGGGTACGTGCGCTTTGAAAATCACGGCCGAAGGCATGCGGCCCGTCTGTGTTGCCGACGTGGCGGTGCCGCCTGGCCGCACCGTGCGTCTGCGGCCGATCGATCTTCGACCTCTCGCGCTGGACGGAATCGAGCCTCTGGCCCCGCTTTACGTCAACGCCAGTCAGCTCGCCAACGAGGCGGGCGACTATGCGCTGGCCTTGGTTCCGATGGCTCGGTTGATTGTCGTGCCCAGCCACTACGCGATGATCGAGGAGGCGGTGGCTTCGAGCTCGGACCTGAGCCGGCAGGACCTTGAGATTTTACCGCAAAAAGGAGAGGACCTTTATCGAGCGATCGCTCATTTGCCGGGGCTGGCCACGAGCGACACCGCAACCCGATTCTGGGTCCGCGGCGCGCCGAACGATCAAGTGCTGACCCGCTTTGATGGCGTGGATTTGCTCGAGCCGTTTCACGTCAAAGGTTTCGACGGAGCGCTCTCGGTCGTGGACCTGGAAACGGTGAGCCGTCTCGATCTCATCACCGGTGGGTTCACCGCCAAGTATGGAGATCGCATGGCGGGCGTATTGACGATGGAGACGGAGACCTTCGACCCGGCAAAACCCCGTTATACGCTGGGAGGAAGTTTAACCAATGCTCGCACGGTGGCTCGCGGCGAGTTCGACGCTGGACGCGGAAACTGGATGGTCGAAAGTCGAGCGGGCTATCCGGGGCGGTTCGTCGGTGATGCAGGGCAGGATACGGGAGAGATGAAGACGCGTTATTTCGATTTCAGCGTGAAAATCGAATACCGACTCACGCCCGACCAGGATGTATCCTTTCATTTGTTACGCAGTCGAGATCAGTTGCGCTTCACCGATGCGCAGACGCCGGACCTCGCGAGCGATTACGGAAGCGATTACCTCTGGGGCCGCTGGCGCGGAAAATTCGGCGAGCAGGTGTACGGAGAAACTGTTCTTTCGCTCGGCTATCTCACTTGGCGTCATCGCGAGATCGGCGTATTGGGCAATGCCTATGAGGTCAGCCTGAAAGACAACCGTTTCCTGACCACAGCCGCGCTGCGCCAGGACTGGACCGTTGTGTTGTCCCATCGAGCCTTGGTGCAGGGCGGAGTGGAATATTCGTGGGGACAAAGTGAATACCGTTATTTTCTCAAGCGCGATGAGGCCGTCTTTATTAGCAGCATGGATGTTTCAGTTCCGGGCCATTTTCTACTCAATCGACAACGGGGAGTGACCGGCCAAACCGGGGGAGTATATTTGGCGCCGCGGATCAGGTTGACCTCTCGGCTGACCATTGAACCCAGCGTGCGGGTCGATGATCATGATTACACTCGGGACACCGACCTAAGCCCTCGGTTTAACGCCTCGTACGCGCTCGGTCGGACCACGCTGCGCGCAGCCTGGGGAATTTATTATCAGTCGGAAGGACTTCATCAGCTCGGGATCGGCGACAACGATGATGCCTTTCACCCCGCGGAGCGGGCGGAGCATCGGGTCTTGAGCGTGGAGCACCGACTGGTATCAGGAATACAATTACGCGCCGAAGTTTATGAACGACGGCTCTCGCGCCTTCGACCTCATTGGGAAAACCTGGTCAACGTCGACGAGGCCTTTCCCGAGATGAAGTACGATCGGGTGGCGTTGAATCCGAGTTCGGCCTGGGCGCGAGGGCTTGAGTTGACGGCGGAAAACCGCACCCCGGGACGATTCAACTGGGCGGCGAGCTACGCGCTGGCGGCGACCCGAGAGACGGTCAACGGCCAGGATCTCCCGCGGCCGCGCGATCAACGCCACACCTTCGCGATTGATCTCAGTTACGCACCGACCGCGAAATGGCGAATCAGCACCTCGTGGCAGTATCACACCGGCTGGCCGACGACGGAGGTGCATTTTTTCTCGGTTCCTTATTTAAGCGGCCCGCCCGCGGTTTTTGCCGAGTTGGGGCCGTGGTATGCTCAACGCCTGCCCTCCTACCATCGACTCGATCTGCGGGTCACCCGTCTGGTGTATTTTAAGGGCAGCACCCTGCGGATTTTTGCCGATTTGTTTAATGCTTATAATCGAAAAAATATTCAGGGATATATGTATTCGCCGGTTTTGGCTGCGAACGGAACGGTGACGACAATCAAAACCGCGCAGACGCAGATTTCATTGACGCCCAATCTTGGGGCGGTCTGGGAGTTTTAGTCGGAGATATTTTTATAGAGTAACCTGAAAGGCGCGTGCCTTTTGGGGAGGCCTCACTGTGGCCACAGCGCGCGAGCTCTGCGGCGGGGGCGCATGGGTTTTATCTATTTTTTCGGTAATATAGATCAGTTCGTTCGACAAAAAATAAATAAGATGGAAATATTAGCTAACATATATAAGCGTTGGGGGAGGTTTGCAATGGTGGCAGGGGTCGCTTTCTCCGCCGTCGTGAGCGCGTCCGCGGTGGAAACCAAATCCAATTGGTATGTCTCTGGGATTGGTTCAATCAATTCTCCTCATAAGAGCTCAACTCGATCGAGCCTCGTACGGCGGAGGAAAATCAACACCGAGTCCTTTGGCAGTGCCTAATTTGGATTCCGGGTAAAACTGTGAGCAATGGGACGTCAACGATCAGCTTAATATAATAATTATAAATTTTAGGAGATAATTGTGAAACGATTAAAATTGGCGGTGACATTTATCGTGTTGAATAACGGTTTACTTTTCGGGGCTTTCACCGTGGGGGGAACCCTTCGGTATGGCCCGGTGGATACCGGCCGGACGACCAAAGAGATCGTGTCCCCGGAAATCGCTCTGTGGCAAACGTTGGATCGACCCGGTGTTCATGCGATCGGTTTGTCCTATCTGTTATTTCGCTGGAGCGATCTGAGTCAAAAAATGACGGGTCGTCCGCGGATTCCAGATTACCCCTATGAAGTCGATCTCGCGGGGAATGCGCATTGGGATGTGCTTTTTCTCGACTACAAATACGCTTATCCGATCTCTCAGCGCGCGGTTTTTTATATATCTCCTCGGGTCGGCTTGGGCTGGGCCGCTGGATCTGGAACGGAGACGTCTTACGGCGGATTTACCGGGATCTCATCGGTACCCTATTCGTTCACCACCTCCGGACACCTCGCGGCTGAGGCGCAAGCAGGGGCCGTCTGGAGAATGAACGAGCGTTGGAGCTCGCACCTTGGCGTCTCCGCCACAACAATACGCGGAGAGACGCTCCCGCTGATGGGGCGACTGCGCTCGCTCCAGGCATCGGGGGGAATCGGGTTTTCGTTTTAGCGCCGTGCGCCGAACTGGACAGGGGCCTTCTGACCCGCCCTGTCCTTAGTATCGATGGGGTTCTCTCGCGTCGCGGGGGCGAGGGCAGCCCGCCACCCCGCCGCACGGGTAGACGAGGACGCCCCGAAGGCTCCTCGAATCCAAAAACGACCCTAGTCTTGCGCTGGGTGCGTTCGCCTGTTCGTTTCCGGGCATATGAACGCACCCACCGAAGTCCATTTCGACGAATCTCCGTCGATGTTTCGCACCCGGCCGGGTTGGTTTTTGTTCTGGTGTCTGCTCACCCCGGTTCTTATCGGCATCATCGTGTTGCTCATTTGGCGTTTCAATTTGAGCAAAACCCGCCTGACCATTGTGGGTAACCGCGTCCTCTATAAAAGCGGCGTGGTTTCGACCCGGGAGAGCGAGATTCGCATTCAGGATGTGCGTGACGTGGAGATCACTCGCACCCTCGGTCAACGGATGCTCGGCACGGGCACGCTCTCGTTGTCCACCGCCGGAGAAAGCGGAATGGAAATTGAGATTAGCGGGTTGGTTCAACCGGAGCGGGTGCGCGAAATTATCAACGCGCTGAGAACTTGATCTCGTTTCCCCGGAGTTTCGAACTGACGCGTTCGCGTCTGGACGTGGATGCACCGTCGCCTTCTGAATTGCTGCAATGAATCTGAATGATGCTCAGGCTAGAATGGCCTCTCTGCGCGCGTCGCTCGCGCATCACGACGAGCTCTACTATAAACAAGCTCAGTCCGAGCTGACTGATTTTGAATACGACCGACTGAAACGCGAGCTGGCCGATCTCGAACGGCAATTTCCTGTCTTTGCCTCGTCCGGCTCGCCGACCGAGCAAGTAGGAGACGACCGCACCGAAGGTTTCGTCACCTTTCGCCACCGCGAGCGTATGATGAGTTTGGATAACACCTACTCGGAAGCCGAGCTGCGGGAGTTTCACGAGCGCCTGACTCGGCTCCTGGGGCGTGATGAGTTGGCTTACGTGATTGAGCCGAAAATCGACGGTTTGGCGGTGAGCCTCACGTTTGAAAAAGGAAAATTTGTCCGCGCGGTCACTCGAGGTAACGGGGTGGAAGGCGACGATATCACGGCCAACACCCGCACCCTTCACGCCCTACCCAAGACGCTGAAGCACGGAGATGGCGTGGTCATTCCCGACGTGATCGAGATTCGCGGCGAAATTTATATGACGCTCGCCGAGTTCAAGCGCATCAACCAGCAGCGCGAGGAAGCAGGCGAACCGGTCTACGCCAATCCCCGCAATCTTGCGGCTGGCACGATCAAACAGCTCGACCCACGGGAGGTCGCGCAGCGCCGCCTGGAAATTGTTTTGTATGGACTGGGCTACTACGAGCCGGCGAACGCCGTGCCCGGCACGCAGAGCGAGTACCACGCTCTGGTCAAGGCCTGGGGACTGCCCACGGTCGAGCGGATCTGGACGGCCAAAGGAGCGGATGAGATTTGGGCCTCGGTGCAGGAGCTCGACCGACTGCGGAACACCTTTGCCTACGCGACCGACGGAGCGGTGATAAAACTCGATTCGATTCGGCTGCAGCGCGAAGCGGGTGCAACCTCCAAGGCGCCTCGTTGGGCTATGGCTTATAAATTTGCGGCCGAGCGCGCGGAAACGCAGCTCAAGGCGATCACCATCCAGGTGGGCCGAACCGGCGCGCTCACACCCGTGGCCGAGCTAGAACCCGTACGCTTAGCCGGCACCACGGTGGCGCGAGCGACTTTGCACAACCGCGACGAAATCGCGCGCAAGGACATTCGCGTCGGCGACTACGTTTACGTCGAAAAGGCGGGCGAAGTCATTCCCGCGGTGATCGCGGTGAATACAAATCGGCGCACCCCGGAATGCGTCCCCTACGTTTTTCCCGACAAGTGCCCGGCCTGTTTGACCCCGGTGGTCCAAGCCGAGGGCGAAGTCGCGGTGCGTTGTCCCAATTACGAATGTCCGGTGAAAGTCCGTCGGCGCGTGTCGCACTTCGCGTCAAAGGCCTGCGTCGACATCGATGGCCTGGGCGTGGCGATGATCGACGTGCTGGTGCAGAATGGCTGGGTGAAAAGCGCGGCCGACATCTACCGGTTGAAGCGCGAGAACCTCCTCAGCCTGGGCAAAAAGGTGGAGAAGTCCTCGGATAATCTGCTCGCCGCGATCGAGCGCAGCAAACAGGCGGAGCTCTGGCGCTTCATCCACGGCCTTGGTATCCCTCATGTGGGTACAGCGGCGGCAAAGGACCTAGCCCAGAAATTCGGCAGCCTGGAAGCGCTGGCGGAGTCGCGATTCGAGGACTACATCGTGGAAAAACGAACCGCGATCGAAGGGATCGGCGAGACCATGGCGTTGGCCATCATCGAGCATTTCAACGACCCGCGAAACCGCGCGTTGGTTCAGGAGCTGATTTCGCTCGGCGTCAAACCGACCGCGCCGGTCGCGCGCGAAGCGACCAGCCAGGCGCTGGTCGGCAAAACCTTTGTATTGACCGGAACATTACCGACTTTGAGCCGGGAAGCCGCGACCGCGATGATCGAGTCGGCCGGAGGAAAAGTGAGCGGCAGCGTGAGCAAGAAAACCAGCTACGTGCTGGCGGGCGAGGAGGCCGGTTCGAAATTGGAGAAAGCGCGCAGCTTGGGGGTCGAGGTGCTCGATGAAGCCCAGTTTTTAAAGATGCTGGGGTAGCGCGGACGCGGCGGGGAACGAACGCGGGCGGGAGGGTGAGGGCGCGGCGGGGTCTAGACCGGTGTGCGTGAGCGGAGCGGCAGTTTGTAGTTGGTAAGGCGATACGGGGAGAATGATCAATGACCAGTGACCAATGACCAATGCCGAGCCGGGGAGAGACTTATGACGGCGACATCCAACGGCAGGGAGCGGAAGCCCCGACTAACCGGTTTTACCAATTACCAACTGCTAACTACCCATTGCTCCGCCGCTGCGGCGGCGCGGTCAAAATCCTCGCTTCTGCAGGGCCTGGGTCAGCTGCTGCATGAAGGCTTGGGCGTCGGCGGGATTGGGCCGGTAACCGGGCTTGCTGATCTCGGTGAAACCGGGACGACCGTAGTTGTCGACCACCCACTTGCCGGTCACGCCGTCGCTGAAGGTCACGGTTCCGCTGGCCAATGCGCCGGGCAGCAACGTGATCTTGTCGACGGTGAGGGAAACGGAGGTGGGGCCGCTCGGGATGGCCTCGTCTTCGGGAAATTCTTCCTCTTCCGGGTACTCTTCGGGCGGAAGTTCGTCGTCTTCCAGCGCCGCGCGAGCGTCCTCGGTTTTTCCGAGGCCAAGTTTTTCTTTGGCGCGGTCGAGGAGGCCTTTTTTTTCGACGGTTTTTTCGGCGGCGGCAGCGGCCGGACGGGCGACTGGCGTTTTGGACACATCGCTGGCGTCAACCTTCGGCGCGCGGTCTTTCAGTGCGAGGTTTAGGTCGTCGACGAGAAACCGCACGTCCATGTAAGTCATCGAAACTTTGAACTGCTCGATGAGCTTTTTTTGAATGGTGGAGAGATTGTCGCCGGCGGCGACCCAAGTCTCGACTGCTTGTTTCTGCTCAGGCGTTAGGCTCATTTTGTTGTGCTGGCGTTCTGGACCCACCGTTCACGGTTGTGGCAGGTCCGTCAAGTTGTCCCTCTACCGCTCCTTGACGTCGCCTCGGGTGCGACGCCTCATCGCCGCGTTATCGAGAAAGCTGAGCTTTCAGAAAATCCACGCTGCCGCGGGCGGACGAGTCTTGCTCCATCATGTTGTCCACCGCCTTGCAGGCGTGAATCACCGTGCCGTGGTCCCGACCGCCGAAGGCATCGCCGATTTCCTGCAGAGAATGTTTGGTCAGGGTGCGAGCCAAATACATCGCGATCTGACGCGGGATCGCGATGTTATTGGGACGACGTTTGCTCGTCATATCACTGTGCCGAATCTGGTAGTGATCGGCCACGCGTTTCTGAATCGTTTCGATCGTGAGCTGATTCTGCGCCTGCTCCATCAGGACGTCTTGGAGCAGCATTTCTGTCGTCGCTAGATCGATAGGTTTGCCGGTGAGAGTGGAATAACTCGCGACCTTGATCAACGCGCCCTCGAGCCTGCGAATGTTCTTCGCGATGTTTTGGGCGATGAAGGTCGCGACGGGACCAGGAATGTCGAACTTCAGCGTCGCTGCCTTGGTGCGCAGAATCGCGACCCGGGTTTCGAAGTCCGGCGCTTGGATATCGGCGGGCAGACCCCATTCAAAGCGCGAGACAAGGCGCGCCTCCAGTTTTTGAATTTCGCTGGCGCGGCGATCGCTCGAGAGCACGATCTGTTTCGAAGACTCGAAGAGATCGTTGAAGGTGTGGAAAAATTCTTCCTGGATTCGCTCTTTGCCCCCGAGGAACTGCACGTCGTCGAGCAAGAGCACGTCCACGTGCCGATAACGCTGACGGAATTTGGTCAGAGCATTTTCCTGCAGGCCTTGAATAAATTCGTTGGTGAATTTTTCGGTCGAGAGGTAGGCGACTTTGGCGTTCGGGTTGTTGCGCTGGATGGCGTGCCCGATGGCGTGCATCAGGTGCGTCTTGCCCAAACCGGTGTCGCCGTAAATGAAGAGGGGATTGTAGGCCTGCGCGGGCGCTTGGGCTACGGCTAGAGCCGCGGCGTGGGCCATCTGGTTATTATTCCCTACGACAAAACTTTCGAAGGTGTTGCGCGGATTGAGCGGTCCGCCCGTCGCAGGTCCACGTTCGTCGTAACGCGTGGGACGACGCGCGGGAGCGGGTTTGGTGCGGTTCGGTGAGCCGATCGCATTATCTGAAATCAGAAAAGGCGCGTGGGACGCATCCAGCTCCACCTTCTTCATTTTGACCGCGATCACGCGACCGGTGATCAAGCGCAACCGCTGCACGATCAAATCGAGATAATTGTCGTTGATCCAAATCGCCGCGAAATCGTTCGGAACGCCGAGGATCAGTGAATCATCCGTGGCCTCGACGCATACAATTGGCTCAAACCAGAGCTTGAATACGTCTTCCGGAAAAAGCGTTTTGAAGTCGGCTTTTACGGTTTCCCAGAGGGTCGAAGACGCGGAGAGAGTGGGCATATCCAGGTGAGCTTTTTTGAATTATTCACAACCGCCGACGAAGGACCGAAAAATCATATCTGAAAACGAGCGGCTAAGCCTCCTGGAGAGAAGAAAAAAATGGGTGGGCAAGGCATCAAGCGGGGTAGTGGTTAACCGAACTTGTAAGGTGTTGATGCCAGGCAAACTAGTGTGTGCCTCTCCTCTAACGTTAGCGACTCGAAGTGCAGATATAAAAAAGAACCTCGCGGGCGATGCGAAGGAAATCGAAAGAGGCGGGAGTAACGTGAATCGCAAAAAGGGTTTCAAGAGCAACTTTCCGACAAGTTATTCACATCGAAGCTGAGCATAAGTTTTTCACTTTTGGAGTTGCGTCCATTTAAGCGGATCAAGGGGAGATTGGGTTGAGCGCCGTTGCGTAGTGCAACGCCCATTACATTTGTGACCGTCGTGTGACGCATTCGGGTTTTCCCCTACATTTGTACCCACGGAATGGATGCACAATTCTCCTCGGGCGGCGTCGCGAGGAGACCGGCGATCAGGCCGTGACGAGGGGCTGCGGTTCAGCCCATTTTCCGTGCGCTTTGATCAACGCGATCAGTCGGTCATCGGCTTCGGCTTGAGGAATATTGTACTGCACGCAGGTCTTCCCCACGTAGAGATTTATCTTTCCTGGAGCGCCGCCGACGTACCCAAAATCAGCGTCCGCCATTTCACCCGGACCGTTCACGATGCAGCCCATGATGGCGAGTTTCACGCCTTTGAGGTGACCGGTCTTGGCTCGGATGCGTTGCGTGGTGGTCTGCAAGTCGAAAAGGGTCCGACCGCAGCTCGGGCAAGCGACAAACTCAGTCTTCGAGATGCGGGCGCCGGCGCCCTGGAGAACGTTGTAAGTCAATTTGGTGCTGCGCGCCGGGTCGGTCTCCGTCTCGACACTCACGAGATCGCCCAAGCCATCGCAGAGCAAGCTGCCGGTCAGCATGCTCGCATCGAGCAGTTTGCTCAAAAATGTGGGATCTCCACGCAGTGTAGTTGCTGCGGTATTACGAATCCAGAGGGGCGCGCGGCACCCGAGGGCGCGCAATTTTTCGACGAGCAAGCGGTACCGCCCGAGCGGGTGGGCCGGAGCGGTCGGAACGATTTCCTCCGCTAAGGTGAAAACCAAATGTTCATCGTGTTCCGCGCGAATCGCCTCACTCAGCGCGGGCAAATCTTCCGGAAGCACGGCGCAGGCCAAGGTCGCGCCCTGATTGCGGGCAAAATCCGCCCAGGTGGTGAGGGCGGCGGAGTCAGGCCCGGAAAAGCGTCGCACCCAGAGCGCACCCAGGCGCGCGGCCGGTGGGAGCAGGACAGTGAGATCGCTCGGGACCAAGTTCGGCGCGAGCTCCAGAGCGACAAAGGCGACGGCGGGCGGAGCGCTCGCTAGCGTCGACTGCACGATCGCGAGATCCGCAGGAGAGGCGACGGGGACAAGCACGCCTTCCGGCGGCGTGTCGATCAACAGCGGCGAGCGGAGCGCTGAAAAGGTCGAGGCCAGGGCCGCGGTCGACGCGCTGCGAACGATCACCCGTGGCGGTTGCTCCGGACCAGCCACGACCTCGGGTCCGAAGGAGACGCTGACCGTGCCACGCCGCGTGTAATGAAACGGATCGACGGCATCTTTTTCCACCGGGCCGGGCAAAGCGGTTGGGGACCAAAGCGACATGGCTTTGTGGGCGATGGCTTGGGCAACGGGGATTTCGTAGACGGAGTCTTCGGTCAACGAAACCCGGATGGTGTCGCCCAACCCGTCGAGCAGGAGGCTGCCGATCCCGATCGCGCTTTTGATCCGACCGTCTTCTCCGTCTCCCGCTTCCGTCACGCCGAGGTGCAGCGGATAGTGCATGTCTTCCTGCTGCATGCGTTCGACCAACAACCGATAGGCCTGGATCATCACCTTGGGATTGGAAGCCTTCATCGAAAGGATGATTTGCTTGAAGGCGTGCGACTCGGCGATGCGGAGAAACTCCAGCGCGCTCTCGACCATCCCGAGCGGGGTGTCGCCGTAGCGATTCATGATTCGGTCCGAGAGCGAGCCGTGATTGGTGCCGATGCGCAAGGAGCGCCCCAGGGCCTTGGCCCGAAGGACCAGCGGGGTGAAGGTCTCGTGCAGCCGCGCGAGTTCCTCGTCGTATTGGGAATCAGAATACTCCCGGACGTTGAACTTCTTTTTGTCGGCGTAGTTGCCGGGATTGACCCGAACCTTCTCCACGTGCTCCACCGCTTCCATCGCTGCTTGAGGCAGAAAATGGATGTCGGCGACCAGGGGCACCTGGGCAAACCCGGCGGCACTAAATTTTTCGCGAATCGGTTTGAGGCACTTCGCGGCCTGGACGTTGGGCGCAGTCACCCGCACGATTTCGCAGCCAACCTCGGCCAGGGCGATGCACTGCCTGACCGTGGCGTCCACGTCCTGCGTGTCGCTCGTGGTCATGGACTGGATACGGATAGGATTGTCGCCGCCGACGCCGACGGCGCCAACCTTCACCTCGAGGGTGCGACGACGAACAGTGCTGAAACGAGAAGCGCAGTAGGCCATAGGAAAACGAATTCCTCAGTTTGGAACGCGCGGAGAAAAACGCCAAACGCCAAATCTCAAACCTCCAAAGAGTCTGCGCGAAGCGTGCCGACTTTTGGGATTTGGCCGTTAGAGCCTGGCGCTTCCGGCTGTGCCCTAGGGCCTGACCGGGACGGGAGCAGGCGTGGGTGCGGGAAGGACCGGTGCGGGGACGGCCGCGGGCGAGGGCGGAGGCGTCGCGGGCTCTCCTTTGTCGCGCATAATCCGGCGTACGTCGTAGAAACTGACGTAGATGATCATGGAGAACAGCAGCACGATAAAAACGCTGGTCGCCGCCTGAATGAAATTAGCGGGCAGCGCGCGGCCACGGAGCTTAGCGATGGTGGCAAAGAGGATGTGACCACCGTCGAGCACAGGAATGGGGAGAAGATTAAAAACCGCCAAGCTGATGTTCACCAAAATCGTCAGCCACATCGCCACTCTCACCGGGAAATCCGAAGTCGCGGCCTGCCAGAACTGGGTGAAGATGCCGATCGGACCGCTGGCGTTGGAAAAGCCGATATCGGAGCGAGGGTTGACGAAACCGGCGAGCGATTGAAAGGTGTTGGAGAGGATGGTTTGGAACTGCACCACCGGATTTTCGTGGATCAGGTGAATGTCGCGAGTGAAGGGCGTGGTCGCCAACGTTTCTTGACCGGGTTTCCGGGGAGGAATGGTGAGGGTGAGGGTGGAGGAACCGCGCTCGACCTGCAGCGGCACGGCAGCGGCGGAATGAGTTTCCAGATAATCCAACAGCTGACTGAGACTCAATACTTTCACCGTATCCATCTGAACGATACGGTCCCCGTTCTGCAGGCCGACTTGTTCGGCGAAAGAGTGGGGACTGACATGCCCGACATTGACCTTATGGGCGGCGATGATGCCGATTTTCCGGGTTTTTTCGTCTCCGGCGAGGACCGGATTGAGGTCTTTTTCCAGGATCTCGTCGCCGCGTTGAAGCTTGAGATGCACCAGACGCTCGTGTCCGTCGGCGGTTCGGCCCGAGCTAAGGGCGAGGGCTTGTTGGATGGCCGGCCAATCCTTCATCTCTTTGCCATCGATGGCCAAAATAATGTCCCCGGGCCGAACGTCGGCCTTGGCCGCGGGACTGGGCGCTTTGGGATTGTCGGGCAACCCGAGGGTGGGCGAAACGTAGCCGATCCGAGTGGTGGTGATGTCCTCGGCGGTGGGAAACCCCACCATCCAGAGCACACAGGCGAGAACAAAGGCAAAGATCAGGTTGAAGACCGCGCCGGCGAGGAAAACGATCAGCTTGGTCGAGTAGGTCGGTATCGGAAGCTTAGATACGTCAGACGTGCTGTCTCCTTCCAACTCCCGCAGGTCGGCCAGCTGAGGGAGCTTCACGTAACCACCGAGCGGCAGCCAGGAGAGACAATACTCAATCCCGTCTTTGCCCCGCCAAGTGTAGAGCGGCGGCCCCATCCCGATGGAAAAACGCTCGACCTTCAAGCCGCGGCGGCGGGCGGCGAGGAAGTGACCCAGCTCGTGGACGAAGATCGAGCTGCCAAAAAAGAAAATGACGAGGAAGAGCGAACCGAGATTCGAGAGGAGACTTTGCAGGAGTTCCATGCGGGATAAACTTACCGATAACGGGTGAGAAACGAATGGGCTACCTTTCGGGCTGAGGCGTCCATTTCGAGGACACGAGCGAGTTCCGAGGGTTCAAAATTAGTCAACGCCCCCAAAGTATGCTGGACGATTTCCGAGATCGCAAGATAGGGAACGCGGCCGTCCAAAAAGGCGGCGACCGCCACTTCATTCGCGGCGTTGTAAATGGCCGGAGCCACTCCGCCCGCTTGCATCGATTCCTGGGCCAGACGCAGCATTGGAAACCGCTGTTCGTCAACCGGCCGGAACTCCAGCGAAACCAGCCGAGTGAGATCCAGAGGCGCATCCACTCCCGCACTACGGGAGGGGTGGAGCAGCGCGTGTTGGATGGGAAAAGTCATCGAGGGCGGGCAGAGCTGCGCGAGCATCGCGCCGTCGTTGAACTCGACCAGGCAGTGGACGATGCTCTGGGGGTGGAGGACCGCGGTGCACTGCTCGGCCCGGAGGCCGAAGAGCCACTGCGCCTCGATCAGCTCCAGCCCTTTGTTCGCCAAGGTGGAGGAGTCGACCGTAATTTTCGGGCCCATCGACCAATTGGGGTGCTTCAGCGCGTCAGCCGGGGTGACGGAAGCGAGTCGTTCCTTGGGCCAATCGCGGAAGGCGCCGCCCGAGGCGGTGAGAACGATGCGGCGAACTCCGGCCGCGGGATGGCCTTCGATGCATTGGAAGACTGCGTTGTGTTCGCTGTCGACCGGTAGGAGTTTCACCCCAAATTCGCGGGCGGCCGCCATGACGAATTTTCCGGCCAGGACGAGCACCTCTTTGCTCGCTAAGGCGAGAGTCTTACGCGCCCGGATGGCGGCCAAGGCGGGTTCCAACCCGGTGGTGCCGACGACCGCGACCAGCACAAGATCGGCTTCCGGAAGCGAAGCGAGCTCCACCAGCCCCGCTGGTCCACCGACCAGGCGTGTATCCGGGCCGAAAGCACCGGAGTCGCGGGCCGCTGAATACGCGCTCTCCTCGAAGACGCCGACGTGGGGCACGCGGAATTTTTGCGCGATGGCCGCTAGTTTTTGCCAGTGGGCGCGGGCGGCGATGCCGACGAGCTCGAGCTTGTCGGGGTGCGCGGCAATGACGCGCAAGGTGTTTTCGCCGATGGAACCGGTCGCGCCGAGAAGCACGATCCGTTTGCGTGAAGAGGAAGGCTGGGCCACGGAAATGCGAAAACCAGGGGGCGTGCGCTCAGCTTCTCAGAGCAGGCTGAAGACGAAGTAGCTCGCGGGCGCGGTGAGGATCAGGCTGTCGGTCACGTCGAAGATGCCGCCAATCCCGGGAATGGTGGCTCCGGAGTCCTTGATCGTGGCCCGCCGTTTGATGATCGACTCGACCAAGTCCGCCACGATCCCGAGGACGGCGAGGGGCAGGGCGACCAGCCCGGCTTTAAGCGGAGTGAAACCGTACGGCAGGTATTCACGAGCTCCATACGCGATGCCCGCGCCGATCAGCGCGGAGATGAGGATGCCGCCGATCGCGCCCTCCCAGGTTTTTTTCGGGCTGATCACCGGCGCCATCTTGGTCCGGCCAAAGGCCATGCCGGAGAGCAGGGCGCCGACGTCGCAAAACTTCGAAACCGCGATGACCCAGAGGCAGCAAGCCACGCCGGTGTGCTTGTTCGGTGTATGGAGCAGAAGGATACGGATCAGATACTGCAGCATGACCGAGACGTAGATGATGCCGAAAAGGGTCGCGGCCAGGGTCTCCACGCGATTCTGCGGTTCCCGTTCTCCGAGAATCCGAATCGAGCAAGCGATCACCGCGAAGGCCACGAGATCGGAGGTTTGGATGTGGTAGTCCGCGAGGTAAAACGGGGCCAAGATCACGATCACGCCGAGGAAAATCCCGAGCTTGTCGAAGGGATCGTAGCCCATGTGCTTCAGCAGCGAATAGAATTCGCGCAGGGTCAGGCCGGTGATGGCGGCGATGATCCAGACCGCCCCAGTGTCGTTGAAAAAATAGAGTAGCGCCAGGGTGATCGACCAGAGCGCAAGGGTGCTAAGGGTGCGTTGGAGCACAGTTGAGCGGAGGTGACGAGGGCGAGAGGTGGAGGGCGATGATGCGGCGAAAAGAAAAAAGGATCTGCGCCTCAGCGGGTGGGCGTGGGTTTCAGTTGCTCACTGGTCAACCCGAACCGGCGCTCGCGTTGCGCGAAAATCGCGATCGCCGCTGCCAGATCCGCCTTGGTGAAATCAGGCCAAAGGACGGGCGAGAAAACGAACTCGGCGTAGGCGGCCTGGAGGAGGAGAAAATTGCTCACTCGAGTTTCGCCGGAGGTGCGGATGATCAGGTCGGGATCGGGAATATTTTCTCCGGTGTAAAGGTACCGACTGAACGTGGCCCAGGAGCCGTCGTTCAGTTTTTCCTTTCCGCTCGCGACCGCGGCGGCGTAGGCGCGCGCGGCGTCGACCACCTCGGTCCGTGAGCCGTAGTTAAGCGCCAATACAAGGGTGTGATCGGTGAAGCCGGCGGTCGCTTTCTTCGTCCGCTCGAGATGGTCGCGAACCGGTTCGGGTAGCTCGTGGGTGCGACCGATGGTGAGGAGGCGAACCCGGTTTTTGACCAAGGTCTTGGTCTCGCGTTTGAGAAAGTATTCCAAGAGCCCCATCAAGGCTGATACTTCTTCTCCCGGCCGCTTCCAGTTTTCCACCGAGAAAGCGTAGAGCGTCATATAACGGATGCTCAGTTCGCGCGCGGCATCGATGATCGAGCGCACCGTTTCGACGCCGCGGCGGTGGCCCTCGATCCGAGGAAGCCCACGTTGTTTTGCCCACCGGCCGTTGCCATCCATGATGATCCCCACGTGGGTAGGGTGGTTGCCGGTAACATGCGTCATGCGTGATTTGGGCGATTTAGGAAGGGGGAAAGCGGCTAGGCAAGTGGCGAATCCTCAAGGCCCGCGAGCAAAATGGGTGCTCCGGGCGTGGGTCTTGAGCGGTCGAGTCCTCTGACGACCGGAGTTGACGAGGCGGGTTCGACGCATTCCGTGCGGAATGAGCTCACCGTTGTCTAAATCTGAAATCAAGAGCGCCTTGCAAGAGCTTCAGGGTTGGAACTACGAGGCGGACGGATTGACCAAAATCTTCAAATTCGGCAGCTTTCGGGAGGCGATTTCCTTCCTCATCCGCGCGGCCTTCGAAGCGGAGGAGATGAATCACCACCCAGATTGGACCAACGTTTACGACAAATTGATCATCCGCCTCACCACCCACGACGCCGGCGGGAAAGTGACGGCCAAGGACGTCGAGCTAGCAAAACGGATACAGCGCATCAGTTGGGTGGGATGAGGTGAGAAGAACAAACTCCAAAACTCCACACTCCAGAGGCCAAAAAGACCGGTGTGGTGTGCGCGCTATTTGGAGCTTGGAGAGGGGCGTTTGGCGTTTTTAGCCCCTCAGAGTCGGCGCATGAATTCGAAGACCTGATCGCCGTGTCCGGGAAGGTGCTCGTGTCCAAAATCTGGGTACAAGGCCATCGCCTTCTTCGCCCGGATCTTGTTGTAGGCGGCAAATTGGGTGGAAGGTGGACAAATCGGGTCCATCAAGCCGGTGAACATGAGGACCTCGGCTTTGATCCGAGGCGCGAGGTGCTGGATGTCGATGTAGCCAAGTTTGGTGAAAACCTCCCGCTCGCGATCATGGCGCGGATCGAAGAGGCGAAAGTAGCTGCGCAGTTCTTGGTAGGCGTCCTTCGCGAGATCCATTTCCCAGACCCGCTGGTAGTCGCAGAGGAACGGATAGACGGGCGCGGCCTGCTTGATCCGAGGCTCCAGGGCGGCGCAGGCGAGGGTCAGGCCACCGCCTTGTGAAGCGCCCATCGCGCCGACGCGCTCCGGGTCCACCTCGGGAAAGTTCAACACCACCCGGGCGAGCTGCACTGTATCGAGATAGATGTGACGAAAGAGCAGCTTTTGCGGATCGGGGTCGTCGAGGCCGCGAATGATTTGACCCGCATGGGTGTTGCCCTGCACGCCGCCCGTGTCCTCCGATTGACCCCCCTGGCCGCGGCAGTCGAGGGCCGCGACGCAGAAGCCGGCGGCGACGAATGAGAGCTTGTCCACCCAATCGCCGCTGTTGCCGGAGTAGCCGTGAAATTGGAGAAGAGCCGGGTTGGAGCGCTTCTTCTCCGCGGTGGGCCGAAGGTATTTGGCGTGGATCCGCGCGCCACCCACACCCGTGAACCAGAGGTCGAAACATTCCGCGAACGCGGGCTGAATCGTGCGATTCGGCACCAACTCGGGTTCAGGCGGAGTGGCGTCGAGCGCGCGCAGCGCCTGGCGCCAATAAGCGTCGAAGTCGGACGGACGCGGATTCGTGCCTCGGTATTTCCGCAGTTCGGGGAGAGGTTTGTCGATGAGCGGCATGGCGGCTTCAGGCTCAGCGGGAAAGCGGAGTGTCCGCAAGCTCGCAGCGGCGAGTTGACCCGTTGGCTGGCGACCCCGTAGATGCGGGCATGAAAGTGGGCTTCATCAGCGGCACGAGTATCATTCACTCCGACCTTTTCGCCTCCTGGGAAAACCGGTCGATCCAAACCGCGTATGGACGGGTCCACTACAAGGGACGCGGCGAACACGTGATTTTGAACCGCCACGGGTCGAGCGCGCCGCTCCCGCCGCACTCGATCAACTACCGGGCAAATATTCGCGCCTTGGCTGATTTGGGCTTCACCGAAATTGTGTCACTCAATTCCGTCGGTTCACTCAAGGTCGCCTTGACTCCGGGTACGATCGTTTCGTGTTCGGACTATGTCGGGCTGCAGCAAGGACCGGCCACGTTTTTCGACGATGAGTTGAAGGGCGGAGCACCCGGAATTGATAACACGCTTGTTCCGCTGATCGTGAAACAGCTGGCGCCAGAGTTCACGGTCGAGTTGGGCAAAGTGTACGTCCAGATGCGCGGTCCGCGCTTCGAGACCAAGGCGGAGATCCGGATCGTGCAGCACTGGGGCGATGTCGTGGGGATGACTGCGGGCCACGAAGCCGATCTTTGCCGTGAGATCGGCCTGCACTACAATTCCTTCGCGATCGTCGACAATTACGCGAACGGCCTTCAGGACGAGAGCATCGACTTCGAAAAATTTCGCGAGCTGGTGAAAGCGAATCAGCTAAAAGTGAATGGTTTTTTTTCCAAGCTACTGCAAATCCTGGCGTAGTTGTTTTCCGTGAAGTGGGGCGAGAGCCGCCGGCGGGGTTTAAGTAGTTAGCAGTTGTAGTTGGCAGTTCGTAAAACCAGCAAACCTGTGCTACCGAAATCGGTCTTACCAACTTCTAACTACCAACTGCTCGTTTTCCATCGCAGCGGTCTTAATCGTCGTCCTTCGCCGCCGCGTCAACGTATCTAAAAGATAATTACAAAAGAATGAAAACCGTCGGAGTCCTTGGTCTCGGAATCATTGGCCGGGTATGGGCCGGCCACTACGCGGCGGTGGGCGCGCTCGCGGGAGCGTGGAATCGCACGCCTAAACCGGATTGCCCGAAGTGGCAGAGTTCGGCCGAGGCGGTTGCTCGAGCCGCCGAGGTGATTCAAATCGTCGTGGCCGATCCGCCCTCCGTGAGTGGAATTCTGGATACAATTCTCCCGGCGCTGGATGCTGGAAAGATCGTGATCCAGTCGAGCACGATTGACCCAGAGAGCAGCGAAAACTTCCGGCAACGGGTCCTGGGCCGTGGGGCGCGCTACCTCGAGGCGCCGTTTACCGGCAGCAAACCGGCGGCCGAGCAGAAGCAGACCGTCTTTTATCTCGGCGGTGACAAGGCCCTGATCGACGAATTGGAGCCGGTGCTCTCGTTGATTTCCGGCACGCGTTTCCAGATCGGGACAAATCGTCAGGCGACCGCGTTGAAGCTGGCGATGAACCTCAACATCGCCGCGCAAATGCAGGGCTTGGTCGAAGCCTTGACCATCGCGCGCCGTGCGGGGATCGGCGACGAGATTTTTTTTAATGTCTTGGGAAAAAACGTCGGTTATTCAGGGCTGACGAAACTGAAAGAGCCGAAACTTCGGCAGGCGGATTTTGCGCCGCAGTTTTCCGTCAAGCACCTGCTGAAAGACCTTCGTCTGGCTTCGAAGATAAACGGCTGCGAAGATTTTCCGTTGCTCGATACCTTGCGGGATCAACTCGCCGCTGCGGAACGGGAAGGTCTGGGCGATGAAGATTTTTCCGCGATCGTGAAATTGATGGAGACGGATCGCGGCTGAAGGCTCAGCCGCAGGTTCTCGAAGGCGCCAAACTAAAAATCCAAACGTCAAACCGTGCCAATCGCACAGGCTCGTTTGGGTTTTTGGAGCTGGGGATTTTAGCCTTCTCGGACTCTCCTGCATCTAGCCAACCGCAGGTCCAGGGGAAGAATTTCCCCCAGAGAAGCCGAATCCAGGGAAAGATTGGCCCCAACGCTGGTAAAACATTTGTTTCCCCCGTTCGTCTCCCGTTCAGCGCTAAATATTTATGATTACCGGGCCGTTGTTTCCGCATCCGGCCGCGGCGTTTGACCGTCATGCAGGTATCCACACAATGAACTCTATGAGCGATTTTGTATCCGCGGCTGCTGTGACGAGCGCCCAACGGGCCTTCGACCGGGTGCGGGTGAACATGCGGAAGACGATCAAGGGCAAGGACGAGGTGATCGAGCAGGTGCTGGTTTGTCTGATTGCCGGCGGCCATGTATTGATGGAAGACCTACCGGGGGTGGGAAAAACCACCTTGGCCTATTCGTTGGCCCGGTCGATGGACTGCTTGTTTTCTCGAATCCAATTCACCAGTGACCTTTTGCCGAGTGATGTGACCGGCGTCTCGGTTTACGACGACAAGGCGAGGGAGTTTGTTTTCAAGAAAGGCCCGGTTTTCGCCAACATCGTCCTGGCGGACGAGATCAACCGCGCCACACCCAAAACCCAGTCTGCGCTCCTTGAAGTGATGGATCGCGCCCGGGTGACGGTCGATGGTCAGCCGCACGCCGTCGGGTCGCCGTTCATGGTTTTTGCGACGCAAAACCCGGTGGATTATGAAGGGACGTTTCCTCTGCCCGAGAGCCAGATGGACCGCTTTCTCATGCGGCTGCACATGGGGTATCCACAAACTGCGGACGAACTCGATATTTTGCGCTCGGCGCGGGTCGCTTACGATAAGATCGAGTTGAATGCGGTCACGGCGGGGAGCGAGATTGTGGAGGCACAAGGGCTCGCGCATCACGTTTTCGTGGAGGATTCAGTCCTGGAATACATTTTGAAAGTGGTGACGGCGACTCGCACCGAAGCCGAATTCAAGGCCGGCATCAGTGTGCGCGGAGGCCTGGCCCTTCGTCAGGCCGCGCAGGCTCGCGCGCTGATTTACGGCCGCGATTTTGTCCTGCCGGACGACGTCCAACAGCTGGTATTCCCCGTCTTTGCCCATCGCCTCGCGTTGTTGCGTCCGAGTTCGGATGCCCGAGAAGAACGTCAGGCCGTGGTTAACGCCTTGAAGCGGATCATCGGATCGATTCCTGCCCCGGTTTGAGACGTATTCGTTTGATGGATTCGCCGTCTCCAACTGAGACCAGCTCAAAAGCGGTGTGGCATGGGCCCCGGCGGGGCCGCATCGGTTTCTCCTGGCGAGCGCTCCTCTGGCTGCTGGTTTTCCCCCAGCGGAGCCGCCGCACTGGTCTCACTCTCTCCGGGCTGCTCCTCATCGTCATTTCGATGGCCATCGGCGTGGCGGCCTATAATTCGGCCAACAATATTCTTTTTCTCACCCTCTCGCTCCTCCTCGGCTGCTTGATTCTGAGCGGTGTGTTGTCCTGGCTGAATTTTCGCGGCCTGTACTGGAGGCTGGAGGCAGAGCCACCGATGCGCGTGGCGCAGGACCACACGGTCGCCCTGGTCTTGCGCAACCAGAAAAACTTTCTCCCGACCTATGGGGTGTGGTTCGAACTCGAGGTGGCCAGTTCGGGCGAAACCTTCGAGCTGCCGCTGCGGGGCCGCCTCGACTCGGGGCAGGAAACGCGTTTGGAGTGCACCCTTCGTCCGGTGCGTCGCGGGCGGGAGACCTTGCGTCTGACCTATGTGGGCTCGCTCTTTCCCTTCGGTTTTTTGCGGAAAAGTTTTTACGCGGGTTTGGAAGAAACCGTGATCATCTGGCCTGCGCCAATTGAGTACCGCCGGTTTTCCGCCTCGGCCTGGCAGCGTATTCCTGCGGGGCACGCGGTGCGGAGAGCTGGCCAGAGCGGCGACCTCTTGTCGGTGCGGCGCTATCAGACGGGGGACTCGCATCGCCAAATCCATTGGAAGGCGAGCGCTCGCTTGCGTCAGCTGATGGTTCGTCAAATGGCGGCGGAAACGGGAGAAGGTTTTTCCCTTTGGGTGGAAACCGCGGCCGACCGGTGGACTCGGCCGGAGCAATTCGAATTGCTCTGCAGTTTCGCCGCCACGCTGGCCGAAGATCTGTTCACCGCGGGGAAACTGCGCGCGGCCGGAGTGGGGCGCGACGCGCTGTCGCCCATCCGCCGGCTTCACGACCTGGAGGTGTTTCTCGATCAACTGGCCGTGGCCACCATAGAATCGCTGGCCTCTTCCGGCGTATCCTCTCCGCCCTTACAACCGGACCGCCTCTCCGGCGTCGGAGAGGCCGGGGTGCTTTCGCGTCGCAATCTTCTGACCTTCGCGCCCGACGGGGCCCGCGGGGTCGCTGCTTATGTCAACGGAGAGAAGACGGCCGCAGCTTAATCTGATCGAGCTCCATCAACTCCGCTGGTCGCTCGGCGGGTTGCTCGCGCTCGTTTCCGTCTGGTCGGTCTGGTATCTCGAGGTCGACGCCTGGATTTTATTGCTCGTGACCACGATCGCCGCCCTGGCGACATTGGTCAGACCAGCGATTGCCGGGCTGTGGCCGAGCTGGATTCACAAATTGGCCTTTCCGGTGGCCTTGGCCGCGGTGGTTTTCGATTTATACACCTTCGGCGAATTGCTCCCGGCCTGCGTGCGTTTGGCCATCATGCTCCTGCTCTACCGCGTCAGCACGTATCGAAAACGTCGAGACGACCTCCAGCTCATCCTGCTCGGCCTCTTCCTTATCGTCACCACGGGGGTGTTGACGGTCTCAATCGGGTTTGCCTTCCAGATCATCCTTTTTGCGGCGCTTTCGTTGGGGCTGCTCCTGACCCGGAACTTGGTCGATGCGGCCGAGGCGGGTCTCAAGCCGAATGGCCCGGAGAGCCTGGAATTGCCGTCGTGGGTGCACCTCAATTGGCCGCACCTTCTCCGTCGTCTGGTGGCGGTGAGCGACTGCCGGGTCTTGGGCCTTGGGGTGATTTTATTCACCGGCTTGGTTGCTCTCTCCGGCTTGCTCTTTCTGGCCATTCCTCGTTTCCAGATCGACAGTAGTTTATTTTTGGATCGCTGGATGAACAAGCGATCGGTCTCGGGCTTCAGCGACACCCTGCGGTTTGGCGAAGTGAGCGACATTCAGAAAGACGAGAGCATCGCTCTTCGCGTGGAGGTTTCGGATCCGAGCGAAATTCCGGCGGAGCTTTATTGGCGGATGATCGTGCTCGATGAATACCACGATCACATGTTCAGGATGTCCCGCACCGCGCAGGCGGGGTTGAGCGCGGAGTTCACCCAGTCTGGAGTGCAATGGATCGACCTTGTGCCGGGGCCATTTGGAAAAGGGCAGTGGAAGTTTTATCTCGAGCCCGGGGTGAGTCGTTACCTGCCGTTGATGGGAGAGTTTTCCCGGCTGGTTTTCAACGAAACCGAGGTCTTCCGCACCCATCGAGAGCTTCGCCTCCTCGTCCTGGCGCGCGACCCCTCGACCTTGAAAGCCTATCGTATAGATAACATGAATACGACGGGGGTGATGAGGGACAGCATTGCGTTGTCCGCGGCCGACCGGCGAACCCAAGCCGAGGCCCGGACCCTGCTGCTGGCCTTGCCTTTTAATTTTACCGAGCGCCTCCAATGGCTGCACGCGGCCGAGGAGATCACGGGGGGAAAAAAGATGAGCGCTCCGGAATTTTCTCGGGCCGCTTCGGTTTGGTTGCACGCACACCACACCTATTCGCTTCGCAATCAGCTGCCGAAAAGCGAGGGCGATCCGTTGGTGCGGTGGGCGATGTCGAAAGAGCCCGGGCACTGTGAGTTGTTCGCCGGAGCTTTTGCCATGCTGGCGCGCGCGGCGGGGTTTCCGACCCGCGTGGTGGCGGGATTCGCGGGAGGGACATGGAACGGCGATTATTTGATCATCCGAAATTCAAACGCGCATGCCTGGTGCGAAATCAACGATGGCGCCGGGCATTGGTTGCGAGTCGATCCAACCGTTCCACCAGCGGCTCATCCGATCAGCGAGCTCCCTCAGGCCGAAGCCGCCCGAAGCCATATTCAAGCCGAGACGGGTTGGAATGCGCGGATCGATCGCCTCCGGATGCTTTGGTATCGCCGGATCGTGAACTTCGAGCGGCAAGATCAGCTGAGCCTAATGAAGTCGCTCAAAGACCGAACTCAAGCGTCGGGGAAGATGCTGCGGGAGTGGGGCAACCAGATGCTCACTCAGTTTCGGGGCTGGGTCCTGAGTCCCTGGAATCTCTCGCGTTTTCTCGCGGTGGGAGGAGTCGCGCTGGTGAGTTTCGCCGCGGTTTGGTTTTGGCGCAGCGCCGGTCGGGATTGGTGGCTGCGGTGGCGAATCGTGCATCCCGGCACGGTCGATCCGATTCGACGTGAAGCCGGACGTTGGCTGACCCGCTTTGCCAGTTTGCCTCCGGGAGCGGTCGCGGAGGAACGCAGACTCTTGGAAGAGGCCTTGCAACGCCTCCGTTACGGCCGGCGGGAAAATTGGGTTGCGCCAGAGCAGACGTTGCGGCGCGCGAGGATTGTATTCAAGAAAGCCCGACAAGCGGCGCGCCGCTCGGCGGTTTAGGTGAGACTGCTTGCCCCACGCGCCTGAGGCGTGATTTAAAATCCTCCAGCACCGAGGCCGATCAGGGCATCGCGGGAGCCGCAGCGATCTTCTGGGGGAGAGGACCGTTGGTTTTCTGCCACCAGACCTTCAGCATCTCGTAAGCGACCGGAACAGCGTAGCGACCGCCGCCGGTCTCTTCGCCCGGGGTGTCGCCCTCGACCATGATCGCGATCGCGACTTTGGGATCCTCGATCGGCGCGAAACAAATGAACCAGGCGAGATTGATCATGCCCTTGGGCGATGGGGCCTGGGCCGTTCCGGTTTTGCCCGCGACGCGGAGACCTTCCAGGCGCTCGAGTTTTCCGTTCCCGGCCGGGTAGTGGGTGAGCAACTTGGCCGTGCCGGTGTTGGTGCACTGCTCCATGCCCTCGACGATCGAGGCGTAGTTGGCGACAGAAAGACCGATCGGCGGGGTTTTTTGCCGCGCGTGATTGGGATCGTGCAGGAGGGTGGGGCGGGTTTGCGTTTCTCTCCGGGCGAAAGAAGAAATGAAGCACGCCATCTGTAGTGGACTCACCAATACAAATCCTTGGCCGATGGAAAAGTTAGCGGTGTCACCGTCGGTCCAGCTTTCCTTGCGATTCTGTTTTTTCCAGGCGGGATCGGGAACGAGGGTGGAGCGGGTTTCATAGGGTAATTCGATTCCCGTTTTCTGACCAAAGCCAAAGCGCCGCGCCTCGGTCGCGATCGCGTCGGCGCCGGTCTCGATCCCGTGCGCATAGAAGAAAACGTTGCAGCTTTTCTCAATCGCCACTGGCAGATCGATGTGGCCGTGGGCGTGGCGATCGTGACAAGGGAAGCTGCGATTGCCCACGAGGTAGAAGCCGGGACAATCGATCGTCGTCTCTCCCGTGATCGTGCCTTGCCGCATGCCCGCGACGCTGACCAAAATTTTGAAGGAGGAGCCCGGCGCGTAGGCCCCCTGCGTGGCGCGGTTCAACCAGGCGCCACGTTCCTCGATCGATTTGGCGGCGTCGGATTTCAACCGAGGCGAAGTGTCGTTGAGGTCGTAGTCTGGCTTGCTGGCGAGCGAGAGCACCTCGCCGGTGGAGACGTCCATCATCACCGCCGCGCAGGACATTTCGGTTTTATCCATCGCGCTTTCCGCCGCTTGTTGGATGTCGACGTCGAGGCTGGTCACGATGTCTTTTCCCTGGATGGGCAGACGCTTCGAGAGAGGAGGCTCAATCCGAAAACCCGCGGGATCGACCCGATAAATCGTGCCGCCAGTTTCGCCCTGCAAGGTGGATTCGAAGCTTTTTTCCAGCCCGGTTTTTCCTTCCGTGCCGCGCATCTTGAAGGTTTTCAAATCCACTCCCGGAAAATCCTCCGCGACCTCGATGTCCTCGTTGCCCGTGACGTATCCAAGCGTATGTGACGCGACGGATTTGTAGGGATAGAACCGGGTGCTCGAGGCGTAAACCTGGAGTGGAGATTGAACTGGCAACTGCTCGACCAGCTTCGAGTATTCCTCGGGCGACAGGTCATCGAGCAGGATGTAGGGCAAGAGGAGATGTTGATCGAAGTGGTTTTTCAGGCCGGTTGAATCCACTTTCTCATCACGGCCTAAGGCGCGATTGACCTGGTCGAGGTAGCGTTGAACCACGCTGAACCGCGCGATCTGCTCCATCCCCGAGGCGTTGGGAATGTCCTTGTCGCCGAGCTCGCGGTAATTCTTGCGGACCCGGATGTATTCACGGCGAAACTCCTTTCGCAGTTCATCCAGATAAAGCGTGACGGCGAATCGGGCGCGATTTCCCACCAGGAGACGGCCGTTGCGATCGTAGATATTACCGCGTGGCCCGGGGGTGAGAATCCGACGCTGGTTCTGTTGCTTCTCGCGCTCGTGGTAGGAGTCGGACTGAAAAATCTGCCGGAAGGCCAAGCCCCCCACCAGCACGAGGAGCAGCGCGGCTAAAATGAAATAGAACGTGATGATCCGGGGATCGTAGCCCTTATGGGTCTCGACCAAACTGCCGGACCGTTCTGCGCTTTGCTCGGCCATACCCACTTACACCATCCCACGTGGATCGCGACGCAAGCTGACCCCGCTCATTTGCAGGAGGCGTTCTTGAAAAGCAAAAGCCCAGGGACCGATCAAGACGATGGCGCAAAAGGAAATAAGAGAATCCGCGACCAACCGCGGCCACATCTCGAGCGGCGCGGGGTTGCGGTGGAGCAAAGCGGCGGAAATCGCGATCATCACGGTCAAGTTGACGATGACGGCGACGAGCAGTCCGACCAACGTCTCTTCCCGTGCGATTCGGCTGCGCAGCAGTGAAATGATGGTGTGGGCAAGGAGGAAAAGAAAAACGTGCAGACCGAAGGGGACCGGAGTTGCGGCGTCGAACCAGAAACCGGTCAGGAGCAAAGCACGAGTGCCGTCGCGAGAACTGAGTCGCAGCGAGGCAAAGGCGACGCAGAGGCCGCCCATAAACACGGTGAGGTTCCAGGGCGCGATGTAGTGGTTGAGCTGCGACTGCAGGGTCCAGAGCAGAGCGTTGGCCAGGAAGATCAGGAGCGAGGCGCGCTTCATCGCCGGGCAGGGGTCGAAGGCGTCACCGTGGGCGTATCCGTGAGTTGACTACTACGCCGATCCAGCGGCACCAGCACGGCCACTTCACTGACCGAGATCAGCCGCGGGTCGAGCGCCACTTCCCCGGTTTGGAAAAGACCGTCTCCGCCCTTTTCCAATTTCACGATCTGGCCGAGGTTGAGACCGGGGGGGAAGATTCCTCCGAGGCCGGAAGTCACGAGGCGTTTTGGCGTGGCGGGATTGGCAAAGATGTCGAGCGGCACGAATTCCACCACCCCACGCGCCGGACCGAAGGCGGGATTGAGGCCACCTTGGAAACTGATCGGCCGCGTATCGCCCTCGAGCGAGCCGGCGATGCGCACGCCCGGGCTGCTGATCAGCTCGACCACGGAAGTGTAGGCGCCGACTTCGACCACGCGACCTACCACGCCGCCGACGAAGATGACGGGCGCGCCGACTGGGATCTCGTAGTTTTGCCCCTTGCGGATGACGAGCCGCTGCCACCAAGCGGTGAAATCCCGGCGCACCACACGAGCGGCCTCGCTGCGGTATTCCGGATAAGACGGAAGCCGGAGAAGCGCCTCGAGCCGGGCCACTCTGGCCTGGAGCGAATTGTATTCGACCAAACGCGTTTCATAATTCGCGTTCAAGTGGGCGAGCTGCTTGCCCTCCTCGATCAACTCGTTTTTCGAGCGCGTGCGCAGGGACCAGTAGTCCTGCAAGTCGCGAACGGCGGACGTGGTCGCCTCGATCGGGGCTTGAAACTCAAAGAAACTGGCGCGCAAAAACCGTTTCACCAACGTCGGCACGAAAAGCCAGACGAGAAACACGACGGCAAGAGTGACAAACGGGCGAGCTTGGTCGAGGCGGTTGGGGAGCACAGCTGGAGCAAATACCAAGGTCTCAATCCGAAGTGACAAGTACCAAGTGCCAAGTGAACAAACTCTGAGGCACCCAACTGCGAACTACCCACTACCATCTGCTCGAATACACGTTCGAGGTGTTTTCGTGATCACACGTTCTGCATCACCCAATTCAAATCATTCAACACCGCCCCCGTGCCGTTGGCTACGGCGGAGAGAGGGTCGTCGGCCACGGTCACGGGCAAGCCGGTCTTTTCACTGAGCAGGCGATCGATCCCGCGGATGAGCGACCCGCCTCCGGCCATGACGAAACCGCGGTCGACCAAGTCGGCGGAAAGTTCGGGCGGGCAACGCTCCAGGGTGGTGCGCACCGCGTCGACGATCGACGCGATTGTATCCGCGAGGGCCTCACGCACTTCCTGAGAGGTGATGTGGATCGTTTTGGGCAGGCCGGCCACGGAGTCGCGGCCCTTGACCTCCATGGAGAGTTCCTCGTCCAGGGGATAGGCGGAGCCGATCCGAATTTTGATTTCTTCCGCGGTGCGCTCGCCGATCAGCAGATTGTAGGCGCGCTTCATATAGTTGACGATCGCGCTGTCGAGTTCGTCGCCCGCAACTCGTATTGACTTTGAAAATACAATGCCGGAAAGCGAGATGATCGCGATCTCGGTCGTGCCACCGCCGATGTCCACGATCATGTTGGCCGCGGGCTCATCGATCGGCAATCCGACTCCGATCGCGGCCGCCATCGGTTCGGGAATGGTGATCACGTCGCGCGCGCCAGCGTGAGTGGCGGAATCTTTAACCGCGCGTTTTTCCACCTCGGTGATCCCGGACGGAATCGCGATCACGACCCGCGGCGCGACGCGGAGGGCATTGTTGTGCACCTTGCGGATAAAGTAACGCAGCATGGCCTCCGTCACGTCGAAGTCGGCGATCACACCGTCCTTCATCGGCCGAATGGCAGTGATATTTCCCGGCGTGCGGCCGAGCATCTTTTTGGCTTCATCTCCGACCGCGCGCACCTTTCGCGTCACCGTGTCGAGCGCCACCACGCTGGGCTCGCGCAGCACGATGCCTTTATCTTTGACGTAGACGAGGGTGTTGGCTGTTCCGAGGTCGATCCCGATATCGTTCGAGAAATAACTAAACAAATTCGAAGCCATAGAGAGGAGAAGAGCGGCGTGTCCGCCGACGGAAGACAATCGATTTGTGTGCTTTCTGTCAAAGATGAAAGCGAAGAGATCCGTGAGTTTCCAGCTCGGGAATAAGATTTCTCAAGAGTGCTGGCTTGACCGGCTGACCGAATGCAGCGTCTTCGGGGAAGCGAAGCGATTATAGAGATGCACGGAATCGATTTCATCAAAGACCTCGCCGTGATCCTTTTGGTCGCTGGCGCGGTGGGTTGGATCTGCCAGCGCCTGCGGCTGTCGGTGGTGGTTGGATACCTGATTGCGGGGATCGTGGTTGGGCCCAAGACCCCCTTTTCATTGGTCACCGATGTTTCGCGGATCGAGACCCTGGCAAAGATCGGCCTAATTTTCCTGATGTTCTCGATCGGGCTGCGGCTCAGCCTGCGCAAGCTGCGGCGTCTGGGTTTTTCCCTCCTGGGAGGCGTGTTTTTATCCGCGGCGCTGATCTATTACCTGACCCGAGTTCTGGGGGCGGTGGTAGGCTGGACCAGCCACGATTGTCTCTTCGTTGCGGCCATGCTGATGGTCTCGTCGTCGGCTATCATTGGCAAGGTGCTCCAGGAAACCGGCGCGACCCACGAGCGGGTGGGGCAGTTGGCCATGGGCGTATCCGTTTTGGAAGACGTGGTGGCTGTAGTGATGCTGACCTTACTCAACTCCATCGTCGAATTCGGCGGCGGGAGCAGTCCGGCCATTGGCCAGACTTTGGGATTCTTTAGCGCTTTCGTCGTTTTAGCCGGAATTGGGGGGCTGTTGCTCGTCCCACTTCTCCTCAAACGCCTCAGTATTTCCGCGGGCGAAGAGCTGCAAACCGTGGGGATGGCGGCAATGCTTTTCGGTCTGGCGATGTTGGCCGAGAGCGCGGGTTACTCTCTGGCCCTGGGAGCCTTTCTCCTCGGAACGATCGTGGCGGAGACGCCGCATCGGACTCAAGTTGAGCGCACCTTCGAGGGCATGCGAGACGTGTTCACCGCGGTGTTTTTCGTCGCTATCGGCATGCAGCTCGATCTCCGGCTCGCCGCCGATTCGCTTGTTTTGATCGTGGGCGTGTCGGCCTTCACCATTTTCGCCCGGACGGTTGGAACGACCTTCGGTTTGTCCTTGATTGGAACGCCGGTGAAGGACGCCTTCCGTATTGGACTCCTGGTGACGCCGATTGGAGAATTTTCCTTCATCATCGCGATGCTCGGGGTGGCGAATCACGTGGTCTCGGCGAGTTTCTATCCCCTCGCGGTGGGGGTTTCGCTCCTGACCACCTTGACCGCGCCTTTGTTGACCCGGCATTCCGAGAGCATCTCGGCCTGGGCGCTGGCCCGGCGTCCGGGGTGGCTTCGCCTCTGGCATTCCCATTACTACGGCTGGCTGGAATACCTGAAAGCGCGGCAGAAGCGAAATCTCCTTTGGCAATTGAGCCGGAAGCGCTTCCTCCAGATCGGGATCGAAATGCTCTTCGTCACCGGCCTCCTTGTATTCTCGGAGCGGTTACAAGAGTTGGTCGTCCAGGCTCTAGGCCCAAACTGGCTGATTCCGAACGGTCCGACCTGGCTGTTCTGGGTGACCATGACTTTGGTCGTGCTCGCTCCGCTGGTGGCGATCTGGCGAAACATCTCCGCGCTCTGCTTGCTCTTTGCCCAGGTGATCACCAGCGGGCATCCTCGCGCGAACGTGTTGAGACCGATCATTGAAGCGGTTTTCAAGGTCATCGTCGGCCTAGGGCTCTACATCTGGCTGGCCTCGGTGCTGCCGATCAATGGCGGGGCGCGCGTGGTGGTGCTGGGGAGCGCGCTCGTCGGGCTGATCGCGCTTTATTTTCTCCAGCGTCGGCTGGTGCTCTGGCACAGCGAACTGGAGGTGGGCCTGCAAGACGTGCTGAAAGGCGGGGGCGAGCGGGTTGTGGCCGACACGCAGGCGCCCTGGCTTCGACCGCACGGCGACTGGGACTTGAGTGTGACCGACTGCTTGCTCCCTGATTTGGCTGATTGCCAAGGGAAGCGGATTGCCGACCTCGACCTTCGTTCGCGCTTCGGCTGCACCGTGGCCGGAATCGGCCGACAGGGTTATTTGATCCCGTTGCCCACGTCGGACACGATTTTGTATCCACGGGACAAAGTCCTTTTGATTGGGACCGCGCAGCAGGTGGAAGCGGGAAAAAAGTTTCTCACCTCCGTTTCCGGAGCTCCGCCGCCCACCTCCGAGTTTGATGATGTGCGGATGGAATCGATCCAGGTCCCGGTCAGGAGCGTGATCTCGGGGAAAGATCTGAAAACGCTGTCTCCATCCCAGAACTACAGAGTTCAGATTGCTGGAATCAACCGAAGCGGGCTGAGAATGCTCAACCCGACGGGGGACGAAGTCATTCGCGGCGGAGACGAGTTGCTCGTGCTCGGCACGCCCGACCAGATTCGCAGTTTCAAAGATTGGCTGAACGAGACCGAACCCGATTCAGAAACGCGGCCCGCTGTGATCTGAAGGCGATGACGGAGCCAAAAAAAAGCGC